>OBUZ01000043.1_pt1 | contig 146611 bp, 114 predicted proteins | sample 1494961 | NCBI WGS metagenome assembly OBUZ01 (sample SAMEA2579939, study PRJEB22360) | human gut metagenome | biome: human gut; feature: human-associated habitat; material: faeces | place: Denmark | collected 2008/2010
GAGATATTTACTACGCTTCCATTATGGGCGCACCATCCGTGTAGAACGGGTTGAAGCTGATGGGCTTCTCTTCGGTGTATGTGAAATAAATTCCGTCGTCCCCTTTGGTCTTTTTGTTTATCATCTCGCAAAGCCCCTGATAGGAGTTACCCGTATCTACCAAAACCACGTGCGTGCCCTGCTCGTAGTATTGGCGGACAAGGTGGTTCATGAAAAAGGATTTTCCCGAACCGCTCGGCCCCAATACGAATTTGTTTCTGTTCGTAATGATTCCCTTTTTCATCGGCAGGTCGGAAATATCCAGATGCAGCGGCTTTCCCGTCAGCCTGTCCACCATCTTGATACCGAAGGGCGACGGCGAGTTCCGGTAGTTCGTTTCTTGGGAGAAGAAACAGACCGCCTGCTCGATGAACGTGTAGAAACTTTCCTCTGCCGGAAAATCGGCGGCATTGCCGGGAATGGCAGCCCAGAAAAGCGTCGGCGTATCGACGGTGTTGTGGCGGGGCTTGCACTCCATTTGTGCCAACTGACTTCCTACCTCGTTCCTAATCCGTTTCAGTTCCTCACGGTCATCACTCCACGCCATCACGTTGCAATGGCAGCGTACCGAAGTCAGCCCGAAACTATGCGCCTCGTTCAGATACTCGTCGATCCACTCCTTGTTGATTTGGTTGGAACGGCTGTACCTCGAAAGCGAGTGCATATTCTTCGCCATCTTCTCGAATTTCTGCAAATTGGCGGCACTGTCGTCGATAAACACATATTGGTTATAAATATGGTTGCACGGCAGCAGCAGCCCGATGGGAGCCGCAAAGGACAAACGGCAGTCGCTCCGGTCGGTCGATAATTTCTCGTACCGGCTGTCGGTTGCCACTTCACCCGGCAGGTCTTCCACGTCCGAGAGGGTGTGCAGGCACAGGTAGTTGTCCCCGATTTTCATTTCGTCCGCTTTCAGGGTAATATCTTCCAGCGTGGTCGTGTCGGTCTGAGACAATGAAAAGTATTTCTCAATAATACCCGCTTCGGTATCCGTTCCGGTTATTTCCTCATCGGTGAGCTGCCGTAAACCGAGATAGCCGCTTTCGTTCAGGATGCTGGCGAACTGCCCGACGGATTCCAGAAACTTCGTTACCGCCTCCTTGTCCTTTATTTCCTTCGGGACGATGAAGCCCCGGCAAAGGGTGCTGAAATTGCTTTGGGTGCGGCTGCGCTCCTTTGTCGTTTTCGTCAGGAACAGGTAACAGTAATGGTTCAGATACGGGCGTTCATTGAAATGACGCTCGAATGAACGGCTGAGAAAACTCATGTCTTCCCTGTCCGTGTCCGGCTTGTAGGTTTCACGGATGAAGATGTCCTGCTTGTGGACGATGCAGTAATCCGGCAGCACTTTCATCGCCTTTACCCATGTGGCGTGTATCGCCTCGTATTCCGCCGAAGTGACGGTATAGAGTTCGGGTAGTTCCACCCGGAAACCCACCGTGATGTCGGCATCCTTGCTGACGATGCAGCCATGTTCCACTGAAAGCAATGGAAACTTGCTTTCCAATGTACTCGCTTTTAATGTATTTCTCATTTCTTCCTCCTTTTCTTGAATAGCTTGGGGATTTTACGGCGGTTGATGATGTATTTGGGATGGCTGCTGCGGGCTTGCACTTTCATCAAGCCGTGTTCGCCGTATTTGGCGTTCAAGGCGAAGGTCTGCCACACCAGAACCGATGCGGCGACCAGCCCGAACCCAATGCAGAACCATTGGTTAATGCCAACCAGATACATGATTATAAAGAGGATAAAGACGGCAAGCAGACCTCCTATGAATATAAACAGGTACTGCGCCTTTAACCCTTTGAACTCAACCGACTTTCCAATCCCCCTGTTGATTGGAAACTCTGACATAACGCTGATTATAAGAAGAATGAACGCAATATAGTGGCGGCTACAATCAGGAAGATACACGCACCGAACCACGAAGCGGCGGTTTTGGAGGTATCGGGATCGCCCGAAGAGAACTTGCCGTACACCTTGACTCCGCCAATCAAGCCCACAACGGCTCCAATCGCATAAATCAGCTTTGTCGCCGGGTCAAAATATGACGTTACCATATTGGTGGCTTCTGTGATACCCGCCATGCCGTTGCCTTGTGCCATTGCGGAGGATGCAGCCATCAAACAGGCTGCCGAGAAAAGAATCTGTTTCTTTGTCATAAATACTTTTTGAATTTGTGCTGCCGGGCAGAGTTGGATAGGCCCTGCTTCCGGGCAGCGGTTGATACTGTTTTTACTTTTTGGATTTTAGTGGCGGCACTCCGCTTATCCGTACTCTTTCTGTTTCATTGTCCGTTACTTTTTTAATCGTTACACAAAATCCCGGATGTCGAACCCGCTGATGTCCGCAGGCACTTCGGAAATATTTTGGGGACGGACTACATTCCCGACCGCCTTTCCCTCCCCAGAGATAGTCTTACCGGAAATTTCATCCATTAACCCCGTTATCTTTTTCGCCCGTTCAGGGTTACTTCCAATCATCTTGTTGAAAAGTTCGTTGCCTTCCATATCCGAAAATATCTGTCCGGCACGCCTGCGCTCTTCCGCAGTGGCTTCCGGGTTGTCGGCTATGTTCACCGCTTCGCTGATTTCCTCGAAGCTGGCTCCGGTGGCTAACCTTTTGGCGGGTATCCGCCCTTCCTCGTCACCGTCCGCGTATTCTACCGGAATATCATCCATGCGGATATCGGAAAACGCTTCGTCCAGCTCATCGTCGGGTATCCGTGCCGCAGGTTCTTCGTCCTTTCCGTCGGCAAATGTAACGGCAATATCCGTAACATCCTCATCTTCAATCTCTGTGGCGGCTTGTGGCTCCGGAATGGTAGCTTGTGGCACTTTCGGCTGTATTTTGAACCGGCTCTTGCCGACAATATCATCCGCTGTTTCAGGCGGCTTTATGGGCGGTTTTTCCTCTGCCGGAGCATCATTTCTTTGCCGTCTTCCAAACAGAATATAATGTACCAGCCATGCGTTATAGAGCAGGAGCAGGCATATCAACAGGGTTTCCATAGGCTTATAATACTGTTTCCTTTACTCATATTCCTATTCTTAAATATTAGACAACGGGTTGCAATACTCGTTATGCAATTCTCCAATCTCCGCACGATGGCGTTCCAAATGCTCTGCAATCACATTATCCAGATAGCTGAACAGGGAAACCTTTCCGTGACCGATAGTCTGTACAATAGCCTGCATTTTCTGATGATGCTCCTGACGGATATAAATCGTTTTACCTAATCTTGCAGAAATCTCTGCTTCTTTGAAAAAACGCTTGGCGTAACTTTTCTTTTTATCTTGCAATGTCAAATTCTTCTTTTTCATGTCAATATACTTCTTCATAATGTTTCTTATATAGTTTCTTTATCACTTCCTCGTATTCCTCGAAATGCTGTGTCAGCACATGGTCTATGTAACCGAACAGGGATAGTTTGTCTTTCCCGATAACCCGGATGATCCGCAATATCCGGTCGTGGTATTCCTTTCGTACATACACGAGTTTCCCCGAACGGGCTGCCATTTCCACCTCACGGATAAACAACTCCAAATATTCCTCTTCGCTTTCATTTTTCTTGCTGCGGGATGCCTCCTTTGTTTTTGGTGGTTGATCAGGTACTACCTTTTTAATTTCTTCCGGCTTTTCCTCTTGTTGCAATACTTCAGGAACAGGCGGTTTGGGTATAGGGGCAGGTGGAATATCCGGACGGACGGAGTTGATAATCGAACCGGCATCCACATCTACATGGAGTTTCTTTGCCATAGACTATTGCTTTATGATGGTTAATATCTCTTCTGACAACGCATCCAGATTGCTGCCTTTTATCAAAGCCTTTTCCGGAGGGAAAAGAGTGGAACGGAAAACGGCTTTATTGCCTTCTTCCATCGCCTCCCTGCGGAAGCGTTTACTGTCGGGAAGTATTGTTTTGAGAATGGGCACGCCCATCTCTGCCGCCACTTTCTCATAAATGCGGTAGAGGTCTGTCTTTTCCCGTCCGTCCACCATGTTCCACAGAAGATATAATCCTTTGATATTTGCTTTGCCACTGCTTATCAGGTGGTCGTTCACCATTGAGGCAAATTGCAGTGAACTTTCCATCACTACACGGTCGGCGGCAATCGGACAAAAGATATAGTCCATTGTGGCTATCGTATTGACGATGCCCGTACCGTACATTGTTCCCGGCAAATCGAAAAAGATGATGTCGAGCGGCATCCCTGAATTGATAAGCCTTTCGGCTGCGCTCGCCGCATCTTCGGGACGGCTCTCCAATACCGGATAGGCTTTTTTCTGCAATCGCTTGAACTGCTCGTAGGCGGCAACCTTGAAACGTTCGTTCTGCTCGATGTTTCTCATGTCCCGTTCACGCATGTCCTTGATGCTGAATTGCGGAAAGTCACAATCCACCACTGCCACGTTCATACCTTTGACGTAATGCAGATAGCTTGCAGTCAATACGGTCAATGTTGTTTTCCCTGCGCCACCTTTTTGGGTGGAAAATGCTACTAATAAAGGCTCATTCATTTTTCTAATTTTTAATTGGTTATACAATCTGTCTGTTAATCTGTTATTTTACTAATTGCTTCATTGATTGGCGGACTTGTCATAAAGTCGATAAACTTGTTTATCAGTTGGCGGCTTTGTCTGCTGGCTTGTTTGTTTACCGGTTCACCAACCAATCATCCCACCTGTTTATACTCCGGTTCATTTATCACCTTACCAATTGGAAAGTTCACTTGTTTGTCATTCAACCGGGCGGACAACTACTTATTTTATAGACTTGCCGATTTACAAATTACCTTGTTGATTGTCCGCATGACTGGCGGATAAACAAGCAAGTCTTTCAACTCATAAACCGACTCATGTATCAGTCTGTAAACAGGCTCATCAATCAATTCTCCGGCAAATAAACAACGAATATTCTTCACTTGTATCGTTTTGCAAGGCGGTGGCAGCTTGTGGCTTCCGTATGGAATCTTGTGGCACTTTCAGCATTGGAAATCAGGCGGATAAAGGCTGTACTTTTGCACCCAAGCGACAAGGCTTACTGTTCACGACCGAATGGCAACCGTGATAGGCTGACTGCAATCCGTCCCCAGACGGATTTTTCTATTCACAAGAATAGAGCAAGGTGTCTTTTGAGTAACTCAAAAGGCAGCGGGTAACCCGCCACACCTTGCCCTTGCAGGGAGCCGGGCTGTCCTCCGAAGTCGGACTGCCCCAAACTGCCGTAGGCGTTGAAGAGTGGCTCTTGTCGGGATACCACTAAAATCCACGTTAGATGAAAGAAAAGACAAAAAGAACGGGACGCATCCCGAAGTTGAACCCCAAGACGCACTGCGTGATGGTGCGTTTTGATGACGAGGAACACGCCCGTTTCCTCACCATGTACGAGCAGTCGGGCGAGTATGCGAAAGCGGTTTTTATCAAAGCGCGTGTGTTTGGGGAGGAATTTAAGGTTATTAAAGTAGATAATTCCTTTCCTGAATACTACGCCAAACTCTCCGACCTGAATGCCCAATTCCGCAGGATCGGAGTGAATTACAACCAAGTTGTAAGGGAACTCAAGAGCCGTTTTTCCGAAAAAAAGGCAATGGCATTGCTCTACAAGTTGGAAGAAACCACCCGCCAGCTTGTAGCGGTGAGCCGTGAAATTATAGCATTGACACAGAAATTCGAGCAGGAATGGTTGCGAACATCAATGTAGGAAACTCCCTGTACGGCGCGTTGGCATACAACGGGCAGAAGGTAAACGAGGGGGAAGGAAAGCTGCTCGCCTCCAACAAAATCTTTGATAACGGAACGGGAGCGGTGGACATTGCCCGTGCCACAGCAGATTTTGAAAGGTATCTTCCTGCCCGTATGCGTACTGAGAAACCTGTTATCCACATCTCACTGAATCCGCATCCGGAAGATAAGCTGACCGATACGGAGCTTACCGACATCGCACGGGAATACATGGATAAAATCGGTTACGGCAACCAGCCTTATGTAGTATTCAAGCACGAGGACATCGACCGCCACCACCTGCATATCGTCTCCATTCGTGTGGGTAAGGACGGCAAGCGGCTCAACAACGATTACATCCACCGCCGGAGTAAACGGGCGACCAATGCGCTGGAAAAGAAGTACGGGCTGCACCTGTCGGGAAACAGCAGGCAACGGTTGGAACAGGGAGTATTGAAAAAGGTGGATGTTTCCAAAGGCAATGTGAAGCGGCAGGTCAGCAACGTCCTCAAAGCCCTCTCGGAAACCTACCGATACCAATCGCTCGGTGAATACCGTGCTTTGCTATCCCTCTACAATATCACCGTAGAAGAAGCACGGGGCGAGGTACACGGAAGGGAATACAGGGGATTTGTCTATTCGGCGACCGATGATGCGGGAAACAAGACCGGAAATCCGCTGAAAGCCTCCCGTTTCGGAAAGTATGCCGGATATGAAGCCTTTGATAACCGGTGCGCCGCCTCCCGAACCGAAATAAAGGAAAAGGAGCTTGCAGGGCGGACAAAGACTACCATTCTCGCCACACTCCGACAAGCATCCGGCAAGAATGAACTTGTCGGGATATTGAAGTCCAAAGGGATAGATACCGTATTTCGGGAAACCGATACGGGCAGGATTTACGGTGCGACCTTTATCGACCACAACACCGGTTGCGTGCTCAACGGCTCACGCATGGGCAAGGAACTCTCCGCAAATGCTTTACAGGAATGGGTGGTTGCAGCAAGCAGCCCTATACCGACGGGAATAGGTACTACCGACCAGTCACAACATACCGGAGAGCGTGAACCGTTTGTGCCGTTTACGAAACAAATCCATGAACCCGGTGAGGATTCTGTAACCGGAGGTATGTTCGACCTGTCCATCGTACCCGGTACTGATCCGGAGGAAGAAGCGTTCCGCCGGAAGATGCAGCGGAAGAAGAAAAAGAGAAAAGGCAGGGGTATTTAATTGTAGAATTTTAAAGTAAAATCAGTATGTCACAACAAGAAGACGATTTGAGGGCGTTGGCGAAAATCATGGATTTTCTGCGTGCCGTGAGTATATTATTTGTGGTAATCAATATCTATTGGTATTGTTACGAGGCTATCCGCTTATGGGGAGTAAATATTGGGGTAGTTGATAAAATCCTGATGAACTTCCACCACACGGCGGGGCTGTTCGGCTGTATCATTTACACCAAACTGTTCACCGTCCTGTTGCTCGGACTGTCCTGTTTGGGTACGTCGGGCGTGAAGGAGGAAAAAATCACATGGACGAAAATCTGGACGTTCATGGGCGTGGGTTTCGTGTTTTTCTTTCTGAATTGGTGGATATTGTCGCTGCCATTGGGCATAGAGGCGAATACCGCTATCTATATTTTCACGATGGCGGTCGGCTATATCTGCTTCCTGATGTCGGGGCTGTACATAAGCCGCCTGTTGAAGAACAACCTCATGGACGACGTGTTCAACACGGAAAACGAATCCTTCCAGCAGGAAACAAGGCTCATTGAGAACGAGTATTCCGTGAATTTGCCGACACGCTTCTATTACAAAAAGAAATGGAACGATGGCTGGATTAATATTGTAAACGTTTTTCGTGCGTCCATCGTATTGGGAACTCCGGGCAGCGGGAAGTCATACGCCGTAGTAAACAACTATATCAAACAGCAGATTGAAAAGGGATTCAGTCAATATATTTACGACTTCAAGTTTCCCGACCTCTCGATGATTGCCTACAACCATTTGCTTAACAATCAGGACGGTTATACGGTAAAGCCGAAATTCTATGTCATCAACTTTGACGATCCCCGCCGTTCACACCGCTGCAATCCTATTCATCCGGATTTCATGGAGGATATTACGGACGCTTACGAATCGGCGTACACCATCATGCTTAACCTCAATAAATCATGGGTGCAGAAGCAGGGAGATTTCTTTGTGGAATCACCGATTATCCTGTTCGCCGCCATCATCTGGTATTTGCGAATTTATCAGGGTGGCAGATATTGCACGTTTCCCCATGCCATTGAATTGTTGAACCGCCGGTATGAAGATATTTTCCCTATTCTGACCTCATACCCGGAACTCGAAAACTACCTTTCTCCCTTCATGGATGCATGGCTCGGTGGAGCGGCTGAACAGTTGCAGGGGCAGATTGCATCTGCCAAAATCCCGCTTTCGAGAATGATTTCACCGCAACTCTATTGGGTGATGTCCGATAGTGAGTTTACATTGGACATCAATAACCCCGCAGAGCCGAAAATCCTCTGTGTCGGCAACAATCCCGACCGTCAGAATATCTACGGTGCGGCACTCGGACTGTACAATTCCCGTATCGTGAAGCTGATAAATAAGAAAGGAATGTTGAAAAGTTCCGTTATCATCGACGAGCTGCCCACCATCTATTTCAAAGGATTGGACAACCTGATTGCAACCGCCCGTTCTAACAAGGTAGCGGTCTGTCTGGGCTTTCAGGACTTCTCGCAGTTGGTGCGCGATTATGGGGACAAAGAGGCGAAGGTCGTGATGAATACCGTCGGTAATATATTCAGCGGGCAGGTAGTGGGTGAAACTGCCAAGACGTTAAGTGAACGCTTTGGCAAGGTATTGCAGAAACGGCAGAGTATCACCATCAACCGCAACGACAAATCCACCTCCATCAATACGCAAATGGATTCACTTATCCCGCCGAGCAAGATTTCGGGGCTTACGCAGGGTATGTTCGTCGGTTCGGTATCGGATAATTTCACCGAGCGCATCGAGCAGAAGATTTTCCACGCCGAAATTGTGGTGGATGCCGACAAGGTGAAGAGGGAGGAAGCCGCTTACAAGAAAATTCCCATCATTACCGACTTCACCGATGAAAATGGAAACGACCGGATGAAGGAGCAGATACAGGAAAATTACAACCGCATCAAAGCGGAGGTGAAGCAAATCGTTTCGGATGAATTGCAGCGCATAGCCGACGATCCGGAACTCTCGCACCTGTTGCAGCAGAAAGGGTAATTCCATTTCCTTATATATAATAATGTATAGAAACAGCAACGGCAGTAATTTTTGAAGTTACTGCCGTTATTGCTATGTGAATGTTATTTCCGCTTACGTTCTTTCTCATCGTCCTGGTCCATCCGTTTGTTCAGCCGTTCCCGCATCTTGTCTAAAAAATACGTGCGGCTTTCGTTCTTCCGCCGCTTCATATCTGTATAGGCACTGTAACAATCACGGATGTCGATGTTCAGGAGAGTACCCACAAAGGCGGCTAACTCATGTATCGGGGTTTCCCCGTTGTTGATACTGCCCATTTCACTGAGTCCGTACACCATTTCCACCAATTCAATGGCACTCCCCGTCCATTGGTAGGAGCCTTTGACCTTCAAAAGGTCAGTAGGTATATCTCCATTTCCATTTTGCAGGTAAGTACGTTTCACTGACAAGAAGGCGTACAGCATTTCCATTGCCATAATACGGGCAACAAGATGGTCGTATCCTGTGCTAAACTCCGTTTCATCGTCCAGATGGCACACGTCCACATCAATAGTGTTTTCGTGCCTGCCACGCAGAAAATAGTAGTTATCCATATAAGTAGCTCCGCTACGGTAGTATTGGAAAAATGCCACATGGCGGTCGAAGAACATCTTCTGTTCCTCTTGTTGTTTTTCGTAGTAGCCGTCCAGTTCCTCTTCACCCAGCGGACGTTGGCTCTCAATACGCAGGATATGGTGGAAATAAAACAATGGAGCCACAACCCTCGGTTTGTACTGTTTGAAAAAGGCGATTTCTTCGCCATCATTCTCAAAAGGTTCGGATTGGACGAACTCTTTCATTTCGGTCAGCTTCTTTTTCAGAAAAACAAGTATTGTCTTACAATCCCGGATAATATGATTTCCGTTCAGGTCGATGGCAGCTATCCGGTTATCCACCTCCCGCATCATTTCTTCACATTTTATCTGCATTAAACATTTCCTTTGATTTCGGGCGCAAAGTTAAGAATATCAATGCGATAGACTATCATATAAAATTATCATATACTAACAGAAAATGACCACGGATGTTTTATTTCGTGAAAGTATCGTTCTCTTTCCGCAAATTACCCGGCGTATCACCCAGATATTGTTTACAAAAGCTATTGAAATGCTGCGCGGAAGAAAAATTAAACTCGTCGATTATGTCCGAAAGAGGGATATACGACATTGACAATCGATATTTAATATGTTCCGCCCGCTTTTGAATAAGCCACCGGTACACAGGTGTTGCGAACTCGTTTTTAAATATCCGGCGGAAGGTATGCACACCATAACCGCACAGTCTCGCCAATTCCTCCGTATTATTGGCTTTACGGTAGTGTGTCATTACAAGATTTCGGAACGGCACTTGCTCATCGATCATAGGGTGGAAAAACGAGCGCAACTCTTCCGCACCATAATAGCGGGTGAATCCCCATATCAGTTCCTTGTGTTTCATATACCACAATTCGGAGTCATGCGTTTTATCCGTGATATAGGAAATAACCCCGTTCATAAAAATTCGTATGGATCTTGGAACAATCAGTTTACAGCAATAGATTTCGGATTGGATGTGCCGGTGAGAATGAAGGTAGCTAAGAATACATTTTTCACTCCGACAGACCGTATTATTGAATTTATGTACCAAGATCGTAATATCACTCAAGGCTATACCATTACACTCACTTTGGCGGGGAATAAACATAATTTCTCCCGCACAAAGTATTTCATTATAGAAAAAGCTACTCAATATTCTAGCATGTCCACTTTGACAATAAATGAGATAATTGATGTTTGAATCGTCATTTTGAGCTGTAGTTCCTTGTACGAAAGTCTTCAGTTCAAAATGACAATCTGTAGGATTTTCATCACACAAATTATATTTCTGATTGCATTTCAAATTCATATTCAATATTCATATATGGATTTATTCATTGCCAACGTTTAATCCTCATTTATATGGCGTCATCGTATTTCTGAGAAAAATGAGACTAACCGAAATATTAAAAATTCAGTCAGTCTCTTGTCCATTTCTCAGCAAAGTGACATTCCTTTCGCCAATGAGCCATATATAGTTTTTCACTGCATAATTAGGGACTGTTTATATTACTTTACTGTACGCACATAAACATCTCGCTTTTAGCTATTCAACCTTCCCACCTTTAGTCATCATAATTACCTGCTTTGTTGGAATTATATCTTTTTTTACACCAGATGAGTCACGAGCAGTTATAATATAACTGTTTGATTTGCATTCTATTACTGTAGTTTCCAAATTCTTCGGTTCTGTATGCGTAGCCGATGCCGTAGAAACAATTGCAGTACCACTAATTTCATTCCTTTTTTCCCCCTTCATGACAGTCATCTTCAAATTTTCCGTTTCTACTTCTGTAATCGACATTGTAGGTTTCGTCAGTGATATGCCATCTGGTAAAGCAAAATTCATCGTAACTTTGTAATCCGTATCAAATTTCTGCCTGTCTTTTTCTGAAAGCTCCAATACAGGCATCCTTTTTAGAGTCTCAAGTACTTCTTTATCTATATCGGGATGAAGTCCTTTCGTTATCCGACTATTGGCTACCACACCTTTTGGGGTCACTGTAAAATCGATTATCACATCCCCTTGTATCTTTTCTTCGACCGCGGTTGAAGAATAGTTAATATTCTTTTTAAGAAAAGCGAACATAGCCTGCATACCGGTTGGAGAACCAAGAGTACTACAAGACTGTGAATCGGAAGTTGCTTGAGAAATAATAACCATATCATCCTCTTTTCCTAAAGTTTTCAATACCCCAATCTCTTTTTTATTATCAGAGTTTTGTGCCTTGACAGATGTAGTAATTCCAAAAATTAATGTAAGAGTTGAGAATAGTAATAATACTAACCCGCTCATTTCTGATTTCTTTTTTTTCATTTTGTAAATCATAATTTTTTTTAATATAATTATTAAAATATATAAACTCAATACTGCACAGCCAATGGAGAGAAGTTATGTTTGCAAACACAGTTTGCCCATTAAAATAGGTAGATAAGAATCACTTATCGGAATAAGCGTATTTATACTCCCAATCCGAATTCTTTTCCGTTCAATATAATCAATATGAGATAATGAAACAATATAGGAACGATGCACACGACAAAAATCATTTCCTTCAAGACACTCCTCGAAACTTTTCAGACTACCCTGCGAGAGTAGAGGTTTATTATTTGTACGATGTACTCTTACATAATCACCATATCCTTCCACATATAAAATTTCATCCGGGTGTAAACGAATGATACGGTTTCCTTCACGAAGGAAAATGGGCTTACCAGCTCGTTTTGCATACAATTGCTCATTGACTTCGGTTAAAGCTTTTTCAATTTTCTCCAGATGTTCCATTAGCATATTAAGCGTTGCAACATCCCCATCGAAAGTGATACATTTAAGCATACTATCCTTCTCATTGTTGTTTATATCTACTACAAATTAAGGGGAAATATCTGCTAACTAAAGTTAAACACCGATGAGTGGGAATTATTCGTGAGTGAAGAAGGTAATAAGAGGAGGTGAACGAACTTACTTACCCCTCCTCCTCTTGCATAAGCCATTTTTTAAATATAGGTGTTTTTACCTTACTTATAATGATACGTTCCGGAATAGGCAAAAGTAAATTCACTGAAAGCCTGTTACCTAACCAGATGTCTATATCCTTAATCGCTTTACGGGAGATGATAAATTGACGATTGGCGCGGAAGAAATGTTGCTTATCCAGTTGTTGACTAAGCATGTCCAGCGTACGGTCTACCGGATGTTTTTTACCGTCAAGAGTATAGGCTATTACCTTTTCTTTAGCAGTATAAAAGTAAAAGATATCTTCTACCGGAAGCGGATAAAACTTATCAGCAAGCATTATCAGCAACTTCTTTACATCGTTTCGGTTTCGAATAGCGGTATTGGTTCGTCGGATATGTTCTTCCCGTTCTATGGAATTAAAGAGCATGAATTTATTCAAAGCATGCTCTAAAGAAACAAGTGTTATCGGTTTCAGCAGATAATCGATGCTGCTTACCTGAAAGGCCTGTAAAGCATATTCATCATAAGCAGTAGTAAACACAACAGGAGCTTCAATATTTACTTGCTCAAAAATTTTAAAAGCTAATCCATCTGCCAGATGAATATCCATGAAAATAATATCCGGTTGTCTGGATGACTGGAACCATGCCACGCTTTCCTCAATACTTTCCAGTTCGGCAATCACTTCAATATCGACCATTGAATTCTGTCGTAGAACAGCTTTCAAGCTACTTACTGCTGCTGTCTCGTCTTCTATAATAATTGCTTTCATGTTATTACTATTATTTCTCATTCCACTTAATTCAACAAAGGAAGAAACACCTCAAAGCAACCATTGGTATTTGATATTTGTATATTTCTACCTGTCAACATCTGGTAACGTTCCCGGAGATTCTTTAGCCCTATCCCATGTCCAATAGGCTCTTCTATCTTTGGTCGGATAGAATTTAATATCACCAGCCAATTGTCGGATTTAGTATAAATCTTAATCTGCAAAGGATGCTGTTTACTGATAACGTTGTGTTTAACCGCATTTTCAATCAGAGGAAGCAAACTAAGAATAGGCAGCTTTTTTTTCAGATAAGTTTCCTCTACTTGGATAGAAAAGAATAATTTATGCTCATACCTTACACCCAACAAGTAAGTATAGGCTTTAACAAATCGCAATTCCTCATCAAGGGAAACCAATGTCTTATGATTACTCTGTAAAATATATCGGAATACGTTCGATAATCCTTCCAAGTATTCAAGCGTCTTTTCCTGTTCTCCCGCCCGAATCAAAGAATTAAGCCCATTTAGGGAATTGAAAAAGAAATGCGGATTAATCTGTCCCATTAGTGCATTGTAAGAGCTTTGCAGTTGTTTGACTTTCATTTTTTCATATTCCAACTTCATTTCCTGTTTTTTATCAAAAAGATGAATAAGAAGCATAGTTAACAAAACTGTCAGCAAGATGAAAATATGTTCTATTATTAACGGGTATGAATTGGATGTTACCGTAACTGCTCCTACTACATCTCTATGGACTCCGTCAGGAGAAGCATTTGTAAGCGTATCCTTTTTTTCGATTGCAGAAGTTGTGCTAGTCCAAACCCTTGACAGACTAACTGCTTGCTCTGTTACACAAAAAGAATCTGAATAGAGTTGTGTCATAACACTTTTACGTATGAAAGGAAATGCCTTATACAATCCGCAAGCAACAAGTAGACAAATTCCGGTTGCCAAGCCTAATGTCTTCACTTCTTTATGGAATCTTCTGATTCCTAATCTATATATCCATCTGTACAGAATGAATAGTACAAAAGAAAAGAAGAAAAGCCATAATAGAGGAAACCATAATTCGATTTTTCCCTGTTTAATGGCAATATCACCGACTGATGAGTTTGTTATCAGCTCATAGTGTTGCATTATCAATGCAAAATTAGCAAAGAGGGAAAGAATCACCGAGATCGTGAATCCGATGAATAATTCATTTTTTGTCGTTCGTAACATTATTACCTATTGTTTTAATGATCTCACAAAGATAATTCATACCTTCTCTCAACTTTAAACCAACCGATGAAACGGATAAAATAGGTAGTGAATCGCCCTTGCTCTTTATAGAGAAAATAGAAAAATATTCATAATACTGCATTCTTTATGCAAATATCCCGTCTAGTAACATTCAAAAAACAACTTGGTCATTAAACAGGAACCTATATTCTATAATTATTTTTTAATTTACATCGATAAAAATGCTATTTTTAGGATGTTAAGTCAACACCCCATCTACAAGTATTTATAGCTGCATTTTCCTATTCTTATTAAAATAAACAATTCGTTTCCTCCTCCACACCACTAAATTATCATTTATCAGTTATTTGTCTTCGGCGGATTACCAATTTTTTAATCATTACTTAGTCTCTCTATTTGAGTTTTCTTCGGGAAAATATCTCATAAAGAGTTAAAGTGACAGTGGCACCTATCACGTCTCTGTCCAAAACTCCTTTTTTTAGACGCATCCGATCATAAAATACACCGACATTGATTTTCCCTTTAAAAACCGGTAATCCCAAACCAGCATTAATTCGCATGGAAAGTCCTGAATTACCGTTAATCTCCATATAAGAAGCTGCCAGATTTACTCCTGCTTTATAGGATACTCGTTTCCAGAAATTATCATTTGGGAAACCATTAGGGAAATAACAAATGCCAATGTTACATTTGCTTACATCTTGAAATCCAATACGGCTGTCTACTGATGACAAAGAACTGTATTGTTGAAAAGCATAGTCCAGTGCGCACTCCCATTTCTTATATTTCAAAGATGTTCCTATACCAAAATATTGAGGTAAACTCTGTTTCTGCGGCTTTTGTTTCTTGTCAGTAGTTGCATTGCCGTTCGATAAGGATTGCTCATTATAGATATCCAATTTCTGTCGATACCCATAGACTGCCCCTACAACATAGGATAAATCATGATTTATTGAGCGATGATACTGAACACCCAAATTAGCATAAAATGACCGTGCATGCATTTTTTTATCAACGGTCAGGCTACCCTGTCGCTCTGTCTGAACAATATCACCGAACAAGTAACAAAGATTCAGTCCCAATGACCAATGTCGGGATAGAAGGTAGGCATTAGATAAACTAATCTTCGAAATACCTCCGCTTCCAGTGAATGTACTGGTGTAATTTTCATGCGGATTTCCTTCTATCGGTTGGATAGACTGAAAATAATACCCCACAGAGCTATAAGGGGTCAGACTTGCAGCCATATACCATCGGGGGATGACACGTCCCCCAAATACTAGCCCAGAGAAGCTACCCGTAAAAGCCTCATTGGACTTATTCCCGGAAGTATAGGATTCATTCTTGACAAATGTAGAAAGATCAGTCAACAGGCGTTTATTGTCCAATGCGGTTAATCCTGCGGGATTCTCTATGTTTATTAGCATATTATTTCTCATTCCGTAAGCAACACCTCCCATCCCGGCATTTTGACCATATAACCCAGATTCCAATTCTCCAATACCAAACATGGAATAAGGTGAAGAGGTCATAACATTTTGTGCTTGTGCTTTAAATGTTATCAATAAGAAGAATAATATATAGTTAATAGCTTTCATATATTTTATAGTTTAGTTGGAGAGTAATTGGATATTGTCCATTTGAATCACTAAAAGTCATATTTTTCAATGTCTTGGTGTAATCATCACTATTGAAGACCAACTGGAGATTATGTTTATTTTTCCCCGAAGCACCTAACTCCTTTTGTATGAATTGACTGATATCAAAATAGTAATACGTGTTTCCGAAGAAAAGGTCGTCTTTTATCAACTTCCCCGATTGTTCCTCTTCTCCCAAATAGTCTTTCACTGCATCGGTAACAACGTTGTTCTCGTCTGCTATATATAAAAAGATGCTGTCCGGTAATACATTATAGTCCGAATATGTTCCGAATTCAGGATATATTTTTAAGATTGCTTGCTCGATATGCACATATTCACCTTGTTCCATGATATTATTAAGATAAGGAAATTCAAGACGAGTGTACCATCCGATACCGGAAAATAGAATTCCTTTGTTTCCTAATTTAGCAGAAGGTATCTCTAAATCTGTCCAAGGGTAAGGCTCCATAGGAGTGTTTTTCCTATCATGTTTCAGGTGATTAAACTGCGTTTCCTTATTGGGTGAGAACACTATTTTTTGATGATTTTCATACGCACTTTCTATATGATAATGCAATATCATAGCGGACAATGAATCCGCTACCTGAAAACCTAATAGTGAATGACATTGCTGTTCATCGGACACTATGACTAAACCTTTAAAATAATCCTCGAAATGATTCTCCGAAACTACTTCATCATGGTTGTGGAAACGGCTAAGCAAATCCTTCCCCAAATTATCAGGCAGACGTATCTCTATCTTTTCAGATGTGTTAGGTCTCGGCGAAAAAGAGTAAACCGCTAACGGTTCAGGATCATAAGCAAATGATGAATTATTATATAAATATCCATTTTCATTCAACACAACTTTTTCAGTAAGTAAGTGAATTGCGTATTTTTGTTGCAAAGTGGTATCACCGACAAAGGTCCTATTACAAGAAAGTACTAACATCAAAGAGTCAAACTGCACTGTTTCATTCGCTTCTGTAGAATAAGACGGGCGTAAATAAGGAATGTATCCGGTAGCAGAAACACTTCCCCATACTGGATGAGTATATTTCCCAGCTAAGACAACATGCTTACCGGATGTTTCCAAAGAATCAATCAAAACAGCAGTTGTTATAATGGTACTTGTATCCATACTAATATTACGAAGTTCTGAATTAACCCATTTATCCCCAAAAGTATTGTTATCATTATAGCATGATAATAACACTGATGATAATAGGGCAAGACAAACGAAATATAACGGTTTATACATATTATGTTTTTTGACGGTAAAAGACAGCATAACCTCCGAAATACACAATTTTAATCCGCTAATCAGCCTATATTTTCCTATAACATGCCTTTTGAGGTGGTAGGATGTAGATTGAACAAAGAAAATCCGATTCATGGCTTGATATTCAATGTTTACGGAGCAAATCCGGGCACTTACCGATTATATTTGCTGAACACATCAAAGCCATGTTCTTTTGTATCTCATAAACAATAAATATTAAATAATGAAACATCAAAAATTCTTAGTATTTCTGATAACAATGCTTCCTGTTATCATAACCTCTTGCAGTAATGACGACGAAGACGAGGTTCTAATGGGAAAATGGCATCGTGTATCTGATTTTGACGGACTGGCACGTAGCGAAGCAACTTCATTTACTATTGGCAATAAAGGATACTTGACTGGTGGCTATGATGCAAGAAAGCATCTGAATGATCTTTGGGAATATGATATGGAACAAGACTCTTGGACACAAAAAGCTACTTTTCCCGGTCCTCCGCGCAGTGCTGCCGTTGCATTTTCTGTTAATGAGAGAGGATACTTTGGAACAGGATTTGATGGTAAAGAGTATTATAAAGATTTCTGGGAATATGATCCGGAAACGAATAAATGGACACAGAAAACTGATTTTCCGGGAAGTGCACGCAATGATGCTACAGCATTCGGATTATCAGATAAGGGATATATAGGTAGCGGCTATGATGGCAACTATCTGAAAGATTTCTATGTTTACGATCCACAAAATAGTAAATGGGAACAGATTGTCAGTTTGGGAGGCAGCAAGCGCCGGGGAGCCACTAGCTTTGTAATTGATAATATTGCTTATGTATGTACAGGATATAATAATGGAGAATACGTTAAAGATTTCTGGAAATACGATCCTACTCAACAACGTTGGATTCAACTCCGTGATATTACCGATACGTCAGATGACTCTTATGACAATAAGTATAATAGTATCGTACGTGTCTATGGAGTTTCTTTTGTTATTGACGGACAGGCTTACTTGACATGCGGTGGAACCCCTGATTTACGTACTAATTCATGGAGATATACTCCAGCCATTGACATGTGGGAAGAAGTTGCAAAATTTAAAGGTGCTCCACGCACAGCAACAGCTTCTTTTTCGAGTGGAAGCAAAGGTTTTGTTGTAACAGGTAAAAGCAGTACTTTCCGTTTCGATGATATTTGGGAACTTCGACCATACGAATATGATGATGACGAATATTAAAACCGGAAAAGGCATACTCTGGGTTAGTTTACTGTTGTTGCTAATCATCATTCTTCTTCATCACTCGATTATCACAATTGAGGATGAAGAAGAGCCAAAAGCTGAATTGGAAATATTTCAATCAAAAAATGGCTGGGGGTATCAAATTGTTATGAGACAAAAAGTATTGATATATCAGCCTACTATTCCTGCTATTGATACAATAATGCCATTCCCGGATGAGGTGAGTACACGAAAAGTGGGTCTCTTAGTTCTAAAACGGTTCAATGCTCACCGCAATTTTTCCGTTTCAAAAAAAGAAGTTGTCCAACGATTACCTTGTCGCTACAATTTTATAGACAAATAATGCTTATAGATATTCATACTTTAGAAAACAACATATTTCCAAAGAACAGGAAACATTTAGTTACCTTTCTTTCCGATAGAATAATTGATCAATCTTTTGAATATCACAATATCAAACGCATAGCAGTATCTTCAATAGTTGCAAATCCTAAATGCTGATATACCTTTTCTCCCATTTGAGTGGCATTAAGATCAATAGCCGTAACATTAAGTTTTTTTGCTTTATGAATCAATGATTTAATAAGTAATGTTGCATATCCATTATTCCTAAATTCAGGATAAGTGATTACATTTAGTATAGTTCCGGTTATTCCTGTAATAAAAGACATTCCCGCTGGTCGTTCTCCTATGACCATGAACGCTGCTGCCATAATCCGATGCTCATCTTCTGCAAGATAAGCTATAAAATCCCCTAAAAGAATGTGTTTCCGATAATAATTATCTAACTGAATTCTAAGTATATGCTTATTTTCGTCAGACAATTCAGCTCCTATCATGATGATAAAGTCTAATCTGAGCTTTATTAAAAGCTCAATATCATCTAAAGTCGTTTCTCTTATTCTCATATTTCAAATTATTAGAACGCATGCAATATATTAAGATAATACACTAGTCCAATTACATAATTCACTGGAAAAGTTAATGATTCAAATTAAATACCGAAAACAATATTTTCAAGACTGGCAATAGGACAACTGTTCGCCGATTGATTATACCTCAAACAACTTTCTCATACAATTTGAACCAATCCAACCCATAGTTGCCCAGTCCCAAGTCTACAGTATCAATATATTCAAAACCGCATTTCTCATATAAGGAGATTGCTGGAAGATTATTTTCATATACATCCAAACGGATAGATTTTATACCTGATTGTTGAGCCTGTTCAAACGAATAGTCCATTAAAGCACGACCAACGCCCATTTTTAAGAACGAGGGATGAACCACAAATGTACGTATCACAAAAATAGAACTGTAGTCTACATCAACTTTCCAGCTTACACTATTATAGGCTTCATCGGGATGATGGTCTAAGATAATAGAGCCAGCTATTTTTCCGTTGCACCTGAGAACGAAAGGAGTATTATCTTCTATACCAGCAACAGCATTTTCACGAACAGGATAAATGCCTTTTATCCATCCGGGATAATTGGTAGTAGCCGATAGATAATCATTTAGATTGTCATACAGTTCTTCTAATTCGTCAATGTCGGCAGGAGTGCCGGATTCTATTACAAATTTCATAACTACAACTATTTAGGATACAAAGATAGTGGAAATCATACTCATTTATTGAGGAATTATTTATATTTCTCACTTTTTACATATTCACATTATTAATAAAGTCCATTAACCAATACAAAAAATACTACAATCTAAAACTTTTGGTTTGTGACACGGATCGTTCAACTAAAGCATGTTGGGAAGATGGTTGTTCGGGGGGTTCAATCGAAGATAAAAGAATCTGTGGCGATTGCTTTTGTTTCATATCAGTTTCACCCTTTTCCATATTTTTTTCCAATGGGACTAGCTCTAACCGTATCTTCCTTTCCAATACTGCCATCTCTGATTTCAGTAGTTTCAATTCATCTTCCTTTTTCCACGTACCGCCGACTACTTCCCGAAGCGTAGGCAAATCCTTCTCCAACTTCTCGTTCTCCATCCTATACTGCTCCATCAGTTTCGGAATACGATCAAGTGCGTTGAGGAAGTTCGTTGCTGCCGCTTTGTGGTCGGACATCGCCAACTGCCCGTTATTGTAGGTGTACTTGTACGCACCTTCGATAAAGAAGCGGTTCTGTTTCACCTCCACACCCTCACGGATGGAGCTCTCCGTTTTCACAAGGATAGGGAAACCGTACAACTCACCGATAGGCAGGTATTCACCGCCCGTCGTGGCGTTCTTGGCAATCTCCTGTAGCCGTGTCCCGACGCTTTTCGCATCGGTAGCCGCCAGACCGTCCAGCTTTACCGGATTGCGGTAATACCCGTCCTCATCGGTCTGTGCCCGTGAGGTAAAGGTTTCGTAGTCCACCGTCAGCTTGGCAATGTGTTCGTTGTTCTCATCCAATTTCTTGGTATGCGACTCCAATTTCCACGTCGAGCCGCTTTTATCCTTGTAGAAACTCTTGCGCTCACTTTCCAATGCAGCGACTTTCTTTTCCAGACGCGCCTTGTCCAGCAGGTCGGTGTTGCCGGAAAGGATAGCCATGTATTCCGAGAAATTCATGCCCGATTTTTCGTCCATACTGCCCTCGTCGATGGTACGTGCGCCCATCGACCCGCTTTTAAGCTGGGAAATAAAGGTCTGCTTGCAGTGCAGCAAGTTGAACTTATAGCTGTCCAGCGATTTTTCAACCGCATAGATAATCACGTCCACCTTGTTGTCTGCAAAGGACTTAGCAATTTCGTTACCCTTTCTTACCGCCCGCCCGTCACGTTGGGAGAGGTCGGACGGTCGCCACGGTGTGTCCAGATGATGAAGCGCAACCGCCCGTTTCTGTGCGTTTACACCCGTTCCGAGCATACTCGTCGAGCCGAACAACACCCGCACTTTCCCCTCGTTCATGGCATCTATCACCGCTTTGCGTGATTTCTCATTCTTGCACTCCTGAATGAAACGTATCTCGTTTGCCGGAATACCGTAATCCTCAATCAGCTTACGTTTAATCTCGCTGTACACGCTCCACTTTCCCGGCTGGTAAGTGCCCAGATCTGAAAAGACGAACTGTGTGCCTTTCTGTGCGTCATACTTTTTATAGTATTCCGCAATCTTGGCGGCACAGTGGCTCGCCTTGTTGTCCGGGTGGTCGTCGTACTTGTCCGGATCAATCATCCGCATATCGAGTGCCATCTTGCGGGCGTAATCGGTGGCAATCAGCATCTTCGCTTTTTCCTCCGTTTCCGACAAGGGCAACCGTCCCAATACCGTCGCATCACCCGTTTGTGCGAACTCCATCAGTTTCTTGATGAACTCTTCCTGCACGGGTGTAGGCGGGATGTTGTGCAGTATCTCGTTCTTCTCCGGCCTGTCCACGCCTACATCCGCCGCCGTGCGGTAATCGGTAATCTCATTGTAGAAAGCCGCCAGTTCCGGCACTTTGATAAAATAGCGGAACCGTTCTTTCTGTATTACCTGATTCGTAACAGAAAACTCAAAGTCGGTAGTCTTCTTGGCAAAGATAGCCGCCCATGCATCGAAACAGTTGATGTTTTGCCGTTCCAGTTCCTTCGGGCGGAGATATTTGAACAATAGATACAGTTCTGTCAGCGAATTGCTGATAGTCGTACCCGAAAGGAACGTAGCCCCCAAATCCTTGCCCGTGCGTTCCTGAATAGTGCGCAGGGCAAACAGCATATTGAGTGCCTTTTGGCTTCCCTCGCTGTTTCCCAACCCCGCCACCCGGTCGTGACGGGTGTTGAATGTCAAGTTTTTAAACTGGTGGCTCTCGTCTATGAACAGGTGATCGATACCCATCTGCTTGAAATCCACCACATCATCCGTGCGGGATTTGATGGCGTGCTCTACCTTTTCGAGTTTGGCGAGCAAGTTGATTTTCCGTTTCTCCAATCCTTTGAGCATCCCTCTCGATACCTCTTTGCCCTGTGCCCGCAAGACGTCCAGATTCTCTTCCACCGAATCCAGCTCCTTTTGCAGAATCTCCTGCTGCACGTCGGTCGGTTGCGGTATCTTTCCGAACTGGTCGTGCGACATGATGACACAATCCCAATCATTATTTTTGATATTGTTAAAGAACTTCACCCGGTTCTGGGGTGAAAAGTCCTTTTCCGTCGCATAAAGAATCTTCGCATTCGGGTATGCCGTGCGGTAACACTCGGCTATCTCCGCGACATTGGCTTTCAGCCCGATTATCATCGGCTTGTGCGCCAATCCCAATCGCTTCATTTCTTGCGCCGCAAGGCTCATAATCAGTGTTTTACCCGTACCAACTTCGTGGTCGCAAATTCCGCCGCCGTTCTGTTTCAGCATCCAGACGCAGTCTTTTTGGCTCTGGTACACCTCCTTGATTCCATACTTCTTTTCCAACGCTTTCAAGTCCAAACCCGGAAAACTCTGGTGCGAACCGTCATAGGTCGGACGCACGAAACAGTTGAACTTGCGGTTATACATATCCGCCAGCCGCTTCTGAAATTCGGGCGACTGTTCGTTCAGCCAATCCGTAAAACCGTTACGGATTTCATCAATCTTGGCGTTGGCAAGCTGTATCGCCTCGCTGTCCCTTACCTTGATGTCATTGCCGTGTTCATCCTTTCCGATACTCTTGCTGATGTCCGGCACGGTGTTCAGAAGGGCGTTTTTCAGCAGGTTGATACCGTCGTATTTCCGGTACTGCCCCTGTACGGCATACTGGTCGGTGATTTTGGCGTTCTTTTCCTTACATTTGACCGAATACTCGTCGATGCTTTCCGAATAGGCAATCGAAACATCCGTCCCGAACAGATGCTTGACGTAGGCGGTGTAGATACCCGTAGGAATCCAGCGTTCACCGAAATTGAAATCCAATTCGTCAAACGTAATCGGTCGGGGCATGGCATCCCTGAGTGCCGCCAGCGATTCTTCCACCTCCGGTTTACGCTCGTTTCCTTCATTGTCCGCCGCCCAACGGAAGATTTTTTCCATCTTGTCACCCACGTTTCCGGCGACGAAGCGGTCTTTAATCTCATAGTTGTCCACGAGCGGATTGAAAAAGATGCGTCCTTTCAGTAATTTCACCAATTCATCCCGGCTGTTGTCGCACAGCGTTTCCATGTAATCAAGATTCACCGCCCCGTAACGGTTCAGTGAAGCAGACAAAGCCTCATGCGGTGTTTCCACGTGCGTAATGTCGTTCAGGGCGAAAGCGACGGGATGGTCGAATATGTCCGCCTTGATGAACTGCCCGTTTTCCACCCGTTCCAGCGAAAGCATATCACGCCCGGAAGTGTCCATAAGCAGGAATTTCACGTTCGTTTTGGCGTTCAGCCTGCCATAACGCTCCACGAATGTGTCGTAGGCGGTATTCAGTGCGGCACGTTCCGGCTTGTTCTCCTCGTGCATCTCCGCCTCGTAAGTATAAAGCCGCTGGTAGCTGTCGCGCACGGAAATGTAAAGCTCCGCCTTGTCCTGTTGTGCCTTGTCCAGCTCCAACGGGTGAAACGTAGCCCCGTAGCGGGTAACACCTTTCAAATAGCCCACCTGATTGCCGTCCGCCACCAACATTCCTTCTTTGTGGTGCGGTTCCAATTTCGCCATCAGCGGACGGGGCTTCATTGACTCCGCCTCCAATTTCTCCGCTTCTTCCCGTTGTTTTATTTCCTCCTGACGGCGTTGCTCTTCCTCCAATCCGCCACCAACCGGGTACACCGGCTTTTCCGCATCGGGACGGTCGGATAGAGTTTTCCCTTCCCTCAGTTCCGCCCGTTGCTTTGGGATAAGCCCCATCATCGCCTCATAAAAGCCGTTGATAGGCGGGTTGGTGTTCCAATCCATAGCGGCATATACCTGTTCCATATCTATGCTTGGAGATACGGGAGGTGTGGATATTTCATGTACCTTAGCTGTATCATCCGCCGTCGGATTGGACTTGGCAGCTTGTGGTTGGTCGAACAAACTGCGCTGTTTGGAGGGAGCGGTACGTTTGGGTTTCTTTCCGGTCGGTTTCTTCTTCAATCCCGATTGGGCGAGCCGCCGTTCCTCCTGGCTGAAATTGAACAGGTCGTACAAGTCCATCACGGGAGGGGTGATTTCCGGCTTCTCTTCTCTTTTCGCGGACGGTTGCTTTTCGGAGATAACCTCTTGCTGTTTGGTCGGTTCCGGGGAATACACTTCCCGAACCTGTTGTTTCTCTTCCTGCTTTACTTCCTGTTCGGGTTGAATTGTCTTTTTAACTGCCGGTTTCTCGGTTTCCTGCTTCACTTCCGGCGCACCCTGCCTATACCTATTATATAGGTCGATATTCAGATTGGCGGAAACGACTATGTCCAGATGCTCTTTCAGGTCTTCGCCCATTGCCTGAATACCACCTTGATGGATGGTGAGCAGGGCGGGTTTGCCGTATGGGTCTGTCCCGTGCTGCATCTTCGTGTTCCGGAGCGGGGCGACGCTCATCGTATATTCATTCTCGATGATACCGTCCCCGATGTCCGTTGCACGGATAAACCATTTTTCCTGCTCGGACAACTCCCGGTTCTTTGTCGTGTCTTTTTGCAGGATAACGAGGTCGCTGCCCACTTCCGTCCCGGCATGGTCGGTAAACAGGTTGTTGGGCAACCGTACCACCGACACGATATTAGCGTTCTTCACGATATGCCGGCGGACAAGCTCGTTCTTCGGGGAGTTCAATACACCCTCCGAAGTGATGAATGCCACGATACCGCCTTCACGTGCCGCATCCAGACCTTTGAGGAAAAAGTAGTTGTGGATGCTCTTGGCGGCGGTACGCCGGGCGTTGTCCGGAACGCCCGTATATTCGGGATCGAATACCGCCATGTCGCCAAACGGAATATTGGATGCCACCACATCGAAAGTACCCATGAAGGGTTTCTCAATCCGCTCGAATCCCTCCGCACGCACTTTATGTTCAGGGTAAAGGTGCGAGAGTATTTTTCCCGTAAGCAGGTCTTTGTCAAAAGCCATGACCTCCGCTCCCGGAGCGTCAGCACCGAAAGCGGAGATGAACACCCCTTGTCCTGCCGACGGATCAAGCAGGCGGTCGGGGATAATACCCTGTTCATGGAGCGTACCGGCAATTGCCGATACGATTTCGGGGGGAGTGTAAAACGCTGTAAGGACGGAGCTTTTCAGGCTGTCCATATAACGTTTGTACTCTCTCTCATCTGCCGAGTTATCACGGACAAGCCTGTGTAACTCCGCTGTCATGGGAAACAACTCGCGGTCTGATTTCGTCCAATGTACGGCGTCCATCAGGTTATCGGCAGGGTTGAGGATGAACTTCAACCCGCCGAAACCGCAGTAGCGGCTGAGTATCTCCCGCTCTTCGGGAGTAGCCGCCCTGCCTTCCTTTTCCAATGTGAACACCGTCCGTATCGCCTCGATGTTGTCCAGCAGTTTCGCTTTACGGTTAAATGCCATGCTCTTCGAGGTAGATTGCGACGGTTCCCGTCAGTTCAGTGTAGAGCAGGTCGTATTCGGGCGTGTAGGCGAAACTGTCCGCAAGCGGGTATCGGGCGAACACCTCTTCCGTTGCGGGAAGCAGTGTCAGAGCGAATACAGGGGCATCCCCCGGCGGCACTTCATCGGCAAACTCGTTCCATAACACCTCGATAACGGTGTTGTACTTGGAAAAATGCAAGCCTTGAAGCAATGCCGCCATTGCCAACTCCTGCGCACCTTCCGGTGTAGCCCCTTCCAGACGGGACTGTTCGTACACATCGGCGGCATGGTCGGCACGACCTTCGATGAAATCCGTGTCGGATACACGGTCGGGATGGTTCTCTCTCAGGTATTTCAGCAGGTATAGTCCGTAATAGGAAAACTCTGCGGATTTGTTTTTATCATTCATAATTCTGCGGATTTTAGTGGATAATTATTAATTTTGCAAAAACAAAAAAATTATGGAAACCAAAGATTACATAGCTAAAGCAGATACTACTCTTGATCTTTTGAAAAATTATCCAGAAGTAAAATATTCAAATAATAATCTTTCAATAGAGGAGCTGATAATGGATACCGAATTATTGTTATATCAATATGATTCTAACTATCCTTCATTATTTGAGATTAAATCAATGAAAGAGAGATATTCAGGTCGATATTGGGATTATGAATCTGTAATTATTGGAATGTTATCAATGATTTTAGCCAAGTTTAAAGAACTTTTAGCATCAAAATAACGTAAAAGGCACTCGACGTCCCCGCCGAGTGCCACCACTAAAATCCACAGTAAAATCAGTATCAACTATCAGATAGCATGAATGACTTCCTGTAAATTCAGTGGTAAATATACGCATTATTTCTTTTTTCGCTTGGAGTTACGGTTATTTTTCACATCGGGGAACACGAATACCGTGTTGAAATCCCCGTCAAAGGCGACGGCGGCACTGAACGGCTTGCCCTCCTTGCTGTTGAAGCCCTTTATAACGCCCGTCTGCCCTTTGGTTAGCAGTTCGGTAATCTCCGCATCCGTCAGCGTTTTTCCCGCTTTCTGCCGGAATATGGGCAGCCCGCAGTCGGGATTGCCGCAACGTACCACCTTGCCATAGAACTGCATCATCCCTTTCCCGCATTTGGGACAAGTGCATCCGCTTTCGTTGTGCGGGAACAGCTTGTCCGAGCTCAGCAGCTCCGATGTAATCTGCGAGGTGTACGCCTCAATGCCCTTGCGGAACGCTTCGGCACTTATCCCGCCGTCTTCGATCTGCGAGAGAGCCGTTTCCCATTCGCCCGTCATGGTTACGTCGGCAATGCGCATTGCCTTGACTACCGAATGGAGCGCAAGCCCCTTCTCGGTCGGGACGAGAGATTTCTTCTGCCGTACCATGTATTCACGTCTGAACAGCGTTTCGATAATGGCAGCCCTTGTTGCCGGTGTGCCGATGCCGCACTCTTTGAGGGACTGGCGCATCTGCTCGTCTTCCAGCTCCTTACCGCAGGTCTGCATGGCGGAAAGTAAAGTAGCCTCCGTGTGCAGCGGTTTCGGCTTGGTCTTCCCTTCGGTCAGCGAGCACCCTTTGACGGGCAGCGTATCGCCCTCTTTCCATTCGGGTAACGTTACTTCTTCCGTTTCCTCGCTCTGCCGGTACACGCCACGCCAACCGGCTTGCTTAATGACGGAACCTTTGATGCTGAACGCCACGCCACCACATTCCACCGAAACGGTCGTCACGTCTTTTACGCATCTTTCCCCGAAGGCTTCCAGCATACGCCCGGCAATCATATCGTAGATAATCCGTTCCTCCGCACCGAGATGCTGCGCATTTACTTCCGTAACAAGCAGGGCATGGTGGTCTGTAATCTTCGTATCGTCCACGCTTCGTCGTGAGAGGTCGCCCATGCCGGAGATATAGCCGCCCCATGCCGGATTATTCTTCAATGTAAGCAGTAATGCCGGTATTTCAGCAAATACATCTTCGGAGATATAACGACTGCCCGTGCGGGGATAGGTAATCAGCTTCGTCTCATAGAGCTTTTGCGCGATGGAGAGCGTCTGTTCCGCCGAGAATCCGTGTTTGGTGTTCGACTCTTTCTGCAAGGTTGTCAAATCATACAGGAGTGGGGCTTCCTGAGCGGTTTCCTTGCGTTCCACATGGGTGACAGTAATCTTACCGCACTCTTTGGCTATGCCGTAGGCGGTTTCGGCAGGCTCTTTCTCTTTCCACTTTTCTATGGAAGAGAATTTCACGACCTCACTGTCCGCCGTTCCGTCGGTCGATAAATGGAGCTGGAATACAGGTTCGGGAACGAAACGCTTGTTCTCCCAATAGCGGTCGCATATCATCGCCAATGTGGGTGTCTGCACTCGTCCGAGCGAGTATGTACCACGTCCGGCGGCAACGGTGATGGCTTGCGTGGCGTTGATGCCCACGAGCCAGTCCGCTTCACTGCGTGCTTTGGCGGCATAATACAGCTTGTCGTACTCCGCACCGGATTTCAGGTTTTCCAATCCCTCACGGATGGCTTTGTCGGTAAGCGAACTGATCCAGAGGCGGTCAAAAGGGGTGGCGCATCCGATGTACTCGTACAAATAGCGGAAGATAAGTTCTCCCTCACGTCCTGCATCGGTGGCGACAATAATCTTGTCGCTTTCACGGAACAGCTTGGCGATGATTTTAATTTGTGCCACCACGCCGCTGTCGGGCTTGTAGCCTTTCTCTCCCTTGACCTGCCGGGGGACAAGAGTAAACACAGGCGGAATAATCGGCAGGTTATCCCGGTGGAATCCCTTGATGCCGTACCCTTCGGGTAAGGCGGGCATGACCAGATGACCGAAAGCCCATGTTGCATAATACCCGTTACCTTTCAGGTAACCTTCCGCTCTCTCCGTTGCGCCCACGATACGGGCGATTTCCCTCGCCACGCTGGGCTTTTCCGCGATAATGCAAATTTGATTGTTCATACTGATTTAATTTATTTATTGTGGATTTTAGTGGTTGGGGCGATGCCCCGGTTAATAATTATATTTCTTCTGCTGCTACTGATTTTGCTTTTAATTTCTCTTTTTGAAGTGCCGCAATCAGTTTGCGGTCATAATAGATATGGTGTCCTTCCGCCGTGTAGTACCTCTTGTTTTCCTCTTCGATGGCTTGCCAATCGGTAAGCCACCACCAGCGGGCGACTGCACAAGGCAGAATCACGACTGCCAGAATGATAAATGCTGCCATACGCCTACATTCTTACGCCTGCCGCACGGTTCTGTGTCCTTTGTTGCTGTGTATTGGCAGGAGCCGTTTGTCCCTGCTGCAAAGGTTGGTTCAGGTGTCTGGTAGCCTCATTGGTATTCCCGTGCGTATTGACCGCCACCTGCGTGCGGCTTTCCGAAGCGGGCGCGACTTCTTTTGCCCGTGATAGTTCAGGGTCGGCACGGAAATATTTCGGTTTCCCTGCTTCAAAATCGTATCTGACATAGGCGGTGTAAGGTTCTCCCTTGCCGTCGCGCTTCATATCCTTGACAAGGATGGTTCCCCCTGCGGCGAAATCCTTCTGCTGTTGTGGGGTGAGCAGCACGCCGCCCATTGTTTTCGGGGCACGGATATTCCCGTTCTCATCCAGCCATTGGAATTTATATACTTTCGGTTTTTGTTCGCCTTCCGTCCCGGTGGCGGTTTGTCCGCCTGCCGCTTGTGCGGTCGGAACCGGTCTGGCAGGTTGTTGTGCCGTTTGTCGGGTTACCTGCCCATTGCGCTGCCTTCTGTTCTGCCTGTTCTGTTTGGGTTTGGGCACGAACTCCACGCCACGGCGTTCCACGTTCACCTGCAACGTGGCGGTGAATTTTCGTTTCTCGGACAAGACGATTTCTTTATTGGGCAGCGCACGCCCGGCAATGAGTTCGGCTATTTCATGCTCGGTAAATTCGGTCTGCCCGATTCTCGTGGTGACGGGCACGTCTTTCACCGGGATAGCCTCTATCTCGTTGGTCTGACGGTCGATACTGATATAAGAAGGGATGATTTCGCCCGTTTCCTTGTCCACCAATTCAACGACACGTCCCATGTTTCCTGTTTTTTGCAGGTTCGCTTTGTCCTCGGGCGTAAATTCATGCTCCATGAACTTCTCGTCAAGTTTGGGTTCCTTGCGGATGGTATGGGGTACGATGCCGATGCTGCCGTCCGGCATTTCCTTGAATGAAAGCCGTGCTTCTATCTCATAGCGTTCTCCGGCAATCAGGGGAGTGACCGTCACGAGTGCCGATTTTCCGTGACCGAGCATCTTTTCCAAATCGCCCGATGCTTCCAATGCTTCGCATTTGATGCCGTACTGTTCTTCAAGATTTGCCCAATCAATACGGCTCTCATCTATCAGGTGCTTTTTCTCATCGGGCTTCTCTTGTGCGGATTGCCCGTCTTGTGTCTGCTCCTGTTCCTGTTTTTCGGAATCTTTTTCATCAGGGAACCAATGTTCTTCAACCGCTTGCCAGAAAGGGTTGAGGTCATTGAGCTCATCGGGAGCAGGTTTGATGTCTTCGGATACAGTTTGTGCCTGCTGTTCGTACTTGGACGTATCCACGTGGTGCGGTTCCAGCAGGTCACGGTTCTTTTCGGGATTTTTAAGTAGGTCTTTGAGCACGTCTATCACATGCTCGATGTTCTCCGCCGCCACACGGTAGAAGCCGAAGCGTTTCGGCTCCTTGCATTGCCGGAAAAAGTTGTCCAGAAAGCTGTCCAGCGGGTTGCTGTTCTTGTCGAATAGTAGAAAATCCTTCTGGTTGGCTCCCAAAGCGGCGGTCGTTTTCGGCGTGCCGTCCTTTTTCAGCCCGGCGACGACACTGATTTCGCCCGTCTTCTCGTCCCGGACAATCAGCACGTCCTTTTGATTCTTTTTTTGTTCCATAATTTATTGCTTTAAATTAAAAATGAAATTGTTTCGCCAACGAAAGTAGTGACTATCAACCGTCCTGCAATGGGGGAAGAACCGTGTGGCAGCTTGTGGCTTCCGTCTGGAAGTTTGTGACGTCATGTCTTTTGCCTTTTCACCGTGTTTTTCCCCTCAAACTCTTTGAAATGGGTTTTCAGAAACTCCTGCACGTCCGACTCCTTGTAATACACCTTGTGCCATAGCATCTGGTATTTCAGTGTCCCCGAACTACGGTAACGCTGGATGGAGCGTTTGCTCGTGTTGAGCAGCTCGCACAAGTCCTGATTGTCGAGCAGCCGTTCCCCGTCGAGGTATTTCACCTCTCTGAACTCCTTACCCGTAAGGGAGGCGATAAGCTGCTCGTTCCGGTCGAAGCGTTCCATTATTTGCCGCATCCAATTTTCAAAAGTGGTTGTATCAAGTGGGGTATTCATAGGGAAGTAGATTCGTGAGTAGTTCTATAACTTTCTCTAAACTCATCCAACGTCTGCGGATTACAGCTGACAATACGTTGTGCAATACATTTTTCCACATCGGAAAAACGATACAGGCATTTACTCCGTATCATACAATAAGGGATGGTTCGTTCTTTCCGCATACGCTGAAGAGTTCTCGTACTAATTTTAAGAAGTTCAGCCAGTTCCTCACTTGTCAGCCATATTTCAGGTTCTTCTGCAGGCACTGCTGCTTTTTTGAATACATAATCGGAAATCCGATTAATTCGAGTCACCAAATCTTGATATACCTGATGATCCAGAGTAATTATTTCCATTCTTTTACGCTTTTTGATTATGGCGCAAAATTGAAAAGATAAAAGGGTGAGAATCCACAGGTAGGTAACTACCTATGTAAGATTTTATAAAAGACCAGCATCATACTACACTAAGAATCACACGAAAAAAATAAAGATAGAATGTTATAAAAACCACCTATTTTATAACAGAATCATAGATTTATTATTAATTTTGAAGATGTTAATCAAATTTGTGAAAATCATGAATCCAACAGGCGAACACTTTTTCAAATATAGAGGTATCTCTAATCTAAGATATCTTCTTGATATTCTCATTAATAAAAGATTATATGCTGCAAGGTATGACGAGCTAAATGACCCTATGGAAGGAGTTTATATTGCTGACCGCTTAACTGCAAATACGATTGGATTATTGAGAAATGGAAAATACAAAACCCGAATTTGCTCCTTGTCTAAAAATTATAATAATGGTTTGATGTGGTCTCACTATGCCGAAAGCCATAAAGGGTGCTGCCTCGAATTAAGTATTACTTCCCGAAAATGTACCTGTACTGAAATTAACTATACAGACAATATGACAACAATTGATTCACATACTGCAGATGTAGGGAATATATTAAGTGTAAAATCCAAAAATTGGAAATATGAAGAGGAATTTAGATACTTTACAGAAATGACATACTTAAAAATCAATATTCATAAAATATTTTTAGGTATGCGAATGGCTAAAGCTGAAGCAACCTTTTATAAAAAAGTAATTCAAGCCATTGATAGTAATATTGAAGTACGTCAAATAAACGAAGCTGAGATAGATTTTGGCTATATATAAAAAAATAAAAAGTTATGTTTGTTGAAACATCTGAAGATATTTACAATTCCGTAGTGAATTTCCAAAATGCTACTCATGAAGAATGGAGAAAGATAGTATCATCATTCCCAAAATATTTTCTTCACATAAAGGATAAAGGAAACTATTTTGGATTATCTAAATTTTGCGCTTGGAAAGACATTACTATTGACATGTATCTTAATGAAAATCGTTATAATTCAAATGGAAACAAAACTCAAAAACATATTTCTAAAATACTTGGTAAAGAGTGGATTCCATTTGAAAAGACACATCCTGATACTGCCATTGCTTTTGAAAAATGGATTCATAGTTTCTATCCAAACTACAACATGAATAATGCTCATATTATTACTGTAACGTTAGATTCATATTTTTGTGGTAAAAAGGAAAAAATTGTAACTCCTGAAATGCTGGCAGATATTTTAAAACTCCAAATGGTTATTGGTTCTATTGGAGAAGAAATAGTTTATAAATCAGAGATTAATCGGCTGAGAGATAAAGGAATAAAATTTCCAAACAATTACATCATTCATGAATCTTTAAAAAATATTTCATCCGGATATGATATTCATACAAACTATGGTGATGAAGAAAGATATATAGAAGTTAAATCGACAACAAGGATTTCGTCTAATATCTTTTTGACTGAAAACGAAATAAATGTATTATCTAAATTAGGAAACAAAGCTTACTTGTACATAGTACAAGTAACAAATAAAGAAAAAAAAGAAGGAGAAATTATTCAAATTATTCAAAATCCGATTAAGGTCATTAAAGAAAAAGGTGAACTCATTCCTATAGCTTATAAAATAAAAATCCCAAGATGATTGTCTCTAAAAACGGAGTACTACATATGACAAATAGAGCATGTAGTACCCTATTCATTATTTAGTTTGACAGTTTTTCCAAGAAATATCCCTGTCACAGATTTAGCCCCAACATCTATCATTCTTCGCTTCAACTGTATAAAGCTCTGCCCACTGGTTAATACATCATCAAATAATATCACGTGCATTCCATCAACATCTCTCTTTTTTATACTTAGATTAGACACCACATCCTTATGAGAAGTACCTTTCATCTGTTCCCTTTCCTCTTCAATCCAGATGGTTTGAAAACCATCACGCACATTCAACCACCTTGACAAATGATAACAAAGAACAGGAAATCTTTTCCGTTGTCGTTCCCTTGTAGAAGCAGGAATAGGAATTAATATCGTCTTTTCAGGAGAATTATAATAAGAAATATTCTTCATGCAGAAAGATATAATCTTTGCCACCAGCATCCCACAATGCCCTCCTTCCTTAAACCGAAAAATCAAATTACTGATACACTTTTGATGTACATCTATTTTCTGAATACGTGTAGGATAATAATCATGTACATAGTGGCAAGTACTCCCGTCAATCTCACAACTTCCAGTGAAAGCTGTATCATACGGATAAAATTCGGTTTCCACTCCACAATCATAAGAGAAAACCAATATATCCTCATACATACTCAATCTTTCCAAAGATTCCGCCCGCCCGATCCAACCAACCGATCCTCCGGTATTCATCAGCCCAATGCCTATTTCAAGTTGTGTATTGAACAACTGATGTGAAATGACATACCAATCATAATCCTTACAAAGTCCCGTAAAGTCGCTAAAGTTATCAGATAAGAAATAAAAAAGGCCTCCTTCTTTCAGTACAATTACAAATTCACCTTGTGGTTATCGATGCAGATAGAAAAATTCCTCAAAACTTCCCAACTCATAGCCCATTGGAACTTTATACCCATCTACTACATAGCCAGAATCATATTCAAAAAGCATATTAAAGTCTTCAACCATAAGCACTATATTCTATTTCAATATTTTATGCAAATATACCACCTTGACATCCGAAGGTAAATACTATTCATTACTCTTTTAGCTTCTTTTATCACAAAGCAGTAAACGCTCCAATCATAAACAGAGAAATGGCCTTCCCCACTTGTAAAAGCAGGAAAAGCCGTTCCATTTTATGAAAGCCTTATTAATTTATCCCTTGCATTTTACTTATTTGCAATACAATAGGAATTTTCTGTTCACTAACCTTACGTACAAGTTGTTCGGTAATCCATTCCCTGAACATAACACAAAACGCACTTTTCATACGAAAAGCAAGCATTATAATCATATTCAGATTATAATAATACAACGTTCCATACTTACCGGGAGCATATTCTATTCGCACATCTTTTGTCACCGCATACTCATGTAATTCACCTTCAGCAAAAATCTTTTTGATTTGTCGTTCAACAGATGCTCCGCCAACATTGAATATATCGGCGATCTCCCGTACATTCATCCAGATGTTCCCATCCTCCGCAGGTCTGAGAGCAATACGAACACCACCGGAATCTTTTGCTTCTATAATTACTTTTCCTTCATCCATACTCTATATTCTATTATTATTATGAGTTTAACGCTATTGATTCAAATTCATCTAATTTCCCAGATAACTGCTGCATATCATTACGTATTTTATCATTCGTGATGCGAGCATAAATCTGTGTCGTTTCTATATTCGTATGTCCTAACATTTTGCTGACTGTTTCAATAGGAACACCTTTAGCAAGCGTGACAGTCGTCGAAAATGTATGTCTTGCAAGGTGGAAAGTAATATTTTTATTAATTCCACACAAATCAGCAATCTCTTTCAGATAAGAATTTAACTTTTGATTACTTAATACGGGCAATAATTCACCTTTAGGTAATTGTCCATCATACTTCTTCAGTATAGCCAATGGAATTTTCAAGAGTGGAACATTTACCGGGGTATCTGTTTTTTGGCGATGCCTCATAATCCATAGCTTACCATCAAACGAGGTACAGATTTCACTTGCTTTCAGCGTCTTTATATCAATGTAACTGAGCCCAGTAAAACAAGAAAAAATAAATACATCCCGCACCTGTTCCAAACGTTTCGTTGGGAACTTTTTCTTCAATATTTTCTGTATCTCCTGTTCGGTCAGATAGCCTCTATCCACCCGTTTCAATCGAATCTTATAATTCATGAACGGATCAGTATAAATCCAGCCGTTATTCTTTGCCATAATAACAATCATTCGGAAAGTCTGCATAAATTTGGCGGTTGTGTTCTCATTACATAAACTGACGGTACGCAGATACGTTTCAAAATCCGTAATGAACATATGGTTGATTTCCTTTAAAGCAATATCTGTGATATTATACTTTGCTTTCATAAACTCTTCCATTCTCCTATAGCATCGATCATACTTCGCCATAGTAGCTGCTGTTTTACTGATGCCAACCAATTTTTGTGCATCCTCATTATGTTTCTTGAATAATTCCAAAAGAGTCCGTTGCTTGGCAGTAAAACCCAAGAACGCATTTCTTACTTTCTCCGCTGTAACAAACGACTCATGTACTTCAATATCACGATAGTGATTTTTCAAAGAAGTACGCATGTCCTCCAATAAATCATTCAACTGACGTGCTTTTAAAGAATTGCCAGCCGCTTTACCCAACTTCACATCCCACGCTTTTGGATCCACATTCAGTTTAGAACTGAATTGCGTGACATCACCACTTACTGTCAGTCTGACCATTATGCAGACTGTTCCATCCTTGTTTACTTGATTCTTTCTAATGTAGAAAAGAATCTTAAATGTACTTTTGCTCATATACCTTGTTTTTTATGTCCGTAACAATGGGGTTATAACTTCCCACTGCAAAGGAACGATTAACAATTAGTTTACGAACGGACATTTAAGAGACAACGAGCGACAAATCAGCAACTTAGCATTAAAATCGTTACTATTTTATTTCGCTCAATTTTCAGTAACGATTTAGTAACACTACTTTGTCCAAACGGGGCATTTTCTTGTCTTTTTCTTGTCTGGCGACAAAATAAAAAAGTCCCGTAAAACCTTGATTTTACGGGACTTGTCTTAGCTTTTCCACTATTTGTCTTTAGTGTTCAGCGGAGAGACAGGGATTCGAACCCCGGGTACCTCGCAGTACAACGGTTTTCAAGACCGCCGCAATCGACCACTCTGCCACCTCTCCAAAACTCCTTTATCAGAAGTGCTTTCCGTTGAAAGCGGTACAAAGGTACGAATCATTTTTAAATCTGCAAACATTCTGATATTTTTTTCGCGAATTAATCGTATTTTTGCAGTCCATTAGTAAGAACAAAGATATGATATACCCTCAAAATTTTGAGCAAAAGATAGGATTCGACCAGATCAGACAGTTACTAAAAGATAAGTGTCTTAGCACTTTAGGCGAAGAAAGAGTCACAGACATGACCTTTTCGGAGCAACATGAAGAAGTTGAGGAGAAATTAAACCAGGTAACAGAGTTTGTCCGCATCATCCAGGAAGAGGACGGATTTCCCGATCAATTTTTCTTTGATGTCCGCCCTTCGCTAAAGCGGGTGCGGATAGAAGGAATGTATCTGGACGAGCAAGAACTATTCGACCTGCGCCGTTCGTTAGAAACCATCCGCGACATTGTACGCTTTCTCCATCGAAATGAAGATGAAGAAGAGAACGACACCCCCTACCCCAGTCTGAAACGACTGGCAGGAGATATAGCCGTTTTCCCTCAACTGATAGGAAAAATAGACGGCATCCTTAACAAATATGGAAAAATCAAGGATAATGCTTCCACCGAATTAGCCCGTATACGTCGCGAGCTTGCCAGTACAATGGGAAATATTTCCCGCTCGTTAAACAGCATTCTGCGCAGCGCACAATCCGAAGGATACGTAGATAAAGACGTAGCTCCCACTATGCGTGACGGACGTTTGGTGATCCCCGTCGCACCCGGACTCAAACGAAAAATCAAAGGTATTGTACACGATGAATCCGCTAGCGGGAAAACAGTGTTTATAGAACCGGCGGAAGTCGTAGAAGCCAACAACCGTATTCGCGAACTCGAAGGCGACGAACGACGCGAAATTATTCGCATCCTTACCGAGTTTTCAAACGTGCTCCGTCCGTCTATCCCGGAAATCCTTCAATCATACGAATTTCTGGCAGAAATAGATTTTATCCGTGCGAAAAGCTATTTCGCCATACAGACCAATAGTCTGAAACCCGCCGTAGAGAATGAGCAACTACTGGACTGGACAATGGCTGTGCATCCTTTATTACAACTTTCACTTGCCAAACACGGAAAGAAAGTCGTACCACTGGATATAGAACTGAATCAAAAACAACGCATTCTTATTATATCCGGTCCGAATGCCGGAGGTAAGTCCGTCTGCCTCAAAACAGTCGGTTTACTGCAATATATGTTGCAATGCGGTATGCTCATTCCCTTGCACGAACGCAGTCACGCCGGTATATTCAGCAGCATCTTTATCGATATTGGTGATGAGCAATCTATTGAAGACGATTTGAGTACCTACTCTTCTCACCTGACCAATATGAAAATCATGATGAAGAGTTGCAACGAGCGGAGCCTCATCCTGATTGACGAGTTCGGTGGAGGTACGGAACCGCAAATTGGAGGTGCTATTGCCGAAGCCGTTCTGAAACGTTTCAACCAGAAAGGAACATTCGGAGTCATCACCACCCACTACCAGAATCTGAAACATTTTGCCGAAGATCATGAAGGAGTAGTGAACGGAGCCATGCTTTACGACCGCCATCTCATGCAAGCACTTTTCCAGCTACAAATCGGAAATCCCGGAAGTTCGTTTGCCGTAGAAATCGCACGAAAAATCGGATTGCCGGAAGATGTCATTGCAGATGCTTCGGAAATCGTAGGAAGTGAATATATCAATGCCGACAAATACCTTCAGGACATCGTGCGCGACAAGCGTTACTGGGAAGGAAAACGTCAAACTATCCGTCAACGGGAAAAGCACATGGAAGAAACCATTGCCCGCTACCAAACGGAAATGGAAGAGTTGCAGAAATCACGGAAAGAGATCATCCGGCAAGCAAAAGAAGAAGCGGAACGGATGCTTCAGGAATCCAATGCACGCATTGAAAACACAATACGCACAATCAAGGAAGCACAAGCTGAAAAGGAAAAGACACGCCAGGCACGTCAGGAACTGACAGACTTCCGTACTTCTTTAGATGCGCTGGCTTCTAAAGAGCATGAAGAGAAGATTGCACAGAAAATGAAGAAATTAAAGGAGAAACAAGAACGGAAGAAAAATAAGAAAAACGAACCGAAAGCCGCAGTCTCTTCCCCGTCAAGTGCTCCTAAAGTAGTGCCGATTGCAGTAGGTGAGAATGTAAAAATCAAAGGACAGACAAGTGTCGGCCAAGTGATGGAAATCAATGGTAAAAATGCAACCGTTGCTTTTGGGAGTATAAAAACGACCGTAAAAATAGACCGTCTGGAACGTACCAATAACGCCCCCAAGACGGAAGGAATCGCCAAAAGCACCTTTGTCAGTAGCCAGACGCATGATCAGATGTACGAAAAGAAGCTTAGCTTCAAACAAGACATTGACGTACGCGGAATGCGCGGAGACGAAGCTCTGCAAGCAGTCACCTATTTTATCGATGACGCCATATTAGTCGGCATGGACCGTGTACGCATCCTTCACGGCACGGGAACGGGAATACTTCGTACATTAATCCGCCAGTATCTGGCCACCGTACCGGGAGTGAGCCACTATGCCGACGAACATGTGCAGTTTGGCGGTGCCGGAATCACAGTAGTCGATTTTGACTAACCTGTAAACAAAACGTCCAAAGAACTTGTTCTCATTTAGAAAACCACTACCTTTGTTACAGTGGTTTTCTAAAACGAGAATAAAGCATGAAGAATAATCTGTTAAGCGAAAAGCTTATTTACACAGGAGACAGTCTTACTCCTACCCACTTACATCTTTGTACTTACAATGCTACCGAGATGCAGGAAAGCGCCAACGACACCTTTCAAGCCATCAAGGGAACACTGAACAGCGATCGGATCAATTGGCTACAAATACACGGAATGAAAGATACGGAGACTATCCGTGAAATTTGCAGTCATTTTGAAATAGACTTCCTAGTCCTGCAAGATATACTGAATGCGGATCATCCTACCAAGATAGAAGAGCATGACAAATACATCGTCCTGATCTTAAAAATATTCTACCCCAACGAACATAAAGAAGAAGACGAACTGGACGAGTTGCTCCAACAGCAAGTTTGTCTTATTCTAGGTAATAACTACGTACTTACTTTCCTCGAAAAAGAAACCGACTTCTTCGATGATGTCAGTTCCGCTCTGCGCAATGATGTCCTGAAGATACGCAGCCGCCAGACTGATTATCTACTTAGCGTGCTGCTCAACAGCATCATGGGAAACTATATTTCAACAATCTCTTCCATTGATGACGCACTCGAAGATTTGGAAGAAGAACTGCTCACCATCACCAGTGGTGATGACATCGGAATTCAGATTCAGGCATTACGACGCCAATATATGCTGATGAAAAAATCCATCCTTCCACTAAAAGAACAATATATCAAGTTACTACGGGCAGAAAACCTGCTCATTCACAAAGTGAACCGTGCCTTTTTCAATGATGTAAACGACCACTTGCAATTTGTATTACAGACCATTGAGATCTGCCGGGAAACTCTTTCCTCATTAGTCGATCTATACATCTCCAACAATGATTTACGTATGAACGACATCATGAAGAGGTTAACCATCGTATCCACCATCTTTATCCCTTTGACATTTCTGGTCGGAGTATGGGGAATGAATTACAAATGGATGCCCGAGCTCGAATGGCAATACGGGTATTTATTTGCCTGGATTGTAATGGCAATTATCGGTATTATTGTATATTTGTACTTCAGAAAAAAGAAATGGTATTAACAAAAACACATCATCAATCATGAAATCGATAAAAGAGCTATATAGAATAGGCACAGGACCTTCCAGTAGCCACACTATGGGACCGCGCAAAGCTGCCGAAATGTTTCTGGAACGTCATCCGAATGCTGCATCTTTTAAAGTAACCCTTTACGGCAGTTTAGCTGCTACAGGCAAAGGACACATGACGGATGTAGCCATTATAGACACTTTGCAACCCACTGCCCCGGTAGAAATTGTGTGGCAGCCCAAAGTCTTTCTACCGTTCCATCCGAACGGAATGACATTTGCAGCTCTGGATAGCAACGATAAAGTGCAGGAGAATTGGACTGTTTATAGCATCGGTGGTGGTGCACTAGCAGAAAATAATGACAATCCAACCATCGAAAGCCCCGATGTATATGGTATGGAAAACATGACTGAAATACTCCAATGGTGTGAAGATACCGGAAAAAGTTATTGGGAATACGTAAAGGAATGTGAGGAAGAAGATATATGGGACTACCTGGCTGAAGTATGGGCTACCATGAAAGATGCCATTCACCGTGGACTCGAAGCAGAGGGCGTACTACCCGGACCACTAAATCTCCGGCGGAAAGCCTCCACTTATTACATACGTGCTACCGGATACAAACAATCCCTGCAATCCAGAGGGCTCGTCTTCTCTTATGCTTTGGCAGTAAGTGAAGAAAATGCTTCCGGCGGTAAAATAGTAACCGCTCCGACTTGTGGTTCTTGTGGAGTTATGCCTGCCGTACTTTATCATCTTCAAAAAAGCCGTGACTTTAGCGATATGCGCATTTTACGTGCGTTAGCCACTGCCGGTTTGTTTGGCAACATCGTCAAATTCAACGCATCCATTTCCGGAGCAGAAGTAGGTTGTCAGGGAGAAGTCGGTGTTGCCTGCGCAATGGCTTCGGCTGCCGCCAATCAATTGTTCGGGGGCAGCCCTGCACAAATTGAGTATGCAGCAGAAATGGGCTTGGAACACCATTTGGGAATGACTTGCGACCCGGTATGCGGATTGGTACAAATTCCCTGCATCGAACGAAATGCATACGCCGCCGCACGTGCGCTGGATGCTAATCTTTATTCAGCTTTCACCGATGGCATGCACCGTGTCTCTTTCGACAAAGTAGTGCAAGTGATGAAACAGACCGGACATGACCTACCGTCACTCTATAAAGAAACAAGTGAAGGAGGATTGGCCAAGGATTACAAACAAATGTAATTATAAAAAGCAACGGACCATTCCTTTTATAGAAATGGTCCGTTGTCATTTTTATGATTAAAAGTTATTCAGTTGGCGGCCAATTCGTATCGTCTCCGTTACTGATATCTTTTTCATGTATCAATCCACCATCCTGCGTGAAATAAAGCGAGTAGCGCTGGCTACCTTGTTTCACCTGAATCACAGATTCCATCGGATTCTGTGGAAATGTCAACACATATACATCTGTCACTACCCACGCGTTATATTTAGAATCTATAAAAGCCGTATAAACAGCCGGCACCAACTGATCAATACTGTTCAGTTCATTTTCTGTCATCACCCAGTTGGCATTAGCATCAAACCAGACTTCCAATTCATCATTGCTCACCCAACAGTCAGCTACATAATAAGCACCTTTCATCTCCCATTCTATATTCTGGGCAGCCGGATATACCTGTTTCAAGGCCTCCGTAATATTACTGGGCGGAACAAAAGTATCATCATCGTCATTATCACATGCGCCGAAAGAAAGGGCAGTCATAAGCAACACTACTGCCCATGCGCTAAACTTAAATCTCCACATAGTTATCTTCTTGTTTAGGTCTATTTACTGCAACTTGTTAATCATCAGCCTTGATAAATTTTCCTTTCTTATCAAATTTGAAAGAAAGCCCGGTAGACAATTCAATCTCATACCCTTTGCGGTCACGTTCCACTTTCGTCACTCCTTCATTCACAAAATTATGTGCTTTCAGGTAGTTGACAGCGAATCCCGGAACAATACTAACAGGAACAGTCTGCCCTTTCTTAGCACTTACCTCTTCCCAGTTTCCCTTACTGTCAAAATCAATTTCCGTACCATCCATCAATAACACTTCATACTTGGTAGACTCCATCATATCCTTATCAATTTTGATATGGGCAACCTGTGGTTTTGTAAAATTACTATTGATAAAATTACGTGCCGGAAGCGGCAACTGATTCATGTCTTTAGTTATCACATCTTTTGCGAATGAAAACTGCACGGCTACCAGAGCCAGTACAAGTAGAGATAGAAATTTCTTCATAATCGTTATTCTTTTAGCGTTAATACTATACTTTATTCTATGCTACAAATAACGATACAGATTCCGGAAAGATTTAGGAATATTATGAGTTTGCTCTTTTTTTGTATTCTTTAACCATCTATTCTATTTTCCACTCCCCTATGGTACAACGTTCCCTTAAAACGCAATATACCAACGATCCTCACAGACAGTTGGTATATTTCACATATAGATACATATCAGTTTTTACACCGATACGAGGGTCAAGTTAAAAATATACCGCTGTACGATTTCTAACCTGCAAAATGTAGGGATTTCATGAGTTTATCATGAATCTAGGGACCTACATATTTCTTCATTTCAACATTTATCTTATACCATCCCAATGCATTACTACCACCCACTCTTTCGGTTGGTAAGTTCCGTGAAAACGGTGCGGAATCGTAGCAACCACCAAATCACAATTGGAAGCTAATACGGTTCTTAATTCCTTTAGCAACATATCCATTCGAACAATTAAATGAAGATACTTCATCATACACCGTATCACCCGTACATACTGATAAATGCACATATCCTCTCCCCGTCTTATCTCACTCAGTGTATTGGGAGAAATAGCAAATTCGCTGGAAAAGAAACTGTTACTGAAAATACGATCCGTTCCCATTAAAGCCAATACCAAATTGCTTAAAAACTCGTATGGTTTCTGTTTTTCTTTTGCCATGTCATTCTATGATTAATAATTTATAATATTTCAGTTTTTATTACTTTATCAAATATTGTCCACATAGGGAAACAATTAGCGATCCACTGCTAAAATCAACTGTCACTGACACTATTCACAAAAAAGCATATTACGTGAGCTTCCTGCATTTTTTCGAGCACACAAATTTTCGTCCCTAAAAAAGCAACGAGAGTTTATCTACTGGATACAAGCAAGTTATAAATCTCACACACCTCTTCTTTCCCCCACCAACGTGCCCTCCTTTCAAAAGGACAAAAGGACATAAGGACAAAAATCCCCTATGGTACTATAAAAATTCCAATGCCAACGACGAAGCCTATTAGTTGGGAGAGGAATTCCAGAAAGGAGCTCCTTTATTTTCCCCGAATTTGTACAATAATATCACCATATTGTCGAATGATTGTATCATTGAAGGCGGAAGCAAACGCGAACAAGATATCGCTCTTCTTTCCAAGCACAGCCCTTTCACTAAATAATCCTGACAATATAGGTAATTTTGTTCAAGAGTTGCCCAATCATTTCATGACAAACAAAACGATTCAGGTTGGCGCAAAACACGATTTCAATATTCGTAAGGTTACACGTCTATAAAAGCACTTAATATAATAAAGATCAGCAATATACCTCATAGTTCTTATAGTAAGATGAATAAAAACAATCATATATATCCTTTTTGTCCTTTTGTCCTTTTGGAGAGTCGGAAAAACATCGGAAGATTTGAAAAAAACATCTCAATGATTGAAATCAAACATTGGGATATTTCGATACAAATCTCCCAATGTTTTTTCTTTATATTTGTGTGTCTAAATACATCACTATACGTAAAATTAGGAAATATCAACGATCTTCACAGACAGTTGATATAGTGGGAAATTCACATCGGCTTTAACCTCCGATGTCAGGGCGTAGATTAGAAATGCGCCGTCGCGCTATTTCTAATCCACAATGTAGGAGAATCATGCTGTAAACAGCATGAAGCTAGGGACCTACATTTTTTTCATCTCACATACGAAACACTCACGTGTTTATTACATCTCAACATTTATTTTATATACCCAAATTGTTTCAGAAAAATCATCTCAAATACTTATTATCGTTATCTCTATACCAATCCTTAATAGCTTCTTCAAATGTATAATGAAACTTATACCCCGAATCAGCCAATTTCTTTCCGCATATATTAGTAGAAATCATTAACTTCTTCACACGAGCAGGACAAATACCTAAAGCTTTTCCCCCTAACGAACCGACAATCCTTGCAACTGTCATTAGAAGACTTCCCGGCACCTCGACAACAGTACGTTGTACTCCCGTAGCCTTTTTCATCGTTTCTACTATTTGCTCGATAGTAAAAGCTGGTTCATATGTACAGTTATATAACTCTACTCCTTCATTATGATTCTCTAAACGATAAAGCATAAAGCGAACCAATTCTTTCACATAAATGCAAGCTTTAATCGTATCTTTACGGCCCGGATAGAAGAACTTACCGCCACGGATACCCCAATACAAACGAGTAAAGTTACCATTTTCCCCTTTACCGAATACCACACCCGGACGAACAATAGTAAGTTGTCGTTCGTTCGACTTTTTTGCCTGCCAAATCGTATGTATTTTTTCAGCCACTAACTTAGAAATTCCATAAGGCGTGTTCGGTGTGGGAAGCGTCTCTTCTGTTTTCAAATCTTCAGCTGCACCATAAGGAGCTATGGAACTGGTAAAAACGATTTTCTTTATCCCGAACTTCTCGGCAAAAGCACATACGTTCTCTGCACCACGAATATTCGTCTCAAAATAAGCCTGATCCGGATGTCCCGGGGTACGATGAACGGCTGCAAAGTTAAAAATGACGTCTTCGGAAGTAACGGAAATATCAATGTTTATTTCAGAACGAACATCACAATTGATATATGTAGATTTACCTTCATGGTTATTCTTTACAATATCCAGATTGTATATTTTTGTACCCGGATATATATTATCAATTAGAGTAATAAGGTGTGTACCGATAAAACCGGAACCGCCAAATATAAAATAACTCATTTCACTAGATGATTAAATTCATTATATTTTAACTCTACAAACTCCTTTATTTCCTTCTTAAAACGTTCTTCCGAAAAAGTCTCCGCATGGTTACGTATTATTTTAGGATCAAACGGTGTTTCTAGTTTTTCAAATCTTTCTACTGCATCAATAACCGATTCTACAGTTTGTTCATAAAAGAAAAGACCTGTTACTCCTTCTTTTACTGTTTCCAAAGAACCTCCCCTGCCATAAGCAATAACAGGAGTCCCACATGATTGCGCTTCGATCGGAATCATACCAAAATCCTCATCTGCTGCAAAAACAAAGGCTTTAGCTTTCTGCATCTTTTCTTTTAGTACCGCAAATGACTGATATCCCATGACAGTTACATTATGCCCAGCAATCTTGCGTATCTTTTCCAAATTAGGACCTCCACCAATCACAACCAGCTTTTTATTAGGCATACGACTGAAAGCTTCGACAATAAGATCTATTTTCTTATATCCCACCAAACGACTACTAGTTAAATAGAAATTTTCTTTCTCTACGCACAAATCAAAGTTAGAAATATCAATATTAGGGTGAATTGTTACAGCATCCCGCCTATAAGTCTCCTGAATTCGACGTCCCACATAATCGGAATTACTTATAAAATAGTCAACCCGGAAGCTGGATATCAAATCCCATTTACGAATACGGTGAAGCATATATTTAGCTAGATATCCTTTCAAGCCTTTTGTCAACCCCGATTCTTCCAAGTATTCATGATACATATCCCATACATAGCGAATAGGAGAATGACAATAACAAATATGCAATTGATCCGCTTTGGTTAGAACTCCTTTGGCTACAGCATGAGAAGATGATATAATCACATCATATCCCCGTAAATCAAACTGTTCTATTGCAAACGGAAATATAGGCAAATACATCCTATGCTTCTTTACCCCTAAAGGTAACTTCTGAATGAATGATGTATGGACTTTATTCCAGTCAATCCCTAATTCGTCACAAACTTGTTTTTTAGCAACTAAGGTGTAAATATCTGCGTCTGGAAATACATCCGCAATAGCTTTGACTACTTTATCTGAACCGCCAACGGTTACTAACCATTCTTGAATGATGGCAATCTTCATCTTATTTCAATTTTAAACAATAACTTACTGATTTAAAACCTGTACATACGTATCTACAATAGAAGATATCATCTTTTCCATCGTAAAAGTTTTAAGATAAAGTTCACGAGAATTTATCGAATATCGATTCAACAAATCAGCATTTATCGATAATTTTTTTATTGCATCTACAGCTTCTTGTTCTGTTTTAAACACAAGCCCATTATAATCGTGAAGTACAACTTCATTATTACCAACCACATCTGTAGCGACTATTGGAAGCCCTACTGATGCAGCTTCAATTAGGGCATATGGTAAACCTTCAAAACGAGAAGTGGATAGATACAAATCAGCGTTCTTAAGATAAGACATGGGGTATTCTGTGAATCCAATAAAATTTATATTAACATGCTCTTCTACACTTTTTTGTTTTAATCGCACAAAGTCTTCTCCATCTCCCACCCACACAAATTCTATTTCATGATTATTTCTTAATGCTTTTGCTATTCTATATGCCATATCCATATTTTTTGCAAAATCAAAGCGAGATAATGAAATTATTACAAGTTTATTATCATATCTATTAAATTTAAGTCCCTCATCAGCAATAGCATTATATATTATAACTGATTTATCTGTAAACAAAAAACGCATCGATTTCCCAAGTTTAAACTCGCCATTTGACACTAAAATAAATTTATTTGTAAGATATCTTAAACTACGTCCTATTATTTTATGTATACAGGATATAAAATATGAAGAATAATTATTCGTAATCCCATGAAAAGTATGAACAACTTTAATCTGCGGCACAATTATTTTCAAAATTCGGGAATATAAACCTGCACCATTTCCATGAGAATGAAGTATACTAATATTGTTTTCAATAATAAAGCGTCTTAATAAGAATAAGTATTTAATACTGAACTTCCTATATGGAATATTTATACATTTCTTTATTTTAGGATGCTCCTGCCACAAATTGCCATATGGCTTACCCTGAGGGAAAGCTACATAAATATTGAAATCAGAAGGTAACTCTTCAATCAATTGATGAACATGACGCGGACCTCCTCCAAAATCTGCTCTAACTGTTATCAATAATATATTCATTACTCTAAATTCATTTGATTGTTTTTATTATTCTGTTTTTCACTAGCCATAATTCCCAAAACAATTAATACTTGACAATACAATAAATCCGAAGTTATTGCAGACCCAGAAATTAAACTACCTATCAAAAGTCCTAAAAAGTAAGTTGTAGAAATTAAACTCCATGGTCTAAAAACATTTGTACAAAGTTTAAATATCTCTTTCCAAAAAAGAATTGAATAAATGCTAGCAAACACTCCTCCATACCATAAAAATTGTACAAAATAATTCTCTGGCAATAATATAAAAGGATATTTTACTTTTAATGCTATCGACCGTACAATATCTTCATAAAAAGAATAATTGTATCCATATCCAGTCAAAATAAAGAAAGGATTATCTATCAAAGAAGAAAAAAATAATTTCCAAGCGCCAATTCTAAGTTCAATATTTCCTTCATTTCCTGTTGTACTTATAGCCTCTTGAGTATATAATATTTTATTTACTAAAGGAATATATTCACCATAAATACTCACCACACTAATTAAAATAATTAGAATTACAATATACCCTACAAAATATTTCTTTTTTCTTATTGTCTTAATTACTAGACCACATATTACACACATGAAACAAACTAAAGCTTCTCTACTAACAGAAGACATCAAATTTATAACAGTAAACATCAGTGTAGTAAGAAGCATTGATAATTTAATTTTTTTGGAGAAGAACAATACTAAAGCAAATGTAAATATAAGACATGAATAATCTCCAAAGACACCGTGGGCTGATAAACCTGACGAAACAAGAGACATTGATTTCAAATCAAAACATTTATTACTCAAACCTGAATTGAAACCATTGCCACTCCAAATAGAAACCGATTCTGACAGCTGAAACAAAAATAAACATAGACTTAAAAAAGAGCATAAAAAATATGAGTAAAGAATCTTACACAAAATTCTAGGGTTACATTTATATTCAACATAAGCCAAATATCCAAGAGGAATATAAATTATTCCTTTAATAACTTTCAGTAATGACGATATTTCAATAACATAAATAAAAGAATAAATAGTTGAGACTAACACTATTCCCCACATAGCCAAAACTATTCTCTGAAATTTAAGTCTAATAAAAGGAAACAATAAAGGAAAAAATACCAATAAAAATATTTCAACTAAATATAAATTAATTTCCCCCAGTTTTAACTTAGGCATGAAAGGAGTAAATATGGCCAAATAAAGAATTAATTTGCCTATGTCCAAATTAAAGTTGTTCTTCATACTGCTTTTCTATTGCAGAAGCAATAATTGCACTTCCATGTTCCCAACCTTTTTCCGTTTCCGCATAATCTTCCCGCAAATATCTCTCCATTTGTTTTATTATATACGGTTTTTTATACAGAAGCAAAATTGAATCAACAAGCTGTTTTACGCTTCGCGGCTCTATTAGAATTCCAGAATACTCATCAACAACTTCAGAAAGTCCTCCTACATTAGTCGCAATTACAGGTTTGCAATATGCAAAAGCAGTCATAATCACTCCACTTTGTGTAGCATCGACATACGGACAAACGACTATATCTGTATTAAATACATAATCAGCAATTTCCTCATTAGTAAGAAATTTGTGTATAAACTTAAAATTGCTATACTTAAGATAAGGATCTATATCGAAATATAACTCGCCTGATCCAGCTATCGTTAACTCTATATCTTGATAGCCTTGTTTTACTATTTCTTCAAATGCGGAACAAAGATATTCTATACCTTTATATTGAGAAATTATCCCCCAAAATAAAATCTTGAACTTTCCATCTTTTTTCTTATTACACGGTCTATAAACTTTCATAAATTCAAATGTACTCAAATTGGAACAAAATACATCTTGAGGAGATAGTTTATAATTTCTAATAAAAGCTTCATATTGCTTCGTATTAAAAATAACTTTATTACGAATCAGTTTAAAAGCAAGATAACGAAACAATATAAGCCACTTTTTTTTATATCCAGAATGAGGAAAAGGATCATGAACTAATAATACTATTTTATGATAGTAAAACAAAAACAACAATACAGTATAGGGAGCCGTTGTATCAGTTAATATAACACTAGGTGATATTTTTCTCACAACTCTTACCACATCATAAGCTTTCTTTATTGCGTTAAAAAAATTTTTATTAGTCAAAGAATAAATCAAGTAGGTTTTTTGAAGATTAAAAAATGAAGAGAACTTTGTCATTTCTTCATAATCTATAGCCCTATTGATTCCTCGTCTAATATTCTTTATACCAAATTTATTAGGAATATCCTGTCGACAATCAGTGACATAATACAAATCATAAGTTGTATTTAAACGCTTCACAATACTTAGATTTGGTTCCAATAATGCCATTTCAGAAACAAAAGCCACTTTTTTCATTTCCCTAATGTACTATTCAATGCCTCATGTAAGGCGTTAATATATCCCTTCCCAAATGTAAGATCAGGTTCCATATAATTACCTTCTCCCCATTCATTCCAGGATTTCAAAAAGATTAATTTATTTCTTTTATATTGAACTGTCTTAAGGGCATCTTCAACATGCAATCTAAAAAATTCAGGGGATTCATTTAAAAACATACTGCCTTTCATTCCACTTCGTGGAGTATGATCCCAATTAGGTACAATGCATGGAATCACATCTTCACTCCCATCTATATTTTTATTTATCAAATACGGAATGCACTTTTTATAATCAACAGCAAATTGAGGATAATGATAAAACAAAGATCTTATTTTCTGACGTATATAATATAATATTTTTCCTCTTTTATTTTGAGCATCAAATATGACACTAGCTAAACGCTGAAAAGTCACAGCATTATATCCTTTTTCAATAAACATCTCTTTTTTATTAATGCCACCTACTATATTAGCTACTATATAAATGCCATCCAACCACCCAGCCTCACGAGCCAATTGTTGAAACATATCAATATACTTCAGTGGTAAAGACACTGGATCATAAACAACTAAAAGAGGCATTCCATCTATCTTTATATATCTTTTATCCCTAAAAGCACGATTTAAATAAGAAAAATGCATTTCAATATCCTCCTCTCCCGGATATGTTTGTTCCATTAATAATTTATCTCCTGTGGAATCTTTATCAAATGTTTTAGAATACCAAGAATGATTAGCCCATGCTAAACAAAAAGGAAAATCAGGTTTACCAGATTCAAGAACTTCATCAAATACATCTTGCATAAGTCTCTTTCCATTTCCAAACCAATAATGCCAATAACAAAACCCAAATATTCCAGCTTCTTTTGCAAGTTTTACCTGCTGTTCTCGTACAACTGATAATCTCAAATCATAATAGCCCAAATCAGCAGGAACTCGCGGTTGCCGATGTCCTTTAAATAAAGGCTTAGCTTTACCAACATTTGTCCATTCTGTAAAACCATTTCCCCACCATTCGTCATTTTCTGAAAATGGATGAAATTGAGGTAAATAAAATGCAATAACTTGCGCTTTTCTATTCATATATTAATTTTATCATCATTTTTTCAACTTCGCTGTTGACAGTTAGCAATATTTTTACCTATATTGCAAATTCTTTTCAATCTAGCAATGTCATCATTTTAATGACTTTAGCTGGTACTCCCCCTACTACTGCTCCACTTGGAACATCATGAGTTACCACAGCATTAGCTCCGATTATTGCCCCATCTCCAATAGTCACCCCTGAAAGTATACGTGCACTCTCACCAATCCAAACATTATTACCGATCACAACAGGACCTTTTGCATAAAGTGGTCGCAACGATGGAGGAGTATTTAATTCTGACTCTATATTTTTACCATGAGAATTATCAGAAATATAGACATATCTACCTGTTAACACATTATTACCTATTGTAATACTATGACAAGCAGTAATATGACAATACTCCCCAATTCTACAATGACTGCCAATCTGAATAGAAGGAGTGTAATCGTATCCAGCATATTTATCCCATGCCGTAAGCACTATTCCACGAGAAAGAATTGTACCATAATCTATTTTAACATATTGCAGCCCTTTAAGCTGTCGCGCGTGATATATACGACCTTTAATGTCCTTGAAATGCCAATGGATAGCATAATTAAATAATCTACCACATACTTTGCCTGGCAATAAAAAAAAATATTGAAAAATATTACATAATGAAAATACGATCTTCGACAACATACTCATATTTCTTATTTTTCCAATGATTTCCTTAACAGTTTTCACTTAAAATATTTTTACATAAAAAAACGATAAAATAACAGAAAGTTCAAACCATGGCATCAAATTTATTTAATACATTCTAGCACTTATTTACAATGAAATCCAATCTTCACACATTATATCACAAGTTGAAAAAAACGAATTGATTGGATTGAAAAATCTTTTGGGCCCAACAACAATCTTATCCTGATTTGCATTAAGCCATGCTGCCCACCAACTATAAGTACTATTTCCTATAATATTATGCTTAGCACATGACATCAACTGCATATCTCGAAAATTACGTTTCCCTGATACCTCATTCCAATCTACTAACATGTATTCAAATTCAGGAAGATTATCTTTTACCCAGCAAGGATTATCCGTGAATACATAAAAATGAGGGTTATTTATATGCTTTCTCATATAATCAATTGCTTTCATATAATAATCGACTGTACATAATCCTTTTCCCATCAATTCTGATTGCATATAATCATCACCTTTACGTAAGTGAATAGCTACAGAATTTTCCTGCGACATTTTTGCTGCAACCTCAATATTTTTTAATTCATCAAAAGGCAAAAAAGTAAACTGTTTACGTATATCATCCTCACAATGTCTAAAATACTTTTCGCTTTGCCAAAAACCCTTATAAATACAATTTCTAGTAGCACATTTCTCCATGTCAGGTACATATCCATACATAGGTTCGTCAATGTATACTTCATCACCGATAAAATTATGCCATTTCTTCATAAACTCTTGAAATCTTCGCTCCAAGCCATTTCGCGGTAAAGAAGGAAATACCCACTTAAAATGCCCCTCCGGCATTACTTTTATATCTATCGAGGGAAAAGCATCTTGAAGTCTAACCAATTCAAATGCCCATTGAGAACGTGGTTTAAAGTTACTTTGATCAAAACAGACATCTAACCCCTTAGCCATCAGCCCCCGACCAAAAGCATAATGAAACATTTGATTTGCCAATCCAGCATTTACATTTACGGCTATCATACTACTTCAATTTATTATTACACAAATCTAGAGCTGCCCCCATTGCTACATCCATATTATAATACTCCCATTCAGCAAAACGTCCAAGAAGAAATAGACCTTCTGGCTCAGTAACACATTTCACACTATTGACAAATTCACGTGTATCTTTTGCTTGGATTGGATATGTATAAGGAGCATAGTTATGTGCTATATATTTGGGATGATATGGTATACGAGAGAGATTATCAATAATATCATTCTTACTAATCTCATCTGTAAACTCAATGGTAGCCGACATTACTCCATTCGCACGATTTGACTCTGCAAAATTACCTGTACAAATGATACGGTGTGCCTCATGAATATGACTTGGCATATAAATCCAGCTATATGGATTATCTTCAATCTCACAAAGTACAGTTGTGGTACCATGGGCTTCAAGAGCTTCAATACCTTCAATATAAGCCGATAAGTCAACTCCTTTAACTATTAAAGGTATTGACTTCATATTGCCAGTAAAAATAACTCTATCACAAATCTCTCCGTTCACAGACCATCCTTTTTCTATTTTTTCAATAGATTTTACATCTACATTATAATGTATTTCAAGTCCTTCTGAAAGGCGGTTAGCGACAAACTGCGAACCCTCTTTTTTCGGATAAAAAAACGAACTATGTACAAAAGACCTTTCCTCAATATGCTTAAAATTATTATAAATAATATCTTCAAGTGTAGGCATTGGTAATTTACCAACCAACCACGACAGTGGAACGTTTGTCAGTGGACGACGCCAGATCTTTTCATTGTATGGTCGAAAATATTCACGATAAAGTGTCTCACCAAAACGAGCTCGCAAAAATTCTTCAAAATTAGTAGGTTCTACAGGCTTATTAGTAGCCATTAACACAATATCATTAATAAAATTTTTCATCATCTCATCTGAAAGTTGATAAGCATGATTCTCTATTGGATAAGCAATTATGGTATTATCAGCCATTGAAACAACTGAATTTCGATCTGCCATAGTAAACTCGTCTTTTTTGTCAAAATGACTCCAAAACCAATCCAATACATCCTGACGTTTTGTGTTAAAGACATGTCCTCCAGTGCGATGAAACAAATGTCCATGCACTCTATCACATTTTACCATCCCTCCTGGACGCGAATCTGCCTCAAATAGTTGCACATCATGTCCATACTCCTTAAGAACCTGCCCAATACTCAAACCTGATATACCAGCTCCGACAATAATATATTTCATATTCATATTATTTATTATTAATTTCAAAACTCTTCTTGTACACAAAAATTAAAGGAATTACAGTCCCTACAGCTACATATAACGGACACCACCATCCTGTGAATTCACTACATCCTAAATGCCATAAATGACCTTTTACTGAAGGATATTTTGCTAATATATTATAACCCAATTACATACAGCAAAGCAACTAAATTAAAGGCCAACATATACCCAATAAGAATCTGTAGCGATTGGTCTTCACAGCATAAAAAACTTAACACTATAAATCGGTCACTTATTACTAAGTAAAGTGAAAGGTCCATCGTCGTATAATGGCTAGAACACGAACTACAGAAACTATTAAATTTTTCATTATTCTATAGTGTAATTAGCCTTCTCGTTTTCCATCCACTCTTCATATATATACTTATGGTTCATGATATTAATAAAATCAGATGAACTTATATGCCGAAATGGATCTCTATAATTGTGCTTACCATCGTATTCACAGTAAAACTGTCCCAGGTCATTGAGTCCATACTTATTCCACAATGTCAATAAGTCCTCCGAATCTACAATATAGCAATACTCACCTAGAAAATTCCACCAATCTTTGAGACTTAAATCAGAATTATGATATTTCTGAATAAAGCGTTTGGTTATATTTATTTCAGACGCTGGCCACTTAGCAAGAGTTTCACCCGTCAGTACTCGCTTTGTATCGAAATTATCTTTTCTATAACAATGAATATTCCTATCATCATATGGAATATCAAATAAGTTTATAAGATCATCAGTATATCCAAAATAGAGAAAATCTTGCAGCCACATAGGATTAAACATTTGCCCCCAATTACCAGCTTGTGTTATTATACGTCCTTTCAATCCATAAACATTACTAGAAGAAATCGTATTTAATTCAACAAGGCTCTTAAGATATTCAAAAGCAAATTCACGATAGACACGTAAATCTGATCTATTCTTTAATGCAAACTCTGCTCCCAATTCTTTAGCTCTTTTCAATCCAGCCAAGCTTGTGCAAATTTGATAGTTTACATTCCCCAAGCCACACACAGGTATATCTTTATTCAAAACAACTTCGCACCCTAATAATTCCAAAGTCCGTACTATAGATGGGTCTGTATAATCCCAAGTACTAACTATGATAATTGCTCCCGGAAACAATCTTCTATATAATTTAATAGTCTCAAAAGTAAATTCATCACGCATCTCTATCAACCCTTGAAGAACAATAGCAAATTCACCAGAAGTAGTTGTAGTCTTTATATTACTAGGAATAAAATAATCTGCTTTTTTGGGGCGAAGTTTATAACAAAAATAGTTATCTGAATATTTTTCAAAACTACGAGAAAAAATATCTAGCATAACCTTTTCATTTCTACATAAACGAATCATCAATGAAATAGTACATGAAAAAAACTTTCGCAATATACTCTTAATCAACTGCATTTTTATTTCTTTAAACATTTATTTTGAACAATCGCAAGGCCTTCTAATATCAGCGAATCCTTTAGCAATAAAAGTGAAAGTACATATATAAAAGCTCCTACGCACATCATTATAATGCACATCAATAAATTATTCCAATTTAATGACTGAAGCACAAACAAGCCTCCCCCCATTAAAATAACAGCGAATAAATAATGTATTATTGATTTATCGAATAACCTAATAGAAATATACTTTCTTCCCATGATGTACAACCCTGTAGTTGCAACTAGTTCTGCAGCTAAATACCCCATAGCAGCACCATAATGCTTGAATGTAGGAATAGTCAAAAAACACACTAAGAGGTCTGTAATACATGCCATTAAAGTTACTTTCACCATAATATACACTTTCCCTTTAGGATAAAGAGTCTGCATCCCAAATACATTTGAAAGTCCCACTAAAACCAGCAAAACAGATAAAATCTGAGAAACACCTATAGATGGTATAAAACTATTACCACCCAAAATAGGTATAGCATATTGACTAACAAAGAACAGTCCAACAGATATTGGTAAAGAAACTCCAACAGTAAACGAATATACTTTTTGAGAGATTGTAGCAAATTCTTCATCTCTTCCTTCAGCCATCAAATTCGAAAACCGAGGTAGCAAAATTGCAGTTAACGAATCTACTATTCCAAACACTAGTGAAAACAATTTTATACCACCATAATAATAACCAACATATACATCATCAGTCATAAATCCTAAAATTACTGGATTAAGAGTAAGATATATAGTAGATAATAAAACTAATAAAAATGTTATACCTACAGACTTTAAATGCTTGTAAGGATTAATACTACGTCGATCAATATTACATATACACAAATATTTACGTAATCTAATAAAATTGAATACACTATTTCCTACCGATGTAAGAGTAATTGTAATACCATACCATAGAATATCATTTTTTGTCTTTACTAAAGTAAACAATAATATAATCCCAATCATACGGACAATCAAACCACGAACCGTAATATATTTAAAATCTTCAATGCCTTTATAAAACCATTCACATCCAATGGTAGTAAGAAAAATAGAAGAACTTAACAACAAGAAAAGAGGTAAATCTGTTTGTATCTTGGGAACTGTAAAACATAAAATAGCAACGACCAAATAACCAATCAAGGTAGTAATTCCATGTAGAGATAATATCTCAATCGTGGTAACATTAAGTTGCTTTCTATCGTTTCTCACTCTAGCAATTTCTCTTACTGCATATAATGGTATACCTAATCCTACAACTAAACTGATATATGATATTATTGATTGATAAAAGTTCACTTCTCCTATTCCTTCTGCTAACAAAATCCTAGATGAATATGGAAACGTTATTAAAGGAAATAGAATTCCAGAAATAGTATTCAATAGATTGAAAATATAATTAGCTGTTATTGATCTTGACATAAATATTAAAATATTTGCTTTATAAACAAGTTACATAGACCACTATTTCCTTAACCCTTCTTATACATTAATCATAGAAAGCCATACTAACCTTCTTTATCATATAAGTTATCGCCCAAAAAACATTTATTGGCTTTGTGTGTTAAAAATCACTTTTATCAAATATACTTCACAATAGAATACTAAAAACGGATTGTATTCATATATTCGATCTTGAAATCATTTTCTATTATTATATCAATAAAAGAAATTATCAATACAAATTGATTGTATATTTTATAAACGATACATCGACCAGCTATAAAACCATTTAATACTTCCATAATCTATCCAGTAAATAATAATTATAATCTCTTTCACTTCCCCAATCTTGGAAGTCTTTCACCTCAAAAGGCCTAAAAGGAATATTATCCAATAGCATAGCATAGACTATATGCGACATAAAAAGTTGTTCATACAAATATAATCTCTCATAATATTTGCAGAACACAGCAGCATCATCAAAAATATAACCTCCTGCATTAAAGAAACGGCTGATGATTTTTTTTTCTATTATATTTGTTATATAGAACTGATCATCAAGTTCCACATAACTCTTATTTCTTGGATTCACCATTTCCAACTTATCAAGTGGATAAATAGCTATACTATTTGCAATGGTAAAATCTCCACAAAAATAGCCATCAGGATCTTTCACAAAAATTGCTCCTTCTATGTTCTCGCAATTCACAGTCCGATAGACAGTCTCAGCCTGGCTAGTGGTTGGCTCATCAAGAACTACGACCTTAGCATTACTCAGTCCCAACTTTTTAAATTGCAATTTCAGCAATAATGACAAATAGTATTTTTTATCATATTTTTCAAGAATTGTAAAATAGATATTATCAAAACGATTTAAATCTAACCCTTGAATAGATTTTATGCAAAGCGAGATTCCATCAGGAGCAAAGTTAAATATATAAGGCATATAGTTCTCATACTCAATATTGTCAGCTCCTATAGGAATAATCAAACTAATACTCATAAAATTGAATTGAGGACATTTTTTAAGAATGCTACAGTTCTCTCCTCCTTAGCATATTGTATAACACGTAGGAAATTCATCAACTGAAAAGTACTATAATACTTATTATACCAATCATAATTACTATAATATATATCTATCTCTTTATCTATCTTGTCTGAAATTATTCTCATCCGCACAGAATCAAAATCATGCCCATACATAAGCTGCGACCAACCATAATTTGAATCTTGCCTAATCTTTACTAAATCAAGTAATGGAGATTCCAAAAATGAGTCCAGAAAGTCTATCAAATAGTAATTATTTCCATTAAATAGTATATTTGAAAAAGTCAAGTCTCCATGACACTGTCCAACTGGTATGTTTATCTCTTCATCTAGTTCATTGAATACAATTGAAGACTTCTCTAGAATTATCTTAATATCTGTATCCTTACTAATAAAATCATTTTTAGCAACTTTATCACAAACATCATTATATTTATTTATTACAACATTTTTATTAATCGGAGTCATTTTTGAATTTTCAATTTCAGAATCAATAAAAATTTTCAATGCCTTGATAAAATAACTAATCTGGTCAAATCCTGCATCTTCAAAATAATCTACATAATTCTTACTATATATATACTCCATCTTAATATTTAGATATTCATCCATACGTTCAATACCATATATTTTCGGTACACGAATATGCTGATAAGCTATCTTTGAAGCATTACACTGTTTCAAAGCTTGCTTATACAATCGTGGAATATAATTCTTATCACGAGTACTCTTGTTAATAAACAAGCTATCCCCGCCATTAACAATGTCTATCTGACAACCAGAATGCCCTCTTATTTCAATCTCCATAATAGTTTGAATTAACAACTATATAGTTTATACCTGCTGACTGGGCTGCCTGTACACCCACTTCCGAATCTTCAAAAACAAGTGCCTCATTAGGTTGCATAGAAAAATGCCTTAATACTGTCCTATATATCTCAGGGGAGGGTTTTCCTTGTCTCACCTCCTCACCCGCCAAAATAAGATCAAATATATCAGTTACCTCAATGTATTGCAATGCTTTTTCTAAATTTTTACGACATGCAGTAGAAGCTATCGCTGTTTTACCTCCAGCATTGTGAAAAGTTTTCAGTATAGCTAATAAAGAATTATTCACTTTAAAATATCTAAAAAAATCGGGGTAACAATTACCTTTAAACTCACTTATTTTTTGAGTTACAACCGGATCTGTTATGCCAACAGTTGCCATAAACTTTTCAAACCTAAAACCAAAACAATGACGATAGTCTACCTCTTTAAGAGCTAATCCCACCTGATTAAAAGCCTCTTGATAAGCCATAAAATTAGCTCGAAAAGTATCAACTAATGTACCGTCAAAATCTACAATTAACAGTTTTATTTCACTTCCGAGCATTACATATATCGTTTAAGTTCTTCAGGTGTCCCATAAGAATAATAATTTTCCATTAAGCAAAGTTTGACAGTTTCTCCATTCTTCAACAAATAATTATAAAGTAATGACACATAAAATTCCGATTTATTAGGTATTGAATTATCTAATAATTGATGCGCAACTTTTAAAAAACCTTTTCCTGAAGAAAAGAAATACGCTCCACAAAGAGCATGATTAGATATTACCTCTTTCTCTGCTGTACGCCTTACTATATTATTAGCATCAATCTCAGCATAACTATACTTTGGAAGGTCTGATTCAAATGATACCAACAAGCCGCCATTGACCTCATCTACAGGTTTTGCTAATATTTGACGAATATTTTCAAGAAAAGCCTTACTAGAGAATTCCAAATCACAGTCCATAACTATAACAGAATCATTAGGGTCTATTGCAGACTCAGCCATCAAACAAGTTTCAACTGCACCACGAGTGGTATTAAGTACAGAAAAAACTTTAGCATTTGGCAACTTGTTTTTTATATATTCGTTTATATGATATCTATCAATATGTTCCTGACGAACAATAAATGAATACTTCAAATTTATATCGTCCATAATTACGCTCCTAATAGCTCTAACGAACAAAGGTATCCCCTTCAATTCAATCAATGGCTTTGGTGTAGTCCAACCTTCTTTAAGAAAACGTGTTCCCTCACCTGCCATTGGCATGATAATATGTAAACTTCGCATAGTCCTCTATAATATTAAGTGCACATTATTTAACTATCCAACCTTTTCAGCTTAAGATAACTAAAAGTGTACTGATTGATTAGTCATTCCCTAATAATTAATTACAATATTTCCTTCGTTAATACACTTTCTTAAAGCTAAAGATTTCATTAGCTATATTATATCAACATTGAGAAATTGATATCTGTATCTGCTCAATTTTAATCCATTCCTTATCTTAATATGCATTCTTTTCTCCAACAACTACATTTGCTATAGTCTTATAAATGATATATATATCAAGTAGCATTGTCCAATGCTCCATATACCAAATATCAGCTTTAACACGTTCCTCCATCTGTGAGAGTTCTCTCGTTTCACCACGAAAACCATGTGTTTGAGCCCAGCCGGTTACTCCAGGTTTTATAAAGTGCCGCACCATATACTTATCAATCAAACGGGCATAAGTCTCCGTATGAGCCAACATGTGTGGACGTGGTCCCACTATTGACATATCACCCCTAAAAACATTGATAAACTGGGGAAGTTCGTCAATATTAGAACGACGAAGGAAGTTCCCAAACCGAGTTTTACGAGGATCATCAGCCGTAGCCTGTTTACTGTCAGCTTCATCATTCACTTTCATAGAACGGAATTTATAACACACAAAATCCACACCATTCAACCCCGTACGCATTTGCTTAAAGAATACAGGACCGGGAGAAGTCAACTTTATAATACTTCCCACTATGAGATAAACAAAGGGAAAAACTGTAACCAGAAAAAAACCGGAGAAAACAACATCAAACATCCGTTTCAACATACGGTTCTCCATCTTACCCAAAGGTTCATAACGCAGATTCAAGATAGGCATATTGCCAACCATACTGTGCCAGATACGACGCGGAAAACCTTTACATACATTAGGAACACCGTGAAAATAAAGCAAATGGTTTTCACAATAATTCATGATAGAAAAATTGTAACGTCCCTCCTCCATCGATAGAGAACAAAAAACATGCTTGATGCTTGGATGTGCAGACATAAAATCTGAAAAACCGTCAGGATTACCCAAATAGGAACATTGAGAAGAAAGAGCATCATTCGGTTTTATATCAAAATAACCCACGACTTCATATAGGGAAGACGCCAGAGAACTTTCCATCTCCTCATACAACACCTGCATATTATTGCCTCCACCTATAAAAACAGCATAACGTCTATGCTTGCCCTTAGCACAATAAACTATCAGAAAATGACGGATGATAATGCGATAAATACTTAAGATAACAAAGAGAAAAGAGAAATATGCAACAAAGAAAAAAGGAGAATAGATAGAGATTCCACTAAAAGTCATGATACATGCCCAAAAGATGGAAAAAGCTATAGTATTCTTCAACACGCGCAACACAAGTTGGTCAGGGCGAATTCCCCGACTATCCCAAACCCTCCCACGAGAACCGGAACAGGCCAGATAACAGAGACTTAACGAAGTCATCATCCAGGAAACCCTACAAGAAAAAGGTAAAGAGACAAATACTTCTTCCCAAAAGAAAAGGAGAAAGAACAATACCAAATTCAGAATGATCAGATCTCCCAGAACTGCTATAAATTCTATAAATTTATTGATTTGACTGGTGGTTGATACCATATCACATTAAAAATTGATTTTAGGCACATACTTCTTTGAACTTGCTCAGAAGGTCTTTCCCGAACAAATTCCAAGAGATTACAATACAAACTGATAGGAAAACAAAAACTAAAACATATACTTTCCTACTGGTTCCCGAAGGATATAATGGTACAACTGCAGGCTCTACAACAGCAAAAACAGGCTTCTCCTCCTGAACTTTAGCTCTGGCAACCTGAAGCTGACCGGCAACCTGACTATATACCTGGTAAGCCAAACTCATGTCATTCTGCAAACGTTCCTGCTCGGTACGAACACTCTGCAAAATGATATTGTCATGAGAGTCCATATAATCGGCATATTTTCTCTGCGCTTCGTAATATTCCTGCTGACGTTCTTTAAACAATTTCTCCAAATAGAGACAATCCTCTTTAGATTTGGAGGTACGATAGTCTATGATATATTCCTGCAACTTCTTAACTACAGAGTCAGCAACAACTGCAGCAACTTTAGAATCCTGAAAAGTTGCAGTAACGGAAGTCATTGAAGTTTTCTTATCCACAGAAGCGACAATCTTTTTCTTTAGTGATTCAATCTTCTGAGATTCCTTTTTGGATAATTCAATGGTACCTTGACTCGCTTTATCCGAAAAAATAGATTCATCCTCATCTTCGATAAACAAAGACTTTACTCCGCCAATTACCATACCAGGAAACCCGATTACATAACTCCACCAGGGAGAAGATTCTTCATCTAAATAAGAACTTAAAGAGATTTCCTCACTCCCTGATACAGGGACTTTCATATTAGAAAGTTCCAACAAAAAGGGAGTAGAAGAGACGATATCTGCAGATAAGGAAGCATTCAAGGCATCGGTTCCATCTCCCATAGAAACTCCACTTCCTAAAAAGGAAGCAGCCAAACCGGATAAACCACCACCTTTGTTATTACCCATTTCCGGAGAAAGAGTAACTTCAACCGTATACTGCTTAGGGATACTTATCGCAACAATAACACCAATTATCAGTCCGATACCGGCCGCTTTATAGATCTTCTTACGAATACCTATAACCTTACGAAGAAGATCCATCAAATCGATTTCAAGCTCCTCGTCATTGTGATTATTATACACCTGTTTTGTTTCCTTTTCAGATGTTTGTTCCATCAAAGTAGACATAAATAAAGGTATTCGTTATTTCTTGATTAAATTAGCGATAGAAGCAACCATCATTCCCAAAGTACTGAATGTAGTAGCATAACCTAAAATGTTGCCAATATTAGTCCTTTTCTTTGCCTTACTAGGTACAATTATCTCGCAACCCGGTTCAATCTGTTTCTTACCGCTACCTTTTACCTTAGTTACCTGACCATTCATATAAACAATGAACTTCTTGCTCTTCTTCGCATTTTCAGAATAGCCACCAGCTTGATCCAGATAATAATCAACTTTCTGTCCTTCTATATAAGAAACCGTATTAGGAACCATCACAGCACCATTGATCGTAACTGTATTATTGTTCTTCGGAATAGAAATCACATCACCCTCACGCAAGACAATATCCGCTGTACTGCCAGGATTAGCTAATGCTTTCTCCAAGTCAATGCCAACACTAAAAGTATCTTCCACACGAACACCCAAAGAGTCCATCATAGCCTCACCCAACTGTCGGCTCATCAAACGGATCACATCTCCCATACGTTTCTTCTCACCTTCAGTAGCGACACGAGTCAACTTGGCACCGCGTAAGTAAGCATAATTCGTAGCACCTCCAGCTTTATTGATCAAATCTGAAAGGCGTTCTTCACGATTGGTCATGGCGTATGAGCCTCCGAACAGGATTTCACCTTCAACAACCACATTCTGTTGAGCCTGATAACCCGGACTACGACGTACATAGACCTCATCATAAGGTTGAAGTACGAAACCCGGTGTGCCGTCGACGACAAAGCCTTCTTTCAGGGAGAAGGTATATATCTGACCAATAGTATCGTTATCTACTGTACTACGGGGATTCTTAATTCTACGGGATACATCCACACGAACAACAGAAGCGGCTTCACGCAAGCCTCCGGCCTGAATGATCAAGTCTTCAAGAGTCATATTATCCGCATAAGGATAGGAATCTGGTTTGGCTACTTCGCCGTGGATTACAACATCTCCCCTATCTTCCAAATCATGGATACTAGGAATATAAAGAATGTCGTTTTTCGCCAGGATGATATTTTGGGAAGTACCATCCATGATGGCTTTAATGTCAACAGGGATAACTTCAGTAGTAAGGTCCTCACGTTGACGATAAAGGACAGCACGGTTCAAGAAAGCATCACCCGTCAAGCCTTGGGCTTCGTTCACCAGTTCGCGGACGGTATTCAGTTTACCGTTTAGCTGGTAGATACCGGGACGGTAAACAGCACCACGGATTTCAAGCTTATTAGTGAAACGGTTAAGGATAGCCTCGGCAGTCACAACATCACCATTCCGCATTTTATAGACACTATAATCAAGGTCTTTGACTGTGTTTACTTCATACTCCTGTCCGTTTTGGCGTACGACACGCAAAGAACGGGTGTAGGCGTCAGCGTCAAATCCACCGGCATAACTGATAAGTGTAGATAAGTTTTCGTCCTTCTTCATTTCGAAACGCATGGGGCGTTTCACTTTTCCGTCGATCTTAACCAATACGTCATAGGCGGGAACAATCACAACATCACCTTCCTGCAGACGAATGTCATCCTGAATGTTGCCTTTCATGATAAATTGGTAGACGTCGATTGTGGCGATGTTCTTACCGTTACGTACCAGCTGGACATTACGAAGGCTACCTATGTCACTCACACCTCCTGCACGATAAAGTGCATGGAATACAGTAGAAAAGGAAGAAAGAGAGTAAGTGCCCGGCTGGACAACTTCACCCATTACATTGATTTGAATAGTACGGATGCTGCCCAGAGTCAGACGGATGTCAGAAGTGGGGTCATTCGTATTATTAAGACCATTATATATCTTGTTTAATGTTTTTTTGAGATAGTCATTGGCTTCAGAAATGGTTAGTCCGTTCAGGTTGACAGGACCTATTTTCTGAATATTGATAGTGCCATCAGGAGAAATCTGTTGGCGGATAGTGTTCTGACTGGCTCCCCAGATGTCGATAATCACTTCGTCACCGGGACCGAGACGGTAATTTAAAGGGGTGGCGATGTTGACACTGGGTTCAAAAGTCAGGTTACGAGTATTGAAGATGTTTCTTCCGAAAACCTGATTACCACGTGCAAGGTCTTGAGTGCTCGGATGGTCTTCCAACATATCGGAAGTATTCTCCTTCATTTCTTCACGAAGACGGGATTCATTGACATCCGTACCGGTAGCGTTGGAAGCATTGACATTATTCTGCTGCTCATAAAGCTGCTTCACACGCATAGCCTGTTCTTTGGTCACGCCCTTACGGGCAAGTTCGGAGGCTAATTGTTTTTGTTCTTTCCCTTGTCTAATCCCCTCTTTGACATACTCCAACACTTGAGAATCGCTCATATTTTGAGCCATCAAAGGAGAAAAAACTCCTAACAGTAGAATGAATAGAAATACGTTAAAGTTTTTTTGTGTCGTCATTACTAATCTTTGTGGGTTCTACATAACCGATTGGCATATCTACACAAGCACAGCCAAGCATATTTAAACGAACGGCAATCTTACTCTTACCCCCGACAGTCACGAGTTCGCCAACAAGACCACTCAAAGGACCTTTTATGACACGAACTTTCTCACCACGCGCCAGTGGAGTATCATTCATACAGACTGCTTCTTCGGAATAATCGAGCATGAAACGGAAACGGGCCATCTGCTCGTCAGGAATAACGGCAGGAGTGCTTTCACCACGCATCACCATATAACGGCTAACCGTGGAGAAGCTTAGGACTTCCATACGCTCTTTTGGATTGACATGAACAAAAACCATCATGGGAAGCAAGACTGTATCAACCATCTTTCGACGGTCGCTCCATTGATGGATCTGTTGCTGAACGGGAACAAAAGAATCAATTCCCATCTTAGACAAACGCTCGGCAACTTTCTTCTCATGATGCATTCGAACGAGTGCTACATACCAGCGTTTTGAGTGTGCTACGCCTTCCCCTGTCCCACTAATAGGCCCGGCATTTACTGATTTTGGTTTCGTTAAAATCATATTTTTTTACCCCATGTGATTCCGTTACTTCTTAGGTAACGGATAACACATACACGAAACGTACATTATGATGAAAATAGAAATCACGCACATGACAAAGGCGTAGAATGTGGAAAGGCCTAATACTCAACGGGAAAAATCTAGAGATTAGGCAATAAAAAGTATAGAGCATGGAAATAAGGTTATTTCATGTTCGGATAGTTTTTTGCTCTATGTTTCAGATAAAACGAAAAAAAGTGGAGGAATATTTGCTTTCTATTCGTGTTTTTGTCTATCTTTGCGTCAAATTTAATTCCGTTACCTAAGAAGTAACACACATAGTTTAATTCTAATTATCAACACTTTACTATTCTATCACCACTTACACAGCAATTTCTAACGTAAGATAAATTCCCTTTATTTACTTCCGTACGTTCTTTTAGTCCAAAGCCTTTCAAGTAGATTTGTGTCGTTTTTATAGATTTGTGCCCCAATGATTCACTAATCATTTCAATGGAGACTCCCCGATACTTCGCAGTCGTTGCCCAAGAATGACGAAGCGTATAGGAAGTGACGGGAGATTGCAAATGCAAGGTTCTTGCCAGGTCCTTCAGAGAATTATTAAATCGACGGAGAGCGGACTGATATTCCCGGTAACCTCTTTCATCCGTCCGTTTTTTATCCCCACGAAGAATATCAAACAGATAATCCGGACAGTCAGGATGAGAATCTTCTTTGCTACGGAGCTGGTTAATCATTTCCTTTGCCGTATTCAGCACTTCCACGCTCATTGGAGTTTTAGTTTTGATACGATTGTATCGCAACACATTCTGATCGAGTGCCGATTTCTCCAGATGGGCTAAATCAGCGAATGACATTCCGCAAAACTGGAACATCAGGGCGGCAATAGCTTGCGTACGACGTAAACGTTCCGATTTGGGATCCTCATACAGAAGCTTATACAATTCCGTAGCAGGCAAAGCCTTTTTCTGGCGGACATCCACACCTGTATAGACATCATGAAACAGTCGCGGAACGTATGGCGCACTGCCCGCTTCCACTCCACGGTTATAAATACTACGAAGCATACGCATGTACGTAGAAATCGTATTGGGCTTCAAGCCACACTCATAAAGATACTGGCCGTAACGTCGTAAACGTTCACGGGTGATCTGTTTGAACGACACATTAGACGTGCCGCAAAATTTGCTGAAAGAAAAGAGGGCATTCTTGTAGACATGCGCCGTAGAATACCGTCCCTCCTTCCGCAAACGACCGATGTAGAATTCCGCACACCGGTTAAATCCATTTTTGTTCATCATTTGCATCACTAATAATTTTATATATTATACCATTTGGCAAGCAACAAAAAAACAAATCTTTTTGCAGAATTGAAGCACACTTGACAAATGCGATATTATTTTTTCAGATTATTAACCTATAAAAAAATATCCGGATGCCCACTAAACGGACATCCGGATATCACTCTCTTTCTACCTTCTGACTAATTACCTCTCTGAATAGTTTGCCAGATTGTAACATACCGGCTTCGTGCTATTACCTACGCGGTAGATACCGAACTTAAAGTAATAACCATCATCGTCGTTACGTCCAATCATGATTTTCTCATTGTCTACAATGTGTTTATTAACCTTTTTCCCTTTTTCCTGATAGTCCATCTGTACATCGAGCATACCCGGCTTTACAATTGTTTCCGCCTCTTTGCCATAGACTGTCCAATCGATATGAATACGGAATGTAATCCAACAATCTTTCGGAAAATCGGCGAAAGGCATTTTGTAAGCAATGGTCGATGCTTTATATGTAGATGTCACAGGTTTCATAACCGGTGTCTTTTCCGGATTTGCGTTGCAACGGTCGTCTTTATCAGTCAGCCATTTACGGTCGGAATTTGCTTTGATGTAAAACCATCCGCCTGAAAATCCGAATGCCAATGGAGGATAGCCACCTTGTTCCACCAGCCATCCGTTAGCCTTTCCGGCTTGATAAACGGGATTGCCTTGTTTGTCTTTCACCGGATTACCTTGCTTGTCCAGCTTGGGTTTCTTTTCGTATCCCATGTTTTTCTTAAAAATAGTAGTCTTGTCCAGTTCCATGAACTCATCAGCTGTCAGTTTCTTCACTTCACCCTGTGGAGTCTGTACCAAAGTACGATCCGGCATTCCATGCCATTGAGCAAAAATGGTGGAAACATCACTGCCTAATGTAGAAGGGATATATACCGAAAACTCATAATCGCGGGAAGCACCTTGCGGACAAATACCTTTTCCATGATGATATACAGTTTTCATTATTTGTGCTTTCTTATATGTATCGGCTGGTTTGCCTTTGAAATCATCGGAAGTTGCATAACAATAAGAAAATTCCGCACGCCCTTTTGTTTCCCCCGCTGCATATCCGGATAATGTGTTATCATCTTCTTTCAGTTCAAAACGATAAGAAGGTTTTCCGTTGAACATAAGGTTGAAATCACGTTGAATGGCATGCGCTTTTTTAGCTCCGACTGCTACCCAGCAACCATCTATAATCTGATTGACACATGCCGAATCTGCCTGTACATTTACACGCTCGGTCAGTGGCACCAAAGTCTGTGTTTCTATAGCCGGACCGGGTTTCTCGACTTGTTCAGCCATCGCCGTGCATCCTGATGCCAGCACGCAAATAATAAAAATGCTTTTCTTCATTCTATTCGATATTAAGTTTGTTGACGGTGCAAAAATACGAAAGGCAACCTCATCGGTTGCCTTTCGTTTGTCTCAAATGTTTTCACATTTGTGTAATTTTGCTGTCAACACCTGCCTGGAGGCTTAATTGGGTGCTTCATCGTTCAAATCTTCTTCAAGCATATCGACTTTCTGTATGCTCATTTTTCCATCAGCAGTGATCGTTATAGAAAGCGGCATATACAAATCTGTCTGCGGATAACAAACACTTGCGGCATATACAATGCCCTGCGGAGTGGTCTTGTCGTATACAATTCCTTCCAATATAGATTTCGAGAGAAATTTTGCATCGACTACGGATGAAAAATCATTCTTGGTAAATGTCTTGTTCAATACCGTTTCGTTACCGCGTGTCAGGTGCAGCACTATTTTATTATCGACATAAGTATCTCCCATCTCATTTGTTACATGAGGCAGACTTTCGTCCGGAGTACGTGAAACAAAGGAATGATAATCTTTTCCTTTGAATTTAAAGTTAGTTTCGCTCTTAGACGTCTGCATACGCTGCAATCCGTGAGCATCTATACTGTCTATTCTTGCCAGCAGCGACTGATTATCTGAAGATCCTTTTTTACCGCCACATGCAGTCACAGCCACCGCCAACGGCAACAAAAGCAAATAAATTAGTTTTCTCATACGTAAGTTTTCTGTTTATAAATAGATGGCAAAGGAACAAAAAGAGCGGGATATTTACAAGTGTAACCGACATTTTTCCTACATTTGAAGGAAAGAAGGAATGGAAAGGCTATCACAAAGGGGGGCTTGACAACAGTGGCAAACCGGCCAGTGCATTTAATGCTTTCAAGAGATAAGATTATTGAATCCTTTTTTATAACTTTACGCCGAATCCAAAATATTTTATACCTGAAAAGTAAAAATGAACATGAAACACCCCAAACAGTTAGTAACTGTACTTTTGATGGGCGCCGCCTGCACTATGCAAGCGCAACGCAGTGAGGCACTGCTGGAGAAGAACTGGAAATTCAGTAAAGGAGATTTTAAAGAGGCCAGTCAGCCGGAGTTCAATGACACTAAATGGGAATCGGTTGTTATTCCACACGACTGGGCGATTTTTGGTCCATTCGACATGAACAATGACCTCCAAAACGTAGCAGTGACACAGAACTTTGAGAAAAAAGCTTCCTTGAAGACAGGACGTACCGGCGGTCTTCCTTATGTAGGTACCGGATGGTATCGTACCAGTTTTGACGCCCCTGCCGACAAAGAAGTGACACTACTTTTTGACGGTGCCATGAGTGAAGCGCGTGTCTACATCAACGGAAAAGAAGCTTGTTTCTGGCCTTTCGGCTACAATTCTTTTCACTGTAATGTGACTTCCTTATTGAATAAAGACGGTAAAAACAATACGCTTGCCGTGCGTTTGGAAAACCGTCCGCAATCTTCGCGCTGGTATCCGGGAGCAGGTCTGTATCGCAATGTACACCTGATTGTGACTGACAAAATCCATGTACCTGTATGGGGAACGCAAATCACAACTCCTCACGTCAACAAGGATTTTGCAGCCGTACGTCTCCAAACGAAGATAGACAATGCCGGTGAGAAAACAGCCATCCGTGTAGAGACGGAAATTCTTTCTCCGGAAGGTAAAGTTGTTACCCGGAAAGAGAATACAAGCCGCATCAATCACGGACAACCTTTTGAACAAAATTTTATTGTAAACGCACCCGAACTCTGGTCGCCGGAAAGTCCGTCGCTTTACAAGGCTGTCTCTAAAATTTATGCGGATGATAAACTGGTAGATACTTACACCACACGTTTCGGTATCCGCAGCATTGAATACATTGCCGACAAAGGGTTCTACCTGAACGGGAAACACCGTAAATTTCAGGGTGTATGTAATCACCACGATTTAGGTCCGTTGGGTGCCGCGACCAATGTTGCAGCACTGCGTCATCAGCTTACGCTATTGAAAGATATGGGATGCGACGCGATCCGTACTTCTCATAATATGCCGACTCCCGAACTCGTTGCGTTGTGTGACGAAATGGGATTTATGATGATGATCGAACCGTTCGATGAATGGGATATCGCCAAATGTGAAAATGGTTATCACCGCTACTTCGATGAATGGGCGGAACGTGATATGATAAATATGCTTCATAATTATCGGAATAACCCTTGCGTCATTATGTGGAGTATCGGTAACGAAGTACCGACTCAATGCAGTCCTGTCGGTTATAAAGTGGCCAAATTCCTGCAGGATATCTGCCATCGTGAAGATCCTACACGTCCTGTCACTTGCGGAATGGACCAGGTGAGTTGTGTACTTGCCAACGGATTTGCAGCAATGATTGACATTCCGGGACTTAATTACCGTACGCAACGCTATCAGGAGTCATACGACCAACTCCCGCAGAATCTGATTCTGGGAAGCGAAACGGCTTCTACTGTCAGCTCACGCGGCGTATACAAGTTCCCGGTGGAGGATAAGAAAGGGGCCAAATATGAAGATCATCAATGCTCTTCATACGATGTGGAGGTTTGTCCCTGGTCGAATATTCCGGACGAGGACTTTGCATTAGCTGACGATCATCATTGGACCATCGGACAGTTCGTATGGACCGGATTCGATTATCTGGGTGAACCGTCACCATACGATACGGATTCATGGCCTAACCACAGTTCAATGTTTGGTATCATCGACCTTGCCAGTTTACCAAAAGACCGCTATTATCTTTACCGTAGCGTGTGGAACAAGGAAGCGGAAACCTTACATATCCTGCCTCACTGGACCTGGCCGGGACGTGAAGGTGAAGTGACTCCCATTTTTGTGTACACTAATTATCCTACTGCCGAATTGTTTATCAATGGCAAAAGTTATGGAAAACAAAGCAAGAATAATAGTTCGCTAAAGAACCGCTATCGCCTGATGTGGATGGATACAAAGTACGAACCGGGTGAGGTGAAAGTAGTAGCCTACGACAAAAACGGAAAAGCGGTAGCTGAAAAAGTAGTCCGTACTGCCGGAAAGCCTCATCACATCGAACTGGTAAGCAACCGTAACGAACTGACTGCAGATGGAAAAGACCTGGCTTATGTGACTGTTAAAGTAGTAGACAAAGACGGTAACCTCTGCCCTACCGATAATCGTCAGATAAATTTCTCGGTAAAGGGAACGGGTAAATATCGTGCTGCCGCCAATGGAGATCCGACGAACCTTGAACAATTCCATCTTCCGAAGATGCATGCTTTCAACGGTATGTTGACAGCTATCCTGCAAGCCGGTGAAACTGCCGGAGAGATTGTATTTACAGCAAAAGCAAACGGAGTGAAAGCCGGAAATATTCGTATTCAGACGAAGTAAGGCATACGCTTCAGCATATAACAAACCCAGCGGATTTCTTTACTGAAAAGAAGTCCGATGGGTTTCTTCATACAACTATCTCCGAAACTTGCTCACTTGTGCTCAATAAAAGCGACGTTATAAGTACTTTAGCTAAATAGCTTTCCAGAAGGCCTGAAAATCACGATACCTGCCGTAGCAGACCAATTCGTCTCCTTCTTCCACTTTCTCATTTCCCGGTAATTCATTCTTCACATGAAGCTCGGTCAGAGAGATACCCAGGCAGTTGGTGATCTTATTCGCCCGTTTCAATCCTATCATTTTTAAATGAAACTCTTCATCCAGGTTTAACTCATTCACAAAATATCCTACAAATTTCTCCGGAACCGTGAACTTCACAACATAATAATCCTGATCGATGCGGAATCCTTCCATGTTAGTACCGAAGTCGAGCAGTTGTACCAGGCTGCGGGCAGCATCTTCTTCCGGGGTCAGGATTCGTTCCAGATCAAAAGCTTCAAGCACCGCTTTATGTACGGCATCAATAGCACGGGCAAAAATACGGGGAACCTTTTTCTGCTTCAACAGGGCAACGACTCGTATCGACGCACCAAAATTCTCTCCAATCGCTACAATAACTATATCCACACTATTCAATGGCAACACTGATAATGATTGTTCGTCAGTGGCATCAATGACAAAAGCTGTAGCAACCTTATCTTTGATGGAGTCTACACGACTTTCGCTTATATCCGCACCTATAATTTCGTGTCCCAAGGCGGACAGTTCTTCCGCCAACACATGGCCGTAATTTCCTAAACCAATAATAATATACTTCATAGCTTTAGTTTATTATGATGTTATCACTTGGATAACGGTATTTTGTATTCTTTTTCTGTTTGACGATTCCCAACATCAATGTTATTAACCCCACACGACCAATAAACATCAACAAAGACACCAATAGTTTGCTTGCGTCGCACAAATGAGGGGTCAGATTCAGACTGGAACCTACGGTACTAAGCGCAGAGACACATTCGAAAGTCAATGCCATAATGGAAACACCCGGTTCGAGTATGCTCAATGTGAAAATAAAAATGAATAAGACTCCCAATGACATGACTACTGTTGCATTGGAACGCCGGATTGAATCGTAAGACAATTCCCTGCCGAACACTTCCACTCGTTCAGTGCCACGCAATACGGCTACAAGATTCAGAACTACGACCGCAAAAGCATTCACTTTCACACCACCTGCCGTGGACTGTGATCCACCGCCCACCCACATCAGGAATAGATAAACCAACAATGTCTGCACGCTCAATGATGCCAGGTCGACACTGCTGAAACCGGCTGTTCGCGGACAAGTGGCATTAAAGAAAGCTTGTGTCCACTTATCTGCCACAGGCATACCGGCAAAAGAACCATTCCACTCAAAAGCAGCAATAGCCAATGTGCCGATTAATAAAAGCAGAAAAGTCATGATTAACACGATTTTCGTATTCAGGTTATAGAGGTGCTGCATTTTATGCCGGTCCAGTTTGCGGGTACGAATCAATTTCCAGAAACGACGGAGGTGATACAATACAATATCCTTGAAATTGACAAGGATGGGGAAACCGATACCACCAAATATAATCAATAGAGAAACGGTAATAAACAGCCAATTGTGGTTAGTCATCACCATCGGATTTCCTAAATTGCCGGAAAGCGTAGAAAAGCCCGCATTGCAAAAAGCCGAAATAGAATGGAAAGCAGCAAAACCCAACTCTCCTTCCAGGGTCATTCCCAACGTTCCGTGAATACTAAACCAAATCGAAACCATGCCGATCCCTTCAATCACTAAGGTGAAGCCTAATATATATAATAAAGTAGACAGCAAAGAACCTAATGAATTGGAACTAACCATATCACGCACAACAAGCTGATTGTAAATGGAAGTATTCCCCATGAAGAACATGGCGAAGAAACTGGTTAATGTCATCACTCCCAATCCGCCAATCTGAATCAGCAGGATAATGACAACTAATCCCGAAGTGGTGAATGTAGTAGACACGTCTACCGGTACCAAGCCCGTAACGCATACGGCACTGGTAGCCGTAAATAAAGAGTCTACCCAGGTGATACCATTTACCGTGCAGCGCGGAAGCATCAACAAGCCTGCTCCAATCAGAATAATAGCCATAAAACTAACTGCCAATATCAAAGACGGATTGGTACGCCGTCCCAACAGACGCACCAGCCCATTGGACAGATTGAGGAAAGAAAGAACTAACAATAACAGAAGATGATAAAACTTCCCATGTAAGAATTCCCAAATATGCAAAATAGCTCCTTCTTCTTCCGGACGATGGAATATAACAGGTACCAACGTGAGATATAACAATCCACTCAATATCCAGGCTAATCGCCGGTATTGCTTTTTGGTATTCCGGTATTCCAGCGAGATATGTAAAGTTACATCAATCAGAAAAATGATCCAGACAGTTTTATACAATGTCTGTAAATTCGCCACTTCATCAATAGACAAGGGAAAGCCATGTTCATATACTACTCCGACAATCAATGATAAAGACGCCAGATAAGTGAGTGCTTCTATCAGCCCTAACAAAATACGTACATAGGGTTTTAGGAGTTTATTCTGATACAATAAAAACTTATGATAAATCTTCATATCATCTTTTTTAACGGGGTCGTGCAAACTTAACTAAAATAACAATCAAACACGATTCTTTGTTGACAAAATTTTCTGAATATTAAAAATTTGACTACTTTTGGCAACAGAAAACTAAAAAACTACAATATTATGAGTGAAAAAAGAAAACGGTATATTCTACCGGAAGAAGAAATTCCACATTACTGGTACAACATTCAGGCTGATATGGTGAACAAGCCTATGCCTCCGTTGCACCCGGGAACCAAACAACCGCTGAAAGCAGAAGATTTATATCCGATTTTCGCAAAAGAGCTGTGTCATCAGGAGCTGAATCAGACGGATGCATGGATCGAAATACCGGAAGAAGTGCGTGAAATGTACAAGTACTATCGCAGCACTCCGCTGGTTCGTGCTTATGGTTTGGAAAAAGCACTCGGCACTCCGGCTCATATCTATTTTAAGAACGAAAGCGTAAGCCCTATCGGTTCGCATAAATTGAACTCTGCATTGGCACAAGCTTATTATTGCAAAAAGGAAGGAGTGACCAACATCACTACTGAAACCGGTGCCGGACAATGGGGAGCCGCTCTTTCTTACGCAGCCAAGGTTTTCGGTCTGGAAGCTGCCGTTTATCAGGTAAAAATCAGTTATGAACAAAAACCATACCGCCGCAGCATCATGCAGACTTTCGGAGCACAGGTCACTCCTTCTCCATCTATGTCTACCCGTGCCGGTAAGGATATTCTGACTAAACACCCCACTTATCAAGGTTCATTGGGAACTGCTATTTCGGAAGCTATCGAACTGGCACAAATGACTCCTAACTGTAAATATACGCTCGGTTCCGTACTTAGCCACGTGACTCTCCACCAGACTATTATCGGACTGGAAGCTGAAAAACAAATGGAAATGGCAGGCGAATATCCGGATATCGTGATCGGTTGTTTCGGAGGTGGTTCCAACTTCGGAGGTATCTCTTTCCCGTTCATGCGCCACACCATACAGGAAGGGAAAAAGACTCGTTTCGTTGCTGCCGAACCTGCTTCTTGTCCGAAACTGACACGTGGTAAGTTCCAGTATGACTTCGGTGATGAAGCCGGATATACTCCATTGCTACCGATGTTTACTTTGGGACACAATTTTGCTCCGGCTCATATCCATGCCGGCGGGCTTCGTTATCACGGCGCAGGTGTAATCGTTTCACAGTTGCTCAAAGATAACCTGATGGAAGCGGTAGATATACAGCAACTGGAGTCTTTCGAAGCCGGTTGTCTGTTTGCGCAGTCTGAAGGTATTATTCCGGCTCCCGAATCCAGTCACGCTATTGCGGCGGCTATCCGCGAAGCTAACAAATGTAAGGAGACAGGAGAAGAGAAAGTGATTCTGTTCAATCTTTCGGGTCATGGTCTGATCGATATGGCTTCTTATGATAAGTATTTGGCCGGTGATCTGGTGAATTATACATTGAATGACGAAGATATTCAGAAGAATTTAGACGAGATAGGAGATTTAGCTAAATAAATTACCTACCAGTTCCAAGTTTCACCACCGATTACACAGATTAACACAGATTTAATTGTAATTCGAAGATTGTCGATATAAAAATCCGTGCTAATCTGTATAATCGGTGGTATTTTTTCATTCCCTATATTTACTTTCTCTCTATTGAATACCTCCATATAAAAGATTTTGCTATCTTTGATGCCATTATTAATCTTATGAACTAATAATGAACAGCCTTAAAAAAACAACAATCTGTCTACTCTTTCTATGTATAGGGGTTAATTACGTTTTTTCTGAAGTTCCGGAGCAAATCAACTTCTCTTATATTTCTATTAACGAAGGATTGTCACAAAGCACCGTATTCTCTATCGATCAGGACCAACGAGGCAATATGTGGTTCGCTACCTATGATGGAGTAAACAAGTATGACGGGTATTCATTTACAGTTTATCAACATAATGAAGAGGATCCGAACAGTATTGCTAATGACATTTCACGAATCGTAAAAACTGACAGTCAGGGACGTGTCTGGATCGGTACGCGGGATGGTTTGTCATATTATGACGAAGAAAAAGACAAATTCAGAAATTTCTTCTACGAGAAAAAAGGCAAACGGCAACAAATCAATGGTATTGCAGAAATCTCACCGGAACAGTTGCTTATAAGCACACAAGAAGGTCTGACTATGTTCGATATTAAAGAATCCAAGTTTGTAGACGATTCTTTTAGTGCCGCTATGCACAAGCTTATAGCTTCAGCTCTTTACAGACAAGGTAATATTATCTATATCGGTACCCCGGTTGACGGGCTTTACAGCTATTCCATTCCTCAAAAGAAACTGGAAAAGATTACTCCGATAACGGAAACGAAACAGATTCAGGCCATCTTGCAGCAATCTCCTACCCGTATATGGGTAGCTACCGAAGGAGCCGGTCTGCTTCTGCTCAACCCGAAAACGAAAGAGGTCAAGGCTTATCATCATTCTTCTTCCAATCCTAAAAGTATCAGTTCCAATTATATCCGCTCTCTGGCACTGGATTCACAAAACCGCTTATGGATAGGAACGTTCAATGATCTAAACATTTATCATGAAGGAAGCGATTCTTTCGTTTCCTACAGTAGCAGTCCGGTAGAAAATGGTAGTTTGTCACAACGTTCGGTTCGCAGTATTTTTATGGATTCGCAAGGAGGTATGTGGCTTGGAACCTACTTCGGGGGATTGAACTATTACCATCCTATCCGCAACAGATTCAAGAATATCCAACGTATTCCCTATAAGAATTCTCTAAGCGATAACGTAGTCAGCTGCATTACGGAAGATAAGGATAAGAACTTATGGATAGGAACGAATGATGGTGGTTTGAATCTGTATAATACAAAGACACAACAGTTTACGCACTATATCTTACAGGAAGACGAACGGGAAATCGGTATTGGTTCCAACAACATCAAAGCCGTATATGTAGATGAACAAAAATCACTTGTATATATAGGGACACATGCCGGCGGACTGACTGTCCTCCATCGAAACAGTGGAAAAATGGAAAGTTTCAATCAGCTGAACAGCCAGTTGGTGAATGAGAATGTATATGCAATTCTTCCTGACAAAGGGGGAAACCTCTTATTGGGGACATTAAGTGCTCTGGTTAGTTTTAACCCGGAAAAAAAGAGTTTTACCACCATTGATAAGGAAAAGGACGGTACCCCATTTACTTCACAACGAATCACAATCCTGTTCAGAGATTCCCATAAACGGCTTTGGATCGGGGGCGAGGAAGGTATATCTGTCTTTCAGCAGGAAGGACTCGAGATAGAAAAGGTGCCTATTCTTCCGGAATCATCTGTAACAAAGACGTTTACCAATTGCATTTACGAGGCGGACAACGGTATCATTTGGGTAGGTACGCGTGAGGGCTTCTACTGTTTTAATGAGAAAGAAAAGAAAATCAAACGATATACTACGGCTAACGGTTTACCCAACAATGTGGTATATGGTGTTCTGGAAGATACTTTCGGACGTCTTTGGGTAAGTACCAACCGTGGTATTTCCTGTTTCAATCCGGAGACAGAGAAGTTCCGTAATTTTACAGAATCCGACGGATTACAGAGTAATCAGTTTAATACTTCTTCGTTCTGCCGTACTTCAAGCGGTCAAATGTATTTCGGAGGTATCAACGGGATCACTACTTTCCGCCCGGAACTGTTGCTGGATAACCCTTATACGCCTCCGGTAGTTATCACTAAACTTCAACTGTTTAACAAGACAGTTCGCCCGGATGATGAAACCGGTATCCTGACTAAGAATATCAATGAGACAGAAAGTATCACCCTGAAATCATGGCAAACTGCTTTCACGATTGAATTTGTAGTATCCAATTATATTTCGGGACAACATAATACTTTCGCTTATAAACTGGAAGGATATGACAAAGAGTGGTATTATCTGACAGATAAACGTACTGTCTCCTACTCCAACCTACCACAAGGCACTTATCACTTTTTGGTAAAAGCTGCCAATAGTGACGGAAAATGGAATACTGTACCTACAATGTTGGAAATCATAGTTCTCCCTATCTGGTACAAGACCTGGTGGGCAATCATGATTTTCCTCGCCACTTTTATCGGGTTTATCACTTTTGTCTTCCGCTTCTTCTGGATGCGTAAGAGTATGGAAGCGGAACTGGAACTTGAACGCAGGGACAAGGAGCATCAAGAAGAAATCAACCAGATGAAGATGCGTTTCTTCATCAATATTTCGCATGAGCTTCGTACGCCATTAACTCTCATCTTAGCTCCTTTACAAGAAATAATCAATAAGATTAGTGATCGCTGGACTCGTAACCAACTGGAATATATCCAACGCAACGCCAATCGTCTGTTGCATCTTGTCAACCAGTTGATGGATTATCGCCGTGCCGAATTAGGAGTTTTCGAGCTGAAAGTAAAGCAAGAGAATGCGCATCAACTGATACAGGATAATTTCTTGTTCTACGATAAACTGGCACGCCACAAGAAGATTACTTATACTCTCCACTCCGAACTGGAAGAAAAAGAGGAACTTTTCGATCCGAATTATCTGGAACTGATTGTTAATAACCTGCTTTCAAATGCTTTCAAATATACAGAAAGCGGGCAAAGCATTACTGTTGCGTTGAAAGAGGAAAACAACTGGCTGGTACTGCAAGTTAGTGATACTGGTATTGGTATTCCTATCAACAAGCAGGGGAAAATATTCGAACGTTTCTATCAGATAGAGAGTGAGCATGTAGGAAGCGGCATCGGGCTGTCATTGGTACAGCGTTTGGTGGAACTGCATCACGGACGTATTGAGTTAGACAGTGAAGAAGGCAAAGGTAGCACTTTCTCTGTTTATCTGCCACAGGATATAAATATCTACAAACCTTCCGAATTAGCTTCTAATGACGCTAAAAATGAGGAGGACCAAGTTTATTCTACCAACTCGAAAGAGATGTATTTCATTGATACGGAAAAAGTAGAAAACGAAGCGATCGAAACCGGTGACAAGAAACGTGGTACGATTCTTATCGTAGAAGACAATAATGAAATCCGCCATTATCTAAGTAGCGGACTTGCCGAACTTTTCAATACACTGGAAGCCGGAAATGGTGAAGAAGCCCTGGAAAAGCTGAAAGAGAATGAAGTGGACATTATTGTGACTGATGTCATGATGCCTGTGATGGATGGTATCAAGCTATGCAAGAATGTGAAGCAGAATATCCGTACCTGTCACATTCCTGTGATTATCCTGTCTGCCAAAAGCGAAACCAAGGATCAGATGGAAGGTCTGCAAATGGGCGCGGATGATTATATCCCGAAACCGTTCTCGCTAGCTATCCTGACTACGAAAATACAGAATATGATGCGTACCCGCAGGCGTATGCTTGAACGGTATTCTAAATCTCTGGAAGTGGAACCGGAAAAGATTACGTTCAACGCCATGGATGAAGCTTTATTGAAACGTGCCGTAGCCATCGTAGAAAAGAATATGGATAATATTGAATTCTCTACCGACGAGTTCGCCAGAGAAATGAATATGAGCCGTTCTAATCTGCACCTCAAATTGAAAGCCATCACAGGTGAATCGACTATCGACTTTATACGCAAGATTCGTTTCAATGAAGCGGCAAAACTACTGAAGGATGGCCGTTATACAATAGCAGAAGTCAGCACAATGGTAGGATTTAATACGCCGTCTTACTTTGCTACGAGTTTCAAAAAGTATTTCGGATGTTTGCCTACAGAGTATATTAAGAAGGCAAAGGGATAATTGATAGTCCTGATTAAAACAATATAACTGTTAGGAGAAGATGTATTGGGAATACTATTTCACCATAGAAAACGTCCTTGTAACTTGCCACATTTTTGTATCTATTTTAAGTATTATAAGGGAGAGATACAAAAATGTGGCAGAGCTTATAATCAACATATTATCTTTCTCCAAAGGCGGTATTTTAGATAAGTTTACAAAAAATAATAGAACGCTATTGGCTTTTTCTGAATGAAAAGTGCATTATTCTTATAGTACCCTATTTATCAATCCAATTAAAGAGTTTTATTACTAAGATCCAATTGATAGATTACAGTTATGCAACCGATAAGTTACACTTATCCTTCTTGATAGTTGTACAAGTGCAACTCACTAGTTGCTCAACTGCATTCCACTAATTACATTAGAAGAAGTAACCAAAAGTATATGATGAGTTACTTAAATGATCTGATAGAGTTCCATAATACTTCCGCATTATTAAGGAAAAAGATATGGTCTTTCTATATACATTTAGCGAATTCATTATACAAAATGAAAGACCTGGACTTTGTTATTTCTCCGATCCAGCATGATTCCCAAAATCATTATGGACTAAAATTCATCCAATAGAATGCCTAAAAATGTACAAAACCAACCCTACAAATACAATTGGATTAGATTACATTATGATATATAAAAAGCCTGATATCAGGTATGTAACAGACTTTTTAGACAGAAATAATATATGATTCAACAAATTTAATATCAAAAAAATCATTTTTGAACAAAGTGTGAACAAGCTAGATAATAGACTATAATTTAATAAGCTATTTTTGCAAACAGTAAAATATAACTTTTAATAATTAAAACCTAATAAAGTATGAAGAACATCTTCTTTATTTGTATGTTCGCAACCGTTGCTTTTACCGGATGCGTAGATGATGATGATGACTTATTAACTGGTGAAGTTAGTCCAGGAGTAGAAATACTTCCTGAAAATAAACCGAATGAAGTAGTCGACTCAAAGTTATTTGAGATCATTAACCTCGATTACCCAGGATTAGAGAAAGTGAAAAAATTCTATGAAAGCGGAGAATACTATTATGCAGCTAACGAATTACTAGAGTATTATAGAACAAGAGTGGACGTAAATAACCCTAGCGTCAACTTGATTAACCCCACTATTTCTGAAAAAGATCAGCGAATTGCCGATCAAGCGCTTGAGCATCGTTTCTATGTAAAAGGATTCGCCGAAAGTGTAGATGAAGCAACCAAATTAGAAACATATTATTCTTTCTACGATGCATCTGCAAAAAAAATAGATTGGAGTGCCAACGAAGACAAGCAGAAGAAAGAGCAAGAGTTCAGATACCAGCTTCATCGTCATCAATGGATGCTTCCTCAAGCAAAAGCATACCGTATTAGTAAAGATGAGAAATACATTCAATCATGGATTGAAGCGTATGGCAGCTGGATAGAAACATTCCCATACACTCCCGGAACAGTATTTCCGCCGGCAGGTGGTTCAGAAAATGATGTAGACTATCAATGGAAAGGCTTGCAGGTAGCAGAAAGAGTCCTCTCTCAAGTAGACATCATGCCTTATTTCATTCATTCTACAAATTTCACACCAGAATGGCTTTCAACTTTCCTGGTTGCGTTTGAAAAAGAGGTAGAGTGTATTCGATTGAATTATTATCAAAGCGGCAATATCTTGATTTCTCAATATCAAGCCGTAGCCACTGCTGGTATATTAATGCCAGAATTTAAGAATGCATCCACATGGGCTACAGAAGGAACACAGGGCTTAAACGAATCATTAGATACACAATTTAATGATGACGGGGTAGAATATGAGTTGGATTTCAGCTATCACACTGCTGCCATTAGCGACTTTCGCGAAATATACCTTATAGCCCAAGCCAATAACAAGACAAATTTATTGTCTCCTAGTTATATTAGTAAATTAAAGAAAGCGACAGAATTTGTTATGGATATGATTTACCCTAATTATACCATAGACAATTTCAATGATACCCGTTCAGCTTCGTATGCTAAAAGTACGTTATTGAATAGACTAAAGGAGTATTCGGCTATGTATCCTGACGATAATGGATTATTATGGGTAGCTACAGAAGGAAAAAGCGGAAGTAAACCTTCATATACAACTAAGGCTTACAGCACTTCTGGCTATTACATGCTACGTAACGGTTGGGATAAAGATGCAACCATGATGATTTTAAAGAACAACTACAATCCGACCAATCAATGGCATTGTCAGCCCGATAATGGAACTTTCGGTTTGTATCGCAAAGAACGTAATTTCTTCCCGGACGCAGGTGTATTCACCTATAACACAGGAGCTGCCCGTAGCAAATATGCTTCGACTGTCAACCATAATACTATGACTATTATGAGTAAGACTATTGGAGTTGCTAAGCCAACCGGACAAGGTGGCGTAATGGAAGGGAAAATGATTAAGTTAACAACTAAAAACAATGTAGACATTTTAGTTACGGAAAACCAACAATCAGATGACATAACCCATCGTAGAACCGTCTTCTTTGTAAATAATAGAACGTTCTTTGTTATTGTAGACGAAGGTTATGGAGCCTCCACACTTGGAACAAAAACAAATATAAACTTCCATCTGCTTAGTGATAAAGATACCCCTTCTGTATTCGACAAGAATCTGCAAACATCTGTAAACAGCAATAAGTATTATCAAGCATATACCAATTTTGATAGTAATAACATTCTCGCTGCCACATTTACAGAAACGAGTCAAGATCTGACAGCTAAAGCATTATCTTCAACAGATGTGACCAATATAGTATCTACAAACACTGATAAAGAAGATGGTCCTATACGTCTAGGCTACCAAATTACTCTTCGTCAGCCTAAAATTACCCCTATCGAAATCAGTGCAACCCGTTATATCACAATTCTTTGCCCATTTGAGAGCGCAACGGAACGGGAAGAGCTGAAAGTTGATGCCAAATTCACTGACAATGAAGATGGGACAGCTGGAACATTCCATTCGGAAGGTGTATCTATTCAAGTAACAGTCAAAGGTACAGTATACGATCTTTCTTCAAAATAAATCTAACAATCATATAATATGAAATCTAAATTACTAAAAGACATTTCGCATTTTTTAGGTGTCTTGATGGCAGTTGTACTAGTTATGACTTATACATCCTGTTCAGATGAGGATACCACTGACACTACAGATTTTGCACTTTATTATTTGGGCATGACCGATATAGGTCCATCGATGAGTGGGATAATTTCAGAACCTTCTTACAAAGGAAGCGTTCCGTCTGATTTTACAATCACAGGTATCACATTAAATGGCGAGGCTTATACGGGTAGTGATTTTATTATCAATAAAGAAACCGGTGCTATTGAAATCAACAGCGCAAAGGACACCCCGGTAGGTTCATATAAAATATCCATTTCATGTATGGCCGGCGGTTCTTATCATGAATATAAGAATATTGTAGAAGTAAACATGATGAAACCTGTACCAGATGGTATTACTGTAGAACCTAATGAGATCCAAATAGAATACAGTATTGTTTCAGACGCAAAAAGCACGGAAGAATTACCTACTGCACAAGTAAAAACTGATGGAAATCATGTATCCATTACCAAATATGCAATTGCCAAAAGTGATATTTCTTCATTCTTCAATATCTCTCAAACAGGAGAAATAACGATTGTGAGAGGAAGTGATATTGCACCGGGAATACATACTCTTGCATTAAAACTCACTACAGGCGCATCGTCTGAAGACGAAGGCATTTTTGAGAACGCATTAACTATCAACGTTACCTCCAAACCTTTAGGATTGACTTATGAACCTAACGAAGGATTGATAGAAGCTGAAACAGCAGAAGAACCGGAAACGTCTTTTAAAAGCGAAACTCCAATGTTGAAAGGCTCTTTGGAAAACATAGCCTATTCTATTGAAAGCATTGAACCATCAACGGACAAAATTAAGATTGACCCAACAACAGGTGTACTTTCAGTAGATAAACATCACGGTTTTGAAATCGGTCAGGAATATGTTATATCTGTAAAAGTAGCAAACAAATATGCTACAGATGGAGTATCATTCAACAATGTATACACTCTCAAAGTAGTCAACAGAATTGTGCCTGTAGCAAACTTTAGCTATCCTGCTAATGTAGAAATATATGAATCGTCACCATTAAAAGTAACTCCTGATGAAGGACTTGAAGGAGATGGTATCACGTTCACATTGAAGGATGATTTAGGACAACAGTTGTCTGTTGACAAAAATGGAGTAGTATCCGCAAAGAAAGGTCACACCATACCAAACGGAGACTATATCATTACAGTCACTGCATCTAATACTAAAAATTCAAAAGAAGCGTCATTCAACCTGAAGGTTAAGAATAATCCGAATAAGTTCAGTTTTATACGCTACGGAAATAATATAGGCGTAGATGCTGAAAGCAACGCCAACCAATTTAGAATCACAGTAGACAAAGCTGCTAATGCTACTACCATTCTAAGTAAATTCACAATACCTGCTCCTACAACAGACATCACAGGAAAAAATGTACGATGGAGCATCAGAAATGGAAGGAACTGTGATAAGTTGGAAATAGATGAGAATGGTAAGATCTCATTTACCAATGCTATATGGCCAGGATTAGACGCAAAAGAGCCAGCAGCCACAAACGGTTCAGGATTCTTCTTTGTAACAGCCACTGTTGGTGAAGACAAAGATTCTGAATTCTCACTGGAAGTACCTGTATTTATACATTATGACTTGGTGGTAGCCGGTGTTCATGTATTATATAACCCATTTGTATTCCAGGTTAATCCAAAAACAATTGGCAACAGCACTTATTCTGAAAAACCAACTATTAAAGGTATAGATGCGGAAGCTTTATCATCGTTCACTTTAGACTATAGACGTTCATTCAATTATACGGCAATTAGCGGTACATTTACTAATGGTGATCCTAAAACTTCCAACTTCTTGAATACACTTTGGACTAAATTCGGAGAAGATTCCGGCAGAGGAGTTAATACAGGTTCCAGAAACGCCATTTCCTATTATAGCAATATAGATAAAAATAAAAACACATTAAGTTATGCTATAGGATATGTTGATCCGACTAATGGACTCGCCCTCAAATTGAATCCAAACAAATGGGTTTTGGACGGAGAGTATCCTAATGGTGTATTCACAGGCCAGATGACTTTCGATAAAAATGGAATAGATCCTCAGAAAGGTAGTCAGGTATTCCCGCTAATCATCTGGTTCGATCCTAACTTCTAAATACTAATACGTTAAAAATAGAAATTATGTATAACATAAACAATCTAATTAAATCAATAAGCATAAGAGGGTGGGTTACTCTCTTAGCACTGATGCTCACAATCAGCGTATATGCTCAAGAATTAACTTTAAAAGGTGTCATTGTAGACGAAACAGATACACCTCTTATCGGAGCAACGATACAAGCTAAAGGCACCTCAACAGGAGCTATTACGGACTTTGATGGTAAATTTACTTTAAAAGCAAAAAAAGGAGCTACCATTACCATTTCTTACATTGGTTATAAAACACAAGAGCTAAAATTCAATGGCCAGGGATCCATTAATATAAAAATGGTTCCGGATAACCAAGCATTGGATGAAGTGGTAGTTGTTGGATACGGCGCGATGAAACGTAGCGACTTAACAGGTTCTGTTGCTTCTGTTGCCGCCAAAGATATTGAAGGTTTCCAAACTAGTTCTGTAGCAGGTGCATTAGGCGGACAAATTGCCGGAGTGCAAATCACCTCTACAGATGGTACTCCTGGTGCGGGATTCAACATTAATATTCGTGGTGTAGGAAGTCTGACAGGTGATTCAAGCCCTCTCTATATTGTAGACGGTTTTCAAGTGGACGATATTGATTATATATCAAATTCTGATATTGAATCTGTTGAGGTGCTCAAAGACGCTTCATCTTCCGCCATCTATGGTGCACGTGCAGCTAATGGAGTTGTGATGATTACAACAAAATCAGGGAAAAGTGGTAGACCACAAATTAGCTACAACGGTTCTGCAAGTTACCGTAAAATATCTAAAATGCTAGATGTATTATCTCCCTACGAATTTGTGAAACTGCAAGGTGAAGTGAATAGTGACCTTTTAAACAGCTATATCTCCGACAAAGAATTTGACGACAACGGAAAACCTATCAGATACCATTCGCTAGAAGATTATGTAGGTGTAAAAGGGGTAGACTGGCAGGAAGAAACTTTCAACCCGACTTGGTCACAAGATCATAATATATCTCTTAGAGGTGGTAGCAATGACACACAATATAATGCAGCTTTTTCTCGTTATGTAGAAAACGGTATCTTTAACAACAGCGGTTTTGACAAAACAACAGCTAAATTCCGCATAGATCAGAAGATCAATAAAAATATATCATTCAATGCTACTATTAACTATGCTTTAACCAATCGTAAAGGTGTAGGAACAACAGCAGATTCCGGACGTTTCAATATGTTAGCTCAAATTCTTAGCGCACGTCCCACTGGTGGGAATAAACTGACCGATGAAGAATTATTGCATTCTGCTATTGACCCGGAAATGTTGGAGACAGGTGAAAGTTTGGCACAGGTTAACCCTGTTATGCAAACCCAATCCGTAACTAACAATAAACGTGGTGAAATGTGGTCAGGAAACGCATCTGTTAGCTGGCAAATCATCAAAGGTCTTACTTTTAAAAGTGCCGGAACATATAATACAACCAATAGCCGTACTGACATATTCTACAAGAATGGTTCTAAGGAAGCATATCGTAATGGCGAACAACCTTATGGACGGACAACAATGCAACGCGATGCACGTTGGACTAACTATAACACTTTAACCTGGAAACAAAAGGTAAAGAAACACAATTATGATGTATTGTTAGGTCATGAAGTATCCTACAGAAGCACAGAGTATTTGCTGGGTGAAGCAATGGGATTCCCTTTCGATCAGATGGGAAATGACAACATGGGGTTAGGCGCAACTCCAAGTAAGGTTGAAAGTACTTTCTATGATAAAACGTTATTATCATTTTATGCACGTACTAACTACAATTACGATAACCGTTATTTATTTACGGCAACTGTACGTGCCGATGGTTCTACCGTATTCTCGTCAAATAAGAAATGGGGATTCTTCCCTTCTTTCTCTGCAGCATGGCGTGTATCAGAAGAAGCATTCATGAAAGATGTCAAATGGATTTCTAATTTCAAAATTCGTTTAGGTTGGGGTACTGTAGGAAACGATAATATTCCTAACTATCTTTCTTTGGATCTATATGAAGCAAATAAATATGGCATAGGTAATAGTAGCGTTACTGTTTTAAATCCGAAACAACTCAGAAATAAGAATCTGAAATGGGAAGGTTCAAACACAACCAACTTAGGTATTGACTTAGGCTTCTTCGACAACCGTCTAAATGTAACAGCTGAATTCTTTATCAAAAATACAAAAGACTTGTTATTGTCACAATCACTGGCACATATTACAGGATTTGACTCACAAATGCAAAACGTAGGAAAAATCCAAAATAAAGGTATCGAATTAAGTTTAAACAGCACCAATATTCAAACCCGGAATTTTACCTGGCAAACCAACTTTAATATATCATTTATCAGAAATACATTAAAGTCACTGGCATCCGGAGTAAATTATATGCAAGCACGTTCTGGCTTCGATAGCAATTTCACATCATATGATTATATGGCTATCGTCGGACAATCTCTGGGTCTGATTTACGGATATGAATTTGATGGCATCTATCAATATTCTGATTTCTATTCTGTTCCGGGTTCCAGTACTTTGGTCTTAAAAGAAGGTGTAACGAGCAATCCTAGTCTTGGAAACAGATTGGCTCCAGGTGCGGTGAAATATAAAGATCAAGATGGTGATGGAGTGATAACAACAAAAGACCGTACAGTGATCGGTAATGCTTTGCCTAAATGGTATGGTGGTATCACCAATACATTCAATTATAAAGGTATTGACTTTAGCTTTATGCTGCAATTTAACTATGGCAATGACATTTATAATGCAACCCGTTTGTATGCAACTCAAACTAACACACAACGCAGAAACCAATTAGCAGAAGTGGCAGATCGTTGGAGTCCGACAAATGCTTCAAACAAAGTACCTAGCTATAACGGATACGTAGTAAATGATGTGTATTCACGATTTGTAGAAGATGGTTCTTTCTTGCGTTTGAAGAATATTACGCTAGGATATACACTTCCTCATAAATGGACTCGGAGTTTTCATGCATCCAAGCTTCGTATATATGCTACCGGACAAAATCTTTTCTGTCTTAACAACTACAGTGGATATGACCCGGAAGTAAGTACAGCTAGCAAGAGTCCTATGACCCCCGGACTGGATTGGGGTGCTTATCCTAAAAGTAGAGTATTTACATTTGGTATTGATTTACAGTTCTAATATGAGAAAATAATATGAAGAAATTAATATATTACATAGCGATGTCCATTCTGTGCATTTTACCTTATTCATGCTCATTAGATGAAGAGGCAAGAAGCGAAATGGAAAAGAAGAATTACATGACTAATGCTAAAGAAGCACAAGATGTTCTATTAGGAGTATATCGTACAACTGTTGAAGATGCTGCATACGGGTATCATCTATCTTTCTTGTTCAACATGGGAACAGATATATCTCAAGGAGAAGGCTCCGATATAACGAATTATCGTATCATTGTTAATAATGCTTTTCCTACTACCCAAGTAGAAATTCAACAAACATGGCAAGTACTTTATAAAGGTATCTACAGAGCAAACGATTTTCTGGAACGTATCAGTGGAAAAATAGACAGTTATACTGCTACTGATAAAAAAATAGCAACGCTTTATATAGCCGAAGCCAGAGCGTTAAGAGCTATGTTCTATTTCGAGTTAGTACGTCGTTATGGAAATATCCCTCTGATTACCAACACAGAGATGTCTTATCAAGCTCCCACCACTTATACGCAGGCCACTCCTGACAAAGTATATGAATTTATTGAAGACGATCTTCTTTACGCTAGTGAAGTACTACCGTATGCTGTCGATGATCAACTTCGCGATAACACATCATATCGTTTTAGTAAAGGAGCAGCACTTGGTCTCTTGGCAAAAGTATATGCTACATGGGCAGGATATCCTGTACAAAATACCGCTAAATGGGAAGACGCTGCCAAGACAGCCCGTATCCTCATAGAATCCGGTAAACACTCATTATTGCGTGATTACGAAAAATTATGGGAAAACACTTGCAGCAGTGTATGGGATCCTACAGAAAGCTTAATTGAGATTTCATTCTACTCTCCTACTGTATCTGGTTCAGGAGATCCCGTAGGACGTATTGGCAAATGGAACGGAGTAAAAACAACAGCTATCGCCGGTGTACGGGGAAGTTGTGCCGGAAATATGAAAGTAGTTCATACATTCGTTCTTGATTGGAGAGATGGTAAAAATGCGAATGACAAACGTCGTGACATATCAATAGCTAACTATAAGTATGATGATGATTATGTGTTGTGGGCTAAAGGTAAAAGTGATACGGAAGAATCTGCAAAATTAAAAGATCAAGATCCTACTCAAGCTCAAAAAGAGAAACAAAACTATACACCAGCTAAATGGGACCTTATAAAATATCAAAAGACAGGTGGCATTATCAATAATGATAAATCAAATGCTAATTGGTATTTCCTACGTTATGCAGACGTGTTACTTATTTATGCCGAAGCTTTGAACGAATGGAAACATGGTCCTACTACAGAGGCTTATGCCGCAATTAATGAAGTTCGTCGTCGTGGATATGGATATCCTAGCAATACAGGAAGCTGTGATCTTTCAAACTTAAATGAAAGTAGTTTCCGTGAAGCGGTCAGAAAAGAGCGTGCTTATGAATTGGCTTTTGAAGGTCATCGCCGCATGGACTTAGTCCGTTGGGGCATCTATTATGAAACCATACAAAAAACGAACGCTGCCTTAGCGAACTGGTGGGATTCTGCTGATAATTACAGATACCTGTTATATAAATATACAGAGAAAAACAAACACGAGTTACTGCCTATTCCACAACGTGAGAAGGACCTATGTACCCAGTTTGAACAAAATCCTGGTTGGTAACAAAAATCCCCATAAATCCTCTCCAATATGCCCTAATTAGGGCATATTGGAGAAAATTAAAACCTTTTTCAACAAAATCAAAACTTGAAAAGCAGAGTTCAAACTCCTTTTGGACAATCCTGCAACACAAAGTTAAGCCTTTCCACTACTTTTGTATCAGTTACAAAACTTCTAAAAACAATCACTTAAAATGAATAACATGAAAAAGAAACTTGTTCTCTTTGCTTCGGTTAGTATTGCACTTGCATCGTGCCAGACACCCCCAAAGGAAGACTACAGTTGGATAAAAAAAGGACTGGATGTAGCTTCTGCCCAATTACAACTTTCTGCAGAAGAGGTTAGTGGTACGGGAATGTTGCCACGCTCCATCCGTACCGGTTATGACATGGATTTCCTTTGCCGTCAGTTGGAAAGAGATTCATCAACATTCAAAGATTCACTACGAGCACAACCCACTGCTGACCAGCTAGGCAAACGTCGCCTCTGCAACGTTTATGACTGGACGAGTGGTTTCTTCCCCGGCTCATTGTGGTACGCATACGAACTGACAGGAAACGATACACTGAAAACTCAAGCCATCCAATATACAAATCTGCTGAATCCGGTACGCTATTATAAAGGTACGCATGATTTGGGATTCATGGTCAACTGCAGCTATGGCAACGCAGAACGTCTTTCACCCAACGACACCATTGCTGCTGTAATGAGAGAAACCGCCGATAATCTCTGCGGCCGTTTCAACGATTCTATCGGCGCTATCCGTTCATGGGATTTCGGAACATGGAACTTCCCGGTTATTATCGACAATATGATGAACCTCGATCTTCTGTTTAATGTAGCAAAAGCGACAGGTGACAATAAATACAAAGACATTGCTATCAAGCATGCTATGACTACCATGAACAATCACTTCCGTCCGGATTATACTTGCTGGCATGTAGTAAGCTACAACAACGACGGAACTGTTGAACGCAAGCAAACTCACCAAGGCAAGAATGACGATTCTTCATGGGCACGTGGTCAAGCATGGGCTGTATATGGCTACACAGCTTGCTACCGTGAAACAAACGACAGTACTTTCCTGAACTTCGCTATCAAAGTAGCTGATATGATTATGGATCGCGTTAAAACAGACGATGCTATCCCCTATTGGGATTATGATGCACCTGTGACTGAAGAAACTCCACGTGACGCTTCTGCCGCTTCTGTTACCGCTTCAGCATTGATCGAACTAAGCACAATGGTTCCCGACGGACAAAAATATCTGGATTATGCGGAAAAAATTCTGAAGAGTTTGTCAAGCGACGCATATCTTGCAAAAGTGGGTGACAATCAAGGTTTCATTCTGATGCACTCTGTCGGTTCACTGCCCAACGGTTCTGAAATCGACACTCCACTGAACTATGCTGACTATTACTATCTGGAAGCATTGAAGAGATTCATGGAATTGAAGAAGTTGAGGGTTGAGAATGGAGAGTTGAGAGTGATCCAATAATACAAAAGTAAGAGTGTTCTCAATCGTAAATAGTAAATCGTAAAATCGTAAATTATATCATGAATAAAACTTTAAAGTATATCGTTCTGCTGGCAATCGCTTGTTTTGTAGGCAAAGCTAGTGCCCAAGAACTGAAAAGCGAAGTATTTTCGCTTCTTAACTTGGACTATCCGGGATTGGAGAAAGTGAAAGCTTTGCATCAGGAAGGTAAAGATGAGGATGCTGCCAAAGCATTATTAGACTATTACCGTGCACGTACCAATGTAAAAACTCCGGATATCAATCTGAACAAAGTGACTATCAGCAAAGAAGAACAGCAGTGGGCAGATGACGGATTGAAACATACATTCTTCGTACATAAAGGTTATCAGCCTTCTTACAACTACGGAGAAGACATCAACTGGCAATACTGGCCGGTGAAAGACAATGAACTCCGTTGGCAGTTGCACCGCCACAAATGGTTCACTCCGATGGGAAAGGCTTATCGCATATCCGGTGACGAGAAATATGCTAAAGAATGGGCACATCAGTATATCGACTGGATTAAAAAGAATCCGTTGGTAAAGATGGACAAAAAAGAATATGAGCTGTTAAGTGATGGAAAAATCAAAGGTGAAATAGAAAACGTACGTTTCGCATGGCGCCCGCTGGAAGTTAGTAATCGCCTGCAGGACCAGACTTCACAGTTCCAGTTATTCCTTCCTTCTCCTTCTTTCACTCCGGACTTCCTGACAGAATTCCTGGTGAACTATCACAAACATGCTATACACATCCTTGCCAACTACTCTGATCAAGGTAACCACTTGCTGTTTGAAGCTCAACGTATGATCTACGCCGGTGCTTTCTTCCCTGAATTTAAAGATGCTCCGGCATGGAGAAAAAGCGGTATCGATATTCTGAACCGTGAAATTCATGTACAGGTATACGAAGACGGCGGACAATTCGAACTCGACCCACATTATCATCTGGCATCTATCAACATTTTCTGCAAAGCATTAGGTATCGCAGATGCGAACGGATTCCGTAAAGAATTCCCACAGGATTATCTGGATACTATCGAAAGCATGATTATGTTCTACGCAAACATTTCTTTCCCTGATTATACCAACCCATGTTTCAGCGATGCTAAGTTGACAACAAAGAAAGAAATGGTGAAAAACTACAAAGCATGGAGTAAACTATTCCCGAAAAACCAGGCTATCAAATACTTCGCAACTGAAGGTAAAGAAGGTGCATTGCCGGATTATATGTCTAAAGGATTCTTGAAATCAGGTTTCTTTGTATTCCGTAACTCATGGGGAATGGATGCTACGCAAATGGTAGTAAAAGCAGGTCCGAAAGCATTCTGGCATTGTCAGCCGGATAATGGTACATTCGAACTTTGGTTCAACGGCAAGAATTTGTTCCCGGATTCAGGTTCGTATGTATATGCAGGTGAAGGCGAAGTGATGGAACAACGCAACTGGCACCGCCAGACTTGTGTTCACAACACGGTAACGCTGAACAACAAAAACTTGGAAACTACAGAATCCGTTACTAGATTGTGGCAACCGGAAGGTACTATCCAAACTTTAGTGACCGAAAATCCTAGTTACAAAAACTTGAAACACCGTCGTTCCGTTTTCTTCGTTGACAGCACTTACTTTGTCATTGTAGACGAAATGATCGGTAGCGCCAAAGGTTCCATCAATCTTCATTATCAAATGCCAAAAGGAGAAATAGCCAACAGCCGCGAAGACATGACATTCCTGACACAATTTGAAGACGGCAGCAACATGAAACTGCAATGTTTCGGTCCCGACGGTATGTCGATGAAGAAAGAACTGGGTTGGTGCTCAACTGCTTATCGCAAACGTTACAAACGTATGAATGTATCTTTCAACGTAAAGAAAGACGGCGAAGAAGCTGTACGTTACATCACCGTTATCTATCCAGTTAAGAAAAGCGCAGATGCCCCTAAATTTGCAGCTAAGTTCAAGAACAAAGCGTTCGATGAAAACGGACTGGAAGTAGAAGTGAAAGTAAACGGAAAGAAACAGTCATTAAAATACAAACTATAATAAAGCTGAGTAAAAAGTCGGTCGCATCTCAATTTCTCCTCCTTCCGGAAGGAAGGGAATTGGAGATGCAACCGACTTTTTAGTCACTCTCCTTCATCATTATGGAAAACTATTACATCCCCTCTGCCCTACTCCTCCCACTAGCTGCACTAAGTCTCGCTTCCTGCGGCAATCAAAAGAAAGAAGAGACCAGACAACCGAACATCATCTTCATGATGACGGATGACCATACCACTCAAGCAATGTCCTGCTACGGAGGAAATTTGATTCAGACTCCTAACATGGACCGGATTGCCAACGAAGGTATCCGTTTTAACAACTGCTACGCTGTCAACGCTCTTTCAGGACCTTCACGCGCCTGCATCCTCACCGGTAAGTTCAGCCACGAGAATGGTTTTACCGATAACGCCAGTACGTTCAACGGAGATCAGCAGACATTCCCCAAACTGCTTCAACAAGCCGGATATCAGACTGCAATAATTGGTAAATGGCATCTTATCAGTGAACCGCAAGGATTCGATCATTGGAGTATCCTTAGCGGCCAACACGAACAAGGCGACTATTACGACCCTGATTTTTGGGAAAACGGGAAGCATATTGTAGAAAAAGGATACGCCACGGATATTATTACTGATAAAGCCATTGAATTCCTCGAAGGTCGCGACAAGAACAAGCCTTTCTGCATGATGTATCATCAGAAAGCTCCGCACCGCAACTGGATGCCTGCTCCCCGTCATCTGGGTATATTCAACAATACCACTTTCCCGGAACCGGCTAATCTGTTCGACGACTATGAAGGCCGCGGAAGAGCAGCCCGTGAACAGGATATGTCTATCGAACATACACTGACAAACGACTGGGACCTCAAATTGTTGACTCGTGAAGAAATGCTGAAAGATACCACCAACCGTCTTTACAGCGTATACAAACGTATGCCTATTGAAGTTCAGGATAAATGGGATTCTGTATATGCCGGACGCATTGCCGAATACCGCAAAGGTGACCTGAAAGGCAAATCATTAATCAGCTGGAAATATCAGCAATATATGCGTGATTATCTGGCGACAGTTCTGGCAGTAGACGAAAATATCGGCCGACTGCTGAATTATCTCGAAAAAATTGGTGAGCTGGACAACACAATCATTGTCTACACCTCCGACCAAGGTTTCTTCCTTGGCGAACATGGCTGGTTTGACAAACGCTTCATGTATGAAGAATGTCAACGCATGCCGCTTATTATCCGTTATCCGAAAGCAATTAAAGCAGGAAGTACCAGTAATGCTATCAGCATGAATGTGGACTTTGCTCCTACTTTCCTCGACTTTGCCGGAATAGAGATTCCATCGGATATCCAAGGAGCCTCCCTGAAACCGGTATTGGTGAACGAAGGCAAAACTCCTGCCGATTGGCGCAAAGCTGCTTATTATCATTACTACGAATACCCTGCTGAACATTCTGTGAAACGTCATTATGGTATTCGCACACAAGACTTCAAATTGATTCATTTCTACAACGACATCGACGAATGGGAAATGTATGACATGAAAGCTGACCCAAGAGAAATGAACAATGTCTTCGGCAAACCGGAATATGCTGAAAAACAAAAAGAGCTGATGCAACTGCTTCAGGAAACTCAAAAACAGTATAAAGATACAGACCCGGATGAAAAGGAAAAGGTTCTTTTCAAAGGTGACAGAAGACTGATGAAAAATCGCTAAATGATTATTTTGCGGAGTGCCCTGAAAGGGCTTAATTATATAGCGTAGGGCAACGCCCTACGTAAAAACGACAATCTGAATTTGCGCCCTGAAAGGGCATAATTGTATACGGTTCCGCCCTTTCAGGTCTTGTGGCTGGTGTGTTTTTTCGTAGGGCGTTGCCCTACGCTATATAATTAAGCCCTTTCAGGGCAGCCCAATAAATATATAATTGTAAGGCTTTCAGCCTAACTGCAAAATTCTCATTTAACCGATAATTTCTCATTTAACTGCAAAATTCCCATTTAATTAAGAACGGTACGGAAATGAGGTAAACTCATACAATTATAATTCAAAAAAACTTCCGTAAACATTCTCAAGTATACTTATCACTATGAGAAAAAATACTCATAGGTATGAGAAGAAATACTCATTATAATGAGAACTTTTTCTCATTGCAGTGAGAATATACCCTTGTCAGAATAGGCTGAAACAGTTCATTACTGTACCGGAAACGAGCTAATTCTAATTCAAAACCGAACATGAATGCTTGTCTACTTCCCACTATATTTACTTGGCTGCATCCCGAATTGTTTCTTGAACAATGAACTGAAATACTTCGTGTTGACAAATCCGGTTTCGGCGGCGACATCGGTTACGCTTTTACCTTCTTTCAGCAGTTCGGCAGCTTTTTGTAGCCGGATGATACGGATAAACTCTTGCGGCCCTTTTCCCGTCAGTGATTTAAGGCGACTGTAGAATAGTGTCCGGCTCATTGCCATTTCATGGCATAAGAGATTGATGTTGAAATCGGGTTCATCCAAATGTTCAAGAACAAACCGGGTAGCTTGCATGATAAACCGGCGGTCACCCTCGGCCATTGTTTCGCTTGCTGTCGTTACGTTTTTGTTGTCGATACTTTCATTGTTTTCATTGCTTTCATTGTCGTCACGTTTGCCGCCCGCCTCTACTTGAGCGATGGCTTGCCGCATGAAAAACTGCCGTTGCCTGTTTCGATTGTCAATCAATCCTTGTACTTTCAATTTCAGTATCTCTGTACTGAATGGTTTGGGGATATAATCATCCGCGCCTTTCTTCAATCCTTCCACTATTGCTTCGTGGTTAGCCTTTGCCGTCAGCAGAACGACCGGAATACCTGATGTGTCAGGATTTTCCTTGACCATTCTGCAAAGCTCGTCACCCCGTATGCCGGGCATCATGACGTCGGAGAGGATGATATCCGGATATTCATTGGCGAGACAGGCGATAGCTTCGTGTCCGTCGGCAACATCAATCACCCGATAGAGGTGTTCAAAGGTCTGGCGGAGGTAGTGACGGAGAGTTTCGTGGTCTTCTACAATGAGCAATGTATTCCGGTCGTCCGGATCTTTTATTTTATCCGTTTCGTGGCTGTTATTATCCGATGTGCCGGCAAGGTGTTCGAGGGATGATTCGTGCGACACGGGTTCGGTTACGGTGGTGGTTCGCGGCAATGTTACGATGAAAGTAGTTCCCTTGCCCTCCTCGGAACAGAAAGTGATTTTTCCATGCAGCATCTTTACAATGCGCTGCACCTGCAACAGTCCGAATCCGGTTCCTTCTTCCTGTGACTGCCGGGCATTTTCGGCTCTGTAAATATCGGAGAAGATGTGCTTTTTCGCTTTCTTCGGTATGCCTATTCCGTTATCTTTCAACGAAAGGATGGCTTTGCGTTTCGTGGCTTTCAAATCCAGGCTGATTTCTCCTTGGGGCATGGTGTATTTGCAGGCATTGGAAAGAAGATTGTCGAGTAACATCTCTATCAGGTGTTTGTCGGCCGAAACGAAAACAGATTCGTTGGGTTGGGTCAGATTCAGTGTCAACTGCTTCTTCTCGCAAAAAGACCGGAAGACGGAGACTTCTTTCAGCAAAACTTCATTCAGACAAAGCGGAACCGATGAAGAGGATGGCTTGTGGGCGTCTACCTTTTCAAATTCGAGCAACTGTGTGATGAGCGAATGGAGTTTCCGGGTACTTTCATGAGCCAGATTCAGGTAATAACGGGCTTTGTCCGAGAGATCTTGTTCTCGGTTCAAATCCTCCAGCGGTGCCATGATAAGCGTCACCGGCGTGCGAATGTCGTGTGCCGTGTCGATGAAGAAACGTATTTTGTCTTCGTCGTATTTCTTTTGGAGCTGGTTGCTCTTATAGCGCAGGATGAAATAGAAAACGAAGCCTATTATAAATAGGTAAATAGCCCAAGCCCACCACGAGTTCCACCATGGTTGGCTCACTTTCACTTCTAAGGTGCTTTCGGAGATAGTCTTTCCGTCGCTGCGCCGCAGGCTGCGCACCTTAAAAAGATAAGTGCCCGGCGATACTTTGGTGTAGGATGCCTTGCCCTCGGCAGACGGTTTGCTCCAGTCATTGTCATACCCCTCTAAAATATGCTGATAGACAATATCGCGCTGGAAACGATAGTTGATAGATTCAAAAGAAACGGTAAACGAGTTGTATTTATAGCCGAGTCGTACCGCACGGTCGGCAAGCATATCATGAATGGCAGGTTTCAACGATTCTTCTTCCTGGACGTTTTGATAATCAACTGTCAGCCCTGTGAAACGCAGGAGCGTCCAGTAGTCTACGGTTGAAATGTCGAGTGGCATGATAAAGACAGCGCCATCCGTGCTGCCATACACAAACTCGCCGTTCATCAACCGGGCAAATGAGGATTTGTTATATTCCTTGTCTATATTGCCCGCATAGTTGAGGTTCGACACGCGCAGGCTGTCTATCAAGGCAATTCCTTTTCCGGTGCTGACCCACAAGCGTTTCTTGTCGTCTCGCTGCAAACTATATATATCGTTGGACGGCAATCCCTCTTGAACAGTGAAAGTCTTTACCGTCCGGTTTTTCATGTCATATAGATTCAATCCTCCCCCTTCGGTTCCCAGCCACACGGTTCCGTCGTCATTGAACAGCATAGAGATGATATAAGCACTGACATTCTGATTGTGAAATTCCTGGGAATTGGCATAGTGCTGTATATTCCCTGTATGTTTGTCCACCAGGAAAAAACCGTTGACGGTAGCCACCGCTACCCGGTTTCGGTCGATAGGTTCAATGGATTGTACCCAATTCACGTCGAAAGACCGTCTGCTGCCTTTTTCTTTTTCAAACATGATCAGGCATCCGTCCAGACCTCCTATCCATAAGTCTCCCTCCATGTCTTGTCTGACGGAGAAAATATAATTGGTGGTTAATTGCCCTTGTTGCTTGGTGAGATGGCGTAACACGCGTCCGTTGTTATCCAGTAGATACACTCCGTCTCCGTACGTTCCTACCCATACGTTCCCATTTCCGGATGTGCAAAGAGAAATGGCTACGATTTCTTTCAGCACGTGTTTCCAGGTGCCTGACAGGGTGTTTCGGATGCTGATTCCATTATCAGTAGCGAACCATTGGTTGCCATCCGGATTTTCTTCGATATCATTCACGTTGTTGCTGATGAGAGAATGGGTATTTCCCTTTTCGTGTGCTAATATCGAAATGGGATGTTTCAGCAGGATAGCCACGGATACGCCTCCCGTATAACTACCTATCCAGATGTTGCCTTGGTCGTCTCTGGTTACGGCATATACGCCGTTTCCGCGCAGGTAAGTATCTGTGTCATCTTTGGTATTCATCAGTAAACGGGCTTTCTTGGTGTCCTTATCTATCGCATACACACCGCCACCGTCTACGCCTATGAGTATGGTATGTACATCATAGTCTGTAATTGCCCGTATCGGATGAAGGAACGTGCTCCCTTTTCCCTCCAGCGCAAGCACTTTGGAAGTGTCGAGGTTCATCACAGACAAACCGCTGCCAAATGTGCCTATCCAGAGTTCTTTTTTCGGTTTGTCGCAGAACAATGTTTGTACATTCCACCCCTCCAGCAGCTGGCGTTTCTTATCCGGCAGGGCGTGTGACAGTTGCCAGACTCCGTTAGAAGTACCCACAAAAAGCGACTCGCCGGCAAATGCGATGTCGTTGACATATTGTCCTTTCAGCACGGCAACTATACGATGGTCCGCTTCTTGCTTGTATAGTCCTTTATCCGCCCCCATCCACCAGGTTCCGTCACTATCCAAACAGAGTTTGTTCAAGATGACTTCTTCCTGAATCAATTGTCCCAGGTGGAGGACTTGCTCAAAATGATCCAGGATGGTGGAATATCGGTAGATTCGTCCGGTGTGGTCGTAGGCAAACAGTCCTTGTTGTGCGTCGTACAATAAGTAAAGCCTGCGTCCGGCAAGATCACCATAATAGAAACTGCCCGGCAAATCATAGTTCTTTACCGTATGACCGTTGTATCTGTCTATTCCGGTTTTTGTAGCAATCCACATAGCACCGTCTCCATCCTCGACAATCGAAAAAACGCGTTGGCTACTAAGGCCTTCTGCATAGCCTACATGCCTGACATCGAACATCCGGTTGGTCAGTTCGGCTTTGACAGCTATGCTTATCATTAGTAGTAAGGTGATAACAAGATTAAAACGAACCATATTCTTTTAATTGTTGACATTACAAAGATAAAGTTTCTTTAGAAAATCCCAACAGAATAGGGGTGTGAAATTAGAAGGAATATTCAGTAAATGTTCCTATGTAAAGTCAATCAGAAAATCAACAAGATTAATATTTCCGGGAATGGCAAGTTTCTTTCTTATTCGATAACGGGCTGTTTCTACCCCACGAATAGTAAGATTGGTGAACTGCGCAATATCTTTGGTCGATAGATTTAGCCGTAACAGTGCACAAAATCTCAACTCACTGGCTGTGAGACTGGGAACTTAAAAAAGTATCTTTTTAAAGATTTATATCCGATTTTTTATAAGGAATGATTGAAAAAATAGAGAGATAAAGTTTGTCGCTATTGGGCAAAATTGTATATTTGTCAGGTAACTATTATTTGATTATGATGTTATCTTCTTATAGTTTTTAATTAGTCTTGAAAACGTATAAGGATAAAGCTAATAATGAAGTTCATGTATTGAATATGTTAATTCTCGTAAGTGTTGATGATAGAGATATAATTGTGAAAAATGATTGGTGTTACATATTTAATATATTGAGATATAATGTATTTCTATAGAGTAAAACCTTTTAAATTTTATTATTATGAAACATGTATCTATTTTCTTCGTTATTTTATCTGTTTTTATTAATTATTCATGTACAGATGAAAGTCAAAACAATTTGTTGGATTTAGAAGTTAATGCATCGGCAATTACTAGATCATTGGCCCCTCCAAACTTTGAACAAGATTGGGAAAATCAAACATCGATTCAACTGACTGATAATAAGGTTGTTGATTTGCCTTGGGTTGAATATGCTCCTACAAGTATAATTTATGATATAAGGATGGACATAAAAAAAGAAGATGGATGGGTGTTCTTGAGTACTCCAAACAAAGATATTGGCAGTGATTATTTGATTTTTTATAATAAATATACCGGGATTTTAAAGGTGTTTTATTATAATCAGAATTCTTTCTTAAGTAATAATGCTGTTTGGGAATTTTTTGATGAAAGATTTTATGGCTATTTTAATCAGGGAACTACATTCACAGCGCCATTGGATCGGGCTTCTATTCAGCGTGTAGGTGTCAATTGTTTGAGCAATAACACCACCCTGGGCATTGACAGAGGTTGGAATTGTTTTCAGATACCGCTAACTTATACAGGAAAAACAGACGGGGGGATCAATGTTTATTCAAAAGTGTTAAATATCTCAGAACTAACTATTACAGGAAATTACAAAGACACAACAACAGGTACTATTATCGAAGATCATTATTCCTCATCTCCAAATCTTTTGCAAAAAGGTGCAAATACCATTGTAAAGGCGGGAGGAGATGCAGCTGAAAAATGGGTGAAAGGAGAGGCTGAAAAGGCTATCAATAATTCTTCATCTGGAATTTTAAAAAATGTAGGAAATGTAGTTGCTGGTGGACTGGCTGGATTAGCAAAGGGAGGAGTTTCAGGATTGATAGCTGGAGGATTGAACGCTCTCTTTGGATCATTTCTTGGTTCGAAGAAGGTTAATGAGCCCACTATACAAACGGTTGAATTATCTACCAATGGAACTATTGATTTAAAAGGACAGATGATTGGTAATAGCTCGATTCCGGTATTGCCTTTGACTGCTATAAAATATGATGAAGGATTTGGGGCCTGGAATTTAACATCTGCACCAATATTAAATATAACAGGAACTTATCATGAAATAACGGCTCGACCAGATATTGCTTCTGCATATAATTGCAAATATTCTGGGAAATATTATAGTTTATCGTTTCATCCAACATTTAATGTAGTTATTAATCCAGCCATAGCAGATGAAGTAACTTATAAAGTTAGTTCTAATGTTGTCGAATTTGAAGGAAGTGAATGGGATACTCAATTTAAGGATTATTATAATAGAACCCCTAATCCTTCTTATACAGGAGTTTATGTTTATATACCAAGTAAAAGGTCTGGATACGATTTTACTCCAACGGTTATTCAGGATGAGAAGAAAGGCACAAAGGTTAAGTTTGCATCTTATTACGAATATCCGATTGTTATAGGTGATCCTGATACTTATATTAATGGTTATTCTACATATGCAGGGACTTTCAAGTTATATTCTAATACTATATTCTCATATATGTCATCTTATAATCGTACTGAAGTCGATGCTTTTCCCCGCTCAATGTGCAATATGTGTTTAAATGGTAAACCTGTATTGTATGTAGCGAATCTTGGGGTTAATGTTACTGTTACTATGACTGTGAAGAGTACAGGGCAGGAAATAATATCTAGTAGAACATATATACCGGAGTATAATATAAAATTTAAATAAGAATTTTCTCTGAATATTGTATGTGATTCATTTCATTTGCAAATACTTTCTATAGGTATGTATAGAAGATTTGTGTTTTTTATTTGTTCTTGTTTTTTAGAGAAAGTGTAAAAAGCTTGTTGCATTATTAGTTTACTGTAGGGGCAACGTTAGTTGCCACTACAGTAATATATAAATAGTCTAACGTTCTGGAATACCAAACGCTTTTATTGCAGCATTGTTAGATCTGATAGCCAATTAATCCAGTCAAAAGTAGAAGTCGTTTTCTTCCTGTGGCAGTAAAATCATCTATAGTTGATATACAAAACAGATATAGCAATTTTATTAAGCATAACTTATAAAGATGCCGGTTTTATTTGTTTTATTAAGTATAACTTATAGCTCTATCCTAATTGGCGAAAGAGAAATAAAAGCAATGTGACTGTCTTGGATTTATTTATTGCACTTCGAAACTCCCCTTCAACCGTATATCCTGTGAAGAAGCTCCCACCATCACCGAGAAACTTCCCGGCTCTACCGTGAACCGATTATTCTTGTCCCATAATCCCAAGTCTTGAGGAGTAAGGGTAAAGTTGACAGTTTGTTCTTCTCCCGGTTGCAAGTGAATACGTTCAAAACCACGCAAAACTTTATCGTAGGTGGTAACGCTGCTGAAATCATCCCGGATATAAAGCTGGACTACTTCATCCCCTGCTTTCTTTCCTGTATTCTTTACAGTACATGAAAGAGTGATATTTTCCTGCGGACCGATCACCGGTTTAGATATTTTCAAGTCTGAATATCCGAAGGTCGTATAGCTTAAACCATATCCGAAAGGATAGAGCACACCGTCTACACGGACTTTTCCTTTGGAGTCAGAGCCCGGCTTGAATGGGAATGCAAAAGGAATCTGTCCCACTGATTTCGGGAAAGTGACAGCCAGACGTCCTCCCGGATTATAGTCTCCGAAAAGAACTTTAGCGATGGCATCCCCCATAAATTCTCCGGGGAACCAGGCATGGATAATGGCAGGAACGTATTTGTTTGCCCAGTTGATGGTTGCTGCTCTTCCGTCCACCATCACTAGAACGACAGGTTTACCTGTTGCATAAACCGCTTCCAATAATTGTTGCTGACGTCCGCAGAGGTCAAGATTGGTACGTGAGAACTCTTCCCGAACCGTTTTCTCATTTCCACCCAGTACAAGAATAGCGACATCCGAAGCTTTTGCTAATTCTACCGCTTCATGAATCATCGCCTGCTCTTGTGTATCTAATGGAACATTGTACAGTTCGCTCTCCGGGAAATACTTATCAATAATATCACAGCCTTTAACATAGCGAACTTCCGAGTTAGGCAGATATTCTTTGATTCCCTGATATACAGTCTTAATAGACGCATTGGCGGGACCATATCTGCAAGTCAACTCCTTCACTTCTTCCCCATTCGGACCAATCACAGCTATTTTGCTGAAGTTCTTGGATAACGGAAGCATCTGATTCTCATTCTTCAAAAGAACGATGGACTCTAAAGCGGCTTTCATAGATACTGCTTTATGAGCGTCGTTGTGTACCACTGTCTCCGGACGACGGTCATCACCGGGATACGGATTATCAAAAAGTCCCATCATAAACTTGACACGGAGAATTTCACCGACACGTTGATCGAGCGTGTGCAAAGAAACTTTGCCTTCGTTGATAGCACGGCGCAACGGGAGAATAAAATCTTGTGGCGGAGTAAAGTTAGTACGGATATTCAATCCTGCATTGACTACTTGTGCTGCCATCTCTTCTTCAGTCGGAGTGATACGATGTTTGGTATGCAGAAACTCTACCGCCTCACTATCCGATACTACATATCCCTTGAATCCCCATTGCTGACGCAGAATCTCCGTGAGGAAATGATAACTTCCGGAAACAGGCTCCCCGTCATAATCATTATACGAACTCATCACCCCTAGAGCACCCGCTTCCTGAATACCTTTGCGGAAAGGTTCCAGATAAAGAGTCTTCATCTCACGCGGGGCCACGTGCGGATCAGTACGCGTACCTCCGTCACGTCCACCGACCGGAATACTGTAAACGGCAAAATGTTTCGGAGTAGCAACGATACCTTCATTTTGCAGACCGAGAATCATCTGTTTTCCCAATTCGCCCACCAGATAAGGATCTTCCCCATAACTTTCCACCACACGTCCCCAGCGAGGATCTTGTGCTATATCCAGAATAGGAGAATAAATATTGGTATATCCCAATGCTTTTGCCTCATCTGCAGTGACTTTCGCAATTTCCTGGATCAGTTTTTTGTTCCACGTGGCACCTTGCCCGCATTGAGCGGGAAACATGGTAGCCCGGTCGTGACATAATCCGCGTATTCCTTCATTGGTAAAGTCCACCGGAATACCCAGTCGTGTCTGTTCCATAAACCAGCGTTGAATGGTGTGTCGGTTCTTTACGCTGTTGGCATACGGATAGGAGATTTCAGAACCGAATTTACCCAGTCCGTTCGCCTGCTCATCAATATTTCCGATACCGTCCTTCCAAATTTCCGCTGACCATCCGGCAGTAGGCCATGCATCTTTCAATACCCGTCCCGAACCGTAGAGAGTAGCCATCTGACAGGTTTTCTCTTCCAGTGTCATTTGCGAAAGCAAATCCGCGATGCGGGCTTCGATAGGAGCGGAGGGATCTTCGTATACATCCTTTATACCGTTTTTATTGAAGTCGATCCAGGTCTTTTTGTATATGTCCTTTGAGTTGTTGCCGGATTTGTTATCAGTAGGTTTGTTGTTTGCCGAGATACTTTCGGAGTAGATACTTCCGGCAGATACTAACAGTGCGAGACATAGTAATTTCTTCATAATTTATTTTTTTGCAAGAGTACTTATCTATTTTATTTATGTTGCAAGTATACAAAAAGAATTTGATATGAGAGGATAGAATAGTCTTTATAATCACCTTTACTCTCACACCTGTAATGTCGATGGATAAAGAGATACAGGCAATGGTGGGGGTGTGAGGGTAAAAGTGATCTAAACTTTTGTTTAGAGAAATTAATTTGGAAATACTCTACAATGCTTGTTGAATACTCTACTCAATTATTGTCGAAAGCCGGAAAACCGCTTCATGGCTTTTCGTTGGCTCGCAGACCGAAAACTTTTCCTGTCATCTGATTGATACGTACTTGCCATACTTTGACATTACGTACCGCAGGATCGGAATAGTTGAACTCACTATCTGTGTAATGACGCATGATAATATCCAATGCACGGCGTTTCTCGTCTATCTCTTCGATGAATTCTACTTGCCCCCGACACATCGCGCTTTCCGAACGCATACTGTAACTGCAGGCTACCTTTTCGTGTTGGTAGACAAGTTTATGTCCAACGCTGAAAGTGATGCATACATTATTATTATGTTCTAGCATCTCCAACTTGCTGCCTTCAGGACCCGAATGAAGATATATGATGCCATTCTCATAACCGAAGTTCATCGGAACTACGTAGGGATTACCTTCCAAATCAGTAATGCCTACAAAACAGGCATCGCAATGGAGAATAATGGACTCGATTCGTTGTTTATCTTCAATAATGACAGTTTTCATAATGGCTGTTTGGCTTACCACAGAGGACACGGAGTACACGAAGTCTTTTTACTTCCTGATTTCTTAGCGTACTCTGTGGTGAATTTACTTTTCTATTAATTCAAAATCCAATTGTTTCTTTTCCAGATTGGCACGAGCTACCCGAACAGTAATAGCGTCTCCCAAACTGTATATTTTGTTTTTGCGGCGTCCGCGAAGACAATAGTTCTTCTCGTCGAATTCGTAGTAGTCATCATCCAGATCACGAACAGGGACCAGACCTTCACATTTGTTTTCGTTCAATTCTACATAAAGTCCCCACTCGGTTACGCCGGAGATTACACCGTCGTAAATCTGCCCCAGACGTTCGCTCATAAATTCCACCTGTTTATATTTGATGGAAGCACGTTCGGCATTGGCTGCAATTTGTTCCATGTTCGAGCTGTGGTCGCAGAGGTCTTCGTACTTAGCTTCGGATACGCTGCGTCCTCCGTCCATATACTTCGTCACCAAACGGTGTACCATCATGTCCGGGAAACGGCGGATGGGAGAAGTAAAGTGAGTGTAATATTCGAAAGCTAGTCCGTAGTGACCGATGTTATGGGTTGAGTAACGTGCTTTTTGCATGGCGCGGATGGATACGGTTTCTATCAGGTTCTCTTCTTTCTTTCCGTGTATGTCGTCCAATAAATGGTTGATGGATTTTGAAATATCAGTCTTCGTTCCGCTTGTACGCACTTTGTAGCCGAAGCGTGCGATGAACTGTGACAAGTTCTCCAACTTCTCCGGATCGGGTAGGTCGTGGATACGGTAAGGAAGCACTTTGGCTTTCTTGTTCTTCGGCACACATCCTATCTTTTCTGCTACGGTCTTGTTAGCGAGCAACATGAATTCTTCCACTAGTTTATTGGCATCTTTTGACTCCTTGAAGTAAACGCTGATTGGTTTTCCTTTTTCGTCAATTTCGAACTTCACTTCGTAGCGGTCGAAGTTGATAGCTCCTGCAGAGAAGCGTTTTTCGCGCAGTGCTTTGGCAATCGTATCTAATGTGAGTACTTCTTCTTTGAAGTCTCCTTCTTTTGTTTCTATGATTTGTTGTGCCTCTTCGTAGGTGAAGCGACGGTCGGAGTTGATAACCGTATGTACGATGCGTGAGTCTCTGACTTCTCCTTTTTCCGTAATATCGAAGATAACGGAGAAAGCTAGTTTTTCTTCGTTCGGGCGGAGTGAACAAATGAAGTTACACAACCGTTCGGGAAGCATCGGGATGGTACGGTCTACCAGATAAACGGAAGTTGCCCGCTTTTCTGCTTCCTTGTCGATGATGCTGCCTTCTTTTACGTAATGTGTCACGTCGGCAATGTGTACACCTACTTCCCACAATCCGTCCTTTAGCTTACGGATGGAAAGTGCGTCGTCAAAGTCTTTGGCATCTTTCGGGTCGATGGTGAAAGTTGTTACCTTACGGAAATCTTCGCGTTTGGCAATCTCTTCTGCTGAAATCTCGGCAGGAATCTTATCTGCTGCTGTCTCTACTGCTTTTGGATATACATACGGCAGACCGAATTCCGCAAGAATTGCGTGCATCTCTGTGGTATTGTCACCGGCCTGACCTAATATATCTATTACTTGTCCGATAGGATTCTTTGCCTTGTCCGGCCATTCGGTTACTTTCACAATGGCTTTATCTCCGGTCTTTCCGCCTTTCAGCTTATCTTTTGGGATGAAAATATCATTGGCTAATGTACGGTTCTCTGTCACCAGGAATGCGTATGACTTAGCTACTTCCAGTGTGCCGACGAATGTATCGTTGGCGCGTTCCAATATTTCGATGACTTCTCCTTCGGCCTCTCTGTTCTTCCGTTTGGCATAGAAGGTGATCTTTACCTTATCGTTATTCATCGCATGTGCGGAATTACGTTCGGCCACGAATATCGGGTCGCCCCCTTCTTCAGGAATAAACGAGTTCTTACCGTTGCTCTTCCGTTGGAAAGTACCTGTCATCTCCGTTCCGTGACTGTTCAGGCGGAACTTTCCTTTTTCTATTTCACTGATATAATCGTCAGCTAAAAGGTCATGTAATATATCGACGCATAACATTTTTTGCGGATGGGTAGTGAGACGCAGTTCCGAAAATATATATTTCATACTCAAGGTCTCGCTGGATTTGGCATGGAAAAAGTCTATTAATAGTGCTGCCAGCTCTTTCTTACTCATTCTCTTGCCGGCCTTTTTCTCTTTCTTTTCTTTCTTTTTTGCCATAATGTAGTCTTTTAAAATATCTAGTTACAAAGATATATAATAAAATGGAAGAACATTCAGAATTTGTTTTATTTCGTGATATTGGATATCGACTAATTATATGTTTGAGTGAGTTGGTAACTAGGTGTAAAAAGATATATTAAAAGGGAAGCATATCTCTCGACATACTTCCCTTATCTTTAAGAGAGAATTTATTAATTCTGTAATGAACTAATTGATAAATGTTTATCTACAATATAGTTAATCTTTTACGCAACGTACTGAAAGGCCACGTTTTACTTGTATTCCTCCTTTATCAGAAGAATAACCTAACCCATAACTCATATTACTGAAATATACAGTTCCTGCTCCGTAAGTAGCTTGGTCTGTGCTCCAAAAGTCTGTTCTACTCTGTGACTTAGGCATTTCAAAACTTCCGCTCTGATAACATTGTCCGGCAGGTATAACATTAAAGCCATAGGTGTCACGTGGACCTTTAGCGAGATCAGGATTTTCATCTATCATGCCGGATTCTCCCCAACCGTCAGCATCCAGTTTTCCTGTCAATGCTGACCAGACGTTTTTGCAGTCTTTATCGGAGTATTTATTTCCTTCATCATCTGTCCATACATTACCTTCAACTGGTGCTAATTCATCTGCAACAAAATTTTCTAGTTTTTTCCACTCTGCTTTGCTGGGTAGATGCCATCCGTTAGGACAGATTCCTTGAATACCACTTGGTATGGCATCCGCATTTCCACCGGTTGCGTTCTTTTGGTTCATAGCGGCATACCAATTATACAAGACTCCGTATGTCTTGTATTCTTTCGTGGCTTTAGCTGCATTTACATCTTTGCCATCATAGTTGAAAACAAAATAGAGCGGATCTCCATCACTGGTAGCGGCATCTTCCGGTTTGCTAACTGATGGTAAATAAGCCAAGTTCTCTGCCATCCATATTTGTTCACCAATTGTAACAATTTTGTATTCATGATTATCCCGTGGGTCAATCATCTTTCCTTCTTCCGGTTCTGGGGTTGGTTCGGTCTTTTTTAGTGTGACATTTACTTCACTTGTCGCCATGGCACCTTGATCGCCTTTGACGGTCAGTTCAATTTTTAGTGCTCCTACGGCTTGACTGGCTTCGAATGTGTATTCATAACTAAATGGAACAGAAGTTACTTCTGAAATTTGTTTGTCTCCGATTTTAAGAGTAACATTCGATATTTGACCAATGTCAACAGTTGCTTCTCCTTTGATTGTCATCTTTTCAGCTATGTCTATCGTTGCTCCTTCAGTAGGAGAAGATATGGCACATGTTACATGTTGTTCTGGAGCGGGATCATTGTTGTCATCACCGCAAGCCGTTAGTCCTAAGACTAAAAATAAAAGGAATCCTAACTTCTTCATAATTGTATTTTTATTTAGTGAGTAATAATATATGGTTAATCTTTGATACAACGAACGGGGAGTCCTACTCCCGGATTAAATTCTGCATTGGTTACAAATGTGTGGAGGTCTGACCACATACGTACGGTAATACCAAATTCTGGTCCCATTTGTACTCCCGCTGTCGAACTCCACCAACCCGCACTGTAGGCTGAATGCATCCAATCTTCGTCGCCTGCACAAGCACGGAAACCTATAGGCAGACCATTGAATAAGGTTGCATTATTCTTTTCCATCTCAACTCCAACCCAGGTTGGCTGTGGTTCTATTTCTGTGTATTCCGGCATCATCCACATCGTTGTTGAAGCTAGAGCCTTTGCTAGGGCTGTTTCATCTACTTGACCATCATTCATAATTGCTGCCATTCCGGAATCTAATACATATTGAGATAATTTTTGCCATTCTTTTTGAGAAGGAATATGCCATCCATCAGGACAAACTCCTTTTATTATACGTGTTTCATCGGGACCTAAAGCCGTTTCGTTTTGTAGAGCAGCAGGTAGGTTGTAATAGGCTCCATATGCATTCAGGAAACCTTTTCCAAGTTCTGTTTTTGCATCATTATCAAACATTACGTAATATCTTGGTTCGGTTGAGGACACATCAAACTGTTGCTCTGGTAGATAGCGTAAATTTTCTGCCATCCATAACTGGTCTGCAAGTTGTACGGTTTTGTATGTATTTCCATCACGGGTATCGGTTAGCACTTCTCCATATTGAGGGGGAGCAGGCCTGTTTCCTTGTTCTGTTGTCACTGTAATAGTTGCCAAGGCACTACCTTCGTGATCTCCTTTAACTGCTAACTCAATTTTCAGTTCTCCCGGTTCGGCATCTTTGGAGAAGGTATACTCATAATAGAATGGAACTGAAGTGATGTCAGTGATAATCTCTTCCCCGACTTTCAGTTCTGCAGAAATGATTTTACCATAGTTTGTAGTCCCTTCTCCTCTGATAATCAGTTTGTCTGACATAATAACGGTTGCGCCATCAGTTGGCATAAATATCTCACAGCTTACCTGTTGGTCCGGAAGTATTTCTCCTCCTCCGCCTGCTGTGCTATTGTCATCTTTACAGCTTGCACCAAGTAATCCTAATGCCACGATAAAGCTAGTTAATAGTATCTTTTTCATATGTTATTGGATTATGTCTTCTTTAAATAGAATACAGTTAATAAAAATGGACAGATTGTCTATAACCTTCTGTAGTTTTGCATCTTCATATACCCGGAAAACAAAACCGAAAGGATCACTCTCTTTTATTCCGGAAAAAGCGAAAACGAATGTTCCGTCTGTTAACATTACGGGGCCTAATGAGATTGTTACAGAAGGATCTTTTACATAATATAGGTCAGAGCTAAGAATTTCGAATGAGAGATATAAATTGTCCTCGAAGACTCCTAGGTTTTGACCGGCTCCAAAAGCCAGGCAATTGTCTATGGCTTTTGCTTTCAGTTTATAAGGCAATCCGGTTAGAATGTTTGAAAGCAGGTATGTTCCGTCTTCCTGTTTTTCAATGGTGACATCTTTCAAACCGTAATTCATTTGCCCGTCTGAAAACATGCCTTGCCAGGTTCCGGTAAGTTCGTCAACATCATATTGTATTACCTGATAAGAAGCCGATCTGTCTTTTGCTGCCACATTGACAATAGCTCCTCTCATTTTTCCGGAGGTATTTTCTTTTACCTTGAAATTTATTCCCTTCGCATTCTGTTCAAATGACAACCATTCTTGAGCTTCTGCGGGTATGTCTATTGTATAATCGAAAGAACTTTGTAGTTTTATTGGCAGAGTAGCTGCTTTATTGTCGGTACGGAGCATCCATTCGTCTTTGCCGAAGATGAAAACAGCTCCGGATTGATTGATGTTGAATGCTTCTGTCTCTACTCCGTTACTGATTGTCAATAAAGCATTTCTACCGGAGTACCCGGTATTTTCTTTTACTTCGAATACCACTTCATTAGGATTTACTTCTTTCAGCACACACCAATCGACGTCAACATCTGCTGTTATATTTCCTGTTGACTGAAGTTGTATGTATCCTTTTCCGCCGGTAGCTTGGAAATTAGTATTTACAGCTTTGATTTCTAACTTGAATTCGCTGCTTTCCGTATCATTGCATCCCGCTATTGCTACGATGCAAAGTACAAATAAGAATATATTAAAAAGCTTTCTCATAATCGTATTAATTACTTTCGTTTTCTTTTACCATTAAGATTGAGTTATACCAGCTCCAGTAACCCATTAGTCCGGAGGTTGAATATTCATCAGATGAATAAGCCCAGATTATCAATGATGTAATTTCCTGGCTTGCTTTATCCGCAAAGTAAAAAGTGAAAGGGTTGCTGTTTGTCGTCACATTTATCAATCCGTTGCGTAGGCGTGATGGCAGACTTAATTCTGTGTGGGCATAGCCTTCCACACCTGCCGCGCACGCAAAGTAATAAGACGATGAAGAAGTCGAACTTATACTTTGTGAATCTAAAACTAGTTTTCCGCTGGCTTTGTCATACTGGAGGGTGAAGTTGAATCCGCCAATACTTTTCAGTGTATAACTTTCTCCTCTGACTTTAGGAGAGATGGTTACAGATTGCGAAGTTGGCCCTTCGTCATAATCGTCAATCGTTGCAGTGTAGGTACCGATATAGTCTTCATATTGTAGATAGTTTTCGGGATAATATTCTTTAAGTACGATGTCAGTTGCTCCTGCGTCGGTACAAACAAATAGTCTGGACTTTCTATCCCATTTGAAGTTTTGGACTTCAAGTCCGTTGACATTGTACGGGGATTGTAACTTTAATCCTTTTTCTGTGTAGATATAGGGTAAACTTCTTGCACTACTATAATCGGCGCTGTAAGCGGAGAATGTAGCCATTGTGCCATTGTTGCGTATAAAGTAATTCAGTACTTGTCCGCCTTTCTCCATGCGGTATGTATTTAGAAAAGCATCTTTCTCAATGTTAATGATATCTTCAATCTGAATACGCCATGGTATATCTTTGGGCATAGGCGTCATCTCCATTATGTTTTTGTATTTTTTTCCTTGCAGAATTACTTTGTCGGGAGTTGCGCTCATTATAATAAACTCGTAATCCCCTCCTAGGTTCATGTTCAGGCCTAAAGGACCTGAAAACATATGGATCAGTGGGTTGTATGAGTCGAAAGTGAGCATTGTGCTTTGTTCCGATTTTACTTGATACAGAGAGGTTATTATAGTTCCCGGTTTATAGCTTTCTGCGCCTGTTTCCGAAGCCATTTCTACCTGCTTCCCGTCAAATTTCATTAGTAAAGTGACTGCACCTGCAGAATAGTTGCTTCCTATGTAATATTCCAGTTTCCAGCCGTTCGGCACATCTTTAAGAATCTCCTGGCATTTGATTACATCGGCTGTGGCCCTATTGGCAGATGATTCGTCGAATATTTCTTCTTCGGAGAAAAGACAAGATTGCAAAACAATGCAGGCCAATGCCAGAAGTGTGTATATGGATAGATATTTCTTCATAATTTTCATATTTTATTCAATAATACTTAAGTCTACATAGCCGTTTGCTATGTCATCCTGGCGTCGTAGAACAATCTCGCGTAATTCGTCCAGATTGATTCCCCAGGTTTGTTCCATATAACTATAGACTATTTCGAATTTCTGCTTTATGAGTGCACGGCCGTTTTCACCGGCATTTTGCAGCATGTTATTCCAGTAGTCTTTGGTATTTGTGACATACACTGCGATGTTCTCCACAAAATCTTCACGTGATTCACTCATTGCATAAGGAGTGACAAATCCTTGTTGCCATGCATTGCGGTCGGCTCCCACCATATACCAGTCGCTACCGATGTAGGCATTTTCCGTAATACGGTCAAAGGCCGGATCGTAATTTTTGGTTTGATGCAGAATATGTGCGAACTCATGGTGCATTGTCTGGAAATAGTAGTCGTTTAACAGGTTAATATCTATTTGGTCGGGATTGATGTCATTTACATTGTATAATGTAATTTTCATGCCGCCTTCAGCTGTTCCTAATACCATAGTTCCATTGTCTTCATAGGCGGGGGAACCGATAAAGTGGATTGTCTTAGGAATATATTGGCGTAAGAAGTTCGGATTGCCTGTTGCTTCATCGTATGCTTCCAGCCACACATGTTTGATAATTTTAGCCAGTACCACAGACTTTTTGTATTCGGCAGGTGCTAATATGTGTGTCATGTCACTCTCGTTATCTTCCATGCGATATTTTAATGCAATGTTGTATGGATGGGTATAATTGCCTAATATCCACTTGTCGAATGGGCTACGATCTACTTCTTCTGTGGAGAAAATGCTGTTTGCTTTGTCTACGTCTTCGTCATTGTTGCAAGCACCCAGTCCACAGGTCAATGTCATGATTAAACTATATATGATGTATTTCTTCATATTTTTTTCCTCCTAAAGTTATTTAGTCATTTCTTGGATTTGGTTGCATACCTGCTGTAATGACACTGGCCGGTAGCTGAATTGCACGTCTGGGGTCATTCGTGTCCATCTTGTCGGTGATATTCACCAAGGTATAACCTTCATAATAGCGGCGGTAGATTATAATACCATAGCGTTTTATATCTTGCCATCTAAGCCCCTCTTCTAAGGTTAGCAGACGTCTTGCATGTAGAATACAATGTATTAGATTCTCCTGCATTCCTTTTTCTACTACAAAATCCGGATGCAATTCCTTTTTTACTGTCGGAGCTTCCGGTGTGTAATATTTTAGTCGGGCATAAAAATCATTGATTGTCTCCTTGGTCAAAGTTTGGGTGTTTTTTGTAAAGGCTTTCTGCCAGGCATCTATATCAGCGGCAGCTTCGTCATAACGTTTTAGTAACGTGTAGGCTTCAGCTCGGCAAAGCAATGCTTCGTCGGTGGTAAAAGCAGGATACAGCATGTAGCCGATCCAACTGTTGCCCGACGTGAATTGCTGATAGATAACTAAGCGGCGGAATCCGTTCTTTATAGAGCCACCGGGTGAAAATGGGATCTGATGATAACTTGACTGATCTCCCCATGGACCTTCGGATTTACAACTTTCCGAAGCAGTAATATTGTTCATGCAATATCTTTCGCAGTTGGCATAACCCGGATCGGAAACCAATGGCCAATATGAAGCTGCTGATATTACCATTAGATTGGCACGGTTATCTGCATCTACATAAGCGTTCGGCTGTATATTCTTGTTGGGAGATAAAGCTCCTAATGCAGCCCAGTCACGTAAATATTGGGACGCATTATTACCGAGTACTATATTGGCATAATTGATAACTTTCTGACAGTTGGAAAAATCCGGTTGTGTATAATATAGATAAAAGCGGGCTGCAAATGCATAAGCGGCCTTCTTATTAAAATGATATTTTACCCGTGAGTAAATATTGTCATCAATTAAAGGCAGTCCTTCTTCTAAATCGGCTGCAATATTTTCGTATACTTCAGCAACTGTTCCGCGTGAGTATTGTGGATTTACAGATGTTTCCGGTTCTTTTATGTAAGGTATACCCAAGTCTTTGTCTCCATTTGTACCATACGCTTTGCAGAATGTGGTAGCTAATACAAAATGATTGTATGCACGGCATATCAAAGCTTCGCCTTTTTGGGCTGATAATGATTGAGGATTTCCCATCTGCTCAATAGCCGCCAAGGCTTGGTTGGCTGATGCAATGGAGTTATAACAGTCATTCCATAAAGCATGAGGAGAGTCCTGATTTTCTTCAGTCGTTTGTTGCCAACGGTACAAATGTTCGTTTAATCGGAAAAGGTAGCTGTATGCTCTGCTATTTTCATCGATATTGTCACTGTAAAATTCTCCTATGTGGCAGTTGGTAGTCATAGGATATGCAGATACCAGAACTTTAGTAATACTTTCTTCAGTAGTCAATTCGGTTCGGTTATCCGGCATTTCATCTAAAAAGTCACTACAGGAAGTTGTTCCCAAGCATAGAGCTGAAATGAGTGTTGTATATAAGACGTTTCTGTATTTCATCATTTTTATAATTATCTGAGTGGTTAAAATCCTAATCTAAGAGTCAATGTAAACTGACGAGGTACAGGGGAAGCTACTCCACCGGTATTGAAGAATTCCGGGTCCTGTCCGTTGAGTTTTTTATCTGCATAAATCAGGAATAAATTGGTAGCCTGAAGTTTCAAAGATAAATTAGATATCTTTGCTGGTGCAATCCATGATTGGGGGAAGTCATAGGACAAGGATATTTCCTTCATACGGATAAAGTCTCCCTTGGCAATTCGTTCTGTAGAATAATTGTAGGCATTATATGCATACATTAAATCTTTATTATCTTCATATTGGCGTTTCGAGATAATAGCGGGGATATTCGTGCGTTTTTCATCACCTGGCACTGTCCAGCGATTCTTGAATTCGCGTGGCATAGAAGATAAGTCACTGTATTGATAGCTGAAACATGGATTCAAACGTACTACATTACCAAATGAATAGGTGATGAATACATTCAGTTTGAATGCTTTATAAGTGAAAATATTACCAAGACTTCCTGTTATGGTAGGATCAGTAGGACCTTCATATTTTAGGTAGTCTATGTTGTCACGTGTCTGAAAATCAATATCGGTACTGGTTATTTTTCCATTGATATTATACATCGGGATACCATTTGAATTTAGGCCGACAAATGGCATGGAAAACAAACCACGTACCGGGTAACCCTGACGGGCAAAACCGTAACCTGAAACTAAATCCATTACGCTGGAACGGGCATTCAGTTCTGTAACTTCATTTTTTGCTTTGGAAAAGATGAAGTCTGTATGCCATGAAAAGTCTTTCGACTGGATATTCTTACTTGAGATGGTGAACTCGATACCATGTGATTTCATGGAAGCTATATTGGCATATTTGTAGATAGAACCGCCTACTCCTTGTGTCGGGGTAATACCAATCAGGTCATAGTTGTTGCGTTTATACCAGTCGATCGAAAAATTGATCCGGTTGTCTAAGAATCCCATGTCGGCACCGAGGTTCAACTCATGCTTTTTTTCGTAGGTTAATTCACTGTTTTCAGGATCAGATACATAAAGTCCTGTTTCCTGTCCGCTGGTGAAAGGACGAAATGGTGAATAACTAGTGATTATGGCATGTGAGTTGGTCACATATTCCGGTCCTCTATCGGCTGTTAAAGAGTAGGATGCTTTGAATGTTAAGTGTGACAGTACAGAGCTGAATGTCTTGAAGAAATTTTCTTCATGTACATTCCATGCTCCTGACATATTCCATGTAGGAAGCCAGCGGGAAGAACGGCTTTTTCCCATGCGATTGGTGCCTTCATAGCGGAATGTTCCGTTTACTGTATAACGTCCATCATAAGAATAAGTTGCGTTGGCAAAGCCTGCTACACTTCTTGTTGTTGTATGGTTTAATCCATAATAGCTTTCACCGGATTCAATGCCCTTCTTGAAGAATTCATATACATACGATGGTATTTCACCCATTGTATATTGCATTCCCCATCCTTGAAAATAATTTTGCATACGTTTCAAATCATTTACTTCCATACCGGCGAAAAGATTGGTTATATGCTTTTCTGCAAATAAATGATTCCAGGATGCTGTGGCACGGAAGTCTACCCCCAACATACGATAGTCCTTACGCTGGTAAATACCTCCTTCCGGTAGTATACTGATAGGCAAAGCATACGGATTATCCGGATTGGTATACAATAAGTTGTTTTCGTCACGAATGGTAGCGTCGTCCATTCCTGTGCGATAAGCGGTTGCCTGATTCGAGTGATCTTTGATATTGTGTTCTTGTGAAGAAGCCTGATATCTGACTGCTCCTAATGCACTTAGTTCTAACTCCGGAAGTGCTTTCCATTTTATTTCTCCTTGAAACTTAACATCAGCTACATTCAAATCCATATAATTGTTATCCAATTCATGGAGGATATTGAACGGTGCATAGTTGGCTGTATAGTCAACTGTTGGATCTAATGCACGTGATGTATTTAGTGCATACGAATAGGGATTGATGTCAAACTGACGGGTAACTTCTCCACTTGCTGCATTAACCTCTGAACTTAGTGTCCCGGGGGCTTTCTGTTTACGGTAGGAAGCACTGGAGATCAGGTTTATAGATAAATTCTTATATATATTATATGTTGTATTTAAATTAGCAGTATAACGTTTTACTTCGCTTTGTTTATACCATCCCGGATCTGACATCGCACTTAATGAAGCATAGAATGAAGACTTTTCAGTTCCGGAAGTGATGCTGACCGAATGGTTTTGTGTAACGTTGTTGGAAAATAAGGTATTGAACCAGTCGGTATTTCTCATTTCCGCTTCGCGCAGGTAAGCATTACGTGCTTCCGGCGTGTTGGCAAGTCCGAATTGTCCTGTAACCGGGTTATATTGATTGATTAATTGATACATACGTCCATATACACCACTATCTTTGGCACGGTAAGTATCGCTGTTATTAAGCCATCCTTTCTGCTCCATCTCTTTGTAGATTCCCATTTGTTCCTGCGAATTCATAATGTTGAATTCTTTATAACTGGGAATCATACGGGTTGTAAATTCACCGGTATAGCTCATTTTGCTAACGCCGGCTTTTCCCTTCTTGGTTGTTACTACAATAACCCCTGCCATGGCTCGTGCGCCATAGATAGAGGTTGCTGATCCGTCTTTCAATATTTGAAAGCTCTCGATATCATCTGAATTCAACCCGGCAATGGCTGAACTGATTAGCGTCTCTGCATCTCCTGAAGATAAGTCATCCGGACCTACGTCAATAGCATCCTCCATGATGACTCCATCTACTACCCATAATGGCTTTGAACTACCGAAAATAGATGTGGCACCGCGTACCCGAATTTTCGGGGCAGTACCAAACGTGCCGGAAACATTTTGTACAGATACGCCTGCGGCGCGTCCTTCAAGTCCACGGCTGATATCAGGCAAACCATCTAGTTTCACTTCATCTGCGGACAATTGTTTGGTTGCTCCTGTAAACAGGCGTTTATCCATTTTTTGCATACCTGTTACTACTACTTCTGATAAAGTTTGTACATCAGGCATTAATGTAACATTCATAGTTGGGGTAGGAGTCAGATCTTGTGGCTTCATTCCTATATAAGAAAATTGTAACAGGGATTTATTGGATACATTTTCTATCGAAAACTTTCCGTCTATGTCTGTTAATACACCGGACTTGCTTCCCTTGATGACAACAGTTGCACCGATGAGAGGCTGTCCGTCATCACCGGAAATTACCACTCCTTTTACATTGAATACTTTCGCTTGTTTGGAAGGACCTTTGGAAGTAATTGTGATAAATTGATCTTCAATATGGTATTCTAGTGGCTTATTGGCTAAGATAATATCGAGAGTCTGCTCTATACTCTTATCTTTGACAGAGCCGGAAACGGTGAATTTCTTGACATCGTCATACGTAAATAGGATTTTGTAGCCGGAGAGTTTTTCCAGACGTTTAAGTACGGACGGCAATCGTTCGTTGCTAATCTCAATCGTGATTTTCTTTTGTGATTGCGTTTGAGCATTAACTTGGTAAGGCTGGAAGCACAATACGCATAGAAAACACACAATAAATAAGTTCCAATTATTTCTCATACGTTTGTTTTTAATAACACTATTTGGATATGTTTATATAACTAATGCGTATGAGAAAAGAAAATGGATACCCCTTTTGCGATTTATTTTTTAATAAAAGTGATATTTTGTTGTTTATTGCATAGATTTGTTATACTTATGCAATAAAAACCTAGTCTATGGTAAGCGTATTGCCTTGCAAGGTGACAGTGACTTTTTTCATTCTATTAAGCAATGAGATTGTATGCTCTAAATCTTTAGTGCGATCGGATATGAAGTGCATTTTATACGTCATTGCTTCTTTGTTTCTGAATTCTATGTTTACATTGTACCAGCGTCCTAAGTTTTGCATAATATCTTTCAATGTAATATTGTCAAAATAGAAATAGCCGTCCTTCCAATAGACGTAAGAGTCTAAGTCTACTTCTGTTAGAACGAAATTTCCATCAGATTGCAGGTGGGCGTCTTCTCCCGGATATAGTCGGGTATATGATCCTCCTTTTGTGTTACTTACTTCTACTTTCCCGTTAATAAGTACTACATGAGTATCTTCGGGAGTATAGCTACGTATATTGAATTCCGTGCCGAGAACGCGGGTTTGGACTGACTTGGTTTTTACAATAAAGGGATGCTTGGCGTCTTTGGCCACCTTGAAATAAGCTTCGCCTTCTAAAGTAACGATACGCTCGTTGCCAATAAAGGCTGTAGGGTAAACAAAATTACTATTAGCATTCAGCCAGACTTCTGTGCCGTCACATAATACCACTTTGAAACTTTCACCTCGTGGTACGGTAAGTACATGTGTCTGTGTAGTTGTTGAGATGACTTGCCTATAATCCAGCTCTTTCTTTTCAGACTTTGCAATGGCGGTTTTAGGCAGGACTTGATTGTTTGACTGCGGTTCGTCTAACACAACTTTTTCTCCGTCATCTTTTTGCAAAACAATATGTTGGGGAGTAGTATCAGCAGTGAATACAGTGATTGGTTCGAGTGCAGGGGTTGTCAGGCTATTAATTAAATAGTAACTCCCGAATAGAACGGTAATCATGGCGGCTATTCCGATAGTTATCTTCCAGAGATTGGAACGCATTCGTGTTGAATGTTGTTTTTTCTTAAATCGCTCCAATTCCATTTCTACATTAGGAAGCTCTATTCCTCCTTTTTGTTGTAGGAAAAGACTACTATCCATGATGTCGCGACAAGCTTGCAGGACTTCTTTATCTTTAAGCATCTCCTGCAGCTGTTCGTCGTTTATCTCTGAAGAACTCTCCATGATGTCGAGCGCCTTCTCTACAGATTCATCTGTATTATTTATATTGTCAATATCTTTATTCATCACTGTTTGACTGTATCATACTTATTTATATTACGTTTAATCATAAAATAAAGATACCTGATTTATGATTTTTTTGCACATTCTTCACGTATCACCTGTAATGCTTTCACAATATGCTTCCTGACTGCACTGACACTGATATTTAATTCTTCTGCCACTTCCTGATATTTCTTGCGTTGAATATAACATTCTTCTAAAATATGCCTGGTATGTGGAGTCAGTTTTTCCATTGCCTTGCTGATATGCATCATTCTTTCATCCTGCTCCAGATATTCCGTTTCAACATAACTTTTGGTCAGTTCGGAATAGATTTGTACATACTGTTCATGTATATTCTGATGTCGCAGGAAGTCAATGCTTTTGTTGCGAACGTAAATGTATAGATAAGATTTAGCCGTGGCTTTATCTATTTTTGCATAATTGGCCCAAATAAATTCGAAGGCGTCGCTTACGATATCCTTGCTAGCCTCCATATTATTAATCAGGTGAAATGCATAATAATAAAGTTGAGGATAGTACTCTTTAAAAAGAAAATCAAAATCGGCCTTATCTTCCACGTGCTTTAAAAGTGTTGAATAGTAAATAAATCGCGTTGCAAATAAACAAATAATAATTGAGAAAAGCAAAATGGCTTTTATTTTATATTTATCGTATCTTTGTGGCATCATATTTTTTCAATTAATATTCATGTAGGACCTGAAAAGTAATAATGGAGAGTATTTTAATTACAGGCGCGAGTGGTTTTATCGGCAGTTTCATCGTGGAGGAAGCGTTGAAGCGAAAGTTTGGTGTGTGGGCCGGGATTCGTTCTACGAGTAGCAAGCGGTATTTGAAAAACCGGAAAATCCACTTTCTGGAACTGGATTTTGCGCACCCTAATGAACTTCGTGCCCAACTCTCCGGGCATAAAGGCACTTACAACAAATTTGATTATATCATTCATTGTGCCGGTGTTACAAAGTGCCCCGACAAGCACTCTTTTGACTATGTAAATTATCTTCAGACCAAATATTTTATCGATACGTTGAAGGAGCTGAATATGGTTCCGAAACAGTTTATCTATATCAGTACATTGAGTGTGTTCGGACCTGTACGTGAGAAGGACTATACTCCGATAAAAGCGGACGACCCTGCGGTACCCAATACTGCTTATGGATTGAGCAAACTGAAAGCGGAGTTGTATATTCAGAGTATGCCCGGTTTCCCTTATGTCATTTATCGTCCTACAGGAGTCTATGGACCTCGTGAAGCTGATTACTATCTGATGGCAAAGTCTATCCGGAAACACGTTGATTTCTCGGTAGGTTTCCGTCGTCAGGACTTGACCTTTGTGTATGTAAAAGACATTGTGCAGGCTATTTTCCTGGGAATAGAGAAAAAAGTAGTTCGTAAGGCGTATTTTTTGACAGACGGGAAAGTTTATAAAAGCCGTGCCTTTTCGGATCTGATACAAAAAGAATTGGGTAATCCGTTTGTTCTTCACTTGAAATGTCCATTAATTGTGCTAAAAGTTATATCTTTGTTCGCTGAATTCATTGCTACACGTTCCGGGAGGAGCAGTACCCTGAATTCGGATAAATATAAGATAATGAAACAACGCAACTGGCAATGCGATATAACCCCGGTAATGGATGAACTGGGGTATGTGCCCGAATATGATTTGGAAAAGGGAGTTCGGGAAACCATTGCCTGGTATAAAAATGAAGGATGGCTTTAGACTTATTTAAGCGCGTAGAAACCCGGAAAGGGTTGTTTGCTGTGGAAAAGATTACATTGATTTATAATCTGTTGACTTCCATATTGATTCTGTTCCTGTTTCAGCGGATGGATCATCCATGGCACATGTTGCTGGATAGGGCTATGATCGCGGCTATGACTTTTTTATTGATGTATCTTTATCGTCTTGCTCCCTGTAAATTTTCGGCGTTTGTGCGTATTGTCATTCAGATGAGTCTGCTGTCTTACTGGTATCCGGATACTTTCGAGTTCAATCGTTTCTTTCCGAATTTGGATCATGTATTTGCAACTGCCGAACAGTTTATTTTCAATGGTCAGCCTGCTATTTGGTTCTGCCATACGTTTCCACATCTTATAGTCAGCGAGGCATTCAATATGGGATATTTCTTTTATTATCCGATGATGCTGATTGTGGCTCTATTCTATTTCATTTATAAATTTGAGTGGTTCGAAAAGATGTCTTTTGTGCTTGTCACTTCTTTCTTTATTTACTATCTGATTTATATATTCGTTCCTGTTGCAGGCCCTCAATTCTATTTTCCTGCCATTGGTATTGATAATGTATCTAAAGGTATTTTTCCTGCTATCGGTGATTATTTCAATCATAATCAGGAGTTACTTCCCGGACCGGGCTATCAGCACGGATTTTTTTATAGTTTGGTGGAAGGCTCGCAGCAAGTGGGTGAACGTCCTACGGCGGCATTCCCCAGTTCGCATGTAGGCATTTCTACTATTCTGATGATTATGGCTTGGCGTGGCAGCAAGAAGTTGTTTGCCTGTCTTATACCTTTCTATATGTTGCTCTGTGGGGCTACCGTATATATTCAGGCGCATTATGTGATTGATGCCATTGTTGGTTTCTTCTCCGCATTCCTATTGTATGTGGTCGTAACCTGGATGTTTAAAAAGTGGTTTGCGCAGCCGATGTTTAAATAGAAACCAAAGACCTTGACGTTTTAATTAGATCATGTTATTCTTCAGGAACAAGTACAAGCTCCTGAAGAATAGATATAATAGGTGTTGATTTAAATTTCCGGATTTTCTTTGCGTTGGGAAGTGATTTCATCAAATATCCGGAAAAGCTCTTCTTTTGTTTCTGCCCGTAACATCGCAATACGTGTGTTGCGGAAGTTAGGGATTCCCTTGAATAGAGGGCTTGCGGCCAGATGACGGCGTACATGCAAAATACCTCTACGCTCATCGAGCAGATTAACGCTGTCTACCACTTCCTGACGAAGTACTTCCATACACCATTCAAAACTAAGTGGAGGTAATTCTTCACCTGTCTCTAAATAGTGTTTTACTTCCTTGAATATCCATGGACGACCGAAGCTGGCGCGACCGATCATTACAGCATCTACTCCATAACGGTCAAAACACTCCTTACAGCGTTGAGGATTGGTCACGTCTCCATTACCGATAATGGGAATATGCATTCTCGGATTATTCTTCACTTCGCCTATCAGTGTCCAATCCGCCTCTCCGGTATACATTTGTGCGCGGGTACGGCCATGTATAGTCAATGCGGCTATGCCACAATCTTGCAATTGTTCCGCTAATTCTACAATTACTTTATTGTTTGCATCCCATCCCAAACGAGTCTTCACTGTTACGGGTATTTTCACCGCATCTACGACAGCACGGGTGATCTCCAGCATCTTGGGGATATTTTGTAGCATACCTGCTCCAGCGCCTTTTCCAGCTACTCTTTTCACCGGACATCCGAAGTTAATATCCAGAATGTCAGGTTGTGCCTGCTCTACAATCTTGGCAGCTTCCACCATTGTCTCTGTATCTTTCCCGTATATCTGGATGGCGACAGGACGTTCTGCGTCGCTGATACTTAGTTTCTGTGCAGTCTTGCTGACAGCACGTATCAGTGCGTCACTCGATACAAACTCGGTGTACACCATATCTGCTCCGAATTTCTTGCACATCAGGCGGAAAGCCGGATCGGTTACATCCTCCATCGGGGCAAGTAAGATGGGATATTTACCCAGATCTATTTGGCCTATCTTCATATATGAATCTGCTATTTACTGTTTATGATTGAAGTAACTTCTTGTTTTCGCTGCAAAAATACGGAAAAAAGCCTACCTTTGTACGCATTCATTTGCTTAACTGATACAAATAAGTATATATTCTATGAGTCTTAGTTTGAAAGATTTTGAAATAATGGCTCCTGTGGGTTCGCGCGAATCTCTTGCTGCGGCCATTCAGGCAGGTGCCGATTCTATCTATTTCGGTATAGAAAACCTGAATATGCGTGCCCGTTCGGCTAATACATTCACGATTGATGATTTGCGGGAAATAGCCCGTACGTGTGATGAGCACGGGATGAAGAGTTACCTGACGGTCAATACGATTATCTATGATAAAGATATCCCTCTGATGCATACCATTGTCGATGCAGCCAAAGAAGCGGGAATTTCTGCGGTAATTGCAGCTGATGTGGCAGTGATGAATTATGCCCGTCAGATAGGGCAGGAGGTGCATCTTTCCACCCAGTTGAATATCTCCAATGCGGAGGCTTTGAAATTCTACGCGCAATTTGCAGATGTGGTAGTATTGGCCCGTGAGTTGAATCTGGAACAGGTGACCGAGATTTATCGTCAGATACAGGAAGAACATATTTGTGGTCCGAGCGGCGAACAACTTCGTATCGAGATGTTCTGCCACGGCGCGCTTTGTATGGCAGTATCGGGTAAATGCTATCTCTCTTTACATGAGATGAATCATTCGGCCAATCGCGGTGCTTGTATGCAGGTATGTCGCCGTTCTTACACGGTTCGTGATAAGGAAACGGATGTGGAGCTGGATATTGATAACGAATATATCATGTCACCGAAAGACTTGAAGACCATCCATTTTATGAATAAAATGTTGGATGCCGGTGTACGTGTATTCAAGATTGAGGGCCGTGCCCGTGGACCTGAATATGTACGTACGGTGGTTGAATGTTACAAAGAAGCTATCAAGGCTTATTTGGATGGAACATTCACCGATGAAAAGATTGCGGCTTGGGATGAACGCCTGAAAACCGTATTCAACCGTGGCTTCTGGGATGGATATTACTTGGGACAGCGTTTGGGCGAATGGACCAGGAATTATGGTTCGGCAGCTACGGAACGTAAGATTTATGTAGGTAAAGGTATCAAATACTTCTCCAATATCGGAGTTTCCGAATTCCTGGTAGAAGCTGCTGAAGTAAGTGTAGGCGATAAGCTTCTCATTACAGGGCCGACTACCGGTGCCCTATTTATGACTTTGGAAGAAGCCCGTGTTGACTTGGAAGCTGTGCAAACAGTGAAAAAGGGACAGCATTTCTCCATGAAATCGGATAAGATACGTCCTAGTGACAAGCTGTATAAACTGGTATCGACCGAAGAATTGAAGAAGTTCAAAGGACTCGATATTGAGCAAAAAAGAGGCTAACTGTTATTTCTCAACTTTTAATTCTCAATTCTCAATTTAAATGAACTATATCTATGAATTGGAAATGAAGGTTCGCGATTACGAATGTGACCTTCAAGGTATTGTCAATAATGCCAATTATCAGCACTATCTGGAACATACCCGTCACGAGTTTCTGACTTCGGTGGGTGTCAGTTTTGCTGCACTTCATGAGCAGGGAGTCGATCCGGTAGTGGCACGCATTAGTATGGCATTCAAGACTCCATTGAAAAGCGGAGATGAGTTTGTATCGAAACTATATATGAAAAAGGAAGGTATCAAATATGTGTTTTATCAGGATATCTTCCGTAAGAATGATAATAAAGTAGTAGTGAAATCCACTGTTGAGACGGTATGTGTGGTAAACGGACGTTTAAGTGACAGCGAATTGTTCGATAATGTCTTTGCGCCCTACCTGAAATGAACAGCTCCGAAGAAGAACAAATTTATAGTATTGCTCTGACAATGGTGCCCGGTATCGGGCACATAGGAGCAAAACATTTGATAGATGGAATGGGTAATGCCGTTGATGTCTTCCGTCTGCGCAAAGAAATACCGGAACGTATTCCAGAAGTAAGTCAACGGGTGATAGAGGCATTGGATTGTCCGCAAGCTGTGCTCCGCGCTGAACAAGAATATGAATTTATCCGGAAGAATCGGATCTCCTGTCTGTCCTTTCATGATGAGGCTTATCCTTCCCGTTTGCGGGAATGTGAAGATGCTCCTGTCGTTCTTTTCTTTAAAGGAAATGCTGATCTAAATTCCCTTCATATCCTGAATATGGTAGGAACCCGTAATGCTACTGATTATGGGACACAAATCTGCGCCTCTTTTCTGCGGGATCTGAAGGCACTTTGTCCTGATGTGCTTGTAGTTAGCGGCCTTGCTTATGGAATCGATATTCATGCGCATCGTGAAGCTTTGGCTAATGAATTACCTACAGTAGGTGTTTTAGCTCATGGGCTGGATCGTATTTATCCTCATGTCCATCGGAAAACAGCTGTTGACATGCTTGAAAAAGGGGGATTACTGACCGAATTTCTGTCCGGAACGAATCCCGATCGCCATAATTTTATCAGTCGAAACCGTATTGTTGCCGGTATGTGTGATGCTACCATCGTCATTGAGTCGGCAGAAAAGGGAGGTTCATTGATTACGGCCGAACTTGCTGAAGGTTATCATCGCGATTGTTTCGCTTTCCCCGGTCGCATGAGTGATGAATATTCAAAAGGATGCAATCGGTTGATTAGGGATAATAAAGCATCCCTGTTATTATCTGCCGAAGATTTTGTGCAGGCTATGGGCTGGAATATACCGATGACTCTTTCGGAAAAGGTAAGTGTGCAACGTAGTCTTTTTATCGAATTGTCTGAAGAAGAGCAGAAGATAGTTGCTATTTTGGAGAAACTGGGAAATCTGCAAATCAATTCTCTTGTGGTAGAAGCAGATATTCCCGTAAATAAGATGACTGCCCTACTGTTTGAACTGGAAATGAAAGGGGTGATTCGTGTATTGGCAGGAGGAATGTACCAATTATTGAATTAACTCACATGAACTAATCTCACATATAGACATAAAAAAAGGAGCAACGCCTTGCTCCAACCTTTGTTAACCTTAAATCTAATACTATGAAAAAAATCACATGACAAATGTAAGCGTTCAACTGATTCTTTCCAAATAATTCTGTTGTATTTGTTTCTCTTTTAAATTCTTTCACTGATTTTCACTGTTATCGGACACGACGTACTTCTAGTGGATAAAATATGGCACATTTATGGTAAATAATGGAGAGAAATGCAAGCCTTCTTGAATATGTTTTCATAGTCATTCGAAGGGCTCGTGAAATGAGACTTAAAATAAGTGCTTTGTTGGTTTAAAAGGAACACCCCGTTGGTTTAAAACCAAGGCATCGTTCCTTTAAAACCAACGAGGTGTTCCTTTTAAAGGAAAATATATACTTGTATGTTGCTGTGTATTTGTGCTTTACAATTTACGATTTTAGGTTCTCACTAATACCATTATTTACTAGAGTAATAACAATAAAAAATGATGAAATCTTTATTTTAATGATTCAGTCAATATTGCATCTTATATTAATTATTGTAATAGTAAGTTTGAGTATAATAAAGCCTTTGACAAGTGGATTATGCCTGATGGTTATCTTGGTTTGTTTATACCTTGAATGAAGGTGATGAAGTATTTGGCAATCTTAAAGGAATGATATATGTACGAACATAAAACAATTTGATTTGTTATTTATAGTGAATGGATCTATATAGAGGTGGTTTTATTGCATTATGATATTAAACATCTCTTTATATCTATTTTTTAAGGTGATTGTTTGACTATATGTCAGTTTAAACCTTTATATTTGTATATGTGAAGTTAACCGAAGAAAAAATCACTTATTATTGGCTATGATGAAAAAGGAAATTAAATTCAGTCTTGTTTATCGGGACATGTGGCAATCTTCCGGTAAATATCAACCTCGGGTTGATCAGCTTGTCCGTATCGCTCCTTTGATTATTGAGATGGGCTGTTTTGCCAGAGTTGAAACGAATGGCGGTGCTTTTGAGCAAGTGAATCTGTTGTACGGCGAAAATCCTAATAAGGCTGTCCGTGCTTTTACCGCACCTTTTAAAGAAGCGGGTATTCAAACGCATATGCTCGATCGCGGATTGAATGCGTTGCGCATGTATCCGGTTCCGGCAGACGTACGTAAATTGATGTATAAAGTCAAGCATGCGCAAGGAGTGGACATCACACGCATTTTCTGTGGACTGAACGAAACAAGAAATATCATTCCTTCTATTAAATATGCTTTGGAAGCAGGTATGATTCCGCAGGCAACTCTTTGTATCACCTATTCTCCCGTACACACTGTTGAGTATTATGCCCGAATTGCCGATCAACTGATTGAGGCCGGTGCACCTGAAATATGCTTGAAGGATATGGCGGGTATCGGTCGTCCGGGTATGTTAGGAGAATTGGTCAGGACTATCAAGGAGAAACATCCGGATATATTGGTTCAATATCATGGTCATAGCGGACCAGGATTGTCTATGGCTTCTATTCTTGAAGTTTGTGAAAATGGTGCGGACATCATTGATGTAGCTATGGAACCGATGTCTTGGGGCAAAGTGCATCCGGACGTAATCTCTGTGCAGGCTATGTTGAAAGATTTAGGTTTCCAGGTTCCCGACATAAATATGAAAGCATATATGAAAGCTCGTGCCATGACGCAAGAATTCATTGATGATTTTCTGGGTTATTTTATGGATCCTACCAATAAATACATGTCTTCACTTCTACTGAAGTGTGGTTTGCCGGGTGGTATGATGGGTTCCATGATGGCAGACTTGAAAGGAGTACATTCCGGTATCAATATGATATTAAGGAGTAAGAATGAGCCGGAACTTAGTCTGGATGATTTGCTTGTGATGCTTTTTGATGAAGTGGAATATGTATGGCCTAAGCTGGGTTATCCTCCTTTGGTGACTCCTTTCAGCCAGTATGTGAAGAATGTTGCATTAATGAATCTTATGCAGCAGGTAAAAGGAGAAGATCGCTGGACAATGATAGATAACCACACTTGGGATATGATTCTGGGTAAAAGTGGACGTCTTCCGGGTAAGCTCGCTCCGGAGATTATAGAGTTGGCGAAATCTAAAGGATATGAATTTGTTGATACCGACCCGCAGTTGAATTATCCGGATGCTTTGGATGAATATCGAAAGGAAATGGATGAAAATGGCTGGGAATATGGAGAGGATGACGAGGAGCTTTTCGAACTGGCCATGCACGATCGCCAGTACCGTGATTATAAGTCCGGGGTTGCCAAAAAGCGTTTTGAGGAAGAGTTGCAACATGCTAAGGATGCGGCAATGGCAAAGAACGGATATTCGGAAGAGGAAATTAAGAAATTGAAGCGCGCCAAGGCAGACCCGGTCATTGCTCCTGATAACGGGCAGGTACTTTGGGAAGTTTCCGTAGAGGGACCATCCATTGCTCCATTCATCGGACGTAAATATCAGCATGACGAAGTTTTTTGTTATCTTTCTACCCCGTGGGGAGAATATGAAAAGATTCTGACCGGATTTACCGGAAGGGTTGTGGAGATATGTGCACAGCAAGGTGCCAATGTACATAAAGGAGATGTAATAGGTTATATTTTACGGAGTGATATTTTTGCGTAGACTCTTATAAGAGTTAGGGTATAGGTAACTCAATAAAGAATTTTAGGGACTGTCTAACAAGTCTTTTTTTAACGATTTCACCCTTGTCAGAGTTTGAACTCTAACAGGGGTGATTTCTAATTTTAGGGATTTGTTAGACAGCCCCTTTCTTTTGCATATAAATTCTGTAAAGACGATCATGGAAATTCTTATTTGTTGTAACTGAATGGATATTTATCGGTAGTAGAATGGAATGTTTAATATGGAATGAGCGTATTTTGTAAAAAATGCGATGATCAGAGCAAAAAAAACGGACTTATTTTGTTCTTTCTATAATTAAGTACAATTGCTTGAATTTCACGATTGGACGGCCAAGGTAGCTGGAGGTGCTGTAACCGTTCGCTTTTGCCCAATCTACGACTTTGTTACGCTGCTTTTCCGGATAGTAGATTGTAAGTAGTTTTTTCTCTATTTGCTCTCGCCATGATTCTGGTAAACTTATGTTGTTAAGGTGGCTAATTGAGGCAATGCCAAGAGCGAGAGCAACGACACTATGGGTGAAGTCTCCACTTTCGGGTGTGGGCTCTATCTGTAAATTTTGTTTCACTCCATCCACGAGGCTCTTGATAGCAAGAATATCTTGGGTGAGGTTGAGTTCTGAGATGAAATCAACCTCTACTTTTGCTAATTGATGAAATAGATCCCCTTTCTCTGCGCCAAGTAGTTTTAAACCCCAATCAATTTGGAAACACAGAGATTCTACAGCTCTCTTTATACTGAGAGCATCTTTTTTCTTTGGATTTTTTTTGTATGCCATGACGAATAGAATGTTAAAATGAGTGTGCAAAAATAATGGTGAAGTATGCAGAAACGTTGCACACATAAAAAAAATTGCTATAAATTAATATATTTAGGTGGTATGCAGTTTTTTTGCATACAAAAAAGTTAACTTTGTACTAAATAAGATTATGAATTCTACCCTATAAAACATGCTATCAAGATATCTAAAGTAGGAAAAACAATTAGATGAGATATACAAAAAGGGTTTAAGCAATTGAATAATAAAAAATAGTAATAATATTTTGAAAATCACGGAAGTTTAGAAAATGATAAGTAAAACCTTCAACCGCTATATCTGGTTGCTCAACACGCTGCTTCAGCATCGCAGATTAACTTTTGAGGAGATAAGCTGTCGATGGAAAGATAGTTGTCTCGGTGATGGTAGACCGCTTGCATTACGTACATTCCACATGCATAGAGAAGCTATTGCAGAACTTTTTGGTGTAGAGGTCGAATGTGATACATCCAGCTATGAGTATTATATTTCTTCTTCTAGTCAACTGAAAAATGACAAGACTCGTCAGTGGTTGCTTAACTCCTTCACTGTGTCTAACATGATAGAAGCAGGGCGCAACATGAAAGATCGAATTTTGTTTGAGGAAATTCCTGAAGGAACTGAATATCTCCAAACAGTCATAGATGCAATGCAACGAAAAAAGGAATTGAAGATTGATTATAAACCTTTCAATGGTCATCAGTCAATATTTCACTTGCAGCCATACGCTATGAAGGTTTACCATCAGCGTTGGTATGTAGTCGGCTATCTCAAAGAGCAGGAGGGAATAAGGAATATTGCCCTTGATCGTATTTTGGAAATGGAATTGACAGATGACTCATTTATACTCCCCAATGATTTTGATGCAGAAGAATATTATGCTCATACAGTTGGCATATTTGTCAATGACAAATTGAAGCCACAGAAAGTAGTTGTTCGGGTATTCGGTGTTCATGTAGAGTATATGCGTTCTCTGCCACTGCATTTCTCTCAACAAGAGATAAAAACAGAACACAAAGAGTACAGCGACTTTGAATACCAACTTTGCTTAACTCCAGAGCTAACAAGTCAGCTACTTGCTATGGGTGAAAAGATCGAAGTTATGGAACCAATAGGGCTGCGTGAAGAAATTAGAAAACGACTTTTTGCTGCCATAAATAGATATAAATAGGAAAATAATGGCGTGCAGAGTCTTAGCAGAGATCAATAATACATAGTTATAAACTCTAAATGAAGAAATTGGAAATGGTTAATAATTACACAATAAAAACAACCTATTACGATAGGAAAATGGATGAAAAGTTGCTAACCCAAATAAACGAGCGGTTTCCTTGGATCATCAGTTATGTTAAATCACATAATTGTTTAGATTTCCAGACTGGAAATGATCCTAAAACTAATCGTTCTTGGTTTTCTATATATAGAGGTACTGGACGTATACTAACCTTTCGTAGTCATTCGGGTAAAGTTAATGAAATATGTGATGTAGCCGAGGCTTACAAAGAATTAATGCAACCAGATTTTTTTAGAAATCCAACACCGGATCAGTTTGATACATATTTAGCGAAAATCGCTTCCACGGAAAAGTTCAAAAGATACTATAATACAGATGTTTACAATGAAGGATATTATCAGACATTAATAGGACGTCGTTATACGTTTGGAATTAAAGATACTGATGATTTTATTCTTTTTGACAAGGAACTAGTTATCGGTTTTAAAACAAAAGGCATAAAAGATGAATGGAATAAGGAAATTGTAGACCAACAAACATTGAAAATTAAACAATTAAGAAAAACGTACAATGGAGAACTTCCTGAAAATATAAAACCTGAGTATGGTGAATTTGACTTCCTTGGTCTAAATACTAATGGAGATATATTGATAATGGAACTTAAACAAAATGATCCTACTAAGACTGCATTGTCGCCCATTCAAACTTCATATTACTATCTACAGTTTCAAAAATTAGCTAGAGAAGATGATAAGTTGTACCAACGAATAAAAGCAATGATCGAGCAAAAAATAGATTATGGACTTATCGGTTCCAGTTACAAAAATAAAATACCATTAAAGCTTTCCGGAAGAATAATACCGTGTGTAATTGTGGGAGAAGACAGTAATTTGTCTAAAACAATCTGCGAAAGATATAGATTTATTCGTGATTTATTTTTGCCAGAAATGAAAGCATACACATGCACACCTAAGGAGGGTACTCTCGTTACATCAAAAAACTTAGAAAACAGAATGAATCTTATTATTCATCGTGGGGCTGACCAGATAGGTGGTTGTATTACAGAAATATCGACTGAGAATTGTAAAATTCTTATAGACTTCGGTAGCAATCTTCCTGGTTGCAAAAAAGAAGAACTGACAGAAGAACAAGTAAAATCAATCATAGGAAATGCTGATGCCGTATTCTATACACATTATCATAGTGATCATGTTGGTTTGCACCATCTGATACCAACAAATGTCCTTCAATATATAGGAGTAGGAGCAAAAGAAGTTATGCTCTGCAAATATGACGCTTTGAGGGGGCACGGAGATTACTCCAAACAGATTGAAGCGATAGAGCGTATGGAAACCTATTGTGCGGCAAAACGTATTGATGTCAGTAAGAAAGGGAAGATTTTCGTTACTCCGTATTTTGTTAGTCATTCTGCTTTTGATGCATATATGTTCTTAATAGAATGTGAGGGAAAGAAGATATTGCACACAGGAGATTTTCGCAGACATGGCTATATTGGCAAAGGTCTTTTTCCTACTTTGAAGAAGAATGTGGGAGAAGTTGACATACTTATAACAGAAGGAACAATGTTAGGAAGAAGTCAAGAATGTGTGATTTCAGAGAGCGAAATACAGAAGAATATTATAAAGGCATTGCGTGAACACAAGTATGTCTTTGCCTTGTGTTCGTCAACTGACCTTGACCGGCTTGCAACATTCCATGCGGCGTGTAAAAAGACTGGACGTATATTCTTAGTTGATGAGTATCAAAATAGGGTCCTTAATGTATTCACGAAATATGCAGGATGCAAATCTGATTTATTCCAGTTTAATGCTTTCAAGCTAATCAATTATAGAACTGTCAATGTTAGAAACAAGCTACAGAAGGAAGGGTTCTTAATGCCAATTCGAATGAGCAGTGGCTATTTGCTTAAGGGAATGCTCGATATATATAATGATGAAAAACCGTGGTTGATATATTCTATGTGGGGTGGCTATGCAAAAGAGGGTAAAGACTACACAAATAGCGATGTTATAAATATCCGTAATCTGTTTGGCAATAGAATATTAGATGGAACAATGGATGGTGTTCACACAAGTGGACACGCTGATGTTGAAACATTAAAAGAAGTCTGTCAAACTGTTCATCCTCGTATTGGAGTCATACCTATACATAAAGATGAGAACTCACGATATGATAGCATTAGTGGAATTTCTTCATACTTTATATTCGACGAAGGTGATGTTGACATACATGACATTCATATTTCTGTAAAATGAAAATACTTCAAATTTCTGATACACATAATCAGCATCGGCAATTGACCGATCTTCCAGCTGCTGATGTCATTGTACACTGTGGCGATTTTACGGACAATGGTACAGAGGAAGAAGTGCTTAACTTTCTCAACTGGTTCGTCGAATTACCCTATCCTCACAAAATCTTCATAACTGGTAATCATGACCTTTGCCTTTGGGAGGCTGAAGGCATTGAAGATTTGCCTAACAATGTATACTTCCTTCAAGATTGTGAATGTGAGATTGATGGTATTAAGTTCTTTGGTTTGGCATATAACCATCCTGAGACTTTGATACCAAATGATGTTGACGTGCTCATTACTCATGAACCTCCTATCATGATACTTGATGAATCAGCAGGAATTTACTGGGGAAATGCATTACTTCGAAACAAGGTTTACGAGGTAAAGCCACATTATCATTTGTTCGGTCACGCTCATGAAGGATATGGTACATTCAAGGATGAGCACATCATTTTCTCAAATGGGGCAATACTTGATGACCACTACAACTCTTGCCATAAACCTAAACTGATTATCTATAAATAGGCCAAATTATAGTTCTCCTGATGGTTATAAACAACAAAAAGTGTATATGCTAAGGTTAACTGGAAAGATGAAGTCGGATTATATTTTGATCGTATTGGCATTGACATATATTCTATTTGTATTTTATTGATAGTTAACTATATCTATTCCTGTTCTGGTATCATTCCTAAAATGATATGCCTTTCCTCTCCTGATTCTGGAAGACGGAAGGATAGGCGATACATCGTCTTAGGGATTTCTCTAGGCGTATAATCACTATAAGAGCACTTTATTTTCTAAAAGCTCTATACGTTTATATAACATGTCAAGGAGCCGACTGTTTGCTTTTATTAGCTCACGAAGATCATCTGCCGCTTCGATATGCACGCTACTACAGTCTTTAGCGACTCCAATATTAGTTCCGATAGTACCGGAATTATTGACATACACATTCCCGTCTATTTTATTAAATAGTTCTAATGCAGACATATTCAGTACTTCTGCTATTTTATTTAGCCTGGTTAACGTGAGGTCAGTTTCACCATATTCAATCTTACAATAGGCACTTGTTGATAAGTTCAACTTTTCTCCCATTTGTTCTTGAGTAAGATTCTTTTCCATACGAAGCATTTGCAGCCGATGTCCTACTATCTTCTTTAAATCTGTTTCCATGTATCTTGTTATTGGGAAGCAATTTATTATTGGACAAATGTAACAATTTTAGTGGATATAACAAATGCTATTTTATACTTATTCGAGAGAACTGTGGAAAATGCGATGGTGCAAATAGCTTGGAGACGGGAAAACGACCTCGTTTTATTGAACATACCACTCTTTTCCCTTTTCTCATTGATATTTGGAGATAACTATTCGTTTAACGGATGGTTGTAGTAAATATTGTGTATACAATACACCTTAATGTGTGCTTAACTTTGCAGTCAGAGAAAACACAATCATTCATAACAGTAAATCATTATTGAAAAAAGAACATTCTATATTGTATTAAAAGAGCGAAATATTGCACTAAAAAACAAACATAGCATTAATAATAAATAATAAACAGACATGAAGAAGATTTTACTATTGTTCTCTATTTGCCTAATTCCAATGTTAGGCTATGCACAAACCGATGAAAACGGTAAAGAAAGAGTCTATATTGATTATTTCTCGCGTCCCGGTACTATCAGTAATATTTTGGCGGAAGCATTGCGTAATAAAGTAATAGAAGGTATCCAGAAGATGGGTCGTGTAGAACTTATTGATGTTGATTCTAATGAAGCATTGAAGACTGAAGCGAAAAGACGCCAAGAGGCTTCTGCTATGGGAGATGCCGTTTGCAGAAGCGAGGTCATGACAACGTTAGGCGCCCAATATCTTATTCAGGGAAATATTACCAGTATGCAGGGAGTTAAAAAAACAGATAGTAAAGGGAAGACCTATTATCAGGGGAGTGTTTCTTACACGTTGAAAATAGTAGACCCTTCTAACGGTACACTCAAAGGAACCCAGACATTCACTCACGAGGGGCTGACCGGGAATATTGGCGATACTCCTGATGAAGCTATCATTAAGACTTTGGATTATGTAGTAATAAGCATGGACGATTTTGTTGACGAGTATTTCAAAATGAAAGGAACGATTGTACAGATTGAGAGTACCAAAAAAGATAAAGCACAAACTGTATATATCGATCTTGGAACCAAGAGAGGGGTACAAAAAGGCCAGAAATTTATCGTTTACATAGAGATGGATATTGCCGGAGAACTGTCATTGAAAGAAGTCGGACGCTTGAATGTGAAAGAAGTATTGAGCGGAACACGTTCTTTATGTACCGTGAGCAAAGGCGGTGAGGAGATAATGAAAGCATCGAAAGAAGAAAAGAAATTGATTATTCTTTCTCGAAAAAATACCTTTTTAGGCGGACTTGGACTATGATGAAGTTACGAATACTGCTTTTGAACCTGCTAGTTGTATACACTATTCATTTCATGGCACAGGAGTCATACTCCAATGACGTAACTTGTGTGAAGGCAGATGATAACATAGCCGTTATCACCGCTTCCGGAACAGCCGAAAAAAAGAAGGATGTATATAATATGGCATTGAAGTCGATCTTTAATGCTATATTCCTCAACGGCATTGACGGAGTGGAAAACGGACAGCCGCTCGTCGGGAAAGAAGATTCTTACTATATGAATCAGTTTTTCAGTTCACGTTATATGCTTTTTGTGAAGAACTATGAAACGGTAGGAGACCCGGTACGGCAATCTTCCAATCTATACAAAGGTACAGTAACGGCTCAAATCTTATTAGGTGCGCTTAAAAAAGACTTGATACGGAATAAATTGATGACGAGACCCCAGGAAGAAATGTCGATGGAGGAAACTCGGCAACAAATGGCTTTGCCGACAATCATGGTAGTCCCCTATAAAAGCAATGACCGAAGCTCATACGCCGATATTCTGAAGAATGATTTTGATCTTCGTATAGCCGTAAGTACGGTAAAGGAGGGATTTGTTAAGCTTGGCGTGAAGACGGTGGCTGCTGAGGGAAAACAGTCAGGAACTTTGCGCGCTTCCGAATGGGAAAGTAAGAATGCTGATTCCAATGATAAGCAGTTGTTGATGAATTCGGGAGCGGACGTCTATGTGATGGTTGATTTACAAAAAGACATATCTGCAGCTTCGGGAAGTAGAGTCTCATTGATTATGACTGCTCGTGAAACGGCTACCGGAGTAGATTTGGCTAGCCGGAAAAGCTGGACGAACCGCTTTAGGACGACGGACGTGGATAAGTTATGCGCATACGCGGCACAAGATGTTCTGGATGGTTTTCTGAAAGATATCTCGAAAGAGTTTGCCCGGAAAGTTCAACAGGGGAATACGGTTGTTCTTCGGGTTAGTCTCGCAGATAATGCTATCAATACGATGAATAGCCGGATAAACGGTACTACTACTCTTTCGGCGCATATACGCAATTGGGTACGAAAAAATGCCCAGGGAGGACGTTACCATATTCAAGGTGCTGTGGACGATAGTCTGATATTTGATTCGATACAGATTCCTGCAAAGGACAGCGACGGCTTGCCGATGGATTGCATCACATTTGCGGATAATCTGGTTAATTATCTGAATGATTCCGGAATAGATAGTGAACATAGAGTGGATGGAAGTACTATCTATTTGACTATTCAATAAATCAAGGACGTATGAAACATTGGCTTTTATTTATTCTTGTGATTTCATGGTTTTGCTTTCCGCTTTCCGGTCAACAAACGAACCGTCCTGACTGGGTGAAACAGCATCCTGTTAGTGGTTTAAGTTACATCGGAATAGGAATGGCTGAAATATCGGAAGGAGATTATCAGCAAAAGGCAAAGCAAAACGCTTTGTCTGATCTTGTATCTGAAATTCAAGTGGTGATTGCCGCCAATTCTTTGTTGAATACGTTGGAGGACGATGGTAATGTGAAACAAACCTTCGCAGAGAGTATTCGTACAGAAGCCCGGGCGGAAATAGAGAACTTTCGTCTGGTGGATTCCTGGCGAAGTGACAATGAGTATTGGGTTTATTATGAACTGAATAAGGATGATTATGCGGCCTTGGTGGAAGCACGTCGTCAGAAGGCAATCCGTAACGGCTTCGATTTTTGGTATAAGGGACACATTACTTTACAACAGGGAGATTTAATGACTGCCGTTGAATTATTCTCGAATGGAATGGAGGCTATACGCCCGGTGCTTAATCAGGAGTTGTTCTGCTCTTACGAAGGAAAGACAATTAATTTGGCGACTGAACTATATGCGGCTTTGGCTGGAGTATTTGATGGAATAACGATTGTTCTGAATCCGGCAACCGTTTCAGTCACGCCGTTTCAAGGTATAAGGGAGCCTATTGCTATAGGTGTTTACCGTAATGGAAATCCGTTAAGGAATATCCGGTTGAAAGCCGAGTTTGTTTCCGGGTCGGGAGATTTGTCTTCCATGTCTCCCACCGACGAATCGGGAGTTGCCGCTCTTTATGTGCGCAATATTACTTCTAAACAGGCACAGCAGGAAATTGGAATTTCATTAATTGATGATGTGTTCAGCTTGTTCCGGAAGGGAAGTTATGCAGCTTTATTCAAACAAATGCTTTCTTCTCTTCCCGGAGCAACGTTGACTATCAACACGGTGCAGACACAGACTTCTGCTTATGTTAGAAGTGCGCAGAGCGATATAGAGGCGGTGGAACGAACTGTGAAGAGTTTGCTGAACAATCATTTCTTTAACGTAGTTGCATCTCCTTCTGAAGCCGACATTATCGTTACATTGGATAATAAGTGTCGTAAAGGCAATACCGTTCCGGGTGAACTGTATAACTTCATCGAATTCTTTTCTACGTTGGGGATTAAAATAGAAAATAACCGGACGGGGCAAATCCTATTGAATTATTCTATTAATGATGAACGGACATTAGTACCTGAAAATAAGTCCGCTTCTCAAGGCAAGAATATGGCGGCGCGTGAATTGATAAAACGGCTGAACCGGGAGTTTGCACGTGAATTGAAGAAAATAACATTCGACAGAACCGGAAAGATTCCGGAAAGACAGAAGATGTTGCCGGATGTTCCTGTTCCGGTAGTCGGTCCTTCCGTACCGGAAAAAGAAGCTGATCCGGTTATATCTGTCCCTGTTGTGGTGCCGGAAGTTATTCCTGCTCCTTTGGTTCCGGTTAAGTCCGCCAAACCAGAGAATCAAAAGGCAATTCGGGTTGAATGGTTGGATGGTGTCTTTTTTGAATTTGACAAACTTGCAACTTTGGGAGACAAATCGAGGATACATCTTAAGATTGTGAATACAAATGCTGACGATTGCGAAGTGGACTTATATAGTGGAAATCTGACGGTTATAAACGAAAAAGGTGAAGAATCTCCGATTGTCAGTCTCAAACTGGGGTCTAAGTTCAATGACCGCAGAGTCACTGCGCTCATTGTGCCTGATCTGCCTACGGAGATGGTTATTGAGGTAAGTAAGTTGCAATCTGTGGCACTGCTGCAATTGAAGGATTTCAAAAATAATATAGTGAAGTTGAGAGGCTTGAAATGAATCATATATTAACATTAAAAAAGACTTGAAATGAAAAGAATTAATTTATTGGGAACAGCATTGCTAATCATTGCTGTTATGACAAGTTGCGGTAGTTCAAAACCTGTAACACAAACAGTGCAGCAACCGGCAGTGCAACAGGACGTAGAAATTAATGTTCCTTGTTCGGGACCGGAATTTCAAACGAACAAAGAGTATTTTAGAGCTAGTTCGATGGGACTTTCTACGGATATGTCTATTGCAAAGAAAAAAGCGATGACGGAGGCCCGGGCTGAAATTGCTACTGCTATCAATGCAAAAGTGAAATCGGTAACCGATAGTTATGTTTCCTCTTATCAGCAAGATGAAAATGATGAAAGCAAAAGTCGTTATCAATCATTGACCCGTACGGTAGTGGAACAGGAATTGAGCGGTACGCGTGTAATTTGTGAAAAAACCATGAAGACTCCTGATGGTAAATACAAAGTATATGTCTCTCTTGAACTGGCAGGAGAGGAAATCATGAATGCTATGGCAAATCGTATTAAGAATGATGACAAATTGCGCATTGACTTTGAATATGAAAAGTTCAAAAAGGTATTTGAAGAAGAAATGAGTAAAAACGCCCAATAAGCAGCTTGTTTAAAACATTGCGGATAGTAATGATCTCTTTAATAACTACCCAACTATTTGAAGATTGAATGATGAAGCTTAATTTGTCGGATATAAGATATAATTGGGTAGTTATTTTTATTATCCAGTTGCTTTTGTCTCCCGGTATTGATGTGTTTTCACAGGCAATGCCTGTTGATACAGTTTATAACCAATCTTATGACTGGAGACCGGGACAGCGGGAGACTTTGCCGGAATGGGTGTTTGCTTCTCAACGGAAAGGCCGGGTAGTTGGTATATCTGATCCTTGTATGAAATCCGAAGCTGCAAGGATGCTTGCTTTGCAAAGAGCGGCTTATCTGTATTCATTGCAGCAAGGGGTACAATTGAGACTTCTCTCGGACGTTTTTTCCACCATGGAGACTGCCAGTAATACATACGAAGACCAAAGAAACAAAATGCTTGTACTGGGAGTGATCGAACATCCCGTTCAACATGTTTCCTACCGGATTGAGCATGAATATACTTCTATATTTGGAGAGAAATTTCTGGAGGTATCTTTTACTCCATCGAATGATAGTTGCGATTTTTCTTATCATTCCATTAGTGAGTTGATGCTTTTGTTTACGAAAGAAAGGGTTGAGGAAGAAGAGGTGAAATTCAATTTATTGTTGGAATCGGATAGTTGTAGGGAGCAATCAGACCAGTCATGGTTTCAGCTTAAGGGAACACAGTCATCTCCTCAAATAATTTCATATATGAACGGAGTTGAAATTTGTTCTTCACAGGAAGGCTGTTGGTATGAAGATGCCGGTTTTGGAGGTCAGGACGGATTGGAGAAGATGGATATGAGGAATGCCTTTTGGAATGCCTATATGTCTTCTTTGGTGAAGGCACTGTTGTTATATCCGTTTTCTGATGTAAATGTCAAGCAGGTGGACGATCGTTTCAATGGCAGCACTGATTCCGGTTGTGGTTTGTATCGGGAGAAGGTTGTCGCTGTCTTGTCCATTTCCCCCTTTATCAAAGATATACGGAATAATAAGCTGTATGTGGATTGGCAGATAACAGAACAACAAAATATAATAAGGAAATGAGGAAAAATAGGATACGAATACTATCTATGGTAGTTTTTTCATTGTGTTTGCCGTTTAGTCTTTTTGCGCAAATAGATAAAGACATGAAGGAGTTTGACGATTTTGTGAAGCAGCAGCAAAAAGAGTTTGATGATTTTGTGAGCGAACAGAATAAGGAATTTGCCGAATTTCTGAAAGAAACCTGGAAAGAGTATGACTTGCAGAAGCCGGTGGCACGTCCTCAAAGGCCGGAGCCTGTAAAACCGGTCAGCTTTGACCATAAGAAGCCGGCAACAAAACCGCAAGAGGTTAAAGTAGGGGAGGTGACACGACTCCCCATTCCGACAGTGACTCCAAGTGCGACATTTTCTCCTTCAAAGGGGAAAACACAGGTTCCGGTTGTACCGGGAGGTAAAGATGTGGCTGTAGAACCGGAAAAGGATTTTGCGGTGCTCCCTGAAATAAAACCGGAAGTGAAGCCTGAAGAAACCGTTCCGGCCAAACGCTCACTTTCCGGTGTAGAGTTTTCGTTCTACAGTAAAGATTGTGTTGTCAATGCTTCATTGAAGAACCGGCTCACTTTAAAAGGGATTGCAGAGAAAGATATTTCTGCCGGATGGGAGACGTTATCGCGTAGCAACTATCAGCCTTTGATAGACGACTGTCTGGCTTTTAAAAAGGATAATGCCCTGAATGACTATGGTTATCTGCTGTTGACGAGGAAAGTTGCTACTGAACTATGTGGAAGTACTCATTCCGATGAAATAGCTCTTATGCAAATGTTTCTCCTTTCTCAATCGGGATATAGGGTTAAGGTGGCGCGTATGGATAACCGCCTTACTTTATTCTATGCTTCGGGTAACATGATTTATGCTACCTGTTTTATAACTTTGAATGGAGTAAACTATTACAGGTTTGATACTACCCCGGATAAAACTAATTCTATTTACACTTACAACCGTGATTTCGCCAATGCGAAGAACCCGGTAAATATGAATATCACTGCTCCTCAACCCTTTTCAGGAACTTACGTGGAGAAAACGTTGCAAGCGAAAGCTTATCCATCCGTCAAAGTCTGCTCGAAAGTAAATTCGGGACTTATTTCCTTCTATAAGGATTATCCGCAATGTGACTTTTCTGTCTATGTGGGAGCTCCTGTCAGTCAGGAAGTACAACAGACGGTGCTTCCATCATTGCAAGCTGCCGTACAAGGGAAAAAACAATCGGAAGCCGCTAATATACTGATTAATTTCGTGCAGACAGCTTTTGATTATAAGACAGATGGTGACCAGTTTGGTTATGAAAAGCCTTTCTTTGTGGATGAGCTGTTCTACTATCCTTATTCCGATTGCGAAGACCGTGCTGTGTTATACTCTTATTTGGTACGTACTCTTATGGGGCTTGATGTTGTATTGTTGGAATATCCCAATCACATGGCAACAGCGGTCTGTTTTGATGAAAACATTGACGGAGATTATATAACTGTAAGCGGAAAGAAGTACATAATTTGTGATCCGACTTATATTGGAGCTTCTATCGGGCTTGCTATGCCGCAATTTAAGAACGTGGCAGCCAAAGTGTTGAAATATTAATTTTATTATATTATGAAGAATATTAAAAAGTATTTGTGTGCCATTGTAATGATGGTTATTTCGATGACTGCATTTGCGCAGGAAGATGTTTTTAGCGGTGACTGGCTAGGAGCAAATAAAGAAGGCGATTTAAAGGTTGCGTTCACATTGAATTGTGATGGTAATTGGCAATTGAATCCTTATAATGAGAATGCCAGATGCAATGGATTTATGGAAGTGAATATGCTGGAACCCGGTGGAAGGGAATCTTTGATGGCAACTTATGAGTTTTACGTCGAGAGTATGAACGGGAATGAACTGACTCTTTCTTTTGTAGGCGGACGTCCGGAGGTTGATGCCGGGATTTCCGGTCAATGCAAAGTCGTTTATAAGGATGATAAGTTGTCGTTTTCCGGACTTGATAAAGGCGGAAAAGATGCTGCCTTTAATGGATTGACACTTGTAAAAAGCGGTAGTGGAGCTGATGCAATAGCTGATGCTGCGGCGGATGACGGAGTTCCTTTGGGAGTAAAGATATTGGCTGTTCTCCAACTGATTTTGTATATTGCCGTTGTTTTATTTATTGTGGGGCATATGTTTTTTGTATGGTATAAGGGCGCACGTTATAAAGAGGTTTTTACGGTAGAAGGAATGTTGAATAAACGCCTTGCAGCCGGAATGCCGGAGAAAATGACGGATGAAGAGATAACGGAGGCGTGGAAACTGATGGATGAGGCATTCGCTACTTGGACGGTGATTGAAAAAACAGATGATGATGAATTCAGAAAGCCGACAAAGATGAAGCAAATTAAGAAATCTGTTCTTTTGATTGATCAGGTTATCGGTATGTGTCCTACTGACGCTGATGTCATAGAACGCTTAAACTCATTGACTGATGTGATTAATAGTGGTGAAGAACGTCATTTTGATGGTTCCAGGAAATTAATCTGGTTAGGTGTCATTGTGGGTATCTTGATGTATTGGATGATGGGAGTCGGTATGATGTTTTCTACTTTAATAGCTACCGGTTTGTATGTGGTAGCGAGCAGGACGCCTCAATTCTTAATTGATAAGCGGGCACTTCGTGGCGGTGGAAATATTCATAATGGTATTTTTGCCGGAGTGTTCGGGTTATTGGCAGGAGCGCAGACAGTGCGGACAATATACAAGTTTAATGATGGTCATAAAGAATATTCTGATGATCATTCACAACATTGGATTGCTTTGGCAATCGGATTTGTCGTTTTGTTTGTATTGGCAATGATGATGGCGTTCTGGGCACTTCTGAACTATTTACGTAATTATGTTCTGTACTTTTGATGGATAAAACTAACATGATTGTTAATAATGGATTCGGCAGCATAATTAGGCTATTTATGTTTTGAAGTAGAATTTAGAGTAGTAGGTGTACAGGGGATCGATGAAAATTCGATGACCTGTGCATCTTTTTTTAATTAGTGATACTACAAAATATGATTAAGAATTTGCTAATTCCAATATAAATTTTAATATTTGCATTATAACAATAGTGTCAATTGAAAACAAAAGATGAAATAATCGCTATTCTCCGGAATTTTAAGGAAGAATTTGGGGAGAGATATGGAATTGAAAAGTTGGGACTTTTTGGTTCTGTGGCTCGTGGTGAGCAGAAAGAGGATAGTGATATTGATATTTGTGTAAAGCTTCAAGATCCGGATTATTTTACTCGAATGGAAATAAAAGAGTCATTAGAAGAGCGTTTTAATGCAAAAGTGGATGTCGTGTCTTTAACCGCAATTATGCGTAGTTTATTTCGCAATCATATAGAGAAAGATGCAATCTATATCTAATGCTGACATATTGGATATGCTTCTTTTTGTAGAAGAACGTATTAATACAACTATAGAAAGATGTGGTAGTGTCATTTCTGTAAATGATTTCTTAGCTTCTCCTGATAAGATGGATATTTTTGATGCAACTTGTATGCGTTTGCAAACCATAGGTGAAACTGTTAAGAATATTGATAATCTGACTAATCATGAATTATTGATAAATTATGCCGGTACTCCATGGAGGAGCATTATTGGACTGCGCAATATTATTTCTCATGAATATTTATCTATTGACCCCGAAGAAATTTTTAAAATAGTAAAAGTGCATCTGCCTGGATTGCTTCTTGCAATTCAGCAGATCAGGAATGATATTGCTGCTAGTATATGAGACCTTTGTAGCTTTTCTATTTTTTATTATGCAAACGGTAGTCTTTAGGTACCACTCCCATCCGCTTTGTAAACTCCTTATAGAAATGTGATCTATTCATAAACCCACTTTGATACATGATTTCTTTAATGAAATTTTTGGGTGGGGATAAAATATCTCGTAGAAAATTCCTGGCGACTCCCGATCATAGTTATTTCCCGATTTGTATAGAGGCGATGAAGCTTGGCATCCATGTGTATGTGGAAAAGCCGTTTGTCAGAACTTCCTATGAATGTGAACTGCTGATGCAGGCGGAACAGAAGTACGGTGTTATCACGCAGATGAGTTACCAAGGACATTTTTTCTGTTTATTATTGACCTTAAACTCTCAAAACTTGCAAAATCGTTTCAATCGTTTCACAGAATCTTTCATGTCTTGATTTTTGTTCTAAAAGTATGATTCGGTTTGTTTTCTAACTTCTATATTTGTCATCAGAAACGAACGACAATGAACCATGGTATCTATATATTGACTATTCTTATGGCTTTATTAAGCCTTCCAGAAAGTGGGTATGCTTCGATTCCATTTTTCGCTGTTGCGAATGATACAATCCGGCGGGCAGTGATATATTTTGAGTAAGCGTCTCCGCGATTCTATATAGTGTATTAAAATAAAAAGGCTAATGATCCCTTTTTAGTCATTAGCCTTTTCCCATCTGTCAGGAAGCAGTTCCCTGTATTTTTCAATTGGTGT
>OBUZ01000049.1_pt1 | contig 136632 bp, 133 predicted proteins | sample 1494961 | NCBI WGS metagenome assembly OBUZ01 (sample SAMEA2579939, study PRJEB22360) | human gut metagenome | biome: human gut; feature: human-associated habitat; material: faeces | place: Denmark | collected 2008/2010
ATCGGGTAAAAACCGATGGGCTGAGGCTTTTTATTTATATGTAATTGTGGGGAAAGCGTGCTGAGGCACTTTTTCAAAAGTAACAGACTAAGCGTTTATAATCTTAAACTTTTTATTTTGGATGTACCAAACGCGCCAGGTAAAGAGGAAGGCTGCAATAGTAGTACTGCCTAAGAGACCAATCCAGATGGCGTACGGGCCGTAGTTAAGGACAAAGGTGAAGAAGGCGGCAATGGGAATACTGGTACCGCAGAAGCTGGCCAAAGCGATGATTGAAATGATGCGTACATCTTTGTAACCGCGTAGAATACCTTGAATCGGGGTACCCAGGGCGTCGATAACCGTGAAAAATACGGCATAACTGAGGAAACTGCCGATTAAGTCGACCATGCTCGGGTCATTCGTATAATAGCCGGCGATTCTAGGCAAATTGGTAAATGTGTAAAGACAAATACTGAGTGCCAATACAACGGCCAGACCACGGGCTATGTAGGAATAGGTTTTGGCCATGTGTAAATCTTTGGCACCGACGGCATAACCGACCGTAATGGTCGCGGCAATCCCGATACTCAGCGGCACACCGTAAAATAGGGAGGTGAAACTTATAGCCGCCTGATGAGCTGCAATGATTTTAGTACCGTAGGCCGTAGCAGCGATGCCGGCGAGGCTGAAGATACTACTTTCTGCAAAAATAGCAAGGCCGATAGGAATACCGAGGCGCAATTGTTCACGGATATAATAGAAATCAAACTTGAAAGGATTACGGAATAAGTGATAGTTTTTAAAAGTTTTACCGAATATTAAAACAGTGACGAAAGCTATAAAATTAAACCAATAGGCAACGACAGTAGCGATACCGGCGCCGAGAGCACCCATAGCAGGGAAGCCGAAATAGCCGAGAATCAGACTGTAATCGAGGAAGATGTGAATGACCAGCCCACACATGATGATATACATGGTGTAACGTGTATAACCGTGACAGTCGACGGTATTACGTAATACACAAGTCAAAATGAGCGGCAAGAGCCCCCAAGAGATGGCTTTTAAATATTGCCAACAGACTTCGTAAGCTTTCGGTTCCAAATTTAGGCTGAGGAGAATCGGGTCCAGAATCGTGGTGCCCAAGAAAATGAGAAGTAGGAAAAACGATACACTCAAAATTAAGCCGTGATAGATAATGGTCGGAATATTTTTTTTCCGATTGGCTCCCAAGAGTTGAGCGATGATGGGCGATATGCCTAAATGAATGCCCAGAATGCCGAAATAACAGGCGGTCCATAGATTAAAGCCTACGGACATACCCGCCAGATCTACGGTGCTGTATTGGCCGGTTAATACGACCGAGACGAAAGAGCCGCCCGTAATAGCAAATTGAGTCAAGATAATGGGTATAGTCAAGGCGACGAAATGTTTTATTTTACTGAATAAAGTAGTATAAAGATGTTGTTCCATGCGATGATACCTCAAAAAAAGCACCAAAGTATCTATCTTCTAAGACCTACGATAGATGCATTGATGCTGCTTACCCGTATCCGGTGACACCGGGTAAGATAATTATTACCAAATTTAAATTATAATTAATTGAACTATATATTTAACTTTAACATAGAACGACTAAAAAGTCTATAGGCATGGCTATTGGACGAATGTCCATAAAAATACCTCGGCCTAAAAAGACCGAGGCACTTTGTTATAAATTATATGGCTCTTATTGTTTAGCGGCTTTTTTTATAATTTGCAAGGCTAAACGAGCAGAGTTATACAAATCTTCTTCCTTAATGCATTCTTCCTTGGTATGAACATTCGTCATGCCTACACCGAGTACGGCTGTCGGCACACCATTGGCATTGAAGAAGCTGGCATCACTGCCGCCACCGGATTCTACGACATTAACGGCGAAGTTTAACTCTTTGGCTGCATCGGAAGCCACGCGAATCGTTTCAGAATCAACCGGTACATCAAAAGGATCGTACGCCGGTAATACTTCTATTTTAATGGACGTATTGGTATCTTTGGCACCTTGTTCAAAAATAGCTACTACTTCGTCGGTTAATTTGGCTAATTTTTCTTTGTTGCGGCTGCGGGTTTCCATGAAAATAACCGCTTCTTCCGCTACAATATTGGTAGCTCGACCGCCGCTGATAGTACCGATGTTGCACGTTGTTTCTTCATCGATACGGCCTTGCGGTAATTTTGTCAAAATATGACCGGCTGCTACGATGGCGTTGATGCCTTTTTCGGGCGCATTGCCGGCATGGGCAGCTTTACCGGTAATAGTTGCACGCACTTTGTTTTGCCCCGGTGCTTTATGTACGATGCGCCCCGGTGCTCCGGATGTATCAAAGGTATAGCCCAATTTAGCTTTGAGTAAGGAGAAGTCCATGTTTTTGGATCCGTTTACACCGCCTTCTTCGGCAATGGTAAATACAACTTGCATATCGCCGTGAGGAATATTATCTTCTTTAACGACGCGCAAAGCTTCCAAGATAGCTACTACGCCGGCTTTATCGTCACCGCCGAGAATCGTGGTGCCGTCAGAGGTGATGAGGCCGTCTTTGATTTGCGGTTTAATATTTGTGCAAGGTTCTACGCAGTCCATGTGAGCCGTCAGCATAATCATGGGGGCCGACGGTACATTACCCTTGCGTGTAGCCACCAAGTTGCCCGCATTGCCGCCTAATTTTTCACCGGCATTGTCTTCTTCAACCGTGAAGCCAAGATCTTCCAAACGTTTAGTGAGTAAGTCGGCAATTTCACGTTCTTTAAGAGTGGAGCAAGGGATTTGAATCAATTCTAAGAATTCATCAAGGATACGCTTTTCTTGGATCATGAGAACCTCCTAAAATAAGAATAGAAAAAATGAGAGAATAAAATTAAGAAATTAATTGTGAGAGCAAAAAAGAATAATTAAATAGTACCGGGTTTATATAGTAAAAAGGGGGCGTTTTCAACTTAGAATAAAATAAGGAATGTAATAACACCGGCCAACATTGGCACGATATTACGTTTAGCAAGTTCCATAGGACCAACATTGGCTAAGGTTGCACAAATGATGGCCGCGCCGGCTACCGGGGAAGTAGAACGACCGATGGCGCCGGAAATCTGTGCTAACGAACCAAGGTCAACCATATTCATACCGAAGCTGGCTGCATGCGGTGTAATGGCACCGTTGAAGGCAAGAGCTGCTGCGTCGCCGGAACCACTTAAGATGGCGATGATAAACGGTCCGAAACTACCGGCCAGTTTAGCAACGGATTGGGAGTCTTTCATATAGGTCAATAAGGCATCAGTGAGCCCCATAGCCTGCATGCCCTTAGTGAATACGGCAGCGGCGATGATAAGACCGATGATGCTGCCATACGCCTCGCCCATCCCTTTGAAGAAGTCTTTGGTTACTTCTTGTGGATTAGCACGAGCAATAATAAGAGCCACCACACAGCCGATAATCATAGCGGCCGGTACACTTACTTTAGCAATACCCAAGTCTTTGAGTGCTGCAATATTAAGATTAGTAACAACTAAGATAACGAGTGGCACAATCGGAGCCAGTGCTTTAAGGCCGTTTACTTTAAATTGGCCTACGATAGAAGCGGTACCTTGTTCAGCAAGTGCTTCTTGACGAGCTCTGCTAGGTCCTTCTTTACGAATCGCAGCCATAACGGTAAGAACTACAGCTACCACGAGGGAAGCGATAATAGCCGGTAAAGCTGTTTCAAGCACAACGAACATTACATCTACGTTAGCCATTTTAGAAATGAACGCTACGTGTGTATTGCCCGGGCTGATGGCACTACCCCAAGTGCCGGCTAGAATAGCGGCACCGGCCATAGCAGGATGGACCCCGGCGGCGATTAAAGCAGGAATTAAGATACTGCCGATGGCAGCGGAGGCACCGGCCGCACTGGTAACAGCGATGTTGAGCCACCAAGTTACGAGCATAGCCAACGGAATGATAATGGCATGGCTTTTAGAAATAAGGCCTGATAATGCATGCACTAAATGTTGGTCGCATTCCGTATGCTTCATAACGAAGGCAAAGCCCATTACGGTACAAATAGTTGGAACTAAGGAGCCGTGAATCATGGTTTTTACAAATGAGTCCATGAATTGACCCATTACGCCACCGATGAAACACATAAGCGCGCCGGCTATGAGTAATACGGTGCGAGTTTCATACTTTCTAATGATGGCGGCAAAAGCGATGATTACAATAATACCACCTGTCAATTGCATCATAGGTAACACCTCCGTAAGAAATACCCCACTACTATATAACATGGTATAATATTACTATAGGCTAAATTCGAAAAAAATGCCATATTTAAATGATAAAATATTATTTTAACTATGCTAATTTCACATATGTTATGAACGTTTTCAATTAAATATATAAATTGCGTATTTGCAATTATGTATATAATGTGCTGTTTTTCATAGGGAGACATAAGAATGACCGAAGTAAGGCAATGTGCTTGGGCTGCTCGCAGTCCGGAAGAGCAACTGTATCACGATACGGAGTGGGGCGTACCGACTCATGAGGATAGTATCTTATTTGAATTTTTAATTCTGGAAACTATGCAGGCCGGTCTCAGTTGGACTTTAGTATTAAAACGACGCGAAGCCATGCGTGAAGCGTTTGACGGCTTTGATATTAATACGTTGGCAGCTTATACGCCGGTCAAAGAAGCTAAACTTTTGGAGAATCCGAATATTATTCGTAATCGACTTAAGATAGCATCTCTTAGAAAAAATGCTGTGGCTTTTAAGCAAATCCAGGCTGAGTTCGGTTCTTTTGATGCTTATATTAGGGCGTACACCAATGGAGCGAGCATAGTCGGTCATTGGCAGACTGAGGCGGATGTGCCGGCCATGACACCGTTGGCGGAACAGATCAGTAAGGACTTGAAAAAACGGGGATTTACTTTTGTAGGTCCTACAATTGTGTATTCCTTTTTGCAGGCTATCGGTATGATTAATGACCATATTATAACTTGTCCTTGTTATGAACGATTAACGAAGTAGGAGGTACCGTGCAGTTTTATAACTTTTTATATCAACATGGGCACATAGCCTTCAGCCAATACATTTATCGTATCGGCACCTATCATTATAATTGGCATCCTGAAATTGAAGTGCTTATGGTGTTACAGGGTGGGGTGGAAGTGTGCCATGACAGTGAATATACGAATTTGGGCCCCGATGATATTATCATGTTGCCGCCGCAATGCGGTCATGCTACCTTAGCGTTGGAACCTGATACGATAGCCATGGTTTTACATTTACATCCGCAAATGCTGGCGCAATATGATCGCGTGTTTCGGCAGTCGTCTTTCTTTTTGGCCACTGATGATGTGACTCGGCACGATTCGGTGTATGACAATCTGCGTAAGCGACTCAGTGAATTGATGCGGCAGTTGGCCAAACATGATGCGAGTAATGCAGAGAAAATTACGGTCGTCGATGAGCCGGATTTAGGCGTGGAAACTATTTTTTTAGACATATTACATCGTTTAATTGAGATTTTAAAGCCCGTGGCTTATATACCGCAAGGCAATCCGGTGGCTTTGCAACAGGCGGCTACATTTGAAAAGATGATTACTTATATCGACAATCATTACAAAGAACAGTTGACGCTGGGCGAAATTGCTGCCATTGGTGGATATACGGAAAGTTATGCATCACAATTTTTTAAACGGCAGTTAGGCATATCCTTCAAGTCTTATGTACTTCGTATGAGGCTCCGTGAAGCGGCTGTTCAATTGGTCAATACGAAGCAGCAAATCGTAGATATTGCCAATGAATGCGGCTTCTCTGACGTAAAGGCTTTTAATATGGCTTTCCGTAAACATTTTCATACGACACCTACCGAATATCGTCGCATTGCCGGTAAGGTGGAGCGTCAGACGATGATAGATAATTGGAAGGAATATATTGCCGTGGATGATGCGGGCATTAACGAACGTCTGGCCGTCTATACAGCTGTAAATACGGCAGCATCTGATGGTGATACGACGAATGCTGCCGATAAAAAAGCACCGGCCGGTGAATTGGGTGTAAACACTGATACAGATGAACTGCAGGCTGCACGTGAGCAATTACGGATTGCTTTGGCTGTGCTTGATGATGTTTTGGACAAATAAAATAGGCTATCTAAAAAAAGTGGGATTGGGTGTTATTTTATATTTTTGAATTAAAATATTAATTAGAATATTGCACTGAATGCTTTATACGACCGACTCTTGTTTATAGGAGTTCGGTCGTTTTTTTATATCAAATGCAATAACAGCATATAACAAAGTGTAGAAAATACAGATAGTTGATAATAATTTTCATAGCGTAATTTGGATAGCTGATTTATGGCAGATACGTATAATGAAAGTAACGAATGCATTCACAGTATCACCAATACGAAGTAGTGTATGAGAGGAGACAAGTATGGAGGGTGTTATTGTAACCCTAGTTCTTTTAGTTTTTGCCATTATCATGTTCGTGTGGGAAAAAATCCCATTGTCCATAACCGCTATGACGGTAGCCGTTTGCTTGACCTTGACCGGTGTTTTGACACCGAAAGAAGCATTCTTAGGTTTTGTGGATTCCAATGTATTGCTCTTTATGGCTATGTTCATAGTGGGCGCTGCCTTTTTTGATACGGGCGTGGCCCATGCGGTAGGCGGTTTAATTAACCGTTTTGCCAAAACAGAACGTCAATTAATCATAGCCGTTATGTGTATTACAGGCCTCATGTCTACGTTCTTATCCAATACGGGGACGACAGCCGTATTGATTCCGCTCGCTATGGGCCTTGTGCAACGAACCGGCATTAAAGCCACTAAGTTATTGATGCCGTTAGCAATTGCAGCATCGGCCGGCGGTAATGTGAGCCTCATCGGTTCACCGGGCAATATGATTGCTCAATCCGGTTTGGCCCAGCAGAATTTGGCCTTCGCCTTCTTTGACTACGCCTTAGTAGGTTTGCCGGTATTAATTGTAGGTATTATATACTTTGCGTTAATCGGTCATAAGTTATTGCCGGAAGAGCCGACGCATACACCGGCCGCCGAATATACAACTGATGCCGATTACAGTAAAGTTGCCATGTGGCGCAAAGTATTCGCCGCCGGCACCTTGATTGCCACTGTACTTGGTATGATTTTTGAATCGCAGTTAGGCATTAAACTACACGTTATTGCTTGGATTGGAGCCTTGTTCCTTGTAGCAACACGCACAATTTCCGAAAAAGTAGCGGTTACGGCCATTGATATGAAAACGATTTTACTTTTTGTAGGTTCCTTGGCCTTGGCACAGGCTTTGGTTAAAACCGGTGCCGGAGCCCTGATTGCGGATACGATTATTCAAAGTCTTGGTGATAATCCTTCACCATTTATGCTCTTGGCCGTTGTTTTCTGTATCGCCGCTGTATTGACTCAGTTTATGTCCAATACGGCTACCACGGCTTTATTAGTGCCAATCAGTTTAGCGTTGGCACAGCAGGTGGGTGCCGATCCAAAAGCGGTTCTTATGGCCACTGTTATCGGCGGTTCGGTAGCTTTTGCTACACCAATCGGTTGTCCGCCGAATACAATGGTGTATAATGTAGCCGGGTACAGTTTTATGGACTATGTAAAAGTCGGTGGTCCTTACTTAATCTTAGCAATGATCACTTCACTTATTTTATTACCGATTTTCTTCCTGTTTTATCCATGATAAAACAGTTTTTGATAAATAAATTCTATATGTACAGATTGTATTTGGGATCGGTAAATCCCGTAATTTAAAAGGAGGATATGTATGGATAAGAAACAGCAGAGTCAGGAAATGACTCAAATACTTGCGAATTTTGTGGGCTATTTCTCTAAAGTATTGCCGGATGATGTTGAAGCTAAATTGAAAGAATTGGCAGCGGACGAAAAAAATCCGTTAGCTAAAACAATTTATGACACGATGCATAAGAATATGGAATTGGCTAAAGAATTGAGCCGTCCATCCTGTCAGGATACAGGCGTGTTGCAATACTGGGTAAAATGCGGTGCCAACTTCCCGTTGATTGGCGAATTGGAAACTATTTTGCGTGATGCTACCTATCAAGCTACGCAGGAAACTCCGTTACGTCATAACTGCGTAGAAACTTTTGACGAATTCAACACGAAGAAAAATATCGGCTTAACGGCTCCGTACATTCTTTGGGATATCATCCCTGATCGTGATGATGTAGAAATTTATCCTTACATGGCCGGCGGCGGTTGCTCCTTGCCGGGCAGCGGTAAAACTTTAATGCCGGGCGAAGGTTACGAAGGGGTTGCTAAATTCGTACTCGATTTGATGACTTCTTATGGTTTGAATGCTTGCCCTCCATTATTGGTAGGTGTAGGTATTGCTACTTCCATCGAAACAGCAGCTTTATACTCCAAGAAAGCGATTATGCGTCCGGTAGGTACTCATAATCCTAATAAAAACGCAGCCTATATGGAACAATTGTTGGAAGACGGTATCAATGCCCTTCATTTGGGACCTCAAGGCATGGGCGGTGACAAATCCGTAATGGGTGTTAATATCGAAAACGGTACTCGTCATCCTTCCGTGTTGAGTGTAGCCGTTAACGTTGGTTGCTGGAATCATCGTCGTGGTCATTTAGTGTTTACCAAAGATGGTAAGTGTACTGTTTTGTCGCATAGTGGGGTGAAATACTAATGGAAAAGAAAATCTTAACTACACCAATTTCCGCAGAAGACTTAGAAGGTATTAAAGCCGGTGATCTCGTTTATTTAACAGGTCTTATTACAACTTGCCGTGACGTAGCTCATCGTCGTTTGATTGAATACGGTCGTGAATTGCCGGTTGACGTGCGCAACGGTGCCATTTTGCACGCCGGCCCGATTGTAAAAACTATCGACGAAGCGAATGGTAAATATGAAATGATTTCCGTAGGTCCTACAACCAGTATGCGTATGGAAAAATTCGAATACGATTTCGTAAAACACACCGGTGTTCGCCTTATCGTAGGTAAAGGCGGTATGGGCCCCGGCACTCAGAAAGCTTGTAAGGAATTTAAAGCTTTGCATTTAGTATTCCCGGCCGGTAATGCCGTTTTAGCTGCTACGGAAGTAGAAGAAATCGAACAGGCTAACTGGAAAGAATTGGGGATGCCTGAAACTTTATGGACTTGCCGTGTTAAAGAATTCGGTCCTTTGATCGTATCTATCGATACCTATGGCAATAACTGGTTCGAACAGAAGAAAGTGGAATACAACGAATCCAAAGAAAAAGCATTGGAAGAAATCTACAAACACGTAAGCTTTATTAAATAAGCATTCGTATAAAATTTGGCGGTAACCGAGCCTTTAATTGCGGAACCTTTAATCATTTCCTGCTAATTGAGATTACAAGTGATTTGCGATTAAAAAAGGTTAAGTTTATATACTCGCTGCAAAGGTCGTCCCGAAAGGGGCGACCTTTTGCATTTTAGTAACAATTTTCAGCAGGTACACTTGAAATGTAGTATACTGTTTGTAATATGATTTCACAATTGTATCCGCGGCGGAAGTTGTTGTTATCGATATATTTGTCAAATTTTCGTGGCGGTTGTGATTTTAGAAATTGGTACGTTGGTTTTTAGACGCATTGATTAGGTAGGGGAATAGGAGGACTTAATATGAGTGTAGAGGTTGGTCTAAAAGGCGAGGCAACAGTTGTTGTTAATGAGCAGAATATTGCCAAAACAATGAAGAGCGGTGCCCTTGAAGTATTTGCTACGCCGGCTATGTGCGCACTTATGGAAGAGGCGGCTGTTGCTGCGTTAACCGGCAAATTACCGACCGGTGACGGTACGGTAGGAATTTCACTCAGCATTTCTCATGATAAGGCGTCGGCTGTGGGTGCTCAAATCCGCGCTGAAGCGGAAGTTACGGCTGTGGATGGACGTAAAATCAGTTACAAAGTAGCCACCTATGAAGGGGATATTTGCATTGGTAAAGGCACGCATGAACGCTTTGTCATTAACAACGAAAAGTTCATGAGCAAGTTGAAGTAATCAATTTACTGTTTGGTATTTGATGGTAATTTAAAATATATTTTGAGTTATTTTCTCAAAATAATTGTCCGAATGGAGCCTTAATGTAGCCATGGCTACCGTTTTTAGAGAGGATGCGGTATACAATAAAGATAACCCCATCCTCTTTGTTTTTACAAAGGTTGTAGGTTTATATTGCATATCGATAAACATCGTTTAAGTGAAAGCTATAGGTTTTTTGCTTAAAATTCATAATTGAAAATAACTGTCAATTATATTGACAGAAGAGCACTTTGATTGTATGATGAATTAAGAAGATAGTTAGCTTAATTATTTTTTAAACCAAGTCACAGCAGCTTGGTAAAGCTACTGTTCATAAATCCGGATTTACTAGTATGACAGCCTTGAGAGCAAGTGTTCTCCTGAAAACATTGAGAGGCAAGGTGAACTATGGTAAGCGAAATAGATTCTATTATCGGTTATCATTGTGCGCCGGCAATACGGGGAATCAAGGTGGCGAATCTTGTGGCCATTCCACGAGATATGGATTTGCATTTGACAACGGCTTTGTCGGCGTATAATGAGAAATTTAATGATCGCGGCTTGTTCTTTTACGAACTGTGTCATTGCGATCGGCGAAGATTATTGTTGGTGTTCCGCAAACGGATGTTGGAGGAATATTTACGTCGTCCCGAACATGTCGCGTTTTTAAAACTCTACGGTTATTTGCCGACGGAATCTTTAGAAACATGGTTTGAACGTTTAAAAGGTCGTTTGGAAGAACGGATGGATTTTCCTCATGAAATCGGTTTGTTCTTAGGCTATCCGTTGCACGATGTACGCTCTTTTATTCGTATGAAAGGCGCAGGCTATAAGCTTTGCGGCGAATGGAAAGTCTATGGCAATCCTATGTCCGCCATGCATTCGTTTCACTGTTTTCGGGCATGCAGAAATTACTGTCATACCCAGCTTTTAAATGGTAAACAATTAGAGTCTTTAGTAGCCGTAACGGCATGCTAGTAGGAGGTAATCACATGATTGGTGTAATTTATTGGTCTGGTACAGGTAACACGCAAGCAATGGCAGAAGCAATCGGCAAAGGCATCGCCGATGCAGGTCAAGAAGTAGTAGTAAAATCCGTGTCTGAAATTTCCGCTGATGAAGCGGCAGCTTTTGACAAATTGGCTTTAGGTTGTGCCGATATGGGTGCCGAACAGTTGGAAGAAATGGAATTCCAACCATTCTACGAAGCTTTGGAACCAAAATTATCCGGTAAAAAAGTAATTCTTTTCGGTTCCTACGGTTGGGGCGGAACTTGGCTTGAAGAATGGGCTGATCACGTTAGAGCAGCAGGCGGCGAAATCGTGGCTGACAATTTGCCTGTTTTCGGTGCTCCTGACGACGCTGCTTTGGCAGATTGCGAAGGTTGCGGTAAAACTTTGGCAGGCGCTTAAAAATAATAATAAATAGTACATAATAAAGTCTTTGTTATGTAAATATATAAGGCCGACAACGCATTGCGCTGTCGGCCTTTTTGTATGAAAGTATTATTTTTTCAAACCGTTAATGAAGCGTTCGATTCGATTCAATGCTTCCTGAATTGTTTCACGGGATGATGCATAGGAGCAACGGATACGTCCTTTACCGCATTCGCCGAACGCGGAACCCGGGACAACGGCTACATGTTCCTGCTGCAATAACTGAACGGCGAAATCTAAATCACTTAAACCGCAACTTGAAATATCCGGGAATACATAGAAGGCACCTTCCGGTACGGCGATAGGGAGGCCCATTTTTTGAAAACCGGCTACAATCAAATCGCGGCGAGCCTGATATTCTTCACGCATAGCCACAACGCTGTCATCACATTCGTTGAGGGCCACGATGGCGGCGTGTTGAATCGGCGTAGCCGGTGCAACAATGCTGTATTGGTGAATTTTAATGGCTTGTTCGATGATTGGGGGCGGAGCCAAGAGAAAACCGATACGTAAACCGGTCATGGCATAGGCTTTGGAAAAACCGTTCAGAATAAGAGTACGCTCTTTCATGCCCGGTAAGGCCGCTATACTTGTATGCGTGCGACCATAGGTTAATTCAGAATAAATTTCGTCGCTCACGACGATGAGGTCATGTTTTTTTACAACGTCCGCAATGCCTTCAAGATCTTTGCGGCTTAAGATGGCACCGGTCGGATTACTCGGGTACCCCATGAGCAATACCTTTGTTTTCGGTGTAATGGCTTTTTCAAGAGCTTGTGGTGTAACTTTAAAACCTTCTTCAAGGTGAGTCGGAACCATAACGGCCACACCTCGGTTGAGCTTTACTTCGGCCGCATAGGCTACATAGGACGGATCGGGAATGAGCACTTCATCGCCTTCATCAAGTAATACGCGCATAGCCAAATCTATGGCTTCACTGGCACCGACGGTAAGCATCATTTCGTTTTCCGTATAATCAACACCGTAGCGCTTGCCGTACCATTGACGAATAGCTGTACGCAAAGGCAATAGGCCGGCATTACTGGTGTAATTGGTTTCTTTATTTGCTAAACTTTTGATGGCTGCATCCAGAACTTTTTGCGGCGGTGCATAGTCCGGTTCGCCAACGCCTAAGGACAGCACATTTTCCATGGCAAGAGCCATTTCCCAAATTTTACGGATACCGGAAGCCGGTAATTCTTGTGATGTTTTTGAGATGTAATTGTTCCAATTCATAGTTTGTTCCTCCTTAACTACAGCTCAACGCAATAATGTTGAATAGTCAATATCACATTGAGTCTCTCTTTTCTCTTTTTATAGTGTATCATAAAATAGTTATAACAAGTAGTAATTTGTTGATTTAACGGCTACAATTAATGCCCGATTTATAGTAAAATATTACTTTAGCGAAGTATATAAAAAGGAGGCAATCATGGAGACCTTGTGTAATGAGCGGTTTGTGGTAACCTATCAGATAGAAGCACCCGGTTATGAAGCGGCGAAAGCCATTGCTTGGGGTGTACAAGTGGAACAAACCATTGAATTTCCTTATGATTTTTTGACTGATGAAGATATTAAACGAGATATCGTGGGAAGGCTTGAATCCTTAGAGCCAACCGCTGATGGTAAATATTATTTGGCACGCATTTCCTATGGCGTGGAATGTACGGCTTTTGAAGCAACACAGTTTTTAAATGTAGTGTTCGGTAATTCATCATTACAACCGCATATTTGGGTTGTGGATATTGAATTATCACCGGCTTTGATTGGACGATTTAGAGGGCCTCGCTTCGGTTTGCTGGGGGTGCGTGAACTTGTGGGAACGCCGAAACGGGCTATGATTCAGGCTGTTATTAAACCGATGGGCACATCACCGGCTACGTTGGCTGATATGTGTCGTTCTTATGTAATGGGTGGTGCCGATGTGATTAAAGATGATCACGGCATTACGAATCAATCGTTTTGTTCCTTTGAGGAACGTATTAAACGTTGTGCGGCTGCTGTAGCGGAAGCCAATGCTCAGTCGGGGCGTCATACACTTTATGCAGCCAATGTGTCGGCTGACGGCGAAGCCGTATTGGAACGGGCTCATTATGCCAAAGAAATGGGAGCTACGGCACTCATGGTAGCACCGGCTCTTATCGGTTACGGCTGGCTCAATCGTTTGGCTGCCGATGATGAACTGGGTTTGCCAATCATTACTCATCCGGCCATGATGGGGGGCTTCGTCTTACCGGGAATTTCGGGAATTGCCGATTATTTGTGGATGGGGCTCTTGCCTCGTTTGTTCGGTTCCGATATGTCCATTTTTGTGTCCTATGGCGGTCGTTTTACTTTTACGGCACAGCAGTGTCAACAGATTGCCACTTATTGCACGAAGCCGATTGAAGGTTTAAAAGCCACTTGTCCGGCACCGGGCGGTGGTGTTACGGAGAAACGCTTGCCGGAATTACTGGACATCTATGGTTTGGATACGATGTTTTTGGTAGGCGGCGATATGTTCCGACGCGGACCGGATTTAACGGCTAATATGAAAGTATTCGTGGACTTATTGGCCCGTCACAGTTAAGTTTTCAGATATATAATGAGCATAGCGGAAGTGAGTATCGCTATGTTTTACCAAAGAGAGAAGGAAGAGTATGAGTTCAAGTGAATTGAGCGTTGATTTACAGACGAAATTAAGTAATTTAGAGGATACATTACAGCGTATGGGGAGCGCTGTAGTGGCATTTTCCGGCGGTGTGGACAGTACGTTTCTGGCCGCCGTGGCTCATAAAGTGTTGGGCGCTAAGGCACAAGCCTTTACGGTTAGCTCGCCGACTTTGCCGGAAGAAGAAATTAATGATGCCAAACGGTTTGCAAAAGCCATCGGCATACAGCATACAGTGGTGGAAATTAACGAATTGGCAATGCCGGACTTTACGCGTAATGATCCGGACCGTTGTTACTACTGCAAAAAGAGCCGTTTTCAAAAATTAATCGATTGGGCTAAAGAACAGGGCCTTAACGGTGTACTTGACGGCGGCAATTTGGATGATAAAAAGGATTATCGTCCGGGCATGCGTGCACTTGAAGAGTTGGGTACCGTGCGAAGTCCTTTGCTGGAAAACGGTTTTACCAAAGAGGACATTCGTGCGGCAGCCAAGGCTTGGGGGCTTGAAGTTTGGGATAAACCAAGTTCACCTTGTTTGGCTACGCGCATTCCTTATAATCATGAGATTACCGGTGAAGCTTTGATGATGATTGAAAAAGGTGAAAAGTATTTGCACCGATTCATTGACGGGCTCTTGCGCGTACGTTACCATGAAGGTATGGCACGTATTGAAGTAAGTCGTGAAGATTTTCAGGTGTTTGCCGATGATAAAAAACGCGAAGATATTCGTAAAGCTTTTGAAGAATTCGGGTTTACCTACGTCAGTGTAGACCTGCAGAGTTTTAAGAGCGGTAATTTAAACCGCGAAGTGGCTAAGTAAACCGGTATATAGTGAAGCACATCAGAATGTGCAGAATGATTATGCGGTTTAGTTGAAACTCAGTAAGTTAAGTCAGTTTTAAACGGTAAGAAGGAGTTATTTTGACAGGCAATAAAGTGACAGATGCATTGACAGATCGAGACCGTGCCATAGCAGCGGCTTATGAGCGATTGGAATCCTCGGAATCGCCGTTTGCGGTACATGTATTGGCCAGTGGCAGTCAAGGCAATGCAACGCTTATAACATATAAAAATACGACAATTTTAGTCGACGCGGGTATCAGTGCCCGGCGTATTACAAATGGTCTTAAAGCGGTGGGGTTGGGACTCGACAAATTGAGTGCCATTTGTATAACCCATGAGCATACCGACCATATGGCGGGATTGCCGCAACTATTGAAACAGTGCGATGTGCCGGTCTATACCAAAGCCGGAACAATGCGCGAAATTGTGAACCGCAAAAATCTTGACAGTAAGGCGTTTTGTGTTTTAACCAAAAATAATTTTACTGTCGGTGATTTCCAAATAGAAACTTTTCGCACCAGTCATGATGCGGCCGATCCGATGGGATTGTGTTGCTATAGCGGACAGCATAAATTGACGTTTATGACCGATACGGGACTCGTAGATGATACTATGTTAAAGTACCTGGATGAAAGTGATTTGCTCGTTTTGGAGGCTAATTATGATCCGCAAATGCTTAAATACGGTCCTTATCCGTTTGATTTAAAAAAACGCGTAGCCGGTCCATACGGTCATTTAAGCAATGAACATGCAGCACAGGCGCTGCTCATGATGAAACGGCCTGACCATTTGCAGGTAGTTATGGCGCACCGTTCAGAGAAGAATAATGAACAGGCGGTAGTAACCGATACGGTAACAACGGCTTTAACAGCCGAAGGGCTGATAATGAAACAGGATATAACAATTTATCACGGTCAACCTAAAGAAATGGTATCAATCCGTGCGTAGCTGATTTTTAGTCGGGAGGTTTATTATGGACAGCAAAAAAAGAGGCTTATTTATTCTGTTGGCAGTAGTGCTTATCATTATAGGCGCTGCGGGTGGTTATTTAACAGGTAATTTTTTCAGTAATACCAAGAGTACGACTCAGGAAACGACAGTAACCAATGACGGTAACAAAAAAACGGTTCCTCTTTCCGATAATCGCAATACGGCTATAGTAGCGGCCGTAAAAAAAGCGGGTCCCGCTATCGTAGGTATTACGACTAAAGTGTATGACCGAAATATTTTTGACCAACAGGTATTGGTTGGTGAAGGCGTGGGCTCCGGTGTTATTATCGATAAAGCCGGTTATATTGTAACGAACTATCATGTGGTGGCCCAGGCTAATAATCGAAAAGTAACCGTATCATTAAGTGACGGATCTTCACAGGAAGGTATGGTTGTAGGCGTGGATCCGCTTACTGATTTGGCCGTTGTTAAAATTAATCCGCCTGAAAAAATGCCGGTAGCGACTTTGGGTGATTCCGATCAATTGCAAGTCGGTGAACCGGCTATTGCCATCGGTAATCCGTTAGGTTTAGAATTCCAAGGCACCGTAACAGCCGGGGTAATCAGTGCTTTACATCGTACGATTAATATGGAATCACAACGATTCCCACTTATTCAGACGGATGCGGCTATTAATCCGGGGAATTCCGGTGGGGCACTCGTTAATGCAGACGGTGATGTGATCGGTATTAACAGTGCCAAAATTTCGCAAACAGGCGTCGAAGGCATGGGCTTCTCCATTCCTATTAATGAAGTAAAACCGATTGTTAAAGAACTTATTGAAAAAGGCAAAGTAGTTCGTGCTTATTTAGGCCTTGGTTTGATGGACAAAGCCACGGCAGCTAAATACGGCTTGCAGTTGAAAACCGACGGTTTGTTGGTAGCCCGTATTTACAGCGATGGTCCGGCAGCCAATAGCGATATTAACGAAGGCGATATTATTACGGCGGTTGGTGAAAAATCTATTACCAATTTAATGCAGTTGAAACAGATTTTAGACAGTCATAAACCGGGTGAGTCTTTGACACTCACCGTGCTTAGTAATGGTGCGGAACATACGGTTACCATTGAACTTGGTACAATGCCGAATGCAGCCGATTAAATTGTTAACGGGGAGGCAGGTGTAAACGAATTTATGAAATTTACTATATTGGCCGTAGGCAAACTTAAAACGGCCTATCTCCGTGATGGGGTTGCTGAATTTGTTAAGCGCCTTACTGTATATGGCGGTGTGACGATTACAGAATTAAACGAAAGTAAGTTGCCCAGTGCTGATGACAGCAAGCGGCAGGCCATTGTGGCTGAAGAGGGGGAACGGCTGTTAAAGCAAGTGAATCCGAAAAGCTATGTTGTTTTATTGGATGTAAAAGGTAAAACTATGTCGTCGGAAGCGTTGGCTGAAAAGATTGCCGACCTCGAAGTACAAGGCATCAGTGAAATGACGTTTATTATCGGCGGTGCTTTCGGCGTATCGGAAGCTTTGCGGATAAGGGCCGATTTCAGATTATCATTCAGCCCCATGACGTTTACTCATCAAATGGTGCGCCTTTTGTTGGTAGAACAAATTTATCGGGCTTGTAAAATTAATCGTCATGAACCTTATCATTGGTAAGGGAGCAGATGGAGGTAACAGCGTGACAGATAAAACAGATAAAACAGATAAAACAGATATGACAAATAAAGAGGTTCAGCAGAATCAGCAGACAACTGCAAATCAAACGACCGATTCAACTGACAGCAATCTTGCGAATTTTACGGGAATGCCAAGTTTAGAAACACTTTGGCAGGAACAACGGACAAAAGGCAGTGATGGCTTTTATTCGATGTATATAACCGCGGCTAAAACAGCACAGACAATTATTCAAAACAATTTGGATTTATTGATGCAACAGGCCGGTTCTTTAAATGTGGCGGTGGCCGAGTTTGTTGAGGCCGATACAGCGGTTGATCAATTGAAGGAACGGTGGGGATTTTTACAAAAAACATTGGAAGAAGTAGCTAATACGACACGTATAGTAAAAACCACCTTAGGTGCCTACGCTGATGCGGCTGTGTCGGTTCAGAAGTTGGAAGCCGGCGGTTTTACGGAACAGTATATTTTGCATCGCAAAGAAGAATTGGGCATGCAAAACGGTGACTTGACTAAACTTTTGGTTGAATTTAGTCGCTACGCACAGACCTTGTTAGATGCGTTGATCAGCGAAAGTAAAACGGCGGATCTTATTAAAAAACAAGGGAATGCGGGAGACGCAAATCATAAAGTGCAGATGGCTTTATATCAATCCTGGTTGCAACACGCTTTTGAAGTCAATAAAATTTTGGAAGGTCGATTAGTATTTATCAGCGGCCTTTTGGAATCTTTGAAAAAGGATTTGACAACACTCCAAGTAAGCAAGATGGAACAGGATGTTCAGGAACGTGCCAGGCAGGTTGCGGCGCGACGCTATAAGGCAAAGGTGGAAGATGTAACAGATTACGATGATTTGGAAGGTCAATATCGCAATCGTTATGATGAGGATGGCAATTTAATCGGCGTTGATGAGGGCGGCACCGGCGGTAACCGCCGCGGCTGGCAGGTTGTCATTGTAATGGCCGCTATCGTATTGGCCGTTATTGCTTATTTTGTACTTAAACGATAAAAATAAATTAATTTAGCAGGAATTTTCGATTAATTTGTCAAAGATAATATATATAAACTGTAATCAGAATATGTGCAAGAGTTTAAATATTACTAAGCTGCTTAGCAGTGTTTAAATCGGCACAAACAGTAATTTTATAGTGAGGGAGGTAATCCTATGTTAATAGCTGAAGCTATGAATAAATACCCTGCAACGGTAACTAAAGAAACGTCAATTAATGAAGCTGCTAAATTATTGGTTAAATATAAAGTAGCCGCTTTGTCCGTAGTTGATGAAGATAATAAGTTGGTCGGTATCATTACGGAAGGCGATTTACTTTATAAAAAAGTACGCCCTCATGCCCCTTATTATGTGAATGTATTGGGCGCCAGCATTTATTACAGCGGCATCGGTGAATATAATGCGCAGTTCAAAAAACTCTTGGCCGCTCATGTAGAAGAATTAATGACTACCGAAGTTATTACCTGTTCGCCGAAAGAAGAAGTGGAAAGCGTAGTAGCCACCATGTTGGAAAAACATTTGAAGTCAGTTCCGGTAGTCGATGAAATGGGGACTGTAATCGGCGTATTCAGCCGTCACGACGTAATGGAGCTCATTGCGAAAGAAAATTAAAATAAAATCACGACTTTAATCACATAAAATTGCATACATTCAAATTTTATGATAAGATAAGGAATGCAATATTATAAAACAGAAATTTTGGGCATTTAGCCCTCAAGGAGGACATATTTTCATGAATGCAACTGTAACCCCTGTTGATCAACATAAGGTAACCTTAACAATCGAAGTACCTGCTAAAGACGTAACCAAAGGTATTCAGCAAGCTGTAAAACGCATTGCCGGCCAGGTAAATATTCCGGGCTTCCGTAAAGGTAAAGCACCTCGCCGTATTTTAGAAATGAACTTCGGTAAAGACGCTATTATGGAAGAAGCTTTTGAAGTAATCGCCGGTCGCGCTTATCAGGAAGCTTTAACTGCTAACGAAATCATTCCAGTAAGCGAACCTGAAATCGAACGCGTAACCTTTGAAGAAGGTAAAGACTTGGTTTTCAAAGCAACCCTTACTAAACGCCCTGAAGTAACGCTTGGCGAGTACAAAGGTCTTGAAGCTGAAAAACAGGATGCTACGGTAACTGATGAACAGATTCAGGAACAGTTAGACAATATCCGCAATCAGCAGGCTAAAATGGTAGTAGCTGATAAAGATGCTAAATTACAGAAAGATGACTTTGCTGTTATCGACTTCGCCGGTTCTATCGACGGCAAACCATTTGACGGTGGCGAAGGTAAATCCTATCCGCTCCAAATCGGTTCCGGCAGTTTCATCCCGGGCTTTGAAGACCAATTGATCGGTCATGCAGCCGGCGATGATGTAGAAGTTAAGGTAACCTTCCCTGAAGATTACTTTGTTAAAGAATTGGCTACTAAAGAAGCTGTATTCAAAGTTCATGTTCATGACATTAAACGCAAAGAATTGCCTGAATTGAACGATGAATTCGCTAAAGAAGCAAGTTCTTACGAAACTATTGAAGAATTAAAAGCCGATCTTCGCAAAAACATGGAAGAAGATGCTGCACATCGTGCTATTGATGCTTACAATGCTGAACTTATCGAAAAAGCAGTTAAAAATGCATCCGTAGATATTCCTGAAGTTATGGTTGATGACCGTGTTGAACAGATGATTCAAGAAATGGCTATGAATTTGGAAAGCCGCGGTTTGAAATTAGAAGACTACTTGAAATTCTCCAACAAAACTATGGAAAGCCTTCGCGAAGAATATAAAGCCAATGCGACTGAAAACGTTCGTGCCGACTTAGTATTGGAAGCGATTGCTCAAGCTGAAAAAGTTGAAGTAACTCCTGAAGATATGAACATGGAAATTTACATGATGGCACAGCAGTTCGGGGCTGATCCAAAAGAAGTTATGAATATTATTGTTAAAGAAGGCCGTGTAGCTATGTTGAGAAATTCTGTAGCTCGTAAAAAAGCCGCTCGTTTCATTATCGAACAGGCTAAAGGCGCAGAATCCCAGGAAAAATAATTCACGGGCTATATAGGTACATGGACACATGAGGTGAAAATTTTATGTATGTACCGGTAGTTGTAGAGCAAAGCGGACGTGGTGAACGTTCCTATGATATTTATTCTCGTTTGTTAAAAGACCGAATTGTCTTCTTGGGTGGTCCTATTAATGATGATGTGGCCAACCTTGTAATTGCACAACTACTCTTTTTAGAAGCGGAAGATCCAGATAAAGACATTCATTTGTACATTAACAGCCCCGGCGGTGTTGTAACAGCCGGCATGGCTATTTATGATACGATGCAATATATTAAGCCGGATGTATCTACCATTTGTGTAGGCTCCGCAGCCAGCATGGGTGCAGTCCTTTTGACAGCAGGTGCCAAAGGCAAACGCTATGCGTTGCCGCATGCCCGCGTTATGATTCACCAACCGCTTGGCGGCGTACAAGGTCAGGCTTCTGAAATTGAAATTCATGCACGCGAAATTTTACGCATGCGTGAAGAATTAAACGGCTTATTGGCTTCTCACAGCGGTCAGCCGATTGATGTTATCGCTCGCGATACCGATCGAGACAACTTTATGAGTGCCGAAGATGCTGTTAAATACGGCTTGATTGATGAGGTATTAACTCGCCCTGTGGCAACAGGCAAATAATTAGGAGGACTAAGCTTGAAAAAAGACGAAAAAGAAACGTTGCGTTGTAGCTTCTGCGGGCGCACCGGCGACGAAGTTCGTAAACTTGTGGCGGGTCCTAATGTGTATATTTGTGACGAATGCGTAGAAGTTTGTCAGAATATTATTGATGAGGAACTCGGTCAAAGCGATGAAGACGGATTTTCATTGAAACATGTACCTACGCCTCATGAAATTAAGGCTTATTTGGATGAATATGTAATTGGTCAGGAGGCTGCTAAAGTCTCCTTGGCCGTTGCTGTTTATAATCACTATAAACGGTTACAGGTAAATAATACGGTAGATGATGTAGAATTACAGAAAGCCAATGTGTTGTTTATCGGACCGACCGGTAGCGGGAAGACTTTGTTGGCACAGACTTTGGCTAAAATGCTGGAAGTTCCGTTTGCCATTGCCGACGCTACCAGCTTAACCGAAGCAGGTTATGTCGGGGAAGATGTGGAAAATATTTTGCTCAAACTTATTCAGGCTGCCGATTATGACGTGGCCAAAGCTGAGCGAGGCATTGTTTACATTGACGAAATCGATAAGATTGCTCGTAAATCCGAGAATCCGTCTATTACCCGCGATGTATCCGGCGAAGGTGTGCAGCAGGCATTGCTTAAAATACTAGAAGGTACGGTAGCTTCCGTTCCACCGCAAGGAGGACGTAAACATCCGCACCAAGAATTAATACAAATCGACACTACGAATATTTTGTTCATCTGTGGCGGTGCGTTTGACGGCCTTGAAAAGGTTATCTCCAAACGTACGGCTAAGAAGACTTTGGGATTCGGTGCCGATATCCAGAAGCAGGAAGAAAAAGACGTGTCTGCTATTTTGAAGGAAGTTGTTCCGGAAGATTTGCAGAAATTCGGCTTAATTCCTGAATTCATCGGACGTTTACCGGTTATGGTAACGCTCGATCCTTTAGATAAGGAAGGCTTAATTCGCATTTTAACAGAGCCTCGCAATGCATTAACGAAACAATACGAAAAGATGCTCTCTTTAGAAGATGTAACTTTAACGTTTGAGAAAGATGCTTTAGAGGAAATTGCGGCGGAAGCAATGAAGCGCAATACAGGGGCTCGTGGATTACGATCCATTATCGAGAAAGTAATGAAGCAGGTTATGTATGATGTTCCTTCTCAGAAGGGGATTACTGGCTGTGTCATTACCCGCGACGCCGTAAAAGGCACTGCGGATCCTGTACTCAAGAATGAGTCTGCCGTAAAGGGCATGAATTAATTGTAAGTCTAAGAAACTCATTTCCTTTGGAATGAGTTTCTTTTTGTAAATATAAACTTGAAAAGGAGCCTATATGAGTGAGACGAATTTTTCGCTGCCTTTAGTACCGTTACGCGGTATGGTAGTGTTCCCCAAAGTAGAAGTTCGACTGGACATCGGTCGTGACAAATCCATCCGGGCCGTTGAAGAAGCTATGGCGAATGAACGTTTATTAGCTGTGTCTGCTCAATTGGATGACGAAGTAGAAAAACCGACGCAAAAAGACATTGCCGAAGTGGGTACTATTGTCAAAATCAAACAAATGCTTCGCTTGCCGGGGGGCTTGGTTCGCATTTTGGTTGAAGGTATTGCCCGTGCTAAAGTGGTTGATATAGATGAAAGCGGCGTATATTATCGCGCCACTATGGAAACTTTGGTTTCTCAATATGACGATCATGTGGAAATTGAAGCGTATCGTCGTTTGGCACAGTCCAATTTCTTGAAATGGGCGGAAGAAACCAAATTGGTTACGGAAGATGAAATTCGCCGTGTTATGGAACGCACCGACGCTTCGGAAACGGCTGACCAGATTGTGCAATTCTTACAGACAGAACTCGTTACCCGCCAAAGTTTTTTGAGCGAATTAAACGTGTTACGTCGTTTAAATATGGTAGTAGGTGCATTGAATATGGAGCTTCAAATCTCTGATTTGGAAAATTCCATTAACAATCAGGTGCGCCAACAAATGGAAAAAGCGCAGAAAGAATATTTCTTGCGTGAAAAAATCCGTGTCATTCATAACGAGCTGGGTGATAAATCCGATCCGGATGAAGAAGCGGAAGAATTGCGTGAAGAACTTAAGAAACTTAATGTATCCGATGAAGTACGCGAACGTATTGACAAAGAAATCAGTCGTTACAGCCGTATGCCGTCCATGATGCCGGAAGCGAATATTTTGCGCAATTATCTCGACTGGGTACTTGCCTTGCCTTGGGATAAAGTAAGCGAAGACCGTTTGGATATCGGTGAAGCAGCTACTATTCTTGACCATGATCACTATGGTCTTAAAAAGGTAAAAGAACGTATTTTGGAATTTTTGGCGGTTCGTAAATTATCCGACTCTTTGAGCGGTTCCATTCTTTGCTTGGTAGGACCTCCGGGGGTTGGTAAAACATCCTTGGCTACATCTATTGCCAAAGCTATGAATCGTAAATTTATCCGTGCGTCCTTGGGCGGCGTGCGTGATGAAGCAGAAATCCGCGGTCATCGTCGTACCTATATCGGTGCTTTGCCGGGCCGTATGATTCAAGGCCTTAAAAATGCGGGAACCCGTAACCCTGTATTCTTGTTGGATGAAATTGATAAATTGGCATCTGATTATAAAGGTGACCCGTCTTCCGCATTACTCGAAGTACTTGACCCTGAACAAAATAAAACATTCAGCGATCACTTTATTGAAATTCCGTTTGATTTCTCCGATGTATTCTGGATTACTACGGCCAATGTACCGGGTAACATTCCTGCTCCTTTGATGGACCGTATGGAAGTTATTGAACTTTCCAGCTACATGGAAGATGAAAAACTGGAAATTGCCAAACGTTATTTGGTACCGAAACAAATTAAGAAAAACGGCTTATCCGGTCATAGTGTAAAATTGTCAGATGCTGTACTTCGTAAAGTTATTTCCGAATATACCCGTGAAGCCGGTGTTCGTACTTTGGAAAAAACAATCGCCAAGATTTTCCGTAAATTGGCCTTTGAAATTATCAACGGGTCCGAATCTGCGCCGCGTGTAACTGTTAAAAACTTGTCCCGCTATTTGGGTGCCCCGATTTATTTGGAACAGGAACGTGAGAAGAATGCACAGGTCGGCTTGGTATGCGGCCTTGCCTGGACATCCGTAGGCGGTGTAGTATTGACTTGTGAAGCGACTACCATGGCCGGCAACGGTAAATTGGCCTTAACCGGCAGCCTCGGCAAAGTTATGCAGGAATCCGGTCAGGCAGCCTTATCCTATATTCGTCATAATGCCAAAGATTTGAAGATTCCTGAAGATTTCCACAAAACGATGGATATTCACGTCCATTTGCCGGAAGGGGCTACGCCTAAAGATGGTCCGTCAGCCGGTATTACCATGACGTTGGCTATTGTATCGGCCTTAACAAATCGCAAGGTTCGTTCTGATTTGGCCATGACCGGTGAAATTACATTACGCGGTCGCGTATTGCCAATCGGCGGTTTAAAAGAAAAATTATTGGCCGCTTTGCGTTACGGCATTAAAGAAGTATTAATTCCGCACGGTAACATTAAAGATCTTGAAGAAATGCCTGAATCGGTCATTGAAGGCCTTCAGATTACACCGGTAAAAACAATGGATGAAGTGTTGGCAAGAGCATTTGTAAAATGATGAAGCAGAAGAAAAACACACCAAGACAACCTAAACCCGTATACACATGTAAAGCACCGCAGGGGCCGCGCATTATTGCCTCTAAATATGTGGCTTCAGCTGTACGCCCCGACCAATATCCGGAAGGGGATACGGTGGAAGTGGCCTTTTTGGGGCGCTCCAATGTGGGTAAATCTTCACTGATTAATTCGCTGTGCAATCACCGAGGCCTTGCCTTGGTGAGCGGACAGCCCGGTAAAACGAAGACTATTAACTTTTTTACTATTACATCCAAGGAAGATATCAGTGAGACTGAAGAACGCCGTTATGAATGGTTCTTAGTGGATTTGCCGGGGTATGGGTACGCTAAAACTGATAAGAGTAATCGAAATATATGGTCTTCCTTTATTGCCGATTATATTTTACAATCAGAACGACTGATGTTGCTTTGCTTGTTGGTAGACGGCCGTCATCCGGAATTACCAATCGATCAGGAAGCCTTTAACTGGCTTCGTGAAGCGGGTGTACCGTTACAAATTGTGGTGACGAAGGTAGACAAATTGAACAGTAAGGAACGACAACAAAACATGCGTTTCATCAAGGAAAATTTCCCTTGTGAAGCACCGGCTATTCCGTACAGCTCACTTAAGCATACGGGCCGTGAATTGTTGTTGCAACGCATTAATCAAGTGATTGTGGGGGTCGACGAATGAGTTTGGAAAAAGAACTGGCATTAATTGAACAAGTAAAAGCAGACCTCGTAAAGGTGGAAGCCTATTTGGCGGAGTCCTTGCAAACCGGTTCTGAAGATTTTAACCGCTTAATTCGCCCCATTTCGGCGGCCGGCGGTAAACGCTTGCGGGCGCGGTTATGTTTGCTTATAGCCGGCTCCGGTAAAGCCGAAGAATTTGATCGTATTCGTATCGCAGCTGCCGTGGAAATGTTGCATTTAGCGACATTAATCCATGATGATGTACTCGATCAGGCAGCGGTGCGTCGCGGTGCGACTGCTATTCATTGCAGCAAGGGCAATAAGGTGGCCATTTTAAGCGGTGACTATTTATTTGCCAAAGCGTTTGATATAGTGGCTCAAATAGGTTCGGTTGAATGTTTGCATGTATTTTCTTTTATTATTTCCGCTTTGGTGGAAGGCGAATTTATGCAAATGGAAGATATATATCGTTTAGATCAAGGCATTGAACGTTATTTGACGAAGACACAAAAGAAAACAGCCGATTTTATTGAGGCTTGTTTGGAATTGGGGGGCATTCTCGGCAAATGGTCAGAGTCTGACATTCAATTATTAAAGCAATACGGTCACGGTCTGGGCATGGCGTTCCAGATCACGGATGATATTATGGATTACAGTGCTACGGCGGAAACAACGGGAAAACCGGTAGGGAAAGACTTGCGTGAAGGCCTCATTACCTATCCGTTATTATCCATCGTCAACGATAGTAATAAAGCTGAAGTTACCGCTGCCGTACAGGCTATTGCGGATGGAAAAGCACCGGATGAATTGATTGCTTATGTGGCAACCGAAGGCGGCGTAGCAAATGCTGAAAAATTGGAAGCCGATTATCGCGAAAATGCTCACAAGGCATTGGAAGGACTGCCTGCATTCGCCGGCAAGTCAGTGTTGTATGAAGTATTAGATTCATTGGCTGATAGAAAGGTGTAATATATGGAATCGTTTCAGGTACGCGATTTTAATGACCCGAAACGAAAGCCTTCCTTGAATAGTGTTTTGGCGCAAAAGGAACGTCTGAAAGCAGCTGAACAAATTCGCCGCGGTGAAACGAATGATGAAGTATTATCTGATGATTCAAAGACTGCTGCCGGTGAGGTGGCAACTGTTGATTTGGCTACGGTTGAGTCGCAATATACGCCGTTAGAAGAACAGATTATGGCTGAAAATAAGGCTATGTCTTTGGTCGGGCATTTAGGTGAACTGCGTAAGCGAATTATTATTTCGGCTATCGCTATTTTGGTGGGCTTTTGTGTCGCTTATTATTACGTAGATGATATTATGGACATGCTTGTGGCACCGGCCGGAAAATTGTATTATATGCGGCCTACCGAAGCTTTCTTTACCTATATGAAAGTGTCTTTTGTAGCCGGTATTATCGGGGCGTCGCCAATCTGGCTTTATGAAATCTGGGCCTTTATTATTCCGGCATTAACGAATCGGGAAAAGAAATTAACGAATTGGTTTTTACCGTTTGCTATCATATTGTTTATTATCGGTATCGTATTTTCCTATACCCTTGTGTTGCCGGTGGCCATAAAGTTCTTTATCGGTTTTGCGACCGATGAATTACAGCCGTTGTTTTCTATCGGTCAATATTTAGATTTTGTCATAGCTTTTGTTTTGCCCTTCGGTTTTATTTTTGAATTACCGATTGTCATGATTATTTTGGCAAAACTAAATTTGATTACTTCGGCATTTTTGCGGTCGAAACGAAAAATATTTATTTTCCTGTCATTTGTTATCGGTGGGTTTATTTCGCCGACACCGGATATGTTTTCACAAACTATGATTGCCATGCCTATGATTATTCTCTATGAATTGAGTCTGTGGATGGTGGCCAAGGTGATGAAACGGTAGATAAAGAAAATTGACAGGTACGTAATTTTTAGATATTATGAGTAGAGATACAGTTGTGTCAAATTCTTGGATATCAGGTAGGGCCTGATTGCCGTATTTCTACAGCCGTATTAAATTGATAGTTGTATAACAAAGCTGAGATAAGGAAAAATCTTCTCATAGCGTGGCAGAGAGCGTTGGTAAGGTGCGAGCAACGTACGTAAAAGGAAGAGGGTAGCCTTTGAGCTGACTTGATGAAGCAATCGTTTGGATTGTGCGTAGTTTTGTCCGGTTAACCCCGTTAACGGTAAAGAGTGATTGCAACGGCAATAATCTAGGTGGTACCGCGGAAGTTGAGCCCTTTCGTCCTAATGGACGAGAGGGCTTTTTTTATATCATTGAGGAGGAACTGCCATGAGTGAGTTCAAAAATTTAACAACCTATAATCCGGGGGAAATTGAGAAAAATTGGTATGAATTTTGGGAAAAACAAGGTTACTTCCACGAAGAAGTAGATGAATCTAAGAAACCGTTCAGCATCGTATTGCCACCGCCAAATGTAACAGGTCAACTTCACATGGGCCATGCATTGGACAATACTTTGCAGGATATTTTAATCCGTTTCAAACGTATGCAGGGTTACAATGTTCTTTGGATGCCGGGTACGGACCATGCCGGTATCGCAACGCAGGTAAAGGTAGAACAGAACCTTAAGGAAACTGAAGGTAAAAGCCGTTATGATCTGGGCCGTGAAGAATTTGTAAAACGTGTATGGAAATGGAAAGAAGAATACGGTAGCACGATTGTAAAACAGATTCGCAGTTTAGGCGCTTCCTGCGACTGGACTCGTGAACGCTTTACTTTGGATGACGGTTATTACAAAGCTGTTCGTGAAGTATTCGTAAGTTTATATGAAAAAGGTCTTATTTATCGCGGCGAACGCATTGCCAACTGGTGTCCGAGCTGTCACACGGTTCTCAGTGATATTGAAGTAGAACACAGCGACGAAGCCGGCCATTTATGGTTTATTAAATACCCGGTAGTTGGTGAAGCAGGTCGATTTGTAACGGTTGCCACAACTCGTCCGGAAACTATGTTCGGTGACGTGGCGGTTGCGGTAAATCCAGAGGATGATCGTTATAAAGATATTATCGGCAAAACGTTGTTGTTACCGTTCGTAAATCGCGAAATTCCGGTAATTGCCGATGATTATGTAGATCCAAGCTTTGGTACCGGTTGTGTAAAAATTACACCGGCTCATGACCCTAACGACTTTGAAATGGGACAACGCCATAATCTTGAATCCATCGTAGTTATGAATCTTGAGGCGACTATGAACAGTGAAGCCGGTCACTTTGAAGGTATGACTCGCGAAGCGGCTCGTAAACAAGTAGTAGCTGAACTTAAAGAACAGGGGCTTCTTGAAAAAATCGAAGACCATGAACACAGTGTAGGTCATTGTTCTCGTTGTAACACCATCGTAGAACCGCTCGTATCCAAACAGTGGTTTGTAAAAATGGCTTCGCTCGCTGAACCGGCTTTGAAAGTAGTAAAGGATAAAGATATCGAATTCGTACCGGAACGTTTTACCAAAACTTATACCAATTGGTTGGAAAACATTCGTGATTGGTGTATTTCCCGTCAATTATGGTGGGGCCATCGCATTCCTGCTTGGTATTGCGATGATTGCGGTGAAATTATCGTATCCAAAGAAGATGTTATTGTATGTCCTAAATGCGGCGGTCACGTACATCAGGAAGAAGACGTACTTGATACTTGGTTCAGTTCCGCTTTATGGCCGTTTGCTACTATGGGTTGGCCGGAACAGACTAAAGAATTGGCTCAGTGGTATCCTACCAGCGTAATGGTAACCGGTTATGATATTATCTTCTTCTGGGTTGCCCGTATGATTTTCATGGGCCTTGAATTTGAAAAAGAAATTCCGTTCAAACATGTATTCATTCACGGACTCGTACGAGACAGCCAGGGCCGTAAAATGAGTAAATCCTTGGGCAATGGTATCAACCCGCTTGATGTAATCAATGAATACGGTGCCGATGCACTTCGCTTTACTTTGGTAACCGGTAATACACCGGGCAATGATATGCGTTTTTACATGGAACGTGTAGAAGCTAATCGAAATTTTGCAAATAAGATTTGGAATGCCGCAAAATTTGTTATAATGAACTTAGATAATTACGATCCTGAGTTTGTACCGAATGAAGAAGACTTTGCTTTGGCGGATCGCTGGATTATTGATACCTACAATAATGCTGTGGCCACAATTACCAACAACCTCGATAAATTCGAATTAGGCGAAGCGGCTGCCGGCGTATACGACTTCATTTGGAACAGCTATTGCGATTGGTTTATCGAATTGGCCAAACCGCGTCTTTACAATAAAGAAGGCGGACGTGACCGTGCTGTTGTTCAATACTTATTGGTTACTATTTTGCGTCACATGCTCGAATTATTGCATCCGTTCATGCCGTTCGTTACCGAACACATTTGGCAACACTTGCCACATGAAGGCGAAAGTATCGTAGTGGCTCCATGGCCGACGGCATTACCGTTTGCCGACCAGAGCACTGCCGCAGCTCAAATGAACATTATGATGGACGCCATTAAAGGCATTCGTAACATGCGTGCCGAAATGAATGTACCGATGGGTAAACGCAGTGCCGTTATTTTGGCTGTAACTGATGAATCGCTCCGCACTATGGTAAGCGAACATCAAGATTACTTTAAAACGTTGGGTTGGGCTGAATCGGTAACAATTTTAGGCGCCGACGATGCTAAACCTGAAAATGCTACGGTAACCGTAGTAAACGGTCTTGAAGTATATCTCTTACTCAAAGATTTAATCGACGTAACCAAAGAACGGGAACGTTTGACTAAAGAAAAAGAAACATTGAAAAAAGAAATTGCTCGTTTAGAAGGTAAATTAGGTAATCCGGGCTTCGTGGCCAAAGCACCGGCAGATGTAGTTGCAAAAGAACAAGCCAAATTGGCTGAATATCAGCAGAAACAACAAGCTGTTATTGAACGTGAAGAATTTCTTAAAACCTTATAGGAGGTAATCATGACGTACGCAGAGGCAGTGGCCTATTTAGACAGTTGTGTATCTTTTGGCATCAAACCCGGTTTAGATCGAATTCGTGCTTTACTGGACGAATTAGGTCATCCGGAACGCTCGTATAAAACGATTCATGTAACCGGTACGAACGGTAAAGGTTCGGTTACCGTGTATATCGATTCGGTGCTCACCACCAGCGGGTATCGCTCCGGTCGTTTTACTTCGCCACATTTAATCAGTTATACCGAACGAATTTCCGTCAATGGTCGCCATATTACGGAAGAAGCATTTGGCGAATTGATTGGCAAAGTAAAAGAAGCCGTAACCAAAGTCGAAGCCAAAGGTTTGGAATTGCCGACTCAGTTTGAAGTATTAACGGCTGCTGCCTTCCTGTTCTTTGCGGAACAGCAGGTTAACTATGCAGTTATAGAAGTGGGTCTTGGCGGCTTACTTGATTCTACGAATGTAATTACACCGGAAGTATCTGTTATTACCAATGTGTCCATGGATCATCAGGCATATTGCGGTAATACAATTCATGATATTGCAACGCATAAGGCGGGCATTATTAAACCGGGCCTTCCTGTGGTAACAGCGGCTCAAGGGGAAGCCTTGGCGGTTATTAAAGATAAAGCGAAAGAGCTGAACTCTAAGATTTATGTTTTTAACGAAGATTTTAAGATTACCAGCCGTACCGTTACCGAAGATGGTCAAATGATTACTTTAGAAGATAAAGACGGTCATAAAGACATGCTCTTTACTAAAATGGTAGGTGTACATCAAGCTGTTAATATGGCTTGTGCTTTCCGTGCCGTGCGTGTTTTAATGGAATGTGATGAAGTAATCAGCGAAGAAACTTTGCGTGAAGGTTTGGCTCGTGCACAATGGGCCGGTCGTTTTGAAATTATTAAAAAACTTGATCGTACGTTTGTTTTTGACGGCGCTCATAATGCCGGCGGTGCTGAAGCATTCCATTTGACGTATGAAGAAGTATTTGAAGACAGACAGAAAGCTATTGTGCTGTCCGTCTTGAAAGATAAAGAAGTAAAAACTGTTATTGAACAGTTGGTAAACCCATATGATACTGTAATTACCGTGCCGGCTCCGACACCGCGTACATCTACGCCGGAAGAATTGGCCGAATATGTACCGGGTGTTGCGCAGACAGCGGCAACCGTTAGCGAAGGTATGGAAAAAGCCATGGAAGCAACTCAGGCCGGTGATATCATTGCAGTAGCCGGTTCCTTATATATTCTTGGTGAAGCAGAAGAGTGGTTAAACGCTCAGTAAAGGAGAACGTATTGACAGGTGCAGTATCTTTAGGCGGGGGCCGACAGCTGAAACAATATATTACGCGACTCCTGTACGCCATTATTTTGGTCATGCCTTTACATCCATGGCTGGGCGATGCACTGGTCATTATTGCACTTTTACTCAGTGTTTGGGATACGTTGCGTTATAGTCCGTTGTCCAGGCCGGCTTCCTGGTTACAATGGTGCGTGTTGGGCTTTATGGGGTGGAGTTTTTTATCTGCCCTCGGCTCAGCCAGACCGATGTGGACGACAATGAGCTGGCTCTATAATGTAGGTATGTACGGCGGAATTTATTTCCTCACATATCGCTACTTACGAGAGCTGGCACAGTGGCGTGTCTTTTTGCGTATTTTTATGTGGTCCGCCTTTATTGTTTGCCTGGTCGGTGTCTATCAGTATATGACGACGTCCATGGAGTTTTTAAAACAGTGGGTGGATGCGACTCATTTTCCGCTATTGAAGCGGCGTATGTTTGCCACATTACAGAATCCGAATCTGTTCGGTGAATATTTATTGATTGTCTTGTCCATGGCGGGAACGGGAATTTTTCAGGGGCTCAAAGAAAAACGTTGGCGACTTTTGGCATGGATGGTGCCGATGGCCTTGTTTTTCTTGGTTTGTATGACTCTGACATATTCACGTGCTATTTGGCTCAGCTTTGCCTGTGTGGTAGTATATTGGGGCATTGTTATCGATCGACGCTTGCTTTTGTCGTTGTTGGTTATTCCCATCGTGTTGTTTGGCTACCATGGTGAGGTGGCATCGAGATTATGGTCGCTCTTTGACGGCAATGATACCTCGGCTATACTCAGATGGGCTTTATGGGACAGTACAACCTATATGATTGCGGATTATCCGATTTTCGGTATCGGTTGGGATGCATTCTGGTTCGAATACCCGCATTACAATTACTATATTCAGTCCACTAATGTGATAATCTATCACGCACATAACATGTTTTTAAATGTATTGGCTGAAATCGGTATTCCCGGTGTGCTGTTTTATTTTACGGCTATTTACGGTCATGCTGTTTATGCATTGCGCTTACCGAAAGCGACTATCAGCAACATTGTAAAGTATGGTATCGGTGCGGTTGTAGTGGGCATAACGGTGAGTGGTCTCTTTGATCATGATTTGTTCAGCCACCAGGTATCGGTTATTTTCTGGCAGTTGTTAGGCTGGGCTTCATCTGTTTTATATACTTACAAACATAAGTCCGTCGAACAGCTTGAAAATGAATCTGAAAAATGAGCAGATTCAAATAAAAAATAATTAATTTATTGAATGAGCTAAATCTAAATAAATAATAAGAGAATATCGAATATATTGAAATTGCTGACATGATTAATAATTTTGATAACACAAGTTATTGCCAACCGAAAATTTTAGATGTCAGTTGACAATATATCCTAAAAAAGTATAGGTATGATGATAATAATTCATCATACCTATACTTTTTTGTATATGAAATATCATTTATGCATATTGGTTGACAAAGAAAAATAATTCTTCTAAACTTAGCCATAGTTTGAAGTATAATTCTTTAAACAACATCTAATTATGTCGATGAAAGAGAAGATTTTCGATACGGTAAAATGTGAGTAAATTCAAAAAAATATTCACAAAAAAAGAGGATATTTCAAACTTTTGTCGAATATGTATTAGTATTGGAATGCGGAAGTACAATTTAATGTCATTCAAACTTTTTAAAGGAGATGGTAGTGATGATTAACATCCTCGATCGCGTGCAAGGCAGTGCTCTTCAAGCTAGAATCGTTACAGCTGAAGAAGCAGCTTTGTTGATCAACCCGGGCGACCATGTGGGTATTAGTGGTTTTACCCCATCCGGTTATCCGAAAGCAGTTCCTTTGGCCTTAGCAAAACGAATGGAAAGCGATCCATTCCAGATTGACTTGTGGACAGGCGCTTCAGTTGGTGATGAAGCTGATGGTGCTTTAGTTCGAGTTAATGGGATTGCCCGTCGTTTCCCTTACCAGACAAATGGTGATATGCGTAAGGCTTTGAACGCCGCGAAAGTACGCTACAACGACATGCATCTCAGCCATGTAGCTCAGAATGTTCGCTATGGTTTCTATGGCGACTGCGATGTAGCAATTGTAGAAGCTGTATGTATCCGTGAAGACGGTGGCATTGTTCCATCAACTTCGGTAGGCAACACTCCAACCTACATTCACAAAGCTAAGAAAGTTATTGTTGAAGTTAATGTATCGCAACCTATGAGCTTAGTAGGTATGCATGATATCTACGAACCATTGGATCCTCCATATCGTCAACCATTACCTATTACCGGTCCTGGTAACCGTGTGGGTACACCTTATATCCCATGTGATCCTGAAAAAATCGTAGCTATCGTACCATGCGATATTACCGATAAAACTCGTCCATTGGCAGCTATTGATGACGATGCAAAAGCAATGAGCCAGCATTTAATCGAATTCTTCCAGAATGAAATTAAACATGACCGCTTACCTAAGAATTTATTACCGTTACAATCCGGTGTAGGTTCTGTAGCAAATGCTGTTATTAGTGGTTTGGCACAAGGTCCGTTCACAAATCTTTCAATCTTTACCGAAGTTATCCAAGACGGCATGTTCGATCTTATTGATGCCGGTAAAGTTGAAGTATGTTCCGGTACTGCATTATCGCCATCCCCAGATGGATTAAAACGTTTTTATGATAACGTTGATTTGTATTCGAAGAAAATTATTCTTCGGCCGCAAGAACTTTCCAATAGTCCTGAATTAGCTCGACGCCTCGGCGTTATTGCTATGAATACAGCTATTGAATTTGATATTTTTGGTAATGTAAACTCCACTCATATCATGGGTAGTAAGATGATGAACGGTATCGGCGGTTCCGGCGACTTCGCTCGTAACGCTTATATCTCTATCTTCTGTACAAATTCAGTAGCCAAAGATGGTGCTATCAGCTCCGTTGTTCCAATGTGTTCCCACATTGACCATACAGAACACGATGTAATGGTATTCTGTACTGAACAAGGCGTTGCTGATTGCCGTGGTTTGGCTCCGGAAGAACGTGCTCGTTTAATCATTAAAAACTGTGCACATCCGGATTACAAACCAATGTTAGAAGATTACCTCGAAAGAGCCATTGTAGCGACAAAACACGCCCATACACCGATTTTGCTCGACGAAGCTCTTTCTTGGCATAAACGTTTCCAAGAAACTGGAAGCATGAAGAAGTAAAGGTTTATTTAGGAGGATGATGAAAATTATGGCTAACGAAGCTCTAAAAGCTAATCTCGCCAAATATGAGGCAGAAGTTGCAGAAAAGATTGCTAAATTCCCAGAACGTAAAAACTTGAAGTACAACCGTTTATACACTCCACTTGATATTGAAGGTTTTGACTATGAAAAAGATTTAGGGTTCCCTGGTGAATACCCTTATACTCGTGGCGTACAACCTACAATGTATCGTGGTCGTTTCTGGACAATGCGTATGTATGCCGGTTTCGCAACTGCTGAAGAATCCAACAAACGTTATCGTTACCTTATCGAATCCGGTGCTACCGGCCTTAGTTGTGCATTTGACTTGCCAACTCAGATCGGTTATGACTCCGATGACGCTATGGCTGAAGGCGAAGTTGGTAAAGTAGGGGTAGCAATTGACTCCTTGAAAGATATGGAAATCTTGTTCGACGGTATCGACCTCGGTAAAGTTTCCACTTCCATGACAATCAATGCTCCTGCATCCGTTCTTCTTGCTATGTACATCGCAGTAGCTGAAAAACAGGGCGTACCTGCATCCGCTTTGATGGGTACTATCCAGAACGATATTCTTAAAGAATATGCCGCTCGTGGTACTTACATTTTCCCACCAAAACCATCCATGCGCTTGATTACCAATATTTTCGAATATTGCTCTCAGAATGTACCAAAATGGAACACAATTTCCATTTCCGGTTACCATATTCGTGAAGCCGGTTCCACTGCTGCACAGGAAATCGCATTCACAATTGCTGACGGTATTGCTTACGTAGAAGCTGCTTTGAAAGCCGGCTTAGACGTTGATGCTTTCGCTGGTCGTTTATCCTTCTTCTGGAATGCTCACAACAACGTACTTGAAGAAGTTGCTAAATTCCGTGCGTCCCGTCGTTTATGGGCTCACATCATGAAAGAACGTTTTGGTGCTAAAAAAGCTAAATCCATGATGCTTCGTGTACATACTCAGACTGCCGGTTCCATGTTGACTGCACAACAAGTTGATAACAACATCGTTCGTGTAGCTTTACAGACTGCCGCTGCTGTAATGGGTGGTACTCAATCCTTACATACAAACTCCCGTGACGAAGCTTTGGCACTTCCTACAGAAGCTTCCGTACAGGTTGCTCTTCGTACTCAACAGATCGTTGCTTATGAATCCGGTTTGGCTGACGTAATTGACCCATTGGGCGGTTCCTACTATGTAGAAGCTATGACTAATGCAATTTACGATGAAGCTGCCGAATACATTAAGAAAATCGACGAAATGGGCGGTGCTGTAGTAGCTATTGAAAAAGGTTACATCCAGAAAGAAATTCAGGAATCTGCATACAAATGGCAGATGGAAGTTGAATCCGGTCTCCGCACTATCGTAGGCGTTAACAAATTCCAGGTTGAAGAAAAACCTGTTGAAGGTCTTCTTCGTGTAGACGCTTCCGTAGGTGTTAACCAGGCTAAGAAAACTCAGCAAGTTCGTGCAGAACGTGACAACGCTGCAGTTGAAAAAGCATTGGCAGCACTTAAAGAAGGGGCAAAAGATGAAAATGTTAACCTTATGCCATTAATTCTTGATGCAGTTCGTACTTATGCAACATTAGGCGAAATTTGTAACGTATTACGTGAAGTATTCGGCGAATACCAAGCTCACTCCACGTTATAATTCTCAAGTATAATAAGCAAACGATTAGTTCGGAGGTAATCTATCATGGCAGAAAAACGTATTCGTGTATTAGTAGCAAAACCAGGTCTTGACGGTCATGACCGTGGTGCTAAAGTTGTAGCTCGCGCACTTCGCGATGCTGGTTTTGAAGTAATTTATACTGGTCTTCGTCAGACGCCGGAACAAATTGTTGCAGCAGCTGAACAAGAAGACGTTAATGTTGTTGCATTGAGCCTTCTTTCCGGTGCTCACAACACATTATTCCCTAAAATCGTTGAAATGTTAAAAGAAAAAGGTATGGGTGACGTTCTTGTAGTAGGCGGCGGCGTAATTCCTGATGCTGATATCCCTGGTCTTAAAGATGCAGGTGTTGCAGCAGTATTTACTCCTGGCACGCCTACAGGCGATGTAATCGAATTTATCAAAGCTCACGTAAAATAAGATGTTTTTTAGTAACAGGCTCGGATTTTTACAAGTCTGGGCCTGTCACTATATAGGAAGGCGGTGCAACCAATGGATTTAGTCAAAGAACTATTAAACGGTTCCCGACTGGCCTTGGCAAGAGCCATTACTGCAGTCGAAAGTGAATATGATGAAGCAATCGACATTATGAAAGCGATTTATCCTAAAACGGGTCGTGCTCGTATTTTAGGGGTTACCGGGGCTCCAGGCGCCGGTAAGAGTACCTTGACAGATAAAATTGTTAAACAATATTTACAGCAAGGTAAAAAAATCGGTATTGTTGCAGTGGATCCGACCAGTCCGTTTTCCGGTGGTGCCATCTTGGGTGACCGTATTCGCATGAATGATTTGACGTTAAACGAAAACGTATTTATTCGTAGTATGGGGACTCGAGGCAGCTTAGGCGGATTATCTAAGAAAACATCTGATGCGGTTAAGCTGATGGATGCGTTCGGTATGGACCTTGTAATTATTGAAACCGTAGGTGTCGGTCAATCAGAAGTTGATATCGTTAAAAATGCTGATAGCGTTTTGGTTGTACTTGTACCTGGTCTCGGTGATGACATCCAGGCCATCAAAGCCGGTATTTTGGAAATCGGCGATGTATTCGCCATTAACAAAGCCGACCGCGACGGTTGCGATAAGCTGAACGTTGAAATTGAAATGATGCTCGACTTAGACTCCCGTGAGATTAAGTGGCGTCCTCCGATTAAACGTACCATTGCCAGCAAGGACGAAGGTGTTGATGAATTAGTCGAAGCGTTAGATGAACATTTCGAATTCTTGGAAGACAGCGACGAATTAAGTGTTCGCCGTCAAGACAGAACAAGAAATGAAATCATCGCTATGATTAATGAACAAATCGGTCGTCGCGTTGCTGAAGTAGTGGTAGAGAGTGACGAATTTGACAGCCAAGTAGATGCTGTAAACCAGCGTCAAAACGACCCTTATACAGTGGTCAACAAAGTCTTGGCAGATGTTTTAAAAATTTAAATGATACCAGCCTTCTAAGGCCGATCAGTTGAAAAGGAGATTTTAACCATGGCTTTTAAAGTATTAAACGTAGATCACATTGGTATTGGTGTTACTGATTTAGCAGCAACAAAAGAATTCTACAAAAACGCATTAGGTATTCAACATCTTCCTGAAGATGAAGTAGTAGAAGAACAGAAAGTAAAAGTAAGCTTCTTCCCATGTGGCGACGCTGAATTGGAATTCTTGGAATCCACTACTCCTGATGGCCCTATCGGCAAATTCATCGAAAAAAATGGTGGCCGTAACGGTATCCAACACGTGGCTTTACGCGTAGATAATATTGAAGCAGCAATCGCTGACTTGATGGAAAAAGGCATTCGTATGATTGACGAAAAACCTCGCTACGGTGCTGGCGGATCTGCTATTGCTTTCATTCATCCAAAAGCAACTGGTGGCGTTCTTCTTGAACTTTGCCAGAGAATGAAGTAATATTAAGATATATAATTTATTTATATAAAACTTTATGGAGGTGTAGTAATGGCAACAGTCCAAGAAAAGATTGAGTTGTTACACAAAAAGTTGGAAATTGTGAAACTTGGCGGCGGGGAAAAACGTATTGAATCCCAGCACAACAAAGGCAAAATGACGGCCCGTGAACGTATCGCTAAGTTATTTGACGAAGGTAGCTTCGTTGAATTGGATCAATTTGTTAAACATCGTTGTGTAAACTTCGGTCAAGATAAAAAAGAATTACCGGGTGAAGGTGTAGTTACCGGTTGGGGTACTATCGATGGTCGCTTGGTATATGCATTCGCTCAGGACTTCACTGTAGAAGGTGGTTCTTTAGGTGAAATGCACGCTGCTAAAATTGTTAAAGTACAACGTTTAGCTATGAAAATGGGCGCTCCTATTATCGGTATCAATGATTCCGGCGGAGCTCGTATTCAGGAAGCTGTTGACGCATTAGCTGGCTATGGTAAAATCTTCTTCGAAAATACCAATGCATCCGGCGTTATCCCTCAGATTTCCGTAATCATGGGACCATGTGCCGGTGGTGCAGTATATTCTCCAGCATTGACTGACTTCATTTACATGGTTAAAAACACTTCTCAGATGTTCATCACCGGTCCTGCCGTAATTAAATCGGTAACTGCTGAAGATGTAACTGCTGAAGCACTTGGTGGCGCTATGGCTCACAACAGTGTATCCGGTGTTGCTCACTTCGCAGCTGAAGACGAAGATGATTGCATCCAACAGATTCGTTACTTGTTAAGCTTCTTACCAAGCAACAATATGGAAGATGTACCTCTTGTTGAAACAGGTGATGATCCTAACCGTATCTCTGAAGAACTTAACACATTATTGCCAGACAACAGCAATATGCCTTATAATATGTTAGACGTAATCTCTGCTGTTGTAGATAACGGTGAATACTATGAAGTTCAACCTTTCTATGCAACTAATATCATTACTTGCTTCGCTCGTTTCAACGGCCAAAGCGTAGGTATTATTGCTAACCAGCCAAAAGTAATGGCAGGTTGTCTTGATATTAATGCATCCGATAAATCTTCTCGCTTTATCCGCTTCTGTGATGCATTCAATATTCCAATCGTTAACTTCGTAGACGTTCCTGGTTTCTTGCCTGGTACTAACCAAGAATGGGGCGGTATCATTCGTCATGGTGCGAAAATGTTATACGCTTATTCCGAAGCTACAGTACCTAAGATTACTGTTATTACTCGAAAAGCATACGGTGGTTCTTATCTCGCTATGTGTTCTCAAGACCTCGGTGCCGATCAAGTATATGCATGGCCTACATCTGAAATCGCAGTTATGGGACCTGCAGGTGCAGCTAATATCATCTTCCGTAAAGACGCTGATAAAGATGAAAAAACTGCCAAATATGTTGAAGAATTTGCTACACCATACAAAGCAGCTGAACGCGGTTTCGTAGATGCTGTAATCGAACCAAAAGTAACTCGTCCTGCAATCATTAATGCACTCGCTATGCTTGCAAGTAAGAGTGAATCTCGTGCAGCTAAAAAACATGGTAACATTCCTTTATAATTTTTAGAATGTAAAACTTAGTTTTGATTTGGAGTATCAAAATTCTTGTTCTTTGTTGTTAAATAGAAAGAGGAATTTATTATGGGAGGAAACGAAAGTGCTATGAACCCGTGGCTATTTATGGCAATCAATATGACTGTCGTATTTGCCGTGTTGGCTGTATTAGGTGCAATCATGGTCTTGACTCATAAACTTGACCCTACAAAAAAAAAGCCTAGTGAACCAGCCAAAAGCGTAGCGCCAGCAGCTGCTCCTGTGACTGCAGCAGCGCCAGTGGTAGCTAATGATGAACCTGTAGTAGCCGCTATTACGGGAGCCATCGTGGCTATGGGTTACTCGTCAGATCAAATTGCATCAATTCGTCCAGCTTCGACCAGTCGGAACTGGAGACTAGATGGCAGACTAAGTGGTAGATACTAGTCAAACGTAATCTAGGAGGTGTAAACATGAGCAAGACGGAATCTAAAGCCGGTAGCAACAAAGTAAATGATGAAGTGGTTGCAGTAATCACTAGTGCTATCAGCGCTATGGGTTATTCGGCTAATCAGATTGCCAGTATTCGTCCAAGCGTAAGTATCCATAACTGGAAATTGGACGGACGTTTGCGCATGAGTCGTTAATTGTAATATTGTGATGAAGAAGTAGCAATTAGCATTGAAGTTTATATGTTTGGAGGATAACAAAATGAAAAAATTTAGCGTAACTGTAAACGGTACTGTATATGATGTTGAAGTTAATGAAGTAAAAGTTGGCGGCGCAGCAGCTCCAGCACCAGCAGCAGCTCCTGCACCTAAAGCAGCTCCAGCTCCAGCACCTGCAGCAGCTCCAGCTCCTAAAGCAGCAGCTCCAGTAGCAGCCGGCGCAACTACAGTTAAAGCTCCAATGCCTGGTAAAATCTTATCTGTAGCAGTTTCCGCCGGTCAGGCAGTTAAAAAAGGCGACCTTTTATTAGTTCTTGAAGCTATGAAAATGCAGAACGAAATCTACGCTCCACAGGACGCTACTGTATCTGAAGTTCGCGTATCCGCTAACCAGACTGTAGCTACCGGCGAAGACATGGTAGTTTTAGGCTAATAAAACATTTGTAGTGAATTGTTGATAATATCATTAATTAAGTTCTCTGAGAAAGGAGATCACATATGGATACCTTTATCGTAGCGGTCTCTTCCGTTTGGACAGACAGTGGGTTCGTTAACTTCAACTGGGGCAACGGCGTTATGATCTTAGTAGGTTTACTACTATTGTACATGGCCTTTGCTAAAGAATTCGAACCATTATTGCTCTCTCCAATCGCTTTTGGTTGTATTCTCGCCAATATCCCGCGTAATGGTTTTGAAGAAGGGGTTATGGCCCTTATCAGTGCCGGGGTTTCTAATGAAATCTTCCCTCCACTTATCTTCTTAGGTGTAGGTGCGATGACTGACTTCGGTCCTTTAATTGCTAACCCTAAAACATTGTTCTTAGGGGCAGCAGCTCAAATCGGTGTTTTCGTTGCGTTAGCCGGTTCTATGGTGATTGGTTTCACTGCACCACAGGCAGCTGCAATTGGTATTATTGGTGGTGCTGATGGTCCTACATCCATTTACTTGGCTACTAAATTGGCACCAGAATTACTCGGTGCTATCGCCGTAGCGGCCTATTCTTATATGTCCTTAGTACCATTAATCCAACCACCGGTTATGAAGTTGTTAACAACGCATAAAGAACGTGAAGTTGTTATGGAACAGCTTCGTGAAGTTTCTCGTTTTGAAAGAATTGCATTCCCAATCCTTTCCACTATCTTCATTTCCTTGTTATTACCATCCATCACTTCCTTGTTAGGTATGTTGATGTTAGGTAACTTGTTCCGTGAATCCGGTGTAACTGAACGTTTATCCGATACTTCTCAAAACGCATTGATCAATACTGTTACCATCTTCTTGGCAACAGGTACCGGTCTTACTATGAATGCTGAACACTTCTTAACAATTGAAACCATTAAGATTATCATCTTAGGTTTAATTGCGTTCATCTTTGGTACTGCCGGTGGCGTATTGTTCGGTAAACTTATGTACATCTTGGATGGCGGTAAAACAAACCCACTCATTGGTTCGGCCGGTGTATCCGCGGTTCCAATGGCAGCTCGTGTATCTCAGGTAGTAGGTGCTAAAGCAAACCCTGCTAACTTCTTGTTGATGCATGCTATGGGTCCTAACGTAGCCGGCGTTATCGGTACTGCAGTTGCAGCCGGTACTATGCTTGCCATGTTGGGTGCTAAGTAATTAAATATTGAAATGCTGGCTTGGGGGGGCTTCTCCCCCCAAAGGTTAGCTTTTTACTTGTCGATTTACAGTAATGTGAAGAGATACTTTGACAATAAGATTCTGCTCGAAGTATTCTTTGGGGATATTACAGATTAGTATCGATAAATCGTATTGCATTTATAATTTAATGTAGAGGTGATTTAGACTTGTTCTCCATAGAATTGAAAATTTTAATTTCTTTCGCGTGGGCACTTATTGTCTTTTTAGTTGTAGCCTTAATTATCGGACCTGAGCGCAAAGCTCAATGGTTCCAACGTCGTAAAAAGTATTCCTTCTTTAATCGACGAGGTTTTATTAGTGAACACTTATTTTTCGGTTATCCTAAGACTAAGGAAGGTATTTTTATAACGGCAGGCATGGTAACTGCGATTGGAGCAGTTATTCTCGGTCTGTATTATGTGTAGCCTTAGTATAAGATAGAATAGTTCTAATTATATATAATCGATAACTGAAACTATATAATTGAATAATTTGATTCATTTCCTAAAATTAAGGAGTTTGCTAATAAATTTAGTGAATATTGAATTATTAAAAAGGAGTTGACTTTACATGGATGCTGCAGTACAAACGTTGATCGTACTCGCTGTTATGGCGGTTTTCTTTGTAACTGAAATTATCCCGCTCGCCATTACCTCCTTGGGTGGTGCCATTGCTTTAGCATTGATGGGGATTATTAGTAGTAAAGAAGCATTTTCTGGCTTATCCGATAGTACCGTAGTATTATTTGCCGGTATGTTCGTTGTAGGCGGTGCTTTATTCTACACCGGTTTAGCCCAGAAAATTGGGGAAACCGTAGTATCCAAAGCCGGTACCAGTGAAAACGGCTTAATGTTCGCAATCATGGCTGTTACAGCCGGCATGTCCGCATTCTTGTCCAACACCGGTACAGCTGCTGCTTTATTACCTGTAGTAGTTGGTATCTGTGCGGTTGCTAAAATTCCTGCCAGCCGTCAATTAATGCCGTTAGCATTCGCTGCCGGTATCGGTGGTATTATCACAATGGTTGGTACGCCTCCAAACATTATCGTTAACGGTGCTTTATCTAAAGCCGGTATCGAACAATTCGGTTTCTTCGAATTTGCTTGGATTGGTATTCCTTTGACAGTTGCAGCTATCGCTTTCATGATGTTCATCGGTAAATATTTCTTACCTAAACATGAAATTACTGACGCCGTTGAAGTTGAACAGGAAGTAGCTGCTGAAGATATTTCTAACGATCCTAAGAAACAATTATACTCCGGTTTAATTCTTTTAGCCGTTATCGTATTGATGATTTTAGGCGCCCCATTGAAAAAAATCGGTATCAACTTACCATTAAGCTTAGTAGCTGTAGTAGGTGCCATTGCTTGCGTACTTACCGGTTGCTTGAAAGAAAAACAAGCTTACACTTCCATTGACTGGGTAACAATCTTCTTGTTCGCAGGTATGATGCCTGTAGCAGGTGCTATGGATAAATCCGGTGCCGGTCAATTAATTGCTAATGCAGTACTTGGCGTTATGGGTGCTGATCCTAGCCCTTACTTTGCAACAGCAGTATTGTTCATATTATCTTGTGTTATGACTCAGTTCATGTCCAATACCGCATCTTGTGCATTGCTTGCTCCTATCGGTATCGCAATTGCAAAAGGTATGGGTGCTGACCCTCATGCCGTATTAATGGCTATCGGCGTTGCTGCATCTTGTGCTTTCGGTACACCTGTTGGTACGCCTCCAAACACATTGGTACTTGGCCCTGGTCAATACAAATTCATGGACTATGTTAAAGCCGGTGTTCCATTGATTATCGTGTGCTTCATCGTAAGTATCTTGATTATCCCAATGGTATGGCCTTTCTTCCCTGGTAAATAATTACCGGTCTATGAGTAATATTTAGTTGAGATAATACTAAAAAATACTTTATAATTAATGTTGAGGCGGTGCGCTTTACGTACTGCTTCAACATTTTTTATTTTATTGAACGGAATTTGTATGGGAGTTTATGATTATGAAAATTTTCGGTAAGGCTGAATCGAAACGGAGTAAAACAGCCGCTTTTGTTATAGCTTTCTTCTGTATTTTATTATTGATTGCTATGGGCTGGACAATATCCAGAAGTATTGCCAAGGGTATTATTATCCTGGATGAATTATTCGTTGAAGTGGTGGCTTTATTTGTCATTTTAAAGTCCGCTGTTGCACAATATACCTATCTCTTAACTGAAGATAAATTGGTGATTGTAGAAAAAATTTTCTTTTACACTAAAAAGATGGAAATTCCATACAATATGATAGATGGTGTGTATGCACATAAAACCGAATTTATCAGTAAATTCCGTTTGCGTTATAAATATCGGAAATGTTCAACCGTAGATAATCGTCCTATTTGGGCTTTGATATATTCCATTGTAAACGGTAAAAAGATTAAAAACGGTCGTGTTCTTTTAAAAGCAGATCCGGCTTTTTTTGGAGCTTTTGACAAATTTGTACCGAATCGAATCTGTGCGCCACAGGCTGATGTTATGTTGTATTCCTACGCAAGACGCGATGCCGTAATGCACGATGAATCTGTAGAAGAATATTTTAAGAAATTATCCGGTGACTCTGAAGATTCGGCAGATACAGAAGGTACGGATAATACAAGCAATACAGGAAATGCAGAAAATACAGGAAATGTAGGGGATGCAGGAAATATTGGGCATATAGTAAATTCGAAAGAGGAGGGGGCCCGTTAGTATGAGTCATGAGGAATTAACTAAAAAACGTAAGGCGTTAATCGATGAACGCACCGAGCGTTTAGAAGAATGGCGAAAACTAATCCAATTGGCAGACAGACCGCCTTTGGCTATTTCCGTAATCGGATTTGTTTTAATTGCTGCCGGCACAGTTATGGTATACTTGGTGGAACATCCGAGTATTTATGAACCGATGTTCTTAGGTGGTCTTGCATTAATGTTGGTAGGGGCGGCCGTTTTTTATAACAGTAAAATAACGGTCGATAATCGTTTTAAACGTAAACAAAAATTACGTGGCATAGTAGAAGACTTGAATGAAGAAATTAGATTGGCCTCACATGAATTAGGAGTACCTAATCCAAAAATAAAAATGCCGAAAGATCCAAGTAAACGAAAGAAGTAATTGATAATACTAGTCATTTGAAATTGAGCATGATTTACATCTTAAATGAGAATGCACAGTTTGCCTATAGTTGGACAAAAAATGCTTAAATGTATATTGAAAATATGTATCAATAAGCTAAGAAGTGGCATTCTTACTATGTTAATTACTCATCTGAACTTGCATAAAAATAATAAGAAATCATTCTCCATAAGTTTGACAAGAAGAAAAAATCGTGCCATAATGAGAATATAAAGTTAAGGTAAGTTCCTTAAAGAAATGATAATTCAGAAATTATCCGGTATATTTTGTGGAGGTGTCCAATTATGAGAGTAATCGGTGACGAATGTATTAAATGTGGTTCTTGTGCTTCTGTATGCCCAGTTGGCGCTATCAGCGAAGGCGAACTTAAATACGAAATCAATGAAACTTGCATCGACTGCGGTTCTTGCGAATCCGTATGCCCTGTAGGCACTATTCATCCAGCTGAATAATCATTGGATGCTCAAAGCCCTCTAGATAGAGGGCTTTTTTTCTTGCCATTTTTTGTAAATAGTATGAAATTATGGTACTAAAGAACCTAAAATTTAATACTGCAGATAGGAATACGGTGGTTTGAGTAGACCAAAACGAGCATTTTATGTCATAATACATAGTAAAGGCAGATATATAGTAATCGTATATAACCTAAATTAACCGATAAAGGATGGATATAGTGTATATTATAATTGGCATTGTATGGTTCGTATTGGACCAACTGACAAAACAGTGGGTACAGGCATCATTCACGCTGGGTGAATCGTTGCCGGTTATACCTAATGTATTTCATTTAACGTATATTTTAAACAAAGGAGCCGCCTTTGGTATCTTAGCCAATCAGCGTCTGTTTTTTTTATGTATAGTCGCTGTATTGCTGATTGCTTTATGGTATTTTCGCCGGTATATTTTAAACGGCGATGTTTGGACCAAATTGGGCACAACCTTATTGGTGAGCGGTGCTTTGGGAAATGGCTGGGACCGATATCATTTGGGCGCTGTAGTCGATTTCTTTGACTTCAGAGTATGGCCGATTTTTAATGTGGCAGATATCGGTATTTGTGTCGGTGTAGTGCTGTTGGCGATTCACTTGTGGCGAACACCGCATGAAGGAGGTAACAAATGAATTCGGATACTTTACATACCATGGATGATATGAATGAAAATATTGAAGCGGAAACAACCGGTATCGATAAAACGATTACCTTAACTGTTCCCGACGATAAAGAAGGGGAACGTCTAGATGTGTACTTAACCTCCATTATGGAAGGTTCGCGCAGTTATGTGCAACAACTTATAAAAAGCGGTGCCGTGACGGTCAATCAAAAGACAGGTAAAAGTAATCTTAAATTGACGGTGGGCTCTACAATTATGGTAGTTGTACCGAAACCTCAAGCCGTAGAAGTTAAACCGGAAGATATTCCACTTGATATCCTTTTTGAAGACCACGATATCATTATTATCAACAAACCGCGCGGCATGGTGGTACATCCGGCGGTAGGGAATTATACGGGTACGCTCGTGAATGCGTTATTGTTCCACTGCAGAGATTTGTCCGGCATTAACGGTGAAATTCGTCCCGGTATCGTACATCGTTTGGATAAGGATACATCCGGCGTTATGATGGCGGCTAAAAATGATTTGGCTCATATCGGCCTGGCCGAACAGGTAAAGGCACATTCCGCAACGCGTACTTACTATGCTCTGGTACACGGCAATATCGTAGAAGAACGGGGCACGATTAAAGCACCTATCGGTCGTCATCCGAAAGATCGTATGAAAATGGCAGTTGTTTTTGAAAACAGCAAGGAAGCGGTAACTCATTTTACCGTTGTGGAACGTTTCGGGAAACATACTTTGGTTCAATGTGTGTTGGAAACCGGCCGTACTCATCAAATTCGCGTGCATTTTGCACATATCGGCCATCCGGTTGTTAATGACCCGTTCTACGGCTATCGTAAGATGGATTTCCCAATTGAAGGGCAGGCCTTACATTCCTTCAGCTTAGCTTTGAAACATCCGATTTCGGGGCAAGATCTGTACTTTGAAGCACCGTTGTCGGAGGACTTTTTAGCTTGCTTGGAATATGCTAAAACTCATAATGTATAAGGAGTCAGCTATGCAGGAAAAACGGATTCTTATGGACGAACAGGCTATGATGCGTGCCATTCGACGTATCAGCCATGAAATTTTAGAACGTAATAAAGGTCTGGAAAATGCGCTTATTTTAGGGATTGAACGTCGCGGTATTTATTTGGCACAACGCTTGCAGGCTCAAATTGAAGCGATTGAAGGCGTTCATATTGATGTAGCGACAATTAATGTAGCCATGTATCGTGATGATCGTACGACTAAAGGCAAAGAAGGTCCGCCATTTACTTTGGATACGACGGGTAAACTCGTTATCCTGGTGGATGATGTACTCTATACGGGTCGGACGATTCGTTCCGCCCTTAATGCGTTAATGGAAGTTGGCCGTCCGCGAGCCATTCAATTGGCTGTTTTAGTTGACCGCGGTCATCGTGAATTACCGATTCGTGCCGATTATGTGGGCAAAAATATTCCTACATCTCATATGGAAACAGTACGCGTCAATGTTAAAGAGCAGGACGGGGAAGACAGCGTTACCATTTCGTAATTACTGAATTATAAAAGGCCATTGCAGTTTAAATCACTGCAATGGCCTTTTGGCTTTTATGGGACACTTGATTTGGGGTTAAATTTCGAACTTATTTTGTTTTATACCCTATTCTGGTTTATAACTTCATTTTGTCCTATAATCCTATTTTGGTCTATAATTTTATTTTGCTCTATAAATCTATAGCGTTATTTTTTTATATACCAAGGAGTGAAGTAGAAGTCTTCGCCGCCTTTTCGATTTGAAGCATTTTTGATACATAACTTTTGGATATCCGTGGCTTTTTGATCGAGGGTAGCCATTTCGGCAGTAAGACCGGTAGCGGTATTTACAAAAGGAGCCCATTTTTGAATGAGCGGTACGTCAAATTCTTTGCGTTGCAGCCATGGTCTGGCTGCATCAGTGAAGCCAAGTAAACGGCCGTATTGCGGGCCCGTTTCATGAGCCTCATCCTGTAAACGCCGGCTGATACCGAGAACAGTATAAGTCGCCATGCGATTTAAGCGGGCATAGGAATAGCGTTTGGATTTTAAGGAGTCAAGGGCTGACGTCCATGATTCCTTTTGACCGGCCGACGGCCATACTTGATGAAGCCCTTCATTGAAGTCGGCTAAAGACGCTAATTGTGTTGCCGATAGTTTACGACTTTCATAAAGAATAAAATCGTGGTACCGTTCTATTTCGGTATAATCGTTAAACAAGATTTTTTCTTGGCAGTCGGCGATTATATTAGCCGGAAGGTAAGGCGCCAGTGTTTTACTAAGGTGATCTTTATTGTCATTAGTTCGGATTTGACGACGTAAGGCCGAACCTGAAGGCCAATCAGTGGTCAGCTCATCATTATGATGTTCGCCTTCGCGCTTAACAGGGATGAGGTTCATGTTAAGCCCGTATGTTTGAATTGCTTTGGTGTACTCCAGCCCCAGGAGTGCATTCGGTTGATTGACGATAGGAGCAGCTTCGGGATATTGAGCAATGATGGCTTGGCGTAAGGCCGTGCCGTAGAATTCACCGTTTTTCATGGCTTGGCGACAGGCTTCTTGAACAGCTTTGTCGCTACTTTTGGCAGCAATTTTTTGTAATAAGGCGGCATTATTTGTTTCGGAGCCGAAGGACAGGGCTCGTGCCCCCAGTTGATGCAGTAATCTGACAGCACCGGCGGCAAAACGTTCAGCATTTGCCGTAGCATAAACGGTGGGGAGTTCAATGACGGCATGAGCTCCGTTTAATAAGGCCCAGCGAGCCCGGGTAAATTTGTCAAAAAGGGCCGGTTCACCCCGTTGTACGAAGGAACCGCTCATGACGACGATACGAAGTGCATCGGGATAGCGTTCGGCCAAAGCATTCAGTTGGTAGGCATGACCCGTATGAAACGGATTATATTCGGTAACAATTCCGATACAATTCATCATAGGACTCCTTTGAAAATTTGATAGTATTTTATCTGTTTGTATCATTATAGCATAGATATTTTAGGGATATAAAAGCTGTTTTTTCATTACAAAATGATGTTTTTACAATAAAATTACAGTAAATATATATATGTATAAAAATAATAGTGATTATGTCTAAAAAGAGGCGTGCAAGTAATCGCAAAGAATGGTATAATTTAAACGTACGTGATTGCTTGTACAAAGATTTTGAATCGAGGGATATTATGAAGAAATGGTTCACTGTTTTTTGCATGGCTTTGCTGGTGTTTGTGATTAGCGGCTGTGGCAGTGATAATGCACTGGATTCTTATAGTTTCGGTCACAAAGTGATTAAGAGCGGCAACTCGGAAATTACCGTTGCCTTACCTTACGATATAGGCGTACAGCCTAATACAACCAAAAATGCGTTGGGATATCCCGTAACAACGTATTTAGGGGCCGATAAAAACTTCCTGGTTTCCATTGAAGCTATCTCTCCGAAAGCCGGTCAGTCTTTACCGACAGCGGTTGCTTATGGCGCTGAAACTCGAAGCTTTTATGAAAAAAACTTCGGCGATAAATTGACATGGTCGGATGAGATGAAAACGGTAGACGGCGTGACAGCCTTTACCTCATCGGCTACACTTATAGCCAACCAAATCCAAATTCGTTTCTTTCAGTACACGTTTGCCGATAAAGGTGTATTGTGGAATATAACCTATCAGTATCCTGTTGACAGCACAATGGGAGCTCAGATTTCTGACCTTGTGGTAGGTAAAATTCAAATTACTAAGAAAGAGGGATAAGTAATGAATGTTTTAGTAGTAAACTGTGGTAGTTCTTCCTTAAAATACCAACTCATTGACATGGACAATGAAGCGGTATTAGCAAAAGGACAATTCGAAAAAATCGGTGCTGAAGATGCTATCTTCACTCACAAACGTCCGGATGCTGAAAAGTTGGAACGTGTAGAACCAATTTTGGACCACAAACAAGCGCTTAAAATTTTGCTCGACATTTTGGTTGATGCAGAATTCGGCGTAATTTCTTCCATGGATGAAATTGATGCAGTTGGTCATCGTGTGGTTCATGGTGCTGAAAAGTTTGCTGACTCCGTGTTGATTACACCGGCTGTTATGGAAGCTTTAGAAGAATGTGCTAAGATTGCACCTCTTCATAACCCACCAAACATCCAAGGTATTGAAGCTTGCGAAGCTATCATGCCTAAAGTTCCTCAGGTAGCTGTATTCGATACGGCTTTCCATCAGACTATGCCTGCTGAAGCTTTCCTTTACGGTTTGCCATACGAAGCATACACTGAACTTGGTGTTCGTCGTTACGGCTTCCACGGCACCAGCCATAAATATGTGGCTCAGCGTGTAGCTGAATTAATGGGCAAACACATGAGTGACTTGCGTATTATCTCTTGTCACCTTGGTAACGGTTCCAGTGTGTCAGCTATTAAAGCCGGTCGTTCCATCGACACTTCCATGGGCTTCACACCATTATCCGGTTTGATCATGGGTACTCGTTGCGGCGATATTGACCCTGCTATCGTACCTTTCTTGATGGACAAATGGGACATGACTTACCATGAAATCGATGCCATCATGAACAAAAAATCCGGTGTATTAGGTATCTCCGGTGTTTCCAATGACTTCCGCGTTATTGAAGAAGCTGCTGAAGAAGGTAACAAACGTGCTCAGTTGGCACTTGATATGTTCCACTACAAAGTTCGTTCCACAATCGGTGCTTATGCAGCTGTTATGGGCGGTGTAGACGTAATCGTATTCACAGCCGGTATCGGTGAAAACGGCATCGGTAACCGTGATGCTATCTGTAACGGTCTCGAATACCTCGGTACTCGTCTTGATCGTGAACGCAACAACGTACGCGGTAAAGAAACTGAAATCAGCGTAGAAGGTTCCAAAGTTAAAATCTTCGTAGTTCCTACTAACGAAGAAATTATGATTGCTCGTGATACAAAACGTATTACTTCAAGCCTTGTAATGAAAAACTGGTAATATAATAGTCTGACTGAAGATTTATAATCTAAACGATGACACTGCTCGCGCAGTACCTTTCGGGGTACTGCGCGTTGTAGTTTACGGCATATTCGGGGGTAAACATAAACGATGAAACTATATTTGGCATCGGCGTCACCGCGGCGTCGTGATTTATTGGAGCAATTGCATATTGAGTTTGAAGTTGTATCGAGCACTTATGAAGAACATAATGAACAGGCAATGAATCCGTATGAGTTAGTAGAAGCACAAGCCTTGGGGAAGGCGTTGGAGGCTCTTATTCCGGTAACGACAGACTCGGAAACAACGGAAGCAACGGACACAACGGACACAACAACGGCTGCAGAAAGTAAAGGATATATTGTTATCGGTTCTGATACGATTGTGGCACATAAGGGGCATGTTCTAGGAAAACCGGTCGATACGACAGAGGCGATTCAAATGCTGAAGGAATTATCCGGTGATACGCATGAAGTAGTGACCGGGGTAGCTCTTTGCCGATATGATGAACAACATCAATTGGTGGCTAAGGAAGTATTCCATGTGGTTACTAAAGTGGTATTTTATCCGCTCACCGATGAAGAAATTAAAACCTACGTGGCAACCGGAGAACCGCTTGATAAAGCCGGTGCCTATGGCATTCAGGGGCAGGGGGCTTATTTGGTAGAACGGATTGAAGGTTCATATACCAATGTGGTTGGCTTGCCGGTAGAGGTGGTAGCGAGATATTTACGTAAATTTTAAGGCCGTGTTTTAAGACAGCGATTTAAAGAAAGCTTCTCTAAAAGCAGAATTTTAAGCGGCGTGTTTTTTAGAGCAGTATTATTGGGGTAATATTTTTCGGGTAGTATTTTAGGTGTTGGCTTAGTGTATTGGTTAAGCAAGTAAAATTTAGGGGGATATATGATTAAGACATATACAGGTGTTGTTAGAGAGTGGCAACCTTGGCAGCAGCCACGGGAGAAATTTTTGAATTTGGGGGCAGCCGGTGTAAGTACGGTAGAGTTGTTGGCTATTTTGCTGAGAACAGGACGGCGCGGTTCTTCTGTGCTGGAACTGGCAAAAGAAGTATTGGATACAGTGAGTCACGGCGCTTACGGTTTGAATGAGACCACGGTCAGTGCTTTGCAGAAAATCAAAGGAATTGGTCGTGACAAGGCGGTTACGGTCTGTGCGGCCATTGAATTGGGGCGTCGCTTGGGACAACTGCGCGTAAAAGAAAATTTTGAAGACTTCGGCAATCCGAAGGCGGTGGCATCCTACATTATGGAGCGCTTGCGTTATGAAAAAGAAGAACACTTTTGTGCGGCATTTTTAACGTGTAAAAACAAATTAATTGATGTAGAAACAATCTCTATCGGCGGTTTGACCGGCAGTTTGGCGGAGCAGCGAACTGTATTTCGACAAGCCATGCAAGCCAATGCGGCAAGTCTTATTTTGATTCATAATCATCCGTCCGGCGATCCTGAGCCGAGCTCTGAAGATATAGGAATCACCAAATTATTTGTAAAAGCGGGAAAACTTATGGGGATACCTGTTTTGGACCATGTAATTATTGGGGACGGACGGTATACCAGCCTTTGCGAAAAAGGTCATATATAGAAAAAATTGTCTAACCGAATTTGCGGTAAATGCTATAATAAAAGGGCAGGCGTAAGTATATCCGACAGCATGAACAGAGCATGATAATTGAAGGGTGAACGCCGTTTTGGTTGATTTATCCTTACTGCCGATAGTATAATATAGGGATGAGTAAAGTAAGGAGACTAAACATATGATTCGTATTTTTTCGTCTTTGGGACGAGATTTAGGCATAGATATTGGAACCGTAAATACGCATGTGCATGTCCAAGGTCGTGGCGTTGTATTGTCCGAACCGTCGTTGGTGGCCACCGATACCAAGCAGGAAGGTATTGTAGCGGTCGGCTCCGATGCGGAACGACTTTTGCTCAGAACCCCTGACATGTTGGATGAAATGCGCCCTTTACGGGATGGATTTATAGTAGATTACCGCGTTATGCTTACCATGTTGCGCCATTTTATGAGTAAGGCGTCACGTATGGTAGGTCGGACACGTGTTATTATGGCCGTACCATGCGGCATTACGGATGTGGAAAAAAGAGCCATGACGGATGCTATCATTCAGGCCGGAGCTCGCGAGGCATATTTGGTAGAAGCACCGGTGGCAGCCGCGTTAGGATGCCATTTGCCTGTATTTGAAGCTTGTGGCAGTATGGCGGTAGATATCGGCGGCGGTACGACCGATATCGGCGTTATGTCGTTGGGCGGTAAAGTTATTGTCCATTCAGCCCGTATCGGCGGTCATGATTTTAATGAAGCCATTTTACGATATATTAAAAATACCTACTCCGTTATGGTAGCCGTGGAAACGGTGGAGGGGATTAAATTGGAACTTGGTACGGCGTTGCCGCCGCAGGAAGAATTGGAAGTGTCTTTCATGGGGCGTGATATTGCCAATGGTCTGATGAAGCGGATTATTATTCGTAAATCGGAAGTTTATCAGGTTATGCAGGATACTTTACAACGGATCGTGGACGAAATTAAATCCGTTGTGGAACAGACGCCGCCTGAATTGGCTGCGGATATAATGGAGCGCGGCATGACTTTAACCGGTGCTACGGCACTCATGGAAGGTCTCGGACAGCGTATCAGTGAAGATTTGGGAATTCCGGTGCAAGTGCCTCCGGAACCCGGCTTTGCCGTGGCTGTCGGTTTAGGCCAGGCCTCTAAAGAATTTGCACGGATGGATCGTTTTATTATTGCATCGAAAAATCGGAAAGGAAGGGCGTAATGTTTTCATCAGAACGACGATTAATTGTCGTAGTAGGGTTGTGCTGTGTGTTTTTGGCGCTCTTAGGCTATGCGTGGAAACAACGAACGGCTATTCCCTATGTAACGGTACCGCTTGAGCAGGTTACAACGCCGTTTACTTATGGAGCCTCACGATTTTTAGGGAATATTCATACCGGTATTGCCGTAATTGATACAGCTATTAACGGTACAAAAGAAATGGATGCCATTCGTGAAGAAAATGCACAATTACAGCAACGGGTGACAAATTATGATGAAGTAGTAGCGGAAAACATGCGTTTACGTCAGTTGCTGTCTTTTCAAAACAGTCATCCTCAATTTGATATGATGGCTGCATCGGTAGTGACGCGCGATGTGGGAACTTGGACGAATACATTTACCATTGATCGCGGCAGTGCCGACGGCTTGGAAGTTAATATGGCGGTCGTGATTCCCGGCGGGGTAGTGGGCTTCATCAGTGATGTATATACCCACTCGGCTCGTGTTCAGACAATTCTTGATCCGCGTACGGCAATCGGTGTTATCATACAGCGTCCGGAATCTCGTGTAGCCTCTATTGTTAAAGGTAACGGGAGCAATCCGGATGAGCCTTTATTGGTTAATGTAGCTCGTGACGGCGATGTGTTGAATGGTGATACCTTGATTACCTCCGGTTACGGCGGCATATATCCTAAGGGATTGTTGGTAGGCCATGTGACTCGCATTGATAATGATTCGGAAGGTTTTGTTAAAAACGCCGTTGTTCAACTGTCGGCGGATTTACGCAATGTAGAAGAAGTATTTGTTATTTTGCGCTCTCGTGAAGGCGAATTGGATAAGCCAAGCCTGACTCCTAAATTGGTACCGCAAACTCAGCGTGACCAGGTAGAAGGGGTAAAAGGAGCATCGCAACAATGAGAACTTTAATATACATACTCATGGGTATATTTACCTTTTTGATTCAAGCCGATGTATTGCCTGTCTTGTTTCGTCAGGGCTGGATACCTAACTTGATTTTGGTTTGGGTCATTGTTTTGTCCTTACTCAAAGGTAGACGCATCGGGTTGATGGCCGCCATTACGGGCGGTTTGGTTCATGATATTTTGATTTCCAATGCCTTTGGCCTTCATTTGTTCCCTTATATTGCGGTAGCCTATATTGTCAGCATTTGGTCTTTTAGCGTCTATGAGGAACAATGGTATATTACCTTCGCCTGGGTTTCCGTAGGAACTTTGGCGGATATTATTTTCCGCATAGCCATGCTGTGGCTGGGCCGCGAAGATATTATGATAGGTTCGTATTTATGGCATCATATATGGCCGGTTTGGTGGTTAAACGGACTGTTGGGCATTATGATTCACGAACTTTTGTGGAATATGGAAGAGAAGGACGAATATATTTGGTAGTTATGTAAGGAGGCATCGGCGTGCTTGAAGCATTATACAAAAAGAATAAAAAAGGCCGTTTTGATGCCTTAATGTATATAGTAAGCGGTATATTCATTATTCTTATCATTCGCTTGTTTTATCTGCAGATTATGGATGGCGAATATTATCACACCAAGGCGGAAGGTAACCGTTTGCGCATGGTGTCGGTAACGGCGGCTCGCGGTGTTATGTATGATCGCAACGGCCAGATTGTAGCGGGATCAAGACCGGCTTATACGGTCTCTATAGTACCGACCGGCCAGGATATCGACCCGACCGAATTAAATCGTTTGGCTACGATACTCAACATTAAGCCGGATGTAATTCAGAGTAAAATTGCCGCTCACAAAGGCGGCTATGAACCGATACGTTTGGCTACGGATATTACGATGGACCGTGTAACTACGATAGAAGAACATCGCCATGAATTACCGGGCGTAACCATTGATGTGGAACCGCTTCGTTATTATCCGTATGATTCCATGGCCTCGCAGCTGTTTGGTTATGTAGGTGAAGTCAGCGAAGATGAGTTGAATGAGCTTAAAGCTGAAAATCCGGAAACACCGGTAGGTCCGGGCACAATTTTAGGTCGTTCCGGCCTTGAAAAAATGTATGATGATGTATTGCGCGGTATTGACGGCGGTAAACAAGTGGAAGTAGATGCTACGGGGCGACCGGTGGCGGAAGTAGGTCGAAAGGATACGATTCCGGGCCGTGACATCCATTTGACTATTGATTTGCAGTTACAAAAAGCGGCTGAAAAAGCTGTAGCCGATCAATTGGCATCATTGCGTTCACAAGGTATTCCGGCTCAAGGCGCAGCCGTAGTGGCCATGGATCCGAATACGGGGGCCATTTTAGCCATGGTAAGTGCTCCGGGTTTCAATCCGAACTGGTTTGCCCGCGGTATTACATCGGCTCAATGGAATCAGCTCAATACGGATCCTAATCATCCGTTCGACAATAAAGTTATTTCCGGTGAATATCCGCCCGGATCACCGTTTAAGATTGTCACCGGTGCGGCAGCATTAGAGCTTAAAAAAGTAACACCGAATGAGATGATCTACGATAGCGGTCGTCACTGGTTGATTGATAAACGAAATGCGGAAGGCGAAGCTTTAGGCTGGTTGGATTTCAATACGGCCTTGGCTAAGTCGGATAACGTATATTTCTATGAAATGGGTAACCGCGTAGGTATCGAAGAACTCGATCGTTTTGCAAAGTTATTCGGTTTGGGTGAAAAAACCGGTATTAAGTTATACGGTGAATCCAGCGGTAACTTGGCAAGTCCGGAATATAAGCGTAAAGTATTTGATCAAGATTGGTATTTGGGGGAAACCTTTGATGCCGCAATCGGTCAGTCCTTTACGTTAGTAACGCCGATTCAGATGGCGGTCTTGATGTCGGAAGTGGCTAACGGCGGTATTCGTTATCAGCCGTATGTAGTGAGTCGTATTGACAATAAAGACGGTACACCGGCTGAAATTTTCAGCCCTAAAAAAATCGGTGTTTTACAAGTATCCAAAACTGTTATGGATTTAATTCGTAATGCCTTGCGTGACGTAACTGCCGAAGGCGGTACGGCGGGCGCACTCTTTAAAGGGTGGCCGATTGAAGTAGCGGGTAAAACCGGTACGGCTGAAAACGCTACAGGTCGTGACCATGGCTGGTTCGTTGCGTATGCACCGTATGACAAACCTCGTATTGTCGTGGTCGCTTTGGTAGAACAGGGCAGTTTCGGTGCCGGTTCGGCCGGTCCTATTGTAAGGGATATTTTGGCTGAATATTTCCATATTAACGGAGCCGGTACAGATGCTAAAAACAATACATCGGGAAATACAACGACCGGTGGCAATGCCAACAGCTCTGCTAACGGCACATCAGGTGCCCAATCGGGTAATAATACGTCCGGCAGTTCGTCTGATACGTCCGGTAATACAACGAATACGACCGTAACCGGACCGCAACAACGATAGGTTTGCTACTTATTATGTTTTATTAAATGTGTGTCATTTATTATATGTTTCTGTGTATTTTTTACTGCTATAGGTGTGTTTAGTAAGATTGTGTAGTGTATTATGGTAGTGAGAAAGGAAAGGAGTTGCTATGGGAAAGGTTATAGCTATTATGTCCGGTAAGGGCGGCGTTGGCAAAACAACAATGACGGCTTATATTGGGGCCGCTTTAAATCGACGTGGTCATCGTGTGTTAATTACAGATGCCGATTTCGGTATGCGTGATTTGGATTTAGTCATTGGGAAAGAAAACGATATCTTCTTTGATGCGGTAGATATTTGGAAAGATAACTGCAATAGGGACAGTGCCATCATTCCGTTAACGGACAATTTTGACTTTTTACCGGCAACTCAAACTCGTCGTTGGGAAGATGTAGGGCGAAAAGGGTATGCCAAACTGATTAAAAGCTTGGCGGACAGCTATGATTTCGTAATTATCGACGCTCCGGCGGGTATCGGGCGCGGCAACGAAGCTGTTTTTAAAGCGGCCGATCAATTGTTGCTTGTAGCAGAACCTATGTGGGTATCTTTGCGTGCCGTACAACGTGTTATGCAACTTTGTCATGAAGAACGCCAGTTTAACTATGCCTTGATTTTAAATAATGTGGGGCGCAGTGAAGTGGCAGTCGGTATTGAAGAAGCGTTGGCAACTTTGCAAGTTGAGCAATTGGCTACGATTTTACCTCATAGCACTAAGCTTATGAGTTGGGCTCAAGACGGGACACTTCATGAATTCTGTGATGATGAAGTGGACACCATGATGGTGCCGCTCCTCGAATACATTGAAACCTCTGAAGTTTGGCCGGAAGAAGAATTGATGGAGCGTTGGTATCAATTGCATCCGGCTGAGGCAACAGCAAATGAAGCTGTGACGGTCGAACCTTTGGTAGATCGAATCGTTGAAGGGGAACGCGTTGAGGTCGAAACTGTTGAAGTTAATCATGATTCTGTGTCGGCTCACAGTGATGTGGCGACTCAAAATCAATCTGTTAATAACGGAGCTAAAATCGGTGCCGTTCCGGCTGTAAGTGACATAGTTGATGAGGTAAGTGACGAAGACAGTGCCGTAGAAGCGAAGTCTACGGTTGAAGCGGCTGTCACCGAAACGTCGGCGCCGGTGGCATCATCGGCTAAATCGGCTGTTGAGGCTGCCATTGACGCGGCTAAAGATACTACTGAAAAAGTGGCAGCTACGGTTAAAGAGACTGTTGAAACAGCAACCGATAAAGCGGAAGCTGTCGCTGAAGAGGTAGCCGATACAGCGGCAACAATGGCTGAATCAGCGGCTGAAAAAGCGGAAGGCGCCGCCGACACAGTGTCCGACAAGGCGGAGGATATTGTTGAAAATGTGACTGACGCAGCTGAAACAGCGGCCGAAAAAAAACAAGATGCAGTTGAAGCAGTGGCTGAAGCAAAAGAAGAAGAACCGGCACAGCCGAAGAAAATGGGCTTGTTTGAAACAATTAAGAAACGCATTTCAAGCCTATGGTCGTAGCCGTATGCGCTAGGAGGTATATATGTGGCATAGAATCTGGCGCGAATGGGACTGGACTGTTGTTATTTGTACAGTCTTGCTTATTAGCGTAGGTGTTGTCATTATTGGCAGTGCCACTCATGTAAATCGGGATGGGCTCAACATTACCGATTTAGTGAGTAAACAACTTATGTTTTTTGTAATTAATGCAGTGGTCATCGTCTTGATGCAGTGGTTTGATTATCGTCGTCTTCGTTCCTGGGGACGACCGCTGTATTTTATTACGATTTTATTATTGGTAGCGGTTATGCTTGTCGGTACCTCCGCTTTGGGGGCGCAGCGCTGGATTCAGCTCGGTCCGATTACCATTCAGCCGTCTGAGTTTACGAAATTACTCATGATCATCAGTATGGCACAAATGATGGAAAGTCGAGTGAACAAGCTGAATACATTCCGCTCGTTGGTTCCCATAGTTTTATATGTAGGGATACCTACCTTATTGGTATTTAAACAGCCTGACCTTGGTACATCCTTAGTATATTTGGCTATTATGTGCGGCATGCTTTTCGTGGGCGGTATCCGCATGCGCTTAGTGCAAATTATTGTAGGCGTAGCGGTAGTACTGGCACCGCTTGGGTGGTTTGCCTTGCAAGAGTACCAAAAACAACGTATTTTAGTATTTTTAAACCCTAACATCGATCCGTTCGGAGCAGGGTATCATATCATTCAGTCAAAAATTGCCATAGGGTCCGGTATGATTCTGGGCAAAGGACTTTTCGAAGGTACGCAGAGTCAGTTGAACTTCTTACCGGAAAACCATACAGACTTTATTTTCTCCGTTATCGGTGAAGAATTGGGCTTTGTGGGCTGTGTGATTGTATTATTGTTATTGTTCCTTTTAATTTATCGCAGCGTGATGATTGCCCGCAGTGCCAACGATACGTTCGGTATGTTATTGGCCACGGGGATCGGTTCCATGCTGGTGTTCCAAGTACTGGTTAACGTGGGCATGACCACCGGGATTATGCCGGTTACGGGGATTCCGTTGCCGTTCATCAGTTACGGTGTCAGTGCGTTGACCACCAATATGATCAGTGTCGGTTTATTGCTGAATATTGCAATGCACCGCAAGAAATTGATGTTCTAGGCATTAATTAGACTTTTTTGAAAAGATGTTAAAAGTCGGCAAAGGTCGATGTGATATTTTTAGAAGTCGGCAAATGTCGTTTATGATGTTTTAACAAGCGTAAAAGGGCAACTGCGGTCAGTTGCCGTAATGATAGATTTTGAATCGGAGGTCCTATGGTTCAATTAGATGCGAGCTGGTTGCAGCATGTACAAAAGCCCGCGCGATACACAGGCGGCGAATGGAATAGCGTTGTGAAAGATCACAAAGATATGGATGTTACCATGTGTTTCGGTTTTCCCGACGTTTATGAAGTGGCTATGAGTCACTTGGGTATTAAAATTTTATATTCTTTGCTTAATGAATTACCATATGTGGCGGCGGAGCGCGTGTGTGCACCGTGGCACGATATGGAAGAGGAAATGCGTAAACGCAATATTCCGTTGTATTCTTTGGAAACGAAAACACCGGTTAAAGACTTTGATTTCTTGGCCTTCACGTTGCAGTACGAAATGAGCTATACCAACATTTTAAACATGTTGGATATGGGTGGCATTCCGTTCTACAGTAAAGACCGCGACTTGTCCTTCCCGTTGATTACGGCCGGCGGTCCTTGTGCGTATAATGTGGAACCGATTGCCGATTTCGTGGATATCGTAAACCTCGGTGAATCGGAAGAACACATTGTTGAAATGGTAGAACTCTATCGTCAGGAAAAAGCTGCCGGATTCCCGGGCGGCAAAGAAGGTTTGTTGCGTAAAATGGCGCAAATTCCGGGCAACTATGTGCCGTCTTTATACGAACCGCAATATACCGAAAAAGGCGATTTCAAAGGCATGAAAGTGCTCGCCGAAGAAGCTCCACCGGTAATCCAAAAACGCATTATCGAAGACATGGATAATTGTTTCTATCCGACCAAACCGGTTGTACCGTATATCGATGTAGTACATGACCGGGCCGTGTTGGAATTATTCCGCGGTTGTACGCGCGGCTGTCGTTTCTGTCAGGCCGGTATGCTGTATCGTCCGGTTCGTGAACGTTCACCGGAAAAATTGGTCCAATTGGCCAAAGAAATTATTGCCAACACCGGGTATAACGAGATTTCCTTGATGTCCTTGAGCTCGGCCGACTATTCACGGTTGCCGGAACTTGTTGACATGCTCATGGAAGAATTTAAAGATAAACAGGTGAGTGTGAGCTTGCCGTCTTTACGTATCGATGCGTTCTCTATTGATATTGCCAAAAAAGTACAACAGGTGCGTAAGAGCGGTTTGACCTTTGCACCGGAAGCCGGCTCGCAACGCATGCGTGATGTAATCAATAAGGGCGTAAGCGAAGAAGACTTAATAGCCGCTTGTACGAATGCGTTTAAATCGGGCTGGAATACGGTTAAATTGTATTTCATGATGGGCCTTCCTACCGAAACGGACGAAGACGTAGCGGGTATTGCCGATTTGGCGTATAAAGTGCTTGATTTACATCGTGAAATTACAGGCAAACGCAATGGTAAAGTAACTGTTAGCGTGTCCTTCTTTGTGCCGAAGAGCCATTCACCATATCAGTGGTACGGGCAACAATCGGTAGAAGAAATTCACCGCAAACAGCAGTATTTAAAAACACTCATCAATAACCGCAACATTTCCTATCATTATCATGACGGAGCGACCGGTTATATGGAAGCCGTGTTTGCTCGCGGTGACCGCCGTTTGAGCAAGACTTTAATAGAAGCTTGGAAATTGGGCTGTAAATTTGACGGTTGGACTGAATTCTTCTCTATTGACAAATGGATGCAGGCCTTCAAAAATACGGGCATCGATCCGGATTACTATGCGCGCCGCGACCGTGATTTTGACGAACCGTTGCCATGGGATCATTTGGATGACACTGTTTCCAAAGCTTATTTGAAACAAGAATGGGACCGTGCCGTGGATGCAACCTTGACGCGCGATTGCCGCCGTTTACCATGCAACGGCTGTAATGTGTGTCCGGAACTTAATACAGCGATTGTAGATTATCAGGAGGGTGGACGCGTTGAAAAAGTTACGTTTGGCCTTAAGTAAGGGCGAAGAAATGCGGTTTTTATCGCATTTGGATTATGCACAGGCCGTGGAACGTATGATTCGACGTGCCGAGATTAAAATGGCCTTTTCCGAAGGCTTTAATCCTCATATGAAAATCAGTTTTTCCTCCGCTTTGGCTTTAGGCATTACAGCGGAAGTGGAATATCTTGATATGGATATTGTGGAAGACGCTACCGTAGAATCCATCATGGAGCGTTTGAACCGCGTGGCACCGCCGGGACTCACCGTTATGGCCGGTCGTGAGATGCCGGATAAGGTGAAAAAACTCATGGCTATTTGTAACTATGCCGTGTATGAAGTGTCGGGCCCGGTAATCGGTGATGTAAATTGGGATGAACTTTTGAAATCCTTTAATGAAGCACCGGAAATTGAGTATGAAAAGGTAACACCGAAGAAGACACGTACTATTGACGTGAAGCATTTTGTGAAAGAACCGATTACGGCATGTCTTGACGGTAATCGCGTGACCTTGACTATGGGAATCGGCATTTATCCGGAAGGAACTATGAAACCGGGCGATGTGTGGCAGCTGGGCAGTGAAAAATTCGGCTGGCCCGTAACCGACGGTTATTCTATTCATCACCATGAAATCATGGTTGAGCGGGAAGGCCAGTTGTTGTCACCGTTAGATGTGACTGTATAATCCTAGACTCGTTGTTATATAAATAAATTCGCTTAAAATTGAAAAATTTTATATAATAGCAGTAAGAATCAACGCGTCTTAGGAGAAGGGAGTTTGCCATGAAACGAATCGTAGCCAATGTGATGGCGGAAGAAATTCGCATGGTTGTTTTGGACGAGCAAAACGAGCTGGTAGATACAGCCTTTTATCGGCCTACTCGTGACGAAACCATTAACCATATTTATAAGGGCGTAGTGCGCAATGTATTACCCGGCATGTCGGCGGCTTTCGTGGATATCGGCCTAAAACAAAATGCGTATCTTAATTTAAAACAAGGTAAGCAGACGAAGGCTATGGGCAAACTCTTTGTGGGTCAAAATGTACTCGTTCAGGTTGTTAAAGAAGAAATGCTCGGTAAGGGGGCACGCGTCAGTGCCGATGTCAGTTTGGCCGGCCGTTTTATGGTGCTCCTGCCGTATTCGGAAGGTCTTCATATTTCGAAACGTATTACCGATGATATTTTGCGAGCACAGTTGGCTGATATGGCAGCACCGTACTTAGCCAACGGTTGCGGCTTTATCTTGCGTACGGCGGCTGCGGAAGCGACGGCTGAAGAATTGCAAGGCGATATGGAGTTTTTGTGGCGCACTTGGCACCAATTGCAAAATCGTTATAAGGTTGCTAAGGGCGGAACAGAACTTTATAGTGATGCGGATTTTTGGTTCCGTGTGATTCGTGAATATTTGGGGCATGATGTGAACGAAATTATCGTGGATGATCAGGGTGCCTATGAACGGTTACAGGAACTCTTGAGTATCACCAATATGGCTGATGCGGTTACTCTGCGCCAACATACGGCGGCAGAACCTATCTTTAAAGAGTGGCAGGTGGAATCACAGCTTGATACACTTTTAAACTCAACGGTTGAATTACCGTCGGGCGGTTTTTTGAAAATCGATACGACAGAAGCACTTACCGTTATTGATGTCAATTCCGGTCACTTTACGGGGCGTTCCGGTACAGCCGGGGAAGTGGCCCTTGAAGTGAACCGTGAGGCGGCGCGCATGATTGCACGGCAACTACGCTTGCGCGATATTGGCGGCATCATTGTTTGCGATTTTATTGATTTACCGAAAAAAGCACAGCGTGATGAATTGCTTGCTTATTTAACTCAACTGGTGCACGAAGATCGCGTGAAAACCGTTGTTTGCGGTATTACCTCATTAGGCCTCGTAGAAATTACGCGCAAACGAGAACGGCAAGGTTTGCAGAGTATTCTGTTTGACACCTGTTCCCAATGTGGCGGTACAGGTCAATTATTTTCGGCGGAAACGGTATATTTACAGATTATCCGTCGTCTTCGAGAATTGTATCGGGCCGGTCGTTTAAAATCCAATGTGCTCATTGAGGTCAATGATGAAGTAAAACAGTACTTCACTAAATCCGTAGTATCGGCTTTAGAAGAGGAATGTAAACGAACTATTAAGGTTGAAATGCAACCGTCCATGAGTCGCGAAGCCTATTCCTTGCTTGCGCTTGGTGACGACTAAAATAATATGTAAAATTTGTAAGACTTAGCTTGCTAAGTCTTATTTTTTTAGATATAATAGTCAGGTTATTTGTTTTACCTTTTAAGTGAGGTGCATGCTGTATGTCGATGTGGGAGCTCGTGTTAATTGCTGTGAGTCTTGCTATGGATGCCTTTGCAGTTTCCGTAGCTAAAGGCCATTGTTTCACGGGTCAGGATAGTGTAAAAAAATTGGAATGCCGTTCATGTTTGGTGTATTCCAGATGGCTATGCCACTTATCGGTTGGTTTGTTGGGGCACAGTTGACAGACATGATTAACAGCTATGATCATTGGATTATTTTCGGACTGCTGGCGTATTTGGGGATTAATATGATACGCAACAGTAAAAAGGCGGCGGAAGAAGAAAATGAAGATTTTTGTGAACTTGTAAGTTGGCGTGAAATCATCATGTTGGCTTTTGCTACCAGTCTCGATGCCTTAGCTATCGGTTTAACATTTGCCTTTATGGATGTCAATGTTTGGGTGGCCAGCAGTTTAATCGGTGTGGTTGCTTTTATTATCTCTTTGGTTGGTGTATTTTTAGGGCAGCAATTAAAACGATTCTTGGGCGGTCGCGAAGAGGTCTTAGGCGGCATTGTGCTCATCGTAATCGGTTTGAAAGTTTTATTGCAGCATATGCAGATTATTTGATTATAAGTTAATGTATTCTAATTAAATTTAAAGTTTTCGCACTCAATGCTACATATTGCTACAGCGCAATACATTAGTTATAATGCGATGCATTTGGTTTTACATGTAAGAAGTCAATGACAAACAATTCGTTTAAGTCATTGACTTTTGTTGCGTAATCATGTAAAATAAATTAGTCATAGTTTGGGTACGCCCAGCTATTGCAGCCGCGTGGAGAGGTGTGTAAATTTCACTCATCCCGATTCCGGCATGAGAGAATACCGTATTCAGCGAGTTCGAAAACAAGGAGGTGTCACAATGTACGCAATTATTAAAACCGGTGGTAAACAATACCGCGTTGCCGAAGGCGATGTAATTACTATCGAAAAATTGGAAGCAGCTGCTGAAGAATCCGTAACGTTTGACGAAGTTTTAACTGTAGTTAACGACGGTGACGTTAAAGTAGGCGCTCCACTTGTGGACGGTGCAAAAGTAACAGGTAAAGTACTTGAACATGGTAAAGCGAAGAAGATTTTAGTTTTCAAATATAAAGCAAAATCCAACTATCGTCGTCGCCAAGGTCATCGTCAGCCGTTCACAAAAGTTCGCATTGAATCCATTCAGGCGTAAGTCATGATTAAGATTCATATTCGTCGTAATGAGGCACAACAAATTGTTGCTTGCTCCATTAACGGACATGCCGGCTATGACGAGCATGGCTATGATATTGTATGTGCCGCCGTTTCTGTACTGTCTTGTACCGCAATTTTGGGGTTACAGTCAGTCGCTGAGCAACAAGGTATTTACGAGAACAGTTCCGGTGAATGCACCATTGAATTACAAGGGGCCATCACAGAAAAGGGACAGGCTATATTGGCAACCATGGTTCTTGGCTTCCAAGAAATTGCTCGCCAATATGATGATTTTGTATCACTTAGTGAAACATAGGAGGTGAACGGAATGTTTACTTTTGATTTGCAATTATTTGCACATAAGAAAGGTGTATCCAGTACACGTAATGGTCGCGATAGCGAATCCAAACGTCTTGGCGTTAAATGTCATGATGGTTCCGTAGTAAAAAGCGGTAACATCATCGTTCGTCAACGTGGTACTCATTTCCATCCTGGCACTAATGTAGGTATTGGTAAAGACGATACTTTATTCGCATTAGTTCCTGGTAAAGTTGCTTTCGAACGTGCCGGTCGCTATAACCGTAAAGTTAGCGTATACCCGGTAGAAGCGTAAGCTTAAACGAATATACAAGAACCCCTGATTTATATCGGGGGTTTTTTTGTGTGTTCTTTTTATATGATAGGTAGGTAATCTCTAAAAAAGCACTTTATACGTGGTAAATAGACATGGTAATGAGAAAATTCGATGAGCGTCCGACATCAATCAAATAATGATAAAAACAGGCTTATTAGGCGGTGTTTTTATTTTCAAAAGTGGAGAAAAGGTGTATAATATAAGACATATTCAAGAGATTCAATATAGCAGAAGTGAAGTGCATAGTAAGTATGCTTGACCTGAATAGGCAGTCGGAGTGTGGGCTGTCATTGAGCTCGTACTTGGGAAAGGACGAGGGCACAGGACTTCTCTATGGTATGAGTAAAGGAGACCAGTATGTACGATGTAAAATCTTCTAAAGCAGAAGAGTTTATTAACCACGAAGAGATTCTTGATACGTTGGCCTATGCGGAAGCTAATAAAGAAAATCGTGAGCTTTTGGACCAAATTTTGGCAAAAGCGGCTACCATGAATGGCTTAAATCACCGTGAAGCGGCTGTTTTATTGGAATGCCCGTTGCCTGAATATAAAGATAAATTATTTGCCTTGGCCAAAGAAATCAAACAAAAGATTTACGGGGACCGCATTGTATTATTTGCCCCTTTATATTTGTCCAACTATTGTGTTAACGGTTGTGTATATTGCCCGTATCATGCTAAAAACCGTCACATTACCCGTAAGAAATTGACCCAGGAACAGGTTCGTGAAGAAGTATTGGCTTTGGAAGCTATGGGTCATAAACGTATCGTTATCGAATCCGGGGAAGATCCTGTAAACAATCCGTTGGAATACATTTTGGAATGTATTAAAACAATTTACAGCATTAAGAATAAAAACGGTGAAATTCGTCGTGTTAATGTAAATATTGCTGCTTGTGAAGTGGAAGACTACAAGAAGCTCCACGAAGCGGGTATCGGTACCTATACTTTGTTCCAGGAAACTTACAACAAAGAAAACTACGAAAACTTGCATCCGCATGGTCCAAAGAGCAACTATGCATACCATACGGAAGCTATGGACCGCGCTATGAAGGGCGGTATCGATGACGTAGGTATCGGCGTTTTATACGGTCTTGAACATTATCGTTATGACTTCGTAGGTTTGTTGATGCATGCGGAACACTTGGAAGCCGTATTCGGTGTAGGTCCGCATACAATCAGTGTGCCGCGTATTTGCCCGGCTGATGACATCGATGTTGATGATTTCAGCAATGCTGTGCCGGACGATACATTTGAAAAAATCGTAGCCCTTATCCGTGTATCCACACCTTATACCGGTATGATTATGTCTACTCGTGAAAGTCAGCGCATGCGTGAACGCGGTTTGGCACTCGGTATTTCTCAGATCAGCGGCGGCTCCCGTACCAGCGTTGGCGGTTACAAAGAAGAAGAATTGCCGGAAGATAACTCGGCTCAGTTCGATACCAGCGATCGCCGCAGTCTTGATGAAATCGTTGACTGGTTGTTGGAACTCGGTTATGTACCGAGCTTCTGTACTGCATGCTATCGTGCCGGCCGTACGGGTGACCGTTTCATGGCCTTGGCTAAGAGTGGTCAGATTCACAACTGCTGCCAGCCTAATGCGTTGATGACGCTTAACGAATACCTGATTGACTATGCAACGGATGAAACAAAAGCTACGGGCGAAGCTGTTATTGAAAAACAGTTGGACCTTATTCGTAATGAAAAGGTTAAAGAAGCATCCGCCAAGTACATCAAACAGATGGAACATGGTGAACGCGACTTCCGTTTCTAGGCATTATTCAGAGGATTTTGTTCCCGAGAATCAGTTGTTTAGGATGTTTTATAAGAATCAATTTCAAAGAAGATTAAAATCAGGGCGTTCAAATCTCGGTTGTAATCTTTGAATCTGTATAAAACGGTCATCAATAATAAAAATATTTGAATAAGAAATTTGTCATTTAAAAGTTTATTTAACATAAGCTATTAAGTGAAAATGATAAAGAAAGAGTGATTATATAATGATAATCGCTCTTTCTTTTTTTATGGGATATAATCAAGAAAATTGAAAAAGAGGTTTAATTTAACAGGTTAATGGTGTATAATAAAATAAATTGAGAATGATAATACAGTATTTAATAGTAGGAAATCACAAATTGAGATTGATATTCGATTAAGTGATTTTATACATGCGCTAAACAGATAAATTGATAATAAGCAGATGATAAGTGAGACGAGATATGAGACAGACTAAAGCGAAACGATGGCGCATAGAGCCCGGTGATGAAACAATTGAACAGGAACTGGTCAGAGAACTCGGTGTATATCCGGTAGTGGCAAAATTATTGGTGAATCGCGGTATTACGACGGTAACAGCCGGTCGTGACTTTTTATACGGCAATCTGGGAGATTTATTGGATCCCTATTTGTTGAAAGGCATGAAAGAAGCGGTACCGCTGATTCAGGAGGCCATTGAAAAACAAAAACGGATTGTTATTTACGGCGATTATGATGTGGACGGCATTACGGCTACCTCTTTGATGTATCGCTTTTTAAAACGATGCAATGCCAATGTAAGCTATTATATTCCGGAGCGTCAAAGTGAAGGCTATGGCCTTAACGAAGAGGCTTTGGAACACATTATTGAACAGGGGACGGAACTTGTCATTACGGTAGACTGCGGTATCAGCTCGTATGATATTGTGGAATCTGTACGCGACCGTTTGACCATGATTATTACCGACCATCATACGGCACCGCCGGAAATTCCGCGTGCTGCGGCCGTTATTAACCATAAACAACCGGATTGCCCGTATCCCGATAAGAATTTGTCCGGCGTGGGCGTAGCCTTCAAAGTGTGTCAGGCCGTATGGCGTGAGCGCACCGGTAATGATTATTTGGAAGATTTGGATATCGTGGCTCTTGGTACCGTGGCCGATGTGGTTCCGTTAGTCGATGAGAATCGTATTATTGTCCGTGAAGGACTTAAGAAGATGATGGAATCACCGAATATAGGGATTGAAGCACTGGTTGCCGTAGCGGGGCTTGAAGGCCGTAAATTGACGACCGGACATATCGGTTTTACCTTGGCACCGCGACTCAATGCAGCCGGTCGTGTTACTCATGCGACGCGGGCCGTAGAGTTATTGACGGCGACCGATATTTCAACCGCCAATGTGATTGCGGAAGAGTTGCAGGAAACAAATCTGGAACGACAGACAATCGAACGCGGTATTCACGAAGAGGCTCGTCAAGATGTGATTAATCAAGGTGAGTCGGCCCATAAGGTTATCGTGGTGGCTGGTGAAGGCTGGCATCCCGGTGTTATCGGAATTGTAGCCTCGCGTTTGGTAGAAGAATATTATCGACCGTCACTGGTTATCAGCATCCATGACGGCGTAGGCAAGGGGTCTTGCCGCAGTATAGATAATTGCAATATTTATGATGCGTTGAAATCGGCGGAAGATTTGCTCTTGCAATTCGGCGGTCATAAACAGGCTGCGGGTTTCAGCATTGAATCGGAAAAAATTCCGGCTTTGCGTGAACGTTTAACGGCTTACTGCGAAGAACATTTGACAAATGAAGATTATGTACCGATTATCGATATCGATTCCAAGCTGGAACCGGGCGAAGTGACAGTGGAATTGGTGGATCAGATTGAAACTTTGGAACCGTACGGCATGGGGAACAGCACACCGGTATTTGCCATCAATCCGATTGCCGTACAGGATGTGTTCCTGTTGGGGCAGCAGAAAAATCACTGCAAGATTATCCTGCAATCTCAGATTGGCCCGTTGGATGCCATTATTTGGCACGGCGCCGATTATCACCGGGATGTATTCCCCGATGAACGGGTTAAAGTGGCTTTTTCATTACAGAAAAACGAATGGCAAGGTCGTGTTTCACCACAATTAATGGTGCAGGATTTGGCTCATTTGGATGAGCAGCCGATTAAGTTGACGGCGGAAGGTTTGCGTGAAATGTATGTTATTGTACGCAGTATTTTCCGAAGTGCCACGGCACCGCGCTATATTGTGGAATCAGAAGTTTTGCACCGTCATCCGGACAATCAGACCAATAAAGAAGCCATATTGTCATTGGATGTTTTTAAAGAACTCGGCATCTTGCAGGAAGAAGTGACCGATGACGGCATGGCCTTATATCGTTGGTGCCATGTGAAAGAAAAATTGGAGTTAATTACATCACTGACATTTTTAAAATACAGTGCCTGAGGAGGTGGAAATTATGGCTGAAAATGAAGAAGGCAAGGTAATCGTCGATCAACCGGCTTTTAATAAAGAAGTGGAACTGGCACATCTCATGGAGATTGTTCGCTCCTACTTGGATGAAGCGGATTGTAAAGAGATTATGCGTGCATTTGAAGTGGCTGACAAAGCTCATGCACCGCAAAAAAGAGCATCCGGCGAACCATACATCTTACATCCTTTAGACGTTGCCACCATATTGGCCAATTTACAAATCGATGCGACGACCGTTATCGCCGCACTGCTCCATGATGTTGTGGAGGATACGGAATATACGTTGCCGCAGATTGAAGAGTTATTTGGGAAAGAAGTGGCGTTTTTAGTTGACGGTGTTACGAAATTAAATCAATTTCAGTATCATACTAAAGAAGATCAGCAGTTGGAAAACTATCGTAAGATGATTCTGGCTATGGCTAAGGATGTACGCGTGGTAGTTATTAAACTGGGGGACCGTCTGCATAATATGCGGACCTTGAAGCATATGCGCAGTGATAAGCAAAAGCGTATTGCTCAGGAAACCTTGGAAATCTTCGCACCGTTGGCTCATCGGTTGGGGATTTTTAACATTAAATGGGAATTGGAAGACTTATCCTTCCGTTATTTGGAACCGGATAAATATTATGACTTAGTAGAGCAAATGCAGGAAAAACGTCATGTCCGTGAGGAAATCGTTAACGATACCATGGAACAGCTCAAAAAAGCATTGGAAGACGCTCATATTAAGGCGGATGTAAAAGGTCGTCCAAAACATTTTTACAGTATTTATAAAAAGATGAAAAAAGACAATCGCGATTTGTCGCAGATTTACGACTTATACGCGGTTCGTGTAATTGTTGACACCATTCCGGATTGTTATGCAGTCCTCGGTATTGTCCATAATTTGTGGAAACCGTTGCCATATCGTTTTAAAGATTACATCGCCATGCCGAAGTCGAACATGTATCAATCCTTGCATACTACGATTATCGGGACCATGGGACACTCCGTAGAAATTCAGATTCGTACTTGGGAAATGCACCGCGTTTCGGAATACGGGGTAGCTGCTCATTGGCGTTATAAAGAAGGCAATAAAGGTGGCGACAAAGATTTTGACCAGAAGGTGGGTTGGCTTCGCCAAGTTCTTGAATGGCAGGATGCCAGCAATCCGAAAGAATTGGTTAATGCGTTGAAATTGGACGTATTCTCCGGGGAAGTGTTTGTATTTACGCCGCGCGGCGATGTGCTGAAACTCCCTAAGGGGGCCGTTCCGTTGGATTTTGCCTATCGCATTCATACCGACGTAGGTCATCACTGTGTGGGGGCCAAAGTAAACGGCAAGATTGTATCGCTTGATTACACTTTGCAAAACGGCGATATTGTGGATATTATTACGTCTAAAACGGGTAAACCGAGCCTTGACTGGTTGAATATCGTCGGTTCTACGGAAAGTCGCAGTAAAATCCGCAATTGGTTCAAAAAAGAAAATAAAGAAGAGAATATCGTTAAAGGTCGTGAACTTCTTGAAAAAGAAGCGAAACGACTCAACTACGAATGGAAAGAATTGAACAAGCCCGGTCGTATGGAACAGATTGCGAAAGCGTTGAACGCCGGCAGTGAAACCGAATTGTTATCGGCTGTGGGTTACGGCGGCATTCCGGTAAATTCCGTATTACTTCGTTTTGTCGATTTATATAAACGTGATTTAGCCAAAGAAGATAATCGTCGCGACACGATGGCTCTTTTGGAAAAACTGAAAACACCGGAACGTGTTCATCGCAAGAGCAGTACGGGGATTCTCGTTAATGGTGAACCGGACGTGATGGTCCGCATGGCCCGTTGCTGTAATCCGGTACCGGGTGATGAAGTGGTCGGCTATATCACGCGTGGTCGCGGTGTATCGGTTCACCGGGCGGATTGTCCGAATATCGGTCATACACCGGAAGATGTAGACCGCATGATTGAAGTATCGTGGGATGCGGGCACGTCGGAAAACTTCCATGTAGCCATTGAAATTACGGCCTATGACCGTGGCGGTTTGCTCATGGAAATTATGGCCACCTTATCGGAAATGAAAATTAATATTGTAAATATTAATGCTAAAGTAGATGATACGAAGAATGCGAACATTAACTTAGTCATTGAAATTCGCGACGTGTCGGAACTTGATTTTGTTATGACTAAAGTACGACGTATCCGTGATGTGTACACGGTACAGCGTGCCAATGGAGGTAGTTGATGCGGGCGGTAGTTCAAAGAGTCAGTGAAGCGGCTGTAACCGTGGCCGGTGAAACAACGGGCGTCATTCCTAAGGGGCTGATGGTTTTGCTGGGCGTCGGTAAGAGCGACACGGAGGTCGATGCGGTGTATTTGGCCGATAAAATTGTAAATCTCCGTATCTTTGAAGATGCCGAGGAAAAGATGAATCTGTCCGTCGCAGATGTGAATGGTGAAATCTTGGTCGTATCGCAATTTACCCTGTACGGTGATGTGCGCAAAGGTCGACGTCCCGGTTTTGATCAGGCAGCTCCGCCTGATGAAGCGGAACGCTTGTATGAGGTTTTCATCAACCGCTGCCGTGAAACCGGCGTCAAGGTTGAAACAGGACGTTTCAGAACGCATATGATGGTAAGCCTTACCAATGACGGACCGGTTACCATTTTGCTGGACAGTCAGAAACAGTTCTGACACTGCTTAAATCGGTTTTAAAATAGGTATTAAGCAATCTTGGTCGAGCCTTAAAGGCCGATTAAGATAATATTTAAAATATATTCGTAATTTATCGCATAGAGTTAATGGAGAGTGATGCGTATGAAATTATATCGGATGCCTTTAGGGGCATTTGCGACGAACTGCTACATCGTCATTGATGAAAGCAATCAGCATTGTTTGGTAGTTGACCCGGGGAGTGAAGGTAACCGCCTTGTTGAATTTTTAAAAGAAAAAGGCTTACAACCGGAAGCTGTTATCCTTACTCACGGTCACGGCGATCATATCGGCGGCGTACAGGCCGTAGTTGATGAATTCAAAGTGCCGATTTACATCAATAAGGGCGATGAAGAATATTTGACTAACGGCGAGCTTAATTTGAGCAGTACTTATGGTCAACCGGTGAAAGTAACCGGCGACGTTCGCCTCATCAAAGAAGCTGATGTAATCAGCTTGGGCGACCATACATTTACCGTTATTGAAACACCGGGGCATACACCGGGCGGCGTATGTTTCTACGGGGAAGGTCTGGTACTGGCCGGCGATACGCTTTTCCAAGAGTCTATCGGCCGTACGGACTTCCCACGCAGTAGCTATGAAGATTTGATTGACGCCGTGCGCACCAAATTATTCGCTTTGCCGGATGAAACGGTCGTATATCCGGGCCACGGGCCTGAAACGACAATCGGTCATGAAAAGATTTATAATCCGTTTGTTCGTTAGGCGGTGACCGAAAATGTTAAAAAAATCAACACAGTATTGGTTGCGCGTCGTGTTGATTGTGCTGGCCGTAATTTTTCTGTGGGCCATTATTCCTGTGCTCTGGCCGCTTATCGTGTCCTTAATCTGTACGCTGATTTTACTCCCCGTAGTAAACAATATTCAAGATTATATGCGACATCGGTTGGGCTTTACCTGGTTTCCGCGATGGCTGGCCATCATACCGGCATTTTTGTTGGTAGCTCTCATTTTATTATTGGTAATTCAGTTTATTATTTTACCGTTCATAGCTGAATTTACCCGTTTGCTGAATAACTTACCGGTATTAATGTCACAATTAATCTTGTTGTGGCAGGATATTACGTCCGGTGAATGGTTAAAATTACCGCCACAGATAGATGCCATCGTCATGACAACCTTGGCGCGAATCAGTTCCTATGGCGTGGAATTGGCTCAACGCGGTATATTTGCTATTTTTTCACTGGCTACGACCATGCTGGAATGCTTACTGGTACCGATTATGACCTTCTATTTATTGAAGGACGGACGGCAAATCAAAAGTAAAGTTATTTCGATTTTTCAACCGCCCTATAATCGATATTTAATGGATGTGGTGAATCAGATGCACCGCACCATGGGGCGTTATTTGCGCGGTCAGTTGTTGCTTGCCACCAATATGTTCTGCGTGACGCTTATTGTAGCTTATTTTTTTCAATTACCTTACCCTTTGGTATTGGCGCTTTTCGCGGCCATAGCGGAATGGATTCCGATTATCGGCCCGATTGTAGCGGCGATACCGGCTGTTATATTGGCCTCTTTGGTGGGGCCCGGCTTGGTAGTGAAAATTATCATTACCTATGCCATTATTCAGTTAATTGACGGTCAGATTGTAATGCCTAAAATTCTGGGGCATGTCATCAAGCTGCATCCGTTAGTTATATTAACCGTAATTTTTGTAGGCGGTTATTTCTATGGCATCATCGGTATGATGACGGCAGTGCCGCTCACAGCGATGTTACAAATCGTGCTTACAAAACTTTGGTATTTTAACTCGTTTTACAAGAAGGATGGAACTGTATGAACACGACATTAGAAAAATTGAAAGAACGTATTAAAGACAAAAAGTATAAGTTGACGACTCAGCGCCAGACAATTTTACAAGCGTTTATTGATGCGGAAGAAAAGCATTTATGCGCTGAAGATGTATATGTATTGGTAAAAGCGGTAGCGCCTGATATCGGTTTGGCTACAATTTACCGTACCCTCGATTTATTCACCGAACTTGATTTGTTAAAACGTTTGGACTTCGGCGACGGCCGTAATCGTTATGAACTCAATGATGAAGAATTCGCTCATTTCCATCATCATTTGATTTGTGTAAAATGCGGCTGTGTCAAAGAATTCGAAGATGATATGCTTGAAACTTTGGAATCCATTATTGCCAAAAAACTTAACTTTAAAACAATTGACCATCAGTTGAAAGTTTACGGCTACTGCGGCGACTGCCAGGAAAAAATGAAAGCGGAAGAAGCCGCGGCTCAAAAAGGTGAGTAATTTGACCTATCGTTATACGGGGCCCTTGCCGCTCGGCAGTGTGGTAGCTCATTATTGTGGGGCTGCCGGGCTGACAACGACTAAGGAGGACCCGACTTGGCGTTTGGATGCGTCTGAAAACGATAAAGCATATACCTTGGCCGTTTGGCATGAAGAAACTCATGTTACCGATTTAACAGGGGCCTTATCCAATGAAGGGCGCCTTCAAATCGGTGGTCAATTATTGAAATTGATCAGAACGGCACAGGGGCGTTCGCCATTGGGTGAGTGGGGCACCTTGGTAGGCGTGAGACCTACCAAATTGTTTCACAAACTGTGGGATAATTCCGATAGTGCCGATCAGGCTGTTACGGCTTTGCGTGAGCGCTTTGAAGTGAGTCAGTCAAAAATTGATTTATTGCGTGATATTGCAACCTTGCAACGCCCTTATGTGGCGCCGCATGAAACGGCGGACCGGGAAATCAGCATTTACGGCGGTATTCCGTTTTGCCAGACACATTGTACGTATTGCTCGTTTCCCTATGGTCTGATTCAGGATTACAAGCGTATTCCTGATTTCTTGAAGGCCTTTGTAAAAGATGCAACGCAGCTGAAGAGGATTCTTGACGAATATGCCTTAACCGTATCTACGGTGTATATGGGCGGCGGTACGCCGACCAGTTTAAATGATGATGATTTTGCAACGGCTCTTGGAGCTTTGGCAGAATTGCATCGTGCAAACAGCGAATTTACCGTAGAAGCGGGTCGTCCCGATTCGGTAACACCGCATAAATTGGAGACTATGGCTTGCTTAGGCGTAAATCGCATCAGCATTAATCCTCAAAGTATGCACGACAATATTTTAAAAGCTGTCGGGCGCGGTCATACGGCTGAAGCGATTAAAGAATTGTACGGTTATGTGCGAAAGCATACGGACTTTGCGGTAAATATGGATTTTATTGCCGGTTTGCCGTATCAGACATTGGCTCATATGGATGAAAATCTGGATTATGTTTGTCAGGCACGGCCTGAAAATGTTACAATTCATACATTGGCATTGAAGCGGGGCAGTCCGCTTTATGACGGTACAGGTCGTGAGGCTATGCCGGAGGCGACTGTTGTGGAAGCTATGGTGGCACGCAGTAAAGAACGTTTGGAAGCGGCCGGTTATGTGCCGTATTATGTGTATCGCCAGCAATATATGACGAGTCAGACCGAAAATATCGGCTATACTTTGCCGGGCCATATATGTGAATATAATATTCGGATTATGGAAGAACGACAGAGTATTTTGTCAGTTGGTCCGGGCAGCTCCTCCAAATGGATGCGAGGACCTGAATATCGGCAATTACAACAGCATATGCCTAAAGATGTATCCGTATATATTGATACGTTACCAACACTGCTTGAAAAACGCAGTCAACTAAGCAAACGATTTTGGGAGGGATAAAATATGGGAATTCAAAAGCCAAGAGGCACACAAGACTTATTGCCGAACGTCATCGGTAATTGGCGCTATGTGGAAGACAAAATTCGCCGTATTTGTGCAGCGTACAGATTTGATGAGATTCGCACACCGATGTTTGAAGAAACCGGTTTATTTTTGCGCGGTATCGGTGAAACAACCGACGTAGTACAAAAAGAAATGTACTCGTTCCCAACGGGCGACAAAAAAGAACAGACGTATACTTTGCGCCCTGAAAACACGGCATCCGCTGTACGTGCGTATTTAGAAAACAAAGTGTACGGCCAGGAAAGTTTGACAAAATGGTTCTACATCGGACCGATGTTCCGTCATGACAAACCACAGGCCGGTCGTTACCGTCAGTTCCACCAATTCGGGGTGGAAGTATTGGGCACTCAGGCCCCGGCAACCGATGCCGAAGTTATTTTGATGGTATTGCAATTATTTAACGACTTCGGCCTTCAGGATTTAAGCGTACAGGTTAACTCCGTAGGTTGTCCTAACTGCCGTCCGGCCTATCGTGAGAAATTAATTGCTTTCTTCGAACCGAAGAAAGATCAGCTCTGTCCGGATTGTCAGGAACGCTTGTACAAGAATCCGCTCCGTATTTTAGACTGCAAAGAAGAAACCTGCAAAGCGTTATCTGTAGGGGCTCCTGAAATTCACGAAAATCTTTGTCAGGAATGTTCCGATCACTTTGATCAATTGCAGAAATTCTTAACGGCAGCGAATGTAAATTACGTGGTAAATCCTCGTTTGGTACGCGGTTTGGATTACTATACGAAGACAGCCTTTGAAGTACAATATGCTCCGCTCGGTTCGCAAAGTGCGGTAGCCGGCGGCGGCCGTTATGACGGTCTCGTGGAAGAATTGGATGGTCCTCATACACCGGCAGTCGGTTTTGCCATGGGCATCGAACGACTCTTATTGGCCCTCGAAAAACAAGGTTTATTGCCGGAAACAACCGTTGATCCGTCTGTTTTTGTAGTTGCTTTAGGCGATGCGGCTCAAGTAGAAGGCTTTAAACTTGTAAATGACCTTCATAAGGCTTATATTAAAGCAGCTATGGACGGCGACGGTAAAAGTATGAAGAGTCAGCTGAAACATGCTAACAAAATTAACGCAAAATATGTTATTATATTGGGTGATGATGAATTAGCTCGCGGTGAAGCGATTATTCGCGACATGGAAAGTAGCGAGCAGGAAACCGTAGCCTTTACGGATGTATTGGCACGAGTAACTTCTCTAGTGAAAGGATGACAAGAATGGAAACAATGCAAGGATTGCATCGCACACACGGTTGCGGTACTATCAGCGAAGAACAAGTAGGTAAGGAGGTTGTCCTTTGCGGCTGGGTAGAACGCCGTCGTGACCATGGCGGATTGATTTTTATTGACCTTCGCGACCGCTCCGGCGTAGTTCAGGTTGTAGCATCCCCTGATCATAATTTAGAATCTTTCCATAAAGCGGAAGATGTACGTAGTGAATATGTGCTTTGTGTTCGCGGTAAAATTACGGAACGTGATGCCGAAGCTATCAACCCTAATTTGGCTACCGGTCGTTATGAAATGTATTGCGAAGAACTTCGCGTACTCAATGCGTCCAAAACGCCTCCGTTCTACATTCAAGATAATATCGATGTGGATGAAAACATCCGCTTAAAATATCGTTATTTGGATCTTCGCCGTCCTGAAATGCAACGCAACTTAATCCTTCGTCACCGTGTGACTAAGGCTATGCGTGACTTCTTGGATTCTCGCGATTTCCTCGAAATTGAAACACCTATGCTTACGAAGAGTACACCGGAAGGGGCTCGTGACTACTTAGTACCATCCCGTGTTAACCCGGGTTCCTTCTATGCATTGCCACAGTCTCCACAGATTTTTAAACAAATCTTGATGGTAGCCGGTTATGAAAAATACTTCCAAATCGTTCGTTGTTTCCGTGATGAAGACTTGCGTGCCGACCGTCAGCCTGAATTTACTCAGCTCGACTTGGAAATGAGCTTCATTGATCAGGAACAAATTTTGGAAACCTTGGAAGGTTTGATTAAACACGTATTTAAAACGACTATGGACATTGATGTTCAGATTCCTATGGCTCGTATTACTTGGGACGAAGCCATGGATAAATACGGTTCCGATAAACCGGACCTTCGTTTCGGTATGGAATTCACCGACGTAACAGATTTGGTTCGCACTACTGAATTTAAAGTATTCCGTTCCGTTATCGACAACGGCGGCATGGTTAAAGGTATTGTAGTACCGGGCGACGCAGGTATTCCTCGTCGTGAACTTGATGACCTCGTAAACTATGTTGGTCAATACGGCGCTAAAGGTCTTGCATGGGCATGCTTCAACGAAGACGGCACTATCAAATCCCAGATCATGAAATTCTTGGGTGAAGATACGATTCGTGCTATCGGTGAAAAAATGCAGGCAAAACCTGGCGATTTGGTACTCATGATTGCCGACAAACCGGCTGTAGTAGCCAAAGCTTTGGGCGAACTTCGTCTTGAAATGGGTCGTCGTATGAATCTTATCGACGAAAACAAATTGGCTTTCACTTGGGTAACAGATTTCCCAATGTTCGAATACGATGAAGAAGAAAAACGTTATGTAGCTATGCATCATCCGTTCACTTCACCGCGTGCCGAAGATATGGATAAATTGGAATCCGATCCTGCCTCCGTTAAAGCGATTGCCTATGATATGGTATTGAACGGCGTTGAAATCGGTGGCGGCAGTATCCGTATTTATCAATCCGATGTACAAGAAAAAGTATTCAAAGCTATCGGCCTCAGCGAAGAAGAAAGCCGCAGCAAATTCGGTTTCATGTTGGATGCATTCCAATTCGGTGCTCCTCCACACGGCGGTTGTGCCTTCGGTCTTGACCGTTTGGTAATGCTTATGGCTAAACGCCAATCCATCCGTGACGTAATTGCGTTCCCTAAGACGCAGAGTGCAGCTGACCTTATGAGCCAGGCTCCTTCGACTGTTGCGCCAAAACAGTTGCGTGAACTTCACATTAAAACCGATACGGAAAAAGAAAAGTTAGTGTAAAATCAAGTTTTTTGTTAAAAAAGTATGACGGTTAGTACTTTTTGGTCTACTTCTGCTTGATATATGCTAAATCTATATCAGTCGTTTGTTTCAAGACCTTGAAATAAACGGCTGATTTTGTTAATATAATAGTAAAGAATCCCCCTGCTGTGTGCGTGTGGTATCGTAGCTTTGAGCCAACACTATTACATCGGGAGCCTGGACTCTTGTATTGGCACTATGCCTGATGAAGGACAGTAAGATTACAAGGAGGGCACCCACCTGCTATCGCAGGATCAAAACACGGTACATATACGGCATGGTGGGGCTCTTATAAGCCGCCTTAGGGCGGCTTATTTTTTATCTCGAATTAGAGAGTATTCAGACCTAATTTAGACAGAGTCATTCCTAAATTGAGTTATTGACAGTTCCTGATTTGGCGATAAATAATCTCGAATTTAGGACCGGATAATCCCGAGTTTAAGCTCAATTTAGGGTATAATAAAGTTAGCATGTATATACTTCATGACCTGTGGCCAACGCGTATGAGCCAATGCGTCATTGTGATAGATTTAGGAGAGACAGTTATGGACAGTTTATTTGCCGAATATGAACCGAAACGGTTTGAACCGTTGGCGGTTCGTTTACGTCCTACTTCGTTGGATCATTTTTTCGGACAGGAAAAAGCCGTGGGGAAGAGCAGCTTTTTGCGAGCCATGATAGAGCGTGATACGATTCCGTCTTTACTCTTTTACGGGCCGTCGGGCACGGGTAAGACGACTTTGGCCGGTATCATTGCAGCCATGACACATAGTCAATTTGTAGTCTTGAATGCCACCAATGCGGGCATCGGTGAGTTACGGGCTATCATTGAAAAAGCGCGTAAGACAATTCAAAATCTGCAACAGCGGACGATTCTATTCCTCGATGAAATTCATCGCTTTAATAAGAGTCAGCAGGACGTGCTCTTACCGGGTGTAGAAGACGGCACTATTATTTTGATTGGTGCTACGACGGAGAATCCGTTTTTTGAAGTGAATCGACCGCTCTTGTCGCGGCTTCGTCTGATTACTTTGGAAACCCTTACGCCGGATGCCATTGTTAAGGTATTGCAAAGAGCGCTTACGGATGAGGAGCAGGGCCTTGGAAAGCAACATTTGAAAGCTGAAGAGTCCGTATTGCGAGAAGTGGGCATGTTTGTAAACGGCGATGCCCGTATGGCACTGAATATTTTGGAACAGGCAGCGGCCATGGTGGCTGACGGCGGTGAGTTAACCCTTGATATTCTCGAACGCGTGGTAGGTCGCCGTATTTATAGTTATGACAAAAAGGGCGATAATCATTACGATACGATTTCGGCCTTTATTAAAAGTATGCGCGGTTCCGATCCGCAGGCGGTGGTATATTATTTGGGTCGTATGATTGAAGCGGGGGAAGACCCTAATTTCATTGCACGGCGTATTGTCATTTGTGCGGCCGAAGATGTGGGCCTGGCCGATCCGCAAGCTTTGGTAGTGGCCAATGCAGCGGCACAAGCGACTCATTTGGTGGGCTTTCCGGAAGCACGTATCATTTTATCGGAAGCCGCTTTATATGTGGCGTTGGCACCAAAGAGTAACAGTGCGTATATGGCCATTGACGCGGCTATCCAGGATGTACGTCATTATGAGCATGGCGAAGTGCCGGCTCATTTACGGGACAGTCACTACAGCGGGGCCGCCAAATTGGGGCATGGTGTGAGTTATAAATATGCTCATGATTATCCCAATGGCTATGTGAAACAACAATATTTGCCTACGGCCTTAGTAGGGCGTACCTATTATGAAGGAATTGCACGCGGTAAAGAGAAAGAATTAATGGCGGATTGGAACGAACGTACAAGCGGTAAAACTTCTAAAAAGTAGTCAATCTGTGGTATAATAAAATGCTAATGAGTTTATTGTTTGACCGGATTGATAAGTGTAGAGGTGTGTAGATAGATTATGGCGGAACAAAAAGAACGAGCGAAGGCGGCGCCGCGTAAAACAACGACTAAACGCAAGACGACGACTTCGTCACGAACTGTAAAAAAAGATAAAACCGATAAGGCCCCTAAAATTCGTAAAGAAGTACGAGGCCTTTTTACCATGCTCTTTGCCTTGGTAGCATTATTGGGGATGTTTAATATTACTTCCGGCACGGTCGTAGACATTATTGCCGGTATTTTTAAATATGGTTTCGGTTTAGGTGGCTTGATTCCATGCCTCTATGTAGGCTATATAGGTTGGCGTATTCTGTACGCCGATAAAGGCTTTTCGATAACGCGACGAGGCTTTTTATTAACTTTGGTATATGTATTTGCAATTACCTTTGTAACCCTCGTTTCAGCCGGTAACGGTGAAGAGTTAATAACTACCAAAGTAGCGACGCAGGGGGGCGTAGTAGGGGGCTTAATTGCCACATTATTACGCAGCTTGCTCGGCAATGTGGGAGCTATTATTTTCACGGTGGTTGTTGTTTTGGGATTGATTTTATTAATCTATCAAATCTCATTGCGTACCGGTTTGCATAAGGCGAAGGCTAAAACCGACATCGGTTTGGAAAAAGCTCGCGTTATTACGGAAGAAACCGTGCAGCATGCGAAAGAACGTTATGCTGATTGGAAAGAAGAACAGGCTGAAAAACGGCGCATTTATAATCAAGAAAAAGATACTCGGTTTTCAAAAAGTGCGGCTGCCGAAACGATTTCGCAGGCGGCTCAAGTATCAGCTGAAGCGAGAGCGGAAGCGGCTCGTATTGCTGAAGAAGAGCGTATGAAAGCACAGAATCAAGCTGAAGCTTCTCATAGTGCTGCAACACCTGACGAATCGTCATCGCTGGGCCTTACGAAAGCTCAGGCTGCTCAGATAGACGCGGCTCAAGCGGAGGCTGCCGAATTCTATGCCGGTACTACGGCGAATGAAACCGATACGGCTACGGCCAGTCATTATACGGAACCTCAAACTGATGAATTTGATGATGAGGATGAATTGGAAGTACCGCCGTTTTTACGCGGTCGTGGAGCGGGTACAACACCGATTACCACCATTACATCCGGTGCTGTCAGCACGACTGTAGCGGCCGATACGGCTATGCCTGTGGCGGATACAGCCGGCTTGGCTGACGATACAGCGGCTGAAGAGATTTCCAATGTAGCTGAAGATACAGTGGTCGATGCCGATATGGGTGATGTTAACAGCACTGAACCGGCACAGGAAGCCGTTCCGGTTGCGGCCAGCACGATGGCTACATCTAATATGCAACCCGTGCCGACCATAAAAGGGACGGAAGAAGATACGGCGGCTGTAGCGGTTACCGTGGACGGCAAACCTAAACCGCGTCGCATTGAATTACCGTATCGATTCCCACCGTTGACTATGCTGGCCAAAGGTCAGACAAATCCGGTGACGAGTCAGGAAGTTACGCACAATGTAACGGTATTGGAAGAGACCTTAAAAAGCTTTGGTGTATCGGCTCATGTAGTGAATGCTACGCAGGGGCCGACGGTTACCCGCTATGAATTGGAACCGGCACCGGGTACAAAAGTAAGTAAAATTTTAAACTTGTCCGATGACCTCAAAATGGCCTTGGCTGCCATCGATATTCGTATTGAAGCACCGATTCCGGGTAAGTCGGCCGTAGGTATCGAAGTACCGAATAAACATACTTCGGCCGTTCATTTGCGCGATGTATTGGAAACGGAGAAATTCCGTAAAGCCAGCGGCGGTATTCCGGTAGGTCTCGGTAAAGATATTGCCGGTGAAGCGGTCATTACGGACCTTGCCAAGATGCCTCATTTACTCGTGGCCGGTTCGACCGGTTCCGGTAAATCCGTATGTGTGAATACGCTTATTTCCAGTATTTTGTTCAGCCGTAAACCGAATGAAGTACAGTTAATTTTAGTGGACCCGAAAATGGTGGAATTATCCATTTATAACGGCATTCCGCACTTAAAGGTACCGGTTGTAACGGATATGAAAAAGGCGGCAGCCGTATTGCGTTGGGCCGTTCGTGAAATGGAAGCTCGTTATCTTACCATGGCCACTTCCGGCGTGCGCAACATCAGCGGTTATAATGAACAGCATCCGGAATCGGCTATGCCTCTTATTTTGATCATTATCGACGAATTGGCCGACCTTATGTTGGTAGCACCTGATGTGGAAGAATCAATTAACCGCTTGGCGGCTAAAGCTCGTGCTGCCGGGATTCATATGGTTCTGGCTACCCAGCGTCCGTCCGTCAATGTTATTACCGGTACGATTAAAGCCAATGTACCAAGCCGAATTTCCTTTGCGGTGGCTACGCAGATTGACTCTCGAACCATCCTTGACATGGCGGGGGCTGAAAAGCTCTTGGGCAAAGGGGATATGCTCTTTAATCCGATCGGAGCCAGCAAGCCGATTCGTATTCAAGGTGCGTTTATTTCCGATGAAGAAGTGGAAGAATTGGTGGCCTTTGTTAAACAACAGGGGCGTCCCGATTACGATGAATCCATAACCGAAGAAGCAGAACAAAGTGCTGAGGAAGAATCCTCGGCGCCCGCAGAAGAACGAGATGAACTCTTGGAACGTGCCGTAGAACGCGTTATGAGTGAAGGTCAAGCATCGACTTCGATGTTGCAACGCCGTTTCAGAATCGGTTATTCAAGAGCGGCCCGCTTGGTGGATACGATGGAAGAGATGAAGATCATCGGACCGGCTAACGGCAGTAAACCGCGTGATATTTTGATGACACCGGAAGAAGCGAAGGCTCGTTACTTCTCGTAATAAACAGAGCCTGAAGTTATTAATATAAAAATTCAGCAAATATAAAATATAGCAAGTAGATTGTGTTAGAAATTAAAGGAGGCCGAACTTGTCAACGATAGGCGAAGAATTGCGACGCGAACGTACCCGACGAGGGCTGACTATTAAAGATATTGAACAGGTATTACATATTCGCTCCGCATATTTGGAGGCAATTGAAGAGGATAATTATAAAATTATTCCCGGCGATGTGTATGTGAAAGGCTTTATTGGCAACTATGCCGATTTAATGGGGCTCGAACGGCATCGTATGATTGACCGGTATAAAAGTTTAATCGGCGAGCCTTTGGGTGTACCTTTGCGTCGTGTAAAACCGCGCAAACTCGTTCATCATGAAGATGTAGAACGAGAAGTAGACATTGTAGTACCGCATTCCAAACGATTGAGTTATACGTCAAGGCAACAACGCCGTCAGAAGACGTTGGCACAGGAACGTTTGGCAGTGTCTATTATCAGTATTTGTATAGTAGTATTCCTGGGGTGGTTATTCTTTATATAAGTCAAGTGAAGTTAAACAAGTATGTAGTATGAATCAAGGAGATATGTGTAGTGAGCGACTTTTTAATTACGGAACGGGCAGAGATGGAGGCACGCGGTTGGGCTGAACTCGATTTTGTGCTGATTACCGGTGATGCCTATGTGGATCACCCTTCTTTTGCCGGTAGTGTGATTGGCCGATTGTTGGAGCACCACGGTTATCGGGTGGGGCTCATTGCACAGCCCGACTGGCAAGATGTGGAAGCTTTCAAAATACTGGGCAAACCACGCTTGGCTTCGTTGGTAACGGCCGGTAATTTAGACTCTATGCTTAACAAATTTACGGCGGCGAAGAAGTTCCGTCACAATGATGATTATTCTCCGGGCGGTGAAAGCGGTCACAGACCTGATCGCGCTACATTAGTGTATGCCAATCGCATGCGTGAGGCTTTTCGTGATGTACCCGTTATTATCGGGGGCATTGAAGCCAGTTTACGTCGTTTTGCCCATTATGATTATTGGTCCGATACGGTGCGCCGTTCTTTGTTGGTTGACAGCAAAGCGGATGCTTTAATTTACGGTATGGGTGAAAAACAGATTTTAGAACTGGCCAAAGCTTTGGATGAAAATCGTTTTGTTGAAAAATTGCCTTCGATTAAGGGCGTTTGTTACATGTCTAAAACATTGCCGGAAGGTAAAGTTGTGGAATGTCCGTCTTATGAAATAGTGAAAGAAGACAAGCGTCAATTTGCGGAAGCATTTCGTTTGCAATATTATGAACAAGATCCGTTCATCGGTAAAACGGTGGCACAATTGCACGGCGACCGCTACGTGATTCAGAACAGTCCGGCGTTACCTTTGACCCAGGCTGAAATGGATGAGGTGTACAGCTTGCCGTTTTCACGGCATTGGCATCCTCGCTATGATGCCAAGGGCGGCGTTCCGGCATTGAGTGAAGTACAATTCAGCTTGGTCAGTCATCGCGGCTGTTTCGGCAGTTGTTCGTTCTGTGCTATTACGAGTCACCAAGGGCGAATTATTCAAAACCGCAGCCATGAATCGCTTATAGCTGAAGCGGAACGAATGATAGCAATGCCTGATTTTAAAGGCTATATTCATGACGTAGGCGGGCCGACGGCCAACTTCCGTCATACGGCCTGTCAGAAGCAGGGAACTAAAGGTGCTTGTCCGGGCAAGAATTGTGCGGCCCCACATGCCTGTGAAAACCTTGATACCAGCCATGATGATTATTTGGCTATATTGCGTAAGTTACGTAAACTTAATGGCGTTAAAAAAGTTTTTGTGCGCTCCGGTTTAAGATATGATTATGTGCTGGAAGATAATAATCGTGAGTTCGTTAAGGAATTATGCGAACATCACGTAAGCGGTCAACTTAAAGTGGCGCCGGAACATGTTTCGGAAGCTGTTACGGAAATCATGGGGAAAGCGGATAAAAACGTATTCCTTAAATTTAAAGATTGGTTTGAAACGGCGAATCGCCAATTGGGTAAAAAGCAGTTTTTGGTACCGTATTTTATGAGCTCACATCCCGGTTGTACCTTGGCTGACGCCGTTGAGCTGGCGGAATTTTTGCGTGATCAGAAGATGACTCCGGAACAGGTACAGGACTTTATACCGACACCGGGCAGTTTATCTACGGCCATGTATTATACCGGTATTAACCCGCTTACGGGTGAAACCGTTTATGTGGCTAAAAAGGGTCGTGACAAAGCGATGCAACGAGCCCTTATGCAATATAAGAACCCTGATAATTATGATTTGGTTCGCGAAGCTCTGGTTAAGGCTGGGCGTACCGATTTAATCGGATTCGGACCTTTATGTTTGATTCCGCCGCGTCCGATCGGGCGAAATAAGGTCGGTAATCAGCATTCGAAACAAGGTGTTAATCGGCGCTCAAAATCACAATCGAAGCAGCAATCAACCAATAAGACTTCGGGACGGCAATCAAGTGGTCGTCAGCAGACGGCAAAGATGAACGACCGTGGCAAAATCAGTATAAGTAAACAGTCAAAACGAGGCGGTTTGGCTGGCAATAGACGACCTTAGTGTGTCATAATGGAGGCGGGCAATGAGCATGAAACGATTTTGGCCTATCGCATTATTAATAGCCTTTGTTCTCGGCATGTTTGCAGCGGGAACATATTTTGAAAAAAATGAAGAAAAAGAGCGTATGGCCATTCCGGTTAAGGCGGAACTGACGATTTATACGGACCTGCCTTCCAATTTGACAACATTGTTGGCACAGCAGTATGAAATGCAGTATCATGTACGCCTCACCATGTTGCCGATTACGGAAGAACAGATGGCAACGCGTATGACATTGCCGGCATCGGATCAAAAAGGCGACTTAGTCATTACTACGCGTGATAATTTAGACATCGGCGTGAAATACAACCAGTTAAAACCGGTTCTTACCGAAGGGGTGGATGAAGTATCCGACCGTTTTAAAAACAATGACGCTCTTTGGGTAGGGATTTGGTATGATCCGGTCGTATTTGCTCAAAGCGATTCTTTTTATAATCGCATGGGACGCTATGTAACAGCCTGGCATTCATTGATTCTCCCCGGTGATTGGCGCGTCATTATGACGGATTTTGTAGCTTCGCGCAGTGCGGCCAATATTTTATACAGTTTTGTTGAAATGAACGGCGAAGAGCAGGGATTGCATTATTTTGTAGATTTAAAACCTCATGTTGTGCAATACGCGAAGTTTTTATCGACACCGATTCGTTTGGCGGCCTTGGGTGAAAGCGATTTGGGTATCGGCAACTATTCCGATGGTCAGCAATATGTGAACCACAAATACCCGGTGAAGATTATTTTCCCGGCTGACGGTACGCCGTATTATTTAACCGGCGTAGGTATGCTGAAGGGAACAACCCATGAAGAAGAGGCAACCCAAGTTATTAAATGGTTATTGTCAAAACAAGTGTCACAATTATTACAAGACAACGGATTTTATTATGTGTACACCAGTCCGGAGCTACCAAATCCGGTAGATTCCTTGGGCCGTGAACTGGTTCTTTGGGATACGAAGGGCGGTTACACGGAAGACGGCAAAAAAGTATTGTTAGATAAATGGATTAGCCAAGTGCGCTTTAGAAAGGATATATAATGAGTAAAAAATTAGGCTATGTGAGTTTAGGATGTGCCAAAAACCTGGTGGATACCGAAATTATGTTGGGTGCCCTTAAAGATAACGGCTATGAAATCACGGAAACCTTGGACGAAGCTGAGATTATCATAGTTAATACCTGTACGTTTATTGAAAAAGCAAAACAGGAGTCAATTAACACAATTTTACAGATGAGTGAATATAAGCAGTTTGGAAACTGTCGCGGCCTGATTGTGGCCGGATGTTTAAGTCAGCAGTACCAAGAAGAACTGTTTGCGGAAATTCCGGAGATTGATGCACTCATCGGTACCGGTTCTTGGAATCGTATTATGGAAGCCATTGAAGCGATTAATGACGGCAAACGCATCTGTATTATGGACTCGATTACCAATATTTACAACGAACGTATGCCACGTATGCAGACAACACCGACATATAGTGCGTATGTAAAAATTGCCGAAGGCTGTGATAACGGCTGTACCTTCTGTATCATTCCTAAAGTGCGCGGTGCTTATCGCAGCCGTACTATTGAATCTATCGTAGAAGAAGTAGAACGTCTGGCAGTTATGGGCGTTAAAGAAATTAACTTAATCGCTCAGGATACAACGAGTTACGGTTCCGATCTTAACAACGGTAAACCTATGTTGGCGGACTTATTAAAAGCGCTCGTTAAAGTAGACGGCATCGAATGGTATCGCTTATTGTACTTATATCCTAAGTATTTCACCGATGAATTATTGGATCTTATCGTAGCGGAACCAAAGATTTGTAATTATATCGACTTGCCGTTGCAGCACATTAATGACGATATTTTACGTCGAATGAACCGTAAAGACCGCAAGGCGGATATTGTAACCTTATTACAAAAAGTCCGCAGCAAAGCAAGTCATGTAACGCTTCGTACTTCCCTTATCGTAGGCTTCCCGGGCGAAACGGATGAACAGTTTGAAGAACTTTGTGAATTTGTAAAAGAAGTTCGTTTCGATAATATGGGTGTATTTACCTATTCACAAGAAGACGGTACGCCGGCCGGTGCCATGGCGGATCAGGTTCCGGAAGAAGTTAAAGAAGAACGCTATCATGCATTAATGGCGATTCAGGCGGCTATTTCCGAAGAAAACAATCGTGATTTGGAAGGCACCGAGCATGAAGCTATTATTGAAGAAATCAGCGAAGACGAACATGGTCATTTGTTGGCTAAAGGCCGTTTGGAAACGCAGGCACCGGATGTAGACGGTAATATGTATATCGAAGACTGCGAAGGCCTTGAAGTGGGGCAAATCGTACCGGTTACGGTAGCCCAAGGCTTTGCCTATGACGTGGTAGCTGAAGTTCGCGAAACAAAGTAATGTAATTATAGATTGCAGTGCTGAAATATCGAATAATCATTAAGTTATTTGAGTTAATTCGGTAAATCGCAATTAGTAATAAAAAAAGTAATCGGTATCCGGTATCCCGAATGGGAGAATTGAGGCAAATGATGATAGTAGAATTGATTTCAACAGGTTCAGAATTGTTATTAGGCGATACCATTAATACAAATGTGGCGTGGTTGGCTCGTGAGATGAATAAGCTCGGTTATACGGTGGCGTTTCAAAGTACTATCGGGGATAACCCGGCTCGTATGGAAGAATGTTTCCGCTTGGCCGCGAGTCGTGCCGATTTAGTCGTTTGTACCGGCGGCTTGGGACCGACTCAGGGGGATATTACCCGGCCGTCCTTGGCGAAAGCCATCGGTTTGGAACTCGAACTCAATCATGACGCAGAACGAATGGTTAAAGCCTTTTTTGAAAACAAAGGCCGTGAAATGCCGGATCCGAGTCGCCGTGAAATGATGTTGCCCGTTGGCAGCGAAGCGTTAAATAACAGTTGCGGCGTAGCACCCGGCGTGGCCGTTCAAGCCGATGGTACGACTTACATTTTGTTACCGGGACCGCCGGCTGAAATGAAAGCTGTATTTGATGAGTCTGTTCGCCCGTATCTGACAAAATATTTCGGCGGTCAAGGCGTGGTAAAATCCCATCGTTATGCCGTATACGGCCTGCGTGAGTTGGAACTGGAAGCATCTTTAATGGATTTGGTGAAAACTCAGCAAAATCCGACGATTGCCTTTTTAATTAAAAACGGCTATATCGAATTGCGGATAACCGCCAAAGCGATGACACTGGAAGAAGCGGAAACGCTGTTGGCACCGTGGGATGCTATTTTACGTGAACGCCTCGGTGACTCTTTGGGGCGTCGTTTGGAAAAATCTATGTTGGAATTGGTAACCGATGCTTTATTGGAAGCCGGTGCTACGGTAGCTACGGCTGAATCCTGTACGGGTGGTTTGGTAGGCAAACGTCTCACCGATATGCCGGGCAGCAGTGCTTATGTACAGGGCGGTGTCATTTCCTATTCCAATGAAGTAAAACATAAGGTACTCGGTGTACCGCAAGACGAATTGGATACCTATGGTGCTGTCAGTGAACAGGTGGCCAAATCGATGGCGGCCGGCACGCGTAAGCTTTTAGGTACAACCTACGGTGTATCGACTACAGGCATTGCCGGACCGGGTGGCGGAACGGTAACAAAACCGGTAGGATTGGTCTATATCGGTGTTTCCGGTCCTGAAGGTACGGTTGCCTATCGCAATGATTTCATCGGTGACCGGGAAAGTATTCGTCAGAGTACGGCAGAAAGAGCCTTATATCTCTTGTATCAGGCGATAACCGGTAAGAAGTAAAATCCCTTATCGATTTTTAAGATTAATATATTTATATAGTCATACGATTGTATGACGCAGAAAGGATAGTAACATGGAAGGTAGAGAACAAGCCTTAGACAATGCGTTGAAAAAAATAGAGAAAGATTATGGTAAAGGTGCCATTATGCGCCTCGGTGATATTACGGACCACATGAATATTGAAGTTATTTCTACCGGCTGTTTGGCCATTGACCTCGCTGTAGGCGTAGGCGGTTTCCCACGAGGCCGTGTTATCGAAATTTACGGCCCTGAATCATCCGGTAAAACAACCGTAGCTTTACATGCTATTGCAGAAGCCCAAAAAGGTGGTGGTATTGCCGCATTTATTGATGCGGAACATGCCCTCGATCCTGTATATGCCCGTCATTTGGGTGTAGATATCAACAATCTCTTGGTATCTCAGCCGGACAATGGGGAACAGGCTCTTGAAATCACGGAATCCCTCGTTCGCAGCGGTGCCGTAGATATCATCGTAGTCGACTCCGTAGCCGCTTTGGTTCCGAAAGCCGAAATCGAAGGTGAAATGGGCGACGCTCACGTAGGTTTACAGGCTCGTTTAATGAGTAAAGCACTTCGTAAATTAACCGGTATTATCAGTAAATCCCGCACGGTTGTTATTTTTATCAACCAGCTCCGTGAAAAAGTGGGGGTTATGTTCGGTAACCCTGAAACAACGACCGGCGGTCGTGCTTTGAAATTCTATTCCACCATTCGCCTCGATGTGCGTAAAGGGGAAGTTATCAAACAGAACAATGAAAATGTAGGTAACCGTACTAAAGTTAAAGTTGTTAAGAATAAAGTGGCACCGCCATTCAAAACAGCTGAATTCGATTTGATGTATGGTACCGGCGTTTCCTATGAAGGCACTTTGATTGATATCGGTACCAACATGGAAATCATTAAAAAGTCCGGTGCTTGGTATTCTTACAATGATGAACGTATGGGCCAAGGTAAGGAAGCTGCTAAAGAATATTTACGCGCAAACTCTGAAATTGCTCATGAAATTGATACCATTATTCGTGATACTTTAATGGCAGAACCTGAAACCTTTGATGTAGTCGGTGAAGAAACTACGGAAGAATAAGCTGATGGCTTTGTCGAAAGAATATACGCTCACATCGGCCATGGATCAAGCGATGCGTTTTTTGGCGCCTCGCTTCCTTAGCCGATTGGAGCTGACGCAAAAATTACAGCGTAAAGGTGTGCCGTCTGACTTAATCAATCAAGTATTACAACGTTTGGAAGAACTTGATTACATCAATGATGAACGTTTGGCTCATGATGCATTACAATTATACATAAGTGAGGCTAAATACAGCGTTCAATATATTCGTAACAAGCTTTATCAACGAGGCTTGGCAATTGGGAATGAACTTTCACTGTATGATGAAAGTGAGCCGGCACTCAGACTGGTAGTTCGTCATTTTGTGGGCGTCGATGCGGTAGCTCAGGCCGAATGGTTTGACGAACCTTGGCCTGATGAGGCTCGCATTGAGTATAAGAAGATTTTTAACTATTTGAAAAATCGCGGTTTCAGTGCCGGGACAATCCGAACTATCTGTGACATGGCGGCTCGCTATGAGTAGTCTATATAGACTTAATCTTGACAGAGTATTGCTGACAGACTACAATTATAGTAGTCTCACAGTAGTGGGCAAATTTCAAATATGTATGAAACAGACGGCAATTAAGGAGAAGACGAAAGATCTTCTTACTTTTATATGAGGAGGTGAACATTATTTTAGAGTATAGTATTATTGCCGTTGTAATGGTGCTTATCGGTCTTGGTGTAGGCTATATGATGCGTAAGAACATCGCTGAAGGGAAGCTTAACCGTGCTGAAACTGAAGCGGCTCGTATTGTAGCCGATGCCGAACGATTGGCTGAGTCTAAGAAAAAAGAAGCCTTAGTAGAAGCTAAGGAAGAAATTCATAAACTTCGCAGTGAAGCGGATAAAGAAAACCGAGATCGACGCAATGAGTTACAACGATTAGAACGACGTATTCTTCAGAAAGAAGAACATCTCGACGGTAAATTGGAATCCTTAGAGAAAAAAGAAGATGCGTTGCATCGTAAAGAACAAGAAACAAAAACTTTAAAAGAACGTACAGAAGCTCTGTACGACCAACAGATGGCGGAATTAGAACGTATTTCCGGCATGACATTTGAGGAAGCGAAAGGAATTTTACTTTCCAATGTAGAACAAGAAATTCGTCACGAAACGGCGGTTCTTGTTAAAGATTTAGAACAACAAGCCAAGGAAGAGGCTGAAAAGAACGCCCGAGAAATTATTGCATCCGCAATTCAGCGTTGTGCTGCGGATCATGTTGCAGAGTCTACCGTATCGGTAGTAGCTCTTCCAAATGATGAAATGAAAGGGCGAATTATCGGTCGTGAAGGCCGAAACATTCGTGCCCTAGAAACCTTAACAGGTATAGATCTTATCATTGATGATACTCCTGAAGCAGTTATTCTCTCCGGCTTCGATCCGATTCGCCGTGAGGTAGCACGTATTGCGCTCGAGAAATTGATTGTGGATGGTCGTATTCATCCGGCTCGTATCGAAGAAATGGTTGGTAAAGCTCGTAAAGAGGTTGACCAAGTTATTAAAGATGCGGGGGAACAGGCAACTTTCGAAGCTGATGTTCATGGCTTACATCCAGAAATCGTACGTATTTTGGGTCGTTTGAAATACCGTACAAGCTATGGCCAGAATGTATTGAAGCACTCTATCGAAGTTGCTCACTTAGCAGGTATGATGGCGGCTGAATTAGGTTGTGACGTAACCCTTGCCAAACGCGGCGGGTTGCTCCATGACTTAGGGAAAGCCCTTGACCACGATATGGAAGGCTCCCACGTACAAATTGGTGTGGATGTAGCTAAGAAATACCATGAAAGCGTATTGGTACAGAACTGTATCGGTGCCCATCATGGTGATGAAGAATTCAAATCAGTTGAAGCTGTATTGGTGGCAGCTGCTGATGCTATTTCGGCGGCTCGTCCGGGTGCACGTCGTGAAACCCTTGAAAACTACTTGAAACGTTTGACTAAATTAGAGGAAATTGCCGAGTCCTTTGATGGCGTTGAAAAATGTTTCGCAATTCAAGCCGGTCGCGAAATTCGTGTTATGGTTAAACCTGAAAAGATTGACGAAGCGGAAGCTACCTTATTGGTACGTGAAATGGTTAGACGCATTGAGTCTGAATTGGAATATCCGGGTCAGATCAAAGTTGTTATCATTCGTGAAACCCGCGTAGTTGATTACGCAAAATAATTGAAATAAAGAGAACGTAAAACGAACTTTTTATAAAAGATTAATAAGAAAAAGACTATGATTACCACTCCCCTGACAACGTCATGAGGGAGTGGACAATTATGGTCTTTTTTTCGTCTTGTTTTTAATTGAGAAAAGAAGTATAATAGTAATCCTTGTGAACAAAATAAATTATAATAGCCTATTTCATACCCTGAAGGCAAATGCACAAATTGCATAAAAATTTTGCAGATAAAAAATGGATATATTAAAAAAAATCTTCTTGACATAGAAGGAAAAACATTATCTTTTGTAGAAATATATATACAGTGAAGTTTATTAAGGGATGTGAGGAAATGAGTAGACACTTCGATGCTGAATTGATTGAACAGATAAAAGATGCAAATGACATTGTGTCAGTGATTTCTGAGCATATGACATTGAAGAAGAAGGGGAGGAATTATTGGGGCTGTTGTCCCTTTCATAATGAGAAAACTCCTTCGTTCAGTGTAAACCCAGAAAAGGGCTTTTTTTATTGTTTCGGATGTCACGAATCTGGAAATGCAATTGGCTTTTTAATGAAATATGACAGCCTGTCATTCCCCGAAGCCTTGGAAAGGTTGGCAAATCGTGCGGGCATTGCGTTGCCGCAGCGCGAATTAACCAATGAAGAGTTGCGTCGGCAGGCACATAGGGAAGAGTTATACAAGGTAAATGCCTTGGCAGCCACATTTTTTCATAATTGCCTGATGCAGACGGAAATGGGTAAAGCAGGGCTTGCCTATTTAGAAAATCGTGGCTTGTCCAGAGACACGATTGAAAAGTTCCAGCTTGGCTTCGCACCCGATAATTGGGACAAACTATATCGCTCCTTTAAAGAGCGAGGCATAGATGAACGCATATTGGTTGAAACCGGCCTCTGTCGTAAGAGTAATGGCAAAACTTATGATTACTTCCGTAATCGGGTGATGTTTCCCATTATGGACGGCAAAGGACGTGTTGTTGCGTTCGGCGGACGGGTACTGGATGACAGTAAGCCTAAATATTTAAACTCACCGGAATATCAATTATTCAATAAAGGCCATATGCTCTTTGCTTTTGACAAAGCATACCGAACTATTCGGGAGAAAAAACAGGTCATTTTAGTAGAAGGGTATATGGATGTTATAAGTGCTCATAATCGGGGCGTTACTAATGTAGTCGCTTCTTTGGGGACGGCTTATACCAAAGATCACGGGCGCTTATTAGTGCGCCAGGCTGATGAAGTCGTATTGGCCTATGATATGGACGGAGCCGGGCAACAAGCAGCGCGCAGAGCTATTGAGCTTTTACAAGATACGGAATTTAAAGTGCGCGTGGTAGCTATGCCGGACGGCAAAGACCCTGATGATTATGTGCGCAACCATGGGCCGGAAGCATTCTTAAAACTCGTAGATGAGGCCGTGCGGCCATTCGATTTTTACTTGAACAGTGCCATGATTCGGCATGACAGTAATACGATGGTCGGCAAACAGGCTATTTTGGAAGAAGTGTTTCCGCTCATAGGAGCTACAAGCAGTCAGATAGAACGAGAAAACTATCTGAAAGCACTGGCATTGCCATTGTGGCTGGATAACAGTCAGATTTTTCGCATGTTTCGCCAATACTTGTCCAAAGGTGGGCTAACCTTGCCAACCGATGCGGCTAGTGTGGTTGTGCCGAAAAATGTGACAACCGAAGAAGACCGATTACTGGCCGAGGCCGTAGTTTGGCCGGCGGCTTGGGAACGGGTTCATCAATATTTACCGTTAGAGGATATAACCAATCCTTTGTACCAAGCTTTGTTTAACAAAGCCGGAGAACTTCTCAGTAAGACCGGTGCGCTTTCGACAGTGGCGCTGGAAGAAATGCTTACTGATGATGAAAAGACCGCTTATGGTCGCTTAATGGTGCTTGGTGAAGGCGAGTATAAGGAAGCACAAGTGGATGGCTATATACGAGCAGTGCGCTTGAAGTCATTACGAGAACAGTATAAAACACATAGTGTTTTGGCAGATCAACTGAATCGGGCAGGCAATCCTAAATTTATTGAGGAATTGCGCAGGTGCCAGGATTTACAAACATTGATTAAGGAGTGGTCTCGATAAACTATGAAAGAAAGGAAGAGCATTGTGGCTAAGAAGCAAACTAAATCACGGTTAGAAGAAATAATAGAACAATTACTGGCAAAAGGACGTAAGGCAGGGGCATTAACGAGTAAAGAAATTACCGATGCTCTTCACGAAGAAGTGGAACTTACGGCTGAGCAGTTGGACGATATGTATGAAGTATTACAGAAGAGTAATATAGATGTCATCACCGATGATGTGGAAACGGCTGATGATGAAGAAGATATCATCGAAGATGAAGAAGAGAGTAACGAAGTTCGCGAAGCGAAAGAGGTAAGCCTTGACCTTAGTATTCCGGAAGGCGTTAACATTGACGACCCTGTACGGATGTATTTAAAAGAAATCGGTCGAGTACCTTTGTTATCCGCTGACGAAGAAATCTTGTTGGCTCAGCAAATCGAAGCCGGTGCCAAAGACGATGCGTCTTACAAAGAAATGAAGGCCGGTGAAAAAGCCAAACAGAAATTGATTGACGCCAACTTGCGTTTGGTAGTAAGTATTGCCAAACGTTATGTAGGTCGCGGCATGTTGTTCTTGGATTTAATCCAGGAAGGTAACTTGGGCCTTATTAAAGCCGTTGATAAATTCGACTACACTAAAGGTTACAAATTCTCTACTTATGCAACATGGTGGATTCGTCAGGCCATTACCCGTGCGATTGCCGACCAGGCTCGTACGATTCGTATACCGGTTCATATGGTGGAAACAATCAATAAATTGATTCGTATTTCCCGTCAGCTCTTGCAGGATAAAGGGCGTGAACCATTACCGGAAGAAATTGCGGAAGGTATGGGCATCAGCGTTGAACGCGTTCGTGAAATTCAAAAAATCGCACAGGAACCGGTTTCTTTGGAAACTCCAATCGGCGAAGAAGAAGACTCACATTTGGGCGATTTCATCGAAGACCAGGATGCGATTGCACCGGACGATGCAGCCAGCTATATCTTGTTAAAAGAACAAATCGAAGACGTATTCTCTTGCTTAACCGATCGTGAACAGCAAGTATTGGTATTGCGTTTCGGTTTGAAAGACGGCAAACCTCGCACTTTGGAAGAAGTCGGTCAGCACTTTAATGTAACCCGTGAACGTATTCGTCAGATCGAAGGGAAAGCTTTGACGAAACTTCGTAACCGCGGCAAACGCGATAAGATCAAAGACTTCTTATAAGATAAGTTATTGATAGTGACGGTCGTAAGGATTTTAATCTTTGTAGAGTATGTTAGCTATCGATATTCTAATGATGTGAATCACACTTTAAGTGTAGATTTTCGGCGTCATATTGACGTGAATCACACTTATTGTGTATAATATTTTGGTGGAATACTACTGTATTTCCCTATGGGCCTATAGCTCAGGGGTAGAGCAACCGGCTCATAACCGGTCGGTCCCTGGTTCGAAGCCAGGTGGGCCCACCAATTTTTGATAAATGAGCCGCCTGTATCATGTTTTATGATGCAGGCGGCTTTTTAAAAATAGTATATAGTATTAATTTAAAATTTCTAATATTTTCCCTATGTTTATTGCTCATGGAATTTTATTAAATATTAGGTAAAAAGTTATTATGGAGAAAGAGGGTCATATTATATGAAACATGTCAAGAATTATTTAAATTGGCTTGAATCTAATATGACAGAAAGAGAAATTACTTCGTCTATTACAGAAATAACAACTCCTTTTTTAGATAGACATAATGATTATACTCAAATATATCTAATTCATCGGGATCGAGATGAATATAAGATTTCGGATGACGGATATATTATTAATGATTTGATAATGTCGGGTGTAGATATTTACTCGACATCTAAAAGAAAATCACTGTTTAATCAGATTTTAGATAGACAGGGAGTAAAGTATGATGATGCAACTAATGAATTATACGTTTTATCAAATCGAAGAGGGATATCAGAAGCACAGCACCGTTTATTACAATGTATGTTAGATGTTAATGATTTATTTTACCTTGCTACTTCAACGGTAAAACAAATATTTCTTGAAGAAGTAATGTCATTTTTTGATGATAACCAAATATTTTATAGTATGGATATTTCGATTCTTGGGAAGTCAGGTTATGTTCATACTTATGATTTCTTATTTCAAAAAAATATTAATCATCCAGAGCGGTTTGCAAAAGTGATGAATTCTCCAAGTAGAAGTGAAATGGAAAGAGTCATATTCACTTGGAATGATATTAAAGATAGTAAAAGAGCAGATAGCCAGTTAATAGTTATCATGAATGATAAAAAACAAGTTGATAATTCAATACTTACAGGCTTTGAAAACTATGATATTGTTCCTTGTCTATGGTCTAGTATAAACAAGAATTTGTCGCATTTTAATTAAGAGAATAAGGTATAATCAATATTAAGATAGTTGGTTATATTATTGAGTTGACAAAATAGTGGAAAAAATTTTTTTACATCTTTTGATTCGATTTTTAAAAACTGTTCAAAATTAAAATACTTAAAATAGGTATTTAATCTACTATCGGTTAGTTCAAAGGCCCAACTTCCTGAATTATTATTTTTGTCAAATATATGCAGGTGAGTTCCGTTTATTATTTCTCCATTGGGGTTACGGTGCGGTTTTGTATCGATATCTAAACGTAATAATATTAAGGACTGTGGAATTCTATTTTGATAGGTAATTCTACTGACTAACAATGATTTTCTATTTATATCTAAGATAAATTGTTGATTTGAGACTTTTCCTTCTACATTTATGGCTTGTGAATCACCAGAAGAAGGGAAGCTAATATTATCATCTGTGATTACTTTTTCTTCATTTAAGAAATTTAAAAACTCTATATTTTCTTCACTTTTTAAATCTAACATTTGAATCTTCTTTTATATTACGGTTTGATAGTTCCCTCACCTATACAGGTGAGGGATATTTTTATTTATTCAATCTATTAATATACTCAATCTTTTCCGGTGTAAATACAATCCGTGTCACGCCGTTAGCATAATAAGAGATTTCATACGGCTGATAGAGCATGGCCAGTTTACCCTCGCCGAGTAATACATAGTTGTTATACCGGATTGCAATTTTCTTATCGGGAATCATAAATTCATTGTACTGCAATTGATGTTCGCGCGAACTGAAGACAGGCAGCATGCCTTCTATAACTAATTTATACAATTGTTCATCATCTTTAAGGTGAACATAATTGGAGGCCGGAATGAGATTTCCCGTATGTTTGTCAAAAACGAGCCCTTGTGATGTGTAATAGCCGTGGGCACTTTTGCCGTTGTACCAACCGCTGGTAATGAGGAGCGATAAATAATTATCATCTTCATACGTCGTTTCATAATTCAAGTTTACCGTATACATTTTTTCGTTGTAATATAAATCACGCATTTTATCGACGTAAACAGCGATTTCCGTGTTAACCTTATTTTGAGCCGTTTCGTTTTCCAAATAGACCAACGGATAGGTTAGATTCAGATTCGTATCTGTTTGATGCATTAAAATCGTATAAGCATCACTCGTAAATTGGGGACATGTCAGACAGGCAAGCAGGCCGGTAGACAGAAGAACTTTTTTCCACATAGGGCACCTCCGCAAGGATTGTGATTAAAAAGCCCAAACATAAAATCATAGAGGCTGTTGTTGTTTATTTCGACAGCGGCAGGGAAAACTCCTCTTATTTAAATGCGTACCAAGAAACAATACGTACTATGTGTTACAATATAATTAATATAGTAAATAATATAATTGCTTAACGAAGAACATATAGATTGAAAGGAATTACTCAATGAAAAAGATGACAGACCGGTTAGAAGCGGTGTTCACTTTGATTCCCCGGGCTGAAACGATTGCCGATATCGGTACGGATCACGGCTATTTGGCAGTGGAGCTCGTAGCACGGGGACGCGCTAAAAAGGCAATTGCCGGTGATGTGAATAAAGGACCGTTGGCTTCGGCCAAAGCCTATGTGGCATCGACCGAAGTGGCTGAGGATGTTGACTGCCGCTTGGGTGACGGATTGCAAGTGGTGAAAACCGGTGAACCGGAAGGAGCCGTTATTTGCGGTATGGGCGGTTTTTTGATGAGAGATATTATAGAAGCGGGGCCCGAAATGCTGGACTTTTATGTATTGCAACCGCAGAACGGTCAGGCAGAATTGCGACAATATATGGTGGCGAAAGGCTATCGTATCGTGCGCGAAGTCATTATGGCCGACATGGGCAAATTGTATCAGGCATTTTTAGCTGTTAAAAAAGGTCGTGAAGCGGCGTACGTTACAGCAGATGGTCCTGTTATTCAAGCCGTGCTCGATGCAAAGGATCCGTATGAAAACTTGTCGGATGCATCCATGCTATGGACGGTGGGAGCCTTGGTTCAGTGTGAAAAACCGGCATTGTGGGAAGAACACATGCATCATTTAATCCATATGCGTGAAGCGGCTTTGGAAGGAATGACGGAAACGCTCGCGCATACGGATAAATATCAAGTATTGGCAGCGGAAATTAACGAGTTAAAAGAATTAGTATAAGCGTTAAACGAGTTAGTATAAGAGCTCAAAGAGTTAGTATAAGAGCTCAAAGAGTTAGTATAAGAGTTTAAAGAGTTAGTATAAGAGCTCAAAGAGTTAGTATAAGAGCTCGAAGAGTTAGTATGAGAACTCAAAGAGTTAGAATAAGGGTTAATGAGAATTAGTATAAAGGAGAGACTTATGACAACTGTGCAAGATATTGCCGTTATGGTAGAAAAATTAGCCCCTAAGCATTTGTGCGAAGACTGGGACAATGTGGGCCTATTGGTAGGCGAACGCAGTATGGCGGTAACCGGAGTATTAACGTCGCTTGATGTAACACCTGAAGTCGTAGAGGAAGCGGAAGCTAAAGGCTGCAATATGATTGTCAGTCATCATCCGGTGATTTTTAAAGGTATGAAACAGATTACTGATGAAACAGCGTTGGGGCGCTTAATGATCCAATTGATTTCCAAAAAAATCGCCGTATATAGTGCCCATACTAATTTGGATATTGCCAATGGAGGGCTTAATGATTTAGCCGCGGCTCAAATCGGGTTAGCCAATGTGAAAGGCCTTGAAACCGTTCATCAAACAGGTTTTTGTAAAATTATCACCTTTGTACCGGCTACGCATCGTGATGCCGTAATGCAGGCCATGGGAGATGCCGGTGCCGGTAAAATCGGCAATTACAGTCACTGTGCTTTTTATACGGAAGGAACGGGTACATTTAAACCGCTGGAAGGGGCCAATCCGTATATCGGCAAAGTGGGGCAAGCGGCTACTGTGAAGGAAGACCGCATTGAAGCCATCGTGCCGAAGAATTTGGTGAACAGTGTGATTGCGGCTATGAAAGATGCTCATCCTTATGAAGTGCCGGCTTATGAAGTGCATCAGCTGGTGACGCCGAGTGAAGAAGCAACCATCGGGCGCATCGGCGAACTGGCGGATACATTGGATACGGAAGGCTTTATTGAACTCATTAAAGCTTGTTTCCCAAGAGGCCGAGCTCGTTTCGGTGGGGCTAAACCGGATGCTGTTACCAAAGTGGCGCTTTGCACCGGCAGTGGTGCCGAATTTATTAAAAAAGCAGCTAAAATGGGGGCTCAAGCTTATGTAACGGGTGATGTGAAGTATCACGACATGCAAATGGCTAAGGAGCTGGGTATTTTAGTGGCCGATGTAGGTCATTTCGGTACGGAAATCGGCGCGGCTCAATTGTTGGCGGCTCATATCGGAATACAAATGCAGGAACAAGAAGTGACCGACGTGCCGGTCGTTGTCAGTGATGTGCATGAAGATTTTTTCTTCGCGTAAATTAATTGAGACTCAAATTGATGTATTAATTAATAATTCATCCCTGATTTGATAAAATTCAATTACGGTGACAGTTCAGTTATTGACGGATTATCCGACATCGGTAACGGAAGGTTATAATCTAATTCGATATCTTTAGATGTGCTGTTACTTCATACAAATATTGAGAAAAAGATAATTGACCAACTAGGCTGTATCTGCTAGACTTTAAGTAGCAAGTATGAAAGGTGATTGCGAGCGTAAGTTCGAGGAAAGTCCGAGCTCCATAGGGCAGGATGCCGGATAACGTCCGGCGTGGGTGACCATAGGGAATAGTGCCACAGAAAAGTAAACCGCCGCTTTTGCGGTAAGGGTGGAACGGTGTCGGTAAGAGCGCACCAGCGATATAGTAATATATTGGCTCGGTAAACCCCATCCGGAGCAAGGCCGAATAGGGAAGGGATAAGGGTGGCCCGCCTACCTTTCGGGTTGTGCCGCTTGAGCCTATAAGCAATTATAGGCCTAGAAAGATAATCACCGCTGTGCAAACAGAACAGAACTCGGCTTATTGATTGCTTGCTTAAAACCGCTCTTCGGGGCGGTTTTATTTTAGTCAAAATATTAAATGGTAAATATAAAGATTCAAATTTATATGTGAAGAGATGAAAACAATATTTTTTGACTAAACTTTGTCACCTCATACATATAATGAAACAATACTAAGAGGATTAGGTATTAAGGAGGGATTGTAATGTCAGTTACAAAAATTGAAAGCTTAGAAGCGTTGGAAAAAGTAGTTAAAGAATCATCTAAAGTGGTAGTTGCCGATTTTTGGGCTACTTGGTGCAAACCTTGTGAATTAATGAATCCCGAAATGGAAACGTTAGCTGAAGACATGAAAGACGACATTGAAGTGGTAACTATTGACGTAGAAGCCTTAAAAGATGTTGCTTTGAAGTATGATATTCAAGGTATTCCGACCCTAATTTGCTTCAAAAACGGTAAAGAAAAAGATCGTATTGCAGGTTATAAACCGGCAGCCGTTGTAGAAGGCTTAATTCGTTCTATTATAAAATAATGTTTATACTAATATAGTTAAGTTTTGCTAAGAAAATGGCAAATTTCATGTAAAATTCTATAGAAAACATTAATGTAACATGATATACTTACTATATTAATAGATATAAAGATTTAAACGTTTTACTAAAGGACAGTAAAGTTATTGCAAGCAAGGGGGGTCCACCTGTGAAAGAGAACAAAAACAGTCTGTGGAAGTTATTCCGAGAACGTAAACTCAGCCGCCGCACATTTATGAAAACATGTGTGGCTTTGACCGCCGTTTTAGGCCTGCCTCCAACCTATTTGAATAAAGTAGTTGAAGCAGCCGATACGAAAGAATTGCCAACCGTAATTTGGTTGCATGGTCATGAATGCACGGGATGCGATGAATCTTTTATCCGCTCTACGTCGCCATTCGCTTCTGATGTGGTTTTAAATATGATTGCGTTGGAATATGATGATACCCTATCTGCAGCGGCAGGTGCTCCTTTTGAAGCTCATTTACATAAATTGTTGAACGACAAAAAAGGTCAGTATGTATTAGCCGTTGAAGGTGGCGTGCCACTGGATGACAACGGTGCCTATTGTATGGTAGGCGGTCGTCCGTTCGTTGATGTGCTCAAAGAATGTGCCGCCGGAGCCGCTTTTATCATTGAATATGGTTCCTGTGCCGCTTGGGGCGGTGTTCAGGCCGCTAATCCGAACCCTACGAACACCGTATCGGTTTCTGAAGTAGTGTCCGGTAAAAAAATTATTAAAGTACCGGGCTGTCCGCCAATTCCTGAAGTTATGACGGGCGTTATCATGCATTATGCATTGTTTGGCGAAATTCCGCCACTCGATGTGGAAGGTCGTCCAAAACAATTTTACGGCAATCGTATTCACGATACATGCTATCGTCGTCCGTTCTTTGACTCCGGTCTTTTCGTTGAAAAATACGATGATGAAGGGGCTAAAGCGGGCTGGTGTCTTTATAAAATGGGTTGCCGTGGTCCGGTAACATACAACTCCTGTGGTAACTTACGTTGGTGGAACGGTTTATCCTATCCGATTCAGTCCGGTTCCGGTTGTATCGGTTGTAGTGAAAAAGGTTTCTGGGATAACGGTGTTTTCACACAACGCTTGCCGCAAGTACAAGTGGCCAATACCGTTACCACGGCTGACACTATCGGTACTATTGCCGGTCTTACCGCTTTTGGTGCTGTTGTAGCTCATGGTGGCGTAACCTTGGCTAAACATAAATATGATACAATTCAGCTGGAAAAGAAAATGATAGCTGAACAGGAAGCAAAAAAAGCAGCGTCTGAGCAGACGAATAACGAAGGAGGTAACCACTAATGAAACGTGTAGTAGTTGATCCGATTACTCGTATTGAAGGTCATTTGCGAGTTGAGGTGAATGTAGATGAAGCAACCGGTAAGGTAGAAGACGCGTTGTCCAGTGGTACTGCTTGGCGTGGTATTGAATTGGTAGCCAAAGGTCGCGATCCTCGTGATGTGTGGGCATTTGTGCAGCGTATTTGCGGTGTTTGTACATCTACACATGCCATTGCATCCTTGCGTTCCGTTGAAGATGCTTTAGGCATTCAGATTCCTAAAAATGCGAACTATATTCGTAACATCATGCATAGTTGTTTAGATGCGCATGACCATATCGTTCACTTCTATCATTTGCATGCTCTCGACTGGGTTAGTCCAATCGAAGCGTTAAAAGCCGATCCGGTGCAAACAGCTGCGCTTCAGGAAACCGTACTTAAAAACTACAACTTGAGCGGTTTAGAACCGGCTGAAACACAAAGTACTTCATCAGCGTATCCGAAAGAATTTCCTAAAGGCAATGCAACCTACTATGCCGCTATTCAAGCGAAAGTTAAAAAAATCGTAGACAGCGGTCAATTGGGCATTTTTGCCGCGCAGTGGTGGGATCATCCGGATTATCAATTATTGCCACCGGAAGTTCATTTGATGGGCGTAGCTCATTACCTCAATATTTTGGACCGTCAGCGTGATATTGTAACACCTCATGTTGTATTTGGCGGTAAAAACCCACATCCGCATTTCTGTATCGGCGGTATGCCTTGTTCCATCTCCATGGATGACATGAATGCACCGGTTAATGCGGCGCGCCTTGCAACAGTTGATGAATCCATTTCGTTGGCTAAGGATTTGGTAAACTACTTCTATGTACCTGACGTGTTGGCTATTGGTCAGATTTACGCCAAAGCGGGCATGGTTGATGGTGGTGGTTTATCCAAGAAACGCGCCATGGCTTACGGTGATTATCCGGATGAACCGTATAGCGGTATTTCCAACGGCGATTATTTCAAAAAAATCTTAGTCCGTGCCAACGGTGTAGTTGAAGATTTCGGCCTCGGCGTAGATAAAGCTAAATTTATCCCAATGGATGGCCCTGATTTGATGAATCCTGACTTCTTATCAGAAGAAGTTGAACATTCCTGGTATGAATATCCAAACGGCACGAAGACAGCCCATCCGTCTGAAGGGATTACCAAACCTAACTATACCGGTCCTAAGACAGGTACGAAGGAACATTGGGAATTCCTTGATGAAACTAAGAAATATTCGTGGATTAAATCCCCAACATTTAAAGGTAAAGCCTGCGAAGTTGGTCCTTTGGCAAAATATATCGTAGTCTATACGAAAGTTAAACAAGGCATCATCAGTAACCCGTCTTGGGCAGAACAGATGATTGTAAAACAAATTGATACCGTATCTTCCGTATTGGGCGTTTCGGCTCATGTATGGATGTGTAGTACAGTAGGCCGTACCGCTTGTCGTGCCCTCGATGCACAGGTTGCGGTTAATATGAGCCAATACATGTTCAATAAATTAGTAGCCAACATTAAAGGCGGCGACGAAGTAGTAGCCGATATGAGCAAATTCGATCCTAACTCTTGGCCGAAAGAAGCCAAAGGCGTTGGTGTTCTTGATGCGCCTCGTGGTGCCCTCGGTCACTGGAGCGTTATTAAAGATGCAAAAATCGACAACTATCAGTGTATCGTACCATCCACTTGGAATGCTTGTCCTAAGACGATGGCCAATGAACATGGTGCTTACGAATCTAACATGATTGATACGCACGTTAAAATTGCGGATAAACCGCTCGAAATTTTGAAAGGGATTCACTCGTTTGACCCTTGCCTTGCTTGTGCAACCCACTTGTACAATAAGAAAGGTGAAAAAATCGTCTCTGTTAATACGGATGCTTTGTGCAAATAATAGGGGGGATTCATATGTTAGAACAACCGGAAAAAAAGCCGTATCGTGTATTTAGTCTGTGGTTACGTATTTTCCACTGGACCATGGTGCTTTGCGTTACGTTCCTGTTCTGGACCGGTCTCTATATCGGTGACCCCGGTTTCAGCATGTTCGTAGGTAAAGAACCGGCTGAAGCTATTAACAGCTGGTTTTCTATGGAAATGATTCGACGTATTCACTTCGGATTTGCGTTTATCCTTGTTTTTGCTTTCATATTCCGCATTTATGGGGCCATTCGCTATCGCGGTGACCGTTTACTGCCTAAATTCCGCAAACGCCTCTACTGGGACGGTTTAAAACAAACTTTCTTACACTATTTAATGTTACCGCGTCAGGAAGAACACCGTGTGCTTCGTAACTCCTTAGCACGTACCAGTTATTTAATTGTGTATATTATGATGTTCTTTGAAATCTGTACGGGCCTTGCCATGTATTCGCAGATTCGTCCTGAAAGCTGGTTGGCCATCGTGTTCAACCCGGTAAATTTATTGTTTAACGAATATCAGATTCATATCATTCACCATTACATTGCTTGGTTCTTCTTATTATTCACGGTAGCGCATGTGTACTTGGCTTTCCGCGAAGACGTAATGGAAGAATCCGGGGAAGTATCCAGTATGGTATCAGGGATGAAGTTCTATCCGCAGGATCCGGAAGATATTGAGGATTTATATGGTAAACGAGAATAGTATTACCGTGTTGGGCGTAGGTAATATTTTGCTTACCGATGAAGGGGTGGGCGTACATGTCGTACAGCAGTTAGAAAAAGAGTACGAATTTAGCCCGGCCGTAAATATAATTGACGGCGGCACCATGGGTATGGAGCTCCTCAGCTATATGCGAGGCATGAAAAAACTGCTCTTGGTGGATGCTGTTAATGGTGGTGAAAAGCCCGGTACGATTTATGAGTTTCCTCATCAGGAGACGGAACAGTATTTTACCGGGAATATCTCCGTTCACGAAGTAGGTATGCAGGATATTTTACGCATTCGCGCCTTGCAGGAAGATCCATTGGAAGATGCTATGGTTATCGGCGTTGAGCCGGCCAGTCTTGAAGTAGGTTTTGAGCCTTCTGAAATTGTACAGGCGGCCTTGCCGGACGTGATACAGCGTGTTATTCGGCAACTAAACGCTTGGGGAATTGAGGTACGTAAGAAATGATAGAAAGTTATGGCAATGTGCAGGCCATTTTAAGAGAATTGCAATTGGCGTTAAAACGACTTCGTGAAACGGGGGAGACTCATACGATTTATATTGAAAAAACGGGTCTCACTATGGAAGAACAAGTTGAAGTCATGGAAACGCTGGGGCGTGGTAACATTACCATTAATTTTACGGAAACCGATCAGCCGGTAGAGTGGTATGAAACACAATTCTCCGGTATTTGGCTTGGTACATTTCGCAATGCTCGTGATGAAGCCATTGTGTACACACTTGAAGTAGGTCGTTATCCCAGTCTCTGTGGTGCCTTTGACGAAGATATTGAAACCGCGGAAGACGAATTGCAGACATGGATTGATGCGGCCGACATGTAAAACGATTTGTAACTTACAACCAGTAAGTTACAGTAAGTACGTTACAATCAGTGAGTTAATATGTTTTTAACACCTGTGAAGCTTAAAAAGTGTTTCACAGGTGTTTTTTTGTGTAATTGCTTATAAAGTTTATTATAAATTAAGCGATTTTAACAAAAATGCCTGACTTTTTTGATGATTTTATGGAGTTTTCTAAACGCTCCATGAAGTAAATCAAGGTGGTCAGGCTTTTTTATGTGTTGAAATTCATGATAAATTCATAGTAAAAGGTGATTTTACATGAAAAATTCATGGTTAATAATGAAGAAGATGAAACTGGAAAACTTATATTGGTTTTTAGTTTTGTAAATTTTCGGAGATAAAAATAATCTAAAAGGGTATAAATCCCTTAATAACAGGCTTTTTAGGTTGTTCAATATATCTTTATATCTAATATCATAGATTTAAACACGCTTTCCTTGAACGTGAAGTTTTGGTACTTTCATTTTGAATTTAGTTTTCCTTGGTAAGATATGTCCATAGGTTAGTTCAGACGATGAAACAACTGAGTTAACGAAATAATATATTACATTGTGAGGAAACATGGACACTCCAATCGAAACTATTATTTCTTAATCCATCTGTTTCGGAAGCTGACAACCGAAAATATATTTTTAGTTGTTTTATTCCGAAAGGGGTAATAATTATGAAAAAACGTTTTGCAGCTGTATTTGCGGCAACTGCCGTACTTGGCGTAACTTCTGCGTTCGCCGCTAATCCATTCTCCGATGTAACTCCTAATGATTGGGCTTACCAGAGTGTAGCTCAATTGGCAGCAGCCGGTGTTATTAACGGTTATCCTGATGGCACTTTCAAAGGCCAGAACAACATCACTCGTTACGAAATGGCTCAGATGGTAGCTAAAGCAATGGCTAACGAATCCCGTGCCAACGCTGAACAACAAGCAATGATCAACCGTTTGGCTAACGAATTCTCCGATGAACTCAACAACTTGGGCGTTCGCGTTTCCAACTTGGAAAACAAAGTAGGTAATGTAAAAGTTACCGGTGATGCTCGTCTTCGTTACCAAGGTTCCGATAAAAAAGGTGAAATCAGCTCCGATAACACTAATAAAAAATCCTTGTTCGATATGCGTGGTCGTGTACAATTCAATGCTAACGTAAACGACAACACATCCGCAGTTATCCGTGTAACAAGCGGTGATATGGAATTCGGTGATTCCACAACATCTGATGTAGAATTTGACCGTGTATATGTAGCTCACAAATTTGGTAAAGATACTACTGCAGTAGCCGGTCGTTTCGGTGCTTTCGTAGGTAACGGTTTAGTATATGACGATACTTTCGATGGTGCCGCTATTAACTACGACAATGGTAACTTCTCCGCAACTGCTGCTTACGGTTCCTTCATGGAAGGTGGCTTGTTCAATAACGGTAGCATGAGCTCTTATGCGCATGACTTCAGCGATGCATCCGCTGATGACAATGCAACCGTAACTTTGTTACAGGCTAAAGCAAAACTCGGTGAACATGCAACTCTTGGCGGTTTCTATACTTTCGGTAACAAAAACTTAGATAACGATATCTATGGCGGTTCCTTAGACCTCAACTACGGTAAAGTTTGGTTAGGCGGCGAATATGCAACCTTCTCCGATAAAGACGGCACGTTGGTACAATCCAACGATAAAGACGCATGGGTAGCCGGCATTGGTTACGGCGACTACGATATCGCTAAAGAAGGTACTTGGGGCGTTAAAGTTCAGTACTTCGACGAAGGTAAATACTCTCCTGTAATCAGCTCCACCTTCAATCAACCATACAACAGCGATTACAAAGCTTGGATGGCATCCGTTGATTATGCATTGGCTAAAAACGTAGGTCTTTCCGGTTACTGGGCATTCAATGCGGAAGATCAGAGCGGTAACGACTTAGGCGATTACTACCGTGCAGAATTGAACTACAAATTCTAATAATAGAATTGAATAAAATTCTCAATTACAAAGAAAAATTACATTTGAATTGACTATAAAAAGTTGATTCTAAGGTAAATTTTAAGAGCCGATTGGCACGAAAAAACGTGTTAATCGGCTCTGTTTTTTATGCAATTTATAGGGGGCTGATTGATTTAATTTACATGAATTGTACAAAATGTGTAATTGTAGTGTACAAAAACATGTGTTAATAAAAAGAAACATAAATTAAATATAAAAATCGCGCTAATCATCATATTAAAATTATAAATCAAATTAAGAGGGGGGTATATGTATTTATTATCTTACAATTTGTTTTCTGTTAATAGACTGAGTATAGATAAATGCTAGATTTATACAGAAAACTCTAAAAAAATAGATTAACAATTCGTGTAATATTGCAATAAATGAGAAGGGATGATAATTTAAGTATTCATGAGGGTTACAAGTTATATTATATCGAAAATTATCATATTTCTCCTTGAAAACTCATGGACAAATTCCGAGTTTTCTTTACAAATCATGAAGACTGCGATACAATGATTACAGAATGAACGACATCGAAATTCATTAATATGAGAAAAGCGGTCACTTGTGAGGAAACATGGACACTCCATTTAAGATTACTGAGTATCTGAAATGAAGATTAGATAGTGTTGATTCAAACATTATTAAATCTTTTTTTGGAAAGAGGTAATTTATTATGAAAAAACGTTTTGCAGCCGTATTTGCAGCAACTGCTGTACTTGGCGTAACTACTGCATTCGCAGCTAACCCATTCTCCGATGTAACTCCTAACGACTGGGCATACCAGAGCGTAGCTCAGTTGGCAGCAGCCGGTGTAATCAACGGTTACCCGGATGGCACTTTCAAAGGCCAGAACAACATCACTCGTTACGAAATGGCTCAGATGGTAGCTAAAGCTATGGCTAACGAAGCTCGTGCTAACGCTGAACAACAAGCTATGATCAACCGTTTGGCTGATGAATTTGCTAGCGAATTGAACAACTTGGGCGTTCGTGTTGCTACTTTGGAAAACAAAGTTGGTAACGTAAAAGTAACCGGTGACGCTCGTATTCGTTACCAGGGTTCCGACAAAAAAGGTATGTTCGCTACTGACGACAACAGCAACAAACGTTCCCAGTTCGACTACCGTGCACGTGTTCAGTTCAATGCTAATGTAGCTGACAACACTTCCGCTGTAGTTCGTATCGTTACAGCTGGCGACAATAACGGTTATGATGGTGTAGAATTTGGCGATGCACAAAATGATGCAACTGTTAAATTCGACAACATGTATGTTGCTCATAAATTCGGTAAAGACACTACTGCTGTAATCGGTCGTTTCGATAACACTATCGGTAACGGTTTAGTATACGACGATCCATTCGATGGTGCTGCTATTACTTATGATAACGGCAACTTCGCATTGACCGGTGGTTACGGTTCCTTCATTACCGGTAACTTGTTCAGCGCTTATGGTTCCGACAACCGTTCCGTTGAAGATGGTATTTCCATCGACAGCAAAGATGCTGACACTAACTACAAAGTAGCTCTTGCACAAGTTAAAGGTAACTTGGGTGAACACGCTACTATCGGTGGTTTCTACGCTTGGGGCTTAGATAACTTAGATAACGACATCTATGGCGGTTCCTTAGATCTTCAATTCAACAAATTGTGGATCGGTGGCGAATATGCTACTTGGGACAAAAATTGGAATACTGGCGTAAAGAACGACGGTAAAGATGCTTGGGTAGCCGGTGTTGGCGTAGGTAACTACGACATTGAAAACGAAGGTACTTGGGGCGTTAAAGTTCAGTACTTCGACCAGGCTAAACATGCTCCTGTAATCAGTTCTACTTGGAATCAACCAGTAAACTCCGACTACAAAGCTTGGATGGCTACTGTTGATTACGCTTTGGCTAAAAACGTTGGCTTGTCCGCTTACTGGGCATTCAACGCTGAAAAGCAAGACGGCGCTGACTTACCGGACTACTACCGTGCAGAATTGAACTACCAGTTCTAATCTATCCCAACGGATACTGTAACAGAGTAGTTTCTAATATAAAAAAGGCAACTTCTTCGGAAGTTGTCTTTTTTTTGTTGCTTTAAATATCTATAAAAATCAATATTTAAGAAGTTGCTGATAAAATAAGGATCCGTAGGATGTAGTTTTGATGAAAGTGAATCTATTTCTAGAAGACAGATGCATAGTTATGCGAAATAGTCATAACTAAAACCTTTGAATTTTCAATTCAAGTGTGGTATTATATCCGTAGATTGGTGGTCATGACAGCTTCATGATTGATAGAAAATGTAATAAGGTGTGAGGAAACATGGACACTCCATTGTATATTACATGATTAAAGAAACATGAAGAATGAAATGAGATGCCATCTGCTATTTTATTTCTTTTTTCTGTTTTTTACCGAAAGGGGTAATTACAATGAAAAAACGTTTTGCAGCCGTATTTGCAGCAACTGCTGTACTTGGCGTAACTACTGCATTCGCAGCTAACCCATTCTCCGATGTAACTCCTAACGACTGGGCATACCAGAGCGTAGCTCAGTTGGCAGCAGCCGGTGTAATCAACGGTTACCCGGATGGCACTTTCAAAGGCCAGAACAACATCACTCGTTACGAAATGGCTCAGATGGTAGCTAAAGCTATGGCTAACGAAGCTCGTGCTAACGCTGAACAACAAGCTATGATCAACCGTTTGGCTGATGAATTTGCTAGCGAATTGAACAACTTGGGCGTTCGTGTTGCTACTTTGGAAAACAAAGTTGGTAACGTAAAAGCTACAGGCGATGTTCGTCTTCGTTACCAAGGCTATGAAAAGAAAGGCCAAATAAGCAAAACTAACGAAAACAAAAAATCCAAATTTGACTATCGTGGTCGTATTCAGTTCAATGCTCAAGTAAACGAAAACACTTCCGCAGTTGTTCGTATTACTGGTTCTAACGAATTCGGTAACACTTCCAGCACTTCTGTAACTGCTGACCGTGTATATGTAGCTCATAAGTTCGGCGATGAATTTACTGCTGTAGGTGGTCGTTTCAATGCATTCGTTGGTAACGGTTTAATCTATGATGATACTTTTGACGGTGCTGCTTTGGCATACGACAATGGTAAATTCAGTGCTTTAGCTGCTTACGGTTACTTCGTAGAAGGCGACTTGAAAGAGGGCAACTATAATGCTGATACTAATTTGTCCGTAACATTGTTACAGGCTCAAGGTAAACTTAGCGATGACATCACTATCGGTGGTTTCTATGCATTCGCTAACAATAACGGTTCTAAATTTGCAAGTGCTTATAATTTAGATGGCGACAGCTTCGACATCTATGGCGGTTTTGCTGACTTCCAGTTCAAAAACGTTTGGATTGGTGGCGAATACGCTACATTTGCTGAAGATGCTAAAGAAGGCGGCAATGACGCTTGGGTAGCAGGTATCGGTTTCGGTAACTACAACATTAAAGAAGCCGGTTCTTGGGATGTTAAAGCTCAATACTTTGATTTAGCTGAAGAAGCTCCTGTATTCAGCTCCACTTGGAATCAACCTGAAAACAAGGACTACAAAGGTTGGTTAGCAACTGTTGATTACGCTTTAGCTAAAAACGTTGGCTTATCTGCATACTGGGCATTCAACGGTGAAACTCAAAGCGGCGAAGACATCGGCGACTTCTACCGTGCAGAATTAAACTACAAATTCTAATTTCTTGTAAAACAGAATTAACAAGTAGTGATAATAAGACACCCACTTCCTTCGGAGGTGGGTGTTTTTTTGTTGCTATTTTAAGAAAATTGCGTCTAAACTTTATAATAAAAAATTATAAATATGAAGGAATTTGAAATTTCATGTCGAATTAATTATTATGGTATTTTCATTTTTTAGGTATGAGGAGGTTAATGTATGAAAAAGTTTTTTTCAATGTTAATGACGGGGTTTTTCTTATTAATCGGTGTGTTAACCGCGGTAAATGCTTTTGATGTTACGGCTTATTCTAATACGGGGAGTAAAGAAAGAATAATGCCACTCGTATATGTCGGTAATGCAGGAGTAAGTAACGAAACAGAAGCTAGAGAAATTTTATACAAGGCTATTGATCGTGAGTTAGCTAAACATAAAAATTTATCACCTGTCAGCATGACTGAAAGCCAAAGTGTTTTTGAAGAATATTTATTAGAAAATGATTTGAATCCTGATGATACTGCTTTGGGTCGTGGTTATGTGCCTAAGAAAAAAGAATTAAATGAAATGGCACAACAGACTAATTCTGATTATGTATTATTGATTAATGCCAGAATCACTGATTCAAAAGTAAAAACTGCATGGCTCGGTTTTTCACCGGTAAAATTTGAAGTAACTGTGTTGTATACGGTTCTTATTTATTCTGTTAAAGAAGATAAATATGTGTATAATGAAAAGTACATTGTGAAAGAAAATGCTGCCGGTACAAGTAGCACAGAACGCGCTTTTAAAAAGGCTTGCATTAAATTTGCTGATAGAGAATTTACACTCGATCAGATGACGTTAACTAAAGCGGCTATGCAAAATAATTAATGACTCTGTCATTTGATAAATTTGGGGATTGATTATAATCTAATGAAAGAAAAAATAGCACTATGAATTTGAAATATTAACTATCAAATTCATAGTGCTATCATAATATTCAGAGCTATTAACGTGAGTTAGGTTCATCACCGAAAGGTGGTGATACTATGACAGTATACGAAGCTATATCATTAATGATTGGTTTTGCTACTCTTATAGTGCTAATTATTTCATTAAAGAAATACACCTAACGCCCAGAAGTATTGCCGTACTTCATACGTTAGGTGTATCCGTTCATATACTTTAGATGATCCTAACGCCTACACACGTTAATAGCTCTCTTTGTACTTTCAGTATATCATGTATTCCATTTTCGTCAAGTTATGACAAATATGAAATAAGTTTTATAATTGTATTGATTTCATAATAGCATGATAGCTTTTGAAAATTGACAAAAGTCGAATAAGTTCACCAGATGTGGTATACTTAATAATAACCCTTTAAATTAGAAAAATGGGGTTATAAACAGAAATTTAGATCGGATTGTGAGGTATCTATGACAGATATACGTAAAAAATGAGAGAGCCTGTAACCATGCGTAGTTACAGGCTCTCTCATTTCAATATTAGGCGTTCGACAAGGCTCGACGGGGGTCGTTGCTCAACTCTTGCACAACCTTTTCTAACTCCGTGGGCCCCGGTAATTGGTTGACAGCTGCTATTAAGTCAGCTGTATTTTTATGCGTATACACGGCCTGCGTAATGTTGCCGGCTAAACTGTGGCCGAGTATACGTTTTACGATATTTGGATCTAGTTTGTACTCATCCGCTAGGGTGGCAAAGGTATGCCTCCCGTCATGAGGTAGGTGTCCGGAGTGAGATTTGATAAGAGCTCTTATCAAATCCGGATTTTTTCCTAGTGGTATAAAAGTGTCTAATCGTTTAAATTTTGCTTGTGAGTGCATCTCGACAATAATCGGGACGATACACTCCGCTATTGGTATAGTGCGGTTTTTTCCTGCGATCGTTTTAGAGCCGCCCACCATATATCGCTCTTTAATATGCACATCATCGAGTTTCATATTCCGGAGTTCGGCCGGTCTCATGCCTGTATATATGTATACGAGCTGCCACTTGGCTACTATGTCGTCCGATTTCCAAAGTTTTAGTATTTCCTCCGCTGTATATGGCTTGTGTATGGCTTCTTTTTCCGGCGGTGGCGGTAGTATGATAAGTCTTGCATAATTCTTAGTGACGGGGACGTCGTTTTTTTCGGCGGCTTCATACAAACCATGAAACGCGTTCATGATTTGATTTAGCCGAGCGCGGCTCTTATCGGCGTAAGTATCTATTATGGCCTGCAAATCGGCAAGTCTAACGTCAACCATAGGCATATGCCATATAGGCTTTAATTTAGGCTTAGCCGTATTATATGACGTTAAGCCTACACCTTTACGCGTTTTAATGTCTATCATCCATTGCCAGCATTGCTCGACTGTGATTATTCGATTAGTAATCTCTTTTGGGTTTCCTTTATAATTTTTCAAAAATTCCTGTGCCTCGCGCGCGGTCCGGAACGTTCCGACCGTTTTACGTTTTACACGACCCTGCTCGTCCTGGCTAAGGGATATAACTACTCGGTATGGCTTGCGCAGGTTTTTATGGGTCATCTTATAAATAGACCCGGTGCCATTGGCACGTCTCATATTATGCACCTCCTAGGCTGTTAATTTTGGCCCGGATAGCGTATAATATAAGTTGGTAGTGTGGCTATCCGTAGCCGCCGCGCCCTTACTCCGTTGCAGCGGGGTAGGGGCGTTTTTTTTATTTGTACATCTCTGATAAATCTACATCTAATTTAAGTCCGGGGTTTTGGTCCTTCGGCACATTTTCACGCCATGATGCGGAGCTGTCCGGGCCGTACTCGTATACCATATAAAACGAGTTGTTTTGCGGCGCCGGTAACCGGGTTTGCACATAAACCCCGTACACCTTACCGCTGTTATCTTTGTAAACTTTCGCGACTACCTGTTTAGCGATAGCCTCTACTTGATCCTTGCTATATTTAGCCGGGATATTGACCTCCACATTAAACCGCTCACGGTTACGGGTGTCAATATTGGCAATCGTATACGCCGGCGCCTCCGCCTTAGCGTATTCGTTTATCTGTTTTTCGGTGGCTGACTCGCCGCAACCGGCAATAAATAACGTAGTCCCTAACATTAATATCGCTATTAGTTTTTTCATAAGTCACCTCTAAATAGTATACCTAAGATTTCTATTGTGTAATTTTTTCCGCGCCTCGATAAAACCGGGGCACAGCTGCCGGAACATATCGACATGATACGCCCACCGTTCCGGGGAGAAAAAGCGCATACGCTTAAGTACGGCCTCTGCGCAGGACGGCGACACGTCAAAGGCGGCGCAGATTTCATCGGCTGCCGTGATGCCGATAATATGGATTAATGGGGACGGCGCGAGGAGCTCGGCCGCGAATGCGTTCGCCTCGCGTTCCCGTTCTAAATGAGATAGGGGCAAGGCGTATATATCATGATGGCCTAAAACCTTGTGGCCTAATTCGTGGGCGAGTGTAAATCGCACTCGCTCGAATTGCTTATCTTCGTCGTAAAATACCGCATTTATATCAGGCCGAGGGTCATAATACGCATCAGCCTGCGGAGGGTTAGCTAACCCTATGGACTGATACGATACGCAGTCGACCCCTTCGAGTTTTAGCAGCCTCTTAGGGTCGACCAGTGCGTCGGCTAGTTGGTGACGCTGGTACATCGCCCAAGCCAAACCCGCGGCGATGGTGTATCGTGCTTCTATTTATTTATCCTCCTTTTTCATTTTTAGGTACATCGCCGCGATTTCCTCTACCTTTGCCAGGTCCTCCGGTGATAATTCCTCTTGAGCTCTTGCCAATACCGGTGATGACAACCGGCCGGCTGTATCGGCTCCATCTATTAATTCGCCAACTGTCATACTTAAGCCCGAAGCTATTTTTCTCAGATTGGAGAGCGTCGCACCTTTGAAATTATTAAATATCGATTGTAGCGTAGAATATGGCATGTCGATAATTTCGGCAAAAGCCCTCAGACTAACATATCGTTGTAATATTTCCCTCCGGATACGGCCTATTTCCGGACCGTATTTATCATAATCAGGATCAAATGTAATTACCTGCTTTGGTCCGCCGTGTACTATTTGATTTCGGGCGCGTCGTCCGACTAGATCTTCTATAGGTATGTCCAACGCTTCGGATAAGGCGAGTACAGTATTACTGCGCAGGTTTGTAATTCCTCCCGATTCCCACCGAGAAACGGTACCCACAGATACGCCGACTCTGTCAGCGAGTTCTTGCATAGTCATTTTTTGCTCGTGTCGTTTTTGCCGGATAAGCTCCATAAAGTCCATTTTTTCACCTCCTTTATTTACTATTATTATATGTCTTTTATTGCAAAAATGCAAGATTTTTATAATTTATTATAAAAAAATAACAAAAACTATTGACTTGCGTAAATTGACGATATATAATAAGCGCATAAGTTGCAAACGCCGAGAAGGAGGTGATAAGGTGGATGCGAATTTATTCAAATACTACGTAATGGAGTCCGGTAAAAGTCTTTCCGATGTAGCGGCGGCTATCGGCGTAACACCAGCAACCTTACACCGCAAGATGAGCGGTGAAAGCGATTTCTATCGCAAAGAGATGCAAGATATCGCAGAGTTTCTAGGGCTAGACAGGGATACTGTCGACCGAATTTTTTTTACTTAATTTTTTGCGTAAATGCAATAAAATTATGATATTTAAACCGAAAAGGGAGGCAGATATTATGGACCACACTACCACAACACCAGCAATGATCGCCGCGATGTACCTCACAAGGGCTAAAGAATACATGAACGGTGAAATTAATGAGGCGTTTGATCTTATCGACGCAATTATCCATATACAAGCAACTCGCGGGATGCCTTGGGCTTATCTCAACGTACCCGAGGATATAGAAGCGGCCGAGTTGTATACGGCACTTGGAGCGATTGCCGGTTCAGGCTTTAGGGTGCAACGGGTCGAGGTATTCAACCCCGAGGCATTTACTGCTCCGGTCTTTAAAATCGAATGGTAAGAGAGGGATAAAACTATGAAAATTGATAATAAGCCGTTACGGTGCTTTGACGCAGAACTTGACGACAAGACGTGGACTTTTCTACGAGATAACCCGAGCTTATATGCGGGGATAATTGCGCAAAATTTCGAGCGAGCTATTCATGAGGCTATGTTAGCCGGTCAGGATAACGCAAAAATTATAAATCACGCATTAAGCTATGCCCCTATTAGAAAAGAAGTTATCAGTCTCTTATCGAAAGAGGGATACGAAATCGACTACGCCGGTCTAGTCCAAAATTCGGGTGGAGTAGTGCAAGGTTTTATCCAGGCTCGCTGGTGTAGGGCTGAACGATTCGAGGGAGGCGGTTATTGTGAAAAAAACGCTAACCGTTGAGGAGGCCGCCCAAATGATGGGTATCACGACTCAACATCTTAGAGCGAGCCTCCGGCTCAATAAGTACCCTTTATGGGGTACGGCCGTTCCGTCGGCCAGCGGTAGACGATATAAGTACACCGTCCACGCTGTGCCGTTCTTCAAATACATAGAAGGGACGCTAGGACCTGGCGAAAATTAGGAAATAGGAGGGATAAAGTTATGAAGAAATTCGGGCAAGAGGTGCAAGAAATTAAACGCCGCCGCATTGGAGATCTTGTCAAAGAACAGTACATTATGCAGCTGGACGACGGGTATCAAGTCTCCATAATTTGGGGGCCACTTCTCACATATGGCGGCGAAGATGGCTTATGGGAAATGGCTATTTGTAACGCAAACCGCGAACCTGTGTACGATGTGGACGACGATATATTCTTCGGCGATGTGATCGGCTACTTAACCGAGGAGCAAGTAGCGGAACACCTGGCCACGCTAAAAGAGCGGCACGCTAAGAAGTAAGGAGGGCACATGTTTAAGGAAATTTTGAAATATTTTGCCAAACACGATGGCTTGGTAAATAAGTTCTTATCGGTCACACCGGGCGACGGCTACGCGTATTTCAGTGATACACACTGGCTGTTCCGCATTCCGGAGTCCGATAACATCTACGACACGGCCGCCATGATGCGGGTATTGGGCCAAGCGGCGGCGCCAATGTCCGCGCCTAAGTTTTTTGATATTCCCGACGAAAGCCAACTACTCGGCGTAGCGGATTCCGGTATCGTGCAAGAGCTGCACAACGGGAAACGGCGTACTAAAATCCGGAAATTTAACGGCACAGATGGCTCGGAGTGGTGGGTTAGCGAGGACTACTACAAGGATTTTCTCAAGCCGCTAAAGTATTTCCGGATGCACAATAAGAAAATTTACGGATATAACGCCGCCGGCGTGGCCGTGGTTACAGTTTGCATAATTATTGATAAGTGAGGAGGGCTGAAACTATGAATAAAGAACTTGCAAAAACAGGGCTCTATATGCTGGCCACGTTTGCCGGAATGTACGGTCTTAACGCGGTAGAGTACTTGCCAGACAGCGCCGCTCATATGGTGGCCGGGTTTGCCGTAACAGTTGCGGCCGTATTAAGCGCCGAACGTATCGAAGTGCCTGCCGGCGAACCGGTAGAGGTTATTATCGAGGTGCCTCAGCCACACGCCTACAACTGGGCGAAACAAGGGCGCCCTGGTGAAGTTAGATAAAAGAAAGGATAAGACTATGAATGACGTATTACTTGAAATGACACAGAATTTTATTGAGATGATTGATGCGGATTTAAAGGAAAAAGGACGTATCCGGAAAAAGACACTCTCGGATTTGGTGGACTCGTATATCGACTACTACTCAGACCACGGTAATTTAGTAAGACCGGAGACAGTACTTGACTGCCTAATTTCTACGGTAGTTTATTTCGGTATGACGATCACGACGGCTCGCCGGATGCGTAAACTTGGACACCCTATGCGCGCCAGTGCGTTGGATGATATTACGTATCACTTGCGCAGTACGTTAATTAATATCGTGGACTATTGCAAAGACTTAGAAGCGGATACACAAGAGGTACTAAATGACTCCAATAATTAACCCGTGGCTCATCTACTTAGCGGAGCTTTGCGGATGGCTTAAAATTTTAAGTTTTGGACTGGCAGGGGTTGCTATTCTCGGTACTATTATTCAGTACACAGATTATCAAACTGCCGTCAATTTTGCCGAAGCGTGGAATAAGCCGGCGCCAACCGATAAGCCCTATATCGCGAGTTTTTATCTAAGCGCACTACTTATGCTGCTGTGGCTCGTAGTACCGTCGACTGATACGGTCTATAAGATGATTGCGGCGCACTATATTACGCCTGATGCGGTCGACAACCTCGACCACGTATTCCAGGCCATCATAAAAGCGATTAAGGAGGTGCGGTAATTATGAAATGGGAAGAAGGCTCATTTGGGCTTACCTGTATAAATTTGTGGATGCTTAAGTCCATGCTGGCCATTAAAAAGCAGTGCGAGGAACTACATATTAGTAGGGAACTCCGGAACGAGGCGTGTCGCATTTTATGCCTGGCCAATGCCCGTTATAGCGTGGATATTCTGGAACGACCACTCGACGACATATTGCACCGGATAGACCTATCACCGTATGCATATACGACCTCTTACAACATTGAAAAGAAATTGCAAAATAACGAAGCCCCGGACGAATCCGACATAGTGGACATCGTGGGGCGATGGGAAGATTTAAGAAGGGCGGCGCAATAAATGAAAAAAGACTCTTACGCAGCATCTACTTTATGGGATTGGTACCTTAACGAATCAGATAAAATCGAGGCCTATTGTAAAGAATTAAAGGCGTCAGAGGATGTCAGAATGGGTGCTACTGAAACACTCCGAAATGCTTTTCAACAGTATCTCGATGATTTAAGCGTATATCCGCTAGGGCACGCAGCACACGATATCGATTATAGCCTGTGGGCCTCCATAACAAGTCACAACATTAAAGACGCAATACTCGAGGACCGTGTACCTAATATAAGGTGCATATATCCTATCAAATTTGGGGCAGGTGATTAAATTGCAGGAGTGCACAACATGCGAAAACCGGGACTACTGTATCCCGGACGAATGTACAAAAGAAAAAACCGCCGGCAGTGTTGCAGACTGTCCGACGGCTGAGTAAATACCCTACTTTTATTATAACACAAAGGAGCTTAAATCAATGGATATCACAATTAAAATCGACTTAACGGAAAACACTATCAAAGCATTACACGGAGTAGTAGAGGCGGTTACAACGCCTAAAGGTGTACGCGTATCCCTTAATGACTTGGCCAATGCGGCGAATGCTGCACAACGCATTAAAAACGAGGTTGGCGATTGGTTGCCGCAAGATACCCGATACACCGACAACGCGGTACCGGCAAAAGCAGAACCGGTCGCCCCTGATGCGGTAGAAGAAGCGCCTAAACAGGAAGAAACTAAGCCGGCGGCTAAACCTGCCGCTAAAAAGGCAGCTCCGAAAAAAACGGCAGAACCTGCAAAAGAGGAACCCAAAACCGAAGAACCGGCAAAAGCTGAGACGCCTAAGAAGGAAGATACACTAGCACCGACTAAAGCCGATGTTACAAAAGCCCTTACAGATTTACAGGACTCCGAAAAAGGAGGCAAGGCCGCAGCCGTAGCACTTGTTAAGAAGAACAGCACAAACGGCAAACTCTCCGGCGTTGACCCTGCCAAATACGCCGAAATTATCGAGGCCGTGAATGAGGTACTCAATGCCTAGGGCGCACGCCGTACTATCCGCTTCGGGGGCGTACAGGTGGCTCGTGTGTACGCCGTCCGCTCGGATGGAGGAGCAATTTAAGGACGAGTCAAGTTCTTACGCAGAGGAGGGCACACGGGCGCACGCATACGCCGAGTTTTTACTCACGACGTGGAATCGTGATGACGAGCACACTAATTTACATCCGGTAATGCCGGACAACGAAGAAATGGACTCAGCTGTCCGGGAATATCTCGACCTTTGTATCGAGAAAATCAATACCGCAAAGGCTATCACACCGGCCGCACGGATTGTCGTTGAGGATCGTATCGACTACAGCGAGTACGCACCGGAGGGGTTCGGCACGGCGGATATGGTTCAGCCCATGCACGGCGTGCTGGAGGTTATCGACCTCAAATACGGCAAAGGTAAACCGGTGAGTGCGGTCGACAATCCTCAAATTAGACTGTACGCCCTTGGAACATATCTCAAATATGATTATGTGTACGACATTAAGACCGTACGCATGACAATAGTACAGCCTCGCCTTAACTCGGTAACGACTGACGAGCTATCCGCGGACGACCTACTCGCATGGGCTGAATCAATAAAAGAAACGGCCAAACTTGCCTACGAGGGCGCCGGCGAATGCGTAAGCGGTCCGCACTGTGATTTTTGCCGGGCACGTCATGCGTGCCGGAAACTCGCCGAGGATATGCAAGCCGCTATCGGCGATTGTAAAGACCCTAAGCTGTTAAATGACAGCGAAATCAGCCATATCTTAGATATCTACTCACGGGCTAAGAGCTGGCTTGAATCAGTACAAAAGTACGCACTAAAACAGGCGGTCGACTATGGCAAGACTTGGCCGGGCTACAAATTAGTAGAGGGCCGGTCAAACCGAGTTATCGACGATGCAGCTATTGAAACCCTGCGCGGCTTAGGCATTAGCGACGATGTCATATTTAAGGAGCCTAAGATGCGCGGTGTAACTGAATTACAAAAGCTACTGGGCGGCGCCAAAAAGATGGAAGCCATGATCGGCCAACACATTAGCAAGCCGCCGGGCGCTCCGACCTTGGCCGTATTAGAGGACAAACGGCCACCACTTGAATTAGATTTAACTGATAGTTTTGATGATGATATTTAGGAGGTAATCCACTATGAAAAGTATTAAAATTTCCACCGGTTTAGTTCGTTTATCCTACGCGCACCTCGCGGAACCCAACGAGGACCCGAACGGTAACCGCACGTATAACTGCCAATTAATTTTTGACAAGGACGACAAAACGACCGCCCGTATTCAGGACGCCATTAAACGCCTCAGAGCGGAGGATGATGTTATCTCGTTATTTAATAAAAAATTTAAGGACTTAAAAGAGCCCCTCCGCGACGGCGACGAGGACGAAGCAGACTTTGTAACGGCTCAACCGGAGGTATATAACGGCAAGTACTTTATCAGTGCTAAAAGCGACCGTAAGCCAAAATGTTATGACAAGGACAAAAACCCTATGGACGATTTCGAGGTTGAAGAAGAATTATACAGCGGCTGCTACGTGCAGGCGGTAGTTAATATCTACGCCTATAATTTCAAAAATCAATCTAAGGGTTTCGGAGTCGGTTTACTCGCTGTGCGTAAAATCAAGGACGGCCCGCAGTTAGGCGGCGCTACTGTATCCGAGGCAGACTTTGACGACGACGATTTCGGCGACGATGACGACAGCGTATTTGACTAAGCCGCAAACACTATCGATAGACGTCGAGACGTACTCGGAATGGCCAATTAAGCACAGCGCACAACGGTACGTCGACGACCCGTCGTTTGAAATACTGCTCTTTGCTTATAGCTTTGACGATGAACCGGTGGAGGTGGTCGACATGACCACCGACCCACTACCGGAGAGAGTGGTCAAGGCGTTACACGATCCGGAAATTACCAAGACGGCCTTTAATGCTAACTTTGAAATTACGGCACTACATAAGTATTACCCGGATATGGATTTACAAAATTGGGAGTGTACCTCGGTACTCGCCTTGTATCAGTCCTTGCCAACGTCACTCGATGCAGTGGCGACGGTTTTAGGATTGACAGAGACCAAGGACAAACGGGGTAAGGACCTTATTAGGTTTTTCTCCGTGCCGTGCCGGCCTACCAAGACCAACGGTGGACGCACGCGCAACCGGCCAACGGATGCGCCGGACAAATGGGCAGAATATATCGAGTACAACCGGCAGGACGTGGTGGTCGAAAAGGCCATACGGCAAAAGCTGATTAAACTAAAACCGCCGGAGTTTGAGCACCGGTGGTGGCTCGTGGATGGCACTATCAATCGTAATGGCATAGCCATAGACAAGGCGCTAGTTAATAACGCAATCACCTTTGACGCAGCCATCAAGGCTCAGCTCATGGCCGAGGCTCGTAAGATTACGGGGCTCGATAACCCCAACAGCCCGGTACAGCTTAAGGAATGGGTCGAGGGGCAACTCGGCCACGAGGTCCCCGGCATCACTAAGGCCGACGTTAAGGATTTACTAAAAAACAGCCTACCGGATGACGTGCGGCGCGTATTAGCGCTACGCCAGCAACTTGGCAAGACCTCCATTAAAAAATACGAGGCTATGAAAAACGCCGTATGCAGCGACGGCCGTATCCACGGCATGCTCCAGTATTACGGGGCTATGCGTACCGGTCGGTGGGCCGGACGCGTGGTACAGCTCCAAAACCTACCTCGTAACTACTTGCAAACCCTCGACGAGGCGCGCCGGCTAGTTAAGGCCGGCAACCTTGAATTATTATCAGTCTTGTACGATGATGTGCCAGACGTGCTGAGTCAGTTGATCCGGACGGCACTAGTACCGGCTGAGGGGTGTCGGTTTATAGTGGCCGATTACTCCGCAATCGAGGCCCGCGTTATTGCGTGGCTCGCCGGTGAAAGTTGGCGTCAAGACGTATTCGCCCGGAACGGCGATATATATTGCGCGTCCGCGTCCTCCATGTTTGGCGTGCCGGTCGAAAAGCACGGCATAAACGGGCACTTACGCCAAAAGGGCAAAGTCGCGGAACTGGCCCTCGGTTATGGAGGGGGCCCGGGCGCACTTATTGCCATGGGCGCCTTAGAAGGCGGAATACCGGAAGAGGAGCTACCGGACATCGTGCAAAAGTGGCGCAAGGCGTCGCCTAAGATTGTCAAATTTTGGTACGACGTAGAAGCAGCCGCCAAGCAGGCAATCTATGAAGGCCGAGCCCGCATCAAGCAGGGCGGGCTTAGATTTAGAAAAGCTAAAGGCTTTTTATTTATACTACTGCCGTCAGGCCGGTACCTTGCATATGCTAAGCCGGCCATAGGTACTAACCGCTTCGGTAGCCCGTCTATCGTATATAAAGGCATGAGCCAGACCGCTAATAAGTGGATGGAGCTAGAAACTTACGGCGGTAAGCTGGTCGAAAACATTGTACAAGCCGTAGCCCGTGACTGCTTAGCAGCTGCCATGGAGCGGCTAACGCTAGCCGGATATAAAATATGTGCTCATATCCACGACGAGGTGGTTATTGAGGCGCCTCTTGGTACTGGCTCACTGGATGAGGTTATTAAGATTATGGCCGAACCGACCGAGTGGAATAAGGGGTTAATCCTCGACGCGGCCGGGTTTGAAGCCAATTACTATATGAAGGATTAAGGGAGGCATAAAACTATGACATTTAGTAAATCGCATATTGAGAATTTTTTGAGTCAAGCTAGAGAAACTAAAAAGCTAGTAAAGCAAGCGCCGGACACTGCTAAGCAAGCGGCGGCGTTGGAATATTGCGACTCCGCCATAGCTGCGTGGGAGGTAGCGCTCGAAGGGCTCGCGGCTAAGGATGCCGAGAAGAAACCAGTAAAGGCGTCTTTGGAGCCCGTCAAAGAGCCGGCTAAGAAAAAGGCCGCTCCGAAAAAGAAAGAAGAACCGCCAAAAGAAGAGCCACTTATCGAAGAAACCGCAACCGATGAAGTGGACGACGACGAGGACTGGCTCGACTGATGTATCCTGTACGATTTAAGGCGTACGACGTAGTACGGCTGTATAAGGGCTACCAACACAAGACGCTCTTATACTGCGGATACTGCGGCCAATCCATGGCCGCAGTATTTCCTTATATGTTTAATTGGCGCGGTGCTGCGGATTTATCAAGCCATTACACCTGCCCTCATTGCGGTAGAGGGTATACGGACGATCGCACAGTCGGCGACATTATCGCTAACCACGGCGCGATCCCTTTAGTAGTAGAGTTAAGCGTCAAAGAGTACAAGCATTTTGTAGATTTTAATATCAAGTATGAGGCAGTCATGTATAACCAAAATACGGATGATTTATATAGGGCCATAGAGCCCCGATTCGAGTCTATCCGGTTTGACTGTAAGCGCCGTAGGGTATTACTCCGGAGTAAGATAGGCAGTCGGGTTCGGTTTATGGAGACGGTTATACTGCCCGGTGAAGTGCCGGCGATTGTGGATAAAGGACTATCTAATCATATACTCAATAGACTAGACGGTTTATCAAACGTCCGTAAGCACCGGAAACAGTGCGCCGAGGTTATGGCGGAGTTACGTAAGGCGGTTGTTAAATGCCTCGAAAAGCATACAGGATACCCTGTGCGCGATACGTATCATCCGATTAACTCTAACGATACCCGGTTTTTTGGGAAAGAAGTACTCAGCCGGCTAATACTTAAGACCTACGCGCCGGATGCGCCGGCACCGTTGGCCAGTACCAACATGAGCCGTATTACGGCCATGCGCAATACTTGGGATACTTACCTTACTGTATTTAGAGACACAATGCAGGGCAAAGCCTATATAGATGCTGTTGAGAGTAAGCTCATAAAGCAGCCGTCAAAGGCTAAACGCATAGCCATTATGGCCGACGCCCTTAATATCGAGGCCATATATTTGGCAGAGCGGATAACCGATAACAAGGATTATCAGGACCGACTCATAACAGCCCTACGGCCGTACTTAGGCATGGAACAGCTACCGGAGTTTTTAGCTGATTACGCGGCCAACCGGAGCCCGCGCAACGTGTTGCAATTCCTCGCCCGATACGACGGCCGGGACGACGGGTGGCGAATGGTGCGGGATACGGCCGGCAGCTATTGCCATACTGCCCTTAATTCGCTAGTTTGGGGCGTTAAGATTAAGCCCTCCGACATGCACGACAAGCTGGCGCAGATACTTGCGAAAGAGGAGAGTAAAAACGTACCTCTTAAGGATAACAGCGCACTTGATGCCAGTATTTACGGCTATGAGTTTATAGCGCCGCGAATGTCGCACGATCTTATCGATTTAGGCACCGCCCTACATAATTGCGTGGCCAACTACAAAAAACGCGTAATTAAGGGCGAGTGTGCTATCGTGGCGTGCACTAAGAACGGTAAGCCCGTCGTATGCATTGAGATACGAGGCGACGAGATAGTGCAGGCGAAACTTGTAAATAATAAAGGAGTATACACCTCTGAAAGTGAGGAGGTGAAGAACGCAGTATATCAGTATATGGATGTTAAAGGCCTCCGCGATACGTCGCGAGACCTGAGGAGCTAACTAATGGACGTAATTATATCTGTTGGCAGTAGCCGCCAAGCTAAGCAGTGGCGCGCTAAAAAAATGACATGGGATGACCTTGTCAAGAAACTAAGCCAATCAAAAATAACGGAGGAGACCGCCGCCGAATATAGGCGAATGACTAAAGACGAAAAAGCAGAGGTAAAGGACGTCGGGGGCTTTGTTGGCGGACACATTAAAAACAAGGGGCGACGGGTTAAGGGCGCCGTTGAAAAGCGATACTTATTAACGCTCGATGCCGACAGTCCGGAGCCTAATTTCCTGGAGTCGCTCAATTTTGAAATTAGCGACCTCGAATACGTCATTTACTCGACGCACAGCCATACACCGGAGACGCCACGTTACCGCATCATATTACCGGTTAGCCGGGCAATGGCGCCCGACGAATACCAAGCAGTAGCACGGCGAATCGCCGGCAATATCGGCATAGAAAATTTTGATCCGTCCACTTTTGAAGTAGAGCGCCTAATGTTTTGGCCATCAGCGCCGGCAGATGTGGAGCCCGTGTTTATCCATAACACCGGCGCCCCGGTAGACGTTGACACCGTACTCGCGGAATACGCGGACTGGCGCGACGTTAGCCTATGGCCAAATAGTAAACGTGCGGACGATATCCGCTTAAACGCTGCCAAAAAGCAGGGAGACCCTCTTGCCAAGAAGGGGCTAATCGGCGCCTTTTGTAGGACGTACCGGATTGAGGACGCCATAGCCGAGTACCTCGCAGACGTGTACGAGGCATGCGACACCGAGAACCGGTATACCTATCTTAAGGGCAGCACGAGCGCCGGGCTAGTCGTATACGATGAGGGGCGGTTTGCCTACTCACATCACGGCACCGACCCTATATCCGGCAAACTTGTCAATGCTTACGACCTTGTGCGGGTCCATACGTTTGGCAATGACAAAGACTCAAACAATAAAATGGCGGACCTTATCCGGGCAGACGCTAACGTCGTGGCCACGGTCGATGCGGAACGCATGGCCGATTTTGACGATGACATTCTCACAGAGAGTGAGGATGATAAAGGACTGGACAAGGATTATCTCAAAAAGTTAGAGCGTGATAAAAATCTGACGATTAAATCAACGGCGCAGAACGTGCGTATCATTTTAGAAAACGACCCGAAATTGCGCGGACGTATGGCGCTTGATGACTTTTCACACCGTATGGCCGTACGTGGCGACTTGCCGTGGCGCCCCTTATCGGCGGCGCATTATTGGACGGATGCCGACGACGCCAGCCTACGAAATTATCTGAGTATCGTATACGAGATAGTCGGCCGAGGGGTTATCGATGACGGGCTAACCGAGGTATTTAATAATAACCGGTTTCACCCCGTGCAGGAGTACCTTAACGGGTTAATTTGGGACGGCGAGTGCCGAGTGGATACGCTGCTCATTGATTATATAGGGGCTAAGGACACGCCGTACGTTAGAGCGGTAACCCGGAAATGGCTGTGTGGTGCGATCGCCCGTGTTATGAATCCGGGCGTCAAATTTGATACAACTCTAGTACTATACGGGCCTCAGGGGCTCGGGAAAACGCTTATAGCCGAACGCTTGGGCGGTGCTTGGTTTAACAACACTATCGGCGACGTAAAACAAAAGGACGCCATGGAGCAAATACAGGGGAGCTGGATATGCGAGCTTGCGGAATTGGCGCCAACGTATAAGAATGACGCGGAAATCGTAAAGGCGTTCTTATCGCGAACGGTCGACAGGTTCCGTGCGCCGTACGGCAAACGAACGGAGGAATACCTCCGGCAGTGCGTTTTTATCGGTACGACCAATAACTTACTATTTTTAAAAGATAGAACGGGGAACCGCCGGTTTTGGCCGGTACCCGGTGACCCGGAGCGGCAGACTAAGGTACCATATTACGACCTTACACCGGAGGAAGTGGCGCAGGTGTGGGCCGAGGCGTTAACGTACTACCGACAAGGTGAGGCGCTTGTGCTGCCTCCAGAGTTGGAACGATACGCCGACGATACGCGACAACGACACACGGAGGGGTCCGAGAAAATCGGGCTTATTGAGGAATATCTTAATACACCTATCCCGGAAAACTGGTATTCAAAGCCTCCGGAAGCCATGGCAACGTATTTCCGTAATTTGGGCGAGTTAGATCTTGTAGATGATGACTACGCAAAAGCGGATATCGTAGACCGGGATAGGGTGTGCGCGCTTGAGTTGTGGATGGTGCTATTTGAAGGTAAAAGGCAGAGCTTAACCAACGCACAGGCGCGAGAGATTAATGATATTTTACAAAGTTTGCCGGGCTGGGAACCTAGCCGAAGTAAGCTACGATTTGGGCGCCATTTTGGCATCCAACAGGCCTATGTCCGTTCGGTGTAGGCGTTGCCGATTGGCGTTGCCAGTCCGTTTTAGGTGTTGCCAATTCTGGAATTGGCAACGGTAGGAAAATTTTATAACAGAAATAAAAATAAATGATATGTGATGTTTGCAACATTTAGGCGTTGCCAATTTGTTAATCGGCAACGCTTACGGCAACGGTACCGGCAACGCCTAAAATAATAATAAATACAAGGGGTTACGGCATAGTGTTGCCAATGTTGCCAATTATTATATTAATTATTTTATTTTTTATATTTTATTAGTATATACGCACGCGCGCGTAAAAACGTATATATACCATATACCTATATATATAGTAGCGTGAGATTGGCAACATTGGCACACATAGACGTTATTTTTCAAGATAGATAAAAGGTGTACTCATGGAGTGGACAGAGAAAGAGATAGAAAAGCGAATGACAAACAACCTAAAACAGTTAGATTGTTTAGTTTATAAATTTATATCACCGAATAACGCAGGGGTGCCTGATAGGATTGTCATATATCCTGGCGGCCGGGTTGACTTTGTAGAGCTTAAAACTCTGCGCGGTCGACTCTCACCTTTGCAGGCTCGGCAGATTGAGAAGTTAAAACGCAAAGGCGCCAACGTCGATATTGTAGTCGGCTTGGCCGGCGCCGATGCGTACGTGGAGAAGGTGAGACATGCAATTTCAGCCGCACGACTATCAGCGCATAGCGATTGACGCACTGCTTAACCATACACACTATGGCTTGATGCTTGATATGGGACTCGGAAAGACTGTTATCACGTTGACCGCGATACAGGCGCTACTCGATGACTGGGCGGTGTCCAAGGTGCTAATTATCGCACCTAAAAAGGTAGCCGATAGCACATGGGCCACCGAAGCCGCTAAGTGGGACCACACTAAAGGGCTGAGAGTGGTTAAAGTTATGGGTTCAGAGGATAAGCGCCGGGAGGCGCTGGCCACGGATGCCGATATTTATATTATTAACCGCGAAATGGTGGCGTGGTTATGTGAGCAGTATAGGCAGTTGCCTTTTGACATGCTGATTATCGATGAATCGAGCAATTTTAAAAACCCGCAGGCCAAGCGGTTTAAAGCACTCAAAAAGCAACGGGGCGTATTTAGTCGGATCGTGCTACTTACCGGCACACCGGCGCCGAATACCCTAGAGGACTTATGGGCGCAGGTGTATTTACTCGATGCCGGCGAGCGACTCGGTCATACGATAACGGCTTACCGGAGTAAGTATTTCACGCCGGCTATGACTAATGGCCACGTCGTTTATTCGTACAAGCTGCGAAAAGGGGCGGATCAGGCTATCCATAATAAAATCCGGGATATCTGCCTAAGCATGAAAAAGCAGGACGTACTGGATCAGATAACCGCCCAAGAAGGGTACATAAGTCGCACAGTACCGGTAACACTTACGCCGGACGAAGAAACCACGTATAACGATATGGAGCGAGACTTTGTACTCGCTTTGCCACATGATGAGATAATCAGTGCCGCCAGTGCGGCCACCTTATCAAATAAGCTCTTACAGCTGGCCAATGGATCCATATATACCGATGAGGGCGACGTGGTAACGATACACACCCGAAAAGTGGACGCCTTAAAAGAAATAGCAGCTAAAGAGGGCAACCTCTTAGTATTTTATAACTTCAAACACGACCGGGAGGCCATCAAGGCAGCGTTTCCGAATGCCGTGGACCTATCCGACGATGAGACTCTCCAGGCGTGGAACGCCGGCAAAATTAAAATGCTACTAGCACACCCCGCATCAGCCGGATACGGCTTAAACCTCCAACAGGGGGGCCATGTCATAGTGTGGTACGGGATGACTTGGAGCCTGGAGCAGTATTTACAGGCTAACGCCAGACTCAACCGGCAAGGGCAGACGCACCTAGTCACGATTTATCATTTATTGACTACCGGGACTATCGATAGTCAGGTTATGAGAGCACTAGAGCGCAAGGAAAAAGGACAAAACGCTTTACTCGAGGCGATTAAATTAAGGAGGGACGCGTATAAATGATTATTAAGGATGTGCTGACCGCGTTATTCGCAGTTGCTATTGTAAATCATATTAGTATAGGGCTTTTACAATACCTGAGAGACGAAATATCAACAACGGACTACTTTATAAGGATGGGGCTAGCTTTTGCGCTGATTTTGCTAGTTATTCATAGCTGGTAGGGGCGCTTATAAATGAAGTTTTTGATATTTCTTTTAATAATTTCGAGCGGCATGAGTGCGCTTAAGATGATATACACGGGGGACATAATTTACTTGGTGCCCACGGCGTGGTTTAGCGCTTACGCCTTTGTATTATGGCATTCTGACAGACGGAGGTATTGATGATTAAGGACATAGCGATTTATTTACTTATTATGGTAATACTTGTCAGTGGCGTTGATTATATCGACCCTTTAACGGCCATTTTAGTTGCGACGGGCGCCTTTGTTTGGTTAATCGCTGAGGCAGGGGGGAGGTGGCGACCGTAATGGAATTAAAAGAAACAGCTAAACAGATACTAGATATATTCGAGGTTGATTCTGTAGCGGAGTTATCGGAGGTTTTGCCGGAGATATTAATACAGAAAGATAAAGACGAGTATTTGAGTCGATATATTGATATTGTGGGCGTTGAAGGACGCGATATGCTGCAAAGTGCTTACCAGTTTTGGTTGGCCGATAGAGCAGGCAAAAAACAAGATTACACACCTAAAAGTTTAGGCCGATTGGCCGCCGCACTTGCGCCAGATGATGTAAAAACTATATTTGATGCGTGCGCCGGTAGTGGGGCATTATCTATTGCTTGTTGGGAAATGAACCAAAATCTAGAATTTGTGTGTTGGGAATTAGATGGGCGCGTAATTGGTTTTTTGCTATTAAATTTGGCCTTGCGCAATATGTCGGCTATTGTAGTACACGGTAATTTATTAGCGGGCGAGATTTATAAATCGTATACCTTGACCCCAGGAAATCAATTTAGTTCTGTAAAGGAGACCGGACTTGTGATGCCTAAATGCGATTTAGTCGTGTCCAATCCACCGTTTAATTTAAAGTGGGATGCCGTACCTATTTGGTTTAAAGGGGAGACGGTAACGCCCCCGGCGAGTAATGCGAATTATGCGTTTATTATTAAATCTTTGATAGAGGCAGATACAGATCAGGGCATATTTATATTACCCGCCGGAGCACTTAACCCAAATAGTAGCACGGAGCACGAGTGCCGGGCGGTATTAGAACGGAATCGGTTAATTAGGGCGGTTGTATATAATGCCGGTGATATGTTTGATAGTACCTCAATACGGACTCAGTGTTTAGTGATAGCCCCTAACTCTGAGCAAGTGTCTTTTGTCGATAATGCCGAAAATTTTGCTGTTGAAATACGCGCACAACGCGGCGAGGCTCATATGTCTAATCGAGTATATAAGAAAGAGTTTAAGATTTATGATGACGCCTGTATAGGCCGCGTGGTCAAAGCTATAGCGAGTGGAGAAAACATACCGGGATTTTGTAAAACCGTTGAGGTAGAAAAGGCTATCGCTTGTAATTTTAAAAAGTACGATATTATCGAAATACCAAAGTACGAGATAGAGCGCCGAGATATAAAAGATATTGTCAATGATTTAAACCGTATTTATGAAGAAAAAAATAAGTTAAAGTTGACGGTTAACATAACGGTAGCAGAGAAGTATAACCTGTTAGAAGCGGCTAAACTACAAAGTACTGAAAATACAAACTTAAAAGAGGTCAATTCATTACTCCGACATCTCGGTGCGGATGAGCTTACCGGTGATAAGTATTTGACATTATCAAGAAACGCGGGGGAGTTTAAGTTTGAAAATAAAAACAAAAAGGATATATCAACCATTATTGAGCAGATGCTGCCGTTATATATGCAGCATATCCGCTATTTGAATAATTGCGAAAGCCAATATTTGAAAGAGTTACAAAATACACTTTTGGAATTGTTAATGACCGGTAAAGTGGACATTACGGAGCAGGAGGGCGGAAACAATGAATAAAGGATGCCTTGTAACTATCTTATTATGGCTGGTAATTACCTATCTTATGCACTTGATTTATAACATGGTAGGGATTTGAGGAGGATTTAATTATGGAGCTTTTGGAGCAATATAAAGTCGGAGGCGACGGAGATAAACGCCATCTTGCACATGACGCACATTATAGCGCATTAGATATCGAGCCGTTGGATATCATGAGGGCAGATTTTACGCCGGACGAATACCGGGGATTTTTAAAAGGTAATGTTTTAAAATACCTACTCCGGAATAAAGAGCCACTAAAGGACGTGGACAAGCTGGTATCTTATGCACTGTTATTACAAGAGGCGGTGAGGTCGAGTGAACTATGAGGAGGCTAAGGAGCAAGGTTTTAGATATGTTACACGCAACCCCTTAGGCGGGGAATGCGTGCACAAAACTAAGCCGAAGCGCGTAGGCGGATACTGGGAAAGCCCCGGATGGCGATATATCCAAGGCGGCACGGCCTGTCTTGAAAAAAATGTTATTATGTCGATTAATATCGCTATAGAACGGCAAAACCAGCAGATAAAAGCCGACCGCGCCATGGCAAAAGAAAAAGAACGGCAAAGGAAAGCCGCCGCACGAGAAGCAGAAAAGCAGGCAAAAGCCGCCGCACGAGAAGCAGAAAAGCAGGCAAAAGCCGCGGCACGAGCAAAGAAACAGGAGGAAAAGAAAGCAGCCCGAAAACGTACCGGACGGCGAATGTGTAAAACGTGCGGCCTTGAATTTGATGCAGCACACGGAGGGTTTAGCTATTGTAGTGATATTTGTAGGACTATCGGCAAGCGTCGAAATAATGCTAAATGGAAGGAAAAGCAGCCAAAAGCACTCGGAGGGCTTGCAACTTGTAAGCACTGCGGCCAACAATTCCGCCGGAGTCGGCATTATATAGCGTATTGCAGCGACGCCTGTCGAGATGCTGACCTAGCGGCAAAGCATCAGACCTATACTAAGACGTGCAAGGCTTGCGGAAATCAATTTACAACTAAGGATAGACGCCGCCAATATTGCAGCGTAAACTGCCAATCCGCTGCGTATCCGCAGCAGACGTCCCCGGCGGTTAGAGTTTGCAAAGCGTGCGGCAAGGAATTTAAGCCCTCTCATGGGCGGAAATATTGTAGCGCCCAGTGTTGCCATGACGGGAATATACGAGCGGCGCGAGAAAGACGGGCTAGAGAAAAGCAGCTAATGGCCAAGGCTAAAGAAGGGGCGCGACAGGCCATCCCGGTTTTTAATAGATGCAAAGAGTGCCGGCGGATATTTCAGGCCGGGAGCCGGCATCAGGTGTATTGTAGTAGTAAGTGTAGAGAGGAGTACCTGAGCAGATGAATTTAATTTATATCGCGCATCCGTACGGAGGCGATCCGGATAATTTGGAAAATATTAAAAAGTTGATTAATGACTTGACTATCGACTACCCCGACGACTACGTATTCGTATCACCGGTGCCCCTATGGGAAGAGGCATATAGGGCCGTGGATTATATGCCGGGCATGGATAAGTGCCTCGAACTATTAAGTCGGTGCGACGAGTTATGGCTGGGGGGTAAAATGGGAGAGGGGGGGGGGGCTTTTTTGTA
>OBUZ01000051.1_pt1 | contig 133941 bp, 123 predicted proteins | sample 1494961 | NCBI WGS metagenome assembly OBUZ01 (sample SAMEA2579939, study PRJEB22360) | human gut metagenome | biome: human gut; feature: human-associated habitat; material: faeces | place: Denmark | collected 2008/2010
GAATTTTCGAGAATCGTATGTGTTTCACTGTTTAGTTATCAAGGTTGTCTGTCTTTGCCTCTCGGCTGACAGCTCATTTATTATATCACTTGCTTTTTGCTTTGTCAAGAACTTTTTTATTTTATTTTTTAAGTTCTTTTTCATCTGCATCAGCAACTCTGATATAATATCATGTCTTCAGTTTCCTGTCAACACTTTTTTTATATTTTTTTCAACTTTATTCAACCAAATCTCTGTTGTCTGTCAAAAAAAATCCGCCTCACTCAGAAGCGGATTTATCATATCATTATTTTCTTTTTGCGTCAAGTATTATTTTACATTTTTTTACATATTTTTTACGCCATCTCCGATATCGCTATAATATCCTCATTTTTAACGCCCCAATATCAGAGTAAAGATTTAAAAATCGTTCGCATTTGCGCAGGAAGACATTCGGATCCGATACCTACGGTCCACAGATACCAAACCTTTTTAATAGAAGATACTCATAAATATCCTGATCAGGATATCTCTGTCATATATGAAACTCAGGATGCAATCTTTCTTAATGATCTGAAGGGCCGCCTCACCAACCTTTGTATTGCACACAATGGTGAGAGCCAGAAAGATAATCCATATTACTATAAGGAATTTAACTGCCCCCAGCAACGCTCCTGCTACCTTGTTCATGCCATGCAACACAGGTAATCTCGTCACAAGATTCAGCATCCATGTGATACTCCTCACCATAATCGTCGACATCAGCAGAGAAATCAGGAAAGAAATTCCATTCACTGCCATTCTCGCCAGATATTGAGCAATATAATCCGAAAATGTAGTTACAGCCAAATACTGGTAACTGTCAGAATTATTATTCTGAACCAGTCCATTCCTCAGCAGTTCCGGGAGATTCATTTCATTTATAAATTCAGTCTGGCTTTCTCCACTGCCTGTCCATGTGCTGTATTCCTCTCCTACAAACTCCCGGCAGCTTTCCTGTACTTTTTCATAAATTGATGTATTTTCCCGAATAAACTCATTTACATAAGGATTTATAAACCACACGATCGCCATCGACAGAAAAACACATACAAGCGAAACCAGTTCTTTTATCAGTCCCCGCCTATAACCTCTGACACATGCAGCCGCCAGAAAAAGTATCGTAATGACTCCGGCCCACGTTAAAGCCATTTTCATCCTCCTAACTAAGTTTTATTATCTCTACACCGCTGTCCAATACCAGAAGATATCTGTTCATTCCGATTTTGAAGAAATCTTTGATCGTTCCATCCACACTGCCAAGATATTTCTGTACTCCCCTGCTGTTCATTACACACATCTGGGAACTGTTGTACATCAGAATATTTCCACCGCTTAATTTAATCGTCGTATATGGAATATTGAAGTTTTCTTTGAATTTCAATTTGCCATCTGTAGTATAAACTTCCATTGTATACTGTTTGTCTTTACTGTCATTCTTAAACACAAGACCAATCATATCATTATCATAAAAAGTACTGACAATTTCTTTATCTACTTTTACTGTTTTTACTTCCTTCGGAATCTGGCTTCCATGATAAATTGTAAATCCATTATCTTTAAGTGCTACAGACCGGTTATTATCAAGATACTGGATCTGCGGAACTACCACGCCTTCATACTTATATCCACTGACAATTCTGTCATCCTCGTTCTGTCCTACATCTCCAAAATTGTAAAATGCCACATAACTGGTCGTATCACTTCCATCTACGAACTGATAGGTTACCATCATGATCACTCCGTCTTCAGATACAGCAATATCAAGGGGATATCCCGGATCATCTATCTTCGTCTGATTTTCAGCAATCAGACTTCCATCTGTACCATAAAAATCAATCCATGTATCATCTCCGCCATCCAGGATTGCCGCAACAAGACCGCTTTTGGATACTTTTGCTTTGACAATACTGTAAGAAGTAGTTACACTGCCTGTTTTTCCGGATTTATCATAAATCTCCAAAGTTGTTCCATCTTTATCCGCAATCACCGCACGAGTTCCATTGACATCTGCCACAGGATTCTGCATCTGATAGGTTTCACTCCATAATGTACTCATCTTATCAGAAACAAGCGAAACTCCATCCGGACTGTATCGAAGGATATTTCCGTCCATTTCAACATAATTTGTAGAAACAATATCCTCCTGCTCACTTGTCTGGACTACTTTATAAGTATGATAGCTTCTCTTCTCTATGTAAAATCCCACAGCCGTTACAGCAGCAGCTATCGCCACCACTGTAATAACTGTCTTTTTCACTACACTTCTTTTGTGGCGGGACAATCTGCGCTCATAATCATCTGCATATTCCTCTTCAGCTCTCTCCCGGGCTTTCGCTTTTCTGTTTCTCTCTGCCTGAAGCTTTTTCTTTTTATGTTTTTTTATTATTTTCTTAAATGTATTTGCCATTTTAGCCTTTACCTTATTTCTCACTTTCATTTTGTTGATTATCAGGTTTCAGTTTTTGCCATTTATTATAGCACAGTTTTCTAAGGTAATACAATTACTTGTCCCGGATAAATGATTTCGTCCGCTGACATCCCATTCAATTTGCAGATCTGACTTATGGCTTCGATACTTCCGTATCTGTCCATACTTATCTGAAAAAGAGTATCGCCGGGCTGAATCACATATGATTCATGGGCTTTTCCCGCTGCTTCGCTGTTTTCCTTCTGCACAGCTTCCCTGACACGTTTCTGTGCTTTACGTTCATCTGCTTCCTGCTGGTAGATTTGTTCGGTTTTATCTGCTTTTTCTGTCTTTACATCCGGAAGCTGTTCTGTTTTGTCCGATTTTTGTTCTGTATCTGTCTGCTCTGCTGATATTTTTTTCTCTGAAGTATTGTTTTTCTTTTCAGAATTTTCTTTTTCACTGGTGCTTTGATTATTCTCTTCATCATTCTCTTCATTATTCTTTTTATTCTTCCCTGCATCATTTTGTATAGTATCTGTCCGGTATTGTTTATGCTGCCTGACAGCTTCATTGTTCGAAGTCCCGACAACAGGAGACGGCGTTATCTCCTCAACGATCACTGAAGAAACCGTCGCGCTCTCCTTTTCGTTCTGTTTTACATTCTGGTAACTTCTGTAAAAATTAACACCCACTGTCAGTACTGCAATTGCCAGACATGCAGTTAATCCATATGAAAAAACAGAAGGAGCTGCCGGCTCCTTCCTGGTTTCCTTTTTATCTGCAATTATTTTGCGAAAATCTTTCACAGCCTGATCTTCATATTTTTCCTGAGGTTCCGGCTGAAGTTCTTCATTTTTGTCGATCATATACGTCTGCATACCGGGATTTTTTTCATAATAAAGATAATACCCTCCCAGACGCACCATTTCATTGTTTTCATAACGGAAGAAAGCATCTTCCCTTTCCTGAGGTTCCATAAGCATCAGGACTTTTTCTCCTCCAAAATGTTTCATGTGTACTTTTAACATCACTTCCGATACCTTCAGGAGAAGCTGAGGCTGTGAAAAGAACCATCCCACAATCTCCTGATCTTCGAAGTACTCCTTCTGGGCTTCCTGTATCTGCTTCCATTGATTTTCCGAAAAATCGATATGATCAGGTGCTGCCTCCATCTCCTCCGCTATAATAGCACCTTTGATAAACAGATAAGCTGTCTGAGAACGCCATTTAAGATTTCCTGTAAGAACTGCCACTCTGGTTTTTGCTTCTCCCAGAGAGTCTTCCGTTCTGGCAAGTCTTACCAGAAATGTGTACACATAGTCCTCCATATAAATCCTGTAATCTTCGGCTGCCAGGCCGATCTGGCGTATATTTCTGGGTAATCCAAACGGTTCCTCACCATTTTGTCCTTCCTGAGATTCGTCCTTATAGATTACTTCTATCATCTCTCATCACCCCTTCGGGTATCAGGATAACACAGATAAATTGCAGATTTTATCACATTGTAAGAGGAATTTACCAGAATTTGGCGACAGATTTTGCACAGTGCATATTTTTATCCCGGTAAGGATATGATGTTATCAGAAGCCTCTTCGCAGCTTGTTGTTATGAAGCAAAGGGACTATAGCAATTAAAAGATATAATCAATAATGTGCTCTCGAAATCTTTTTGTGCAGGTACAATAGAGACTCTGCGAGTACATAAATACGATCAGGGAGGTTTTATGGTATTTTATGTGGACTCACAGAAAAGCAGTTCTGCTGAGGAAATCGCTTTTCTTTTAAATAAATGTATTCTTCAATATCCCGGCAGATGGTCGGAACTGGTTTTTCTGTGTATCGGAAGTGACCGCGTGACAGGAGACTGTCTCGGTCCCTATATCGGACACCAGTTACTTGAACATCTGAATACGGACACTCATGGCGTTTATGTTTACGGTACCCTGAAAAGCCCCGTACATGCTTTAAATCTTTCCAGAATTTCCCGCCAGATCAAAATTCTGCATCCCGAAGGTCTGGTTATTGCAGTGGATGCCTCTCTTGGACAAAAAAAGCACCTGGGGTATGTGACCATCGCAGATGGTGCACTTTACCCAGGTGCTGCAGTTCAGAAAGAACTTCCTCCTGTTGGTGATATCCATATCACAGGGATTGTAAACATTGCAGGTGTACTGGAACAGCTAACCCTTCAGACTACCCGCCTGTCTACGGTAATCTCTCTGGCAGATACCATCACACAGGGAATCGTAAATTATACAAATTCTTTGATCTGTTTGTAGATGCCTTCTGCATCAAGACCATATTTCTCAAGAAGAGCTGTGGCAGGACCGGATTCTCCGAATACATCATTTACACCGATACGTTTTACAGGTACAGGTGCTTTCTCAGACAGGCATTCGCATACTGCTCCGCCAAGTCCGCCGATTACTGAATGCTCTTCTACAGTTACAACCTTGCCTGTTTCTTTGGCTGCTGCAACTACAAGTTCTTCATCCAGAGGCTTAATCGTATGGATATTGATTACTTTTGCATCTACGCCGTCTGCCGCAAGCTTCTCTGCAGCTTCAAGAGCAGGAGCTACACAGAGACCGTTTGCAATAATCGTAAGGTCTTTTCCTTCACGAAGGACAATACCTTTGCCTAATTCAAATTTATAGTCCGGTCTGTCATTGATAACCGGAACTGCCAGACGTCCAAATCTCATATATACAGGACCAACATGCTCATAAGCTGCTTCTACCATAGCTTTTGCTTCAATATCATCAGAAGGGCAGGCAACAACCATTCCCGGAATTACTCTCATAAGAGCAAAATCCTCACAACACTGATGGGTAGCACCATCTTCACCTACAGAAATTCCGCCATGAGTAGCGCCAATTTTTACATTGATCTTCGGATATGCAATAGAGTTACGAACCTGCTCAAAAGCACGTCCTGCTGCAAACATTGCAAATGTGCTGGCAAATGGAACTTTTCCTGTAGTAGCCAGACCTGCGGCAATGCCCATCATATTACACTCGGCAATACCACAGTCAATATGACGCTCCGGAAATTCTTTTTTGAATACGCCAGTCTGAGTAGCTGCAGCAAGGTCAGCGTCCAGAACGACCAGGTTCTCATGTTTCTTACCTAATTCAACCAGCGCAGCACCGTAGCTTGCTCTTGTTGCGATCTTCTTTACTTCTGACATAATGCTTCACCTGCCTTTTCTAACTCTTCCATTGCCTGTGCATACTGCTCGTCATTCGGAGCTTTTCCATGCCATCCAACCTGATTTTCCATAAAGGAAACACCTTTTCCTTTTACAGTTTTCATAATGATAGCTGTAGGCATTCCCTTAGTAGCTTTTGCTTCATCAAAAGCAGCTCTTAACTGATCCATATCATTTCCGTCTGCAACGTTAATCACATGGAAGTTAAATGCCTCAAATTTCTTATCAATCGGGTATGGAGAACATACTTCATCAACCTTACCGTCGATCTGAAGTCCATTATTATCCACGATCACTACAAGATTGTCCAGTTTTCTGAAGCCTGCAAACATAGCAGCTTCCCAAACCTGGCCTTCCTGAATTTCGCCGTCACCTAATAAGGTGTATACACGATAGCTTTCATTGCTTAATTTGGCAGAAAGCGCCATACCAACTGCTGCAGAGATTCCCTGTCCCAGAGAACCGCTGGACATATCAACACCCGGGATATGTTTCATATCCGGATGTCCCTGTAAATAGGAACCCAGATGACGAAGAGTCTTCAGATCTTCTTTTGGGAAAAAGCCTCTTTCTGCAAGTGCAGAGTAGTATCCCGGTGCTGTGTGGCCTTTGGAAAGTACAAAACGGTCACGATCAGCCTTCTTAGGATCCTTTGGATCAATATTCATTTCTTCAAAATATAAATAAGTGAATACATCTGCTGCAGACAGAGATCCGCCCGGATGTCCTGCTTTTGCAGAATGTAATGCAGTAACGATGTCTTTACGGACTTCGTTTGCAATTTTCTGAAGTTCTAATTTTTCCATTGTGGTAAATTCTCCTTATTCGCCGAATACTGCTTTATAATCTTTCTGGAATTTCTCAATACCTGCATCTGTCAGAGGATGTTTTGTCATCTGTACGATTACATTGTACGGAACAGTTGCAATGTCAGCACCTGCAAGTGCACAGTCTGTTACATGGATCGGATTTCTTACGCTTGCTGCGATGATTTCTGTCTCGATTCCTGCCACTTCAAAAATCTCAGCGATCTCGCGGATCAGATCAACACCTCTTGTAGAAATGTCATCCAGTCTTCCAAGAAACGGAGATACATAAGTAGCACCTGCTCTTGCAGCCAGAAGTGCCTGGTTAGCAGTGAAGATCAGAGTAACGTTTGTCTTGATTCCTTCTGCATGAAGAACCTTAACTGCTTTCAGACCTTCTACTGTCATAGGAATTTTAACAATCATATTCGGATGAATGGCTGCAATCTCACGTCCCTCTTTGATCATTCCTTCTGCATCTGTTGTAGTAGCTTTTACTTCACCGCTGATCGGTCCGTCTACGATAGATGTGATCTCTTTGATTACTTCCTTGAAATCTCTTCCTTCTTTTGCGATAAGAGACGGATTTGTGGTAACACCACAGATTACACCCATATCATTAGCTGCCTTAATATCTTCTACTTTTGCTGTGTCAATAAAAAATTTCATGTTCTTAACCCTCCTGATTTTTGCTTGTCATAATCGTTCATTGATCTGATGGTTTCATTATAACAGACTTTACATTCAGGTCAAGCGTGGCAAAAGATTATTAATAATTTCTTTATTAATAATTGCATGTCTTATTAATTCTTTATTTTTCAGTCAAAGCATATATTCGTTGTTATCAACATGCAATATACAATATGTTTTATAACCATTTCTTTTCGTAACTGTTCGCTGTCTTTGCTGTTGCAGGAAACCTCCGTCAGAAATCATTTCTGATATCGGATTTCAGCCGCACATCCTGAAATTTTGGTACGTTTCCAGAAAATGCCTGCCGGGTAGATATTCGCAATCTACCTCGCCACACAGCTCTATACCAAATAACTGTTCTGCAGTTTCGATAAATTATTATTAATAATTTTCATTCGACGTATTTAATTATTTTTTTTGGTTCTGATATACCCCGTAGTGCGTCTCGCTATCAGCTTGGGGGTATATTCAATATTATAGAGACTGACAGGAGCAGAATCTGTGAGAAAACGGTCCTGCTCATCGATTTTGCGCAGTATAATATCACAGGCATCTCTGCCTTTAAGGGCTACGAAATGATCGATCGTAGTAAGAGAGATCTTCCGTATTCCCGAATAAAAGATATTATCGCACCCAATCACCGATACATCCTTGGGTACATGAATCCTTGCTTCATGGAGAGCATCCAGCGCACCAATAGCCATCATATCATTCTGGCCTGCAATAGCTGTAAATTCCCTGCCTTCATCCAGAAGCTCCATAGTAAGCTCATAACCCATCGAATATTCCGAATCCATCCGTGGGATCTGCATATCGATAGCTTCATCCGCAGCCTTAATGATCACATGATCCTTCAGGCCTTCTTTCTCAAACTCTTTCACAAAACCATTTACACGTTTTGTTCTCTGCCATTGTCTCCTTGTCAGGGGCGGAGTGATAAACGCTACATCTCTGTGCCCCAGATCAAGCAGATGTCTTGCCATCATCCTTCCCACAACTGTATTATCCTGATTAATGGCATCTATAGTTGTAGTTTTCTCTTTATTACTGATGATAACCAGTGGGATTGTCTGCGCCAGTTCCTCTACCTGCTGCTGAAAATCCGTATTTGGATTACAGCAGTAGATAATGCCAAGCGGCTCTATTGTACCCATCATGCGCAGATACTTCTCCTCCAGACGGGGATCTCTCTGTGTATTACAGATAAAGACACCATATCCCTGCTTGTTCGCCACTGCTTCAATCCCCTGCAGAAGCAATACATAATACGGGCTTGTAAGCGTAGGGCAAAAAACAACGATCAGCTTCTCTTTCCGGCTTTCTTTTCTGTTCTTTCGTCCGGGAAGATGATAGCCTAATTCTCTGGCTGCCTGCTCTACCTTCTCCACTGTTTCTCTGGAAAAAGAAACATTATATTTCTTATTCAGGACCATGGAAACAGTTGCCTGGGAGACTCCTGCCCTCTTTGCCACGTCAGAAGAAGTTGCTTTCTTTTTAGACAAAGTGATGCCTCCTTTTCCGATGATCTTTTGTCAGAACAGTAACCTTAAAGCTCCACACGCCCCTCAAGAGCACGTAAAAGAGTCACTTCGTCAATATATTCCAGATCTCCTCCTACCGGAACTCCGCTTGCAATCCTGCTGACTTTGATCCCGGTAGGTTTGATCAGCTTACTGATATACATTGCCGTTGTTTCCCCCTCCAGACTGGAATTGGTAGCAATAATCACTTCCTTTACCTCATCCTTTGCCAGACGCTGCATGAGTTCTTTCAGTTTGATATCATCCGGCCCGATTCCAAGCATTGGAGAGATTGCACCATGAAGAACATGATAAACGCCATCAAACTTGCCTGTTTTTTCATAAGCTGCAAGATCTCTTGTATTCTCTACCACCATGATCACTGAATGATCGCGCTTATCATTGCTGCAGATGGGACAGATCTCTCTGTCTGTCAGAGTACAGCAGCACTTGCAATACTGTACATTCTCTCTGGCACCGGTAATGGAAGAGGTAAGCTGCTCTACCTGATCCTTTGGCATATTCACGATATGAAATGCCAGTCTCTGTGCTGATTTCGCACCGATTCCCGGAAGATGGGAAAGCTGTTCGATCAGCTTATTGATATGACTGCTGTAGTATTCCATCAGAATGGAAGACCTCCGCCAAGTCCGCCCAGACCACCTGTCAGTTTAGACATAACAGCTGTAGATTCTTCTTCCACTTTGCGAAGTGCTTCGTTTGTAGCTGCAACGATGAGATCTTCCAGCATTTCGATGTCATCCGGATCTACAACTTCCTCCTGAAGCTTTACTTTTGTCACCTCTCTCTTACCGGAGATAGTTACCTCTACAGCTCCGCCTCCTGCAGTAGCCGTAAATTCTTTCTCTTCCAGAGCTTTCTGGTTCTCTTCCATCTGGCGCTGCATTTTCTGCGCCTGTTTCATAAGATTATTCATATTTCCCGGCATACCCATTCCCGGGAATCCTCCACGTTTTGCCATTTGTGATGTCCTCCTTGCTATTTATTGCCTTATTATTTACTGCCTTTTCCTGTCCGGAGAATATTTAGTTACTGTTCACTCCGTTCACAGTAACGTAGCCAAAATTCATTCCAGATTGCCTGCGGCAATAGAATTTTGGCTTGTATGTCTCGGGATTTTGGCATATTCATGCCAAAACACCTCGCGGGATAGTGGTGTGTGAACAGTAACAATATTTATTCTCCTTTTTCCTCATCAGGATCTTCCTCTATCACAACATCCATGTGGATATTATTCTTTATCGCCTGGTCCACTGTGATATTTGCCAGATTTGTATGCTGATGCTTATCTGCCACCAGCATCTGGATCTCTACTGTTTTTCCTGTCTGAGCAGTGATGATGTCCTGAAGCTCTTTCTTCGCTTCCGAATTGTCCACATAGGACTGCCCCAGAAAATCCTGAAATTCCACATAAAGAACAGGTTCTCCTGTCTCACTGTTATACTTCGGAACAGATTTCTGAAGCATCTGTTTGAACATCCCTGTTGTCTGTCCTGTGATCACTCTCCAGCCTGCCACGATCTTCTGCAAATCTTCCGGTGCCGCTTTCGCCGGTGCTTTGTTTCCCGCCGGCTCCTGAACTGCCCCGGTTTCTGCCGGCATTTTCCCTGAACCCTGCTGCACGATCACCTGCTGTACCGGACGTTCATCCATCCGCTGTTCCAGCACACGCAGTCTGTCCAGAACAGAATCCAGATTAGTCTCCATTGCAGGACGGCACAACTTGATCAGTGCAATCTCCACGAGAACCCTTTTCTGGGTTGCATATCGGATCTGGTTGGACAAATCCGAAAAAATACGGATATACCGCATCAGCGTCTCCACATCCAGCATGGTGCTCTCTTCTTTCAGAAGCTTCATGTTGTCGGATGAGACATCGATCGCTTCCTCCGGATTCTCAGAAGTCTTAACGAGAAGAAGATTTCTCATATACCAGGTAAAATCTCCCACAAACTGGCTCAGTTCCCTGCCTCCTACGATCAGTTCCTCCAGGATATGAATGGAACCTGTCACATCTCCCCGGATCACTTTTCGCAAAAGCTTGCTAAACACTTCGGTGTCAACGGCTCCCAGAACCTCCAGAACTTTATCATAGGTAAGTTCCTGTCCAAGATAAAAAGCAATACACTGGTCGAGAAGGCTGAGCGCATCTCGCATGGAACCATCTCCCGCTTTCGCTACATATCGGACTGCTTTTTCCTCAGCTTCTACACCTTCAACTTTGAGCAGTTCATCCAGTCTGGCCGCGATAGTGTCTATGGTGATCCTGTGGAAATCATATCTCTGGCATCTGGATAAAATCGTAATCGGAATCTTGTGCGCCTCTGTAGTTGCCAGGATAAACATAACATAAGACGGTGGTTCCTCCAGTGTTTTCAGCAGGGCATTGAAGGCACCTGTGGAAAGCATATGAACCTCATCAATAATATATACTTTATATTTACCTTCTGTAGGGCGGTAAGAAACCTCTTCTCTGATCTCACGTATATTATCCACACCATTGTTGGATGCAGCATCGATCTCGATCACATTCATTGCAGTTCCTGCCTGGATTGCCTTGCACATGGCACATTCATTACAGGGGCTGCCATTTACGGGATGCTCACAGTTGACTGCCTTCGCCAGAATTTTGGCTACTGTTGTTTTACCGGTTCCTCTGGTGCCACAGAACAGATACGCATGGCCGATACGGTTATGCTTAATCTGATTTGTCAGAGTAGTCACTATGTGATCCTGACCTTTGACATCCGCGAAATTATCCGGTCTGAACTTTCTGTAAAGAGCAGTGTAACTCATGAGTAAACTCCTATCGTAACTATTCAGCACCCCCACTGTCAGCAGCGCGCCAAATAGTTATCTCTATCTTATTATCACAGCCGCCGCGGAAAAAATTCCCGCGGCGGTCTTTTTTACATCCATATCTTATATGAAAAAGTATCTGTCAGTCAAGTACTGTTTCACTTAATCAGTCACCAAAGCTGATACCGATCTGTTTGGCAGCAACTACAAGCTGATCTTTCGGCGATACCATCTTAAGCTTACCTGCACACTCTTCAAGAGGTACACGTTTAATTTTGCCGTTTACCACGCCGATCATGATGCCATATTCACCATCCATAATCGCCTGCGCTGCACCTGCACCGATTCTTGTGGAAAGAACGCGGTCATACGGACATGGTTCTCCGCCTCTCTGTGTATGTCCCGGAACTGTAACGCGGACTTCGCTTCCGATCTCTTTGTAGATCTGGTCAGCAATCTCATAGGAAACGGACGGATATTTCTTTGCTCGGGCTTCCAGTTTCTCTTTGTATTTCTTTTTAGGAAGTTCTGCGTCTTCTTTGGAAATCGCACCTTCTGCAACTGCAAGGATTGTGAAACGCTTGCCTGCTTTGGCACGTTTCTGGATTGCTGCGGTAACTTTTTTGATATCATATGGGATTTCAGGAATCAGGATGATATCCGCACCGCCTGCAACACCTGCATGAAGTGTCAGACTTCCTACCTTGTGTCCCATGATCTCTACGATAAATACACGTCCATGTGAAGATGCTGTCGTATGGATACAGTCAATGGCATTTGTGGCAATGTTTACCGCACTCTGGAAACCAAAGGTCATGTCTGTGCCATAGATGTCATTATCAATAGTCTTTGGAAGATGGATAATGTTCAGTCCTTCTTCTCTCAGAAGGTTTGCTGTCTTCTGTGTACCATTTCCGCCAAGGATCACAAGGCAGTCCAGGCAGAGTTTATAATAAGTCTGCTTCATTGCTTCAACCTTGTCCAGGCCATTCTCATCCGGGACACGCATCAGTTTGAATGGCTGTCTGGATGTTCCGAGGATTGTGCCGCCCTGTGTAAGGATTCCGGAAAAATCTTTGGATGTGAGCATACGGTATTTACCATAGATCAGTCCTTTATATCCATCATCAAATCCATAAACTTCCAGTTCATCCAAATTGTTACTCAGTCCCTTTACTACTCCTCGCATGGTAGCGTTAAGAGCCTGACAGTCACCGCCACTGGTAAGCATACCTATTCTTTTAATCATGATAGTATCCTCCATTTCTGTGTTTTAAGAATTATCCATATCCATACATACAAGACATGTTGTGTACTCTGGCATATCCATTTCCAGAATAAAGATAGTTTATTTCTGTTTATTATATAATATTTATCGTTTTCATACAATAGTGTTAGAAAAGTTTTAGTTATTATTCACGCACTATGTTCCCAGTAACAAGTTTTACTATAATGATTCACTATTGACAAAACAGCCTCCTGCCTATATAATCAGAAATGCGCAGCCGGGGAGATAGCGGTGCCCTGTACCTGCAATCCGCTACAGCAGGGGTGATGCCAATCCGAGGCTTGTCTCCTGTGGAGCTGCCCTCTATAAGTGGCGTTGACGTTTGGGTCTTACGCAACAGGAATCTGTGAACCGTGTCAGGACAGGAATGTAGCAGCACTAAGCAGAAGCTCTTGTGTGCCGTAAGGGTGCCTGGGCTGAGTTAACTGTAGAGGTAACGTCTGTGGGACCATTCCGAAGTGCGGCGCGCAAAAAAGAATATTCATGATGCAGCTCATCATATAAAAAGCATTCAGAATTTTATCTGTTGATAATTTTCTGAATGCTTTTCTTATTTTTGTGGTTTACAAAAGTCCATATATTAACAGAAGCGGGAAAGAGCCTTATACAATTTCCATCAGATAAAGAATAATTAATCCTCTACTACCTGTACCTGACTTTTGTTCTTATATTTCTTCATCACATGAAAATAATAAGGAATCAGCGGAATCAGTGCAGCGATCCATGCGGTCGGGTCAGCCATACAGACACCGGCAAAGGAAGTATGTCCCGCAATCAATACGACAATTCCGGTTCTCGCCACCAGTTCAAATACCCCGCCAAGCATTGGTACAAGTCCATATCCCATTCCCTGCAGAGTATTTCGATAGAGGAAAATACTTCCGAGAAACGGATATGCCCAGAATACTGTCCGGAAATAAGTAACAGACACATTTACTACGTCCTGTTCCGATGGATCTACGAAAAGATATGTCAGATATTTTCCGAAGAAAAACATCAGGAACATAACAAAAACGCTCCATCCCAGGACCATCATCTGCGTGTAACGGACTCCCTGTTTCACACGATCCATTTTTCCTGCGCCCCTGTTCTGACCTACATAGGTTGCTATGGTTGCACCGAAGGCTGTAAATACTGTGGCAAAAATATTCTGGATCTTACCGGCAGCAGAGAATCCGGCCATATGTACAGGTCCGTAAATATTGACCGCGCTCTGTACAATAATGGTTCCGATTGCTGTGATCGAAAACTGCAGTCCCATAGGAATTCCAAGCTTCAGAAGTCTGCCGAAACTGTCCCAGCATATCTCAAAATCCTTCCGTTCCAGATGAAGGATCGGAAATCTTTTTACAATATAAATCAGGCAGCACACTGCCGAAATTCCCTGTGCGATCACTGTGGCATATCCGCATCCTTCTACACCCATTCCAAAGACTACAATAAAAACTACATCCAGAATAACATTGATCACAGCCGAAATGATCAGGAAATACAATGGCGACTTGGAGTCACCCAGCGCACGCAGGAAAGCCGCAAGTGCATTATATGCACCTGTGATAATAAGACCTGCATAAATAATTCCCATATATGCAGTTACATCACCGAATACCTCTTCCGGCGAATTCATCAGATGCAGGATTGGTTTGTTCGCAAGACTGAATCCTATGGTCATGACAATGGAAAATGCAGCCATAAGGTAAATGGACATGGCAACATAATGGCGCATCCTGTCAAACTTTTTCGCTCCGAACATCTGGGCTACGATAATCGCAAATCCACTGCTGAGTCCATTCAGCCAGCCGGTCACAAAAAACATCAGTGAACCGGTGCTTCCGATAGCTGCAAGGGCATTTACTCCGATAAATTTTCCGGCAACAATGGAATCTGCAATATTATAAAACTGCTGGAAAAGATTTCCCAGGCACATTGGGATCATAAATTTTATTATCAGACTCACCGGACTGCCGACGGTCATGTCGTTTGTTGTATCTTTTTTCATTCTTTTTATTCGCCTCTTTTTATTTCTGCCTGTAACATTAATCCTGTTACTTCTATTACTTTTATTACTCCTATTGCCTTTAAGATTCTTCCTGTTTTTGTCTGTCTTTTACTTTTATTGTTCCGGTTCTCCCTCCGGATTTTCCTGTGCAGATTTAAGGGCTGCCTTTTCCTGCTTCTTTTTCTCACGAAGCTTTCTGAAAAACTCAGACAACATAGAAGAACATTCCTCTTCCAGAACTCCCTGTATAATCTTTACCTGATGATTAAATCCATCCACCTGCAAAAGATTCATCACAGAACCTGCGCAGCCCGCTTTGGCATTCATACAGCCGATCACTACTTCATCTATTCTGGACTGGACAAGTGCCCCGGAGCACATCTGGCATGGTTCCAGCGTCACATACATAGTGCATCCCTCCAGCCGCCAGTCTCCAAGTTTTTTACTGGCTTTGCGGATTGCATTCAGTTCTGCATGGGAGAGTGTATTTTTATCTGTGTTTCTTCTGTTATATCCACGTGCGATGATCTTACCCTCATGCACGATCACACAACCGATTGGCACTTCTTCCAGAGCTTCTGCCTTCTTCGCCTGACGGATAGCTTCTTTCATAAAACGTTCCTGATCTGTCAACTTTTCTTTTCCTTTCTGCTGTTGCATCACTACCAGAATAGCAAAAAGAAAGCCTGAAAACCAATTGGTTTCAGACTTCCTATGCGTAGTCGAAGCGACGGGATTCGAACCCACGACCTCTGCGTCCCGAACGCAGCGCTCTACCAAACTGAGCCACGCTTCGTCAATGCAAGTGCTATTATATTCATAAAATCGCAGTTTGTCAATAGATTTTTTCAAATTTTTTTAATTTTTTCGAATATTTTCTTCTGATGGTCATATACATTATTGAATCTGGTTTTACGGAGGAAGGATTTTGGCTGGATATCGGCGTTTTATCGCATATGTATATGACTATGAAAGCGGAAAGAAAGGCAGCAATTGCGGATTTATTAAAGTTGAAGTAAAAGATCAGCAATGTTCTGTTGAGATTCATCTGCATTGTCCGGGGCTGCCTGAAAATGTAAAATGCAATATTTATGGATTTACACGAAAGGATGGCCTGATCAACGGAATTCTTCTGGATACCTGCGAGACAGAAAAAGAAACTGTAGAATGCCTGATCATAACAGATGCAACAGATATGAATGACTCCGGCGTTGCAATGGGTAAGTTGGGCGGAATGATCATTACTTCAGATACCGGCGGATTCTTTGGTACTGAATGGGACGATCAGCCTATACGTCCGGAGAATTTCCATGAAATAAAAGCTATGCCTGACGCAGATATTCCTGAATCTGCGAAAATCACTTCACAGAAACCCGAAGTTCCGACAGATATGGTATTACAGGAAATGCCCGAAGAACTTGAAGATATTTCAGAAAAACCCGAGGATACCTCGCTTACAAAAGTTCCTGACGATTCTTTATCAATTGAACCGTCTGCCAACATTCCGGCTCAGGGAACATCTGATAACAAGCCAGGAACAGAGTCATCCTATATCTCAGATAATACTGTTGAAGATTCCAATAGTTCTGAAAATGCCGGTAATCCTGTCCCGGAAAGAAATGCAGAAAACAGAAAAACCTCTGCCGAATTTTCCCCCTTCTCCGATGGCGAACTGATTTCTGCATGGAAGATACACCTTGATGACCTGAAGCATTTTCCGCGGTATTACTGTGCACTGCGCAATAACCGTTTTCTCCAGTATGGGCATTATAATTTCGGATATTTGCTTTTAGGACAAAGAAATAACGGACAGTATATCCTCGGCGTTCCCGGCGTTTATAATCAGCAGGAACGCTTTATGGCAAATATGTTTGGCTTTCCTTACTTCAAAGAAAGTGGCTATATAGAGATTCCAAAAATGCGCGGCGGTTACTGGTATCGTTTAATCGATGCCCCGGATTCCCACAGATAAAATCGTCTTTTGAAGAATCTTCTGAAAATTCTGAAGTTCTTCAAAAGTATAGCTTCCATATCCAGGCCTGAGGACTCCATCTGAGTCCTTATAAGCCTGCAGATAATATTCTTTCGCTCCTGCCAGCCACCCAGCGATTTCTTCAAAATCCTTCTGCGTATGCAGTTCCCGTACTACTGTTGTTCTGAATTCATAGTCCAGATTCCCATGCAGCAGAAAATCTGCTGTCTCAAAAATACTGTCCATATCAGGCTTTTCTATTCCGGTCAGATTTCCATAGTTATCCGGACAGGCTTTGATATCCATAGCTACTTTATCGATCAGTCCGGCTTCTGCCAGATGTTTTACAATCTTCGGACGTGAGCCATTGGTGTCCAGTTTAACAGCATAGCCCAGCTCTTTGATTTTTCCCAGAAATTCCTCCAGACCATCTGACAGTGTAGGTTCCCCTCCTGAAATGCAGACCCCGTCCAGAATCCCCTTTCTTTTTTTCAAAAAAGTCAAAAGTTCCTCCTGACTGTAATCCGGCTGTTCTCCGGGAGCCACAACCAATATACCATTCTGACAGAACGGACAGCGGAAATTGCATCCACCCAGAAATATAGTACTGGCTACCTTTCCCGGATAGTCCAGCAATGTCGTTTTATTAAAGCCACAGATTCTCATTGTTTATCTCCATTCCAATTATATTTTACCGTATATAAATCTGATATATCATTTTATCATCAGGCATCTGAATCCTCAAGTTAAACCACCTATGTTATAGCAATCCGGGCAAAAATCCGAAAAAAAGAACCCTGTTTTACCAGAGTTCTTAATCACATTATTGTTTTGTTATCAGTTCAACTGATAAACCTCAGCAGACTGAAGTCCGAAGCTTAATGCTTCTGAATGGCTGTCACAATAAATATCAACATGTCCATAAGGTGTTCCCAGATCCTCTACTGTGTATACATTTCCGTTGATCAGAAGCTGTGTTCCAAAGGGTACTCCCGCCATAGCTACAGTACGTCCTGCTGTCGGAACTGTTCCGCTGGCTGTCAGGTTACCTGCTGTACCGCAGCACTGTGCACAGTTGCAATATGCAGTCAGTGTAAAGTTGCCAAGGTATTTTCCCTGACCGGAAGAACTGTCTGAGGATGCCTGGCTGTCAGATGTATCTTCTGATTCATTGCTGTCAGAGTCTCCCTCATAGAAATCTGCATCGTTCTCTTCGTATGTATCTTCATCAGCAGAATCCCCTGAATCTTCAGAAGTATCCTCAGATTCTTCAGTCTCCGAAGAATCCTGACTGTCCGAAGAGTCTTCCTCATAGGAATCTGTATCTTCTTCATAATCATCAGAACTCTCTTCTGCATCCTGTTCCTGTGCCGCTGCCGCCTCTGCTTCGGCCTGTGCCTGCGCTGCCTCTCTGGCTGCTTTTTCCTCTTCTGCCTGCTGCACAAGCTGAGCAATGCTGTTATCTGCATTGTTGATTTCTGCAGTCAGTGCTGCTGCTTCTTCCTGGCTTGCGCTGATCTGGCTTACATAGGAAGAGATGTTATCACTTGTGCTTGCTGCAAGATTCTGAACCTCCTGCTGTTTGGCCGCTCTCTCTTCAAGAAGCTGATCAATAGCAACCTTCTCTTCCTCAGCAGTTGTTTCCTGATCTTTGATAGTGTTCTGAAGGTTCTCGCATTTCTCCAGCATAGTCCTGTCATACTGGGAAATCTTCGCAACACTCTCTGCATTGTTGAGGAACTCAGAAAGATCCTTAGATGACAGCAAAGTCTCTAATGCAGATGTACCGCCATTCTCATACATATACTGGATGCGGAGCTTCATATCATCATATTGTTTATTTAATGCCTTCTTGGCTTTCTTTAATTCTGTGTGAAGCTGTTTCAGCTCATTCTCTTTCTCTCCGGCCTGTATGCTAAGTTCAGAAATTGCATTAGTCAGGTCTTCATACTGTGTATTCAAATCAGACAGATAGTTCTCCAGCTCCTGCTTCTTGCTCTGAAGGCTGTCAATATTCGCCTGTGTCTGGGCAAGTCCGGCTTCTGCCTGCTGTTTCTGAGCCTGCATATCAGCGATCGCATCTTCTGTTGCATATGCAGTTGTTCCCATGGAAAAAGTAAGCATTCCGGCCAGCAGTAATGAAAAAACTTTTTTCTTCATAAATTAATCACCTTTCTCGTTAATCTGAAACCCAGTATATCATATTTCGTAAAAAAATCAACACTTTTTATTAACTTATGTAATAACTATGTAATATTTTCGTTACTGTTCACTGGTAATATCCCGCGAAGCGTGTTGCTGTGAACAGTAACAACATTTTACTTTTTCACCAATGCTAACAAAAAACAGGCACTGCCCTTTTTCAGAGACAGTGCCTGTGCTTCTTCTTATCTGTTTACAGTTCTTTATTCACCGGTTATTCCGCAGCTGCAGCTTCTTCCGGTTCCGCATCCATAACTTCCTGGAACTTGTCCAGAATGATCGTCTGGATCCTGTCACGTGTTGCAGAATTGATCGGATGTGCAATATCACGATATTCTCCGTCTGTTGCCTTACGGCTTGGCATAGCGATAAATAACCCTTTTTCTCCTTCAATCACCTTGATATCATGTACTACAAATTCATCATCGATCGTTATGGAAACAACCGCTTTCATCTTTCCTTCTTTTGCTACCTTCCTCACACGCACGTCAGTAATATTCATGATACAAATTTACTCCTTTCGATTTACCGAATCTATCCGGCTGTTTTATTTACAGTATATATCTGTCATTTTTCTCCACGACGATCTTCACTTCACCGTCGCCGCAGTAATACGAATTTGCACGAATAGTATCCCGGCTTTCAACAATGCAGTTCTCAATATGAGTATTATCTCCCAGATATACATTGTTTAAAATCACAGAGTTCTTGATCACGCAGTTATTTCCTACAAATACGTCTTTAAAAAGAACGGAATTCTCCACCGTACCATTGATAATACATCCGCTGGCAACCAGGCTGTTCTTCACCTGTGCTCCCGGATTGTATTTTGCAGGAGGCAGATCATCAATCTTTGTCTTAATTGTCGGTTCCTGTTTGAAGAAATAGTTTCTGATCTCCGGTTTCAGGAAATCCATATTTGTCTTATAATATGCTTCTGCTGTGGAGATATTGCTCCAGTATGTGTCAATCTTATATCCATAGATTCTCTTAAGATTCTTGTAGCGGATCAGAATATCCTTTACAAAATCATGTCTGCCTTCCAGCGCAGCTCTCTCGATCAGTTCGATCAACTGTCTTCTTCGGATAACATAGATACCTGTTGAAATTGTATTATAAGAAGAAACCATTGGCTTCTCTTCAAATTCCTCAATCCTGCAGTCCTCATTCATACGGAGAACACCAAATCTCTCAATCTCACTGGGATTATCGCAGGTAGTGCATACTACCGTAACATCTGCACGTTTCGCAATATGATATTCAAGAACCTTGTTGTAATCCATCTTATAAATGCAGTCGCCGGATGCGATCACTACATATGGTTCATGACTGCTTTTAAGGAATTCCAGATTCTGATAAATAGCATCTGCTGTTCCCTGATACCACAGACTGTTCTCTTTTGTGATCGTAGGTGTAAATACAAAGAGACCCCCCTGTTTTCTTCCGAAATCCCACCATTTGGAAGAGCTTAAATGTTCATTCAGAGAACGGGCATTGTACTGTGTCAGAACAGCAACTCTCTGAATATGAGAACTCGCCATGTTGCTCAGTGCGAAGTCGATACTTCTGTAGCTTCCGGCGATCGGCATTGCTGCGATTGCCCTCTTATTTGATAATTCTCTCATGCGGTTATTATTACCGCCAGCCAAAATAATACCTATCGCTCTCATTATTCGTCACCGTCCTTTGCTGTAATTACCTGTCCGCCGGCCAGCTCACCATCAGGATAATCCTCAGGAACAGTTATACCTGAGATTGCTGTATTCTTTCCGATCCTTACATTATCCGGGATCACGCTGCGTTCACCAACCGTAGCAATTCCAAATGCATAAACTGCAGGTTTCAGCACATTCGGTGCTTCCTCACCACATCCCAGTACAACATTGTTTCCAATAGTAACATCCTCGGCAATAATAGCCTTATCCATCTGTACGCCCTCACCAATGGTAGAATTGCGCATGATAATGGAATCACGGATCACGCTGCCTTTTCCGATCACAACATTTGGTCCGATCACAGAATTATGTATTTCCCCGTAAATTTCTGCACCCTCACCGATCAGACATCTGTCTGTAACCGCATCTGCCGAAATATACTGAGGCGGGATAATATCTCCCTTTGTGTAAATCTTCCAGAATTCTTCATAGAGATTAAATTCCGGAATAATATCGATCAGTTCCATATTGGCCTCCCAATAAGAACCCAGTGTTCCTACATCCTTCCAGTATCCATTGTATTCGTAGGCGAAAAGTCTTTCACCTTTCTCCTTGCAGTATGGAAGAACATGTTTGCCAAAATCACAGCTGTTCTGATCCTTCAGAGACATCAGTGCTTCCTTTAAAGCAGGCCAGCTGAAAATATAAATTCCCATGGACGCCAGATTGCTGCTTGGATGCTCCGGTTTCTCCTCAAACTCCGTAATGCGTCCTATGTCATCTGTTACCATGATACCAAAACGGCTTGCTTCCTCAATAGGTACCGGCATACAGGCAATCGTCACATCCGCTTTATTCGCTTTATGGAAATCAAGCATTACTTCATAATCCATCTTATAGATATGGTCACCGGATAAGATCAGGACATAATCCGGATTATACTGTTCCATGTAATCCATATTCTGGAAGATTGCATTGGCTGTTCCTGTGTACCACTCACTGCTGGTACTCTTCTCGTAAGGCGGCAGTACTGTTACACCACCTTCGTTTCTGTCAAGATCCCATGGAATACCAATTCCGATATGTGTATTAAGTCGCAATGGCTGATACTGTGTCAATACACCTACTGTATCGATGCCTGAATTAATACAGTTACTTAAAGGAAAATCTATGATACGATATTTCCCGCCAAAAGCAACTGCAGGTTTCGCTACTTTTTCTGTCAGTACACCCAGTCTGCTGCCCTGACCGCCGGCCAGAAGCATAGCTATCATTTCTTTCTTAATCATGCAATCACCTCTTGTTGTAGTTATGGTAACTATTCGTCAGTCTGCTGTTTCGCGAGGCACTGAACAGTTACAGGTTATGATTATTTAATTATAACACACTTTTATCTGTTAGTGAACATTATTTACAATTTTTGTTTCTCATTTTTTGTTTTTTTATGATTTTTGCACACGTTTTTTATTGAGTCTGTATTTCCACCGATATATTATTAGGCATTTTTCATATATCCAATGTCGTTTTTTGTAATTTTTTATCAACCAAAAGAAGTCCTTTTCATTTTAAGGCACAGGGAGTATAATAAACAGACAGATAAAACAGTTCCAGTAACTATGCGAATATGTTACAGTTACCGGATTTATAAAGATTTGTAAATAATTAATCAAGGAGAACATACTATGTATCAGATAGATTTTCACAAACCACTTCATATACATTTTATCGGTATCGGCGGCATCAGCATGAGCGGACTGGCCGAGATTCTTCTCGGCGAGGATTTTGTCATTTCCGGTTCCGATTCCAAATCCAGTCCTCTTACGCAGGCACTGGAGAAAAAGGGAGCCACCATCTATTACGGACAGCGTGCCACAAACATTACCGATGACGTAGATGTTGTGGTATATACCGCAGCTATCCATCCTGACAACCCGGAATTTGCCTGTGCAAAGGAAAAAGGACTTCCAATGCTCACACGTGCAGAGCTTCTCGGACAGATCATGAGGAATTATGATACTCCTGTTGCCATTTCCGGAACTCATGGAAAAACAACCACGACATCTATGGTATCTCACATTCTTCTTGCAGGAGACTGTGACCCGACCATCAGTGTGGGAGGTATTCTTCCTGCTATCGGCGGAAACATCCGCGTAGGCAATTCTGAGACTTTTGTCACAGAAGCCTGCGAATACACAAACAGCTTTCTGAGCTTTTTCCCGAAGATCAGTATTATCCTGAATATGGATGCAGACCATCTGGATTTCTTTAAGGATATTGACGATATCCGTCATTCCTTCCGCCGCTTTGCAGAGCTTCTTCCTGCTGACGGTACACTGATCATCAATGCAGATACTCCGAAATATGAAGATATCATCCGGAATCTTCCATGTAATGTGATCACTTATGGTCTGGAACATGATGCAGATTATCAGGCAGCAGATATCACTTATGACAAATATGGACATGCTTCCTTCTCCGTTCTGCGCAATGGCGTTAAGGTTGGCAGCTATTATCTGAAAGTGCCGGGCATCCACAATGTTTCCAATGCACTGGCAGCAATTGCCCTCGGTCATCTTCTTGGGCTTTCCGAAGAAGTGATCATCAAGGGACTTGGAAGTTTCACAGGAACAGACCGCCGTTTCCAGTATAAAGGAGAAGTTGCAGGGGTTACGATCATAGACGATTATGCACATCATCCTACAGAAATTGAAGCAACTCTTCATGCCGCACACAATTATCCCCATAAGAAATTATGGTGTGTATTCCAGCCACATACATATACCCGTACCAAAGCTCTGCTTCCGGAGTTTGCCAAAGCACTCAGCCTGGCAGATCATGTGGTAGTTGCGGATATTTATGCAGCAAGAGAAACCGATACTCTTGGAATTTCTTCAGAGGATCTGCAGAAGCGTATCCAGGAACTTGGAACGCCATGCGAATATTTCCCGACCTTTGATGAGATTGAGAATTATCTTCTCGCAAACTGCCAGGAGGGAGATCTGCTCATCACCATGGGAGCCGGAGATGTTGTAAATATCGGGGAACATCTGCTGGGCAAATAATATTTCTCACGGATAACTTCCTATTATAACAGACAGTTGTCAGACAGTTATTTGCAATCCGCTGCCAGACATAGATATCAGCAATTTACACAGGACAATTCGGAAAATAATTTTTCAGAATTGTCCTGTTTTTTACAACCGCCCAACTTATAGCACTTATAGCAATAGAAGATACTGAACACTTGTGTCTCTGTCGACAATTTCCATTAAAAAGTTATAAACATTTTATCCCCCTCAATTCTTCCTTTATTTATAACAGTTCAGATCACTTATCCACATTTTCCACATCGTTATACACATTTTCATCTGCCTGTATATGTGGATGTATATGTGCATAAATCACTTAACATAATTCGACATTATTCGTCCCCGTAATACTCCGTTTTTCCCTGAAATTCAACATTTTTCAGGTTTCCAATAATATATACCATATTTCACCTTTCCACATTATCCACATTATCCACATTCAAATGTGGATGAAATCTTCGACAAAAATCCCCTATTCTCTTTTAAAAAATGTTGTGCTATAATTCATAGATATCAAGTCAGAGGAAAAATATCTTTTTTTACTCTGACATCTTATTATTATGATATCAGGGTCAAAAAGTCGTTCGTGCTTGCACGATAAGACTTTTGAACTTGGGACCCGCCAAACACGAGAAAGTAGCGATTTACGCAGTAAATCAGCGGATTTCGAATGTTTGAGAATTGTGGGAGCTGCTTTGCAGCGGAGCAATTCGTGGATATCAGGTTAGGGGCAAAATACCTTTTGACCCTAACATCTTATTATTATGAAAGAGAGTGGAAATTCATGGCTATGATCACTTTACAGAATTCCCGCAATGCGGAAGTAACTGTATTAACCAACAATTTCATAGACAACTATATGCCTGGGGCCAATGGAGAATTTGTGAAAGTATATATCTATCTTCTGAGGCTTCTTTCTGACACCTCTGTACCCTTCAGTCTGGAGCAGATGGCTGATCATTTCTTCTGTACAGAACGTGACATTATCCGCGCTCTGAAATACTGGGAGAAAGAGAAACTCCTTACTTTAACCTACAGAAATAACGAAGATATAGCAGATATCATATTGAATGTACCACCTGTAAAATCTGCTGCTTCCGACACACCCGTTTCGACAGCCCCTGTTACAAAAGCAGAAACCCGGACTTCTTCTGCGCCGGCACAGCCTGTGAAGCAGACCACCAGATCAGCCACTGCACTGTCTCCTGACCGTGTAAAAGAATTAAAGCAAAATGATGAGATCGTACAGCTCCTCTATATCGCAGAACAGTATCTCGGCAAAACACTCACTCCTACCGAGATGAAAAAGATCCTGTTTTTCTATGATGAGCTGAAATTCTCGCCTGATCTGATCGAGTACCTGATCGAATACAGTGTCAGCCGCGGGCATAAGAGTATGCGTTACATAGAAACCGTTGCTCTTGCCTGGGCAGATGAGGGAATCACCACTGTCACCATGGCAAAAGAGGCAAATTCCCGTTATGCCAAAGAATACTTTACTATTTTTAAATCAATGGGAATCAGCGGACGAAATCCGGTAGATACAGAGATTTCTCTTATGAACACCTGGCTGAATGATTATGGTTTTACCATGGATATCATCCAGGAAGCCTGCAGCCGTACAGTTCTCTCTACCGGACAGCCAAGTTTCCAGTATGCAGATAAAATCCTTTCCGGATGGAAAGATAAAAATGTACGTACACTTGCAGATGTCCGGCTCCTCGATGCTCAGCATCAGCGCCAGAAGCTGGAAAAGAATACCCAGCGAAAAGCAGCTTCCAAACCGGCTGCATCAAACCGGTTTAACAATTTCCATCAGCGACAGTACGACTTTAACGAATATGAAAAGAAATTACTGAATCAGTAACGGCAGTGACATAATCGTCTGAAAGTCACTGAACAGCTAAAAAAAACAAACGAAAGGGTGTGAAGTCATGCCTTTACAGAATTATCAGTATGATACGATCATGCGGGAATACAGCAAGACCCAGTCTCAGAACAGACGTATTCTGGAGGAGCGTACTCAGGAGATTTATAAAAAAATCCCGCGCATCCACGAAATAGATGAAGAGGTTGCCACCTTAAGCGCCAAAAAAGCAAGAGCACTCTTAAGCGGAGAATCATCAGGTCTTGAGGACCTTAAAGCTGCAATCTCTCTTCTGTCCCAGGAGCGCAATGCCCTGCTGGTATGTAACTCATATCCGGAGGATTATCTGGAACTTCCATATAAGTGTCCGGTCTGTCAGGATACCGGTTACGTCGGAAGCCAAAAATGTACCTGTTTTAAGAAAGCAGAGATAGAACTGCTCTATACGCAGTCCAATTTAAAAGAAATTCTCAAAAAAGAAAACTTTGACCACTTTTCTTTTGATTATTATTCTGATACAATGAAGAACGAAGCTACCGGACTGACAGAAAGAGAGACGGCCCGGAGAGCTTATGATATTGCCAGAGGTTTTGTGAGAAATTTTGACAGTTCCTTTGAGAATCTGTTTCTTTACGGTGATACCGGTGTGGGTAAGACTTTTCTTTCTCACTGTATTGCTCATGATCTTCTGGAATCAGCACATTGCGTTATGTACTTTTCCGCATTTGATCTGTTTGAACTGCTGGCAGACTCCAAATTCTCCAGAGATAAAACAGAAGGACAGGAATTTGTATTTGACAGCGATCTGCTGATCATCGACGACCTGGGAACTGAACTTACAAACAGCTTTGTCTCTTCCCAGTTGTTTTTGTGCATAAATGAACGCATCATGCGCAGGAAGTCTACGATCATATCAACAAATCTGAAACTGGAAAATTTCTCGGATACTTATTCCGAACGAACCTTTTCGAGAATCGCCAGCAACTACCGTATGGTGAAACTGGAAGGAAAGGATATCCGTATACAGAAAATTTTTTTAGGAGGAAAATAAAACATGGCACAGGCAACAACTAAAGATTTAACTACACTTCCGGTGGGCAGACTTGGTCTGATCCCTCTGATCAGCTGTAAGGATCTGGGTGAAAAAGTAAATGAATGGCTGATACAGTGGCGTAAAGAGCGCAGCCACGAAGAGCTTGATTCTTTTGCATTTGAGGGTTATCAGAGAGAGTCCTATCTGATACCGGTCCAGACAGCACGTTTCGGTTCCGGTGAGGCGAAATGTACGATCATGGAATCTGTACGTGGTGACGATATCTATCTGATGGTTGATGTATGTAACTACAGTCTTACCTACAGCATCGGACCATACGAGAATCTTATGTCTCCTGATGACCATTTTCAGGATCTGAAACGTGTGATCGGCGCAATCGGCGGCAAAGCCCGCAGAGTAAACGTGATCATGCCTTATCTGTACGAAAGCCGCCAGAATATCCGCAGCGGCAGAGAATCCCTGGACTGTGCAACAGCACTTCAGGAGCTTGTAAGTATGGGTGTGGAAAACATCATCACTTTTGACGCACATGACGCGCGCGTGCAGAATGCAACACCTCTGCATGGATTTGAGACTATACAGCCATCCTATCAGTTTATCAAAGCTCTTCTCAATCATGAGAAAGGACTTCACATCGACAACGATCATTTCATGATCATCAGCCCTGATGAGGGAAGCATGAACCGCGCAATCTATCTTGCCAATATCCTTGGTGTTGATATGGGTATGTATTACAAACGTCTGGATTACTCCAAGAGAATCAATGGACGTCACCCAATCGCAGCTTACGAATTCCTCGGTCCAAACCTTAAGGGCAAAGATATGATCCTGATCGATGATATGATTTCTTCCGGTGATACAGTTCTTAAGATTTCTTCTCTCCTCAAGGAAAGAGGAGCAGGCAGAATTTATATCTGCTCTACTTTCGGACTGTTTACAAACGGACTCGAGAAATTTGATGAGGCTCATAAGGCAGGAGTGTTTGACAAACTGCTCACTACAAACCTAATCTATCAGTCTCCTGAGCTTCTTGCAAAAGATTACTACATTTCCTGTGATATGAGTAAATATATCGCCCTGATCATTGATACTCTTAATCATGATCAGTCCGTAAGCTATCTGCTCAACCCGGTTGACAGGATCAACCGCTGCGTAAGCAATTATATGGCTCAGTATGATGAGAAATAAATAACTTCTGTAAAATTTATAAAAAGAGATTTCATGTTCTGTTCCGGCTGTTTCATCCGAAATTCCTGCAGTACATGAAATCTCTCTTTTTGTTATATATAATGCAATCCACTCTTCTATGCGGCCCTACACTGAATAACTGCTTCGCAGTCTGATTAAAATTCAGGAAATAATTTGCTTCCCATAAGGGATTCCCTCTCTGTCCAGAAGTTCCATCTCGCGTTTACTGCAGGTACTGATGATAACCTGCTTTTTCTCCTTATACATCCATTCAAGAACTGCCTCAAGATCTTCTTCCTCATACATCCCAAAGATATCATCCAGTATCACCGGCAGACTTTCTTCCTGACACAGAAGCTCTCCTGCAGCCATGCGCATGGCAAAATAAATCAGCTCCAGAGTGCCGCGGCTGAGACATTCCAGTGCTTCCGCTCCGTTCCCGGTAGTTACTGTCATGTGGGATGCCGCATCCATCTGTACGTCCTGATATTCACCATCTGTAATCTCACTCAAAATCTGAGAAGTACGTATCTGCAGCTTTCGTCCCACCTGAAGATGAATATTTCCTGACATTCTCTCTATGGTTTCCATCGCCATATTCAGAGCCTGTACTTCCCGCTCTTCCGATGTAAGCAGAAAAGAATTTTCTTCGTATTCCCGGTATTCTTCCTTAAGGTTACAAAGTTCTGTTTCTTTCTCATCATAGTCCTGTCTGAGATTTTCTTTACTGCATCTGAGTTTCTCCTGCCTGGATACCCAACGTTTCTTCATCCGTATTCTCTTCTGAAATTCCCTTGCATACTTCAGCTGCTGTTTTCCACAAAATCCCACCAACGCAGCTGCAATAACCGCTACGATCAGACTTACCGAAACACTGTCCGCTATAATCGCAGTCAAAATCAATCCAAAGATGCCGGCAGCGGCCGATATCAGCATTCCCATTGCAAAGCTGTTTCTTTTTGCCTTTGCCTGTGCCATTCTCTCATCCAGAATAACCGCACCATTTTCATCTCCGGGATGCATCCGTAACGACTCCTCTTTCTCATTAATCTGATCCAGCTTTCCATTCAGATCATTCAGATCACTTATGATATCATCCATCCTGGTCAGAAGTTTCTGCCTCTCCTGTTCTGTCTCTTTCTGTTTTCTGTCTGCCTGTACCAGATAACCCTTTCTGGACATCTTGAGCATCTGCATGGCCCGTCCCAGATCCATGGAGCTGTCTGCAGTTCCCTGATAGCCGGTCATAAATTTTTGCAGCTCCCGAGCCAGATCCTGTTCTGTCGGACTCTTTAACTTCGCAGCAAAAACTGCATTATCGTAGATTGCTTCACTGATATCTCCGAGAAACATATTTTTAATATACGTATGTACTATCGCTCTTTCGCTTTCATTCTCTCCATACAGAACGTTAATTCCCGGAGAAAACTCTAAAGTTTTATCATGGATTTCTCCAGAGTTTTTAATATTTAACTGTCTGATAATCATATTCTGTCTGTCACCTGCTTGTTTCCAGTAAAGCCTGAAGACCATAATATAATGCCTTCTCCTCCACTGCATTTCTGTCTTTTTCAAGAAAATAACTGATATAGTCACCAATCAGTGTTCCACTATATTTTTTTTGAAGTGCTTCCAGATCATAGGAAGGCTTTGATTCATCCAGAACCTCTGTTACGTAGCCAAAAGACTTCAGTCTCTCGGGAAGCAGCAGAAGCTCCGGTGCCCTGGTTCCCTGGATTACGATCCTGTAGATATTCATGCGTCCTTTATTCGCCAGATCCGCCTTCAGCATATCCTCCAGAGATGCCTGTGTAGAATCTTCACGCAGCATCAGAAGAATCTGCTCATAGGAACGGCAGGCAAAAGGAACAAAATTTGTCTTAAGCCTTCCATTTTCCAGATGTCCTTCTATGTATCCATGATCACCCAGATCATTTCTGTCAACAGGCTCCAACGCACCTGCATAAGCTGCATTATCCCGGATCAGAATCTGGGGTTTATGAATATGTCCTAATGCAATATAATCAAATCCTGACGCAGCAATTGATTTGATATTCATGGGGATATGCTTCGCATCTCCACCATGAGCCAGTAAAATGTGAACCCCCTCTCCCTCTGCAGGATGTATAGAATCATACAGAGGATTCTCTATTTCCTGATGTTCATAGCTCAGTCCATATACATAAATATCCAGTTTCTCATCTTTCACACAGGTAAGCTGTTCATTCTTAAAAAATGTCACATTCTTTTCCCACTGAAAATCCCGGTAAAAAGAATCAGCCTTAATATAGTCATGATTTCCTGCCATCAGATAAACCCGGGTATCCGGGATGGTGGAAAACAGGTTATTTACTTCTTTCAGTTCCCGTAGAAGAGGCTGGCGGTGGAACAAATCTCCTGCTATAAATAACAAATCCACCGGATTCTCGCGGATACCCGCAATAACCCGGCGGAAAGTTTCCCAGATTTCTTCCTCCCGCCTGCTGCTCCATGGACAGCCCCTGTCAGGAACTGCACCAAGGTGTACATCTGCAAGATGAATAAATCTCATGCCAATCTCTCTTTCTATAACATTTTTGATATCTGCGGATTGCTCTGCAGCTTCAATGCTCCCACAATACTGATATCAGTCAAATTATAAATCACAGTTTTTAACAGTTCTTGGGAATGGAATTACGTCGCGGATGTTGCCCATGCCGGTAAGGTACATTACGCAACGTTCAAATCCAAGACCAAATCCTGAATGGCGTGTGGAACCATATTTACGAAGATCAAGATAGAAGTCATAATCCTCTTTCTTAAGTCCCAACTCGTCCATACGTTTCTCAAGTTTCTCAATGTCATCCTCTCTCTGGCTTCCACCGATGATCTCACCGATTCCAGGCACCAGACAGTCCATAGCTGCAACAGTCTTGTTATCCTCATTCATCTTCATGTAGAAAGCTTTGATCTCCTTCGGATAATCTGTTACAAATACAGGTTTCTTAAAGATTTCTTCTGTAAGATAACGTTCATGCTCTGTCTGCAGATCGCATCCCCAGAATACTTTGTAGTCAAATTTATCGTTGTTCTTCTCCAGAAGCTCTACTGCTTCTGTGTAAGTGACATGACCAAACTCAGAATTGATCACATGGTTCAGTCTGTCCAGAAGTCCCTTATCAACAAAAGAATTGAAGAAATTCATCTCTTCCGGTGCATTCTCCAGTACATAACGGATCACATATTTCAGCATTGCCTCTGCAAGATCCATGTTGTCATTTAAATCTGCAAATGCGCATTCCGGCTCGATCATCCAGAACTCTGCCGCATGGCGGGTTGTGTTGGAATTCTCAGCGCGGAAGGTTGGTCCGAAAGTATAAACATTGCGGAATGCCTGTGCAAAAGTCTCGCAGTTTAACTGTCCGCTTACTGTCAGATTAGTTTCTTTTCCGAAGAAATCCTGAGAGTAATCTACAGCACCCTTGTCATCTGTCGGAACGTTGTTCATATCCAGAGTAGTTACCTGGAACATCTCACCTGCACCTTCACAGTCGCTTCCTGTGATCAGCGGAGTATGCACATAAACAAATCCCTGCTCCTGGAAGAAACGGTGAATCGCATAGGCACACAGAGAACGTACACGAAATACTGCCTGGAATGTGTTTGTTCTCGGACGGAGATGTGTGATGGTTCTTAAGTATTCAAGACTGTGGCGTTTCTTCTGAAGCGGATAATCAGGTGCAGAATTACCCTCTACTGTAACTTCTGCTGCCTGGATCTCAAATGGCTGTTTTGCCTGTGGAGTTGCTACCAGTGTACCTTTGACAATGATCGCTGCACCTACGTTTAATTTGCTGATCTCAGCAAAGTTCTCCATTGTATCGTGATAAACTACCTGAAGAGTCTCAAAGAAGCTTCCGTCGTGAAGCACGATAAATCCAAATGTCTTGGAGTCACGTACGCTTCGTACCCATCCGCCTACTGTAACCTCTTTATCCAGGTATTTTTCTCTCTCTTTGTAAATCTCTTTTACTGTTGTTAACTTCATATCTATGTTTCCTCTTTCTCCTCATCGTTCTGGTCTTACACAAAAAGACGAAACGCTGTTTCAGATAACAGCCGTCTCGCCTTTTAGTATAGACTATTCCCTGTTTTCACGCAAGGAGTAATCTGGTATTTAACTATGTTTTTTCTTTTGTCAGGTGTAGCAAAATCATGCTCTCTGCCATTTGGTCAGGCAGGCACTCTCAATGAATCCATACATTTTGCAAAAATACGCTTATATGTCCTTGTAGTATAGTGAAGCCCGTCATCTACCGTACCGGTTCCGTAATGATCACTGGCAAAGCTGTATCCTGTTGATTTCAGATAAGAATACATATCAATATAAGTATAAGCAGAAGACAGATTTGCTTTCATATACTGATTGAATGATCTGACTGCCGCCTCACTTCTGTCCGCTCTTCCCGCATTGGGAAGCATCAGACGATTCACCGGATTTACAGACATGAAGTACAGTTCACATCCTTTGCTTTTAAGCTGTGGTGCAATCCAGTTATAATACTCCGCATAATCTGCAGATTTTGACAAGTCGTTTACTCCAAAATTAAAGATCACTGCGGTTTTCTTTGAAAGAATACTGTTGGAATCGTGCTGTACTATGGAATAAAGCTGAGCCCATCCTGTAGTGGTAAACCAGTCCAGTCCCTTTCCTGCCGAGCAGACAAACTTCACATTTTTAGTCGCAGATTCTCCCATTCCTGTCAGAACATTTTCCATAAATTCCGTACGGGAATCACCTACAAAAATCACCTGTTTATATTTATAGATATCTACCTGCGGAAGCTGATCCTCTGTAAGGTCTGTTTCCGTTGTTCTGTTAAATACCACTGCATAGAGATCCACATTTCCATTTACCGTGATTTTTTCTTCTGCCTCATACTGCGGAGAAACACTCTGCATTGGTTTTGTGGACCACCCCATAAAAGTATAACCTTCCGCATCCCTTACGCCCGGAAGAGAATAAGAACTTCCTTTTGCCAGAGTCGTTTTCTGCCAGGTGCTGCCGTCACATCTGTGAAAAGTCAGCTGTACTGCCTTCTTCTGTACCGCATAAAGAGTGATATTTTTGTTGACTGTACATTTCGCCTTTGCTGTTGCTTTCTCAGAATTTTTCTTACTTGACCATCCCTGGTTAACATAACCGGTTCTTGCCGGTACTTTTGCAAAGGTAACAACCGTTCCCTCTTCTACTGTCTGAGTAAGTTTTTGATAAGCCGCATTAGTGCTTCCATTTCCCAGATAGTAGCTGACCGTATAATAATTACTCTTTCTGCGCACTGCATAGAACTGAGTTGCCTTTGTAATCTTTACTGTATCACCGGCTGAATATTCCGGTTCTGTTTCTCCCTTTTCAGTTGTCCAGCCCAGATTTGTATAGCCCTTTACTTTCGGCACATCAGGCAGTGTCACTTTCTGATTTTTTGACGCATACATGGTGAGCGAAGTATAAATTTTGCTGGTACTTGTTCCATTATTGTTATTGAAAGTAACTGTGTAAGGCAATTTCTTATATACAGCATAGAGAGTCAGTGTTTTTGATATAGTCACATTCTGGCCTGCTTTATAGTCAGCTTTGGAGGCTTTTTTACTCTTTGACCATCCCAAAGACTGATATCCTGTCTTGACAGGCACCTGCGGCATTGTAACTGTAAGTCCTTTTCCGACTTTCTGATTCAGTCTGGTAAATTTACTGTTGCTTGCCCCCGTATTGGTCTTAAAATTCACCTGAAGTGCTGTACGGCGCACAATGTAAAAATCTGTGTCGCCGGTCACTGTAAATTCTGAATTCAGTTCATATTTTACAGCAGAACTTCCCTTTGTATCTGTCCATCCATAATTAATGTATTTAGATGATGGCATATCCGGAAGTATGACGTTTTTTGTCTCATATGCCTGCAGAATCCCATTGGAAAACACACTGGTTCCTGAATTATTATAAAGGGAAACCGTACATTTCTTTGGCATATAGAAGTTCAGGATGCCTTTTTCGAGAAACAGATTCCAGCTCTCGCCTTTCTTCAGAGTAAGAATATCTCCACCCTTCAGAGTGATCGCATCTCCAAGTTTTTCATTTTTTTCCAGTTTCCACATATCTGGTGCACCTGTATCCGGTACATTGGGAAGGATCAAAGATTCACCCCAGGACATCACTGTTCGCAGCTGTTCGCATTCATTTCCTTCTCCGTCTATAAACCGGAGCATTACCTCTTTCTCCGGATTAATCGTCGGCGTGGGAGATGGTGATGGTGTGACTGAAGGAGTCGGTGTTGAAGACGGCATCGGTGTGACCGAAGGAGTCGGTGTTTCTGTCAGTGCAGGTGTACCCTCCGGTGTCGAAGTCACTGTTGGTGTTGGTGACAGTTCCGATGCCATTACTTTCTCCGAATCAGAAGCTGCCGGCAAAGTATTTTCTGTATCAGTTATGCACGAATCTTCTTCCCCTGAACTGAAAATCTCTTCAAAACTGTCCGGAGTGCCGAACTCTGCTGCCTGTACGGGAACTGTTGCAGTGATCAGTGCCACAGTCAGAAACACACTTGCCAGACGCTTTCCTCTTTTGTGTCTTTTTCTGTACATATTTACCTCCATTTTGCAAAAACGTCCCAACATAAAATATGCGGGACGTTCTCTATGCATTCCCAATCATTCAAAAACATCTTCAGACTGCCCGGCTTTTGATCAGAACCGCCACAACCTGCTCATATGTAAATAATACCAGATTTGTCATCCTGCTATGTAAACACTGTTTTCTTATGGTTGAAAATATTCCTTATAATTTATTGATAAACCTCATAAATGCTTCTCTGCCTTCAGCAGTGCATTTATATACGCCGGCATCCTCAAGTACATGAACGAATACATTACCGACTTCTTTTCTGAGAACATCCTGAATGTTGTCTTTATCAAGGTTGTCATATTTCGGAAGGAATTCTGCAACCCACGCTGCATGTTTCTCAATCTTCTCATTGGAAGAAATGTCTTTTCCCTCCAGAATATATTCTGCCAGAAGTTCCAATTCTTCTTTTAATCTTGCCGGAAGTACGGCAAGTCCCATTACTTCGATCAGACCAATATTCTCTTTCTTGATATGGTGATACTCTGCATGCGGATGGTATACACCAAGAGGATGCTCATCAGTAGTAATGTTATTTCTAAGTGTGAGATCCAGTTCAAACATATCTCCGGATCTGCGGGCGATCGGTGTGATCGTATTGTGCGGTTCTCCATCAGTTTCAGCAAAGATAAACGCACTTTCGTCTGTATAACCTCTCCACGCTTCCAGAACATGTGTAGCAAGCTCTATCAGTCTCTTCTCATCCTTATGACGGATCCTTAAAACTGAAAGAGGCCATTTAACAATACCTGCTTCTACATCCTCATATCCCGGAATAGTCACATGTTTCTCGATCGGTGCTTTTGCCATTGCGAAAGTATAATGTCCGCCCTGGAAATGATCGTGACTTAAAATAGAACCGCCTACGATAGGCAGGTCTGCATTGGATCCCAGGAAGTAATGCGGGAAAAGTTTTACAAAATCAAAAAGTTTGATAAATGTATTCTTCTCAATCTTCATCGGAACATGCTGACTGTTAAAGACGATGCAATGCTCATTGTAATACACATATGGGGAATACTGAAATCCCCAGGGACTGTCATTTACAGTGATAGGAATGATTCTGTGATTCTCTCTGGCAGGATGATTAACTCTTCCTGCATATCCTTCGTTCTCCGGGCAAAGAAGACATTTCGGATAACTGCTGGATTTTACAAGCTTGGCAGCAGCGATTGCCTTCGGATCTTTTTCCGGTTTGGAAAGATTGATGGTGATATCGATTTTACCATATTCACTGTCTACTGTCCATTTCTGATCTTTCTTTACACGATAACGACGAATATAATCGCTGTCCTGACTGAGTTTATAGAAGTAATCGGTTGCTTCCTGTGGATCTTTCTCATATCTGCTCCAGAACTCATTCTGTACCTGCGCCGGACGCGGCATCAGACAGTTCATAAGTCTGGTATCAAAAAGGTCTCTGTACACAACACTGTCTTCTATGAGATTTCTCTTCACAGCCTCATCCAGAAGTGCATTTAATACCTCTTCAAGATCGATATCCCTGTACTCTTCCTCAGGTTCCACATATTCGTCTTCTTTAAAGACATCCAGAAGAAGATTTATTGTATAATTCTTCTCGCAGGCCGGTGTAAGTCCTGTTTCTACTCCGTACTGTACTAATTTTTTAATGTTCTCATATAACATCTGTACGTTCCTCCGTTTCGCTGTTACTGTTTCACTCTTACAGTAACGTGTTTAAACAATAAATTTCTCTGCCACTGTTTGTCCTTTTTAGAATACTCAAATATCAGTGAAATGTAAAGAAGCATTTTTACAATTTTTTGGATAAATAACCGGCAGGTTGCTGTCGCGTTACTGTTCGCTCCGTTCTCAGCTGCCTGCCGGTTATGTTTTTCATCAGTAATTTACTGTTTCTATATAGGTGATAAACACATTTCCGGCTTTCTGGAAAAGATCCGTACTGTCATTCATTCCATACGGATAGGTCTCTTTTTTAACCGGATCATACAGCCAGGTATTATATTCATCATATCCTACGATCACCACGCTTGTATCTGCTCCCGTTTTGGCAATTACCGGACGCTGTGCACTTATCTCGTACAGCACACTGTCCAGACTGCAGCCGGAAAGATCGATCACAGTTCCGGTCTTTTTGAGGCTCTTTTTCAGGGTTTTAATATCATAGGTTCCCTGAAGCACAATCTCCGGAATCTCTTCTGTATCTATCTGCATTTTTGTCTTTTTATTTCCACGTTCCCATACATACTGCTGTGTACGGTTCAGCACTACACCTCCCAGCGTATCTGCACGCAATACAGCCTTCGCCGGATCTATATAGATACCGTCCAGTCCGCCCTGTCCGTAAACATAATATGCTATTTCCTGAGGAATCTGAGTGTCCAGAACAATGTCTTTCCGGTCGGAACTGCTTACCTTTGCATACATAGTCAGCGGAGAATCTGTCTGTTTGGTTGTGTTAAATACCAGTTTCACACGAACACCTGTCCTGGATGCAGAAATAAGTTCGATTTTTACTGTATTTGCCGCTGCCTTTTTATTATTCATGATCGTATCTTTCTTCTGGGCAACATAAGAGGTTTCTCCGGATTTTGCAGAAAGTTCAAACTCGATCAGAGTATTTCCTACTGAAATATCAGTGATATAAAGTCCGTCTTTCCGGTATTCTTTTTTTACATTTCCTTCAAAATCTTCAATACGCAGAATGCGGATCCCAACAGATTTATGTCCCTCCTCATCTGTAAGAATATCTTCTTTATTCAGCATTCCATAAATCAGATCTTCATTCATAAATCCAACTGTACGAAGTCTCTGGCCTTTCTGCGGTGCGATCAGTCGGGTTTTACAGGTATCAAAATCGATTTCTTTGATATTTCCCTTTTCATCCCCCTCTGAAACCAGCCAGGCTGCATGGTCATTATTATCGGAAGATACAAAATTCGCATTTTTTATTCCTTTTTCAAGAATTTCACTGGAGTTCTCTTCGATATTGATCCTGTAAAGATTCTTCGCCAGAATCAGAAACAGCTCATTCTTTTCATTGACATAGGACAGTTTTTCAAGATCTTTTTTCAGAAATTCAAATGATTCCGAAACAGGGATAAAGGCTCTTTCTTCTGCCACATTTTTATCACGATTGTAATGGTAAACTGCAATTCCTTCATATCCTTCATGGCTTCCTCTGTTCATATATCCATAAAGTACGAAATCAATATCTCCTTCATCAGTTACTCTGACGATCTTGATGTCATGCTGAGTTCTGGAATCGCGGAAATCTCCGTCCTTCAATTTTCTGAAACTGAAAACCTGATTTACCTTTTCATTGCCCGGTGAATAGGACCACAGATCTCCCTCCTGCACAAAAGCTATCACAGTAGCAGCATCATTCATCATATATTCTACATTCTTATCGCGCACTCCAAGGATAATCCCATCATCCTCATAAACAGGCAGTGTACCATCAAAGACCTGATTTGCAGAACGCTGGAAATCCAGCAGATAAATCCTGGTATCCTGATATTTCATTCTGTAAAATTCTTTTACGTCATATAATTCCGTTTCCTCATCCTCATTCTGCGAAGTCAGCTGATATTCCAGCACAACGCTGGCAGTTGTCTCATTGATCTCCTTGATCACAGGAATTCCCTCCTGACACAGCTGCGGAGCAAGATTCCCCCAACTGATCTCACTCAGGGAAGAATTAATATTAATTCCCGAGTAATTCGTTGCTGCTCCTGTTGTCTGTGGTTCCAGATAACTTCCCAGTGCATCTGCTGACTCTTTGTCAAGACACGCTTCATAAAAATATTTTACAAAAGCTGCATAATCTGATGCATGTACCTGTGACCTGGAAACAACTCTCGTATAATAATATGCTGTACCCTCATCCAGTTCCAGGGCAATCTGCATGGAATATTCCTGATTCATACGCAGATCACTGCCAATCTCCACGTCTACGGACAAATACTGATCTTCTTTTACAAGATTCCTAATCTTCTTATTTTCAAGGACTTTACTTCCATCAGATGTACGGATCTCATAAGAAAAACTCTTTACTTCCGAATCATAGGGATTCACTTTAAATGTCAGTTTTTTTGATGTATCCAGAGGAGTCACACTGTCTCTGCTAAAATCCGCCTGCATAGGCTGCGCATATCCATACATCCGGTTTATCAGCGTATCATTCATATCCACCATGACTTCCGGAAACACTGCATCATTAAAATCAGAACGGTTATCTGTGGATTCACTGTTAAGAAGCAATGCAGTACCTGCTGTACCAAGCAGAAATACCAGAAGAAGAATACCTGCTTTTTTCAGTATCCTTTTCATCGCACACTCCCTTCCTGTTCTTTTTCATTCAGAAGCCTGTCCAGTGTGGGATGGATATTCAGGGCTGCAAGCATTTTCTCCACCTTACCCTGGTCTGATCTTTTCCCTGTTCTGACTGCTCTGATCAGGAGATTCTTAGGTGTATGTTCCATATCAATAAACTCCAGGATCTGGGTATCATAACCTTTGCTCTCCAGAAGATCTGCACGCACAGCATCTGTGATCAGCGCAGACATCCTTTCTTTCAGGATTCCATAGCGCAGAACCGGCTCCAGCATTTCATTTTTTATCTGTTTATTAACTTCATGCTGACAGCAGGGTACGGAAAGAATGACTTCAGCTCCCCATTCCACTGCCTTGGCAAGTGCATAATCGGTAGCTGTGTCACAGGCATGAAGCGTTACCACCATATCCACACAGGATACACCTTCATAATCTGCAATATCACCATGATAGAAATGCAGCTTCTCATATCCGTATCTGAGTGCCAGAGAATTACATTTCTCAATTACATCTGTTTTCAGGTCAAGACCTATGATATTTACATCATATCCTTTTAGTTCTCTTAAATAATAATACATGGCAAAGGTAAGATAACTCTTTCCACAGCCAAAATCCAGAATCGTTATTTCTCTGTCTCTGGAAAGTCTGGGAAGTATATCTTCAATAAATTCAAGGAAACGATTGATCTGTCTGAATTTGTCATATCTGGCATGGATAATCTTTCCCTGTTCATTCATAACTCCCAGATCGATCAAAAACGGAACCGGAACACCTTCTTTAAGAATATATTGTTTCACCCGGTTATGTGCCTGGATCTGAACTTTTTCTTTCTGTTCATGGTGTTTCTGTTTAATAGTCATTTTCCCCTTTTTACTGACAAGAACAACCCCGTCTGTTACTGCACCCTGTGCCTGAAACTGTCTGAAATTCTCTGCAAGTTCTTTTTCCACATATTCAATCAGTTCCGTACGCCCGTAGTTTTTATGCAGAACTTTCTGTCCTTCTGTGGCAGATGCCTGATAACAGATCTGTCCTTTCAGCCGGATCGGACGAATCTTTATTTTTGATATGCCATCTTTATTTCTGCCGGCACTCAGAACAGCCTGTATCAGATTTTCATTTATCTGTTCTTCTAAATATTCTCTTAAATTTTTCATTGCTCTTTCTATCTGTTAATGTTATATAATCTGTTGTAACTGTCCGGTGTACCAGCAAACCGATTTACCGAGCAATTACAATCTGTTTTAAAAGTATCTCCTGCAGCGATATCTGCGGCATCTTCTTCTGGATATTTCCTGGCAAAGCATTACCTGTATCAGTTCATCCAGAAAATCCTCCCTGATAGCCTGAGTGCTTATTTCCAGTTCCATACTCTCCCTGATCTTGCAGCCTAAATGATAAATCATATATTTATCCGGATATTCATCATAAAGGCGGCTTCCCTCATAATCCATGAGATCACATTCCTCTTCTATTTTCTCCTGAATATGCTGTACAGTCCCCGGATAATAGGATTTCATCAGGTTAAATTCTTTATCCTGCATCCGTTCTCCTTCATACAGAAGAGGATTTGCATATGTGGTATAAAACGGAAAATATTCTTTCAGATACATCGTACGATCCTGCATTCTTTTCGATTGTCTATTTCAGTATATGCAAAGTTCTGCAGACTGTGCCGAAATACAGTTCACGTGCCGCTTTATTTCATCTGCTTCTTGCAGACTACAATTCCTGGATCATTCTTACAGTTAATTTGACACTGTGTTCAATTGCCGCCATCTCAAACTCAGCGTAATCCATGTGAGCACTTCCGTCTGCCTTATCAGAGATTGCTCTTACTACAAGGAATGGAATATGGTTCAGATAAGCAGCCTGACCGATAGCAGCACCTTCCATCTCTACTGCAAATCCGCCAAATTCTGAAATGATGGCATCTTTAACGCTCTTATCTGAGATAAACTGATCTCCGGAACAGATTCTTCCTTCAAATACACTGATCTCAGGATTTACTTCTTTACATACTTTTGCAGCCAGTTTACGAAGTTTTTCATCAGCAGGGAAGGAAAATTCATCCATCTGCGGAATCTGACCTTTCTTATATCCGAAGCCGATCGCATCCATATCATGATGCAAAACATCTGTGGAAAGAACAATATCCCCAATATTTACATCATTATTCAGACTTCCTGCAATTCCTGTATTGATCACCGCTTCCACACCAAATACATCTGCAAGGATCTGTGTGCACATACCTGCGTTTACTTTTCCGATTCCTGAGCGTACAACAACTACTTTCTTTCCTTCCAGAGTTCCCTCATAGAAATCCATACGGGCTCTGGATGTAATTGTGACATCCTGCATTTTTTCCTTGATTTTTGCAACTTCCTGTTCCATTGCTCCGATAATTCCGATACATTTCATTATTAAAACACCTCTTCTTTGTATATTGTAATTTTTCATTTTCATGGTATCAGGTTCAGATGTGTAAACAGTGACAAATGTTCCTGACATTTCTTTATTATAGCAAAACTTTATTTATATGGAAACTTTTTTTATCCTCTGTTATAATACAATTGCTATTTTATGTTACTGTTCATATATCACTATTCCGCGAGGTGTTGTGGCATGAATATGCCAAAATCCCGAGACATACAAGCCAAAATTCCATTGCCGCAGGCAATCTGGAATAAATTTTGGCTACGTTACTGAGAACGAAGTAAACAGTAACGTAGTGGTATATGAACAGCAGCATTTATAGTTACATTTTTTCACACAGGAGGAAACATATCATGACGTATAAAACAAAAGGTGTCTGCGCCAGCCATATTGAATTTGAAGTAGATGACAATAAGAAAGTCCACAATGTCCGTTTCATCGGCGGATGCAGCGGAAATACCCAGGGTGTAGCCAGTCTTGTAGAGGGAATGGATGCAGAGGAAGTGATCAGCAGATTAAAAGGAATCAAATGCGGATTTAAGAATACCTCATGTCCGGATCAGCTTTCCACTGCACTGGAGGAAGTTCTGAACAAATAAACAACTGTGGAAATACTGAACAGTTACGCAGGTGACCATATAAAATATCCCACGAAAACTATAGCAAGCCTCTTAAATAATGTAAATTGAATCAATATATTATTTACAAAGATTGCTATAGATAAAGTTTCGTGGGATATTTTTTTAATTTACATATCTGTCCTGTCCCATTTATCACACAGGGACTGAACATCTCTTGAAAATCTTTCCAGATCTTTATTCGGCGTTCCTTCATTTTTCCTGATAACCGTAATAAGCCTGTAACCAAGTGCCAGAAGTTTCTCGAAAGCTCTGGCTGCTCTTGTTGCCTTCGGTGATGCAGATGCTTTCTGGATTTTCACACCCTTTGCCTCATACAGACATACATCGTCTGCCAGATCATAAACCGTACCGCTGAACGGAGCCATTGTATCATACCCCAGTTCATCTGTCAGACGTTTTGCAAAAATCTCTGTGACTGTATCATCTCCATGAGTAACAAAGACTTTCTGCGGTTTCTCCTCAAATGCCTTCGCCCAGTCTAAAAGGCCATTCACATCCGCATGACCGCTGATTCCCGGCATCTGGCAGATATGCGCTGCCACATGAACAGGTTCACCAAACAGTTTCACATCTGCAGCCCCCTCGATCAGTGCTCTTCCAAGAGTACCGACCGCCTGATATCCTACAAAAAGAATCGTATTCTTCTCATTCCACAGATTATGTTTCAGATGGTGCTTGATACGGCCTGCATCACACATACCACTGGCTGAAATGATTACCTTGGGCTCCTCATCATAATTGATCGACTTCGAATCATCACTGGTGACGGAAATCTTCAATCCAGGGAAACTGATTGGATTAATTCCCTTTTTGATCAGTTCCATCGCTTCTTCATCAAAACAGTCATACTGATGCTCCGAGAAAATCGTGGTAGCTTCATTTGCAAGAGGACTGTCCACATATACTTTAAATCCGTCATGTCCATACACCAGTCCGTCTGCCTTGATCTGTCTGATAAAGTACAGCATTTCCTGCGTACGTCCCACTGCAAAAGAAGGAATCACAAGATTTCCTCCTCTGTCAAAGGTTTCCTGGATGATTTCTGACAACAGTTTCACATAATCAGGCTTTTCTCCATGACTGCGGTCACCGTAAGTGGATTCCATAACTATATAATCTGCATGGTGCAGATACTCAGGATCCTTGATCAAGGGCTGGCAGGTATTTCCAATATCTCCGGAGAATACAATCTTTTTCTCTGTATCCTCCTCCCTGATCGTCAGCTCAATACTTGCAGAGCCCAGCAAATGGCCTGCATCAATAAACCGGGCTGAGATTCCCTCTGCAGGAGTGATCATCTTATTGTACGGGCATCCCACAAAGTTTCTGATCACTCCCATAGCATCTTCCATTGTATAAGCCGGAACAAATTCCGGTTTGCCCTGTCGTCTGCCTTTACGGTTTCTCCATTCTGCTTCAAACATCTGAATGTGCGCACTGTCTCTGAGCATAATATCGCATAAATGGCTGGTGGCATCTGTGGCATATACCGGTCCTCTGAACCCCTTTGCATAAATAGCCGGAAGATTACCTGAGTGATCTATATGTGCATGTGTCAGAAGAACAAATTCTATCTCTCCCAAAGCCACTGGTATTTCTGCATTTTCATAATAATCCGGTCCCTGCTCCATTCCGCAGTCTACAAGAAACTTGTGACCTGCTGCCTCCAGATAATAACAGGATCCCGTAACCTCATGAGTTGCCCCGATAAATGTAATCTTCATATAAAAACCTCCCTTCAGATTTTGATGTACTCTCGGAATCTTTTTGATATCCCCAATTGTTTTGCTGCATTTTGCCTGTTTAACCCGGCAACTTTTTACTGCTTTTATGATCCTTCTATATTGTATTAATTATACACTACAATGAAACAAATTAACAATATCTTTTCTGAAAACAAAAAGCAGAAACAGTTTTTTTTCGACTGTTCCTGCCTTTCTTTGCATCTGCCACGTAAGAATTTTAAAAATTTGCCGATATTTTAATGATTCTCTGTCGGTCAGTGCATAAATATATAACGTTTTGTTCCGAGCCTTTGATCCGCACACTTATCCGAAGAATAAAATGCCGGATTTCTGCTTCGCAAACTTTCATTACATATACTATGCGAATCAAATCGGCAAATATCACACAAAAAAATAAAATTTTTTTATTTTTTTTCAAAAACGGATGTTTTCTGATATGTCTGCGTATTTTTATCCGGATATCGACAGTCAGCTATAGCAGTCATTCCCACCAGCGCAGTCAACATAACTACTGCCACTGCGGCAGCTGCAGATTTCAGGATTCTGTGAGTCCTGTTCCAGTCATACTCAAGAATTTCAAGTTTTTCCTTTGCTGCCCTGGTGCTTCCTGTCTTTTCAGCCCTGGCTGCTTCATTGAAATCCCCTGTTTCTCTCAGTCGGGTGATCAGCCGATCATACCCCGCCCGGATCTTCTCCTCGGATTCTTCCGGAAATTCATCCCATGAGGTTTTGCCTGCTACGTTCAACAATGCGGATTCAAGTATTTTGGTTTCCGCATCATACTGCTCTTGAAGTATTTGGTCTATCTGCTGATTTTTTGTCTGTATATCTGTTTTGTTCTTCATAATATTTAACTTTCCTTGACAATTTCTCCCCCTGGGTTCATATTAAATAGTAACGTATAGCAATTCCATAAAATAATGAATCCGGACATTTTCGCAGGATTTCACATATTCCCGGATTCCCTGCAGTCTTTTATAGAATTGTTGTAACTATTCAGAATAAAACAGGAGGAATCTCTATGAAACATATTGTGCTCACCGGCGGCGGCACAGCCGGACATGTGACTCCGAATATTGCTCTGATCCCACGCCTTAAGGAGCTTGGATACGAAATTTCCTATATCGGATCCTACGATGGAATCGAAAAAAAGCTTATTGAAGAAATGAATATTCCTTATTACGGAATCTCATCCGGAAAGCTGAGACGTTATTTTGATCTGAAAAACTTCACAGATCCATTTCGTGTACTGAAAGGATTCGGTGAGGCCAAAAAATTATTGAAACAATTAAAACCAGATGTGGTTTTCTCCAAGGGTGGCTTCGTGACTGTCCCGGTTGTAATCGCTGCCGGTCGACGTAAAATTCCTACCATCATTCATGAATCAGATATGACTCCCGGACTTGCAAATAAGATCTGCATTCCATCTGCCACAAAAGTATGCTGTAACTTCCCTGAGACTGTAAAAAGTCTTCCTGCTGACAAAGCAGTACTTACAGGTACTCCTATCCGTCAGGAATTATTAAACGGAAGTAAAGAGGCAGCCCGCGAATTCTGTGGTTTCACAGATGACAAACCGGTTCTTATGGTGATCGGCGGAAGTCTTGGTGCTGCATCTGTCAATGAAAATATCCGCAAAATCCTTCCGGAACTTTTAAAAGAGTTTCAGGTTATCCACCTGTGTGGTAAGGGAAAAATGGATGAAAGTCTCAAAGACACAAAAGGATATGTACAGTATGAATATATTAAACAGGAGCTTGCCGATCTGTTTGCTCTGTCTGATATCGTTATCTCCCGCGCAGGTGCCAATGCAATCTGTGAACTGAATGCTTTAAAAAAACCCAATCTTCTGATCCCGCTTTCTGCAAATGCCAGCCGCGGTGACCAGATCCTCAATGCACGTTCATTTGAACGCCAGGGATTCAGCATGGTACTTGAGGAAGAAGAGATTACAGAAAGCACACTTTTAAACGCAATCCGCGAACTGTACCAGAACAGAGAGTCCTATGTTCATGCCATGTCAGAAAGCAGTCATATGAATTCTATTGAAAAAATCACCGGGCTGATCGAAGACTGCGTAAATAAACAGTAATCACCGGGTTATTTTCTTATATTCCCTGGCAAGCCAGCGTCTCGTCCTCATGACTCTGTTATTCACATTATTTTCTGTGATATGATAATGTCTGGCAACGAGACGCGTTGGTATGTCATATAACGTTACACTGACATAGATTTCATAATTTGTCCTGTTCTTTTCTCTCAGTTTTTCAAATATCGACTGCAGGTATCCTGCTGCCTCCAGATTCAGAACAATCTCATCTACACGATTACCTTTTCTTACCCGCATATCTGTCATTTCCAGAATCGCATCTGAGTTCGCATATTCATATTTCCTGAAGGCCTTTTTGCGATGATCGGATGCCTTATGGTAGCTGATTCTGACAATCAGATTCTCCAGTTTCTTTTCATCTGAAAAATCCACACTCCGGCCCATATGAAACAAAGTCTCAAATACATCCTGACAGACATCTTCTGCTTCATCTTCATCGCCAAGGATAAATTTTCCAATATTGAACGCCCGAGAGCGGTATTTCCTGTAGATACTTACAAAATCTATATTCTCCATCTTTTGCAATGTGCTGTATCAGAATATCAGGACAGCTGCTCCTTTACTTTTAACAGGATTTCTTCTTTATCTGCATCACTGAGTTCACCCGGGTGCCATGTGATTCCCACCTGATCTCCTTTATATCTCGGAATCAGATGCATATGAAAATGAAATACTGTCTGCCCTGCACACTCGCCATTATTCTGTACAATATTAAATCCGTCACATTTCAGTGCTGCTGTCATTGCTGTCGCCATTTTCTTTGCAAGAATCATTGCCTTTGCAGCCATTTCATCCGATAATTCATAAATATTGGCAGCATGCGATTTCGGAAGGATCAGCGCATGTCCCTTACTCGCCGGGCCCAGGTCAAGAATTACCCTGAAATTCTCATCCTCATAAAGTGTTGCAGCAGGAATCTCTCCATTAGCGATTTTACAAAAAATACAATTTTCCATCTTTAAATCCTTCTTTCTTAAAATTCAAGATTTTGATTTGCAATAATCAGTAATACTTGTCGTTTTATTGCGAATTTTTCAGGACGAAATCAGTTGCGGCTGAAAGTTCACAATGATACACTTTTCCTGAGGTGATAATATGCAGATTGAAATAACAAAACAATCAGAAAAAGATTTTCGTTTTCTTTTATCCAGACTTTCACATGAAATCCGTAATCCGGTCACGCTGATCAACAGTGAACTTCAGTTGATGGCTTCCTCTCACCCGGAACTGTGCAGTTACAGACAATGGGACAGTCTTATGGATAACCTTGAATATGTAAAAGAACTGCTGAAAGAACTCTCTGACTTCAGCCATGCGCAGACAGTTACTCTTGTTCCCGTAAATCCCGCGGAATTTCTGACCACTGTTTTATCCTGTCAGAAAAACACTCTGGACTATCTGGGAATCCGGCTGGAAATACATGTGGAACATACTTCTTCACCTGTTTTTCTTGACCGGATAAAAATGCGTCAGGTCATATTTAACCTGATCAAAAATTCCTGTGAAGCCATCGATCAGCCAGGCGGAAAGATTATTGTAAATCTCACCCCTGCAGATTCCGGCATCTGCATCTGTATTAAAGATAACGGATGTGGTATGACGCATAAGCAGACTGAGAATATCTTTCATCCCTTCATTACATATAAACCGGAAGGAACCGGTCTCGGGCTTGCAGTAACAGCAGAAATCATCTCTGCACACCATGGTCAGATCAGGGTTTCCAGCACTCCCGGTCAGGGTTCTGCCTTTTATATTTATCTGCCGGCATCCCCTGAATAAAGGTCGGTTATCCTGCACGCTGCGAAGGGTGATAAAGCAGAACTGCAAGCAGGAATCCACAGATAAGACCGCCTACATGTGCCGCATTGTCCACCCCTTCGCTTGTAAAACCAAAATAAAGCGAAAAAGCAGCCATGATCACTACCTGTCTGGCAGAAAGATCTTCAATATGACCTCTGCCCCTGATCACAGCATAGATCATTGCACCCATCACAGCAAACACTGCACCGGATGCACCTGCCGAAACTGCAAAATCCGCACTGTCCAGTTCCAGGAACAGACACAGCAGATTTCCACCCATTCCTCCCAGAAGATAGATCAGCAGATATTTCAGTTTTCCAACTGTACGCTCCAGTCTGCCTCCAAGCACAAACAGTACCAGCATGTTATTTCCAAGATGCTGCGGTCCAAAATGAAGGAACATACTTGTAAAGATCCTATAGTATTCTCCCTGCATAATGGCGGGAGTATATGCTGCTCCGCACTGAAGCATATGCATGGTATCTTCTGATCCTCCGGTAAATTCCACTGCAGTAAAAACAAGAATATTCGCCAGAATGAGAAGCACTGTAACCGGTGCCTTTTTCAGTTCTTCCAAGTTTTACCTCTTTTCTGTTTCTTTATCTCAAAAACAATGTACCATTACTAATTGTAGCAGACCTCCTGTATTTTGTAAAAACATTTATTCCAGAAATATATATCTTGCCTGTGCAAAATCCACTTCATCTTCCGGTTCAAGCTGATATTCCTCATCCGGACGAAGTAATCTTCCATTTACAGATGTTCCGTTTCTGGAATTCATATCACTAAGGAAATAGTTTTCTTCTTTTTTTCGTATTTTTGCATGGATACGGCTTACGGTAGGCAGGCTGATCACCGCATCACAGGCAGTTTCCAGCTTTCCGATCACAGTCAGATCTTCATTGAGATAAATGGTCGCCAGTTCTCCCGGTTCTTTGCTCACCAGACTGGCAGGTCCGCTTACTGTTCCGGCAGATAGTACTACTGTTTCACCATAGTCCATATGTATCCGGGATGATTTGGAAGTTTTTTGTCCACAGTCTGACATTTTCTGCCCATTCACCGGCTGACTCTGATTTGTTTGCTGATTTCTCTCCACTGTCTGGGACAGGTTTTCATATAACCAGTCCTCCCATTTCTGCTCTGACACTTTTCCTTCTGCTTCTTTCCATCCTGATCTTTTCCCTGATGTTTTCTTTTCTGTTTTATTCCATGATGGCATATTTCTTATTTTTTCTATGTGTCTCACTGTTTCTCCTGATGCATACGTCTGTTCCGGGAGATGCAAAACTTTTTTTGTCTTTATAATACGCAGGCCCAGCATGATACCCGCTATAGCTATAACAATTACACCAAGTATAGTTTCCATTTCCACATGTGGCAGATATCCCTTCAGGATAGCAGCTGCCAGTCCACAGATCAGAACAGCAGCCGGCACAATAACACCGACCGGGTTCAGTCGGCCGGGTTCTTTTGAATCTTCTCCTTCTCTTACAAATTCATTCCGATTTTCATTATCTTCCGGGAAAGTCTCTTCTTCTGCAAACTCCATCTCCTGCTCTGTCTTTTTTGCATTTATTTTTTCTTTCTTCTCCCCATTTACATCTGAACTCTGAGTTTTGTATAATTCTTCTTTAATATGCTCCAGATGAAAACTGTCTTCCATTGCTCTTTTATATACTCCATATCCAAGGATTACCGCATCCTGATCCTGATGGTCTATTTTCGGCAGAATATATTCTGTCAGAAGCTGAAACTGTTCTTTAATATCCTTCTCATATCCGGGCATCATACAGAAATAAATCTGTCTTTTTTCAATATCTGTATAAATATATTCCGGCGACATTATAAACTGTCCGGGATTGATCAGATATTCCGCCGCATCTTCCATAACCTTTACAAAACCACCGAAAATAAGCCTGAGATCTTCAACTCCCATCTTCTTTTCTTCATACAGCACATTCACCGCCTGTTTCGAAGTAATATCAAAATAGATAAGAAATCTGCCGTCCATCCCCTGTATCCTGCACTTCAGAAGAGAGGGAATCACATTTCCCGCAAGCATCCTTACCTGATAGGAATCTGTATTGATCTCATTCTCACCATAGACAATGAGATAATTATGATTCATATCCCTCTTATATTCTGTCCGCATACTATTCTATTCCCCCATTTCTCTCAGAACCGCCTGCGCCGCCCGCAGTCTGCGGATATGTTTCACCGGATTTATCACTACAGATTTCCCTTCTGTCCTCAAATGCCAGCTCAGATTGCCATACGACGAGATTGTGTCCAGGTCATAGGTTACCTGCACTTCTTTTCCCACATTTGTCTGGGTATCTAAATTCTCCGCCCCGAAAAAGCCAATACTCCCCAGTTCCTCACTGCGCATCCTTGCAGTATCATATATTTCTCCGTTTTTCTTAATCCCTTCCATGCTCCCGCTTACTGCCGATTCATAAGCTGCCGCTGTCAGCCATGCCCTGTTATGTACAAAAAAGCTCAGATAGATAAGTCCCATCAACACCAGCAGGATCAACGGCATGACACAGGCAGTCTCGATTGTAAAACTTCCCTTACGAATTATACTGTATTCATTTGTTATACAAAAATTATCTTTCATATCAAAAATCCTCCCAGATATCCTGCCAGCAGAAATGGCACAAACGGTATTTCCGTACTTCCCTTTCTGCAAAATCCCATCATCATGATGCCGGACCATACTGCACTGCAGATCATTCCTATAAAAAGTGTTGAAAAAAATTCTTCCGGGTACAGCACTGTCCCCAGTGCCATAAGCAGCCAGCCATCGCCCATTCCCATAGTACCTTCTGTAAGGATGCTGATCAGCACAAAGAGAAAACCTGTCCCCACGCACATAAGAATCTCCGGAACATTTCTTCTGCTATATATTGTCCACACAGTTCCGCAGACTGCAAATATTATGATCAGCAGAAGAGAAACCTGCTTTTTTCTGATATCTATCCATGAATTTATTCCCAGAAATCCAAGTATACATATTTCTTTTACGCCATTCATCTCCATATACATCTCTCCGGCAAAATTCAGCCACACCTGCTACATGCTCCCATTTCCGAAACAGAGGAAGCTTTTACCAGTCTTACCGAACGTTTCAGCCCACTGCAGGACTCCAGATTATGGTATCTGTTTCCCTGTTCCGTAACATATACCACTCCTGCCGGATTCTGATTCCTGCTGCAGATTTCACAGGCTGAATAATGCTCCCCGTACTTATTGTATGCAGATTTTGCGGAACTTCCGGGAATTTGTTTTAATGAAACATTCAGATAGCTGCAGCCCGGATTTTTATGGTACACACTGCCCGAGGCAGTTACATAAACCATCGGTTCTGTTTCTCCCTGCTCTCCTCCATTGTCAGGAAATTCGGTTCCTGTCCATGCATGGACTTTTACATGGTTATAAACTACAACATCCGGAAGAGGTATCAGTCCACCAAAGGGTTTATACGTGTAGATATCCGGCAGCGTAATATCATCAACACTGTCCCCACCCGGAAGATACGCATACATTCCTGCCTGTTTTGCCTTCGTACACAATGCAGTCAGATGTTCCGTCTGCAGTTTATATATATCCATAAACGAAATCAGCGTAACCATTCCCAGGAAGAACAGCGGCAGTACAAGTGCTGTTTCTACTGCCAGACTTCCCTTCTTAATCTTTCCCCGAAAAGAGGTGCAGAAAGATACTTTTACAGAAGAAACTTCTCCAATATGTTCTTTTGCATTTGTCCGAAAATATTTCCGACTCTTTTGGGGGAATAAAAGATCGTAAATATTGCTTAGAGAGACTTTTCTCCTTTCATAAATTTTTTTATCTTTTTTTCCGATTTCTTCAATGCTTTGTTTTTCTTTCTGTAAAAGCATCTTTTCACACCTCTTTTCAGCAATTCATTCATAACAATACTGATGTATCACCTGAAATTCCTTTTTCCTGTTTGCTTTTACCTCCGCAAATGCCTCCAGAGCTACAACACAGGAATCCATATAAAAATTTGCCCTGCCTTTCTTTCTTATCGCATCTTCGATCATATCCATAGCTCTCATCACTTTCTTTTCCTTTGAAACAGGCAATATCAGAACCTGAAGGTAATCCTCATAGGACAATCCATGTTCATTGTTTTTCCGCATGGAATCCAGTCCTTCCATCAGACTTGAAAGATTAGACAGCGAAATCTGCCAGTCTGCGGAAGTTTTTACAAGGGGAATCTTCCCTCCTGCAAAAAGTTCTCTCACATCCAGTACGCTCTCCGCAAATGCCCAGCATAAAAGCAATGCAGACTCTATCACTACTGCTGCCGGAGGAACCAGAAATCCCGACGCAATGGCTGCAGCGAGTGCCTGTGCCTCTGTTCTTTTTACATTATCTGCCATCAAACATGCAAAGTTTACGCCTTCTCTGATGAACAAGAGCTTTGATGCCACAGATTTAAGGTTATCTATATCATTGTCTCTTCCTCCAAAAACATATTCCATCTGATATGCAAGACTTTCTTTTGACGGATCTGTGTAATTTCCCAGATGATTCATCAGATACTGCTGAAACAAAACCCCGGAAGTATAACTGCTATCTGCTGTCACTCCGTCCGGCATCTCCATTCCCTGTTGCAGCTGTCTTCCCGAAACCATTGTGTCTTTGCTGACTGTCCGGGTGGAAATTTCCCGTCCGGGCGGCAAAACCAGCTCCAGTATTCCCATTTTCATAATTCTTTTTATAATACTGATGGGATTGTCAGCCTGTGGCTGGGTTGATATTTGTCCTTCCTGTTGCTGCCTGTTTTCAGCTTCCTGTGCTGCCTGCCGGCTTTTCTGAGAAGCCTGATCCATTTCCGAATCATATCTGTCGATGGAGCCTCCTGTCTCCGCCTGTTTCGCTTTCAAATCCGCCTCTTCTGTTTTTCTCTCTCGATCAGACATTTTGTTGAGAAGGAGCTGTACCCCCTGACTTCCAAGAGTTTCCTGCATATACTGCACAATCTGCTGATAAAAAACCTCTCCGCACTCATCTGTCAGAAGCCGGTAACCGGTAAGTCCGCTCTGATGCAGTTCAAGTTTCTGACTGTTCTGCTTTAACACCGGTTTCATATAGGATTCCAGATTATCGCAGATCTTTGCGAGATTAAGCTGCCCGCCTCCCATGGAACCATCCAGCGCAAACAGATCATATTCCTCAAGAAGTTTCCTGTCATACTGTCCAAATACAGAATAAAGTCCGATATCCATACTGTTGAGTATTTGGGTTCTGGCCGATGCCATACGTACAGATTCTATACTTGTACATACAAGAGACAAAAGCAGACTGAGTATTAATGCAAGAAATAATGTAATGCTTCCTCTTTCCTTTCCGCAATATTTCATACAGGAAGTACACCTCCTTCTCTTTTCATCTTAAATAGAATTACTCTGTTTGGCGATCTTTGAAAGAATGCTCTGCACCAGTTCGGTCAGCTGCTCTTTGAAAATAATGACAAGCCCGATCAGGACTACAAGAATCAGAATGATCTCCACAACACCTACAGCGTCTTCTTCCTCTGCGAATCTTCGTATCAGTCCGTTTTTCTTTTTTATCTGTCTTATCAATTGTCCCATTTTTTCCCTCCATATCCAAAAGCACCCTTTACGCTGCACAGAATTTACTGCAACACCTTATCATGTTTCTCCGTAGAAAGACATAAAAGCAGGAATCATGACAATTGCCATAACGACAATAAGCATCATGATCATCGGCACCAGAAGTTTTGTGGCTGCAGCCTCTCCAAGAACACGTGCTTTTCTCTTTCGTTCTTCCCATGCTTCGGTTGATTCTCTTTCAAGCATATCAGCCATCTGTCTGCTACCCTTCTGGAGATTCTGGATAAGAAGCGTGGCAAATGTTTTATACTTTGCCTGACCACATCTTTCTCCAAATCTTCTGTATGCTTCACTTTCAGAAACTCCGCTTTCCATCTCATAGCATACAATCCGTATCTCTTCATACGCAGGTCTTGGATTCCGCTTTCTCTTTCTTCCATAATCCAGAGAAATTTTCTGGAATGCCTTTCTTACAGTCATCCCGGCCTGAACCAGAAGTGTAAATTTCATGATCAGTCCCGGATAATCCATAAGAAGTTCTTCATACCGTTTCTGAAGCTGAACCTGTTCTTCTCTCCCTTTCATCACAAGAATTGCCATTGCCGCAATAAGAAACAGTCCTGTCAGAAGCATTCCGGAAGTGTCTGCCGGACTTTCCCATTTTACCTTTTTTCCATTCAGCTTATCCGGAAGATAATAATAATCCGGATCACTGCGCTGCTCGTTATACCGGGATACTGCCTCTGCAATACTTTTTTGTGCCTGTTCTTTTCTGGTCAGCTTCTTATTCTGTTTCGGTTCTTCCTCCTGCTCTTCCAGTTCCTTCTCCGGTACCTGAATGTACATGGAGACCGGTTCTTCTCCGTCAACGGATACCATAAATTCCTTCTCATATGATCCTGTATCCTCCTTTTCCAGACGGTATCCCTGAGGATACACCTGTCCACCGTTTTGCAAAGTAAGGATCATGCCCAGCAGATTTCCGGCTATCGCTACTACCGCAAAAAGTCTGATACCATCCTTCCCTCCGATTCCGGAAGATGGAATCCATCCTTTTTTCCAGCCGGTCAGTGCACACAGGATCATAACAAAAATGACAACATGTACCCACATTTGTACTGTCACACCTCAATATCTACAATCCTTCTGCCAAGCCAGTATGCCGCAGCATAAATGACAAGACAGATACTCATTGCTGCAATTCCAAAGGGATTTCCATAAAGAACACTTAAGAAGCCCGGTGAAGTCATCTGCAAGTACAGGATAATTCCCACAGGCATAAGACTCATGATCATCTGTTCTGACTTCTTTGCTGCCAGTGTAGCCTCTATCTCTTTTTTAACGTCAATCTTATCTCCAAGCATACGAGACACCTTCTGAATTACCCGGTTCATATCACCACCTGTACGCTTGGCTGTATAAAATACAGAGGCAAAATTTTCGATATCTTCTATCTGACTTCTTTCTCCAAGATCCAGAAACAGCTCTTCCAGCGGAACACTGATATGCTGCTGGCTTTCAATATAGCGAAATTCCTCCACAATATCCGTTCCCTTTCCGTAGAGTCTCTCCAAATCTCTGACACAGGTTTTTACCGCGCTTTCCACCGAATATCCGGCCTGAACCGCAACACTCAGCGAAGTAAGTGCATCCTTAAACTGATAATTCAGATTCTTCCGTCTTTCCCTGATCATACGATTTTTCTGCCATTTCAGATAAAACACAGGAACGGGAAGCATAAGAAGCAACACCCATTTACTTTTGTAAAAAAGATAATCTGCCATTATGCACAACGCCAGTGCCTGTCCCATATATTTCAGTAGTTCTTTCATAGAAAAACGATAATGATCATAATTACGTTTCTGATAAAGCTGTTCTTTTTCTTTCCCTTTCATAGTTCAATCCCCGCTCTTTCCAGTTTTTCCACATGAAGGAGGGATGCTGTCTTTACAAGACCTTTCCCTTCCTGCCATTGATACAGCGGCCGGATACGGATTTCTCCATTTTCAAAGCCGCACACCTCAGTTACTTCCAGCAATTTCCTTGATTTATCCCTCATTCTTCCCAGATGTACCAGAATATCCACTCCGGAAGCAATCTGTCTTCTGATTGCTTCCAATGGAAGATCAACGCCCATCAGAACCATTGTTTCCAGTCTGGATAACATATCCCTGGCAGAATTGGCATGGGCAGTAGACAGCGACCCTTCATGCCCTGTATTCAATGCCTGAAGCATATCCATTGCCTCTCCGCCGCGGACTTCTCCCACTATGATTCTGTCCGGACGCATTCGTAATGCAGATTTGATCAGATCTCTGATCGTAACGGAAACTGCCCCTTCCATGTTTGCCATCTTTGCTTCCAGCCGGACCAGATTGTCAATTCCCCTGATGCGAAGTTCTGCATTATCTTCTATTGTGATCAGTCTTTCGTCCCTGGGGATATATTCCGACATTGCTGCAAGAAATGTAGTCTTTCCGCTTCCGGTTCCGCCTCCTATGACCATGGAATATCTGGCCTTCACAAGCTTCTCCAGAAATTCTGCACATTCCTGTGTGATACTTCCCAGTGCGATCAGCTTTTCCATTGTAATGGGGTGTTCAGGAAAACGCCTTATAGTGAGAATCGGACCATTTAATGCAACCGGATAAATTACAGCATTTACCCTGGAACCATTTTCCAGTCTTGCATCCACGATCGGCATGGATTCATTGATCACACGATTACATTTTCCAACAATCTGCTGGATCACATCCTCCAGTTTCTCAGCAGAAGTAAAACTTTTATGCCATTTCATAAGCTTGCCAGCCCGTTCTACAAAAATGGTATCCGGCCCGTTTACCATGATCTCAGTCACTGTCTCATCATCCACCAGTTCCTGAAGCACATCCAGTTTGCGGACAGAATAAAACAGTTCCTGACGAAGCTGTACCTTTTCTTTCAGCGCAAGACGGACATCTTTTATCTGGTTCAGAATCAGCTCATCAATCACATCAAGGATTTCTTTATCCGATAATTCTCTGGACAGATCCAGTTCTTCCATCAGCATCTGCCGCAGCTTTCTAAATACATCTTTGTTCATCCTTTTTCCCTTTACAGCATCTTTCCGGAACTTTTTTAATTTTCTTTTTTCTGGCTTTCTTTCCTCAGAAGGTTCCGCACATAATCTCCCAGTTCACTCCACATCAGCTGTTCAACATACGCAGGTGACAGGCAGGTTGCCATATGAAACGGTGGATTTATCTTTTCCGTCTTTTCCAGAATCTGAGGATAATCCCAGATTCGGACCAGATTCTCAAACTGCGCAATCTTACACTGTGAAACAGCATCAGACAATACAGGCATATAAATCTTCTTACACATATCCAGCAGCTGGAAATTTTCATCAATCCCACATCCAATATCCAGCACAATCACTTCATAAGAACTGTCAAGTATAAGCATCTGAAAAAGCCGTTCCCAGTCCTGCCAGGCTGTTGTACGGATATCTGCCGGCGTCTGTACAGGTGGAACATAATCCAGATTATTGATCGTCTGTATCATACTGTTCATCTTATAGAGAAGATTCTGGTTATCTTGTCTCACATAATAAAGAAGATCACTCAGATTGTGGGCAAAACCTTTTCCCATCAATTCTTCAAATCCGGAATATTCTTCCATATTCAGATAAAGAACGGCTCGTTCTTTGGCAAGTATCTGTCCAAGTGTCAATGCAAAAGAGGTTTTCAGACAACGTCCCAGAGGTGAAAATATTCCAATAATTTCTGTTGTCTTTTTTAATACAGCAATCTGATCTGCCACTGTCTTTTTTTCGGCGCCATAACATGCCATCACTTCCCGGAGAACATCAGAAGAAGACTGATATTTATACACACTTGGATACTGGTCAAGTTCCGGAGGGTGTACCCCTTCCGACAAAATGATGATCTTCCCGATATCCAGATCCCGGACTTCCCGGCACATAGCCCGCCCGGAGATCAACAGCAACTCTATATGTGTTTGTTTCCCATAGGCGATCAGGTTCTCTACAGATGTAAATGCCTGTATCTCAAAGGGAATATTCTTCTTCCGGTTCATATAGTCCATAAAGTTCAGCGCATAATCCACTTCCAGATCGCATACTGCAAAAATATTTCTTTTCAATAGATACCTCCTGCATATAACAACACACTTATAAAAACAGGAATCGTAAAATGGAAATTTTCAGGAGCAGCAATACTTTTTCTCCGATAGGAACTAATCTTTCCCGTACTGACTGTACATTTCACATATTCAATAAAATAAAGGATACGTTCACAGAAATTGTGGTTAAAGATCAGAAGTGCGGCCGAAATGCCTGCACCTGTCAGAAAAGAAATAAAGATGCATTTTATGATAGATTCACAGCCCATTATCCCTCCCAGTGCGCAGAATAGTTTAATATCTCCGGCACCTATCATCCCAAAAGCAAAGAGGATCATAAGAAATAACGGCATTACGCTTCCCATTATAAAAAATCCAATTCCCGTAATATTCTTTTGCCATATACAGACAAACAGTCCCACAGACATGGAAAAAATAATCCATCCGTTATCAACTTTTGCTGTACGGATATCCATGATCATGGCAGTCCCGGCAACCGCTACAGGAAAAAGGTGAAAAAATGCATATTGCATCACCTCCAGTCTTATATTTTTCGCAACTGTTTCGATACTGTTCATACAATAGGAAACAGTCAGTCTCTTCTTTGGTATTTTAAAAAAATAAAAGTGGAATTAACCGCCGAACTGACGGGATTGAATCACCAGAAGAACTCTGGTGAGTATTATTATAGGACCGGACAATTGATTTGTCCAGTCCTATTTTTTGTCGAATTTCTAAAATATTTATAAACTGTAACTATGCAAAAAGCAAAATCTGTATATTGCATAAAAACAAAAGATTGTGGTAATATTCTCCAAAATAAAGGAACATATAACTGTGCTATATTTACAGCAAACAATCCACTAATAAACAGTTATAAATATGCAGATTTTACAGGTATGTATTCTTTACAGCAGGAGGTATAACTATGTGCACAGCAGCAACTTATAAAACAAAAGATTTCTATTTCGGCAGAACCCTTGATTATGAATTTTCCTACGGTGATGAAATCACCATCACACCACGAAACTACCCATTCCATTTCCGTCATTCTGATAAAGCCCCTGACTCTCACTATGCCATCATCGGAATGGCTCATGTGGCCGGAGACTATCCACTCTACTATGATGCCATTAATGAAAAAGGTCTCGGCATGGCAGGTCTGAATTTCGTAGGAAATGCAGTCTATGCAGAACCAGTATCGGACAAAGAAAACGTAGCCCAGTTCGAATTCATCCCATGGATTCTCAGCCAGTGTGCCACCTTAAAAGAAGCCCGCCAGAGACTCTCAACTATGAATCTCACCAACACACAGTTCAGTGAGAACTTCCCATGTGCTCAGCTCCACTGGATCCTCGCAGATGCTTCCGGCTGCCTCGTTATCGAATCCATGCAGGACGGCCTCCATATCTACGAAAATCCTGTAGGGGTACTAACCAATAACCCACCCTTCCCACAGCAGATGTTCCAGCTTAACAACTACCAGTCTCTCTCCCCTCGCCAACCAGAGAACACCTTCGCTCCAGGATTAGAACTCCAATCCTACAGCCGCGGTATGGGCGCCCTCGGCCTCCCGGGAGACCTTTCCTCCGCCTCCCGCTTTGCCAAAGTTGCCTTCACAAAAATGAACTCCAGATCCGGCGACTCCGAACTCGAAAGCGTCAGCCAGTTCTTCCACATCCTCGGCTCCGTAGATCAGCAGCGTGGTTGCTGCGAAGTAGCAAAAGGCAAATATGAGATCACTCTCTACACTTCCTGCTGCAACACAACAAAGGGAATTTATTATTATACCACCTATGAAAATCATCAGATCAATGCTGTCGATATGCATCGTGAAAATCTGGATACAACAGTCCTAATCCGATATCCTGTACTCGCAAAACAGAATATCTGTTTCCAGAATTAATGTGAAGCACTCTATACCTGTGGCAATTTCGACAAATACTCTTTAATTATAGCCATTGCCATTTTTCAGTTCTGTACGGTATAATAAAGACAAATTATTGGTTTCAAAAAGAGGTAATAACAATGGTACATTTTTTTGATATTACAAAGTTCAACTTATATAAAGAAGATAACCGGCGCGAAGTAAAAAAAGCAAATGGCGGCCTTCCTTCTTCTTTATGGGAGACTTACTCTGCTTTTGCAAATTGTTATGGCGGCGTAATTATTCTGGGAGTTGCCGAAAACAAAGATGGAACCTGGAGAACTACAGGTTTAAAAAGTACAGACAGGGACAAGCTGTTAAAACATTTCTGGGATACAATCAATAATCGAAAAAAGGTCAACGTAAATCTTCTATCTGATCAGGATGTAGAGATATATGAGAAGGATGAAGATACTATCATCGTGATTTATGTTCCTATGGCAAACAGAGAACAAAAACCTGTGTATATTAATGATGATATATTTGGCGGAACATTTCGAAGAAATCACGAAGGAGACTATCATTGTACCAAACTTCAGGTGAAAGCCATGCTCCGCGACCAGACAGACAACACTATGGATATGGATGTACTGGATGATGTTCCAATAAGCGACCTAAATTATGAAACCATTCAGGGATATCGCAACAGACATCGAGCCCTTAAACCTGCACATCCATTTGGCCGTTTAAATGATTCTGAATATTTACGCAGCATAGGAGCTGCTGCCATTTCCAATATTGATAAATGCCTTCATCCAACAGCTGCAGGAATGCTAATGTTTGGAGATGAATATAACATTGTACGACATTTCCCTGAATATTTTTTAGATTATCGTGAAATTCTGGATCCAACTATACGCTGGACCGATCGCTTACAGTCAAGTTCCGGTGAATGGTCCGGTAATATATGTGATTTTTACTTCCGAGTATATAATAAACTTGTTAAAGATATCAAGGTACCTTTTAAAACAATCGATGGAAACCGTATTGATGATACTCCCGTACATGAAGCATTGAGGGAAGCCCTCGCAAACTGTTTGATAAATGCAGACTTTTATGGTGTTCGAGGCATTGTAGTCCGAAAAGAAGCTGACAGAATAGTATTTGAAAATCCAGGATATTCCAGAACAGGAAAACAACAAATGAAAAAAGGGGGAATTTCTGATCCTCGCAACAAAGTACTCATGAAAATGTTTAATCTAATCAATATCGGCGAGCGTGCCGGCAGCGGAGTACCCAACATTTTTAACACATGGGAGGATCAAGGCTGGGTTGAACCAGTTATAGAAGAACAATTTGATCCAGATAGAACTCTTCTGATTCTTAGCTTCGATAAAAAACAAGCGATAAAAACAAGCGATAAAAAACAAGCGATAAAAACAAGCGATAAAAAACAAGCGAATAAATCCTGTCATAAAAAACAAAACCAAAAAACTTTGGAAAATATAGAAAAAATCAGAGAGTATTTATCTAAAAACAATATCTCAAAAACCAGTGATATTGCTGAATATATTGGATTAAGTCTTCCGCGAACCCGGGCTATTTTAAAAGAAATACCTGATGTATCTCCAATTGGAAATAATTCAAACAGAAAATGGACTCTGCAAAAATAATTTTCACCAGCCAAGAAATAAGTCAGAACATGGTACAAAGCAATAAAAGCATCTACGGAAAGCCTTCATCAGACCATCCAAAGATGCTTTTTATTGATATATTTTGTTTCTTTAAATTTCTTTATGACTCGTAACCCTAAGTCGTGCCATAGCTCTGGACAGAGCCAACTGATTCATATGATACTCCTGAATACTCTGCTTCTGTCTCATCTGCTCTTCTGCTCTCTCCTTCGCTTCCTGTGCCCTGCGGATATCAATCTCCTCAGGACTCTCTGCCGTCAGACAGAACAGCTTCACACGGTTATTGATCATCTCCACAAACCCACTGCTCACAGCCAGAACATGCTTTGTGCCATCAGCTTCCTCGAAACGCATTTCTCCCGGAATGATAGCAGCAACAATATTCTCATGCTGTGCCAGAAAGGCCTGCTCACCGTCAACAGCCGGGATTGTCAGGGTTTTGGCACGTCCTGCAAACGCCAGCTTATTACTGGCATAAATCTCAAGACCAAATGTATCTGCCATAAAATCCGCTCCTTATTCCTGACCCATCTCAGTCTTTGCTTTCTCGATGACATCCTCAATTGTACCAACATTGAAGAAAGCATTTTCCGGATACTGATCCATCTCACCATCAACGATTGCCTTGAATCCACGGATGGTTTCTTTCAGAGGAACATATTTACCCTTGATACCTGTGAAGTTCTCAGCTACATGGAACGGCTGAGAAAGGAACTTCTGGATCTTTCTTGCACGGAATACAGTGCTCTTATCCTCTTCAGAAAGCTCTTCCATACCAAGAATAGCAATGATGTCCTGAAGTTCTTTATATTTCTGAAGGATTTCCTGTACTTTACGTGCTACTTCATAATGTTCTTCACCTACAACATCCGGCTCCAGGATACGGGAAGTAGATTCCAACGGGTCAACGGCCGGATAAATACCCTGCTCTACGATCTTTCTGGAAAGAACGGTTGTTGCATCCAGATGAGCAAATGTAGTTGCAGGAGCCGGGTCAGTCAGGTCATCGGCAGGTACATAGACAGCCTGTACAGATGTTACAGAACCATCCTTAGTAGAAGCGATACGTTCCTGAAGTTCACCCATCTCAGTAGCCAGTGTTGGCTGATAACCTACGGCTGAAGGCATACGTCCAAGAAGGGCGGAAACCTCGGAACCAGCCTGTACAAAACGGAAAATATTATCAATGAAAAGAAGCACATCTCTGTGTTCCTCATCTCTGAAGTACTCAGCCATTGTCAGTCCGGTTTCAGCAACACGCATACGGGATCCCGGTGGCTCGTTCATCTGTCCGAACACTAAGGCTGTTTTTTCAAGAACACCGGACTCTTTCATTTCTGACCATAAGTCGTTACCTTCACGGGAACGCTCTCCAACACCTGTGAAAATGGAATATCCGCCATGCTCTGTGGCAATGTTCTGGATCAGCTCCTGGATCAGGACTGTCTTACCAACACCGGCACCACCGAACAGACCGATCTTACCACCTTTTGCATATGGTGCAAGAAGGTCGATAACCTTAATACCTGTTTCCAGGATTTCTACAGCCGGTTTCTGATGTTCGAAATCCGGCGGATCTCTGTGGATGACCCATTTCTGTTCTCCCTCAAGGGAAGGACCGTCATCTACTGTATCACCAAGTACGTTAAATAAACGTCCCAGTGTCTTATCACCTACAGGAACCTTAATGCCGCTTCCTGTGGCGATGACTTCTCTGTCACGCTGTAAGCCTTCGCTTGCGCTCAGCATAATGCAGCGTACCATATTGTTTCCCAGATGATGGGAAACTTCCATTACACATCTTTTACCGTTGTTCTCTACCTCAAGGGCATCCTTGATCTCAGGAAGATTTCCATCTTCAAAAACAACGTCTACAACAGGTCCCATAACCTGTACAATTTTACCTTTGTTCATCGTCGTCACTTCCTTTTTTGTGCTTTTGCACCGCTGACAATCTCAGTGATTTCCTGTGTGATGGCAGCCTGACGCGCACGGTTGTACTCAATGGATAACTCCCTGAGCATCTTCTTTGCACTGTCCGTAGAGGACTGCATTGCCATCATTCTGGCATTATTTTCACTGGCATACGCTTCTACAAGACATCCATAAATCAGACCGGTCAGGTAATTTGGGATCATGGTATTCAGAAGTACATCGGCTGATGGTGACAGCACGATTTCCTCCTGTGGCATATCCGCAAGCATTGCCTGATTTGGCAGGAACTCTGCTTTCTTCAATGGAAGAAGCTGCATATTCACCGGCTCCATGGCAACTGCACTCTGCATCTCCGTATAGAAAATACGGACTTCGTCCAGTTCTCTGTCCAGGAACGCTCTGACAATCTCCTCTGAGATCAGGCGCGCTCTGTGCATGGTCGGTTTCTGTACTGTATATGGAAAGTTCTCTGCGATATCCATATGTTTCTTCGTGAAATACTGACGGCCTACCATACCCAGCACATAAAGCTTGCAGTGCTCATGCTCTGCCATAAACTGTTCTGTCATTTTCTGGATATTATGGTTATAGGCACCTGCCATACCCTTATCACCGGTAACTACGATACAGCCGATCTTACGGTCTTCCTCTGCGATCTTATGACGGATACTGAAAAAAGGATGCTCTGTATCCGGCATATGACGCAGGATTCGGGAAATTGCTGCCTGCATATTATAGTAATACGGCTCTGTATCGGACAGGATTCTTTTGGCCTTCTGCATCTTGGATGAAGAGATCATATACATGGCATTAGTGATCTTCATGGTGTCCTGAATGCTTTTCATTCGAGTCTGAATCTCTTTCGTACTGCCCATATCAACACCTACCTGCTCTTATCTGCAAATTCTTCTGCCACTTTCACGATCTTTTCTGCCAGTTCATCCGGAAGCTGTCTCTTCTCCTCGATCTCTCTTCCGATTTCCGGATAAGCACTGTCAAAGTAGTCCAGCATATCTCTCTGATACTTCTTCATCTTCTTGGTTTCCACGTGCATCATTGCCTTGTGTGTTGCCGCACAAAGAGTGATGACCTGCTCATGAAGACTTAACGGGCTTGAAAGCGGCTGTTTCAGAAGTTCCATAAGTCCACTTCCGTATTTCAACTGCTGAGTTGTAGCCTCGTCCAGATCAGAACTGAACTGTGTAAAGATTTCCATCTCACGATACTGAGCCAGATCGATACGGACACTTCCTGCTGCTTTCTTCATGGCTTTTGCCTGTGCAGCACCACCAACTCGGGATACGGAAAGACCTACGTTAACCGCCGGACGCATACCGGAGTTAAACAGGTCACTCTCCAGGAAGATCTGACCATCTGTGATGGAAATAACGTTTGTAGGAATATATGCGGAAAGGTCACCTGCCTGTGTCTCAATGATAGGAAGAGCAGTGATAGAACCACCGCCAACCTTTTCATTCAGACGGCTGGAACGCTCCAGTAATCTGGAATGGAGATAGAATACATCTCCAGGATAAGCCTCACGTCCCGGTGAACGTTCCAGAAGCAATGACAGTGCACGATATGCAACTGCATGCTTGGATAAATCATCATAAACCATTAATACATCTTTTCCCTTATACATAAAGTACTCAGCAAGTGCAGTACCTGCATAAGGAACAATATACTGAAGCGGTGCACAGTCACTGGCTGTAGAGGAGAATACTGTTGTATAGTCCATAGCACCATGTTTCTCCAGAGTAGATACGATCTTAGCTACTGTGGAAGCTTTCTGTCCGATCGCAACATAGATACAGATTACATCTTTGCCTTTCTGGTTCAGAATGGTATCCAGTGCAACGGAAGTCTTACCTGTCTGTCTGTCACCGATAATCAGCTCACGCTGGCCACGGCCGATGGGGAACATGGAGTCAATAGAAAGAATACCTGTTTCCAGAGGAACTGTTACAGATTTTCTGTCAATAATTCCAGGTGCCGGATTCTCTACCGGACGATACCCGTCTGCCTTGATCTCACCTTTACCATCGATCGGCGCTCCCAGAGCGTTTACGATCCTTCCGATAAAAGCGTCACCTACAGGCACACCTGCCTGCTTCTGGGTTCTTGCTACCTTTGTTCCTTCTTTGATTCCTGTATCTTTACCGAACAGGATACATCCGATGCTGTTTGCACGGATATCCTGAACCATACCTTTCAGACCATTCTCAAAGGTTACAACCTCGCCATACATAGCATGATCAATACCATGTACCGTGGCAATACCATCTCCGACGGAGATGACTGTTCCTACTTCCTGGTCCTTGCTGATTTCGTCATAATTCTTAATTTCTTCTTTCAGAATCGAAATGATTTCATCTGGATTCATTGCAGCCAACTTTTATTCACCTCCGTGTCAATTTCTGTCTTAAATTGTTATAACGTCCGCGGAGACTCCAGTCGAACTCTTTGTCTCCGGCAGAAAGAATGAAGCCTCCGATCAAAGATTTGTCTTCTCTGAGAGTAAGGATTACTTCCTTTGCTCCAAATTCCCTGCGAAGGAAATCTTCCATCTTCTCTTTCTGGGCTTCTTCCGGTTTTGTTACATATGTGAGAACAGCTTTCAGGATTCCTTTCTGCTTGCGGCTGTAATTGCCATATGCTTCCAGGATATCATAAATGCTGCTGATTTTCTGATATTTACAGGTCACCTTCAGGAAATTTTTCATCTCCTGCGGGAAGACTCTGTCAATTACATGTTCTTTTTCTTTTAAAGAAACCAGTGGATTCTCAAGGGCACCTTTTAACTGCGGGGTACCCCTGAAAATCTTTTCTGTCTCCAAAACAGCTTCTTCCGGGACAGAAAGCTCATATAATGCTTTTGCATAATTAATGCTTGTTTCCGTCATTGGAATCACCTGCCTCTTTTATAAACTGGTCATAAAGGGACAAATCCTGCTGACTGCTGTTTTTCTCTCCCATGATCTTTGAGGCTGCATCCAGCGCGATCTCTGCCACTCTGCTTTCCATAGCCTTCATAGCATTTTCCTGCTCTGTCCTGATATCTGCCTTTGCTTTGTCAAGCATTGCACCAGCCTGTGTGTTTGCATCTTTTACAATACGCTCAGCCTGTACTTTTGCCTCATCCTTTGCCTGGTTTACAATACGCATGGATTCGTCTTTCGCAGATTTCAGTGCATCTTCATATTTGCCTTTCAGTTCATATGCCTGTTCTTCTGTATCTTTGGCACTTGCGAACTGCTGGTCGATCATGTTTTTTCTCTGCTCCATCACATTGAGGATCGGACCAAATAAGAACTTTTTCATTAAAAGATAAAGAACAATCAGGTTAATAATTGTAAAGACCAGGTTGATGTTAATCTCGATCACCTGTCCCACCTGCCTTTCTTAGTTATTCTTTATCCATTAATTAGCCAAGCATGATAACGATCAGAAGACCGATAACGAAACCGTAAATAGCTGTTGCCTCGGCAAGGGCACATCCTAAAAGAAGGGATTTGCTGATCTTGCTTTCTGCTTCCGGCTGTCTTGCGATTGCTTCTACTGCTTTAGATGTTGCCATACCAATACCGATACCAGCGCCAATACCTGTTAAAACTGCGATTCCTGCTCCAATAGCTACTAACATAACTTTTTCCTCCTGTTGTTTAACTGAAATAAACTAAATATTACAAATCTTTCTTCACAATATGCTATCCTGTCGATATTCCGATGAGATCATTTGATGCCTGTACAACAGATGTCTGTACCAACGGTTGTTTATGACCGTTATGACCCACCGAATATCCGGACAGCATTTAAGTGCTGTTCATAACTGCTGTCTTATCCCTTATGTCCCGCGTCTCAGGTCTTATATAGGTGTCATATTCCTGTATGAACAGTAATCTTTTTTATTCAATAGCTTCTTTGATAAATAAAGAAGTTAAGAATACAAATACATACGCCTGAATGAATCCGTCAAAGAAATCAAAATACAGGCTGAATGGAATAGGAAGAACTGCCGGGCATATAAACTCAAGAAGTTTCATAACCACATAGCTTCCTAACACATTACCAAAAAGTCGCATACAAAGTGATGTCGGTCGAATAACGACCTCCAGAATATTAATCGGCAGCATAATCGGTGCCGGCTCTGCGAAGCTTTTAAGAAAGCCTTTCAGACCTTTCTTATGGAATCCTGCATACTCGATCAGAAAAATACTTGTGATTGCAAGACCAATCGTACAGTTTAAATCCTTTGTAGGCGGTACAAATCCAAACACACCGAAAATGTTTGCAATTCCAATGTAAATGACAACTGTCATCAGATAGGGAATATACATTTTTCCCTCTTCTCCAAGGATATCCTTAAAGAAGTTATGAAGAAAACTGACACCGGTTTCCAGCAAAAGCTGTTTCTTACCGGGGTTTTCCACACTCAGGTTTCTTACGAGCACCAATGACAAAATTAAAAGCACTGCCATGATCACCCATGTCACTGCTACTGACTCTGCAACTGGTATTCCTCCAAACACCGGTATGGTAAAAACTGTCTTACATTGAAGTTCTTCCATTAACGTGTCTGCTAAATTACCCGTTTCTTTTCCCTCCTTTTTCTATTTAAATCTCCGGAAGATATTCTGGCTTTTTATGCTGTCTGCCTCAGATGCCTCAGCCAGGATTCCTAAACTTATGTCTGTAAAATATTTCATAAGCTTTCCATCGATTCAAGATTTTGAGATTATTATATTAAAATCCGTTAAAAAGTCAACAATTATTTTGACTATTTCTGGCAAAAATAGATTTTCTTTTTGTGCATTTCATCCAGACATTTTGATTGAAAAATAGATTTTCATAATTTTTTTAATGCATTTTCACGAAAAAAAGGCAATTTTCATTGACCGAACTGTAAGCAGATGATATTATTTTATATGGTTTTTATATAAATTTTATATCTATACACTTACCAATCTTTATATTGGTAATACCAAACAGGAGGTTTTTTATGCAAATCATTTGTCTGGGAGACAGCATTACGGACTGTAATCATTTATTTGAAGATTTTCCTCTGGGAAATGGGTATGTACAGATACTCTCAGAAATGTTCCGTAATCAGACTCCTTCTTTCTCCATATCCGCAAATACCGTCAGACGCTCATCAAGCGCTGTACAGTTAACAGATAAATCAACAGGTGCCATACATTTCAGGAACTGTGGAATAGATGGCTTCACTGTGACAAGAGTCCTTGAAAATATCCGCCAACACCGTATTTCTTTGCATCACTCTCCTGTTGTAACTCTGCTGATCGGCATCAATGATATCGGTCTGATAATGAACACAGACCGGACGGCTTCTCAGAAAGAACAGATGATGAGAGAGTTTGCCACTCATTACAATGAATTATTGAATCTGCTCACTACAGATGCCAGGCAGGTAATCCTTATGGAACCCTTTATCTTTCCACATCCGGAAGAATATGAGACATGGATTCCCTATGTCCATACCATGTCTGATATTATCCGACAGCTCTCTGTCAGATTCAGACTTCCATTTCTGCCTCTGCATAACTATTTTAATAAGGAAGCAACTCAATCGGGATTTGATGCCATAACAACAGACGGGATTCATCTTACTTTGTATGGGCATAAGCTTCTGGCCGAGAAACTGTTCCCTCTCCTTCAAAGCATTGATAACAATCCCTGAACAGATAAACTATTGCGCATTTTCCCGGAACTTTGTATAATAAATCACTGTCCTCGCTCATATCTGCGGACTTATTATGGAAAGGAGTCTTCCTTATATTATGGAAACTACAATTAAACAGATTGAAGATATGTCTCTGAATGCCTGGCCATCTCACAAGATGGAATTATACGACGGCTGGATCCTGAGATTTTCTTATTTTTATACACACAGAACCAACAGCGTAGAACAGTTCGGCAATTCCACCCTCACCTGGCGGGAAAAAATCCCATACTGTGAAAGTGTATATAGACGTCTGGGAACTCCTGCTGTATTTAAGATCAGTCCCCTTGTCTCTCCTGACTTTGATTATGTTCTGGAAAACCGTGGATATGCCATCCAGCATACCACCAATGTCATGGCAATGAGCATGAACGCCGCACGGCTGGATGCTCCATATCCTGATGTAACCTTCTGTGACAATATCCCCTCCGAATGGATTGAAAGCCTGTTCCTTTTAAAAAACACCACCAATCCCATCCACCGGAAGGTTGTTCCATCCATGTATCAGGCAATCCTCAAGGAAACCATCTGTGCTTCCATCCGCATGGACAACCAGATCATCGCAACCGGACTTGGTATTCTGGACAGAGATTATATCGGCATCTATGCCATCCATGTCAAAGAAGAATACCGCAAACATGGCTATGCCCGTCAGATCTGCACCGGACTTCTGAAAGAAGGAATGAAAAAAGGTGCACAGAATGCATATCTTCAGGTTGTAGAAGGAAATGACAATGCCCGCGCTCTTTATAAATCGCTGGGGTTTCATCAGCTATACACCTACTGGTTCCGCGTGCAGCCGGATGAGAACGGAAATTTCCCGCCTGAGAAATAAAAAAAGAACAGTTGCATGCCTTCCGACACGCCTCTGTTCTCTTAAAAACAGATATACACCAATACCCCACGCTCCGGGCTGCTTTCCAGCCTGATATCGCCCTTTTCACCATACAGGAGATTCAGTCGCTTCCGGATATTGCAAAGACCAATACTCTCACTATCCGGCGTTCCTTCAGCGATCTTCCGGTTGACCTCTGCCACTTTTTCCGCTTCCAGAAAGGAGCCGGTATTCTGCACTTCAATGGCAAAACGCTCCGTTTTCCGGATCCGGAGATAAATGTGCCGCGCCTCCGCGGAGCTGCTTCCGTGAACGAAACAATTCTCCATCACCGGCTGAATGATAAACCGCGGAAAATCCTCATCCTGGATTCCGTCATCACACTGTAAATGGTATTCCATCTCATTCCCGTAGCGGATCCGCATCATCTTGATATAATTTTCCAGAAAATCCAGTTCATCGCTGAGCTTCCAGGTAAAGCTCGGATTCCTTAAGATCGGCATGATGACCTTGCAGAGGATGACCAGCGAATCTGCCACCTTTGTATTGTTCGTCATCATCGCCATCCAGCGGATGGAATTTAAAGAATTATAGAGAAAATGCGGGTTGATCTGATACTGGAGTGCCAGAAGTTCTTCTCTGGCCTTCTCCTGCTCCGCTGTCTGAAGCCTGGAAATATAGCTTTTCAGCTTCTGGACAGTATGGTAAAATTCCTCGTTCAGGTGATCGAGTTCCGGCCAGCCTACTTTCTCGGGATTTTCAATATCCAGCTGCTCCTTTCCCACCATTTCCATCTGATCCATGAGGATCTGGATCGGCTTCGTATACTTCCTGTTCCATATCAGGCAGAAAAAAAGCACGGCCAGAGAAGCAATCCCACCAAGAAGGAAACCTGTTTTCTTAATCCCTCTGGCTTCCCGGAGATACTCATCCTTGGGAATCATATTGACCAGCTTCCAGTTATGATAGGAGAGATCGTATTCGATGTTCTGTTCTTCCTCTCTTGGACGGTAAACCGTTTCCAGATAATCAGGATCCGTGGAAGAAATGATCCTGCCATTCTCATCCACCAGAGCTACCCGGCTGCCATTGTAGGAAACCATGCCATAACTCTGACTGACTTTTCTTTCATCCAGAGCCACACAGAGATAGCTGTCCTCCTCCGTATCTTTCGCTTCACCAAGAGCCACAATACCCAGAAGAACCGGTCTGTTGACCATACAATAAAAAGTCTCCGTCTTTCCCACATCCAGACTTTCCCCTGATATCCAATTCACAAAAGGATAGCTTTCCTTGCACTTTTCCAGTACAGCACTTGTCTTTTCATCGATTTTCATGACGCCGGTACGGCTCTTTTTTTCCGTAGTGGAAACCACACTCCGGCCATTGCCGCTTAAAATGGCAAAGCCATAGATATTCGTGTCTGCGTACATCATCTGGTCAAATTTCTGGACGATCTCCTGAACTGCCACGGACTTCTCAACAGTGGTTTTATAGGTGTTCGCCGAATACTCCCAGGCCAGTTCGTCATTGACAAACTGGGAGAGATAATATTCTGCATTTTTCATCATTCCCTTTAACCCATTCTCTGTTTCCTGAAAGCTCATAAGGAAAGTTTTTTCATTGGCCGCTGTAAGCTTCTGTATCAGATACATATAGGATGTCCCGAAAAGGATCAGAATCACCAGCAGGACTCCACACAAAATCGACAGAAACCACTTTGTCTTCCAGTTCGGCCGCCATTTCACCCTGTTCAGCAGTTTCATCTGTTTTCCTGCCTCCATTTCACCGGAAACAGTCCGGTCGCTTTCTTAAAGAACCGGCTGAAATATTCAAAATTGTGAAAACCGTTCTTTTCCGCAATGACTGCAATCTTGAAATCACTGTTTTTGAGATCCTCCATCACTGCTTTCAACCGTATCTCATTTAAATACTCCACATAATTTTTTCCGGTCTGCTTCTTAAAAAGATGGGAAAAATAGCTGGAACTGATCCCCAGTACAGCAGAAATATCCGTAAGACTCAGGGATTCCTGATAATGCTCCTGCATATAACTGAACGCATCCACGATTATCTGATCGTAAGATCCATTTTCTCCCGCCCCCGGCTGCTTTTCTTTCACCCGGAGATAGAAATCTTTCGGATCTTCCCCTTCCTTTCTCATTCCCTTCTGCACCCGGAAACGCACGCCCAGGAATTCTTCCACGGAATGATTCACCCGACTGATCATATCCTCCGGATTTTTCTGCATCTTTTCTGAAAAAACACAGAATTCTTTTTCTCCGGTCTTCACAATCAGTGCCTCATTCAGCTGACGCCGCACCAGGTCATAAACAAATTCCATGGCAAGCCCATTTATTTTTTCCTGATCCTCTTCCTTTAAAGAAAAGACCAGCAGATTTTCTATTTTTTTCTGATCGGGAATCCCTGTTTTCTGAGAACCACCCAGAAGATACTTTTCCAGCTCTTTTTCCGGACTCCGTTTCTCCGGATCGGTCTTCTTACCCTCCCGACCGATTTTTTTCAGATATTCCGTGCTTTTTTTCAAGACTTCATTCACTTCATCCATCGTCATGCTTGCTTTCAGAATATAGCCGATGATCTTATATGGAATCATTCTCCGCAAAATTTCAAAATCATCCAGACAGGAAATTACAATGATCGCACATTCCTTGTCCTGCTGCCGGATCTTTTCAATGAGTTCACAACCGTCCATTCCTTCCATCCGGATATCCGTGATCACTACATCCGGCCGCACTTTCTGAAAAAGCTCATAGGCCTGCAGTCCATTGTCTGCCTGGGCCGCCAATTCCATGTCATAAGCCTTCCAGTCAATAGAATTCTGTAATCCCAGCCGCACCAGCAGCTCGTCCTCCGCAAACAGTACTTGATACATCTTATTCCCTTCTTTCCTCTCTGTTTTTTATACATTTTTTCCATTATAGCATTTTAAATATTTTAAGAAAAGAAAGTTTTTTATACAAAAAGAGAGCCCTGGTATCCTTCTATACCACAGGCTCCCTTGATAATAACGTGTTTAAATATTCAACAGATCCGAAAATGTCTCCAGTTTATACTGCGGAAGATCTGATTTCACTGCGTCTCCAATGGCTGCACTGTCCATTCCTCCGTTTTTGGCTGCCAGAAGACCTGCCTCCGCATCTTCTACCACCAGACACTCAGAAACCGGAAGCTTCAGAAACTCTGCTGCCTTCAGAAATACTTCAGGATCTGGTTTGGAATGGGAAATATTATTTCCATCAGAAACTGCATCAAAGAAATCTCCCAGTCCCAGACGATTCAGGATGAAACCGGCATTTTTACTGGAAGAGCCAATGGAAAGCAGAATGCCTCTGTTTCTGAGTTCTTCCAGTGTATCTTTTACTTCCAGACTCAGCTCTTCCGGTGTCATCTGTTTTAAGAGTTCTTTGTAAACTTCATTTTTTTCGGTTGCAAAAGCTTCCTTTTCCTGCTCCGTATAGGTCTTGTCTGCTCTTTCCAGAATGATATTCAGACTCTCCATACGGCTGACACCGCGAAGACGGTTATTGATCGTTTCATCAAAATAGATGCCCAACCGGTCTGCCAGCTTTTTCCATGCCTGATAATGATACTTGTCTGTATGACAGATGACTCCGTCCAGATCAAAAATAATCCCCTTATAGTTCATCTTTTATCTCCCGTCTGTTTTCTGTGTCTTGGTTGTTTTTGGTTCGATCACGGTTTTGTTTTCACCCAGTAAAATTTCAACTTTTTGTTCTCCGCAGTTTTCAACAGAAACCGAATCCTTTGTTGCTGTTACTTTAAGTGTCTGTCCCTGCCATACCAGCGGAAAAACAAGCCTGCTCCAGTTTTCCGGAAGCTTCGGTGCGATCCGAAGAGCACTGCCCTCCATCCGTACGCCGCCAAAGCCCATTACGGTACTCTCCCAGATTCCACCGGTAGAAGCACTATGGATTCCCTCATTGGAGGATTTCATCTCCGGTCCAAGGTCGATTGAAAGTGCGCCCTCATAGAGGTTATAAGCCATATCCTTGATTCCCAGGTCATTTGCAAGGATTGCATGCGTACACTTGCTCAGAGAAGAATCATGAAGGGTCTTGTTCTCATAGAAAATGAAGTTTTTCTTTCTGGTTTCTTCGTCAAACAGGGTATCCTGCAGAAACAGCAGCATTACCGTATCAGCCTGTTTGGAAACCATATACTGGTTCAGCTGTTCCATATTATAGTCATTATAAATAGTCATAACCTCACTGGACTCTTTGTATTTGGAAAGATCCATTTCCTTCAGACTCAGATAACTGTCATACTGAGGCACAATACCATCCTTGTTTGGCTCCGGCAGATACAGCTTGTCAATACATGCCTCAATCCGGTCTTTTATATGAGCCAGATTCAGTTTCTGATCCAGACGCTCATAGACTGCCGGTCTTTCCACTGGAAGCGCCTCTATAATTGCAAGAGCCTGTCTCATATTGTAAGCAGCCATGTAATTGGTGTAGGCATTGTTATCCACATGTTCCTTGTATTCGTCCGGTCCGATCACATCAAGGATCTCATAGCGGTCAAGTTTCTCATTGTACTGCACTCTGCTTGCCCAGAAAAGTGCCGTATCAAGGATGATCTCATATCCACAGCGATCCATATAATCCTGATCACCGGTTACCAAATAATACTGTTCCACCGCATAGGCAACGTCTGCAGAAATGTGATGCTCGATTAGACCGGTGAGAATTTTAGGCACCTCTCCCGTTACTACATCGGCTCCCAGATACAACGGAGTTACCTCTCCGTCATCCACCCAGGCACATTCCCAGGGATACATAGCTCCTTCATAGCCATTTTCTTTCGCTTTCAGATGTGCTCCGTAAAGGTTCCGGTAACGATATTCCAGAAGAGTCCTTGCTGTCTCCGGCTGTGTAAAGGTGAAATAAGGAAGGATAAACATTTCCGTATCCCAGAAGGAATGACCTTTATATCCTTCTCCCGTCAGAGCTTTTGCGCCGATCCCCACACGGTTATCATCATGCTTTACCATAATATTCAGATGATACAGGGCAAACCGGACAGCCAGCTGGTCAAAATCATTTTTACTCTCAATGGTAATATCGCTCTTTTCCCAGTATTTCTTCCATTCCTCTGTGCTTTCTTTCAGCAGTCCTTCATAGCCTTTTTTCTCTGCTTCCTGAAGAACCTTCCGACCATCCGCTTTCAGAACTTCTTCGATCTTGTCTGCATCTGTTTTTTCATAAGCCATATCTCTGGAAGAATGTACTACGGAGTATTTTTCAAAATGAAGCGCTTCTCCGGCAGCCAGTTTTGCAGTGTACCGATTATTCAGTGTTCTTCTTTCCATGACCGGAAGCACATCTGCCGGAACATTGATCTTGCAGGCTGCATGCTCAGCGATCCATACACCTGACTGCGTTGTTTTTGACAGATACTGCATTTCACGGCCATCGTAAATTCTTCTCTTCAGATCTTCGAAATGCTGTGCTCCACTGTTTGTCACACTGCCGTCAACACCTGTCTCAATACTGACAGTAGCTTCATGGTCAAGCGTCAGATCTACGCTGGCAGCCATCACATGCTCGTCTGCCAGAGAAACCATTCTGCGGAATTTTGCGTTTACTGTGATCCCGCTCTGGTTTATCCAGGAAAATTCACGGATGGTTTCTCCGTTTTTCAGATTCATAACCCGGCTGTAGGAAAGCAGTTTTCCCTGAGAAAGGTTCAGGGCATAGCCATCGATTACGACTTTCATTCCTGTCATATCCGGAACATTCGGAAGCTCTGTCACTTCCTCTTCCGAAGCTTTATTAAAAGTACCTGTCACAAACATGTCTTTTTTCGTACCGGTATAAGCTTCCTCCAGGGCATTTCTCACGCCAAGATAGCCATTTCCCTGTGCGAAAAGTGCTTCACATTTTCCAAGATAGCGCTCATCAAATGCAGACTCTGACACCAGCCAGTTTTTATTTTCTCCACATCCTGCATCGTATTTCATAATTCCCATCATTTAAAACCTCCAATTATTCTGTCATCCTTTTACGCCGGAAGCTGCAACTGATGCCTGTACCTGTTCCTGTGCACATGCATACAGGATAATACCAGGAAGAACCACCACTGTAAGGGCTGCAAACAGCTTTGTGTAATCGTAAGAAAAAGCTTCTGTAAAGAACTGTAAAGCCAGGGGGAGTGTCCGGTTTGCATCAGAGGATGTCAAAAGGGACGCATAAAAATATTCATTCCAGTTATTCAGGAACATCAGGATTCCTGCTGTCGCAAGTCCGCTTTTTGCCAGAGGAAGATTGATTCTCCAGAAAATGTCAAAAAAGTTTGCTCCTTCCAGAGAAGCCGCCTCATCCAGGGATTTCGGAATCGACATAAAAGTGGATTTCAGGATGAACATGGACATTGCCAGACCGAAGGAAAGGTAAACCAGCGCCACACCCCAGATATTGTCATAAAGATTTAATTTCATGACCAGTGAGAACAGCGGCTGTGCCTTCGACTGTCCCGGTACCAGAAGTGTAATGGTAAACAAAGCAAAAAGCAGATTTTTCCCCGGGAATTTGAATTTTGCGATCACATAGCCGCCCATCGCAAAAATGATCAGGGATGCTGCTGTTGCTGTTATACAGATGCTTGCAGAGTTAAAAAAGTACTGGACAAAATTATATTTTTCAAAAATATATGCAAATGCATCAAAACCGATATGAGTCGGCAGGGAGAACGGACTGGAAAGAATCTGCGCGTTCGTCTTAAATGCTGACATGATTACCCAGATAATCGGGAAAAGGGATATGATAATTGTAAAAATCATAACCGCATAGACAAAAATTTTGACACCTATTTTTTTCGCCTTATCCATAACAAAATGCCCCCTTTAATAAACACTCTCATTCATCCGGAACGCTTTGTTGATCACCGCAAGAGTGATAAGTCCCAGGATAAACATGATAACACCGTTTGCATTCGCATACCCGTACTTCATATCCTGAATGGATTTTACAAGGATAATCGGAAAGCTCATGGTATCGTCTCCAGGTCCGCCTGCTGTTGTCAGTGCGATCTGCTCGTACATGGCTACACGGGCGGTAATGGAACAGATCATGCTGGTTCCGATAGCATTACGGCAAAGAGGAAGCTGAATTCTGGTGATTACCTGCCAGCCCGTTGCTCCATCTACTTTGGCTGCCTCTGTCAGTTCTTCCGGTACTGCCATCAGGTCGTTTAAAACAATCAGAGTAACGATAACCGCATAAAACAGCCATGTAATCGTCACAGCCCAGAAAGCATAGGGAGAACTAAAGAACCACTGTACATGAAAATCAGGATTAAACTTACGGATGATATTGTTCAGGATACCCATATCATCATTGAAGATAAATTTATAGATCATAGCCCAGGCAGCTGCGGAAATAACATTCGGCACCATAAAGACTGCTCTCGTAAATTTCCATCCCTTGGGTTTCTGATAAAGAGTAAACGCAACAAGCACACCAAAACCAACATGCAAGGTTGCTGCAATGATCGACCATAAAATGATATTCCGAAGTGAAATCTGAAAGGCTTCATTCTGAAACATCGTAATGTAGTTTTCGAATCCAATGAAAACCGGTTTATTAAAGCCGTCCCATTTTGTCAATGACGTATAAAACACTGTAATGATCGGCTGAAGATAAAAAATAAGGAAAATAAGAACTGACGGAAGCAGGAAAAGATAAATCCATTTATAATTTTTTTGTTCCAGTTTACTTACTGCCACTTTTTTTGACTTTTTCAAAATTTTGCACTCCTCTCCAATAGACTGCTTTGATCACAGACGCATATGTATAAAAAGGGCTGCCACAAAATGATTTCCTGCATTTCAGGCAGCCACTTTTTATTATTTAGTACACTTCTCTGTTACTGTTTTGCTTCTTCTGCCTTTTTGGTCAGCTCCTGGCAGAATTCTTCCGGAGTCAGAGTACCATCAGCCAGTTTCGGAAGCAGTTTACCAAACTCTGTATCAGCCACAGAAGCCGGGAAGATATCACCAAGAGGTGCCACATACTTCGTATTCTCGTCCATGCTCTCGGAGAGTTCGCTTAAGATTCTGTTCTCTTTCAGTTTATTCTTAAAATCATCTGTATAAGTCAGCTTCGGAGCAGTTCCACCTTCAGCCAGGATCAGAGCTTCGATCTCTTCCTGAGAATCACGGAAAGCCAGGAAAGCTTCTGCTGCTTCTTTTTCTTCATCCGTTGCATTGTTGGAAACCCAGAACTCACCATAGTTTCTCTCATTTGTAAGGGCGATATTTCCCGGATAAATGGTTGCTTTTACGTCATCACCGTTAAAGTCGTTGCTCCATTTATCACTGGAACCTGCATCAAACTCAGTAGACATCCAGGAACCGTTACAAATGATGGAAGCATTCTTGCTCATGAATGCATTGGCAGCATCCGCGTAAGCAGCTCCGATGGTGTTGGAGGATGCGTTGTTCTCAAGCAGGGTCTGCAGTTTTGCAACGCCGTTTACAAAGGGCTCTGCTGTGTAGTCATACAGTTTTTCATCTGTATTGTTGTTCAGAAGATCAGCTCCACCCTCTTCATTTCCAATGAGTGCTGCCAGCAGCAGTGCGGAAGTCCAGCCATTCTCTGCTGTCTGGAACGCGATCTTATTGTCGCCCAGGCTTTCCATGAACTCATCCATGCTCATATCTTTGATATCTTTATCGGAAGTATACATGCTGCTGTTGTAGAAAAGACCTACCGGTTTGATAACGGACAGCGGTTTGCAGATCAGTTTTCCGTCTACTGTACAGAAGTCAACAGATCCGTCTACCCAGTTGGCAGCGACATCCGGATTCTCTTTTGCAAAATCACTCAGATCGTAAGCCATATCGTTGGCCAGGATTACCTGTTTGAACCACTGGGTATCAATTCCGCCTGAACCCGGAGCATGTACCAGCACCGGCAGCTTGTTCTGCTGAGCCAGCTGTTTGATCTTATCTGCATAAGATGCCTGTGGAACTTCTTCAACGGTGATTTTGTATTTTCCTTCATACTTTTCATTGAAACGCTCAACTTCGGGAAGGAAAAATTGAGCGCCTACATTCTCACCGGCAAGGTAAGTCGGGAATTTGATCTCAACCACATCATCTGCCTTTACCAGAGTTCCATTGCTGACTACCAGACCTAATGTCATAGCAGCTGCCATTGCCAATGCCATACTTCTCTTTGCTTTCATGTCTTTTACCTCCTGATAAATATCATGTATAATGTTACAAAAACGTTTTTAGTATGATGCATTTAAAAAGCAGTTTTTCTACTGCTGATTAAATATCGTTTAAAAGTTTTTACAGATTCCCGCTCCATAATTTTATATGGAACGTAAAGAACAGGATCCACTGCTTCACCCTGAACCATTTCATACAGCATTTTCATTCCTATATAGCCTTTACCAGAAATATTCTGATCAATGGTTGTGATTCCCGGATGGATATAATTCAAAACTCCCAGTCCATCATAGCCTGTCACAGAAAAATCATCCGGAATGGTATAGCCGCATTCCTGTATTGCCCTGGTAGTACCAATTGCCATCATGTCACTCATACAGATAAATGCTGTTGCTCCATTTTTTCCATTTTTCTGAATGTACTGTTTTACAGCCTCATAGGAATCCTGCTGCGTAAACTCTCCAAAAAGAACAGTGATATCTTTTTCCGATACCCCGTGTTTTTCTGCTGCTCTCTGAAATGCGGCATACCGCTGATGTGTAACCTGTGCATTCTGAGTACCTTTCAGAATTGCGATTCTACGATGCCCTCTTTCAATCACATAACTGGTAATGTCTTCAAATGCGGCCTTTTCATCGGTAGCAATGGTTTTTCCATTTTCACCTTCAAATACCACATCAATGCCCACACAGGGGATTTTTGATTTTCCCACCTCTTTCATGTAAGGATCGTCACTTTTCAATCCCAGAACCAGCACTCCTGAAATACTATAACAGTCACAGAAATCTTCAAAAGACATCTCCTGCTGCATCTGGGAATCAATCCCATATAAAGCTGCTGTGATCCCCATTCCATTCAGATAGCTGTATGCACCGCTTAACATGTTTCCTGTTATCGCGCCGCCAAGCTTATCTTCCAGGCTCATACCTGAATCAATGATTGCAACATTTTTCTGTTTCTTCGATGACAGATTCTTTGCACTTTGATTTGGCTGATATCCAAGAGCCTTTGCAGTCTTTTGGATTTTTTGCTGAGTTTCTTTATTCACATCGCTATATCCGTTCAGAGCTCTCGATACGGTACTTACTGATACACCTGTTGCCTTCGCCACATCCCTAATTGATACTGCCATATGAACTCCAATCTCCAAAAACGTTTTTGTTGCTTGTACCCATAATTTAGCACCTCTTTCTTTTTTCTGTTTTTTCCTGCATAATAGCCTTATGAATATTTTACAAAGAATCTTTACTGACTACTATGAAGAAATCAAATGTACACTCCATCTCAGATCTTCTGAGACGGAAAACATTGATAAGATGATCAACTGTGGTGATCCATCTTTTGGCGGTGCCATGTATGGATGTCCGCACTGCGGCAAGCTTAAATTTGTTCCATTCCGTTGTCACAGTCGTTTCTGCCCTACCTGCGGAAACAAATATTCTATGGAACGTACTACCTCCATGTCCTTTAAGCTGATTAATGTCCAACACCGCCATTGTGTCTTTACGATTGATGAAAATCTTCGTGACTTTTTCCTGGAAAACCGTACTCTGCTCAACTGCCTTTTCCACGCTGTTACCAGTGTCATTTCACATATGTTCTTCAAAATGAACAAGTCAAAAAACTATACACCTGGTTTTATTATGGTTCTCCATACTTTTGGCAGGGATTTAAAATGGAATCCACATATTCATTGTCTCATATCCGAAGGTGGACACAGCGATGATGGATTCTGGCGTCCAGTTCATCACTTCAATTACACTTATCTGCGTAATGCTTTCCGCACTGCACTGCTTGATGAAATGGAACGCGAGCTTGGATCATCTTTCAAAAAAGTAAAATCCCAGTGCTATACAAACCATAAAGATGGATTTTATGTTTATGCAAAACCAAGCAAATGCAAACCGGAAACAATCGCAAAATACATCGGACGTTATCTTGGGCGCCCGGTCATTGCCTCATCCAGAATTGACAGCTATGATGAGTATGCCGGCACCGTTACATTTCATTACAACCGTCATGAAGATGATAAATACATCCAGGAAACCATTCCAGCAATGGATTTCATCAAACGTCTGATCCGGCATATCTCGGAAAAACACTTTAAACTGATCCGCTATGGAGGGCTTTATGCCCGGCACCGCAAAATAGATAAAAATCTTCGCCTGGCAGTTTCAAAAGAAAAACGCCATGTATTTCGCAGTTTCAACAGATGGCGGACTGCTATCCTTTCTTCTTTTGAATACGATCCACTGAACTGTCCGGATTGTAAACATGAAATGCTCTTTCTGGAACTTTACTATAACCACAAACGCGTCTCCCTCGAAGAAATGTACGAGAAAGCAATGTCCCGATCTCGTAGAAAGCAGTCTTCTGCATAAATTTCATGGATTCTGTGATATAATCCTCTCAAAGGAGGAAAACACCATAAAACCCGATATCGAGAAACTGCGCAAAAAATACATGGATAACCCACCAGAAGGAATGTCTTCCAGGGACATTCGCCGCATGAGCGAGGAAGAACTTCTGGATATGGATTATTTTCTAAACGATGATGAACTTGATGACGGCTTTGGAGAAGAAGGTTTTTACATCTTCTAATCCAATGACCGTCTTGTTGTCGTGCCCGCCTCTGTGCGGGCATTTTTCAATTCAAGAGAGCGCCGAAGGCGGTCTTTCCTATAAAGTAAAAAAGAACTATCTGTAAAGCATTTTCATTTTCTGCTTTTACAGATAGTTCTTAATTTTTATAGATTTTAACTTTTCTTTTTCGGGGAATCAGTTGATTCATTTAACATAGTTCGCGCCAACTATGTTGTATATCATTTTAATTTTAATATTCAAGTCTTATTCTGTATTTTATCTCTGCCTCAATTATACTGTTTTGTTTTTCAGCACTGCAGGTGATGTATTACCTACAACCATCGCTGTCAGCGGGCTGAAATACAGCAGACATGTTAATACACAGTAAATCGGGATCATGATTGCAAACTGTACCAGTCTTCCGGGCATGATCGCATAGAAGTTATATCCAAGCATGATCACAAGTCCTGCTGTTGTAAGCACCAGAGAGCTGAGAACTGCAGTTACCACGATAGATACGCAGATACCAACTGTCTTTCCTGTTTTCTTTCTGTTTGCAAATAATGGTTTTGCAAGGGCAGGAAGCACACCCCAGAGGATTGCTGCAACTGTGATAAACGGATTTACAGCATAGCCTTTCATAAAGCACCCGATAATATCCGCACATAATCCACAGACACCACCAGCTACCGGGCCAAGCCACAGACCTGCAAGGATTGTACATACACTTCCCACAGAAATACGGTACGCACCAAGATCAATGACCAGAACTCGTGTGAGTACCAGATGCATGGCGATCAGAAGAGCCATGAACACCAATGTTTTTACGTTCCAATATTGTTTTTTCTGCATAATAAAAACACCTCCATAATGTGTTTAAAAAATAGAGTAGTTACATAAATAATAATCCCTCCACATTATGAGATGTCCTCATATGTAGCAACGGGTGCGGAAATTATATCGTAAGCAGCACGCTTTCTGCTTTTCGTTTCACGGCGACTCCCCAGCCTGTGAACACTTGACGCATAAAATCCTACTTCGCTATTATTTATTTATCGAAATTATAACACAACTCATAGAAATTTCAATATGTTTTTCGTTATTATTTTCACGAATTTACAGAGTGTTTTTTGGCTATTCTATACGAAGATTATGTACAAGTCCCCCTGTCTGACACATCACGCAGTCAAAACAGGGGGAACTTTCCGATTTCTTATTATTTGTTAATTATTTGATTTTGATAACTGCCTTTACAAGATCTGTTTTATTATTTACAGCTTCATCATAGGCGTCTTTAATATGATCCAGGTCAAATTCATGTGTTACGATACTCTTGACATTAATAGCGCCGCTTGCAACTGCCGCAATTGCTTTCGGATAAATATTTCTGTAACGGAATACTGATTTGATAGTAGCTTCTTTATCCATAATCTGGGCAGATTTGAAAAAGGCTTTCCGCAAAAAGGAACATACAGATTGCGGGAATGATTTTTTTACCAAAAGTACAATTTCCGGAGATATTTACAGATTTTTATATTTTAACGGACAGAGTTCCCGTCAGGAAATCTCCAATACCCTGGGCATCAGTCTTCCCACAACTACACGGAATCTGAATGCACTTCAGGAAGAAGGAATGATTGAAAATGCCGGTGAATTTGAATCAACCGGTGGAAGAAAAGCCACAATCTACCAATGTGTTTCCAATTCCCGCTGCGCTGTGGGAATTGACATTACCCGCAACCATCTTACCATCGTATTGATTGATCTGGCTCTGAACATCATCGACAGCAAGAGGATGCGGATTCCTTTCAGGGAAACTCACGAATACTTTTCCATTCTTCAGGAAGAATTCGAGACCATTGTTTCTGCTAATATCGCAGACCGCTCCAGACTTTTGGGAATAGGAATTTCCCTTCCTGCCATTATCGGAGAAGATCATAAAACAGTTACATATGCAACAGTAATCCCGCTTTCATTGAATATCTACAGTTTTTTCAGTAATTACATCCATGAACCTTATCTGTTTTTCAACGATGCAAATTCTGCCGGCCTGGCTGAAAGCTGGAAAGGCGACTATACCGACTCTGTTGTCTATCTCTCTCTCAGCAGCAGTGTCGGCGGAGCCTACATGAACGGCAGAAGCATTCATGCAGGTGACAATAATCGCGGAGGTGAATTCGGACATATTACCATTGTCCCTCATGGAAAACGCTGTTACTGTGGTCGCAACGGCTGCCTGGATGCTTATTGCAACGCCAATGCACTGACTGATTTCACAGAAGGCAATCTAAAGGAGTTTTTCGAAATTCTGAAGTTCGGAAAAAATAAGGGGATTATAAACATATTCAATGAATACATGGAAAATCTTGCCATTGCAATAAATAACCTGCGTATGTGTTTTGACTGTGATATAATCCTAGGCGGAAATGTGGGAGCTTATATGTCTGACTATCTTGACGACTTTCGTAAAAAAGCAGTTAAACTGAATCCATTTGAAAAAGGCGGCAGCTATATCCAGGTCTGCCATTATCGTACGTCAGCTTCTGCTGTTGGTGCGGCAATTTATTATATTGATGAATTTTTGCAGAATTTCTGATTCAGCCACGCTGAGTCACTTTCATTTATAACAGCAAAAAAGAAGAACTTCCATCTGTTTACCGTGGTTGTTCTTCTTTTTTCTTTGATTTCGGATAAACCGAAAATATACTGATACTACTACAGACATTTTTGCGTAAAAAACATACATAAATCCGGCGCATACACTAATACTATACATTACAGATATCTCTTTTCAATCTGCTATAATCATGGAGGTAAAAAAATGTCAGAAATGCGCAAAAATAACTGTCAAAATCCTTATAATATATGTTATGATAATTACCTGAATACAAACGCCTGTACGGAATGTACCGGCCTGATATGCACTCCTGCCAAAGATAATGACGAATGGGAAAATTACAGAGAAATTTTTGATTTTATCCCTGAAACTGCAGAATGACAGAGATCATTCAACAATCCTTACCAAAGGTATCTAACAGCTACGAATAGGTAGTATAACATCCCTGGCAGGAAAATGTTCAAACGAATGATTTATCGGAGGTCCTGTCTGTATTGTCAACTACCCATCACCTAAAGGTAAGGGGCTTGTAACTGCCCAGTCGTAGTAACGGCTTACGCCTCCGACCTTTTATCCCCAATAGGCATTGCTGCCTAAAGTGGCGTTACATCACTGGATGGTTGACAGCACCCTTTGTAGCAGAGTTTACTCTGTTACAACTGTATTAGGTACTTGGCTATCAGCAAGATAGTTTATTCCCATACGATACAGATTCATAGCTCCAATACGGTCATCATTAGACGTATAACCGCAGTTTTTGCAAGTAAACAAATGTATTTTCTTATTACGATTAGACTTTTCAGTATGTCCACAAGCAGGACAGCATTGACTGGTATAACGAGGATCCACCTTTATTACAGAAGATTGATTCTGCTTCGCTTTGTAAATCAGCTTCTGCTCAAGGTCATAAAAAGACCATGATACAGAAACATAGCGGTCTTTTGTTTTGACACGCTCTGTAGCATTGCGAATACCAGTCAAATCTTCTAATACAAAGAGAGTATGCTTTGGATTACCGGTGGCGAGTGCCTTCGATACCTGATGGTTAATATCCTGCATCCAACGGTTTTCTCGCTGACCGATAGCTTTTAGTCTTCGTCTTGAGGATGGCGTATGTCGCATTTGAAGTTCTTTACGAAGCCTGGAATAATTAGCCCGTTTTTGTTTAATAGCTTTACCACTAACAAATCCGGACTTATGTTTGCTGTCATAAGTTGCAACAACAAAGTTAATACCTCTGTCAATACCTACAACATTACAAATATCAGAAATATTACTTTCTTCAACCTCATAGGTAACTGGTATATGCAGATAGTATTTACCATGTTTATTTACAAGTTTGGCAGTACCAAACTTGTAAATAGAATGGTTAAAATACTTAGACATACCCTCAGCAAAATAAGGAAGTTTCACACGACCATTAAGCGTATTAACGGAAAAGCAGTTTTGAGTTAAAGAATAATCTCTGTTCCAAACCAGGTCGTACTGAGGTTTTTTAAAAGATGGTTTTATCCATTCATTCTGATTTTCAAGAATGGTCTTATATCTTGCGATAACCGTCTTAAAAACAGACTGCGCCATTTGTGATTTAAGACTAAACTTTTCTCTTAGAGTAGAGTACAAAATTTTATTGAGTGAGAACTGCTTTAGGTCATGTGTGCGGAATACATAATCTGAAACATAATTACAGGCATCACAATAAACAGACATTGTTTTATTAAGCAAAACTTTATCTGTATCAGTTGCAACTATCTGAACTTTTGCAGTTATAGTTATCTGTTCCATAAAATGTACTCCTCTCATTGATACTTCACTAATAATAGTATATACTAATAATTAGTGAATATCAATAATTATCAGAGGTGATTTATGGATAATAGATATAATCGGTAACTGTTCACAGGTAATATTCCGATGTATATGACAAAATCCCATCACCGAAGGTGATATGGAATGGATTTTAACCAAGTCACTGTGAACGGAGTGAACAGTAACTATAATCGTCATAACAGACGAAAATACAGTCTGAAAGTACATATAGTTCTTGTAACCAAATACTGCAAACAACTACTAAAAAGTTCTGTTGCTGATGATGTGAAACAAAAGATTTTCGATATAGCTAATACTCGTGGCTACGAAATAATTGCTATGGAAACAGACAAAGACCATATACATTTTTTTGTTAAGTTATGATGCAACAGATAGAGTATGTGACATTGTTAAAATTGTAAAGCAGGAAACAACATACTACTTATGGCAAAAGTATAATTCGGTCTTATCAAAACAGTATTGGAAGAAAAAAATATTTTGGTCAGATGGTCATTTTGCTTGTAGCATTGGAGAAGTGTCATCAGCAACTATACAAAAAACATATTGAGAGTCAGGGATAATAGATAACGATTTACAAGACTCCTCCCACCGCCTAAAGGCAGTGGATTTCCGCCTATGACAAACGAAAGGATTTATTTATGAAAAAACTGCTTGCTGCATGTGCCTGTGCCGTTCTCAGTTTCTCTATGACCGACTGCAGCTCCGGCACAATACTGGAACAATTTACATCTACCGGAGATACTTCTGTCCGGGAAATCGCATCTTCAACCGATACTACCACTACAACTGAATCCAAAGACCGTGTTTATATGGATGAGCTCTCTGGCACTCTGCAGGATTTTTCCGGAAGTCAGCTAATCCTGAATACAGACAATGCATCTTATGTGTTTAATGTTTCCAACGCCACCCTGGAATGTAAAGGCGGCATGATCACCGGCGATGAGATCAGTATCATTTACGAAGGTCAGCTTTCCGGTACTGACACAGGCAGTGTACATGTTCTGAAGGTTGTAGATGAATTTCATAAAAAAAATAAGCTGAAAAAGCGCACTGCGCATGGGCAGGTTATTTCCCTGACTTCCAATACCATCACAATAAAATCAAAGAAAGGAAAAACAGCCACCTATCCGATCACAGGAACAAAACAATATTATCAGAACGGAATCAAAGCCGGTGACTGGGTTTACCTTACATTCAAGGGAAAATTCCCGGATATTTCCAATGATTCTTCCGCATCCTTAAATGCCAGTCACCTGAAAGTACTGAGTATTTCTGATCTGAAAGATCTGGAAATACCGGATCCCACCCCAACTCCAGATCCAAAGCTCACACAAACACCGGAGCAGATAGAAAATAAAGAAAAACAGCTGCTGGCAACTGTACAGGGAGTAAATCTGAATATCCTCCGGATTCTTCCTGCCGGAAGTGACACCTCCTTTAATCTGGATATGTCAGCAATTCCCGCTTACTTCAAGGGAGGAATTGTCCCGGGATCTCATGTTAATGTTACTTATATCGGAGATCTGGAAACAACATCCCTGGAAGAAGTCCGTATTATTGCTGTGACAGGTGAAGATCCTGATACCATTAATGACAAACATATTTCCTTTACAGTAACCGGCACGATCATTGGAAGTACTGCCAACACCATCACTGTACAGACAGATGACGGTGCCATAGATACCTTCCGTACAGAAAACGCGCAGAATCTCACTGCAGGCGGCATGGAATACGGCGACTATGTGTGTGTTACCTTCCATCCATCCAAATCAAAATCTTCTAATATTTATACAGCAATCAAGGTACAGGATGCGTAAATTGTTACTGTTCACTCCGTTCTCAGCAACACGCTTCGCGATGCAGGAAATATGAACCTCCTTGTGCAATGCCCAAGGAGTATCGTTTGCTTCGCAAACTTAATTTATGCTAATCGCATAAATTCGCGCGGTATGTCTCGGGTTTTCTGTGACCTTCGCTCACACAAAACACCTCGCGGGATATCACCAGTGAACAGTAACCGTAAATTTCTTCTTGATTTCCGCTTCACCTTCCGCAAGCCAGCGGTATGCAGCATCCTGATCTCCTAGGATTTCTGCAAAGAACTGAACTTCATCCCGGATTCCTTTTCCATGAAGAACTCTGTAAGCCCCCGCATCACTTCCGGGGGCTGTTTTTATTCCCAGCCGGAATGCTTTTCTGATATTCTCTTCTGCGGATTCTATAATCGGTTTCAGAGTCTCATCATCATAACGCCCGTCTCCCAGAAGATTTCTCACTGTAACCAGAGTCGGAACCCAGACTGTATCGCTCTCTGCCAGCATGGCAAGGCTTTCTTCATTCATATAATTTCCATGTTCCAGACTGTCCACTCCGGCAGCCACTGCTGCCTGCACTCCGTAATCTCCGTTGGTATGGGACATAACAGCCATCCCTTCCTCATGTGCAATATGTACCATTTCCTTTACCTCTGCCCCATCCAGAGGTGTTCCGGTAATCGCTCCATGCTCATTGAAATCCAGAATTCCGGTAGTCATAATCTTAATGAAATCTGCCCCTGCCTGTTTCGCCTCCAGAACACGCTTATGAAATTCCACCATTGTGGCAAAACCTTTTCCCACAATAGAACCATAATGCCCTTCTTTGTGAATGGCAAATATCGGAGTTCTGTAATCTATCCCATACTCTGGTGCAAGCTCTTTCGCTCTCGCAGAAACACCCAGCGCATCACCGCCATCCCGCACAAAAGCAATTCCCCGTTCCTGGTATGCTTTCAGATGTTCTCTTATTATCCTGTCGTCCGGTCCATTTTTATGCATATCAACTGCATGGCGATAATTCACGCCATCCATAATGATATGCGCATGACATTCTCCAAACATTTCCCGTTTCTCTTCCTCTTCCCTGTTGCTCTCTTAACTCAAAACATAGAGTCAGACGGATAAACTCATCCGCTTCGTTATGCAACTCTATACTCAATAACCGCTCCGCAGTTTTACTTAATCTTTTATCTACAGTTTTTTATTTTTCGAAAAAATTTCGGATTTCAGCCTCTGTTGCCTGCACAGAACCCTGAACGAAGAATGGTTTTCCGCCGCCCCTTCCGTTTAATGCAGCATTCATTTCCTTTGTATACTGGCGTAAATCCCCATCAATCTCGCCCATAGCATACTTATAGCTTCCATCCTCATTTCTGGAAAATACTGCGCAGCAGCCCTCACAGGTATTCATCACTGCATCCGCAAGTTTACGTACAGAATCTGCTTCCAGACCTTCTTTGAAGATCAGGACACTTCCTGCACCTTCCCATTTCTTAGCCTCTGCCCTAAACATCTCTTCTTCCATGCGGGCAACCTGACCTTTCATACGGAAATTCTCATCCTGCAGACGCTGTACTGCATCTGCTGTTCTGTCCATCTTTGCAGAAAGCTTCATGGAAATCTGATGATTCTGCTCATTCACCATATTCAGATAATCCAGAACACGTTTACCGCAAACCATCTCCATACGGATACCATCATGGAATTTCACTACAGAGAGAAGCTTCACCATTCCAATCTCACCTGTATGAGTTACGTGAGTACCACAGCAGGCACATACGTCTACTCCCGGGAAAGTCACAATACGAACCTGTCCTGTCAGTTCCTTCTTACTTCTGTAATCAATAGTCTTCAGTTCCTCAGCATCAGGATAAGTAATCTTAACTTCCTTATCCTCCCACACTCTCTCATTTACTTCCCGCTCAATTTCTGCAAGCTGCGCATCATCCAGCATACCATTCAGATCTACAGTGATCACATCGCTCCCCATATGGAAACCCACATTGTCATAACCATACTTCTCATGGATAATACCGCTGACCATATGCTCACCGGAATGCTGCTGCATCAGGTCAAAACGACGCGCCCAGTCAATCTTTCCTTCAACCTTCGCCCCCACTTCCAGAGCCTTATCAGTATAATGAAGTAATTCTCCATCTTTCTCATGAACCTCTGTCACCTTTGCATCACCCAGCGTTCCCACATCACTTGGCTGACCGCCACCCTCCGGATAAAAAGCACTCTCATCCAGAACGACCACATAACCTTTCTTTTGCTCTCTGCACTCTACTACGGTTGCGGTGAATTCTTTTTTATATACATCTTCATAGTATAAACGTCTTGTTTCTGTCATGATCTGTCTCTCCTTTTTTATCTATCGCATTGTTCCGCATTATCTTCCATATAAAATAAATATAAATTCCATATTTTATTTCATTGCAACCCAGTATAGACCAAATCAGAAAGGTTCGCAAGACCGTCATTTAGAGATATTTTTACAAAAAATCTGCTGTTCAAAACAGCCAATAACCAGCGCAGAAAAATAGTTTGTTTTGTGTGCATTTGCAGGATACTTAGATATTCTTAGCCGGCAAAAATCTGCGTTATGAGAAAAATGACACACTGTCTGAGCCACCATGCGGCGAGTTTGTGGCATTTTCCTCATGCCTTTAGCAGATTTTTGACAGCTTAGAATATCTTAGTGTCCGAAACCGCACACAAAACAAACTATTTTTCTGCGCGTCCCCTTTTTCTCAAAATTCCTCCAATATCTGAATCCATTCCCCCACCTCCTGCGTTATAATTAAATGAACAGGGAAAAGGAGACAGTAATGATCACAGAAAAGCAATATCTGGAATATCTGATTAAGCAATACCAGAACTTAATATATTCGATCTGCCTGAAATCTGTCGGCAATCCATTTGATGCCGAAGATCTCACTCAGGAAGTATTTCTGTCTGCCTATAAGAACCTTTCCCGTTTTGATGGTAATTATGAGAAAGCCTGGTTAAGTAAGATTGCTGTCCGAAAGTGTCTGGATTATCTGAAAGCAGCTGGGCGGCGAAGTATTCCAACAGAAGACACCTACTTTTCCCAGATTCCGGACAGGCAATCCTCTCCCGAAGATGAATATATGAAAACTGCATCCAATACTCACGTAGAAGCATTATGTATGCAGTTGAAAAGTCCTTACAAAGAAGTCGCTTACGCACATTTCTGCAAAGAATTATCAGTACCTGAGATCGCACAGCAGACAGGGAAAAATCCGAAAACAGTTCAGACACAGCTCTATCGCGCAAGGGCAATGCTGAAAAAAATGCTTGAAAGGGGTGATTAGATGCATATTAATAAGAAGGATTTAATAGAATTTGACAACGGAAATATGAACACACAGGAAGTCATTGAGTTTCTGTCACATCTTGATCACTGCGATTTCTGTCTGGATCAGATGATGGAACAGGAAGACAGCAGTACGGATACTGCTCCTGCCTATCTGATGGAACAGATTCTGGACAAAGCAGACTCCGGCGAAGTGCAGCTTGCCCGGGTAGCAAATCAAGCATCCCGCAAAATCCGACTGCTCCATTACAGTCTTCAGACTGCTGCCGGTGTGATGGTTGCCCTGTTGCTTTTATTCAGTATCCCAAATCTGGATTTCACTTCCTTATATCAGGATACTTCCTCTCAGACAGACAGAATATTGCCCGAACATGAAAACGGCAGGCTCTACCAGTTCACCAGAGAACTCGGACAGAACATTGGTGATGGCACCGGTTCTTTTATAAAATATGTCAGTGATTTTTCCAGCAAATTAATGAATGGAGGCAAATAAAAGTATGCAAAAACAAAAACGTGGATTCTGGCTTTTTATCTTCTCCCTGATCCCAGGCGCAGGAGAAATGTACATGGGGTTCAAAAAACAGGGAATCAGTATTATGTTCTTATTCTGGGGTGTCTTTGCCATCGGAGCATGTACCGGAATGGACTGGCTTGTGTTCCTGATCCCGATCATCTGGTTCTACAGTTTCTTTAATGTGCACAATCTGAAGTCTCTTTCTGAGGAAGAATTTTACTCCATAGAAGATTCCTATGTCCTTCATATGGATGAACTGGCAGGAGATATCAGTTCTCTGCTCAAACATCACGGAAAGATAACTGCGATTCTGCTGATTTTCCTTGGTGCTTCTATTCTGTGGAACACTCTGGTAGATTTCCTCTATATGATCTTACCCGGATATCTGGCTGATGTTATCGGCAGATTCACATATCATCTGCCGCAGCTTGTGATTGCAGCTGCTATCATTTTTGCAGGGATTTATATTCTCACCCGCAAGAAGGATGCACTGGATGAAGAACAGCCTGACAGCTTTACTGAGGAAGAACATTACTGGACACCTTATCGTCCGTATCAGCAGAATATTTCAGATATGACAACTGACGCAGCTAAAAACACCACAGATACAACGAATCCCGATTGCTGCACAGATACAGATGTCACAGATAACACCACTACCGGCAATCCGGTATCTCTGAAAAAATATTCTGCCGCCGAAGTGTCTCAGAAGGATGCTTCATCACAAACAACAAATTCTGAATCATGACACAAAATGGGATTGTCACATCAAGGAATCTACCTTCATGTAACAATCCCATTTTTATTATTCTCACATGGATACCGAAACTTCTCCAAAGGATAATATTGTCTCCTGTCCATCCTCTTCCCGTACTTTCAGCCGTCCGTCCCTGCATATCTCCAATGCAAATGCCTGTCTGGAAGAGGTTCCGTCTGTAATTGTGATCTGATGTCCCGGGATCATGTTATGTGTCACATAATCCGGAGATAATTTCAGATCTGCTGTTTCTTTTCGCAGCTCGTTCACGATCGTTGCAGTCAGTTTATTACGGTCAGTCTGTTCCGCATCTTCTTTTGTCTCATAAAGGGCTCCTGCTATATTTCTTAATTCCCCAGGCAGGTTCTCCTGGTCCAGATAGAGGTTCAATCCCATGCCAACTACCACAAACTCAATGTTTCCACTCTCAAAATCTGTGACAGCCTCTGTGAGGATTCCACAGACTTTCTTTCCTTTATAAAACAGATCATTAACCCATTTAATATCAAGCTGAATTCCACAGATCTGAGCAACTGCTCTGTAGACTGCCACTGCTGCCGCAGTTGTGATCAGCAGACTGTCATGTATGGTTCCCTGTGGCTTCAGGATCACACTCATGTAAAGACCTGTATCTGCAGGAGAATAGAATTCCCGGCCTCTGCGCCCCCTGCCTGCAGTCTGGCTCCTGGCAATGACAAATGCCCCATGTCCGGCCTCTCCCATCATAGCTTCTTTCTTGGCAGTCTGGTTCGTAGACTCCAGTTCATCGTAAATATCTATCTTAACCTCAGGATCATCCAGGAACAGGCGGATTCCCTCCTGTGACAGACGGTTCGTATCCTTCGCAAGCATATATCCTTTATTCGGTCCTGCTTCTATATGATACCCTTCTTCCCGGAGCGACTTTACTGCCTTCCACACTGCTGCCCTGGTACATCCCAACTCACCGGCAATGCTCTCACCGGAAAGCACTTCTCCTTTATTCTTCTCCAGCATTTCCAAAAGACTTGATTTTACAGTCATAATTTCCCTTTCTTACTTTCTGTCCCATTATTTTCACGTTATCTCTTCTCTGATCATCTACTGCTAATCATATCATCTGGTATGCTTTTTGTCTAATGTTCTGCCGGAAATATCTTATCACATAATTTTCCGGTGTTACTGTTCACTCCGTTCTCAGTAACATTTTCCGTACAGTAATCAATTGTCTGTCAGGATTGCCACAATCCCCGCATATAACACCATAAATCCCATAACTACTGCAACCATGTCAGCAGAATGAAAATCAATATTAAATATCATACCACCTGCAACCATCACTTCCAAGGTGACGATCAGCCCCAGGATCACTGCCATTGTCCTTGAAAATTTATGTCTTTCCTTTCTTCTCATTCTCTGTGTGGTATTTACTGCATTCATTATTTTACTCCTCCTTCATATCAGACAGATAAAATCGCCCTTATCCTCTGATCGATTATGTCCAAACATATTTTCCGAACATATATTCGCTTTCTTTTAATATATAATAACATACCCATTTCAAAAATGGAAGAGTTTTTAGAACATTTGTTTGCCGTTTTTTTCATTATAAATTTTTCCGGATACTGAAACTTAAAATTAAGAAAGAATCCTGCCCGGAGGGCTTTTTTATGTTATAGGAACATTACGGAGTAATTTCCTATAACATAAAAAAAGACTGCCGTGCCACTCATCACCTGCCACGACAATCCTCTTATCTGATTTTAATGTTATATTTTTTACATAAACTGAGCAAACACAGACGCACCTACAACTGTCAGCAGACCTGCAACCGCAATCGCAAGACTGCTCATGGCACCTTCTATTTCTCCCAGCTCCATTGCCTTTGCAGTACCGATAGCATGGGCAGAGGTTCCAAGTGCCAGGCCCTTAGCGATCGGTTCTTCAATACGCGCAAGTTTGATCACAGTCTCTGCGATCATATTTCCAAGAACACCGGTAATAATAATAACTGCAACCGTAATAGTCACAATGCCTCCAAGTTCTTCAGAAACACCCATTCCGATGGCAGTTGTAATAGATTTCGGAAGAAGTGTTACATACTGCTCATGACTCAGGCTGAACAGCTTCGCAAGGATCAGCACACTGACCAGACTGGCAAGCACACCGGAAACAATTCCAATGATTACAGCTTTCAGATTCTTTTTCAGAAGTTCCATCTGCTGATACAGCGGAACTGCCAGGCAGACCGTTGCAGGTGTGAGCAGGTAGCTGATATACTGACCGCTCTGATTATAGGTGTCATAATCAATATGCAGTAAACAAAGCACAGCTATTACTGCAATGATCGCGATCAGAAGCGGATTAAAAATTGCCATCTTAAATTTTCTTTTCAAAAGAAGTCCTGCCTCATATGCGATCAGGCTGATTGCTGCGCCAAAAAACAGGGAATTACTCATAAATTGTGTCATGATCTTTTCTGTCCTTTCTTTCTGTCCATACGAATAACTGCCTGTGTGACACGACCTGTCACAATCATTACCACAACTGTGGTGATCACTGTGATCAGAATGATCGGCACACATACCGGTTTCAGTATGCCCCAGGCTGTCAGTAATCCGACACCTGCCGGAATAAACATAACCGGCATGATCTCTATGAGAAATTCAGCTGCTTCTTTGACCTGTTCCAGCCTGATAATGTGTGTTCCCAGTGCGATCAGCATGATCACCAGTCCGTACACACTTGCAGGTACAGGAAGCGGGATCAGAACATGTAATGCCTCTCCCATTGCGGATATCAGTAAAATAATCCAGAATTGTCTTACGTATTTCATTTTCAGTCTCCTCTAATCCTTACTGAACGGCTACAGGCTTCATCATTCCAGTTACCTGATCTTCGTACTCCTGAGTTTCCTCGAGAGATGCTCGACCGGTTCTCTGGATCTTTGTCACGCCCGGATACTGTCCCGGGAAAGATTCCAGCATGATCCCATCGCCGTATATCTTTACTTTATCCCCATTTTCCAATACATCATCGGAAATTAATTTTCCTTTTTTATTGTAAATGCCCTCTGCCGGTATGTCTGCGCTGAAAATAGTTCCATTGTTCAGATCCACAAAAACTCCGGTCTTCAGAAATTCTCCTGTCTCGATATAGATTGCAGAAATAGCATTTGCTTCCTCTTTCTGCTCTTCCTCCCTGACCATCTGTGCCTGCTTTCCTACCATATTCCAGAAAGCACCTCCCATTACAGCAAAAATGGCGAGCAGAACAATCATACCGATGATAAACTTCCAGTCTCGTTCTTTTTTATTTTTCAAATATTCAACTCCTTTATATTGGTCTAACCAATCTTGGTTCATTACGTTTTTTTATTATAGCGTATTCATCACAAATTGCAAGGTTGTTTCTGCGTAAAAAAAAAGTTTTTACAGAATCCTGATCTTTTCTGCAAAAACTTTTTCTTCTATATATTATACTGATATTATACTGTGGTAAGCAGTGCTTCCATCCAGACTTCTTTACGAAAAAGAATAAATACGATATACTTTACATAAATTATAAAGGCTTTATCCAAAGGATTATTGAAGTAGAGACTGTGCTGTTACACACCCCTTGGGTCAAAAGAAATGTGGGAAAGGGCACACCTACCAATAATTCTTCTCTCCCATATATCCGAAAATCGGACGCCATCGAAGTTTAGATGCACATACCAAAGTTCCTGTGTCTCCATCTTCCAGCTCTGTTTTATCTTCGCAGTCGCTCCAGATGATACAATCCTCTTTCAGAATTATATTGGAATCGAGTATTTCGCATGAATAGCGTTCGTCTGCCGGAAATAACTTTAAGTATTTTAATCCCTGAAATTCCATTTCAATCATTGAATCTTCTTCATACTGCCGTTGTATTATTACTCTCAGAATCCTGCGATCGTTTACAGGATACATATCCAGATTTTCATTAACATATGCTCCGCTCAGATAATGCATCTCTTTGATACAGCTATCATGGAAAAACGACACTCTTTCCATAAATTCCTTCAGCGAATTCTCATCTGTAATCTCATTCCACTTGTGCATATTATCACCACTTTCATTACTGTGTATTTTTTCTTCCCTCCTGACCAATCTACTTTGTCTTCTGTTTACTTTTCAGGAATCATGGCAACCTTTTCCCACTGATAAGTTCCATTATCGACTGTCATTACTGCCATGGTAATCTCCTGGTCGAAACGTCTGGGACCGCAGCTTCCCGGGTTAAGCCATAGGCGGTTGTCTATCATTTTTTCGAAATATTTATGGGTGTGTCCGAAGATTACCACCTGTGTGTCTTTTAAATCCCAGTCTACGTCTTTTTTATTGTGGGTCATGAAAAATTTCACGCCTTCTATGGTGAAATGTAAAGTTTTCGCAATTCCCTCTGCCCAGTCCTTATCGTTATTTCCTCGGACTACATAAATAGAACCCATCATACGCAGTTTATCCAGAATTTCCGGTTTGTTTACGTCACCTGCGTGGATAATACAGTCGCAACCCTTTAAAATTCCCAGTATTTCCGGCCTGAGCAGGCCATGGGTATCTGAAATAATCCCTATTTTCTTCATACACTATTTCCTCGCTAATCATTCTCTTATAGGCCGTTTTATAATTTCATCATTCTATGTTTAATTTTCATCAAACAATTCAATCTTTCCATATTCCCCATCATACCCCGGAATTCTCTTCACATTTCCGGTTCTTACATTTTCAATTCCTTCCGCAATCCGTTCTCCTGCACAGGATTTAATATCTTCTGACGGTACATTTCGCAGAATGTCGAATTCTGTCCCCAGTGTCTGAATCATCTGTTCAAAACACCCCTGCACTTTCTTACTTGCAGCGGAATAGCCCATACATGTAGAGATCACTTCCGGCAGAGGTACAAGGCTTTCATATTTCTTACCATCTTTTTTCACAAAACCTTCCGCTCTGTCTGCAAGCTGTTCTACTCTGTGATCTACGCCCATGGTCAGCTTCTTTCCGCAGACAGGGCAGATTCCTCCAAGCCGTTCTGCTTCCACCGGGCTTAATGATACACCGCATTTTCTGTGACCATCGAAATGATATTTCCCCTCTTCAGGAAAAAATTCTACTGTTCCTTCCAGCCCTTCGCCAGTCTGGATTGCCCGATAAAGTCCTTCATAGGAACAGTCAATATCCAACAGATTCGCCTCGCGCCCCAGCTTAGACGGGGAATGTGCATCTGAATTGGATACAAGCTGATAGCGGTCCAGTTTGGAAATTCTCCAGTTCATAGCCGGGTCAGAGGAAAGCCCTGTTTCCAGTGCATGTATATACGGTGCCAGTTCCTCGAAACATTCCTCTACAGAATCAAATCCTGATTTCGCACCTAATACAGAGAAATGCGGTGTCCAGATATGAGCCGGAATCAGAATTCCTTCCGGGCATACATCCAGCATCATTTCCAGAAGATCATGACTGTCCAGACCAAGAATCGGACGACCATCTGAGTGAATATTTCCGATTTTTTCCAGACGCTGTGCCATGGCATCTGCTGCCTCCAGACCGGGAAGCAGGATTACATTGTGTACTTTTCTGGTCTTTCCATTTTTCTTATAAATAGAACTGATTTCCCCGGAGACAACAAAACGTGTTCCTTCTCCCGGGAACTTCCGGCTTTCTTCTTTTACGTATTCATCTCTGAGACGATACAGGCCGTTTCCCTCTGAAACAAGTCTCTCCTTCAGTTCTTCTCTCCATACCGGATGCGTGAAATCACCTGTTCCAATCAGTGAAATTCCTTTCTTTCTCGCCCAGAAATCCAGATTTTCAGGCGTGCCCTCTTTGCTTGTCGCCATGGAAAATCTGGAATGAATGTGCAGATCAGCTATCATTTTCATTAACATTTATCCCCTTAAATTCACATCAAAGTATTTCTTTTCCAGAGTTATAAAATATCAACACCCAAAGATATATTTATAACTTCCATCCGTTTTCTTTCAGCCACAACTTGTACGTCTCATACTCCGGCATTACTTTCCCGACCTCGTCCCAGAATGCCTTCGAATGATTCATTTCCTTCAGATGGCAGAGTTCATGTACCACTACATAATCCAGCACTTCCGGAGGCGCCAGTATCAGTTTCCAGTTAAAGTTCAGATTCTTCTCACTGCTACAGCTTCCCCATCTTGTTTTCTGTTCTCTGATGGTGATATTGCGGTAAGAAACGCCCATGAGTCTGGCAAAATAAGAAACTCTTTTGGTAATCGTTTCTTTTGCTTTTCGTATATAGACATTTCGTTTCGATTCGCTCAGATCTGCGCTCAGCGGCTTCTGTTCCCGGTATTCTTTTGTCCGTTCCAGACATCCCAGAACCCACTCCTGCTTCTGGTTTACAAATCTTTTGATCCTCGGCAGACCTGTACGGAGAGGTGCGCGAACGATTACGTTTCCATCCCTGCGAACCTCCAGAGTCATGGTTTTTCTGGCACTTCTTATGACCTGATATTCAAATTCTCCGCAGGTGAATTTCTCCTGATTCTTCTCTGTTTTATCCATATCCATTTTGTTCACTCTTGTCTTTTCATATGTCCCCACCCACTGTTTATTGCTTTTCGCAATTTTTATTTTTTGTTTCGAATTCTCTCATCCATATATTCCCCCATCTCTGCTGCCAGAATATCCATCTTTTCCTGTGTTTCCGGCAATGCATAAGGAACCCTGTCCATGATCCTTTTCACATAATCATGTTCACGCATGATCTCATAGGTTTCCGGGAAATTGATGTCATAATACTGAGCAATATAGGAAATCCAGTAGTCCACTTTTGAAACTCTGTCTGAAGATAATACAGATTCCTTTGCCATACAGGACTCCCATACCTTTGGTGCGATTACTCCTTCACCAACACCCTTCTCATCCACTCCCAGAAGTGTTTCCATTGACTCTTCCAGCTTTACCCTGCAATTATCCAGCTTGTCTGCATCTCGGATTAACTTTGCATGAAGCAGGGTTCTCTCATCCGTAATTCCTTCCAGTTTGAAATCACTGTGCTTCTCAATCGCAGTGCAGATCAGACTGTCAAACCTGTCATCCTTCACAAATCTGCGGATCATTTTCTCCGGTCCGAACAGAAGCTGTGCCCCATATGCTGCATGCTCCATGGTTCCCGGTTCAAAGCTGTCAAATCGCTTAATCTGTTCAAATCTTCCAATATCATGGAGCAATCCGATTACCTTCGCCAGCTGTACATCTTCCTCACCCAGCCCCATACGGCGGGCAATGTCCTCTGCTGCATCAACCACTCCATAAGTATGCACGATTTTCAGATGAATCTTATCATCCGCTCTGTCATATTCATCCAGATATGCTTCAAAAGCAGCTTTCGCTGCATCAAAGTCTCTTGTTAAGTCTAATAATTTATCCATTATTATTATAATCCCTTCTTTATTCCTGTTCGGACTACTTTATATTTTCTCAACCATTATTTTCTGCTTCCATACACCTTTTCTCACAATCATAAGATATACCTGAAACGATATGGAATCACAGTCATAAATGAAAGGTTCTTCTCTGTAGATCAGAGTCTGAACATTCTCTGCTTCCAATTCTTCTTTTCTTCGTTCAGCTTTTTCCATCAATTCATGTAGATATTTATTCTGTTTTCTGCCAAAATCTCTGTCCGGATAGACCGATGCTGCTTCCCTGATTTTTTCTCCCAGCAGAGTAATCACCGGTAAATGACTGCTCCTGCAAAGCATTCCGGCTATCTTTTTGGCATTTGATATATCCGGATTTTTTTCATAACGCCTGAGTATTTTTCCCAGTTTTTCATCTCCTGCTTCCGTTGCCAGTTCCTGCATAACTGCCAGTGCTTCCACCGTTACCTCCCATGGGTTGTCCACCGGAACAATATACTTCTCCGGTACTGCCGGATAAAAAAGATAGTTTAACGGCGGGAAATCACGCAGCATTGCCAGCTTTCCTTCATACTCAGTGCAATATTTTTCTCCCAGATACTCATATTTATCACGCAATATGGCAATCTGATACTCCATTACCCTGAGATTTTCATAGCCCTTCACCCAGAAATGTCCCAGCTCTCCATAATTATACAACTGTGTTTCCAGCAAAATATCTTCAAAGAATACAGTAAACACATTCTGCCCCTGATGAACCACCAGAATATACTCTGCCTCACATAAATCCCTGTCCGCTTTCTCTACAGAGCCCTCAAACTCTCCTTCATAATCCCTGATATAATTTCCCGTCATCCTGGCATTTTTCAGAACCAGAAAACTCTCCACTGCATCATTCATCAGATAGATCAGTCGTAATTCTCCACTCTCCGTCTGTCCGGTAAAACTATCTGGAATATCCACAAATTCACACTGTTCCTGCTCCAGAAGCAGATTTAATTTTTCAAAATTGTCTTCCATTATATCTTCCATCCTTAACTCCTGCTGTTTCTGTACAATGTCTTTCGCCGATTCTGTTTAACACACTTGATAAAAGAATCCATTGCATCGTTTCATGGAATTACCGCAATGCAGAAGCAGGATACATTTGCACAATTTTACAGATATATTTTTATGATATCACTAATCATATTTTCTGCCAAATAGAAAAATTTTTCTATTCAATAAAGAAACTGATTTTACTTCTCTGTAATTGACATCCCAAACATAATATTTTACAATATAACAAAGAACAAAGAAACCAAGCAGTATGTATATTACAGAATAAACAAACATAAAATAGGAAGGAGGCATACACGAATGGCAACAGCAACAATCCCATTGAAAGGCAGCGCATCCATGGAATCAAAAAAAGTCAGTATTTCATCTAAACGCCAGATTACTATCCCGCAGAAATTTTTTACGCTTCTGGGTTTTAATACGGAAGCAGAATGTATCATGCGTGGAAACGAACTGGTTTTACGCCCCGTTAAAGAAAATACCAGTGGTGAATTTGCCGAACAGATTCTTGCCGATCTGATCAGACAGGGATATAGCGGTGAAGAATTACTTGAGAAATTTAAACAGACACAGCGAAAAATCCGTCCGGCAGTTGAAGCAATGCTTGCCGAAGCAGACCGGGTCGCAGAATCTAAATCAGGAGGATACTCCTTAGAGGATGTTTTCGGAACGGAGGATGAAAAATGACACAGGTACAGATCCTTCCACCTGCAGCAAAATTTCTGAAAAAACTTAAAGATAAAAAGCTGAAATCTCTGTACAAAGAAGCTATTGAAATGATATGTGAAGATTATTCCATCGGCGAAGAAAAGACAGGTGATCTGGCAGGAATGTACGGTTATGACATTTATTATAATAAAACTAATTATGAACTGGCATATCGGGTGAGACAGCTTGATGATTTGATAATCATCATTATCATGGCCGGAACCAGAGAAAATTTTTACGAGGAGTTAAAACGTTATATACGCACTATATAACAGTACATATTTGTATCACAAGATAATCCCCCGGAAGTTAATCAGTACTTCCAGGGGATTATTCTATTGACAAAATTTATTCCTGCGCTCCCGTATCAGATGTCAGATATCTTTGCCATGTCTCATTGACATTCTGAATATAGCATTTTACAATAGAACAAAGAAACCAATCAGTATACATGATAAAAAACACTGAACAGAAAGGAGTCATTTCCATGGGACGATTTGTAAATTCGGGAAACAGCGCTTTTCAGGTTGCGCTGAATTCAGAAATCTATGTAGATAAAACCGGTTTACTGGCATATACAAATAAGGTTATGGACACCACTGCAAAATTCATATGCAACAGTCGCCCCCGTAGGTTCGGGAAATCCATCACTGCCGATATGCTCACCGCATATTACTGTAAAGGCTGTAGTTCCGAAGAAATGTTCTCATCTCTGGAAATCGGTCAGGCACCTGGTTTCACGAAATATCTGAATCAATATGATGTGATCCATCTGGATATTCAATGGTGTATGGAACCAGCCGGCGGTCCGGAGAATGTAGTTTCCTACATCACTGAAAAAACGATTCTGGAATTAAGAAATTATTACCCTGAAATTCTGCCTGACTCCATAAGCTCTCTGCCTGAGGCTCTGTCCTGCATTAACACTGCCACTGGTCAAAAGTTCGTAGTAATTATTGATGAATGGGATGTTTTAATCCGAGATGCCTCTACCGACCTGGTAGTCCAAGAGGAATACATCAACTTTCTCCGCGGTATGTTCAAAGGTTCTGAACCTACCAAATATATTCAACTGGCTTACCTCACCGGGATTCTTCCAATCAAAAAAATCAAAACACAGTCAGCTCTGAACAATTTTGCGGAGTTTACAATGACTGACGCCAGGATCTTTTCCAGATATATTGGCTTTACGGAGGAAGAAGTACGAATGCTCTGCGAAAAATACCACCGGGATTTCTCCAAAACCAAGCACTGGTATGACGGTTATCTGCTGGAGCAATATCAGGTATACAATCCTAAAGCAGTAGTAGAATTAATGATCTGGAATAAATTCCAAAGCTACTGGTCGGATACCGGAACCTACGAAGCAATTGTGCCTCTGATCAATATGGATTTTGACGGACTCAAAACTGCCATTATAGAAATGTTGTCCGGTAATTCCGTAGAAATCGATCCTACGACTTTCCAGAATGATATGGTGAACTTTACCTGCAGAGATGATATTCTTACCTGCCTGATCCATCTGGGATATCTGGGTTATGATCAGGACACTCATTCTGCATTTGTTCCAAACGAAGAAATCCGTCAGGAACTTGCCAAAGCTGTTAAACGAAAGAAATGGAATGAATTTCTGACATTCCAGCAGGAATCCTCAGAGTTGCTGGATGCCACTCTGGACATGGACGCAGACACTGTGGCCAGATCCATTGAAAAAATACACAATGAATACGCTTCAGCTATTCAGTACAACAACGAAAACTCCCTCAGCAGCATTCTGTCCATCGGTTATCTCAGCACTATGCGGTATTATTTTAAACCTATACGTGAATTTCCTGCAGGCAGAGGTTTTGCAGATTTTGTCTACCTCCCAAAACCAGAATATTCCAGAGATTACCCTGCACTTGTTGTTGAGTTAAAATGGAATCAAAATGCCCAGACCGCAATCCGGCAGATAAAAAACAGGCAGTACCCTGAGGCTGTTACAAATTATACTGACAATATTTTACTTGTTGGAATTTCTTATGATAAAAAACAGAAAACACATAATTGTGTAATCGAAAAATACTCTGAGAAATAATAAAGGGGCTGATTGTCCTTTACGAAGAACATCTTACCGATTATCTATACGAGAAAAGAAATGCAGGAATGGGAAGCTCTTGTAAGCTAACCCATTCCCACTCTCTGTCTATTCCTTCGTCATTTGTATTATTACCAGAAGTTTCCTGATACTTCCAATCACTTTATATATGTCCATAATGATTTTCAGACAGTCATTCTTATAATATTTTTCTTCTCCCATGGAAACAATACCGCTTTCACATATATTCTATATTCAGCGCTTGAAAGTACCAGGAATTAATAATTTTTCACGCACAAAATCTTTAAAATCGCTTCTTTGTTTCCATATCCTGATTGTATCACACAGACTCCCGAAATCGCATGCATTCACACAAACAACTATATTTCACTACATATTTAACCGATTTTTTCCAATCTTCCTCACAGACAAATTGCATCCCGTTATTTTTTATAGTATGATTATTGGAAATACAGTTCATTTTATCCATCTGGCATATCCGACAGATATTGTCACTGACATAAGAAACTACAACCACTTTAATCCAAAGGAGCTTAATCCAATTTTGAAACTTGCAATCTGCGAAGACAACCCTTCACATTATGAAATAATACATACTATTCTGCAAAAGTATCCTCCGGGAGCTTTTGAAATAACACATTTCGCATCCGGTGATGAATTTCTCCGGACTGTTGCTGAAAATGGATGTCCTTATTCCATTGTACTGACAGATATTGATCTTGGTTCTGACAATGTAAATGGCATCTCACTTGCAGAAAAGATCAACTATATCAGCCCGGACACTCAGATTATTTTTATCAGCCAGTATCTGCAATATGCTACCGCAGTATATGAGACAGAACATGCCTACTTTATCCATAAACAGCAGATGGAAAAGTATCTTCCTCTGGCTCTGAGGACAGCATGCCAGAAGCTCGAGAAACTGCATACACGGTATCTGTATTTCTCCGGAAATTCACGCAATTATCAGGTGCTCTGCTCCGATATTCTTTATCTGGAACGAAATCTGAGGCAGACCACGATCTATACCAGAACAGGAACATATACAACAAAAGAAAGACTGACAGCTCTTACAGAAAGAATGAAACCAGATTTCTGTCTCTGCCATAACAGCTTTGCCGTTAATCTTCATGCTGTACGTACTTACAGTCATAAGGGCATTATACTTTCTGATAATACAGAGATCCCTGTCAGCAGATCTTATTACCAGCAGTTTAAGGACGCGTTTGCTTTCATGATGCTTGCCGGTCACAGGGAGGTGCAGTAAATGAGCAGTCATATGATCAATCTATTCTTGTGTATTCTATCCAGCCTTTATCTGTGTTTTGGACTGCTTTACTTTTGCTGCAGAATCCTGCTCTGCAAACGCAAGATCTCACTTCCACTGTTTTTGTGTCTGTCAGTATTTATGGCATTGTTATTTTGGTTCAAGCGTGAATCACAGCATAATGGAATTACAATCGTATTTCAGCTTACAACATTTCTTGTAACACTTTTTTTATTCCAGGCATCTTTTATGAAAAAATTAGCCGTTTATTTTATTTTCCAGCTGCTGATAATCTGTCCGGAAATTTTATGTACCAGTGTTTTCATTGCACTTCATAATCTTTTTATACCGACCGATACCTATACTCCGCACAACCTGATATCCAGTTGTTCACCTGCAGAATATTTCGTTATCGAACTCTCCAACATCCTGCTTGGCCTGTTTCTTCTCTGGAAAATATCAGAAATCCTGCGGCAGTGTATAGATTATTTGAAAATACTCACCTTTTTACAACTGTTACTGCCACTGATCGCTCCGGTTTTTCTCAATGTTATAATTTCCCTTCAGAAAAAGCCCGAAGCAGTTCTGGCTCTGAGCATCATTTACTGGATCATATGCATCGGCAGTTATCTGTTGTTTCTGCGTGCAGTCCGTTCTTTAGCCCAACAGCACAGGGAATATTTACAGAAAAAAATGGAAATTAAGCTGATGAAAAAGCAGATAAACGATTCCGTTCAGTTAAGTAATGAATATGCCAGTCTCCGGAAATGGAATCACGATATTGAGAATCACATCATGTCTGTCATGTATTTGATGGATATGAAAAAATATGAGGAAGCAGAAACATATACCGCTTCTGTTCTGTCCCGGATTAATTGCAGACCACAAGAAAAACAACCAGAGGAGGATTGCAGTCATGAGAAAGAACATTAAATTGATTCCTTTATTTCTCTTCCTCTTTGTATTCCAGCTACTATATTTTCTGTCTACAATTTATACAGAAAAAATTGATCATATGTTTCTGATCCTAGCAGTATTTATGGTCCTTATCTGTATCCTTTTATACTGCGTTCTTTCTGATGTGTTAAAGAAATCCAATACTGAAATGGAACTGGCTTTTCTTCAAAAGCAGAAACAATTAAAACAGGAACAGGATTACAGTCTTCAGATTCGCAGACAGGATACTCGGGATTTTCAGATCAAAACTGTACAGGGACTTCAGGACTTCCAGTCACTCCTGGAACAGGAAAAATATGAACAGGCTGATACTGCCATCAGAAATCTGAATCAGACTTTTCAGAAGGAACGCTTTCATCCTTACTGTCAGAATAACCTGTTGCAGGCAATCCTGGAAGGGAAACGGCTTCGTGCAGAACAGAAACATATCCAGGTATCCTACGAGATCCTTTTACCGGAAAAGATTTCCATTAATACGACTGACCTGAGCAGTATATTTTTTAATCTTCTGGACAACGCTATCGAAGCTTGTAGCGCTTCCGGCAATCCTGATCCTGAAATCCGGCTGTCTGCAAACATTTCCAACGGATTTCTGACTGTGTATATGCACAATACCAAGAACCCGATGCAGACTTTTACACATAAGACTACGAAATCAGAACCGGGAGCTCATGGATATGGGCTTTCTATTATTGAAGATATCTGCCAGAAGTATAATGGCTCTTATCAGTGGATCGACCATAATAATACTTTTGATTCCATTGTCTTACTACAGATAAAAAATCTCTGAAAAAAGGAGGCGCTTTCCATGCCAGTTACTCCCACGATCGAAGTAGATGATACCCTGAAAGAACGAAGTTCTCACGGCTCCTTTGAACTTCCCATAGAAACTTATACAGACAACTGCGAAATCTTCCATTCCCTCTACAACCACTGGCATGACGAGATGGAACTGATCTATATTGAATCTGGCAGCGGACTGGTCCGTCTGAATAAAGAGATCCTCCGCGTCAAGGCCGGTGACCTGATCATTGTGAACCGTGGGGTTCTCCATGGCATAAAAACAGATCTGAAGAATATCCTTTATTTCCGTAGTATTGTTTTTGACCTGAACTTCCTGTCAGGCCCGGCGGGAGATTTATGTCAGGAACGTGTCATTTCCCTGTTGATGGATAATCAGGCGGAATTTACCCATATTATTTCCAGATCTGATGACAATTATGGGAATATCTGCCTGCTTTTTGACAGGATCCATTCCTGCCATAAAGAAAAAAAGCCATATTATTTCGTAAAATTAAAGGCTCTGTTCTTCAGCTTTTTCTACGAAATGCTCATGGGAAATTACATCACTCCCGCAGATAAGGAAGAGAACAAAAGTCTTGCTTCTATTAAAAAGATTCTGGACTACATCAACCTCAATTATTCACAGTCACTGACCGCGGCAGAGCTCACTGCGCTCTCCAATTACAGCGAATACTACTTTATGAAACTGTTTAAGCAATATACCGGCAAGACTCTGATCGCCTACATCAATGACCTGCGCATTGAAAAAGCAAAGCCTCTGCTTCTGCATTCCGACTCCTCTGTCACAGAGATCGCACTGGAAGTAGGTTTCAACAACACCAGCTACTTCATTAAGAAATTCCGGCAGGCAACCGGAATGTCCCCTCACAAGTTTCGCAGAAATCTGTCATAAAATCGCAATTTTGTTGTATTTTTTTGAATAGACTGCTGATATAGTTATAGATGTCAGCAAGAGAACTTCTCTTACTGATATAACCCAAGACAATACACTATTCAAACCTAAAAAAATAAGCAATCTAACTCATAAAAAACACATATTTATTTCAGAAAGGGAGATTACGATGGAAAATTTAGAAAAGCTCATCTATGACCTGTATAAGAAAAATGCACGCCAGTGCACAAATGAAGAAATTTACAACGCATTATTAATCTATACAAAAAATCAGCTCTTTGAAAAAGGCTATCATAATGGAAAGAAGAAAATCTATTATATTTCCGCAGAATTCCTGATCGGTAAATTATTATCCAACAACCTGATCAATCTGGGAATCTATGATGATGTTGCTGCATTCTTAAAAGAGAATGGAAAAGCCATCGCTGACATCGAAGAAGTTGAACCGGAACCATCTCTTGGAAACGGTGGTCTTGGACGTCTGGCAGCATGCTTCCTGGATTCCATCGCAACTCTCGGTCTTCCGGGCGAAGGTATTGGTCTGAATTATCATCTGGGTCTTTTCAAACAGCTCTTTGAGAACAGACTTCAGAAGGAAACTCCGAACCCATGGATTGAAGAACACAGCTGGCTCACACCTGCAGGTGTTTCCTATACTGTACCGTTTCGCGGATTTTCACTAAAATCTTCCCTGTACGATATCGACGTTGCAGGCTACAATAACAAATCCATTCATCTGCACTTATTTGACATTGATCTGGCAGATGAATCTATGGTTCACGATGGAATTTCCTTTAACAAAAAGGACATCCTTCACAACCTGACACTGTTCCTGTATCCGGATGACAGCGATGATGACGGACGTAAGCTCCGTATCTTCCAGCAGTACTTCATGGTATCCAATGCTGCACAGTTCATCCTTGACGAGGCAACAAAGAAAGGCTGCAACCTGCATGACCTTGCAGACTACGCAGTGATCCAGATCAACGATACTCACCCAAGTATGGTCATTCCGGAACTGATCCGTCTCCTGACAAAACGTGGAATCGCCTTTGATGAAGCTGCTGAAATCGTATCCAAAGTATGTGCTTACACAAACCATACCATCCTTGCAGAAGCTCTGGAAAAATGGCCAATGGACTACCTTCTTGATGTAGTTCCTCACCTTGTACCAATCATCGAAAAGCTAGATGAAAAGATCAAAGCAAAATATCCTCAGGAAAATGTAGCCATCATCGACAAGAACAACCTGGTTCACATGGCACATATGGATATCCACTATGGATTCTCCATCAACGGTGTTGCTGCCCTGCATACAGAAATCCTGAAAACAAGCGAGCTGAAGGCTTTCTATGATATTTATCCGGAGAAATTCAACAACAAAACTAACGGTATCACATTCCGCCGCTGGTTAATGCACTGCAATCATCCGCTGACAGACTATATTACCTCTCTGATCGGTGATGAGTTTAAAACAAATGCAACTGCTCTGGAAAATCTCCTGAAATATAAGGATGATGAGGCAGTTCTGAACAAGCTTCTTGAGATCAAAACAGAAGCTAAGAAAACCTGTAAAGAATTTATCCTCTCTAACACAGGTGTTGAAATTAATGAGAACAGCATCTATGATATCCAGATCAAACGTCTCCATGAGTACAAACGCCAGCAGTTAAATGCTCTGTACATCATCAGCAAATATCTGGAGATTAAGGGTGGCAAAAAACCATCTCAGCCTGTAACCTTTATCTTTGGTGCAAAAGCAGCTCCTGCTTATGTGATCGCAAAGGATATCATTCATCTTCTGCTCACACTCCAGGATCTCATCAAAGATGATCCGGAAGTTGCACCATACATGAAGCTTGTTATGGTTGAAAACTACAATGTATCCGCAGCCGAAAAATTATTCCCTGCATGCGATATTTCTGAGCAGATCTCCCTGGCTTCCAAAGAGGCAAGTGGTACAGGTAACATGAAGTTCATGCTGAACGGTGCCGTTACTCTGGGAACTATGGATGGCGCTAATGTTGAGATCAGCGAACTGGTTGGTGAAGATAACATCTATATCTTCGGTGAATCCAGTGAGAAAGTTATCGAACATTACGAGAAAGCTGACTACTGCTCCAGAGATATTTATGAAAATGACAAACGCATCAAGGAATGTGTTGACTTCATTGTAAGTGAAAAGATGCTGGCACTTGGCCACAAAGAAAATCTCGAAAGACTGCACCACGAACTGGTAAGCAAAGACTGGTTTATGACACTGCTTGACTTCAACGATTATGTTGAGAAGAAAGATCAGGCACTGGCTGATTACGCAGACAGAAAAACATGGGCAAAGAAGATGCTGGTTAATATTGCAAAAGCCGGATTCTTCTCTTCTGACAGAACTATCGAACAGTACAACAACGATATCTGGCACCTGACACCGGCAAAATAATCCAATAAAATTTGTGATCATATAAATTCTGTAAAAAACAAACAGCAGGCATTGTATATTCGATGGAATATACAGATGTCTGCTGTTTTATGTTTATCAGATCATAAAATCATAAAAATCTCCCACTGTGTTAATTCAAATCAGACTATAACTACGGCAACCGAATCCGAGCAAAATATACCGCTTTATATATCCTTGTAATAAGCAGGAGAGATAACATCCGCCTCCTTACAGGAACATCCGTTCTCGTAACTGTCGCAGCAGTCACAGTTTGAACAGTACATATGAGTATCCGGGATATAAAACAAGCCTCCATAGAGCGGTGAAGTACGGAGTTCTTTTGACTCTTTCTTGCTGTTGGCAAAATGGATTCCATTAGAGATCAGCATATTTTCAGGTTCATACTGAGAGAAATCAAAATAATGTCCCTGTGTTCCATGATGGGGCACCTTGATACACCAGTAATGTTCGTATAATGGCAATTTTCCATCATAGTTCTCTGCGATCATTTTCAGATGCTCAGGCTGTGCATCCCCGGTAAACAAAAGATTTAATTCTCCGTCTCTGGCATTCTGGAACACAATACTGATCTTATGCTTGAACTGCCGCAGATTTATCTGATTCTCATTCAGCCATGCCAGCAGTTTCTTAAAATCAGGAAGTGCTTTGATTCTGCGAAATTCACGTTCATACACATATGCCCGGATAATTTTCTGACGGACCTCCGGCTGTTCCGTCAGCTCAGATGCTGTTAAATCTGTTTCTTTTTCCACAGTTTCCGCCGGTTTATTGCCTTCAGCAGTCATAGACCATACGATCAGTCTCAGTTTCTCTGCAAATTCAAGCAGAACATCCATTACTTCTTTAAATTTCCCGTCTTCACAGATTCTGTTATAGACTTCGTCCGTCTCCTTCCGGATTACATCTGTATCCGGCCAGAGTGCCTGATATTTGTTTTCAAACAGTTTTCCCCTGCTTAACAGTTCCACGTTCTGTTTGTTCTCCAGAAGTGCATCCACCAGTGCAAACAGGCTGACCTGACGGCTTGGCAATCCGGATTCTTTTAACAAATCTGCCAGAAGCAGCAGCACCAGTGTTCTGCTCATTTCTTTTTTTGAAAAAACATCGGGAAGATAAATTTTCCCAAAGTCAACAGAAATATCTTTTTTCTTCATCATATAAAGAAGCCCTGACAGATGATCCATATGAAAATGTGTCAGAAGCAGATTTTTACTCTTGATCGTAGACAGATCTGAGATGATCACATCAAATATTTCTCTTCTGGGGCGCCCCTCTATCCTGCTGTTATTTGTTCCGAAATCTACCAGCAGACTCTTCTTTCTGTCCCGGAGACAGAAGCAGTCTCCGAAACCTACATTATACATTCGTACCTTCATTCTTTTCCCTCTTGTTTACAATGGTTAATTTTATTTTAATATAGGGAAATTGGAAATGCAAGAGGGTGTTGTTTGTGTTATTATAGTGTCGTATGATTACTGGTTACTGTTCACATATCACTATTCCGCAAGGTGTTTTAGCATAAATATGCCAAAATCCCGAGACATACAAGCCAAAATCCCATTGCCGCAGGCAATCTGGAATGAATTTTGGCTGCGTTACTGAGAACAGAGTAAACAGTAACTCATCCGAAATAAAAGAGCGTGTTTGAAAAATGTTTTTTGCAAGATATGTGTCACAATTTGTGAGAATGATTTTTCAAATACACCTGAGGAAAAACAAATATAAAATATCAGCAGAATGGAGATAGAACACTTATGACAAAACAGGAACTGGCTCTCGAGGTCATTGAACGGTTAAAAAAGGAATATCCTGATGCAGACTGCACTCTGGATTATGATAATGCATGGAAATTACTGGTAAGTGTGCGTCTGGCTGCACAGTGTACAGATGCAAGAGTAAATGTAGTTGTACAGGATCTGTATGCAAAGTTTCCTACTGTAGAAGCTCTTGCAAATGCAGATGTTGCAGATATCGAAGCAATCGTACGTCCCTGTGGTCTGGGTAAGAGTAAAGCAAGAGATATCAGTGCCTGCATGAAAATCCTCCACGAACAGTATCATGACAATGTTCCCGGGGATTTTGATGCTCTGCTGAAGCTTCCCGGAGTTGGAAGAAAGAGTGCCAATCTGATTATGGGAGATGTATTCGGCAAACCGGCGATCGTGACAGATACCCATTGCATCCGTCTCTCCAACCGCATCGGTCTGGTCGATAATATGAAAGAACCTAAGAAAGTAGAAATGGCTTTATGGAAGATCATTCCGCCCGAAGAAGGCAATGATCTCTGCCACCGCCTGGTCAATCATGGCCGCGATGTCTGTACAGCACGCACTAAACCTTACTGTGACAGGTGCTGTCTGAATGATATCTGTGAAAAAAATGGTGTAGACAGCCAGGAATAATTACTTTATACACATATAACCAAAATAATCCATACCATTATACACATTATCCCAAAGAAAATCCCCATCTCTGTGTTTCTTTAACCAGAGCGTGTCTGAAAAAGGCTTTCTGCAAGATGTGCGTCACAATTTGTGGGATATTTTGCCCGGATGAGGGCGCCGTAGTGGGCTACGGCAACTGAATTCGGGTGAAATATCCCGCAAAGTGGGGCGTGCAGATTGCGGGAATGATTTTTCAGACACACTCTAGCTCAGCAGATGAGGACTTTCTTATTTGCCTAAATGTGCTCCTCAAGGCTTGCGAAGAAAAGTTCATAGAAATCGTCTTCCCCTGCAAGCTTCGGAGAGTTTTCACCTCCACCGTTGGTACTTCTTCGCATGGTAGCATAAAATTCTTCTCCGGCTGTGATCAGATCCATCTCATAAATCTGATATCCCAGTTCCCGACACTTCGCGCAGAAAGCGGCAAGTGGCTGTTCTGCCTTTCTGGTGTCCATCAGTTCCTGCCAGATGTTACGGTCTTTCAGCGCTTTTTCTCTTAATTCGTCTAACATTGCTCCGATTTCCATAATAACATTCCTCCTCTTTGTTTTCTGACCTTCATCAAATAACTATTCCATCGTTATCTGCTGAATTGTTACTTCATCAGTTCATAATAAAATATATACTGCTGCATCACGCCCCGACAGCCCTTATAACGTCTGTTTGGAAATCCCCGTTTATAATGGGCATCCAACGCCTGGCGGATGTGAGTATCTACAGGAAATGCATCCAGCTGATGCAATCCGAAAAGACAGATACAGTCAGCTACTTTCTCACCAACTCCATATAGTCCCAGCAGTTCTTTTCGTGCAGCTTTATAAGTCATATCATACAGACTGTTAAGTGAAATATCTCCGAAACAGACTTTTCTGGCTGTGTCCAGCACATATTTTGCTCTGTATCCCAGATTACACTCCCGAAGCTGTTCTTCCGTTGCCAAAGCCAATGCCTCTGCAGTCGGAAACGCATAATATTCTGCACCTGTGCTGCTTGTTTTTCTTACTCCAAATTCCCGGCTGATATTTTCAATACACTTCTTTATTCTTGTAATATTATTCTGTTGAGAGATCAGGAATGAAATAATCATCTCCCACAGATCCTGCTGCAGAATGCGGATTCCGCTTCCCATCTCTCCTGCTGCTGTCAGATATTTATCCCTTGGATTGATCATGTTTATATATTCACTGTAATCACAATCCAGATCAAAATACCGGATCCAGAAGAAAATGAAATCTTCTTCCGGACAAAAGAAATTGACAATTCCTCTCTCCTGAGTCAGTTCCAGATATTTATCTCCCGCAATCACCCGGTAACGGTCATCACCGATCTGATCCATCCGAAAGCACTGCCCGGATCTGCAGATCTGCCCCAGGTCAAAATTATCCATTTCTATTGTCAGCATACTATATAACCCCTTATCCTTCTGTTACCAATGTTACTAATAACTCTTTTTTTTCTTGATGAATATATGAATGTATTATATACTATTCTAAGTATAAACGTAAAGCAGAAAGGGGTTCTTACCAATGAAATTTATATATCCTGCGGTTTTCCGCAAAAATGAAGAAGGCAGATATAAAGCATTTTTTCCGGATCTTGCCTGTTGTGAAGCTGAAGGCGACACTCTCGACGATGCGATTGATAATGCAAACGAGGCTGCTTATAACTGGATTTATGCAGAAGTAATGGAAGATGAAATGGATCTCCCTGCAATTTCCGATGAATCCGATCTGGATCTGCTGGAGGGAGATATTGTAAGAAATATTCAGGTCAATATCCGTATGTATGACGGATGGGATGAGTAACCACTACCCGCAACGACAAATTACAGAAATTCAGCTCCGTTATGTTACAATAAATCAAACATTAACGGAGCTTTTTTATTATTTAAATCTGCTCAGACACACTTCGGTGTACTATCTGCAAAACGATTTTTTTCTCTCGTTTTGCACTTCAAAAGGAGGTTTTACTATGAAAGCAAGAAGTTTTAAAAAATTCTTTGTGAGTATTGCACTCAGTGCTGTTCTCACGTTATCGTCCGCTTCCTCTGTATTCGCAGCCACAGCACAGCTGGTACCCGCTGAACAATCTGTGGAACTGACTCAAAGTGACGATTCTGATGCCCCTGCCATTGAATCATCCGATGCACAGAATGCCTGCGCTTCTCTTACCGCCCAGCCAGGGATCAGACAGACAGCAGCTTCCGAGAATTCTGTAACTATTCAGTGGAACCCTGTTACCAATGCTTCCAAATATGCTGTCAATATCAGCCCTTTAAGTTCCTCTTCCTATCGTTTTCTCGGCTATATTGGAAATACCCGCAACAAAGCTAAGATCAATAAGCTAAAAGCAGGAACTGCTTACGTTATTAAAATCACAGCACTGAATTCATCCGGCATTGCGATTTCTTCCCGTACTGTGGGATGTACCACGCTTTATTCAAAGGTAAAGATTAAATCTTCCTATGCATCAACCGGCAGATATACCTTCAATATGCAGACTGTAAACCCTTCAAACTCCATTACAGGTTATAAGGTTGTATACCAGAGTTCTGCAGCCCACAAACTTATAACTAAATATTTTAATACCAGATATTCCTTTACCATTCCAATATCCGGCAATACATTTTATCAGGTGAAGATTTACCCTTACCTGGTTCTGGGAAATAAACGGTATGTAAGTTCAACCTCTACGGACAGATATATTTCCAATGTCATCACTCTTCAGAAAGCAGGCAACACAAACAGCTCCATGAGCGTAAAATGGAACAGAACTGCCGGTGCAGACAATTACAGTATTTACATAAAATATCCGGGAAGCAGTTCTTTCAAAAAAGTAAAAACAACAACTTCCAATTTCTTTACACTCACCGGAATGAAAAAGAATACCAAGTACGGCATTAAGGTAATTGCCAATAAAAAAATGAAAAACAAAGTATGGCATTCTGATTCCAAAGCCTATAATATGTCCTTAGTCTGACCATAGTTATCCATAGCAATTGCATAAATCCGGCTACGTTATCAATGACGTAGCCAAAATTTTATATTGACTTTCCCATATCTAAGTGATACACTGATTGTAATTGAGACAAGGGGTGCTTGTGTAAACAGGCTGAGAGTAAGCTGTATCGCTTTAACCCATTACCTGATTTGGATAATGCCAACGTAGGGAAAGTTATAGTTCTTCCACACTGCAATATGCTTGTTGGCATATTGCAGTTTTCCTTTTACTCTGAACGGACATATCATATTATCTCCCCCCTGTTTTAATTGCGGACAAATAGTCAGGCAAATGATTTCATACGCCTGAAAGGCAATAAAATATTGCCACGACAGACCGGGGGCACCACTCTCTGTCACACCAGTAGTTTACTTAAAAACTTACGAATATGCGCAGGTGCAAGTCCCTGCTATATGCAGGAGGCGCAGTTCATTTAATATTGCTGTTTATCTATTACTATGTGCAGCAATTAAGAGCCCACAGTGCAGGGCAAGGAGGAAAAAATGACACAGTATACAACGCAGATGGACGCGGCACGTCAGGGAATCATCACACCACAGATGGAAATCGTAGCAGAAAAAGAACACTTTGACGTGGAAGAATTAAGAGAACTGATTGCAAAAGGACAGGTAATTATTCCCTGCAACAAAAATCACAAAAGCATCAGTCCGAGCGGTGTCGGTGCAAAGCTGACCACCAAGATCAATGTAAATTTAGGTGTTTCCAGAGACTGGAAAGACGTTGATATGGAATATGAAAAGGTACATTCAGCAGTAGAAATGGGTGCAGAAGCCATCATGGATCTCAGCTCCTACGGAGATACCAGAAGCTTCCGCCGCAAACTTACATCCGAATGTCCGGCAATGATCGGTACTGTTCCGATCTACGACGCAGTAGTATATTATCACAAAGCGCTTGGCAAGATTACTTCTGAAGAGTGGATTGATATCGTACGTATGCATGCAGAAGACGGCGTGGATTTTATGACTATCCACTGCGGTATGAATCGTGCAACCGCAGCACGTTTCAAACAGAATAAACGTCTCATGAACATTGTTTCCAGAGGTGGTTCTATTATGTTCGCATGGATGGAAATGACAGGAAAAGAGAACCCGTTCTATGAACATTTTGATGAAATTCTTGATATCTGCAGAGAGTATGATATCACTTTAAGTCTGGGAGATGCATGTCGTCCCGGATGTATTGCAGATGCAACTGATACTGCACAGATTGAAGAGCTGATCACTCTCGGTGAGCTTACCAAACGTGCATGGGAAAAGGATGTTCAGGTTATGATCGAGGGACCTGGCCACATGCCGCTGAACCAGATCGCAGCTAATATGGAGATCCAGAAAACTCTTTGCCATGGCGCTCCTTTCTATGTACTTGGACCGCTTGTAACAGATGTTGCTCCCGGATATGACCACATTACTTCCGCAATCGGCGGTGCGATCGCTGCTTATTCAGGTGCTGCTTTCCTCTGCTATGTAACACCTGCAGAACATCTTCGTCTGCCAAATGCAGCTGATGTAAAAGAGGGAATTATCGCTGCCAAAATTGCTGCTCATGCTGCTGATATTGCCAAAGGAGTTCCCGGTGCTGCAGAATGGGATTATAAGATGAGCGAAGCGAGAAAACGTCTTGACTGGGAAGAAATGTTCAAACTCAGCATGGATCCTGAGAAAGCAAGACGCTACCGCGCAGAGGCCAAACCTGAGAAAGAAGACACCTGCAGTATGTGCGGAAACTTCTGTGCCGTAAAGAATACAAACCGTATTCTGGATGGTGAAATTGTTACTATTTTTGATGAATGATGCTTTTATAAAAGCCGTATTTCAACATGTTTGATTGTTGAAATACGGCTTTTTATTTACTATATCTTCATCATATCTGACATAATACATCCACCGGCTGAACCATGTTCCATAATCTCATTTAACTGTCCTGTTCCCGGATGTATCCCTCCTATGGCATATACAGGAATCTTTACTGCTTTACAGACATTCTCCAGAAATTCCAGTCCTCTGGGTGGAAGTCCTTTTTTACAGTCAGTTGTATAAATATGTCCTGCCGTAAGATAATCAGCTCCCAGACTTTCTGCTTTCAATGCATCTTCTACGGAGTGGACCGAACTTCCGATCTGCCGGAAATCTCCAAGCTTTCCCTCATATTTTTCCAACAGAAACATTGGCAGATGAATGTATGGATGATGCAGTTTTTCTGCTACGTTTACATAGGTATGTAATATGCAGGGAACCTGATATCTCTTACAGATTTCCAGTATCTGCTCTGCCAGACGAGAATATTCTTCCTCCGGCAGATCCTTTTCCCTCAGAATAACCGCCTTCGGATGAAGGCTGCATACACGCTCGATCTGTTCTGCAAAGGGACGCTGACACAGGGAGCGATTGGTCACTGCAATTACATTTTCATAAGGATTTTTCTGCATTTTAGAGGTACACATAATCATTCATAACCGGCTGAAGATCATGATCCAAAAGTGCCTTATAGACTTCATCTACAGACCTTCCGTCTGAAATCTCAAACTGGTCATCTCCTTTATCTTCGATATCCTCCACATGACTTCCGATTCCTGTGCTGACTCCTGCTGAAATCTTTGTCGCAGCAATTCCAACCAGGTTATCGCGGACACGCTCACACTCTCTGGTAGATACCGTAATGCTTGCAAATGGCATGAACAGACGATAGGCGCAGACCACCTGAAGCAGCTGTGGTTCATGTACATCCATAGGATTAATACGGTCATTGTTGATGATCGGCCGAAGTCTCGGACAGGAAAATGCAATCTCTGCATGAGGATATTTTCTCTGCAAAAGATATGCATGATATCCGGTGGCAAAAGCATCCTTACGGAAATCATCCAGTCCCAGAAGTGCAGCAAATCCTACTCCTCGCATACCACCCTTTAAAGCACGTTCCTGTGCGTTCAGACGATAAGGAAATATACGCTTGTGCCCTGCAAGATGCAGAGTTTCATACTTATCTGAATTATAAGTCTCCTGGAATACCGTTACATAATCAGCTCCGCATTCATGGAGATGTGCATACTCATCTGAATTCATAGGATAAACTTCAAGTCCGATTACTTTGAAATATTTCCGGGCAATCTTACATGCTTCTCCGATATATTTTACATCAGATTTTGCTCTGCTCTCTCCTGTAAGAATCAGGATTTCCTGCAGTCCTGTCTTTGCGATAGCAGCCATTTCCTTATCAATCTCTTCTGCATTCAGCTTTGCTCTGCGGATCTTATTATGGCAGTTAAATCCGCAGTAAATACAGTAATTCTCACAGTAATTTGCAATATAAATAGGGGTAAACATATACACACTGTTCCCAAAATGTTTCCTGGTTTCTTTCTGCGCAGCCTGTGCGATTTCCTCCAGAAGAGGCAATGCAGCCGGAGACAGCAGTGCCTGAAAATCCTCTGGTGTACGGTTATCATGAGCAAGTGCCCTGCGTACATCTGCCTCTGTATATTTATCATAATCGTAAGCATTCATGGCAGAAATAACCTGATCCATCACGTCTGATTCTTCCAGTACTTCCATTCCCGGAAGATATTTCATATGATCGATCCTGTTCTTTTTCATATCTTCCAGAATCACTTCATTGACAATACTTTCGTTGAAGTGTTCCCCATGTTCCATATTTTTTTCTGTTGTTTCCATTGATGTTTTCTCCTCTTTATTACCATTTGGCAACTTTCGTTTTCCTATAAATTAATACCTACTCCGCAGTTATAGCAATCCTCTAAAATAATGCATCTTAATCCAGCCCATCAGAGTGTGAAATCCTGCGTCAGATATCTTTGCCGTGCGTCAGCACGCCTGCAGATATCTTCCTTGTCTTTCGCACGCTGCTGAACTGTCTTAAATGCATTATTTACGAGGATTGCTATAATCAAAAATCTCATTTTAGAATGATTTTTTATTTATTACTCATGAAGAAAACCAGTCAGTGGAGAGGATGCGCTTGCACCTTTTTCCAGGGTTCTTCCCAGTCCGGCAAGGTATGCACTTCGTCCTGCTTCAATAGCTTTTTTAAATGCTTCAGCCATTATCTGCACATCACCTGCTGTGGCAATCGCAGTATTTGCCATAACTGCAGATGCCCCCATCTCCATGGCTTCACACGCCTGAGAAGGACGTCCGATTCCTGCATCTACAATGATCGGGAGCTCAATTTCGTCAATCAAAATCTGGATAAATTCCTTGGTGCACAGACCTTTATTAGAGCCGATCGGAGAACCCAGCGGCATGATGCAGGCAGCTCCGGCATTTACCAGATCTCTGGCTGCATTCAGATCCGGGTACATATAAGGCATTACTACAAATCCTTCTTTTGCAAGAATTTCTGTAGCTTTAACAGTTTCATAGTTATCCGGAAGCAGATATTTTGAATCATGGATCACTTCGATCTTTACGAAATCACCGCATCCGATTTCTCTGGAAAGTCTGGCAATACGAACTGCTTCTTCTGCATTTCTGGCACCTGAAGTATTGGGAAGAAGAGTAACATTTTTCGGAATATAGTCCAGAATATTTGCCAGTCCACCTTCATTGGCACGACGCAGAGCCAGAGTGATGATCTGCGCATCTGCCTTTTCAATACATGCTTTCACCAGATCCAGAGAAAATTTTCCGGATCCCAGAATAAAACGGGAAGTAAATTCATGACCTCCCAGAATCAGTTTGTCTTCATTATTTGTACTCATAATTTAAGTCCTTCTTTCGTATATTATAATGTGATATCAGGATATTCCTGTTTATCTTCCACCTCCCATGAAGCTGACTATTTCCAGTATGTCATTTTCATGTAAAACAGTAGTGCTGTACTCGGCTTTTGACAGAATTCTTTCATTTAATTCTACTGCGATCTGGCTGGGCACATAGCTGTTTTCCTCCAGATATTGCCCTATTGTAAGAGTATTCTGCAATTCTTTTGTTTTTCCATTAACAGTAATAAGCATACTTTCTCCTTTCCGGGAAAAGAAGGTCCGGCCTCTACAACATAAAAAAGAGTCCACAAAAGAATACACCCGCGGTGGTGCACCCCTTCATGAACTCTGTTCACTCTCATCTTTCCCAATATTCATCTGTTATAATGTAAATTTCCCTGTAAGCCCCCGGCTTTCTCTCGCTTATTACAGATTGATTACCGGACAGCTGAATTTCTTCAAATGCATGAGATAAATAAAAAGGAGATGCCAGTCATCTCCCTTTAAAATCATATCTTATAGGTTCCTACGTTGGCATTATCCAAATCAGGTATATGGGTCGAAGTTGATGACTTCCTCTCAGCCTGCGCTCACAAGCTCCCCTTTCTTTACATGGGTAAAGTATAATCTTTTATCCCATGTGTGTCAAGACCATATTTCTACATCCTCAGTTTCTTATGAAACTCCCGCATCGTATCCTTCTTGCAGAAGATAAACAGTGCAGCCAATGTCAGAAAACTGATTCCGGCACAGATTACTGAAGGTACGGCAAACTGCACGATTCCAGTCCAAACCAATATCATCGGAATCAGTCCTGCAATTCCGGCCTGTACAAGATAAAACAGATATTCTTCCCTTTCCAGACGGTTTATTTTTGCGATCACAGGAACAGAAAACTGCACTGCCAATATCCCGAAAGGAATCACAAAATCCACAGACCAGCCCTTCCATCCGGTAAACCGGTCCCATAGGATCACAATTACTGATATGAGCAAAAGCTGCCACATTTCATTCTTCAGAATATTCCTGCGTTTATAATATGCTACCATAACAACCAGCCATGCACAGGCACATCCTGCTCCTGCAAACCAGAACCAGTTCAGTACACCTGCCATCATAAAATTAATCATTCCGCAAATTACCGCAATTGCCAGACACAGGAAGCTGAAAGTCTGGATAACCTTCTGATTTTCTTTTTTCTCAAGCCTGTGCTTTTCCCCATATCCCGGAAATTCATTCTTTAATTCTATGTGGGAAACATTCTCCTCGCCAAGCATCCGCTGGAAATTCCTCTGGATACTGTCATTCGGTATCTTGGAAGTAAATCCCAGTACCATCTCATCCCCATAAGAACAAGAACACATCTGCAAAGAATTGGTACTTGCAAAAATCCCAAAATGCTGAATATATTCTTTGTACTCCTCCGGCAAACGAATAATGCCGATATTAGAATAAACTGCCGTAATGCTCCTGCTTCCCAGATTGGCTCCGATCATCAGAAAATATTTCTTGATTTCCAACGGAACAGCACGTACAAAGGGATTCTTCTCAATGCACACATATCCGCTCATATGCATGGCAATCTTTTCTTTTACCAGTTCTTCTTCGAACTGTTTCTTCACAGACAAAAGTACATCTTCAAAGGTTGTTTCATCAGAAAATATATATCCCACCTCAATCCATCCAAAGAAATTTGTCATAGACTGAGACGGAAAATAATTTCTCAGATTCACCGGAATCATCAATGCTACCGGTCGTTTCTGCTGATTCTTTGGAATCTCTTCCCGAATAGAACACAGCATCATTGCTGTCAGTAAAACAGTGATGGAAACTCCACAGGAGCGGACTTTCCGGTGGATATCTCTTCTTTATCTCCATGTGTAATTTCCTCTGCATGCTTAATCTGCGGAAGATCTGCCTGTGGATGTGCCAGGATCAGATAATCCTGAACCAGTTCCTGCAGGAAATGCATGGCTCCGCAGGTGAATTACCTGGTTAATTAATCGTGGCGCTCATCCGTATTACTGTACATTTCACAGAATCTTGCAGCAAATGCCGGTGGTTCATCATGCACATATAAATGGGAAATATCACCAAATGCGCTGATACGAAAACTTGCGATTCCTTCTCTTCGTTCTTCTGTATTGACAGTTGTCACTGAACTTGGTGCTGCGCAGAATCCATGCCACAGTACCATTGGAGAAGCACCGATCAGATGCGCAAGAAGCACACATTCCAGACCAAAATGACAGAAGAATACCAGCGTATCTTCATTTGGTTTCTCCACTCTGTAATAATGTCCTTCACGTACATAACCATGTTCGGCAAGAAGCTTATCAAACTTTTCTGTTACATAGTCATAGTATCCTTTGGCATCAGACTGCTGAAGTCTCTCGTTTTCATACCAGTGATCATACTGGTAAAATCTCTCGTCCTGTGTCCAGTCCTGCGGAAGCCAGTCCCATAATCTCTTCTGCCTGTCAGTAACATCCGGGCGATCGATCAGAACATCAAATTCCCTCAGCCAGTCACACTCAACTGCTGTACGGTTCATTTTCTTCAATGTAAAAGAGGCTGTATCCTTTGCCCTTCCAAGAGGTGATACATAGAAATCCTTTACATCAAGTTTTGACAATCTTTCTGACAGATATTCTGCTTCTTTCCAGCCTTTTTCTGTAAGAGAATCAATGGAATAATCCGGATCTCCATGTCGCACGATCAATAATCTCATTCGTATTGTTCCTTTCTTTTGTCTCAGTTCTTCTATTATCTCAGATCAGATCGTATCCAAATAGTCTGACATCCTCCATTCATAGATCTTATCTGAGTTTTTTTAATTTCCACATTCTTCTGTAACCGGAGGGATTGTTTCCTCATAAATATCGTTACTGTTCACTCCGTTCACAGTAACTAAATATCTTCTGATGTGGATAAGTTCTGCTTATCATATGACGCTTCTATTCTAACACCAAGTTCCGCTTTCTGCACTAAAAATTCTCTGCAGTCCGGTTCAGTTGCTGCAAAAGTCGGCCGGCTGTTTATTTATAGCCATTCCATAAAATACTGCACTTGCTATAACAAAAAAGGATGTGCAACTCTGACACATCCTTTTTTGTTCGCATTTTATTTACCTGCTTCAATTGCCTTCTGAAATCTCTGTGCGATTTCCAGTGGACGTGTGATTGCTCCGCCTACCACGATCGCCCATACACCTGTCTGTAGTGCTTTTACAGCCTGATTCGGATAATGGATCTTGCCTTCTCCGATAACCGGAATATCTGTATCTTTTGCAAGCCTCTCCATCAGTTCATAATCTGGTTCATCCTTTTTGGAAGTGTAATCAGTGTAACCGCTCATGGTTGTTCCAACAATATCCACACCACACTTCCATGCATTGATACCTTCTTCATAATTAGAAATATCTGCCATCAGGATAATATCCGGGTATTTCTCTTTGATCTGTGCGATAAACTCATTGACAGTTATGCCATCACCACGCTTGCGAAGTGTACAATCCAGAGCTACAACATCAGATCCTGCTGCTACCAGATCGTCTACTTCTTTCATGGTAGGTGTGATATATCCTTCATACCCGGGATACTGGATCTTCACCAGCCCGATCACCGGAAGACCTGTTTCTTCTTTGATCGCTATGACATCGCGGATACTGCTTGTACGGATTGCAGGTGTGCCTGCCTGTTTTGCAGCGCGTGCCATCAGATACATAATGGATTTCTCTTCTACATATAATGGTTCACCTTCTACCGCCTGACAGGAAATGATCATTTTTCCATGAATCGCATCTAAAATCTCTTTTTTAGTCATCATTTCTCTCCTTGATACAGAACTGCATTCCGGCAAAATGTCCATACTCTTATCTGTGCACATTCTGTCGGAAAGCTTTTCTTTTACACTACAGTACCTTAACAATATTCAACTCTTCGTCTGTCAGCACAATATCTGCCCGTTTTCCGGGAGCAAGGGAACCCACCTCATCATAAATCCCAATACTTCTCGCCGGATTTGCTGTTGCTGCCAGAATCGCTTCTCTCTCCGGTACACCCATGGAAATAACACACTTCATACAATCAAAAAGGCAGGTTGCAGAACCGGCGATCGTTCCATCTGCCAGAGTTGCCTTTCTGTCTTTCATGGTCACTTCCTGTCCGCCCAGTTCATACAGTCCGTTCTCCATACCTGTTGCCATCATGGAGTCACTGATAAGGACGACTCTGCTGTCTCCAAATAAACGGAAGGTATTGCGTACAGTTACAGGATGGATATGAATCCCATCACCGATCAGTTCTACCATACAGTCCTGATTGTCTGCTGCTGCGCCAATCACACCGGGTTCTCTGTGTCCCATAGGATTCATGGCATTATAAAGATGAGTCACATGAAGTGCTCCCTCTTTCATCGCTTCTGCTGCGCAGCCATAATCTGCTGCTGTATGTCCGATGGAAATAACCACTTCATTATGTAATTCTCTGATAAATTTCTCAGAGCCTTCCATATTCGGTGCAAGAGTTACCAGTTTGATCATTCCGCCCGCAGCTTCGTTACATGCTCTGAAAAATTCAATATCCGGTTTACGGATATAGCCTTCTACATGTGCTCCCTTTTTCACAGGATCAAGGAAAGGTCCTTCCATATTGATACCCACAATACGTGCACAGGTTTCATCCTGTTCTACATCTTTTGCAGTCTGGAAAATCTTAAGTAATTCTTCTTTTGGAAGTGTCATGGATGTCGGGCAATAGGATGTGATTCCATGAGATTTTTCATACTGAAGGATTGTTCTTAACCCATCAACATCTGCATCTGAGAAATCATGTCTGACTGCACCATGGCTGTGGATATCTACCAGTCCGGGCAGAACCTTCAGTCCCGATGCATCCAGTTCCGTTTTATCGGTTACTTCATCTGCTGAAGCCACAATTCTGCCGTTCTCTACATACAGATCTGCGACTTTATAACTGCCATCTTCCTGAAAAACTTTTCCGTTCTTTATAATCATCTGGTTTTTGCCTCTTTTCTCGCTGAAGTGAATTATTAAGTACTTCCCTGACTTTATCTCTGTCAGGCAATTCTTTCCACTGATACTGTTGTTATCACACAAGAGCCGGTATTATAAAAGTCCTTTTTCTTTAATAAGACTTAACGCATCTTCATCTGCCACTACGGTTACATCCTGATGAAGCTGAAGGATAGATGCAGGTACATTTGGTGTGATCGGTCCATACAGGGATTTGTACAAAGCGTCTGCCTTGGCACTTCCTGTTGCTACAAGAAGGATTTTCTTTGCTGCCATAATGCTCTTGATTCCCATGGTGTATGCCTGTTTCGGAACTTCATCCATGCTTTCAAAGAATCTTGCATTTGCCTTGATGGTGCTCTCTGTAAGGTCTACACAATGAGTTTCCTTCTCAAAAGCCTCTCCGGGTTCATTGAAACCAATATGTCCGTTTCCGCCGATTCCCAGAAGCTGGATATCAATTCCACCTACACTGCGGATGATCTCATTATAATCTGCACATGCTTTGTCGCTGTCTTCTTCCAGTCCGTTTGGCACATAAGTTCTTGTTTTGTCAATATTTACGTGATCGAACAGGTTTGTGTTCATGAAATAACGGTAGCTCTGGTCGTTGTCACCGGAAAGTCCTTTATACTCATCCAGGTTTACAGATGTGATCTGTGAGAAATCAAGGTCACCTTTGTTATACCATTCAATGAGCTGTTTATATAATCCGACCGGTGTAGAGCCTGTTGCCAGTCCAAGAACTGCGTTTGGTTTCATAATAATCTGGGCAGACATGATATTGGCTGCTTTTCTGCTTACATCCTGATAGTCTTTACCTACATAAATGATCATAATTTTCTCCTTTTTTGCATGTCATCTGACATTTCCGATGTGTTATTACTTATTATAATTCCTGTTGATTCTATTTTCAATGAATGTATTGTTTTTAGAATCTTCTTTCATTTTTTGTTATTTTGAGCCATTTTGCAGTTCAGTTTTTAAGGCTTTCCGAAATTACTTTCCTTGTTTATATTTTTCATGAAAATATTTACATTTTCCTTGTGGAACAAATTCTGCAATGTTATAGTAATCTATACAGAAAGGAGTCCATATGTCATTAAACAAACATAAAATTATTCCTTTAATTGAATCTTATTACCATACATTCACTCCACTGGAAAGAACAATCGCTGATTTCTTTATTCATAATACTGAAGAGCAGAATTTTTCTTCCAGAAATATTTCCGGGCTTCTTTATGTATCCGAAGCTTCACTTTCACGTTTCGCCCAGAAATGTGGATTTCACGGATACCGGGAATTTATTTATGAGTATAAGCAGAGCCTGGCACCAGGTCCAGAAGAAAACATTCCGAATTTCGAAGTATCGGAATTCAATACTTATCAGGAACTTCTGAATAAATCTAACGCTCTGCTGGACAAGGCGCAGATCGCAAGAATCACAAATCTGCTGGTTTCCAAACCTCGTGTTTATGTTTACGGAAGAGGCAGTTCCGGTCTCGTAGCTCAGGAAATGAAGCTTCGTTTCATGCGTATCGGGCTGAATATCGAAGCAGTTACAGACAGTCATATTATGAAGGTGAATTCTGTTATTCTGGATGAGAACTGTCTGGTCATCGGTATCAGCGTCAGCGGACAGACGGATGATATTATCTCTTCTCTGAAGGCTGCACATCAGCACGGAGCTTATACACTTCTTATGACCGCAAGACAGGACAAATCCTATCAGGAATTCTGCGATGAAACGCTCATCTTCGCAAGCATGGAACATCTGGAATATGGAAATATCATTTCCCCACAGTTCCCTGTTCTGCTGGTTCTGGATGTACTTTATGCTCACTATCTGCAGATTGACAGAAGCAAAAAAGAAGCTCTGCATGAATATACGATACAGACACTTCAGCCATTTCTGATTAAATAGCCAAAAAACTGTATGATAATACTGATTTCTATAAATTATGTTATAAAACTCAATATTTAAAATCAATATTTCATACAGTTTATATATATATTCCTATTCTCCTCAGGTTTCATAAGAAAAAATCGGAGTTCCAGTTTTTTCATCCATTAAATCTTCATCAGCATAGCATGACGATTCAGATAATGCGATCATATAAAATAATAATTTCCATCTGTATGGCGATATACATATGGATCTACTCTCTGTAAAATTCCTCATATCCCTTAGACTTTTCAATATCCACATATATAAAAAAGTTGACCAAAATTTCAATAGGTGGCCACCTTCATCCTCAAAATTAATTACCGATAAAAACGACCACCTATCTTTTTTGTCAACTTCCTACCTGATTATTTCTGTTTTTTTAATCTGATAACATTCCATGATGCTTTGTTAAGAACAGATGTCATGATTCCACCATCTACCTTACTTCTTGATACAGTTATCGGAATTACTGCTTCACCGGAAGCACTATTGCATGCCTTCATATCATTATTTTCAAGTACAATATGTTCAATCAGCTGATATCCTTCCATGCTTCGTAAATCTGTAACAAGTTCCATATCTTCATCAATGTTTCTGTTTACTGCAAAAACAGTCAGCTCTTCATCAGCCTGATTCCATACCGCAACACTGGAAAGATCTGTTACGTTTTCATGCTCTTTTGTATCATGTACTGGTGTATCAATCACTGGCTGAAGAACCATACCTCGACCATATCTGGATGCGTGCATAAATGGATAGAAAATTGTCTGTTTCCATGCTTTACCACCGTCTTTTTCTGTCATAATCGGAGCAATTACATTTACAAGCTGAGCCAGGCATGCCATCTTTACACGATCTGCATGTTTCATTAAAGTGATCAGCATAAGACCTACAAGAAGTGCATCTTCAAAGCTATACTGATCTTCCAGCAGTGGAGGTGCAATGTGCCATGGATCTTTTTCCATGAATTCATCATCAGCTTCTCTTGTATGGAACCATACATTCCACTCATCAAAACTAAGATTGATATCCTTTTTACCGCGTTTCTTTGCCCTCACAAAGTCACAGGTCGCAATGACAGAACGGATAAATTGGTCCATATCATCTGATAAGGCAAGGAAGTCTGCTGTATCATTATTTAAATTTCCATAATACTGATGCAAAGAGACATAATCCACATAATCATAATTGTAACCCAATGTAGTTGCTTCCCACTCAGGAAACGTAGGCATATCCAAGTTAGAACTTCCACAGGAAACAAGCTCAATAGTAGGGTCAATCAGTTTCATAGCTTTTGCAGTTTCCTGGGAAAGTCGGCCATATTCATGCATAGTCTTATGTCCAATCTGCCAGTCACCATCCATTTCATTTCCAAGACACCATACTTTTACATTATGAGGATCTTTTACACCATGTTTAATACGCAGATCACTATATTTGGTTCCTCCCGGATGGTTACAGTATTCCAGAAGATTGCATGCATCTGCCACACCTCTTGTACCAAGGTTTACTGCCATCATCATATCTGCATCAGCTTTTTTGAGCCATTTTGAAAACTCATTCAGACCGATTTTATTCTGTTCCAGACTTCTCCACGCAAGTTCCAGACGAACCGGGCGTTCCTCAACAGGCCCTACGCTGTCTTCCCAGAAAAAGTTTGATACAAAGTTTCCACCTGGATATCTCACGATTGGCACATTTAATTCCTTTACCATGTTTAATACATCTGTGCGAAAACCATCCTCATCTGATAATGGATTTCCCGGCTGATAAATTCCATCATAAACAGCTCTGCCAAGATGCTCAATAAAGGACCCATAAATTCTCTTATCAACTTCTGAAACTTTAAACGCTCTGTCGATTATCATTCTTGCCTGCTTCATTTCGATTTTCCTCCATATTTAAAAATTTTTAACCTTTTACTCCTCCAGCTGTCATACCTTCAATAAAATATCTCTGGAAACAAACGAATAATGCCAAAATCGGAATAATTGCGAAACATGATCCGGCTATCAGGATGTCATAGTTGTTTCCGTATGGCGAAAGAAGGCTCTGCAGACCAACAGGAAGTGTGATTTTATCAATTGAGTTTGTTACAATCATTGGCCAAAGGAAGTTATTCCAACTCTGCATTCCCTGATAAATCCCCATAGCTGCGAAAGAAGGTTTCATCAGAGGAATCATGATTTTAAAGAAAATACCATACTCTGTACATCCATCTACTCTGGCTGCATCCAGAAAATCCTTCGGGATTCCCATCAGATACTGCCTGAAGAAAAATACCAGCATCGGAACAACCAGATACGGCAGGATAATTCCCCACATGTTATTAATCAGACCCATTTTTACAATCAATCTGTAAAGAGGAAGCAAAATTACTTCTGTAGGGATCATCATAACAAGTAAAACGCAAAGGAATAAAATATTCTTTCCTTTAAAATTATACATTGCAAATCCATAACCTACACATGCACTCAGGAACAATGCAAGTGCAACCCGCACAACAGTAATGATCAAACTGTTTTTGTACCATACAAAGTATGAATTTGCACCACTGAATAACATTTTATATTCATTCAAATTTGCATTTGCCCAATCAATAGAAAAATTCAATCCATAACGCATCAGATCAGAACCCGGACGCAGCGACGAAACAGCAAGAAGTGCCAGCGGGAGTAATGTGATAATTGCAACGATCACAAAGAAGATAAATAAACACGTAGAATAGATTTTTGATTTTTTTGTTATTGACATTGTTTATTCCCCCTTTTTACTTCCTATAGTTCCATTTATCCAAAGCTGTACAATATTAACTGCCAGAACGATAAGCAGGTACAGATGCCGTAAAAGAATAATTTCCATCTGTGTGTCGGTATACATATGGATCTGCCCGCTGTAAGATCCATGGTTCATTATGTTTTAGTGTTTTAGTTCTTCGCTCATTATTGTATCCCCCTTTTGATTCTGCAACCTCACTTTTTATTTTAGTTTTACATAAAATAGGGGTGTGAAAAAACTCAATCGAGTTTTTTCACATCCTCTATTTTTTGATTAATATCTGATTATCTATAAGCCTGCTTTCATATCTATATTGTTCCGATACAATTAATACTGGTATACCATATTTTTTCAATTCTATCAAAATCCGTTCCATGACATAATCAGTTTGTGGTTTAATTAAAAAGACTGGTATAAAAATAATTAAAACCTGCGGTTTACAGATCATCCATCTGCATACGGCCAGATACATAATCTGTTCCAATGATAATTCTTTCGTTTTTTTATCTAATGTGATATCTGGAGAAATCGTATTTACATACTCTTTTACAAGCTCACCGTATTTCTTTTTCAAAAAAAATCCTCTCTTTTTTTGGCACAAAGGATAGCATAGATTTTCAAGAATACTAAGATTGTCAAAGAGTATATGTTCAATATCCGTATAATCTATCATGCCAAGCAGCCTTTTTCTTTTCAAATTTTTCGCTAATTTAGGTGTCACCCTTTTATTTTCCCAGTAAAATGATCCATTTAATTCTGCTTTTTCACCACAAAAATAATTTTTTAAAGTAATAAATAACTCACTTGTTCCGCATACCAGATTTGTAATTTCGCCTGATCTGATCCAAATAGTTTCTCCTGTATGACTTATCCAGTTCATCTTTACTTTTCTGTCATTACTACTGGACATGCTCTTTCTGTCATTCACATTTTTAAAGTCTCTGGAATTATCCAATATCTTATATACTTCTTTTTTACTAATTTCCGTTCTGTTAAACTCTGCAATTGTCTTTCCCTTTTTTAATATATGAATTCGATCCATTCGTTCTAAGGATATCGTATTATATGTTTCAATTTGACAAATAGAATAATTTAATCCGACCAGAAGTGTATAAAATCTTTCCAGTTCTTCCAGTTCTTCTAAGTTTAATTTGCCATTCACTCCGCACACAATAATAATTTTATTATGTCTGCCAACTGCATGAAGTAATTGAATCTCAACCTGTTCCAGAAAAGACAACTCTCTTATTTTTTTGTTTACAGGAATATTCAAATCAAAAAATTCCATCAGCTGAAGTACCATTTGCTTACGTTTTTTATACGAGAAATGTTCGCCATAAATAAATATATTATCTGTAATCGACAAATAATTCGTCAGTTTTGTAGCATCAGATATTACTGTAACATTTTGACACAGTTTTTTTCTTACTTCACTATTATAAAACTGAGAATTATATTTTTCTCCTTTATAGAAAAATGTTCCTGACATTAAACCGTTTTGTTTAGCAAAGAAATTTTCTATCAATTTTCTATCTTCGAAATTATCAGTAACAATCCCACTTATTTCCCCTTTATATAAGTGAAAAAAAAATGGTCCACGCAGACTTTTTCCCTGTTTTATTATTCCATCCTCAATACGAATCAATTCTTCTTTCATATGCAATCCTATATATTTTCATAATCTTCAGCATTTTCCTGCCTTGGGATCGTAATTTTAACAGTGGTTCCAAGTCCCATCATACTATAAATTCGCAATCCATAATCCTCGCCAAAATATAGCTTGATCCTTCTTGATACATTTTTCATAGCAATTCCAGTATGCGTTTTTCCTTCTGTCTGTTTTATTTTTTGATATTCCGTTTTGTACGTTGTCTCATTTAATGATTTATTCAATTCTGTCACTTCATCCTCAGACATTCCGATTCCTGTGTCCTTTATACTAATCAAAAGATTGGTTTCTGTCTGATCAAACGTAATTGTAATTTTACCTCCACTTACTTTTTTCTCTATTCCATGAAAAATGCTATTTTCTACAATAGGCTGCAGTGTCAACTTTGGGATAAATAAATTTCGAATTTGATCTTCTGCATCCAGGAAGTATATCTCCAGCTGCAATTTATCACCAAATCTATAATGTTGTATCATGAAATAGTTTTCAACATTTTTTATTTCCTCATCCACCGTAGACATAAAATGCATATTAGAAATCGTATAACGAAAAAATGTTGCCAGTGCCTGTGCCGTATCTGCCAAAAAATACAGTTTTCCAGCAATCGCATCTCCTCTTATAGCTTCTAACGTATTGTATAAAAAATGGGGATTTATCTGATTCTGCAGTGCAAGATATTCTGCGTATTTGCTCGTTTCTCGAATCAGTACTTTCCTGTCAATCAAATCATTTATGCGTTCAAAAAATGCTTTTTCTTCGTCAACAAAAAGCACTGGCGTTTCTTCCATATCAAGTGTAATTATTTTTCCTGATTCATAATTTCTATATTGATTTCTTATTTTTTTTACCGCAGGCACGATGTAAATAAAATAAGCGATAACTGCCACCACACACAGAAGCGTTACTACTGTATTTATAAGCATAATTGACAATGGTGCTGAATTTGAAATCAAATACCCAAATAGTACAATAGAAAAAATGCCTATTATTGTAAAGAAACTAATAAAAATACTTATACACGTAACAATTGAATATTTTTTCATCTTATTTTTCTTATGAAAACAGTCCCCTGTATTCATTTGGTGACACTCCTGTAATTTTTTTAAATCTTGTAGCAAAATATTTTGCATCATGAAATCCGACTATATCTGCAACTTCTCCTATACTCCTTTCAGTATCCAGCAACAATTCTTTCGCATGCTGTACTCTAATATAAGTCAGGTAATCCACAACAGATTTTCCGGTATTTTTCTTAAAAGACGATGATAAATATGTCGCTGTCCAACCGACCTCTTTTGCGATCTCCTCCAGTGTAATGTCATCCATATAATGCTTTTCTATATACCTCTGTGCAAGTTTCACAGGTTTAATACTCTGCTCTTCTTTTTTCTTTGAAATACTCTGAATCTCCGATCCAATTATTTCTCCAAGATAATGAAATAGACCAGATACACTATAAAAATACCTGCCCTGCTGTAAAATCTCTTTTTTAGACTCTATAACCTCATCATTTTGACTATACCCAAATATTGTCAAATAAAACTCTTCAACTAATATATCATATATTCCCAATACGGTTTTTCCATCTGTCCGTTTGCTGTAATTATATAATACAACACTTAATTCTTCCAGCAACACTGATATTTTTCTGATATCTTCATTCTTTAACGCATTTGCAAAATTTTTTCGGAATGTATCGTTTAAAAAGAACTGTGTATCATATATTGGCTGTGGAACTTTTTCAAAATAAATTATTCGGTCTTTTCCTTTGTATACCTTATGTAATACACATTTTTCACATTGTGCTATGCAATCATATATCTTATGATAATCTGCATATATATTACTTACTCCAATTACAAAATTCACCTTTTGTATGGTCTCATTCAATATGATAAGTTTGTCTTTTATATAATTTTCATACTTTTTTTCTTCCAGATAGTCCATATTTCCATTTATAAGACAATAAAAGTCATTTCCTAATAAAGTGGTGATAATTTCTATAGCATTTGTTCCGATTCCTTCTGTCATTATTGCTTTCATCTTCGTCTTTAAAAAATTCTGAATGAAGGCAATATCCTCCCCACTCCTGAAAACAAAATTAATCTGAATTAACTGCCAGCCTCTTTCTTTATCATTTGAATAAAACTGATCTCTGTATACATCAAATATTTGCCGTCTGTTATCCATATCATTTTTATTTTTAATCATACACATCAGCAAATTATCTTTTATTTTCTGCGCTGATACAAGATTTGCGGAATCTGCCTGTAAAAGCCCAGATTCTTTCTTGATCAATTCTAACCCTTTTGTTAACGCCGCTTCCAATTCATTCTTCTGAACAGGTTTTAACAAATAATCTATCACGTGGTATTTTATTGCCTGCAATGCATATGGAAATTGGCTGTAACCGGTAACAATAATTACTTTTATATCCGGTAACGTTTCCGCTATCTTCTTCATCAGTTCCAGACCATTCAAGCCAGGCATTCTAATATCTGTTATCAGGAAACTGGGAAGCAGTTCCTGGCACATTTGAAATGCAGTTTCCCCATCATGAGCAAATCCTGCTACTTCAAGTCCATACGCTTCCCAGTCTATCAGGCACTTTATTAAATTAACCTATTGTGCTACTTCAAATAGATTACGTGAAAACCTGTAAAACCGCAAAGAATCCCTACAGATATTAAAAAATAAAATTTT